>ENA-OWRC01000001-OWRC01000001.1-human-gut-metagenome-genome-assembly--contig:-NODE-1-length-587220-cov-16.331360_pt1 | contig 587220 bp, 540 predicted proteins | sample MGYA00248268_ERZ651895 | MGnify/ENA primary metagenome ERZ651895 (study PRJEB26924, sample SAMEA4378242) | human gut metagenome | biome: human gut; feature: human-associated habitat; material: faeces...
TCCGGGCACCACTATTTAAAGAACCCGCCCAAAAGGCGGGTTTTTGCTTTTCTGCAGCCGGACTCTCCATCGAACTGCGTTCGATTATTCGCCGCCAGCACAACCGCGTTAAAGCTGATGAACGACCTGCTGCAGAATACCCATGTTAGCCTGGTCCAATACCCGTTCATCCCAACCCATTTCTGAGCTCGAAACCGCAACACTCCAGGCTGAATTTGTACCCTTCGGCAAAATTTTGGCTCTGATCTCGTGGTTTACGGTAACAAAGTCCTGAGTGACCAAACGTTGAATCGGGGCCAGGTTTGCATGTACTACCTGACTTCCTGAACCGACGCCAAAACGTAACGGATGTGACTTCATTTCATTGTTGAGCGCCGTTTCTGCTTTTGTCTTATCCGAATAGACCTTGTTGTTGAGGCCCTGGAAGAAATCATTCAGTTTGTTTCTTAGCTTGGCGATAGACTTGATGGTTTCGAGGAAATCTTTATTCGTCGCTACCTGAACATCGGAAAAATTATTACGTAGCAACGCCATCGCGCCAGCGGCCAGGCCGGTCGCGCCGACAGAAGATAACGCATAACGCGCCGCTATACCCGAAAGCGACGAACCCGCCTGCGAGGCGGCGATGGCGGCGGTACCTGCGCCAAAAGAAGCGAGACCGCCAATGCCTGCCAGTATTTTACCGGCCACATCGTAATAGCTTTTTGTCTGATCCCGGTAGACGTTGCCGCCATAACCATACATATGCGCAGGCGTTGTTCTGAAGCGATCAAAAAACGCGGCGTGATTGCTCATGGTAGCAGTACGACGACTGGCCCCCGTCAGAGATTCCAGTTCGTATTCTTCGTCGCGTTGTCTTCTGGCAGGCTCTTTACTGGCAGAAAGCAAGCGCTCATAGGTATCCATAATCGTGCGATCCGGAGCGTTCTCAAACTGACTCAAAGTTCCTTTATCCAGTTCATTGACGAATGAAATAATAATATCCAGCTGCTCTGCGTCAAACCGGGAATGATCGGAGAGAACCGCATTTATCTCGGAGGTAATATCTGGCATTGCAGGCGCTCCAGCGTCGATTAAATTTCTTTATTCTGTTTGATATCCCAACCCGATTTAGTTTCTGCGCCTTTGGTCCCTTGAGAAGACTGCTCCCAATAATGCAGATTAACTTTAGATGCCTGAAACAGGTAATTCACCATAATAGTGTCGGTATGACCCACACCGCTAAAACTGGTTTTCGTCACCAGAACATCTTCAAGAACAACACGCGAATACTCAATTTGCGAGCCGCCGGCTTTGCAAATTGATAGTTCGACTTTAGCGACATGTTTACCGCTAGCGCAAAACTTGAGAACTGCCGGCGTTGCTTTATCTATCAATGCTTGTACCGAAAGGTCCTGAAAATTAACTTTACCCGCTCCGCCACCGCCGCCAACGCTCATATTCCCAGGCTGCTCAGCCGCCCAGCTAAATGACAAAATATCTATCCAATTTTTATGATTTGAGTCGTTAGATTCACCGGTTACCCCATCAACCTTCAGATACATATCAATAGCCATAACAGTCCCTATATTGCATGTTTTAAGAAAAGGAGCCCCCTAATAAGCTAGTTTAAATTTTGCAGATTTAAATGAAGAACACATTACACAAACAAAACCAGGAATAATCTCAGCATCAGTATTCGTTTTGCAAAAGGCTAACATTAACCTTAACGACTACCTTTTTAATCTCCTGCGGCAATGTCGTAATACATCCAGGTTTATGCGGCTCACCAGGCATAAATATCACGAAATTACCAGGCCGTAGCGTAATGGCCTGCTGATTTTCAATCGCATTACACAACTGATAATCCTCTTCAACGTGTATCGCTTCGCACTGCTGTGCACAATTTACCATTCCCCACAGAATACGTTCTTCACCGCTTAGCAACAGTTGAATATCGATATATTGCGCATGCTGTTCCGATTTTTTACTTTCCGCTGGCTGGGTAGTAAATACCATGACGTTCATAAAAATATCGTCACCGCGTAGATTGAAACGTCCAGGAGATTTCTCCTGTGGACAAGCGGCTACCGCCAGCATCAACGCTTCGGCTAAAACGGGATGTATCCCGGAGGCGGTTAGCGTTCCAATATCACCTGCTATCATGAGTTATTCTCCCGAGCCAGTAACACCGCTCCCAGCAATCCCGCGTCATGTCGGTAATGCGCGGGTTGTAACATTACGTGATATACCGACGGTTCCTGCGCAAGGTAAGCTCTCACCATCTCCAGATAACCTTCCGCCAGGCCGATGCTGCCACCGACCACCACGCGCTGGCAATCCGTTGTCGCTTTTACATCAGCGATCAATCTCGCTAAGGTCTGTGCCGAACGGTGAATAAGCCCAATAGCCTGCTCATCATTCTGCCCGGCACGGATGAAAATCGTTTTCGCATCACATCCGCTGAGTTCTCCCTGAGCGGCGGCCGCCATTCCACGTCCGGAAGCAACAGCCTCTACGCAGCCGCGCCGACCACAACCGCATAGCGGTCCATTCGGGTCCGCTAACGTATGGCCCAGATGGCCGGCGAGACCGCCATTCCCGGTGATTAGCCGACCATTACTCACTACACCGCCCCCTACACCTGTGGATACCGTGATGAAAACCATGTCGCGACATTCATCCCCCAGAGCATGGTATTCCGCCCATGCCGCAGCTTGCGCATCGTTAACCGCCAGTGTGGGTAGGCCGGTGATTTTTTCCAGCGTCTGCGTCAGCGGAAAATGCTGCAAACCGCCCAGATTATGGGGATTGATGGCCGACAGCACGCCGCCGCTAATTATTCCGGTAGAGGCAATTGCCACTCGCTGGGCGCGAGCAAACAACGGCACGATCAGCTCTTGCAGCGCCGAACATAGCGCTTCCGGCATTTTGCTGGCGGGTGTCGGCAACTCACGGCGTTTAAGGAGGTTCAGGTCATCATCCACCAGCGCGGCGGCGAGTTTGGTTCCGCCGATATCAATAGCAAGCGTAGTCATGACACCGCCTTTTTTAACGCCGAGTTATACCACTGGCAGATATGCTCAAGACGAGTGATGGCAGAGCCAACGGTCACGGCCCATGCCCCCTGGCGCATCGCAGTTGCCGCCTGCGCCGGGGTATTGTAGCGCCCCTCCGCAATCACCCGGCATCCGGCCTCGCTGAGTGTTTTCACCAGAGCGAAATCGGGTTCTTCCGGCGTTTTCACCGTCGTGTAGCCGGAAAGCGTCGTCCCGATAATGTCGGCCCCCTGCTGCTGGCAAGCCATCCCATCTTCAAAAGTTGAACAGTCGGCCATCGCCAGTAAAGCATGCTGATGAATTCGCGCCAGCAGTGCCGCAACGGTAACCGGGCGCAGGCGATCGGTACCATCCACGGCGATAATATCCGCCCCGCCTTGCGCCAGCGCATCAACATCTTCAAGGAACGGGGTGATCCGGACTGGCGAATCGTCGAGATCGCGTTTCATAATCCCGATGATAGGAATAGAAACGACGGCGCGGGTGGCGCGTAAATTATCAATACCTTCAATACGCAGCGCGACCGCCCCTGCCTGCTCCGCCGCCAGGGCCATCGCAGCGACAATTTCAGGCTTATCCAGCGGGCTATTTGGCACAGGCTGGCAGGAAACTATCAAACCACCAGATTGCGCAATGTTTTGATTAAGCTGTTCAAGTAGAGACATCATCATATCCTTAGGCAAACATTCGTGATTGGCCGGGCGCCATGGTTAATTTTTACTTTTCGCTAATGTGCTTTTACCGCGACCAAACGGCACTGCGCCGCTGAACGGTTTGCCATCGATCGCATCATGGGTACGCATGGCTTCCGGGCGGATCCACCGCTGGACGCGAGTTGGCATATCAAGCCCGATGAGTAAGATCACCACGAATGTCAGGCTAAAGGAGAGCGAACCCAGCGCGGTGCCTAAATCCAGGCGTTGAGCAATTAACGCCCCGAGAATCGGCGCTAACGCGCCGCCCAAAGCACCGACGTTGTAAGTAAATCCCAGACCCGCAGCACGCTGATCGGTTTCGAAATAACCGCCGATCAGCTTCGGTAAGATCCCTGAAATTCCTTGACCCAGCATTTGCTGGAAGAACAGTAACAAACCGAGCACCCAGACATTGGTGCCGCCTATCGCAAATACCGGAACGATCAGCAGTTGCGAAGCCAGTAAACTGCAAACGTAAGCTTTACGGGTCCCCAGCCAGTCGCCGAGGAAACCGCCGACGCAGCAGCCGACGGCTGCACCAAAACCGCTAAAGAACAATACGTTAGCAACAGTATGTGGATCATAGGCCAGTTCAGTTTTCAGATAAGTAGGTAGCAGCGCCTGAATCGGCCAGGAGTAGAGGAAAGCGAAGAGCACCACCACCATCAGCATCACGCCGGTCGGCCAGCGTTTACCGCTACTTTGCACCATGAAACTGATGAAGATAATGGCGCATACCAGGCCCAGCAGCGCAACCAACCCGGCAATACGCGCCTCGCCGGCAAAGCAGTACCATAACGACGCGCCGGCCACAAAGGTCATGATGATGTTTAGCACCCGATGCTGGCCGCGATAGAGAATATCGACCATCGTACGTACCGGCGCTTTACCTTCGTGCTTCTCTTTCCAGTCTTCCGCTTCCGGAATGTTTTTACGCAGCCAGAGGGCAAAAACGATGGGGACAATGCCGATGAAAAAGAGCGCACGCCAGCCCCAAACGGGCACCACCAGACTATAAACCTGCGCGGCGACGACGGCGCCAACCGAGAAGCCAGAGATCAGAAATCCACTCGCCTTGTTCCGCAAATGTTTCGGCCAACTTTCAATAACATAGGTGGCGCTGGAGCCATATTCTCCCGCCATGCCCATCCCAATAACCAGCCGGGCAATAAAGAGAGAGGTGTAACCAGGTGCAAAACCACAGGCCAGCGTACCCAACGAAAAAAGAACAATGCTGGTCACCATCGCCAGGCGGCGACCGTAGCGATCCCCCATTGCCCCGAGCATCAAGCCGCCAAACCAGCGAGAGATAAAAGCGGCGGAAATCAGGCTTGCCGCCTGCACCGTCGTTAAACCGAATTCCCCCTGAACCTCAGTGAGCACCAGGGCGATTAAGACAAAATCAAAACCATCAAGCAAATACCCTAACCAGGCGGCGGAAAATGCCCGCCACTGCGCCCGGTTAAGATGACGATACCACGGGATGTTCTGGGTTGTTGTACTCATAGTGAGTCTCCCGCGATGGGCTGCGCCCACTCGCTTTGGTATGAATTGAATATCGTTGTTGCCGGATGACGCCCGCTTCAGATGTCTGATTAAATCTCTTATCGAAAGCGCAGTTTATGAGCGTCTCCGGCGAGAAATCAGCCGCGCTCCTGCATTAACTGCTGCGCCAGCGCTTTCAATTCGGCCTGGAATTTATCCTCTACCGGCGCAAACGGTTTACGGCAGAGTGGTACGGAGAGCACATCCATATAGTGCAGCACCGTTTTCAGTCCACGGAATACGCCCACTTTGACTAACAGATCGATGACCTTATTACACTCATGCTGCAGCTGCTGCGCCTTCGCGGTGTCGCCCTCTTTCAGCGCCTGCACGATCCCCAGATAGCGCCAGGCCATAATGTTATAGGTACTACCGATCCCGCCGTCAGCGCCCGCCAGCAAGCCGGAAGCGAAAATTTCGTCATAGCCGTTGTAGAGCACCAGTTCCGGATGCGCGCGACGGATTTGCTCCATTTGATAGAGATCGCCAGACGTTTGTTTTAACGCGCCTACCCCCGGTAATGTCACCAGTTGGTTAATCTGCTCTAAGGTCAGTTTTACCCCACTCAGCGCCGGAATGTTGTAGACCACCATCGGTATCCCATCAGCAGAATCAATAATTGCGCGATAATGATCGCAGTGCTCTTCAAAGCTGAACGGGTAGTAGAACGGCGTTACCGCGGAAACCGCATCAAAACCATAGCGCTTAGCCGCCACCGCCAGCTGCTGGCTTTCCGCCGTACTGACGCAACCAACATGCGCAATTAAGGTAATTTTCCCTTTCGCCTCTTCCGCTACGATTTCAAGGACTTCTTCGCGCTCGGACAGGCTCTGAACGAAGGCCTCCCCGGTCGATCCGCCGACGTAAACCCCATCAACGCCCTGCTCAATATTGAAACGCACTAACCGACGCAGGCTCGCCCGATCGATGTTCTGCTGTGCGTCGAATGGGGTCAGAAGCGCGGGCATCACGCCACGTAAATGGCTAACCATATATACCTCGTAATGATGTTTGACTGGATTAACTATGTACCTTTATACCTGTTATACCAGATCATTTTTAAAGCAGTACAATAGGGAAAGCTTATTGTGCGATCGAGTTCACTAAACCGATCGCGAAGCAGGGATCATTTAGCGGATTTTTTGGTTTTACCTAAGGCACGCCAGGTGGCGGAAACACTTTTGAGGTGGGTTTGCAACGCACGATCGGCTTCGTCCGGATCGCGATCGCGTATGGCGTTAAATATGGCGATATGCTCTTGAAAACTGACGTTATTATGATGATGAAGCTCTTGCTCCGACACTTTCGGCCGCGCGGCGATTAGCCAGTCAAGCAAAGCAACATGCGTCGCCATAAAGATAGGGTTGCCGGGGATCTCCGCCAGCACGCGGTGGAAATCGACGTCTGAGCGAATAAATTGCGCGTTATCATCCAGCGACTGGCCGTTAATCTCCAGCGCCTTGCTTAACAGGGAAATCTGCTCATCCGTGGCGTTCTCAGCCGCATAGCGCACCAGGCTTGATTCGAAAAAAAGACGTAACTGCTCGAAATGCGCGATACCGCCAGGCGCGGAGAGAAAATCCTTCGCCAGCCCGGAAAGCTCGGAAATGATGGTGTCCGCCGACGGTCTCGAGACTCGCGCACGTTCGCCATTGTTGATTTGCACCAGGCCCTTACGCTTGAGCGCAGCCAGCGCTTCACGTACCGACGGGCGCCCGACGTTAAAAAACGCCATCAGCTCACGTTCGGAGGGAAGCTGTCCACCTTCGCCAAACTCGCCGCGACGAATCATCTGCTCCAACTCTTCTTCCACCATTTCAGACAACTTTTTGCGCGCCAGTGGGCGTCGGCGCAGGCTGTTGCCGATAGTTTCCTGGGTGTCATCTGACGAGTGATCGAACGCGCTCATAAGTATCGTTTAACCTGGAAAAAAGAGAAAAAGTTTCGCTTTTTCATCATATCACAAATCATACGCGGGTAATGAACAGCGGTAAGCAGCCGCTTTCCGCAATAAAAAAATAACCGATTGGCCTTTGTCCCAGCAGAACAACATCACTTACCGGAACCCATCGCCCCTCCTGAAAAGCTCACCTGCGATTTGTCCTATAAACGTTTACCCGTTCCATTAAGTTTTTACTTATCATTGCAATTTGCAAATGATATTGGTAATTATTCTCATTAGTATTTGCATTGGTGATTTCTTTGGCAAGGTATACCGAGGCCGTATGGGAACGAGCATCGCCTGAACAACGGCGCTTTGTCCCTTACCGACCCGCGAAGGCGACGCTATCAGGATGATGCGACACGGTGCTTCAGGAATTACGGACATCGCCCAGCGCGTTGACCGGCCTCTCACCCGGCAAATGCGGTCTCACAAGCCGCCGTGGCAGTGCGGCGGCGCGTCAGGCCGTTCATCAGGACAATGACGCGCAAGCGTTAATGGAAGTCGGGACAGGGAATTCCCGATTCGTCAGCGTGCGCTACGGATTCACCGCCTGCGATAGGGTCGCCGGCGTTGCCGTGCGTCGCGCTGGCGAAACTAAAAAATGGCGCAGCGCCAGGCACAGCCGGGTTAACGATAGTTAACGTCGCGCTGGCCGGCATATTGACTGCGTCGACTTCCTGAATTAGTTCGTCAAGCGGAGAGGGATTTTCTCATGCGCATTCTGTTTGTTGGCCCACCACTCTATGGGCTGCTATACCCGGTGCTGTCTTTGGCGCAGGCATTTCGCGTTAACGGTCACGAAGTGCTGATCGCCAGTAGCGGTAAATTCGCCCAAAAGGCGGCCGAGGCAGGGCTGGTGGTGTTTGATGCCGCGCCCGGCTTCGATTCGGAGGCCGATTATCGCCGCCGCGAGGCGCAGCGGAAGGAAAGTAACATCGGCACCAAAATGGGCAACTTCTCGTTCTTCAGCGAAGAGATGGCCGACCAACTGGTGGAGTTTGCCGGACACTGGCGGCCCGACCTTATCGTCTATCCTCCCCTCGGCGTCGTCGGGCCGCTGATCGCCGCCAAATACGATATCCCGGTGGTCATGCAAACTGTCGGCTTCGGCCACACCCCCTGGCATATCAAAGGTGTGACGCGCTCGCTCGCTGACGCCTACCGCCGCCACGGCGTCGAAGCTCCGCCGCAGGATATGGCGTGGATCGACGTGACGCCGCCGAGTATGAGCATCCTGCAAAACGATGGCGAACCGATCATTCCCATGCAATACGTGCCGTATAACGGCGGTGCGGTTTGGGAAGAATGGTGGGAACGCACGCCCGATCGCAAACGGCTACTGGTCAGCCTGGGCACCGTCAAACCGATGGTCGATGGCCTCGATCTGATCTCCTGGGTAATGGATTCCGCCAGTGACGTCGATGCCGAGATCATTCTGCATCTCTCAGCCAATGCGCGCTCCGATCTACGCGCGTTGCCGTCAAACGTTCGCCTGGTTGACTGGATCCCGATGGGCGCCTTCCTCAACGGCGCCGATGGTTTTATCCATCACGGCGGCGCTGGCAACACCCTGACGGCGCTGCACGCGGGTATTCCACAGATCGTTTTCGGCCAGGGGGCCGATCGCCCAGTAAACGCCCGCGCGGTAGTCGATCGCGGCTGCGGGATCATCCCCGGCGACGGAGGTCTGTCGAGCAGCATGATCAATGCTTTCCTCGACGATCGCGCATTACGTACGGCCTCTGAAGAGGTGGCGGCGGAAATGGCGGCGCAGGCCTGCCCAACCGAGGTGGCGAAAGAACTGGCCGCCATGGCGCAAAAAGGGTAATGGCCGCCGTGGCGGATTTCATCTTTAAATTGACGGAGGAGGCTTAATGCCTGCGACTCACTCTCCCACACCCGCGCGGTCCTGGATAATCCGCCTTGCGCGCGTGTGCTGGGAACGTAAGAAACTTAGCGCTATCGTGGTGGTGGCGTCGGTGTCGACCATTCTGCTGGCCGCGCTGACGCCGCTACTGACGCGGCAGGCGGTAAATGATGCGCTGGCGGGAAATCCTACCCGCCTGCCGTGGCTGGCCTGCGGGCTGCTACTGATCGCCTTTTTTGATTTCATCGGTAACTATGTACGACGCGGCTATGCTGGCGAGCTATCGCTGTGGGTGCAGCACACCCTGCGAGGACGAGCGTTCGACAGTATTCAAAAGCTCGATGGCGCAGGCCAGGATGCGCTGCGTACCGGACAGGTGATTTCACGGACCAATAGCGATCTGCAGCAAATGCATACCCTATTGCAGATGGCTCCGGTACCGCTGGCGGTATTTACCTACTACATCGCCGGTATTGCCGTGATGCTGTGGATGTCGCCGGCCATGACGCTAATCGTGGTCTGCGTGCTGGCGTGTCTTGCCATTACCGCGCTGCGCGCCCGTCGTCGGGTATTCGCTCAGACGGGGCTGGCTTCAGACCGGCTGGCGAATCTGACCGAGCACATGCGCGAAGTTCTGGCGCAGATCTCGGTGGTGAAATCCTGCGTGGCGGAACTGCGCGAAACGCGCTGGCTGGATCATCAGTCGCGGCAGATGGTGCGCGTGCGCATCGGCGCGGCCATTTCGCAGGCGATGCCTGGCGCTACCATGCTGGCGCTACCGGTACTCGGGCAAATCGTTCTACTGTGCTACGGCGGCTGGTCAGTGATGCACGGGCGAATTGACCTCGGGACCTTCGTGGCCTTTGCCAGTTTCCTCGCCATGTTGACCGGACCTACCCGTGTGCTGGCGTCGTTCCTGGTGATCGCCCAACGTACCCAGGCATCCGTAGAACGGGTATTCGCTCTGATCGACACCCGTTCGCAAATGGTTGACGGTAGCGAAGCGCTCAATGGTCGTGTTATTGGCCTGCAGCTAGAAAAAGTGAACTTCGGTTATGGCAGCGGCAGCCGTATCCTGAGCGATGTTTCCTTCTCCCTACAGGCGGGTGAAACGCTGGCGGTCGTCGGCGCGTCGGGCTCCGGTAAATCGACGCTGCTAATGCTGCTGGCGCGCTTTTACGATCCCAGCGCTGGCGATATTTGGCTAAACACCAGCACCGGTCGGCAGAACCTTCGCGATCTCAAGCTTGAGGCGTTACGCCGTCAGGTGGGGGTGGTATTTGAAGACGCCTTTCTGTTTGCCGGAACGGTCGCGGAAAATATCGCCTACGGCCACCCGCAGGCGACGACGGAAGATATTCGCCGCGCGGCGGCGGCGGCAGGCGCCAGCGAGTTTATCAATGCCTTACCGAAAGGCTTCGATACCCGCCTAACCGAGCGCGGCACTAACCTCTCCGGTGGACAGCGGCAACGCATCGCGCTGGCGCGGGCGCTGATTACCGCACCGGAACTGTTGATTCTCGATGACACCACATCGGCGGTAGATGCCGGTACCGAGGCGGAGATCAATGCCGCGCTGGGTCGTTACGCCGATGACCAGCACATGCTGCTGGTGATTGCCCGCCGCCGGGCGACGCTGCGGTTGGCCAGTCGAATTGTGGTGTTGGATAAAGGGCAAGTGGTGGACATCGGCAGCCAGGCTGAGCTTGAGTCTCGCTGCCCGGCGTTCCGCGCGCTGATGACCGGCGACGGGGATTTCCTCGAACCTGCCGCCGGCGGCTGCCGCGATCTTTGGCCAACAACGCCAGCGATGCAGAACGAGGAGCCGCAAGCGTTGCCGGAAGTTGACGGCAACGGTTTTGTCGCCCGCATGACCCGCGTGCCGGAACAGGCGGTTCAACAGGCGCTGGCCGGAGAGGGGCGTAGATTGACCTCGCTGCTGCGGCCGGTGGCGTGGATGTTCATCATCGCCGCCCTGCTGATCGCGCTGGATTCTGCCGCTGGCGTCGGCGTGTTAATACTGCTACAGCGCGGTATTGACTCGGGGGTTGCCGCAGGCGATATGGCGACTATCGGCGTCTGCGCCCTGCTCGCCCTGTGCCTGGTGGTCATAAGCTGGTGTTGTTATTCACTACAAACCATCTTCGCCGCCAGAGCGGCGGAGTCGGTTCAACATACGGTACGCTTGCGCAGCTTCGGCCATATGCTGCGTCTTGCCCTCCCCTGGCATGAAAAGCACGTTGATTCACGCCTGACCCGGATGACCGTCGATGTCGACTCCCTCGCCCGCTTTCTGCAAAACGGCCTTGCCGGCGCGGCCACCAGCCTGGTCACGATGTTCGCCATCGCCGCGGCCATGTTCTGGCTCGACCCCATTCTGGCGTTGACGGCCTTAAGCGCAGTGCCGGTAGTCGCGCTGGCGACCTGGGTTTATCGTCGCCTGAGCTCTCCAGCCTATGCCCAGGCGCGCCTTGAAATCGGCAAGGTGAATAGCACTCTGCAGGAGAAAGTCTCCGGCCTGCGCGTCGTGCAATCCCATGGTCAACAGGAGCAAGAGGCCGCCCGGCTGCGCGCATTATCGGATCGCTTCCGCGCCACCCGCGTACGCGCGCAGAAATATCTTGCGGTCTACTTCCCCTTCCTGACCTTCTGTACCGAGGCCTCCTATGCCGCCGTGCTTCTGGTTGGCGCATCGAGGGTGGCCGAAGGCGAAATGACCGCCGGGGTGCTGGCGGCATTCTTCCTGTTGCTGGGGCAGTTTTATGGCCCGGTACAGCAATTATCCGGGATTGTGGATTCCTTCCAGCAGGCGACGGCCAGCGGTAAACATATTGATGAACTGTTGGCGACCGAAGAGACAGAAAACGTCATCCCTTCCTCCACCCAGCCGGCCACAGGTGCATTACAGCTTGATGAAGTTACATACCGTTATCCCGGCAGCGCTGAGCCAGCGCTGGACAAGCTCACCCTGACCATCCCCGAGGGCAGTGTCGTGGCGGTCGTTGGCCGCAGCGGCGCCGGGAAGTCGACATTGATTAAACTTATCGCCGGACTCTATTCGCCCACCAGCGGGACCATCGGCATTGGGGAACGACAGATGACGGCGACAACCCTTGCCGATTACCGCCGTCAGATCGGGCTGGTCGATCAAGATGTTGCGCTCTTTAGCGGCGATATTGCGGAGAATATACGTTATTCGCGGCCATCCAGCAGCAATGCTGAAGTTGAGATCGCTTCACGGCAGGCAGGCCTGTTTGAGCTGGTACGTCAGCTCCCGCAAGGTTTCCGCACGCCAGTCAATAACGGCGGCGCGGATTTATCCGCCGGACAACGTCAGTTGATTGCGCTGGCTCGCGCCCAGTTGGCGAATGCCCACGTCCTGCTGCTCGATGAAGCCACATCGCGCCTGGATCGCCGCGCGGAAGAGCGCCTCATGTCTTCGTTAACCGAAGTCGCCCGTGCCAGAAAACGCCTGGCGCTAATCGTGGCGCACCGCCTGACCACTGCCCAGCGCTGCGATCTGATCGCCGTTGTCGATAAAGGGCGGCTCGCAGAATACGGTACACACGAGCAATTACTTGCGGCGAACGGCCTCTACGCCCGCTTATGGCGCGATAGCGTCGGCCCGGCAGATGCACGTAACCAACACGACATAACGGGAGAAATCGTGGGATAGTGATGGTAAGCGTTAGACTTTAATCAACACGCCTAAAGCGGCTGTTCGCTGAACAGCCGCTTTAGCTATTTTTACTGGTAGCATGATTTTTCAAAGAGATAGAATGTTCAATATCAATCCACATCCGCCGGTTTCAGCGGCTATCGCCAGCCTGCGCCGCCAGTTGGCTACCGGCAACATTACCGATCTTTCTCATTTCTGGCAGCAGGCCACATCGCTGCCGGTACCGCTAGTAACAACGGTGGACGGCGCAGCCAATGAACGTGAAGTCACTTTTTTGTGGCGCGCTCGCCATCCGCTCAGAGGCGTTTATCTGCGATTAAACCGGGTAACCGACAAAGAACAGGTGGCAAAAGGGCTGATGACCCAGATTCCCGCAACGGATATCTGGACCCTGACGCTGCGCCTACCGGCCAGCTATTGCGGCTCTTATTCACTGGTGGAGATCCCGCCAGGCACGCCGGAAGAGGTTGTTAATCAGCTTGGGAGCCGCTTTGCCGCTCTCGCCGGACAGGCCGATCCGCTCAATAAGACGCCGGGGATCGCTATTCGCGACGGCGTGCGGGAGTCGGTGCTGGCGCTTGATAACGCCCCCGCTCAATCCGAATGGCGCGGAGGCCGCCACGCCGGCACCTTGCTGACCTCAGAACGGATCGTTGCCGGGCAATCACGGCAGGTGCGTCTGTACCTGCCCGCGGTTGATAAGTCGCAGCCGTTGGGGCTGGTGGTGCTACCCGATGGCGAAACCTGGTTCGATCATCTTGGGGTGTGCGCAGCCATCGACGCCGCGATCGATAGCCGCCGCATTGTTCCCGTGGCGCTGCTGGGCATCGACAATATCGATGAGCGCGAGCGCACCACGATACTCGGCGGGCGCAGCGAACTGATACGGGACGTCGCGGAACATCTCCTGCCGACCATTCGCCGCGAACAGCCGCGACAAAAATGGGCGGATCGCTCACGCACCGTCCTGGCCGGGCAGAGCCTCGGCGGCGTCAGCGCGCTGATGGCCGCCCGCCATGCGCCGGAAACTTTCGGTCTGGTGCTCAGCCATTCGCCTTCTATGTGGTGGACGCCAGATGGCGGCAGTCGCCCCCATTTATTTAGCGCAACCGATACTTCTTGGGTCAGCGAACATGTGTTGTCTGCGCCGCCGCGTACTGTCCGTATCCGCCTGTGTGTGGGCTCACTGGAAGGTTCGACGGTGCCTCACGTCCAGCGGCTTCATCAGCAGCTACAGGCGTCCGGCGTTGATAGTCATTGTGCCATTTACACCGGCGGGCACGATTACGCCTGGTGGCGCGGCGCCTTGCTTGATGGGCTCGGCTTACTGCAGGGTTGACTTGACCAGCAAGCGCTTTCAGGCAACTGTATGTGCTTTCTGAATAACGAAAATTTCACCTGCGGAAAAGGAATAATCATCAGATGTATGCCCGCGAGTCTCGCTCTACGCGCCCGCGCAAGGCGCTTTTTGCCGTTCTTTCTTGCCTCACCCTCAGCTATAGCGCTTCAGGCTTAGCAAAACCGGATATGCAGCCGTTGGGGCCCAATATCGCCGATAAGGGTTCAGCGTTTTACCACTTCAGCGTCAATCAGTTCGATTCCGCCGACGGCGCTCGCCACTATCGGGTATGGAAGGCCATACCGAATAAAGCCGCGCCACCAACGGGCTATCCCGTGCTATATATGCTTGATGGTAATGCGGTAATGGATCGCCTGTCTGACGAACTACTCAAGCAGCTGGCGGCGCAATCGCCGCCGGTGATCGTCGCGGTCGGTTATCAGACCAACCTGCCATTCGATCTTAACGGCCGGGCCTACGACTATACGCCAGCAGTCAGAAAGAATAATGAAACATATGTTGGCCGCAAAAGCGGCGGCAGTGAAGACTTCCGTCAATTACTGGAAACGCGTATAGCCGCTAAGGCGGAGCAAGGGCTGAAAATCAACCCACAGCGCCGCGGCCTGTGGGGCCACTCATACGGCGGCCTGTTCGCGCTCGACTCCTGGCTTTCGTCCTCGTTCTTCCATTCATATTACAGCGCCAGTCCTTCGCTTGGCCGGGACAACTTTGCCCTGCTGAACCGAATCACGGCGGTCGAGCCTGCATCATATTGCGCCAAAAGCCTGGCCATTATGGAGGGTTCGGCGACGCCGGGTGATAACCGGGCAACGCACGCCGCTGAAGTGCTAACTAAAGTACATGCCGCCCTCGCCACGCTGAAAGAGAAAGAGGTTAATGCCGCCTTTTGGGATTTCCCTGGCCTGGGGCACGGGCCGATGTTTAACGCCTCATTCCACAGCGCGCTTCTGGATATGAGTCGCGAAAAAGCGTCCAACCAGCATAGTTGTCCTTAACCCAGCGTTGATACTGCCCGCGCGGTTGCGGGCAGTATACTGATGACGATGCGATCAGAATGTCGCCGTCACTCCGGCATAATAGGCCCGACCGGGTTCGTTATAGGTATTCGCCCCTTCGGATGAACGATAGATCTGTTTATCGAAGATATTGCTGACCCCCACGTTCAGACGCAGATTTTTATTAATATCGTAATTAAAGTTGGTACCAACCAGCGAATAAGCCCCCAGCTCTTTACCCGACAGGCCGCCGGTATCTTCGCTGCGCGACTCCGCATGGGTACGCGGTTTTTGTCTACCATACAGCGTCCAGTTGACGCTGGCGGAAAATGCCTGGGTAATCGTCCAGTCCAGGGAGTTGTTGATGGTGTATTTCGGAATAACCGAGAGCGGGTTGCCGGTATCTTTTTGTTCCGAGGTAATCATGTAAGTGGCGTTGGTATTCCATTTCAGACGATCCTTCACCAGCGGGAACGCCATACTGGCTTCAATGCCGTCCACTAACGCTTTACCGCCGTTCTGCCACTGGAGGATATAAGCGCCGGAAGCGGTTTGCCCGATAATATCATCGCCGGCCACAATCTTATTCTGATAATCGTTACGGAAATAAGTCACGCTGGCATGATAATCGTCGAGGGCAAACTCCAGGCCGATCTCTTTATTCACGCTGATTTCCGGATCGAGATCTTTATTACCAATCAGGTAGCAGCCGCCTGAAGTAATATCTTTAGGGCAACCGTTGCCTTTCGAATAGAGCAGATAGCCTTCGCTGGATTGATAGAGGTTTGGCGCTTTAAAGGTTCTGGCAATCCCGGCTTTAATTTTGAAGTAATCACCTAATTCCTGCGACAGGTTCAGGCTGGGGCTAAAGTTGCCGCCGGACTCATTAAGATAATCAAAACGCAGGCCGGGAATAATATTGGTTCCGGGCGTCGGTTCAATATTATCTTCAAAATAGATGGCGCTAATTTGTGAATGATTTTTACTGCTGCGATCCGCCGCTGAACCGGGAATACCGCCAATGTTATTATCATTTACCGATAAACCAGTAGAAGAGGGATCGTCAAGCTCATCGCGGTTCCACTCCGCGCCAACGGTCAGAGTCTGATCGACCCATAGATCCAGCGGAATATTGAGTTCGCCGCTGGTGCGCCAGGAGGTCAGGCGGTTAGTGGTGAATTTCTCATCCGCCGAAATACGCCCTTCGCCGCCGCCGGATAAACCTTCATCCATACGGGTGTTATTGGTTTTTTCGTAATAGACTCCAAAGCGGCTTTGCCCCCAATCCCAGACCCCATTATGGGTAATACCGTAATTCTGCCGATACAGGCGGTTAGTCTCTGCGCCAGATTTCGCCAGGCTTTCGGTCACCGCGCTGGAAGAGCTATTTTGCGTATCGCCGGCGTAGATATTACCCTGACGGCTATATCCGGCTTCAAAATCGAGAATTTGCTGCGGATTCACTTTCCAGGAGACGACGCCGTTAATATCTTTGTTGCGTACCCCTTCGTGGCCGGCGGCGTTTTTCGTCCCCGCGGAAGAGTTAATATCCCAGCTGTCGGCATCGGTTTTATTCAGGTTGCCGTACAAACGCATCGTCAACGCATCGCCGGCCAGCGGCCCGCTCAGGCTAAAGTTGGCGCGTCGGGTGGCCCCTTCATCGCTGCTTTCCGGTTGGTTGGTGTATAACGAGAGCGAGCCATGCCAGTCATTGGTTGGGCGTTTAGTAATGATATTCACCACCCCGCCCGCCGCGCCGGAGCCATAGCGCGCCGCCGCCGGGCCGCGAATGACTTCGATACGTTCAACCTGTTCCGGCGGTACCCAGTTAGTATCTCCGCGGGTATCACGCTCGCCGCGCCAGCTATAGCGTACGGAGTTACGCGAGGTCACCGGGACGCCATCAATGAGGATTAAGGTGTTTTCCGGCCCCATACCGCGAATATCGATTTGGCGGTTATTACCGCGGGTGCCTGACGCGCTGTTGCCGGTGAGGTTCACCCCCGGCATTTTGCGAATAATATCGGAGAGGTCGTTGACCGGAGGGTCCTTTTTAATATCTTCGCTGGTAATAATTGAAACGCCCGGCTGCTGCTTAAGTACTTGTTCTGCGGTGGCTTCAACGACCAGCGTTTCATCGCTATCGTCGGAAGATTTGGCGGCGGATAGCGGGCTATTCAGCCCTACCACAAGCGCGGTGAGCGGCCAGAGGATCTTGTTAATTCTCATACCTATTCCCTAATTCATGCCTAACTTAAAGTGGTTGTTCGTTAAGCTCACATCCTTGCCAGGTATTAATATTGTTATTATGTTTTTATTATGAGAATGATAATTAATATCATTTAAGTGAGATTAAGGCAATCCTTGACGCGCTAATAACCAGGCGACATGAGAGGGCGCTACAAAAGTAAAAGGCGCCACTAAGGCGCCTTTAGCAGTCACTGGCTATTTTCCTCTACCACGGATAATAAATATGTTCCGCCTGTTCGCGCGCCGGCGCTTCATCGCCCTGTAACCGCGCCGCCAGGGTGAAAGCAAAATCAAATACCTTGCCCAGCCCCCGGCCGCTGAGCAGATTGCCGTCTTCCACAACGTCGGCATCCACGTACACGCCATCGCTCACCTGCTGCCAAAGATCGCCGGAACAGACATAGCGACGCCCCTTCAGCAGCCCATTGCCGCCCAGCACGCGGGCGGCGGCGGAGCAAATCGGGCAGATATATTTACCCGCTTCATCGTGGCGGCGAACGAAGGCAATGACCTCCGCGCTTTTCGCCAGATTAACACTGCCTTCCGGGCCTCCCGGCAACACCACGGCATCAAAGGTTTGGTCGAAGCTGGCCTTAAGGGTGCTATCCGCTATCATCGGGATAGCGTGGTAGCTCACCACCTCGCGACTCTCGCCGCAGGCAATCGTCTGCACCGCAATATTCAGGCGGCGCAGGATATCGATAGTGACTATCGCTTCCCCCTCTTCAAACCCGGGGGCTAATAACACGGCTACGCTTTTCATCTTGCTCTCCATTCCTTGAGGGTTACCAGTACGGGTACCAAATCTGTCGCAGCCGCGCCAGCAGCTCAAGATAGAAATAGTCCCCCCAGCTACAGCATTGATCGACGCCCTTGCCGCTGCCCATGTGATATACCGAGTGCTGCAACAACCCTTCGGTCGGTGTGTCGTCGTGGGCCAGGTAGTTGTCGGTCAGCGACAGCGCAATGCGCAGCGCCATCTCTTCGTAATACGCGCGGTTGGCGTCGAGCGTTGGCAACGCCTTAACCAGCTCCAGCAGGCCGCAGGCGGCAATCGCCGCCGCCGAACTGTCGCGCACGGCATCGGTGCCGAGCAGCGCCAGATCCCAATGGCAAACATCATCTTCCGGCAGGCGGTTGAGGAAGTAGTGCGCCAGGCTGCGCGACAGCTCAACCATCTGCTTATCGCCGGTGTGCTGATAGCTCAGCAGGAAACCGTAAATGCCCCACGCCTGGCCGCGCGACCAGCATGAAGTATCGCTGTAGCCCTGATGAGTGTTACCAAAGCGCGGCTCGCCGGTCTGCACATCCATATAGTAGGTGTGATAAGTCGAAGCGTCTTCACGCACGATATAGTTTGCCGCCTGCCCGGCGTGCGCCGTTGCCGCCTGCGCGTAGCGCGGGTCGCCGGTCTGCTCGCTGGCCCAGTACAGCAGCGGCAGGTTCATATTGCAGTCGATGATCATTCGCCCCTGCTGCTCCGGATCGTTTAAGTCGCCCCACGCCTGGATAATTTTGGCCGTCGGGTTAAAACGCTCCATCAGGCGCTCGGCAGCCAGCAGCGCCGACTGGCGAGCAGCTTCATTGCCGGTGAGCCGCCAGGCGCTGATGCAGGAGAGCGAATAAAGGAAGCCGAGGTCGTGGGTCGCGGTGTCGATACGCTGCTCAATACGCCGGGCGAAAGACGGTAAATAGCGCTCGGCGGCTTCGCGGTAGTGCGCTTTACCGGTCATCTCCCACGCCAGCCACAGCTGGCCCGGCCAAAAACTGGTGGTCCACTCTACGTTATCGGTACGCGGCCAGATGCCGTTTTCACAAGCTTCGCCGGGGAACTTATCGCCGAAGGCAACGATATTTTTGTCCAGCTTGCGCGTCACGCGGGCCAGCGCGTCTTCCAGCTTCTGGCTCAACGCCAGGCGGTCGACCTGATGCAGTTCTATCGGCCGCAGCGCTTCGGTGATAACAGATTTGGTCATAACAACTCCTGAATTAATGTTTGGCCGGTTCAACCGAGGCGGTATCTAAAGCCGGAGTAAAGGGTCGTGAGGCATCGCGCTTCGACTGGCAGCGCGATAGCGTAAAAGCGGAAATCAGCGTAAACGTCAGGGCGCAGCAGCCCATCAGCAGATAGGTATGCTCAAAGCCGATTTTGTCGTACAGGTAACCCGCCGGCGGCGCGACCACAATCGATCCGACATAAATCATCGCCTGGTAACCCAGCAGGTACATCGTGGCGTTAACCCGACGATGGAAGTGTTCGGCGATGTATTTGAAGACCGAAATCAGCAGCAGCGCGATCTCAACGCCGTAAAACGGTTTGATGATGGAGATGACAATCGGGTCGTTGGTCAGGCCGGAGGCAATCAGCCGCGCCCCCACCACGCAGCCGCAGAACAGCAGGCCGCGCTTGGCGCCATAATGGTTCACCAGCCACGGGATAAACATCATCATCACGAATTCCATCCCCGACTGGACGGTACTCAGATAGCCATACCAGGCGTTGCCCTGCTCTTTGGTGGCAAAGAACGAGACGAAATAGCGCGGGAACTGCTGCTCGGCGATGAACATCATCCACGCGACTCCGGCGACGTAGAGGCTGAACATCCAGAATTTGCGATTTTTCAGCAGCATCAACACATCGGCAAAGACGATCTTATTCGCGGAAATGACGTTGTTATTGCGCAGCTGTTCATCACCGATTTTAAGGCTAATCAGCACCAGCAGCATCAGTACCGAGGTGCCGCTGCTGAGCAAAAAGTTAGCCAGCGGCGTGAAGTTAAACAGCAGTCCGGAGACCGAAGCCGCCATTGCCCAGCCCAGCGAACCCCACATTCTGATACGGCCAAACTCCAGCCCGTACAGACGGCTAAAGCGGTCGGCATAAGATTCGGAAGCCGCCACCCCGGCGTACCAGCCAAGGCTCAAATACAGCGCGCCGATGATAATCCCCAGTGTCGCGTGGCTTTGCAGCAGCGGCTGGTACACCAGCGCGAAGAACGGCGCCATCAGCGCGGAAATGGCGCAGACAAAATAGAGCAGCCACTTGCTCATGCCGATTTTGTCCATGATGTAGCCGTACACCGGTTTCAGAACCACCGCAAAAACGCCATTAATGGCGAACACGCTGCCGATGGTAATGCTATCGAGACCTACCTTCTGGCTCAGCCACAGCGCGTACAGGCCAAAGCTGGATGACCAGGTGAAAAAATAGAGAAAAATAAAGGTACTCATTTTGTACTGCGCGGCGCGTACGGACGATGATGTGCTCATAGCGATGCCTCCGGGGCCAGAACGAGCGTCGTTTCTTGTCGTGCCGTCACGAAGCGTACCGCGTCATCGCTAATGAAGGCCTGTGGGCAGTGTTGCGGTTCGAAGTCGGCGGCATTCCCCGCCCATACCGCGCTTAGCAGGCAATGCGTCCCCGCATCAAGCTCGCCGCGCAGCACCGGCACCGCCGCGCGTTCGGCGAACAACAGATTGCTGTTCGGCGGCGTCAGTACCGTCTCGCCACGGCGGGTGTGCGGATGTAAACAGAAAATTGCCGAGATATCGCGGGCGTTGCGTAAGCAGCTGGCGCCGTCACGCTCCTGCGCCTGCGGCAGCGGACGGTTCGCCAGGCTAAAGCCGCCTTCCGCGCAATCCAGCGCGCGGTGGGTAGTTATACGATGGACGCGCAGCTGCCAGTCGCCCAGCGCCAGTAGCCAGCTATCAATCACCACGTCACGCCATGGCAGCCAGCGGCTGTAAATGGTGCCATCAGCGGTGACCACCTGCTGGCATTCGCGGCGGCCGCGCCAGTAATTATCCTTTTCGGCCAGCAGCAGCATCGAATCGGGGGCGGCATGGTTCAACCCGTAGCGCCCCCGCTCAATGGTGAAACCAAAACGGGTGGAGTAGGCAAATTTGCAGTATTTCGCTTCGGTATTAACGAAGTTGTTCAGCTCCAGCTGGCCGGAAGTTAGCATCCACAGGTGATCGGCCTGATGTACCAGCACCTGATCCGCATGGGCTATTGTGTGCTGCGCGGGCAGCGGCGGCAGCGGCAACTCAGCCGCCTGCCAGAAGGCGTCGCCCTCGCCTAACGCCAGCACCAGCATAGTTTTCAGCCCCCAGTACGGTGAACCCGGTGCGTTGTAATCTTCCGCCATCGCCAGGTTCGGGTAGCTGTAACCAACGCTCAGTACGCCGTCGCGGTCGAACATCGGCTGCTTCAGCCACCAGCGCAGGTGGCGCAACACGATGCCTTTCATCACGCCCGGCGAAAAGACTTCCAGCCCGGCGAAGGCCGCCGCGCTCCAGAACGCCGCTTCGGCAAAGCGATAGGTCAGACTACGGCCGAACGGGATCGCCGCGCCGTCATCGGCAAAGAAATGGATGAAGTCAGAGGAGAAACGCGCGGCCCGCTGACGCAGTTCCGCACAGCGCTGCGGATCGACATCAGCCATCAGCTTCGCGTAAATCAGGCCATAGAAATGGAAGCCCATCGAAATGTAATAGTCGCGCGCGCGGCCCGGACCATCCGAGTACCAGCCATCGCCGAGGTAGTAACGTTCCATGGCGGCGAAATGATCTTCCAGCGCCTGCGGATTGGTCGGCATACCGCAATAATGAAAGCCAACCTGCACCAGAATCGGAAAGAAGTGCCAGTTGTTGTCAGGGATATCCTGGTTCTCGCACTGCTTTAACCAGCGCCATAAGTTCTCTTTTTCCGCAGCAGTGAAGTGCGCCAGTACGGTTTCGCCCGCCAGCGCCAGCAATAATCCGTAAGCCGCCATCTCGACAATGCGTTGATCGTAAGGCGCGACTTCGCCCCAGTAATCGGCATGCTGCGGATTGGTGCCGTTTTTTATCGCCTGTAAATAGAAGGAGAAATGCAGCGGCTCGCTGCCGCCAGCCAACAGCGGCGTCACGCCCCACAGTAGCCGGGAAAAGGTTTCCATGCTCGCGACCTGCTGGCCGTAGTGAGCGGTGAAGTTCGCTAAATCAATGCGGCTGGCGTCGTTTTTAAAATAAGGCGCCACCGCGTTCAACATTTCATTGACCAGCCGTAGCACCTCTTCCCGGCTTGTCAGTGGGTTATCCAGATGAATGTTTTCAGGTTGCACAGGGTCCTCCCGCATAACACGAGGATAGAGGTAAGTTATTGTTATTAGGCTTTTATCAAGCCACGTGTGCGACGTCTGGATGAAGAGTAACCGCTTTTATTCCCGGCGCTGAGTGAGCGGACTCACAAAATTAAACCGCCATTTCATTTTTGCTGGATTTTGTCGGCCGCGCGGAGGATAAATTGCAAATGATGGCGTAAAAATTTAAATCTGTTGTCCTGGAGGCAAAATGGGCGAAGCGCAACTGCTGGAACGTATTACGCTCGATCGGCAGGCCATTTCGTTTAATCGCATGTATACCACCAGCGTGCTTTACTACCACTGGCATCAATGCGTCGAATTGCTTTATATATCCAGCGGCTACGGCATCGTGGTGGTGGATAACCAGCACTACACCGCCCGTCCGGGGCGATTATTTATCTTTCCGCCCTTCCGTTTGCACAAAGTGCAGGTCGATCATAGCGATAAAAATCCTTATCACCGCACCACCATGCACATTGAGCAGTCGGTCGTCGAGAGCGCGCTCAGCGCTTTCCCGCGCCATCAGGCCCAGTTCGCGGCGCTGGCCGCCAGCAATCTGCCGGCGCAAATTTACGACCTCAGCGAGCACGCGGCATTTATCGAAAGGATCCTTGAACAGTTTCAGCGTCTGGAGGATAACGAGCAGACCACCGCCTGCGAGGTGGCGTTTTTGATGATGCAACTAATGACGTTTCTACCCGAGCAGCCGCAACGCTACCCGCCGCGCCAGCAGACCGTCGCCTCGCGGATTATGAACTGGATCGAAGCCCACTATGCCAGCAAGTTTTCTCTCGATCAGCTGGCTTGCGACCTAGGACTTTCACGCAGCTATACCTCGCGGGTTTTTCGTCAGCAGACCGGCGGCAATATCCATGAATATTTGCTCACCCGGCGAATAAAACGCAGTTGCGATCTGCTACGTAATAGCGATGAGAGCATTGATGCCATCGCGCTGGCGGTGGGATTTGGCGAGGTGACCTACTTCATTACCTGTTTTAAAAAGATGATGCGCCAGACGCCGCTGCAGTACCGTAAGGCCAGCCAGCGGCGCTCCGCTTTATAACTTAATCCATCGCCTGCTTGAGGCTAACCTGACGGCGACGCCAGGCGCTATCGCGGCTTGCCAGCCAATAGTACAGCGGCGAGGTCACCAGCAGGCCGACCAGCCAGGAGAGATCGGCGCCGTTAAACCACGCCGAGACCGGGCCAACGTATAGCGGGGTATTCATAAACGGGATCTGCACCAGGATGCCGATGGCGTAGGCCAGCAGCGCGTGCGGGTTGTAACGGCCATAGATGCCGCCATCCACCTGAAATATCGAGTTAATATCGTAGTTGCCCTTGTGAATGGCGTAGAAATCGATCAGGTTAATCGCGGTCCACGGCACCAGCACCACCAGCAGGGCCAGAACCAGATCGATAAAGTGGCTGATAAAGTCCGCCGAGGCGAAGATCGCCGCCACCACGCAGCAAATAAGCACGATGACCGACAGCAGCGCGCGGCTGCGGCTGCCGGGGATCCAGCGCCACAGGAAGGTTTGCACCAGGGTTATCACCGACATCACCGCGCCATACAGATTAAGCGCGTTATGGCTGATGACGCTCAGCAGGAAGAGTACCAGCATCAACGGGCCGATCGCGCCGGTCGCCAGCTTTACCGCATCCATGGTTTCCAGCCCCACCGGCGTCGCCAGCACCGCTACCGCGCCGAAAATAAACGACAGACTGGAACCGAGCGTCGAGCCAAGATAGGTGGTCCAGAACGTCGCGGCGACGGGCACATCCGCCGGCAGGTAGCGCGAATAATCAGAAACATACGGGGCGAAGGCGATCTGCCACAACGCCGCCAGCGACACGGTAGCCAGCCAGCCCGAGAAGGAAAAGCCGCCGCGGGTTAAGAAATCGGCGGTATGCAGATGCGTGAAGATGTAGCCAAAGCCGACCATAATGCCGATGCCCAGCACCCAGGTGCCGATTCGGTTGAGAATGTGAATACATCGGTAGCCGATAATGCCAATCACGCAGGATCCCACCGCGCCGATCACGATCCCCACCGGCAGTGGGACGGCAGGGGCGATGCCGTGCAGCGACTGCCCGGCCAGCACGATGTTCGAGGCAAAGAAACCGACGTACATCACCCCGGCGATCGCCACCACCAGCAGCGAACCAAAAGATCCAAACTGCGCGCGGCTCTGGATCATCTGCGGGATCCCCATCTGCGGCCCCTGCGCCGAGTGCAGCGCCATCAGCGCCCCGCCAACCAGATGGCCGACTAAAATCGCAACGATCCCCCACAGCAGATTCAGATGAAAGATCTGTACCCCCAGGGCGCCTGTGACGATCGGCAGCGGTGCGATATTGCCGCCAAACCACAGGGTAAAGAGATCGCGGGTTTTACCGTGGCGATCTTCTGGCGGAATATAGCCAATGGTGTGCTTCTCAATAAGCGGCGGCGATGATTCTTTGGTCGGCATAGCATTCTCCAAAGTCAGGAACCATTAATAATGGTTGTGATGTGCAGGTGTTTTTATGTTTTGGAGATAATGCGCATTATTTAGCAAAAGGGTAAATTACTTTGTTTATGGCTACAGGAAATAAAAAAACTAATTAGCCCATCAGGACACCTGATAAATATCATAAAAATTTATCATAACCGTTCCGGTAAGATTAAAAAATGATATTTTCAACGCGGCGGTAAGTTGTCAATTATTAATACAGAATAAATAATCGCGAGGCGGTGAATTTATGGCGGATAATAAAATACGGGCCGTTATTCAGGCCCGTATTATGTGATAAGTTAAAACTCAAACGGCAAGCGTTTAACTAAATAACTTACCTTTCAGTAGATTAAGCCCTGCGGAGACCAGGTCGCCCTGGGCCGGCGCTTCGCCCTGCGGCGACAGGCCATCGACGATTTTTGGCAGGTATTCCGCAATCAGCGATGAGGCGGTTTGCGAATCAACGCCCAGTTTGGCGCCGAGATCCTGCAGCGCAGGCGAGCCGAACACCGAGGTAATCTGATCGCTGTTCACCGACATATTACTCTGCTGACTAAGCCACGACTCGACGATTTCACCTAAGCCGCCGCTGCGGAATTTTTCCAGGATTCCCTGAATACCGCCCTGCTGTTCAATCCAGGTCATGATCGCCTGAAGTTGTTCAGCTTTGCCAGCCTGCCCGCCAAGCACGCCGCCGATTTGATCTAATAATCCCATTACAGTCTCCATCAAAACGTTGCTATTGATCCCTGATTCACGGCTTACTTCGCCGGGATAATCAGTACCTGCCCCGGATAGATCTTATCGGGATGCTTCAGCATCGGTTTATTGGCTTCAAAAATACGCTGATAGTCATTGGCGGAGCCATACATCGCTTTCGAGATGGCGCTGAGGGTATCACCGGATTTAACCGTATAGTAACGACTTTCCGCTCCGCTCTGCGTCACAGTAACGCTATCGTTGACCTGGCCAATCCCGGTTACGTTACCTACCGCGACCAGAATTTTTTCCTTATCTTCCTGTGAACCGACGTCGCCCGTTACCGTCGCGGTACCATCGTCCGCTACGGCAATATTGACCTTTTCGGCACCAGGCAGGTTAAGACTATCAATATGTTTTTTCAGCTTGTCAGCCTGATCTTCCTTGCTGGAGCCGGAGACGGCATCCCAGATCTTCTCGCCCGCTTCTTTCACAAAACTTAATAATCCCATCTATCCATACCTCCATTACTGTTTCACGATGAATGCTTTCATCAGACACGATAATCATAGCTTATAAATACCGTTCACTTCCTTTAACAAATGTTCGACGAAGCGGGTAAGTTTCGGTAACGGGCGCAGATCCTGGCGCCACAGCAGGTGTATCGGCCTCGGTTCCGGGGTGTAATTTTGTAAAATACGCACCAGTCGGCCATTGGCTAAGTCTTCCGCCAGCAGCACTTCCGGTTGCAATAACAGCCCGGCGCCGGCCACCGCCGCCATACGCAGCGCGTAGCCATCATTGCAGCGCAGCACCGCATCGCGCTTCCAGCGTACCTCTTCCGCAGTGCCCGGTAGCCGCCACTCGTTGCGCGCAGTCCACACCGTATGCGAAAGACACTGATGCCCGGCTAAATCAGCGGGCGTCTGCGGCGTGCCGTGGCGCGCCAGATAATCCGGCGCCGCGCAGATCGCCATGCGATAAGGGGCGAGATACTTCGCCACCAGGTCGGTACGCTGGATATCGCCGATGCGAATCGCCAGATCGATTCCCTCATCCACCAGGTCCACCATGCGGTTCGTCAAATCAAGCTCGACGCGTACCTCTGGCCAGGCCTGCAGAAAGGAGGCGGTCAGCGGCGCGATAATGCTGGCGCCGAAAGAAACCGGCGCGCTCACCCGTAGCGTACCGGCAGGGGCCAGCCGTAGCCTTTCAACCGAACGCTCGGCATTCGCCACCTGCTCGAGCACACGCCGCGCCTCGTCAAAATAGACTCGCCCGGCATCGGTCAGGCTTTGCCGGCGGGTATTTCGCTCCAGCAGGCGGGTGCCGAGCTGGCCTTCAAGTAAGGCGATATATTTGCCGACCATCACCGCCGACATCTCAAGACGCGCCGCCGCGCCGGTAAAACTGCCGCACTCCACCACCGCGACAAACGTCTCCATTCCACGCAGCTTGTCCATATTACAAACCCCTGGTTAGCAATCATCTAACTTTTAGCTAGTTTATCCGACAATCGATTAATTAAAGAATAGAGGCTCACTTCACTGAGGAGTTTGCGATGAAAATTATCGTTATTGGCGCCAGCGGTACCGTTGGCCGCGCGGTTGCGGAAGAACTGAGCCGCCAGCATGAGGTTATCCGCGTTGGCCGGACCCACGGCGACGAGCAGGTTGATATCACCTCGCAGCACAGTGTGCAGGCGCTGTTCGAGAAAATTGGCCCGGTCGATGCCATTGTCTCAGCAGCCGGCAGCTTATACTTTGGCCCGCTAAGCACGATGACCGACCGCGATTTTGACCAGGGACTGCAGGATAAATTGTTGGGGCAGATTCGCCTCGCCCTCACCGGCCAGCATTATCTTAACGATGGCGGTTCCATCACCCTGATCAGCGGCATCGTCGCCGATGAACCCATCGCTCAAGGGGTGAATGCCACCACCGTTAACGCCGGACTGGCTGGCTTCGTTCGCGCTGCCGCCTGCGAATTACCGCGCGGGATCCGCATTAACCTGATAAGCCCCACCGTGCTCAGTGAATCCGTCGAAGCCTATGACGGCTTTTTCCCCGGTTTCTCCAGCGTACCGGCCGCAGCGGTGGCGCAGGCCTACCGCCGCAGCGTCGAAGGGATCCAAAGCGGACGGGTTTATAAAGTCGGTTATTAATTATTTTCGGGCAGGATGTCGCATTCCTGCCCTTATATTGATTATCTGTTGGTTATTGTGAAGCGCCTCGCATAACGCCCTTATCCCCATTATCTGTGTGACTTTAGGTTACTCAATACGACAATTCTAATGTCATGATGTATCAGCTAATTATTTTATTTCCCCATTATTTTATGGGGTCAAACATCTATCTCATTAGACCGCAATAAAAACAGGGAATTGTTATTTCTCTCTATGGTTCATCATTCTAATCCCCTCGCAATATGGCAGAGTTTTATCTGCCCGATAAAAAACCATCAGCGGGTTTGCCAGTAAAAAATTAAGCACGAAGCATAAAGCTCTAAAAAACGCGCAACGCACAAATGCGGCGTTTTTCCAGCGCCGGGTAAAGCAGTTTTTTTATATCCAGCACCGATATTTTTTGTCATTTCGCAAATGATACAGAGTTGTAAAAATGGTGAATGAAATGTTGTGATGAGTAGATTAGCTGTACTCCTCATTGAAATATCACTCTTACGCTGATGAAGACCAAAATAATGAGAGAGCACCATGACAAAACATCAATCTGTTAATGTCGAGAATCTTGAAAGTAATACCATCAGACCTATCCCCTTAAATATGCGTCACGGCAAACCAGGCGATCTCTTTACCATTTGGTTTGGCTCCAACATTATGTTGTTAACGGTCATCACCGGCGCGATGTCGGTGACGATTTTTCATCTTTCCTTTTTATGGTCAGTGATTGCGCTATTTATCGGCAGCCTGGTCGGCGGGCTCTTTATGGCGCTGCATTCGGCGCAGGGGCCAAAACTCGGGGTGCCGCAAATGGTCCAGACCAAGGGCCAGTTCGGATCCTATGGCTCCGTGCTGGTGGTCTCGATTGTCGTACTGATGTATATCGGCTTTACCGCCTCCAGTCTGGTGCTCGGCGGGCAGTCGATGCACGCGATTTATCAGCCGATGAACTCGGACATTGGGATTATCGTGGTTGGTGCGCTAAGCCTGTTCGCCACCATCTTTGGCTATAAGATCATCCACTCCTACGCGCGGATCATGTCGTGGATTTCCGGTATCGTACTGGCGGCAACCTTCGTGTGGATAGTCTTCATCCATGGCCTGCCGGGCGATTTTGCCGACCGCGGCGGCTTCAACATCGTCGGTTTTCTCGGCGCCGTGTCTATCGCCGCGCTCTGGCAACTGGCCTATGCGCCCTATGTCTCTGATTATTCCCGCTATATGCCCTACAGCACCAACGATAAAAGCGTCTTTTACGCCAGCTATTTTGGCTGCATTCTCGGCTCCTATTTGCCGATGGTGCTCGGGGTACTGGTGGCGATTTGTATCGGTAATGACGATATTATTCAAGGGATTATGGATCTGACCGGCAGCATGGGGGCGATAGTGATTATCGTGCTGGCGCTGGGGATCGCCGCCACCAACTCGATGATGCTGTACTGCGGCGTACTCTGTACCCTGACGCTCGGCCAGACCTTTATCGACGGCTGGTCGCCGATGGCGCGGGCACGCATTATCACCGCTATTTTGACCATGCTGCTGGAGATATTCCTCGCCATCTATGGCCAGGAAAATTTCCTGTTAATCTACACTAACTTTATTACCGTGCTGCTGTATGTGCTGGTGCCGTGGACGGCGATTAATCTGGTCGATTATTATTTAGTGGCCCATGGCGAATATCACGTTGAGTCTTTCTTTAAACGCGATGGCGGTATTTACGGCTACTTTAATGCAACGGCAATATCCTGCTATATCCTCGGTATTCTGGTCGAAGTACCGTTTATGTCGACCTCAATTTATACCGGGCCAATCGCCCTCACCTTCGGCGGCGCGGATCTCTCCTGGATTATAGGTTTATTGGTGGTCTCACCGGTCTATTATTATTTCTCGAAAGCGAAGAGTGTTAAAAGCATGGCTTTTGCAAAAGAGAAGGTTTAAGGACTACAAGAAAGCGCGCCGCCATTGCGGCGCGTCGGCATTTAAGCTGACATCCAGCGGCAGAGGTTTTTCAACATCTGCGCGCACTTTTCCAACTGCGCCTCGCTAACAAATTCATCCGCCTTATGCCCCTGCTCCATGCTCCCCGGACCACAAACAAGCGTGGCCACGCCGGCCTCATCAAACAATCCGCCTTCGGTGCCAAAAGCGACCGTTGAAAAATCCCCGCATTCGGCCCACTGCGCCAACCAGCCGGCGAACGCCGACTGCGGGTCGCTCAACAGGCCGGGATACTGGCTGAGCGGTTGAAAGGTAATAGCCGCTTCCGCCGCCGTCGCGCGCATTTTTGGCAGCAGTTCGCCTTCGGCATACGCCTGCAGCGAGGACAGGGTGTCATCGAGCGAAACATCCGGTAAATGGCGAATTTCAAAATCGAACTGACAGTGCTGAGGTACAATATTCAACGCCGCGCCGCCCTTAATCACCCCCACCTGCAGGGTGCTGAAAGGCGGATCAAAACGCGTATCCTGGCGAAGCGCCAGCTGCTCGCCCAGCTCGTCCAGGCGGCCAATCAGTTTTGCCGCCCAGGCAATCGCATTCACGCCATCAGGCGCGTAAGCGGAGTGGCAAGCGTGGCCGTGAACATCGCAGCGCATCGCCAGCTTCCCCTTGTGACCATAGACCGGGCGCATCTCCGTCGGCTCGCCGATGATGCACATCGCCGGTTTCTCTGCCGACGCCTGCAGATGGGCGACCAGGCTGCGTACGCCAAGACATCCCACCTCTTCATCGTAGGAAAAAGCCAGGTGCAGCGGCATGCGTAGCGGTTGGGCGAGAAAATCAGGAATGGCGGCCAGTACGCAGGCGAGGAAGCCTTTCATATCGGCGCTACCGCGGCCGTAGCAGCGGCCATCGCGTTGCGTGAGGGCAAAAGGGGGAACCGTCCATGGCTGGCCGTCAACCGGCACCACGTCGGTGTGGCCGGAGAGCATAACGCCGCCGGGCCCCGCAGGGCCCAGTCGTGCATAGAGATTAGCTTTTCGCCCTTCCGCATCATAAAAACGCTGCGTTTCGATTGCGAAGCCGTGGAGATAATCGGCAATATCGTCGATCATCGCCAGGTTCGATTCGCGGCTGGTGGTGTCAAACGCCAGCAGCCGCGCCAGAATATCCTGTAATCGACTATTCATCGCCGGGTACTCCGTAACTGGGAGCCTCCCGCGGGTCGAGCGCGCGCGTCACGTAAGCCTGCATTTGCGGTTCATAGGCCTGCCACAGCGCCGCCAGCTCGCCAATCGGGTCCGTTTCATTCCAGTCGACGCGCAGATCCACCAGCGGCCAGGAGTAATCATCTACCACTTTCACCGCCGCCGAATGGACCGGCCCGGCCTCGCCGCCCTCTGCTACACCGGCCTGCAGCGCGGCAACCAGCCGCGTCGCCAGCTCGCCTTCGGTTTGCGAAAACGTTGCCGCCATCGCGGCAATAACAGCCTCAGATGCCAGCATATTACCGCCGGCGATACAGTTATCGCCCTGCACAACATGCCAGGTCCCCAGCGTTTTATCGCCGCTGAACCACGCGGTCTGGCCGCTGGCGTCGATGGCGATAATCTGCCGATAGCGGCTAAAGTCGTCTTCCGCCAGCGCCCGACGCATCGCTTTCTCCGCCGTCAGCCCCTGCTCCATCTGCACCAGAGTGAGTTGCCCCAGCGCCGGTAAGGTAATGTTCTGACTCGATACCGCTCCTACCCCCGCCTGCAGCCACGGGCAGCGGGCGCCGACGGCAATGCTTGAAGAGCTGATCGCGATACCAAACTGCCCGCTTTCCGGGCAGCGTGCGGCAATCGAAAATGTCATTCTGCCTCCTTATTTCGCCGCGTCATCAGGGATGACGGCGATTACATCAATTTCCATTAACCACTGCGGCTGCGCCAGCGCGGAAATCACCAGCCCGGTGGAGATCGGGAACACGCCTTTTAGCCACTTACCTACCTCCTGATAGACCGGTTCGCGATAGCGCGGATCGATAATATAGGTGGTGGTTTTGACGATATGCGACAGGTCGCTCCCCGCCTCTTCCAGAAGCTGTTTGACGTTTTTCATCGCCTGTTCCGCCTGCGCTCTAGGGTCGCCAAGGCCCACCAGATTGCCGGCAAAATCCGTCCCTACCTGGCCGCGAACGTAGACGGTATTACCGGCGCGCACCGCCTGACATAAATCATTGTCCAGCGTCTGATTAGGGTAAGTCTCTTTGGTATTGAACATCCGAATACGAGTATGGGTCGGCATAATGGTTATCCTGTTCAGTAAGTCATGATTAACGCTGGCTGGCGTCTTTGTACTGGCTATATTTACGGCGGGTGGCGATATGGTCGGCGATATGCTTCGCGTCGTGCCAGACGCCCCAGATAAAGGTTGATCCCCGGCGCGATAACCACGGCAGGCCGAGGAAGTAGACACCCGGTTCGCTAGAGACGCCGCGCTGATGCTGAGGACGGCCCTGTTCATTGAAAGCGTTGACGTTGAGCCAGCTGTAGTCCACCGCATAGCCGGTGGCCCAGATAATGGTGTTAATCCCCGCCTGCGCCAGATCGAGCGACAGGATCGGCGACGTCATGCAGTCCGGGTCCGCTAAGAATTGTCGTGCGGCGGGCTCTTCCGGTAAATCCAGGCCATTGGCGGCAATGTAAGCATCGGCGGCATCCAGCAGCGCCAGGTAGTTTTCATCGCCGAGGCGAATGTTTTCGACGAGATTATTTTTAAAGAAGACGGTTCCCCCGGCGAAGGATTCGGTGAGACCAACCAGCGTGATACCGCGATGCGCCAGCTCACGGAAATCAACCGTGTGGCCGCCGTGCGCGCCGCTAACCGCGATGGTAACGTGCTCTTTACCGGGTTCGCTGGCCGGGGCATCCCACAGGCCTAATACCCCCAGCCACCAGCAGAAATCCCGGTTACGATAGGCGCGCGGCGGGCGGTCATGGGCGCCGACCGACAGATAAACCTTACGGCCCGCGCGCTGCAGTTCATCGGCGATTTGCACGCCTGACGAGCCCGCGCCCACCACCAGCACCGCGCCTTCCGGCAGTTGTTGCGGGTTGTAATATTTCGCCGAATGAATTTGATGGATGGCGCTGTCGCGCGGGGCGATCGGCGGAATAACCGGCTTCTGGAACGGCCCGGTCGCCGCGACAATATTCAGCGCTTCAATCACGCCGTCGGTGGTTTCAATGGTAAACCCCGGACGACCGTGGTTACGCACCGCACTTTTGACTTCCACGCCGGTACGCACCGGAAGATTAAACTCGCGCACATAATCGACAAAGTATTGCGCAACATCATCCTTGGCAATAAAGGCATCGGGGTCGCCGCCTTTAAACTCCATGCCCGGAAAACGGTCATGCCACGCCGGGCCGTTCGCCACCAGCGAATCCCAGCGGCCGGTACGCCAGGCTTCGGCAATGCGATTCTTTTCCACGACCAGATGCGAAATACCCTGTTTACTCAGGTGCTCGCTCATGGCGATACCGGCCTGCCCCCCGCCAACAACCAGCGTCTCAATTTGTATTTTTTCTACGGTCATATATGTGTCCTTCGGATGATGTTCTGCTCATCACCGAGGTTAATAAACCGTTATGCACAGGTAAATTATTATAAATTTAGTACCTGAGAATAAAATAATGATGCAGCGGATTCGCCCCGCCGCCAGGCCATTTCCGCCACGCGAATACGCAGTATTTATTTTTCAGGCACGAGATTTTGAAAGGAAAAATAACCATGACTTTCGAGGCTCATGAAAATATCGTCAGAACCTCGTTTTTTTATAGGCAATAAAATGCAGAAAATACCGCATGAATATGTTTACCCGCGCTAATCGCGGGTAAATTTACTCATTCAGGCGACTTTCACTTCTTGCTGCGGCGGGCTCAACACCGCATTGCGGCAATATTCCATAAACAGTTTGGTCGGTTTAGTCGGTTCACTACTGCGCAGGTGCGCCATCACCAGCGCCGAATTCGCCATCTCATCCTGAATTTCCACACAGCGTACCTGCTGGCCGTCATAGGTCATGTCATTCACCGGACGCGTCACCAGCACCGAGAAGCCCAGCCCCTGGCCGACCATGCAGCGCACCATCTCAATCGACGGCGAACTGTAGGCCACCTGCGGGTTGTAGCCCTTATCTTTGAAAATGCTGATGAAGTAGTTTTTGCTTGGCACCACATCCAACAGGATCATTGGCAGATTGCTCAGCTCGGACAGCCGTACGGCGTGCCGCTGCGCCAGTGGATGGTCCGCCGGTAACAACGCATAGGGTTTCTGCGGCGCGTTGAGGCTCTCGGTATAAATCGAGGTATCCAGTTCGAGGTCGTAGAGAAAAGCCAGGTCAAAACGCCCGCGGTGCAGACCGTGTGCAATCTCGTGCTGCTCGCCGTCGTAAATTTTAATGGTGATTTCGGGATAAATTTTCTTAAACCCGGCCATCAATGACGGCATATACAGCGGCGCGGCGGTCTCAAAACAACCGATGGAAATAATCCCGGAGACCAGCTCATTATCGGCCTTCGAGTTTTGTTCAAATTGATAAGAGAGCCGCAGCAGTTCTTTGGCTTTTTCATAAAAACGCTGCCCGCTCGGGGTCATTGATACCCCCTGGGCATGGTGGCGAATAAAAAACTGCTGCTCAAACATATCTTCCAGCGTCTTCACGGCAATGGAAATTGACGGCTGCGCGATATGCAGCTGGCGTGAGGCTTCAGCAATACTTTCCGCCTCGACGACGGCAACAAAGTATTTGAGCTGTTTCAGGGTGAAATGGGGCATGTGATACCTTATTTTTTTATCATCAAGGAGGCAGGCTGGTTAGCTTTAAACGATGAACACCTTGGCCTGCAACCCTCTGCCGTGAAAAAGATCAACAATCCGACAGCGATCAGATTTTTACAGAAAATTAACAGATGCCTGGCGAAAAAATTGCGAGCGCCGGAGGATAGTACTTCGGCCAGTATAAGCAGGATGAGAAAAAACAAGGCATATAACTACCTTATATTACAACGTATTAATCGTGCTTCCGCTCATGAAAACAGGCTGATGAACTCGATCGTTTCACCGTTATTCATTTCCCCTTAATTAGTATTTATATTCTCAATGCCATAATTTGAGAATATTTAATATCGCCAAAAGCACGCAGGCTCCGGGGTTGCAGAAAACTGACCGCAAATAAAAACTCTTTGCATTACAGCCTATTGAAAAATTGCACCTCCCCGATATTTGAACGCCATCACAACGCACGACCTCCCGCCCTGGATCACAGAAAATCGCTAATCCTGGCTAACAACGATTTTTATAGAGGTTGCCTAGATTTTTAGTCCTTTCTCGCCGCATTGGCCTACTGCATCATGAACTCAAAGAAACAAATAAATAACAATTACGCAACATGCGAAGGAGAAGGTTCATGTCTGATAGAAACTTTTGGCAGCGCAAGCTGCAGGAGCAGCGCTTTATCAGCCACGCCATTATCGATGGTCAACCGTACGTCGCGAAAAGCCGTAAAACCTGTCCCGCCATTAACCCAGCCAGCAATACGCTGCTGGCGGAAGTCACCTCGCTGCAGACGGAAGATATCGATATTGCCGTCGCCTCCGCGCGCCGCGCGTTTACTTCCGGCGTCTGGTCGGGGCTGGCGCCGCAGGAGCGTAAACGCGCGCTGCTGCGCCTCTCGGCGCTGATCCTTCAGCATCGCGAAGAGCTGGCACTGCTGGAGAGCGTCAGCATGGGGAAACCGGTCAACGATGCGCTGAATATTGATGTCCCCGGCGCCGCGCACATCCTCAGCTGGTATGCCGAAAGCGTAGATAAACTCTACGATGAAGTGGCTCCCGCCAGGCCCGGCGCGCTGGCGACCATTACCCGCCAGCCCATCGGCGTGGTTGCCGCCATCGTGCCGTGGAACTTCCCGCTCGACCTCGCCTCCTGGAAGTTGGGTCCGGCGCTGGCCGCCGGCAATAGCGTAATCCTCAAGCCCTCGGAAAACTCGCCGTTTAGCGCCCTGCGTCTGGGCGAACTGGCGCTGGAGGCCGGTATTCCGCCAGGCGTGCTTAACGTGGTGACCGGACTGGGAACCGAAACCGGAAGCGCGCTGGGACTGCATCACGATATCGATGTCATCGCCTTCACCGGCTCAACCGCCGTCGGCAAAGCCTTTATGGCCTATTCGGCCCAGTCCAACCTGAAACAGGTATGGCTGGAGTGCGGCGGCAAGAGCGCCAATATCATCTTCGCCGACTGCCAGGATCTCGACCTGGCCGCTGAAAAAGCAGCTTTTGGTATCTGTTTTAATCAGGGCGAAGTCTGCTCGGCAAACTCCCGCCTGTTGGTTGAGCGCCCGATTTACGCGGCCTTCATTGCCAAACTACAGGAAAAAATGCAGGCCTGGGCTCCGGCGCATCCGCTCGAACCGCAAAGCCGCATGGGGGCTATGGTCAGCGCCGCCCATGCCGAAAAAGTGATGGCGGCTATCCGCCGCGCGCAAGACGAGGGAGCAACGCTGCTTACCGGCGGCCGTACGGTGGAAATAGACGGCGTCGCCAACTACGTTCAGCCGACGCTACTGACCGACGTGAACGAAGAGATGGCGCTGTGGAAAGAGGAAATTTTTGGCCCGGTGCTGGCGGTTTGCGCCTTCGATAGCGAGCAGGAGGCGGTCCATCTGGCGAATAACCATATCTATGCGCTGGCCGCCTCGCTGTGGACCGACAATCTGCACCGCGCCCATCGCGTCGCCGCGCAGCTGACCGCCGGAACGATCTCGGTAAATACCGTCGATGCGCTGGACGTCACCGTTCCCTTTGGCGGCAACAAACAGTCGGGCTTTGGCCGCGATCTGTCGCTGCACGCCTTTGATAAATTCACCAGCCTCAAAACCACCTGGTTTCAGTTTCAGCAGACAGGAGAGACGAAATGACTAATCCAAGCAATCAGAACCGTTCGACGTCCGATTACCAACATTCAGATGCGGCTCACCATATTCATGCCTTCCTGGATCAAAAAGCGCTGAACGCCGAAGGGGCGCGCGTCATGGTACGCGGCGAAGGACTTTACCTGTGGGACAACGACGGGAATAAATACCTCGATGGAATGTCCGGCCTGTGGTGTACCCAGTTGGGCTACAGCCGCCAGGATCTGGCGGACGCCGCCGCGGCGCAGTTTGCCAAACTGCCCTATTACAATATGTTCTTCCACACGACCCACCCGGCGGTGATTGAGCTTTCCGAGCTACTGTTCAGCCTACTGCCGCCGCACTACAGCCACGCTATCTACACCAACTCCGGTTCGGAATCGAATGAAGTGCTGATTCGCACCGTTCGCCGTTACTGGCAGATCCTCGGTAAGCCGGAGAAAAAGGTGATGATTGGCCGCTGGAACGGCTATCACGGCTCCACGCTGGCGGCAAGCGGGCTCGGCGGCATGAAGTTCATGCATGAAATGGGCGGGGTGATCCCGGACGTGGCCCACATCGATGAACCCTACTGGTTTATGCACGGCGGCGACCTGACGCCGCAGGAGTTCGGCCTGCGCTGCGCCCGCCAACTGGAAGAGAAAATCCTTGAGCTGGGCGCGGAAAACGTCGCCGGTTTTATCGCCGAGCCGTTCCAGGGCGCGGGCGGTATGATCTTCCCGCCGGAAAGCTACTGGCCGGAGATCCAACGTATCTGCCGGCAATATGACGTGCTGCTGTGCGCCGATGAGGTGATTGGCGGCTTTGGCCGTACCGGTGAATGGTTTGCGCATCAGTACTTTGGCTTTGAACCGGATACGCTGTCGATTGCCAAGGGGCTAACCTCCGGTTACGTACCGATGGGCGGCCTGGTGCTGAGCAAGCGCATGGCCGACGTGCTGGTGGAAAAAGGCGGCGTTTTCCCACACGGCCTGACCTATTCCGGCCACCCGGTGGCGGCCGCGGTGGCGATTGCCAACCTGAAAGCCTTACGCGATGAAAACCACGTCACCCGAGTTCGCACCGATAGCGGCCCCTATCTGCAAAAAACGCTGCGCGAGGTGTTCGAAAACCATCCGCTTATTGGCGAGGTGCAGGGAGCCGGGCTGGTGGCCGCCCTGCAGTTTGCTGAAGATAAAGCCACTCGCAAACGCTTTGCCAACGAGAACGAACTGGCCTGGCGCTGCCGCACCATCGGTTTTGAGGAAGGCGTGATTATCCGCTCGACGCTGGGGCGCATGATCATGGCGCCGGCGCTGATAGCTGGACATAGCGAACTCGATGAACTGGTTGAAAAAACCAAACGCGCCGTGGACCGCACCGCGAAAGAGATTGGCCTGCTATAAATATTATTACGTACCCTCTTTCATAAATAACCCGCTATGTGCGGGTTATTTATTAAGTTTCGAATAATTAACTAGTGCCGGCGGTGAAATGCAAAATTAAATATATCGACGATATTAGCGATGAATATCGTCGTGTACAGTAATGAGTTGGATTTTATTATTAACTTGTGAATTTTTTATGCTTATTAAATATCTCCCGGTATGCGCGCTGTGTATCGGCCTGCTGCCAGGCGCGCTCTTTGCCCAGACGGGGGAAGTTAAAACCAACGCCGAGAAATCGGCGGATGACCCGACTAAAGTGACCACCAAATTTGGCGTGACGTGGTCAGATAACTACGATCTGAACGACAGCAATCTCGCATTTTCCGGCTCGCTGGCCTTTGACGAAGCGCGGAAACTCAATGTGCGTATTAATAGCGACGCCACGGAATGGCGCGTCGGCGGTTCATGGCTATTTCCCATTGGTATTTTTAACTTTAACTTTGGGAAAAATGTTTATCCCGATGACTCCTCACAAACCAACTATTCTATCGGTACGTTCCTGCCGCTCAGTTATTTTGGCTTTGAACCAGCAGGTTTCCAAATATTCCCGATGGCCGGTTATACCTATAATACCGGCGACCATATGACCTGTAATAAGGATCAACATAGCGCCTGTTCGCAGTCGGGTTTTAACGGCATGCCGTCGCCGGAGAACGGTTTTGAATCGACGAATATCTCCGGCAGCAGCGGTTATCTCGGCGCCTTTGTTCTGAAACCTTTGAGCGCCGATCTACGCCTGTTAGGTTTCGCCGGTGGATCGTATGGCTCAAAAAACGACGATGGCGATAACTATAAAGGTTATTTCGCCGGGGTCGGCGTGGGATATAACCTGACCGAGCATAACGCGGTGAAATTTATGACCTACGTTCAGGATAACAACACCTATCTCGATGAAGCCGAAAAGCGCTTCCTGTTCTCCTGGCAGTATCAGCTTTAAGACGGTGAGCGGGGTCATCTGGCCTCCGCTTCTGCATACGCTCCCACTCTGGTTACGATTGCGCGAAGACAGACTTTCTGGTGATGTGTAAAGTAGCAAAAAAATGTTGATCTGATACGAACAAGCTTTTATTTTGCCTGCTAGTTTTCAAACTGAGATGAAACTGATGCCTACTATTATCGCCAGTAGTATGAAAGAAGCTAAAGAACTCGTTAACGCCAGAAAATACCGGGAAATCGTCCTGAATTTCGATGTTGACGCTGATGATTTTTTTACCCTTGCAACGGCTCAGCGTGACACTAAAATCACCATTGCAAACAAAAATAGCCACTCACCGGTTACATTAGAAAAATAATAAAACCCCTGAGGAAATTTTTATGTTGTTGTTTATTGGCACTATTGCTGTCGCTTTTCTCTCTTCCCTGATGCTTATCTGGCTTGACGATCGCATCGCCGAGTAGGAGTAACCCCTCCCCCGATTAAAAGCTCTCCGCACCGGTCATCGGTGCGGAGACAAAAGATTACAGCGATTTCGCCAGACGTTCGACGGCGGTCAGCAGACCGGCTTCAGAAACGGTCGAATAGGAAAGACGCAGGGTGCGGGTATCCGGATTATCGTTGTAGAACGCTTCACCAGGTACGTAAACCACGCCGTTTTCCAGCGTCTTTTTCAGCCACGCCATGGTATCGAACGGATAGCGGAAACGGGCCCACAGGAACATTCCCCCTTCCGGGCGGCTAAACTCAAGATGCTCGCCAAGACGGCTTTCCAGCGCATCAGCCAGCGCCACGCACTTCTTACGGTAGTCTTCGCGGATCAGGGCGATCTGATCGTTCAGGCGATTCATTCCCAGATACTCAGCGGTGATAACCTGAGAGAGCATATTGGTATGCAGATCCGCAGCCTGCTTCACGATCACCGCCTGGTGCGCCAGCCATTCCGGCATCACGATCCAGCCAATACGCATTCCCGGCGCGAGGATCTTGGAGAACGTGGAGGTGTACACCACCCGATCTTCACAGCCTTGTTCGATCGCATGTTGATACAGCGGACGACGCACTTTATCGGTGAAGCTGATTTCGCCGTAGGGATCGTCTTCGATGATCACAAAATCATGTTGCTTCGCTAAGGCTACCAGCCGCTGGCGACGATCGTCGCTGAGGGTTTTACCGCCAGGGTTACCAAACGTCGGCACCAGATAGACCGCTTTAACCTTAGTGGTCTCCAGCAGATCGGCCAGTTGTTCAACCAGCATGCCGTTATCGTCGGTATCGACGCTCAAGATGTTCGCCTGCGCCAGCTGGAATACCTGCAGCGCGGCAAGGTAGGTCGGGCGTTCAACGACGACCGCATCGCCCGGATCGAGCAGCGTGCGGGCGACAATATCCAGCGATTGCTGCGAGCCGGAGGTGATGTACACCTGGCTTGCCGAGCAGGCCACGCCGCGCGACTGGCAGATTTCGCTCACCGCATGACGCAGCGGCGGATAACCTTCGGTAAGGCCGTACTGGAACGCATCATTAAAACGTTCGCTCATCACCTTTTGCACCGCGAGGTTGAGACCTTCGGTATCAAACAGTTCCGGAGCCGGAATACCACCGCCAAGCGAAATAACGCCGGGCAGTTTACTGTGTTTGAGAAGTTCGCGGACGGCGGAGGGCTTAAGTTCACCCGCGCGGGCGGCGAGGCGCCGATCGTGCATATGCTTTTCCTTTTCTGTCTTGTTGTTGTGTTAGTTGTACGTTGAAGCTTTGCAGGTGCCGGGCTGCGATGCTAGCCGCTGCCCGGTTGCGGCCGCTACTCGTCGTCTTTTAGCACGACTAACGGCTCAATATCGCTCTCTTTCTTCACCACCAGCGAATCATCGCCGCGCAGGCAGGTTCCGCCATAGTTACCGCCCACCGTAAAAGTGCACACCTGGATGTACTTGCCGTCAACCTTCGGCAGACACCACAGCTGCTGGTAAATATTTTTGCGATCGACAAATTGCCCGCTGGTCTGATCCAATACCTCATCGTGCGGGCTTATCAGATCGATGTTATTACCGCAGCGCCCGGAGATCGGTTTGACTGCATAACCGGTTTTCGCCAGCTCGTCATTGACCACAAAATCGGTATCCAGCAGATAGCGATGATGCGGGAACAGCGACCACAGCACCGGCAGAATCGCCTTGTTGCCGGGGATAACCGTCCACAGCGGTTCGAATACCAATACTTCAGGGCGCAGCAGGACGTCAATCAGGCGCACCTCATTTTGCGGATGACCGGTACGAATCGGCACCGCCGCATACTCATCGGCGCTGACTTCCCGCACCTGCTCGATGGCGGTTTCCCACGCCCAGGTCTTCCACACGCAGTTAACCAGGCGGCCATCGCCGTCGATAAGCTGTCCGGCGGCATCCCAGCGCAGCTCATCAAGGCCAAAGAGAATTTTGCTCTCAAAGCCCGCCTCGGTTAGCGAACGCTGAATAAACTGGGCATGGTAGTTCTCTTCAAGATCCTTATCCTGCATGATGTGCACGAACGGCCGCGCGCGGCTGTGCTTCCACGCCCCCGCCAGCTCCTCAAGCAGATTTTCCGCCGGATTATGGCCGGTACCGCGATAGCCCTGTTTCAGCCACTGTTCGAGGATCAATCCGCCTTCTGTATGGCAAGAGGCAGAGTCGGCGTTGTATTCGTACACCTTCAGCCCGCGCTCATCCATGCAGAAATCCATGCGCCCGGTAATCATATGATGACGGCGGCGTTGCCACGAGAGGCGCAGACGAGGCCAGAGAATTTTCGGAATATCGAACAGCGCCAGCAGGTTGTCATCCTTCATCACCTTATCAGTGGCGTGCAGATACATCAGGTGCAGTTCGTTGGTCGCTTTAATCAGCTCCTGTTCGGCGCTCTCGCTGATGGTGAAGTACTGGTAAGGATCCTGATTGATGAAATGACCGTTGGCTTCAACATAGGCCTTTTGCAGCGCGTCTTTCTCATTGAGCCAGTTACCGCGGAACTGGCCTTTATTCGGCAGCCGCGCACCGCTGATTTTCATCTCCTCGCCGGGCAGCACCGGCTGCGGCAGGCTGTGCTCGGTATCGGCGGTCTGGATCATCCAGCCTAAAATTTCGGTATCGGCAAAGGTATCTTTGATGGTGTAGACGCCGTCTTTCACTTCCAGCGTCAGCTCGCGGGTCCACTGCTGGCCCTGCGGCAGCGGCGCGTGGATGACGTTCTGCTCGGCGATACGGACCTTATTCCCCACCAGTTGCGTAATCACCGCCACGTGGCCGGTATGTTTAAACTCGCCGCCCTTCTGCCAGATTAGCAGCGAACCGGCGATCGGCGGACGACGCGAGCCGTTGGCGAAGGCCTGCAGGGGAAGAATGTTGTCATTCACCACTTCGCGCAGAAAGCGCAGCGAGAAGATTTCATAAGCCATACCGACATCGGTAAAAACAAAACCGTAGGTGAGGAATAAAAAGCGCCGCGCGAACTCTACGCATTGCCATTTATGCCCCATATACTCATTGCCGATATAGCTGCGGAAAGCGGCGTCATCCGGGTAATCTTGTGGATTTAAGCTACTGTAATTCGAAGAATAAATTGCCACGCCGCCCGGCGCGTAGCCTAAAAGCGTGCCGAAAGGGGCGTCAATACTGGTCGATCCTTTACTCATTTAGCCTGACCTCAAATTAATGCAGCCCGGGCAGTTGGCGGAACAAAACTCCCTCTTCTTATCCTGCCGCAGGCACTTACCAGACAGAGGTGAAATGATGATACCACTCATTCGATTCGCTAAACGTGCCCTTATAGAAAATAACCCGGCGTCCATTGGCAGAAGTGATATTGTTAGCCAACACATAACAAAAAAACATCACTACATCAGGAGTCGACAATGAGCTCACCTTCGCATCTCAATGCCCAGCCGCTGGTCTGGGGACACGGACCGCGGACTTTTGAAGTATTCCTCGAACCAACCTGTCCGTTTTCCGTTCGCGCCTTCAATAAACTCGATGAATTGCTGGATGAAGTGGGCGCCGAGAACGTCACGATTAAGATTCGCCTGCAGTCCCAGCCGTGGCATCTGTTTTCCGGGGTGATAGTGCGCTGCGTGCTGGCCGCCTCCACCCTGCCGCACGGCAGAGAGCAGGCGCACAAAGTCCTGCAGGCGGTCGCCGATCATCGTGAAGAGTTTGAATTCACCGACCACTGCAGCGGGCCGAACATGAATACCACCCCGCAGCAAATTATCGAACGCCTTGAACGCTACAGCCACGTGTCGCTGGCGGCGGCGTTTGCCCGTCCGGAGCTGCAAAACGAGATCAAATGGCACAGTAAATACGCCCGCCAGAACGGCATTCATGTGTCGCCGACGTTTATGGTCAATGGCCTGGTGCAGCCCGATCTCGGCAGCGGCGATGACGTCAGCGTGTGGGCCGCGCGGATTATGGCCTGAGATTAGCTGCTAGACTTTTTGTACACCTTACCAAAGAGGCAGGTCAGTATGTCCGACAATCACTACCAACCACCGAAAGTATGGGAATGGAAACAGAATAACGGCGGCGCATTCGCCAATATCAACCGTCCGGTTTCCGGCGCGACGCACGAGAAAGTGCTGCCCGTTGGCAATCATCCGCTGCAGCTCTATTCGCTGGGCACGCCGAACGGGCAGAAAGTGACGATCATGCTGGAAGAGCTGCTGGCGCTGGGCGTCGCAGGCGCTGAGTATGACGCCTGGCTGATTCGTATCGGCGAAGGCGATCAGTTTTCCAGCGGCTTTGTGGAAGTTAACCCGAACTCGAAGATCCCGGCGCTGAGCGACCACTCCACTACTCCGCCGACCCGGGTATTTGAATCCGGCAGCATCCTGCTCTATCTGGCGGAAAAATTTGGTTTCTTCCTGCCGAAAGACCCAGCCGGACGCACCGAAACGCTAAACTGGTTGTTCTGGCTACAGGGCGCAGCGCCGTTCCTCGGCGGCGGCTTTGGCCACTTCTATAACTATGCGCCGGTAAAAATCGAGTACGCCATCGACCGCTTTACCATGGAAGCGAAACGTCAGCTCGACGTGCTGGATAAGCAGCTGGCGCGTGGCCGCTTTGTGGCGGGGGAAGAGTACACTATCGCCGATATGGCGATCTGGCCGTGGTACGGCAACGTGGTGCTGGGCAACGTCTATAACGCCGCGGAATTCCTCGATGCCGGCAGCTACGTTAACGTGCTGCGCTGGGCGCAGGACGTGGGCAATCGCCCGGCGGTGAAGCGCGGACGGATGGTTAACCGTACCAATGGCCCGCTCGACGAGCAGTTGCACGAGCGCCATGACGCCCGCGATTTCGACACCCAGACCGAAGACAAACGTCAGGCTTAATGCCTTTACCCGGCGGCGCGAAGCTGCCGGGTAATTTATCACATCAGTGCTTTACCTTAGTCAGGCGATCGAGATAGCCCATCACAAAGGCTGATAGCACAAAGGTGAGATGGATAATGACGTACCACATCAGCTTATTATCCGGCACGTTCTTCGCATCCATAAACACCCGCAGCAGGTGAATGGAAGAGATAGCCACAATCGACGCCGCCACCTTGTTTTTCAGCGATGTCGCATCCATTTTGCCAAGCCAGTTGAGCTTCTCTTTGCCTTCGTTAATATCCAGCGTCGAGACGAAGTTTTCATAACCTGAAAACATCACCATCACCAGCAGCCCGCCCACCAGCGTCATATCGACCAGCGAAAGCAGCGTCAGAATCAGATCCGACTCGCTGACGCTGAAGATATGCGGCAGGATGTGGAATATCTCCTGAAAAAATTTTATCGATAGCGCGATAAGCCCCAGCGAGAGGCCGAAATAAACCGGCGCCAGCAGCCAGCGCGAAGCATAAATAGCGTTTTCCAGAAAGCGTTCCATAAGGTCCTGTCAGTTTGTAAAAATGGCCGCCATTATATCGCAGCTGGCCCATATCAAAACGATGCGCAGGCGCCGGGGAAATAAAAAAGGCCAACGCAGTGTTGGCCTTTCGGGAGATATCCTGGGAAAAATTACTTCGCTTTGACGGTCTCTTCGCCCACCAGACCAATCTTCAGATATCCGGCCTGATGCAGCGTATCCATCACTTTCATCATCGTCTCGTAGTCGACGGTTTTGTCAGCGCGGAAGAAGACGGTGGTGTCTTTCTTGCCCTGAGTCAGCGCATCCAGCGAGGCAATCACGCTCTCTTCAGTCACCGGATCGTTGCCGAGGAACATCGATTTGTCGGCTTTCACCGACAGATAAATCGGTTTTTCCGGACGCGGCTGCGGCTGGCTGGATGAAGCAGGCAGATTGACTTTGACGTCCACGGTAGCCAGCGGCGCCGCCACCATAAAGATAATCAACAGCACCAACATGACGTCGATAAACGGCGTCACGTTAATGTCGTGCATTTCGCCGTTATCATCGAGGTTTTCGTTAAAATGCATTGCCATAGCGGATCAACCTACCCGTAATTTCTGCGCCGGACGCAGCGGCTGAGAACCACTGGCGTTCAGGTCGAGATCGCGACTTTGCAGCAACATAATCTGCGCGGCCACGTCGCCAAGAGACGCTTTGTAACTGGCAATCATGCGGGCGAAGACGTTATAGATAACCACCGCCGGAATCGCGGCAAACAGGCCAATCGCCGTTGCCAGCAGCGCTTCCGCGATACCCGGTGCGACAACCGCGAGGTTAGTCGTCTGCGTTTGCGCGATACCGATAAAGCTGTTCATGATGCCCCAGACGGTACCGAACAGGCCGACGAACGGGGAAATAGCGCCGATAGTCGCCAGATAACCGTTACCGCGGCCCATATAGCGGCCAACCTGCGCCACACGACGCTCAAGGCGGAAACCGGTACGTTCTTTAATGCCTTCGTTGTCATCCACGCCTGCCGACAGTTCCAGCTCATTATTGGCTTCGTTAATCAGCTGAGTGGTCAGGCTTTTGGCATGGAATCCATTCGCGATAGTGTTAGCCTGATCGAGAGAACGCGCTTCGCTGAGCTGCTGCTGCTCACGCTTGAGGCGACGCTTGCTGGACAACATTTCGGCGCCCTTGCCGAAGAAGATAGCCCAGGTGACTACCGAAGCCAGAATCAAGCCAATCATCACAACCTTAACGACAATATCGGCGTGATGATACATACCCCAAACGGAGAGATCCGCCTGCATCAAATTATTACCCACACTGTTTCTCCAGGACATCAATCACAAAAACTGAGCATAATAATATCAAAACGGCATCGAATTGATAGTGGTTCTCATTAGTATTTACACTGTGCAGCAAATCACGTTTATTTTCTTTGCGCTTACGCAGTAAAAAAGCGGCTGACGCCGGTTTCGGGAAAATTTTTGCCTGTATCGTTTACGACCCGGTACACAAACCGGGATTCATGGTAGTTTAGACGTCCAGACGTATAAAAACAGGTTTGCAGAACATGGCTGATAAACATCTTGATACCGCGCTGGTCAACGCCGGGCGCCGCAAAAAATATACTCAGGGTTCGGTGAATAGCGTCATCCAGCGCGCCTCATCGCTGGTATTCGATACCGTCGAGGCTAAAAAACACGCCACCCGTAACCGCGCCAAAGGCGAGCTGTTTTATGGCCGCCGCGGCACGCTGACCCACTTTTCGCTGCAGGAAGCCATGTGCGAACTGGAAGGCGGCGCCGGCTGCGCCCTCTTCCCCTGCGGCGCGGCCGCGGTCGCTAACACGATTCTGGCCTTCGTCGAACAGGGCGACCACGTGTTAATGACCAACACCGCCTATGAACCCAGCCAGGACTTCTGCACTAAGATCCTCGCAAAGCTCGGGGTGACCACCGGCTGGTTCGATCCGCTCATCGGCGCGGATATCGCCAATCTGATTCAACCCAATACCAAAGTGGTGTTCCTCGAATCCCCCGGCTCGATCACCATGGAAGTGCATGATGTGCCGGCCATCGTCGCCGCCGTGCGCCGCGTCGCGCCGGAAGCTATTATCATGATCGATAACACCTGGGCGGCAGGGGTGCTGTTTAAAGCGCTCGATTTTGGTATCGATATCTCTATCCAGGCGGCAACGAAATATTTAATTGGCCACTCCGACGGAATGATCGGCACCGCAGTGGCCAACGCCCGCTGTTGGGAGCAACTGTGTGAAAACGCCTATCTAATGGGCCAGATGGTCGATGCCGACACCGCCTATATGACCAGCCGCGGTTTACGCACGCTTGGCGTCCGCCTGCGCCAACATCACGAAAGCAGTCTGCGCGTCGCCGAATGGCTGGCGCAGCACCCACAGGTGGCGCGGGTCAATCATCCGGCGCTGCCGGGCAGCAAGGGCCACGAATTCTGGAAGCGCGACTTCAGCGGCAGCAGCGGCCTGTTCTCTTTCGTTCTCAATAAGCGCCTCACCGACGCCGAGCTGGCAGCCTATCTGGACAACTTCAGTCTGTTCAGCATGGCCTACTCATGGGGCGGGTTCGAATCGCTGATCCTCGCCAACCAGCCGGAACATATCGCGGCCATCCGCCCCGAGGCGGAAGTGGATTTCAGCGGTACCCTTATTCGACTGCACATAGGTTTAGAAAATGTTGACGATCTGCTGGCGGATTTAGCGGCAGGCTTCGCGCGTATCGTGTAAAGTGACAGGAAGTGGCAACAAAAGCGGACGCTTTCAAAAAAGCGGCCGCTTTTGTTGCGCCCGAGATCAAGGTGCTCGGGCCGCTTCAGGAGTACACTAGTCGAAAAACGGTACCACTTAGGAAAGTCCATGGTTGTCATTCAAGAGATTGTCGCCGCGCTGTGGCAACATGATTTTGCCGCATTGGCAAACCCTCACGTTGTGGGTTTTGTATATCTGGTCATGTTCGCGACCCTGTTTCTGGAAAACGGGCTGCTGCCGGCTTCGTTTTTACCGGGCGATAGCCTGTTGCTGCTCGCCGGCGCGCTAATCGCTAAAGGCGTCATGGATTTTGTCCCCACTCTCGCCATCCTAACCGCCGCCGCCAGCCTCGGCTGCTGGCTGAGCTATTTACAGGGGCGCTGGCTGGGTAATACCAATATGGTGAAAGGCTGGCTGTCGCATCTGCCGCACAAATATCACCAGCGCGCCACCAACATGTTTGATAAACACGGCCTGCTGGCGCTGCTGGCCGGGCGCTTTTTGGCGTTTGTCCGCACTCTGCTGCCAACCATGGCGGGCATTTCCGGCCTGCCGAATCGTCGTTTCCAGTTCTTTAACTGGCTGAGCGGCCTGCTGTGGGTTGGTGTCGTCACCGGTCTTGGCTATGCGCTGAGCATGATCCCGTTCGTGAAAAACCACGAAGACCAGGTCATGACCTGCCTGATGGTGCTGCCGATCGCCCTGCTGGTAACCGGCCTCGTTGGTACGGTTATTGTGGTTATCAAGAAGAAATACTGCAGCGCCTGATTCACTCGCCCCGGATGGCCTCAAAATCCCCGGTAGCGCTACCGTTTACCGGGGCTACAGGCGCCGCATCCTTATCAAATCCCCTGCATCGTGCGAATACGCGCGGCATCTTCACCCGGCGTAATACCGAAATAGCGTTTAAACTCGCGGCTAAACTGCGAGGCGCTTTCGTAGCCGACGCGCATCGCCGCCGCGCTGGCTTTCATGCCGTCATGGATCATCAGCATTCTGGCCTTATGCAGACGATAGGTCTTCAAATACTGCAGCGGCGAGGTGCTGGTGACCGATTTAAAATTATGGTGAAACGCCGAGACGCTCATATTCGCTTCCGCTGCCAGTTGGTCAACGCTAAGGTTTTCGGTGTACTGGCTTTCAATACGCTTCAAAACACGGCTAATCAGACTAAAGTGCGTCTGTCGGCTGACCAGCGCCAGCAGCGCGCCGCCGCAGGGGCCAATCAGGACGTGATAAAGGATCTCGCGGATAATCTGTTTGCCGAGAATGCGCGCGTCCAGCGGCCGCTCCATCACGTCTAACAGGCGCTCCGCCGCGCAGAGGATCTCTTCTGATAACACCGCCGAGTTGATCCCGCTGGAGGCGACCGACGGCTGAAAAAGCTCATCTTCGCCGATATCCATCAGCAGCTCCTGCAACTGCAAAATATCGACATTCAACCGCATTCCCGCCAGCGGCACTTCCGGGGTCGCGAAGGTTTCGCATTCGAACGGCAGCGGGACGGTTAACAATAAATATTCGTTGGTGTCATAACGGAAAGTTCGTTCATTGATATAGCCAATTTTATGGCCGGAAAAGAGAAAAACGATCCCCGGCTGGTACATCACCGGCGTACGGGTGCCCGGCTGCGTCCCGTAAAGCAGACGGATATCCGGCAGCAGTTCACTTAGCATTTCTTGCTTATCTTTCAGATTGTTAACTTTATCTGTTAATAGCTGGCATATCTCGGCACGGTTCATTTTCGCTGCTTCTCCGACGACTTTTCTACAAGCTTATTGTGCGTAGTTTCCTTCTTTTTCTCCAGCCCAATGGAGAAATGGGCAAGACAATGGCAGGAATGTGCATTGAGAGGAAACGGTCGCAGGAACACAATAGCCGCCATCGGGTAGAGAGTCGTCCTTTCTGCCGGGAGTTTCATCTTTATGAGGGCACCAGCCATGAATAACTTCAATTTACATACCCCAACCCGCATTCTGTTCGGCAAAGGCGCCATCGCCGAGCTGCGCGAACAAATCCCAGCCGGCGCTCGCGTGCTGGTGACTTACGGCGGCGGTAGCGTGAAGAAAACCGGCGTACTGGACCAGGTACTGAGCGCGCTGGCTGGCTTTGACGTGCTGGAGTTCGGCGGAATTGAGCCAAACCCGTCTTACGAAACGCTGATGAACGCGGTGAAAATCGCTCGTGAAGAGAACGTGACTTTCCTGCTGGCGGTTGGCGGCGGTTCGGTGCTCGACGGCACCAAGTTTATCGCCGCGGCCGCGCACTATGACGCGAATATCGACCCGTGGGAAATTCTGGAAACCTACGGCAGCAAGATTACCCGCGCTATTCCGATGGGCTCAGTATTGACCCTGCCGGCGACCGGTTCCGAATCAAATAAAGGCGCGGTTATCTCGCGTAAAACCACCGGCGATAAACGCGCGTTTATGTCCGAACACGTTCAGCCGGTCTTTGCGATCCTCGATCCTGTTTATACCTACACCCTGCCGCCACGCCAGGTCGCTAACGGCGTCGTTGACGCTTTCGTCCATACCGTTGAGCAGTACGTGACCTACCCGGTTGATGGTAAAATTCAGGACCGTTTCGCGGAGGGCATTCTGCTAACGCTGGTGGAAGATGGCCCGAAAGCGCTGCAGGAGCCGGAGAACTACAACGTGCGCGCCAACATTATGTGGGCGGCGACGCAGGCATTGAACGGCCTCATTGGCGCAGGCGTCCCTCAGGACTGGGCGACGCATATGCTCGGCCACGAACTGACGGCGATGCACGGCCTGGATCACGCGCAGACGCTGGCTATCGTGCTGCCGGCGCTGTGGAATGAGAAACGCGATACCAAGCGCGCTAAGCTGCTGCAGTACGCCGAGCGCGTGTGGAATATTACCGAAGGTTCCGAAGAGCAACGTATCGATGCCGCTATCGCCGCAACCCGGAGTTTCTTCGAGCAGATGGGCGTGCCGACTCGCCTTTCCGATTACGGTCTCGACGGTAGCTCCATCCCGGCGCTGCTGGCGAAACTGGAAGAGCACGGCATGACTAAACTTGGCGAAAATCAGGATATCACTCTGGACGTCAGCCGCCGTATTTACGAGGCTGCCCGCTAAGTTCTCCCCACCTGATTCACCTCTCCTTACGTTAAACAAACGCCGGGGAGAGGTGTTTTTACTACCGTTTTTAGCTATTTCGTCCAGACTTAATGCTACCCCTCGGCGGATTTTTCACGCTGAGTTCATTAACAGGAGGAAGGCATGACACATCCAACCGTTATAAAACTACACGACGGCAACCTGATGCCGCAGTTGGGTCTCGGCGTGTGGAAAGCAGGCAACGAGGAAGTCGTCTCCGCCATTCATAAGGCGCTGGAAGTCGGTTATCGTTCTTTTGACACCGCCGCCGCGTACCAAAATGAGGCTGGCGTCGGCAACGCGTTAAGCAGCGCGGGCGTCAATCGCGATGAGCTCTTCATCACTACCAAACTGTGGAACGACGATCAAAAACGGCCGCATGAAGCGCTAAAAGAGAGCCTGAGCAAGCTGAAACTGGACTATGTGGATCTCTATTTAATTCACTGGCCGGTGCCAGCGATAGGCCATTACGTCGAAGCCTGGCAGGCGCTGATCGAATTGCAGCAGCAAGGGCTGGCAAAAAGCATTGGGGTATGTAATTTCCAGGTGCCACATCTGCAAAAGCTGATTGATGAAACCGGCGTCGCTCCGGTGATCAACCAGATTGAGCTCCACCCGTTAATGCAGCAGCGTCAACTGCATGCATGGAACGCCACCCACAAAATCCAGACCGAATCCTGGAGCCCATTAGCGCAAGGCGGCAAAGGGGTCTTCGATCAGAAAATTATTCACCATCTGGCGGATAAATACGGCAAAACGCCAGCGCAAATCGTCATTCGCTGGCATCTCGACAGCGGACTGGTGGTGATCCCGAAATCCGTCACGCCATCACGTATTGCGGAAAACTTTGACGTCTGGGACTTCCGTCTCGACAAAGACGAACTTAGTGAAATCGCTAAGCTGGACCAGGGCAAACGTCTCGGCCCCGACCCGGATCAGTTCGGCGGTTAATCTCCCACCCGATAACATATTTCCGGCGGCGGCGTCATTGCTGCGGCCGGAATTTTGCATCGCACATGATATTGCGCGCCGTCTAACTCGTGGGCATTACCCATTCGCGAGGTAAGCAGATAGGCATATTCCCCATGCGGGGTTGTAAAATGCAATTCCGCGCGATGCATCCAGTCGATAGGGCCAATCGGCAGATAGAACGCCCATTTATGCGCTTTATTAAAACTGAATCGCCCATCGCTATCAGACAGCGTATCCGCGCTGTCGCCGCTGCCGGTTAGCGTAATTTGCGCCCCGGCGATCGGGTTGCCGGCGTTATCCAGCAGTTGCCCGTTAACTTCAGGCTGAGACTGATAGCGGGTCACGCAGCCTTGTAATAAGCAAAGCGAGATCAGTAATGTGAGTAAATACGGCTTTTGCATCCTTTCCTCTCAATGCCAATAGCAATGCCTGATGGTTAGATAATCTCGCGTTAGTTACGCCGCCGCAAGCCGGCAGTATTAATATTCAGAATTCATTCATACCTATATTAACCTGCTGTTGATACTATTTTTTCAGGTTCTACCGTCGCCAGAAGGTTCGCAGAAAATGTTAAAGTGTTGGCCGTTATTATTGCTGTTGTTGAGCTGTGTTACTTATGCGCAAATTCCGCAACGGTCAGTAGAACAAACCATCCGCCAGATCTATCAGGGCTATGCCGAAGATAGCCAGACCCCTGTCGCCTTCAGCGACATGAGTGAGAAATCAATTATCTCTTCACGGATGAAAAAAGCGCTACGAAAAAGCGACCAGTTCATACTTCCCGGGGACATCGGCATACTGGATTTCGACCCTATCTGCGCCTGCCAGGACTATCAAGACCTCCGGATTGAAAGCATTCGCATCATTGATGAAAGTACACGCCATGCCAGAGCTGAAGTGCGTTTTCGTCCTTTTAAAGAGAATAATGACAGCACTACGCTAACTCTGGATATGGTGGCTGAAAATAATCGTTGGTTGGTTGACGACGTTATCAATGAAGGAAGAAGCATTTATCAGGAAATTGATACCAGCAATCGGCGAAACGAAGCACTGCTTCGCTCTTATCAACGAAAATGACCCCAACTTTATTTCTGCGGAACGCCCGAATAGATTAAATGAATATCCTCAGGCTCCAGAGCAAACAGCTCCGGGTCGGGCTCATCAATTAAACGACAGCCCTGTGAGAGATAAAAATCAACGGTGCTTTTGTTGGGGATGGACGAAATATACAGGCCTGATGCGCCCAGAGCAGGAAGCTGCTGCAGCGCATAGTCAAACAGACGTCGCCCCCATCCCTGGCCGCGCTGCGCCGCGCCCACATAAAAGAATAACAGTTGGCGCAGATCGCCCTTTTCCCCCCTTGGCAAGGTATCCATCGCCGCCGCGGCAATGATTTTATTCTGCTCGAAAAAGGCGAAAAATATACCGCCGCGATCGTAGCAGGCCTCGTGAATAGGCGTATAAATCTGTCGATCGTGAGGATCCCAGCCACGGACGTCATAGTACTGCGGATACGCCTGGAGTTGGCCATCATCGAGCTTATAAAGGGTGTCGATAATTTCGCTGCGGTCTATCTCCCACAACCTATCCAGCTGCTGTCGTGACAGGATTACCGGCGTCATTATCGTTCTCTCTCCTTATGTGACAGGCTTTCCCCCGGCGATCGGAACCGCCGGGGAAGCGGCTTAGCGGGACGCCGTCTTCGGCTTGATACGCTTTTTCGCCCCCGAGGCGGCTGGCGTCTGGCGCTGATGCGCAACCGGCGTATGCTTCGTCAGCGCCGGACGGGTATGACGGTTCTGGCGACGCGCTTCACGCATCTCGTCCAGCGTCGGCGCCGGCACCAGGCAGTCACGGCGTGAACCAATCAGATGCTTTTTACCCATCGCTTCCAGCGCCTGACGGATCAGCGGCCAGTTTGCCGGATCGTGATAGCGCAGCAGCGCTTTATGCAGACGGCGCTGTTTGTCGCCCTTCGGCACCACCACATCTTCACTCTTATAGCCGATTTTACCCAGCGGGTTCTTGCCGGTGTAATACATAGTGGTTGAGTTCGCCAGCGGCGACGGGTAGAAATTCTGTACCTGGTCTAGACGGAAGCGATGACGCTTCAGCCACAGTGCCAGGTTCACCATATCTTCATCGCGCGTCCCTGGGTGAGCGGAAATAAAGTACGGGATCAGGTACTGTTCTTTACCCGCCTGCTTCGAATAGGTATCAAACAATTCTTTAAAGCGGTCATAGCTGCCCATGCCCGGCTTCATCATCTTCGACAGCGGCCCCTCTTCGGTATGCTCCGGAGCGATCTTCAGATAGCCGCCGACGTGGTGCGTCGCCAGCTCTTTGATATAGCGTGGATCCTCTACGGCGATGTCGTAACGCACACCCGATGCGATAAGGATTTTCTTAATGCCTTTCAGGTCACGAGCGCGGCGGTACAGATTAATCGTCGGCTCATGGTTGGTGTCCATGTGCGGGCAGATATCCGGGTAGACGCAGGAGAGACGACGGCAGGTTTGCTCGGCGCGCGGCGATTTGCAGCGCAGCATATACATATTGGCGGTTGGGCCGCCAAGATCGGAAATAATGCCGGTAAAGCCGGGGACCGTGTCGCGAATCGCTTCGATTTCATTAATGATCGAATCTTCGGAGCGGCTCTGGATGATGCGCCCTTCGTGTTCGGTGATCGAGCAGAAAGAACAGCCGCCGAAACAGCCGCGCATAATGTTAATGGAGAAGCGAATCATCTCGTAGGCCGGAATACGCGCATCGCCATAAGAAGGATGCGGCACACGCTTGTACGGTAACGCAAAGACGCTGTCCATCTCTTCAGTCGACAGCGGGATCGCCGGCGGGTTAACCCAGATATAACGCTCGCCGTGCTTTTGCATTAGCGCACGGGCGCAGCCGGGGTTGGTTTCATGGTGCAGAATGCGCGACGCGTGGGCATAGAGCACTTTGTCGCCTTTGACCTTCTCGAAGGATGGCAGCAACACGTAGGTTTTTTCCCACGGTTTTGGCCGCGGCGGCTGCACGACAACGGCTTTGGCCTCGGCTTTTTTCGGGGGCACGGGTTTGTTATCGGCGCACGGCAGGTCTTCACCGTACGGATGCGGAATCGGGTCGATTTTGCCCGGCGTATCCAGACGCGTGGAGTCAACGCCGCTCCAGCCCGGCAGCGCTTCTTTTACCATGATCGCGGTATTACGCACATCGCGAATATCACCGATGGCCTCGCCCATCGCCAGACGATGCGCCACTTCTACCAGCGGGCGCTCGCCATTGCCGAACATCAGCATATCGGCTTTCGAATCCACCAGCACTGAGCGGCGTACGGTATCGGACCAATAATCGTAGTGCGCGGTACGGCGCAGGCTGGCTTCAATACCGCCGAGGATCACCGGCACGTCTTTCCACGCCTCTTTACAGCGCTGGGTATAAACCAGCGTCGCGCGGTCCGGGCGCTTACCCGCGACGTTGCCGGCGGTATAGGCGTCGTCATGGCGCAGCTTACGGTCGGCGGTATAGCGGTTGATCATTGAGTCCATATTGCCCGCAGTGACGCCGAAGAACAGATTCGGCTTACCCAGGCGCATGAAGTCTTCTTTGCTGTTCCAGTCCGGCTGGGAGATGATCCCTACGCGGAATCCCTGCGCTTCCAGCATACGGCCGCAGATAGCCATGCCGAAACTTGGATGGTCGACGTAGGCGTCGCCGGTCACTAAAATAATGTCGCAGCTATCCCAGCCAAGTTGATCCATCTCTTCACGCGACATTGGTAAAAATGGCGCAGGGCCAAAACAGGCAGCCCAGTATTGCGGCCAGGAAAATAGGTCACGATCCGGCTGGATCAGGGATATTGCGCTCATATTGCTTCCGGGGAAAATGATAAAAAAATAACCAAAAAGGGCGTGGATTATAAGCCGGAATGATAGTGGAAATGAAGGAGGATTTTCTCAAACCCTGACCGGGTTGCGGCCAGGGTTGCGGATATTACGGCGCCGGATTCACCAGGATCTGGCCAATCGAGCCGCGGTCGGCGAGCTCCAGCGTCTGGCTCAGGTACTGGAACGGGAAGTGCGGCCAGGAAGGCTGGTTATAATACACCAGCAGTTCCACCTGCCCATCAATCCACACCGTATCTTTCCAGCCCCGATCTTCCGGGAACGGCATGGTCCCGTTGACGTTACGGACCTGGAACATCACGCCTTCAATATGGAACGACTGCGGGCGGTCGGCGCGCACGGTCCAGCGCTCCCACGTTCCCTGCTGAGCGGTGATATCAATACGCTGCGGATCCCACAGTTGGCCATTGATGCCTGGGTCGTCGCCAAGAGTAATATCACGGCTGCGCAGCGGCGTACCGGAGAGCAGCTCGGTCGGCAGCAGGCGCACCGGCAGGCTGTCGGTAACCAGCGGCAGCAGCCCGGTCGGACGCAGCGTCAGCACCAGCGTGGAGATCAAAATGCTCGACGGCTCGAAGAAACCGCGGATACGGTCGACAATGCTCGCCGCTTCGCCGCAGGTAATCGACACTTCATCGCCGTTGGTCATATCGACCAGAATTTCACGCCGCTCGCCGGGGGCCAGCGACAATTGCTTAAGTGAGACCGGCGCCGGCAGGAAACCCTGATCGCCTGAGATAACGTGCAGCAGACGGCCATCGCTCATCTGCAGCTGATAACGGCGCGAGTTAGAGGCGTTCAGCAGGCGCAGTCGTACCCAGCCGCGAGAGACTTCGACATAGGGCCCCTGCGCGCCGTTGACCAACAGGGTATCACCCACGAAACCACCGCTGCCCGGTTCGCTATATTCCGGAGTGCCGAAGTTATCCAGCCGCTTATCCTGAATAATCACCGGGAAGTCATCAACGCCGTAGTGGTTCGGGATCGGCAGGTTTTTGCTGACCTCGTCTTCTACCAGCCACATTCCCGCCAGGCCGTTGTAAACCTGTTTCGCCATCCGGTTCGGGGTATTCGCCTGATACCACAAAGTGGCCGCACTCTGGCGAATCGGCAATACCGGCGCCCAATCCGCATTCGGCGACATCATGCGCGCCGCGCCGCCAATCAGCGGCCCCGGCACCTGCAGGCCGCGAATCGTCATGGCGACATTTTCGGTCAGGCGGTTACTGTAGATAAGTTTGACGTCATCACCATTCCAGACGCGGATGGTCGGCCCCAGGTAGCGGCCATTGATGCCCCATACCGGCGCGCGCGTTCCCTGGGTGAATGACCAGTGAGAACGTTGCAGGGTCATAAACAGCGGTTGACCGCGACGGGATTCCAGCAGAGGCGGAATGGGGAGCACCGGCTGCTGGCCGGCGGCATGAGCCTTCAGCGGCGCGGCGCCCGCGCACAGCGCTACACCTGAAGCCTTAATAAACTGACGCCGACTGAGTGACATATTAACTCCATGAAATACTGACAATGCAAAAAGGGAATTCGTTTCCCGCCAGCAATACGCTCGCGTTCGCGGCGTTTCCTGTATTATTTCTTTCCAGCCGCTTCGCGCTCGGCCACTTCTTTATCCAGCTCGGCGATTTTAGCGGACATCATCTCGCGGCAGTGTGTCGCCAGCGCGCGCACGTTATCTTTACCAAACTGGCTGGTATCGACCGGCGGCAGCATCTCGACAATCACCAGACCATTGTTCCAGCGATTGAGTTTAATTTTGTTCGATGTATTCGACACGCATACTGGAATAATCGGTACGCCAGCGGCGATGGCCGCGTGGAACGCGCCGGTTTTAAAGGGCAGCAGACCGCGGCCGCGGCTGCGGGTCCCTTCCGGGAACATCCAGAACGAAATTTTACGCTTTTTAAACGCATTCACCACTTCGGCAATAGTGCCGTGCGCTTTGGTTCGGTTATTGCGGTCAATCAGCAGGTTGCCCGTCAGCCAGTAAAGCTGGCCAAAGAACGGTATCCATAACAGGCTTTTTTTACCCACGGTAACCGTCGGCGGCTGCACGATGTTCGACGCTGTCACCATATCATAGTTGTTCTGGTGGTTAGCGATGTAGATCGCATTGCCGTAGCTTTCCGCGTCCGCAGGCTTACGCAGTTCGACTTTCAGGCCAAATACCGGGGACAGGCGGCCAAACAGATGACCAAACGTCGCGACGTGCTTAGGGTTGCGCGGGCTGAACAAGCAGTAAAGACTGCCAAATATGCACACGACGATGCAATAAATGACAACAAAAATTAGTCGAAAAATAAATAACATAGCTTCCTCTGAAACCCAAACCGCTTAGCGTTATACCCGTTGAATCACAGGCTCAGGACACCGCTGCCCTCTCAACGCGGGGCGGAAAATCTCCGCCCCTGGAGGACATGTTAATCGCAATGCCTGAATAAACAACGATTTTGCGGCAAATTTTCGCATCCTCCAGCCGGGTGAAGGATGCGGATCTTACTCTTCGCTGTCGCCAGCTGAGGCGCGGCGCGGGGAGTCGATCTCCACGCGGTCGATTTTCTGCAGGCCACGCATCAGCGAACCGCGACGGCCGCGCTCGCCGGTGACTTTTTGCAGCTCTTCCGGACGCAGTTTGATCTTACGCTTGCCGACGTGGATAGTTAGCGTGCTCTGCGGCGGCAGGACAAACAGGTGCGCCAGACCATCCTGGCCGGAGGCGGCTTCCGCCGACGGAATGTTGATAATCTTGTTGCCTTTGCCTTTCGACAGCTGCGGCAGATCGCTCACCGGGAACATCAGCATGCGTCCGGCATGGGTAATCGCCAACAGCATATCGGCATCGTCTTCAATGACCAGCGGCGGCATCACATGCGCGTTCTCCGGCAGCGTAATCAGCGCCTTACCGGCGCGGTTGCGCGCCACCAGGTCGTTGAAGGTACAGACGAAACCGTAGCCGGCATCGGAGGCCATCAGCAGCCTCTGATCGTCTGCCTCCATCAGCATATGTTCTACGCTGGCGCCCGGCGGCAGCGTCACTTTACCGGTGACCGGCTCGCCCTGGCCGCGGGCGGAAGGCAGCGTAATCGGGTCGATGGCGTAGCTGCGCCCGGTGGTATCAATAAACACCACCGGCTGGTTGCTCTTGCCTTTAACCGACGCTTTCCAGCTATCGCCGGCTTTGTAGCTCAGCCCCTGCGCGTCGATATCGTGGCCTTTGGCGCTACGCACCCAACCCATCTGCGACAGAACGATAGTGACCGGCTCGGACGGCAGCATATCGTGCTCGCTCATGGCCTTCGCTTCTTCGCGCTCGCGCAGCGGCGAACGGCGATCGTCGCCAAAGGTATCGGCATCGGCCTGCAGCTCTTTCTTCAGCAGGTTATTCATCTTGCGTTCGGAGGCCAGAATCGCCTGCAGCTGATCGCGCTCTTTTTCCAGCTCGCTCTGCTCGCCGCGGATCTTCATCTCTTCCAGCCTGGCGAGATGACGCAGTTTTAATTCCAGAATCGCTTCCGCCTGGGTTTCGCTGATGCCGAAGCGGGCAATCAGCGCCGGCTTCGGTTCATCTTCGTGGCGGATTATCTCAATCACTTCATCAATGTTGAGGAACGCGACCAGCAAACCTTCGAGGATGTGCAGGCGCTTGAGGACTTTTTCCAGACGGTAGTTCAGGCGGTTACGCACGGTATCACGACGGAAGGTCAACCACTCCGTCAGGATTTCAAGCAGGTTTTTCACCGCCGGACGATTGTCCAGGCCGATCATGTTGAGGTTGATGCGGTAGCTCTTTTCCAGATCGGTGGTGGCGAACAGGTGGTTCATCACCTGCTCCATATCCACGCGGTTGGAACGCGGCACGATCACCAGACGGGTCGGGTTTTCATGATCCGATTCATCACGTAGATCATCAACCATCGGCAGCTTTTTGTTACGCATCTGCGCGGCGATCTGTTCCAGCACGCGCGCGCCGGACACCTGATGCGGCAGCGCGCTAATCACCACCGCGCCGTCTTCTTTCGTCCACACGGCGCGCATGCGCACCGAACCGCGGCCATTCTGATAGATTTTGCGAATTTCCGCGCGCGGGGTAATGATTTCCGCTTCGGTCGGGTAGTCCGGCCCCTGCACGATATCCAGCAGCTCATCGAGCGTGGTTTTCGGTTTTTCCAGCAGCGTAATCGCCGCCTGCGCCACTTCACGCAGGTTGTGCGGCGGAATATCGGTAGCCATACCGACCGCAATGCCGGTGGTGCCGTTCAGCAGGATGTTCGGCAGACGCGCCGGCAGCATTTTTGGCTCCTGCAGCGTACCGTCAAAGTTCGGCACCCAATCGACGGTGCCCTGACCCAGTTCGCTGAGCAGCAGTTCGGCGTATTTCGACAGGCGGGATTCGGTGTAACGCATCGCCGCGAAGGATTTCGGATCGTCCGGCGCGCCCCAGTTCCCCTGCCCATCTACCAGCGGGTAGCGGTAAGAGAACGGCTGCGCCATCAGCACCATCGCTTCATAGCAGGCGCTGTCGCCGTGCGGGTGATATTTACCCAACACGTCGCCGACGGTGCGGGCGGATTTTTTGAACTTGGCGCTGGCGTTCAGGCCCAACTCGGACATTGCATAGACAATGCGGCGCTGAACCGGCTTTAAGCCATCGCCAATAAACGGTAATGCCCTGTCCATGATGACGTACATGGAGTAGTTCAGGTAGGCATTTTCCGTGAATTCATGTAGCGCGAGGCGCTCTGCCATATCGCTCATTAATCGTGGATCCTCAATCTGGGACGCGGCCATTGCGGCGGCAAAACTACCCGCGATAATACCCGATCTCACGCCCTGAGTCACAGGAAGTGAGATCGGTTAAAGAGGATGAGGATATCAATCAGGCTAACGGTAAATAAATATCGGTGCGGAGTTCATGCTCGCCAACTTCATGCACAAAATTGAGGTAGCGGAAGTACACCGGAAAATCCCTTAGCGTCTCCCCGGAGGCGGGCAGCCAGTCGCGATAGAGAAACCAAACGCTTTGCGCCAGCGTGTCCAGCGAACCGTGATGGCGGGCCACTGCGCAACGGCCTGCCGGGATCTCGCCGTTAATCACGCCAAACGCGTTTTCGCGAATCGGTCGCTCAACGGTGCCGCAGATATCAAAACGAAACGCGTCGCCTGGCGTTGTTAGCGGATCGTCCCAGGCAATGCCCCAGGTTTCGCTGGTGGCGACTGGCGACAGCCCGCTCGTTTTGCGCCATGCGATAAAACGCGCGGCGGTGGCGTTGACCAGGTCCGGGCTCCCGCGATGTTGCAATACGGCGATCCTTGTGGCTGGAAATTGAATGATGTTTACGTCCATCGAAGTTTGCTCCTGTAGCGTATGTTTCGGTACGCGTCGATGCCACTCGGCCCAATCCGGTCGCTGACGGAACTGAGTCGGGCTTTGATCAAACGCGGTACGGAAGGCGCGACTGAACGACTCCGAATTTTGAAATCCGGCATCAAGGGCAATATCGATGATTTTATCGTGCGGGTTGAAGGCCAGGCGCCAACAGGCGCGCCGCAGGCGTAACCACTGAATATACCGGTACAGCGGAACGCCGGTATACGCGCTAAATTGCCGGTGAAAATGGTAAGGCGAGCTATACGCAATCGCGCTCAGCGCCTCCAGCGTTAGCGGCTCATCAAGATGGTTCTCAATGTACAAACAGACTCGCTGAAAACGCCCGACGTACGCCGGGCTGGCCTTAATATCGTTCATCGTCTCCTCCACGCGACACACTCTGCCAGAGCGAGGATAGCGATTCCTGACCGATCTTGCGCACTCTCCGGCGCGGGCGTTATGGCGCGATTTTACGGATCTGCTTCACGTCAATCTCTACCGAGTTCCAGTCTTTATCGACTTCACCCTGAATTTCTACCGTATCCTGCGGGCCGACGGTCACGCCATTCCAGCGCTTGTGGTCGATATCGACGTTCACCACGCCGGAGGCATCCTGGAATTTATACAGATCATCAGAGATGCGCTCGACGATTTTACCGCGCAGGGTCACCCAGGTGTCATCGCGCAGCGACTTGGCGTTCGCCACGGTGGTCACCGCGCCGCTCGGCCCGGTGAAGCCGCCGGCCTGCGAGGTAGTGGTAGTAGACGGTCCGGTGAATCCACCCTGCCCGGCGGCCAGTACCGGCATGGAAACCAAAGCAATAATCGCGGTCATCGCAGCAATTTTTTTCATTTTATAATCTCCCTTATGTGTTGGTATGGCTCCTATTACGCCTGACAAAACTTAACGACTTCTTAAGCGGAAAAAAGAAATTTTAATGCTGTACATCCCCTGCATCAACGCGGTTTACTGCGCAAAGAAACGGGATCGTCGGAGGGAAACATGCGCATATTATTGGTGGAAGATGACAAACTGATCGGTGACGGCATCAAAGCCGGGCTGAGCAAAATGGGCTTCAGCATCGACTGGTTTACCGCAGGCCAGGAGGGCAAAAACGCCTTATATAGCGCCCCTTATGACGCCGCGATACTTGACCTTACCCTCCCCGGCATTGACGGCCTCGATATTCTGCGCGAATGGCGCGATAAAGGCCGTAATGAACCCGTGCTGATCCTCACCGCCCGCGACGCGCTTAGCCAGCGGGTTGAAGGGCTTCAGCTCGGCGCCGATGACTATCTGTGTAAACCCTTCGCCCTCATTGAGGTGGCGGCACGTCTCGAAGCGCTGATCCGCCGCGCTCACGGCCAGAGCAGCAGCGAGCTACGCCACGGTAAGGTGACCCTCGACCCGAACCGCTTAACCGCCAGCCTTGATGGCGAAAGCCTGGCGCTAAAGCCGAAGGAGTTCGCCCTGCTGGAACTGCTTATGCGCAACGCGGGGCGCGTATTGCCGCGTAAGCTTATCGAGGAAAAGCTTTATAACTGGGACGACGAGGTCTCCAGCAACGCCGTGGAAGTTCACGTTCATCATCTGCGGCGCAAACTCGGCAGCGGTTTTATCCGCACCGTGCACGGCATCGGCTATACCCTGGGTGACGCATGAAACGACTCGCCCGTCTGAGCCTGCGCCTGCGCCTGACGCTGCTGTTTGTCCTGCTCACCAGCGCCGCCTGGGGGATTGCCAGCGTGATCGCCTGGCAGCAGACCAGCGAAAAGCTGGATAAGCTGTTTGATACCCAACAACTGCTCTTCGCCCGCCGCCTGAGCGCCATGAATGTCGATGAGCTGCAGGCGCGGCCGGCGCAGATCCGCGAAAAGAAAAAAGTTAAACACGGCCATCTTGATGATGACGCGCTGGCCTTCGCTATTTTCACCCACGACGGAAAAATGGTGCTTAACGATGGTGAAAACGGCGAAGATATTCAATGGGGTTCGCAGCGCGAAGGCTTCAGCGACGGCTACCTGCGTGGCGATGACGACGAATGGCGTTTTCTGTGGCTGACCACCGCTGACGGCCGCCATCGTATCGCCGTCGGCCAGGAGTGGGATTATCGCCGGGAAATGGCGATGGATATCGTTACCTCGCAGCTCACGCCGTGGCTGGTCGCGCTACCGCTGATGTTCGTGCTGCTCATCGTGCTATTAAGCCGCGAGCTGGCGCCATTGAAGAAACTGGCTCGAACCCTGCGCCAGCGCGCGCCGGACTCGGCGGAACGTCTGTCGGACGACAAAATCCCTTCAGAAGTTCGCCCGCTGGTCGATGCCCTGAATCAGCTATTCAGCCGTACCCACGAAACCATGCTACGCGAGCGTCGCTTTACCTCTGATGCCGCCCATGAGTTGCGCAGCCCGCTGGCGGCGCTGAAGGTGCAAACCGAAGTCGCCCAGCTTTCAATGGACGATCCCGAAGGTCGGGATAAAGCGTTGGCGCAATTACATCAGGGCATCGACCGCGCCACTCGGCTGGTCGATCAATTACTTACGCTGTCGCGGCTGGATTCCCTTGCGCAACTGGATGACGTGCAGCCGGTCGCCATCGACGACCTGTTGCAGTCGGCTGTAATGGAGATGTATCACCACGCGCAGCAGTCCGCCATTGAGTTACGCCTGCATCTGAACGCCAGCAATATCGTCCGCACCGGCCAGCCGCTGCTGCTCAGCCTGCTGGTACGCAATCTGCTGGATAATGCCGTGCGCTATAGCCCGCGCGGTAGCCGGGTGGATATCACCCTTTCCGCCCGCGAATTCCGGGTTCGCGACAATGGTCCAGGCATTAGCCCGCAAGCGCTGGCGCGCATTGGCGAGCGTTTTTATCGCCCGCCGGGCCAGGATGCCCCCGGCAGCGGATTAGGCTTATCGATCGTTCGCCGCATCGCCGCACTGCACGGCATGCGGGTTGATTTTGCTAACGCGCGCGACGGCGGCTTCGAGGCGCGCGTTTACTGGTAGCCACATTATTGCCAAAAATGCAAAAGACTTTGCACATTTTGCTCATTTTACTGCCCCGCTTCGCGGGGTAAAATTGCTGACAAATTTAATAGATTGAGGGCAAAAAATGAGCAACATCCTGATTATCAACGGGGCGAAAAAATTCGCTCACTCTAATGGCCAATTGAACGACACCCTGACCGAGGTCGCGGATGGTTATCTGCGCGACGTCGGGCATGATGTTAAAATCGTCCGCGCGGAGAGCGAGTACGATGTAAAAGAAGAAGTGCAGAATTTCCTGTGGGCCGACGTGGTTATCTGGCAGATGCCGGGCTGGTGGATGGGCGCGCCGTGGACCGTGAAAAAGTACATGGATGACGTCTTCACCGAAGGCCATGGTTCTCTGTACGCCAGCGATGGCCGTACCCGCTCCGATGACAGCAAAAAATATGGCTCCGGCGGGTTGATTCAGGGCAAACAGTATATGCTGTCGCTAACCTGGAATGCGCCGATGGAAGCATTCACCGATAAAGATCAGTTCTTCCACGGCGTCGGCGTTGATGGCGTTTACCTGCCGTTCCACAAAGCCAATCAGTTCCTTGGCATGAGCGCGATGCCGACCTTTATCGCCAACGACGTGATTAAAATGCCTGACGTTCCACACGTCATCGCAGAATATCGCAAGCATCTGGCAGCGATTTTTGGTTAACTAGAAGCCTACATACAGAAGGAGTTGAGTTAACCATGTTAACAGTGATTGCCGAAATTCGTACTCGTCCGGGCCAGCACCACCGTCAGGCGGTACTGGATCAGTTCGCTAAAATTGTCCCTGTGGTACTGCAGGAAGAAGGTTGCCACGGCTACGCGCCGCTGGTTGACCACGCCGCCGGCGTGAGTTTCCAGACCTCCGCCCCGGATTCGATCGTAATGGTCGAGCAGTGGGAAAGCGTCGCGCATCTTGAAGCGCATCTGCAAACGCCGCACATGAAGGCTTATGCTGAAGCGGTAAAAGGCGACGTGCTGGAAACCAGCATCCGCATTCTGCAGGCTGGCGTATAAGCCCGACAGAAGTAAGAAGTAAAAAGGGAGCCTGAGGCTCCCTTTTTCGCATCTGGCGGCTGACGCCGGATTAGGCTTCGAGATCCGCCATATCGCCTTTTTCCTGCAGCCAGTTGCGGCGGTCTTCCGAACGCTTCTTGGCCAACAGCATATCCATCACCGCGGTCGTTTGCTGCTCGTCTTCATCGGTGATGATGAGCTGCACCAGGCGGCGGGTGTTCGGGTCGAGCGTGGTTTCACGTAGCTGCATCGGGTTCATCTCACCCAGCCCTTTAAAGCGCTGTACGTTCGGCTTGCCCTTCTTACGTTTCAACTGCTCCAGCACGCCGGCTTTTTCTTCTTCCGTCAGCGCGTAGTAAACCTCTTTACCGAGGTCGATACGATACAGCGGCGGCAGCGCGACGTACACGTGACCCTCTTTCACCAGGGTACGGAAATGCTTCACGAACAGCGCGCACAGCAGGGTAGCGATGTGCAGACCATCCGAGTCGGCATCGGCGAGAATACAGATCTTACCGTAACGCAGCTGGCTTAAATCATCGCTATCCGGGTCGATACCAATCGCCACCGAAATGTCGTGCACCTCTTGCGAAGCCAGCACTTCATCGGAAGAGACTTCCCAGGTATTCAGGATCTTGCCTTTCAGCGGCATGATCGCCTGATATTCACGGTCGCGCGCCTGTTTCGCCGAACCGCCCGCAGAATCCCCTTCGACAAGGAACAGTTCGGTGCGGTTCAGGTCCTGCGCGGTGCAGTCCGCCAGCTTACCCGGCAGCGCCGGGCCGCTGGTGAGCTTTTTGCGCACCACTTTCTTGGCGGCGCGCAGGCGACGCTGGGCGCTGGAAATGGCCATTTCCGCCAGCAGCTCCGCCGCCTGTACGTTCTGATTCAGCCACAGGCTGAAGGCGTCTTTAACCACCCCGGAGACGAATGCCGCGCACTGGCGCGACGACAGACGTTCTTTCGTCTGCCCGGCGAACTGCGGATCCTGCATCTTCACCGACAGTACGTACGCGCAGCGATCCCAGATATCTTCCGCCGACAGCTTAACGCCGCGCGGCAGAATATTGCGGTATTCGCAAAACTCGCGCATCGCGTCGAGCAACCCCTGACGCAGACCGTTAACGTGCGTACCGCCCTGCATAGTCGGGATCAGGTTGACGTAGCTTTCGGTCAGCAGTTCACCGCCTTCCGGCAGCCACAGCAGCGCCCAATCCACCGCTTCCGTTTCGCCGGAGAAGTTGCCGACAAACGGTTTTTCCGGCAGCAGCGGCAGGCCGTTGACCGCCTCGCACAGATAATCATTTAGGCCGTCCGCATAGCACCAGCGCTGCTCGCTGTTGTTCACCTGGTCGCGGAAAACAATTTCCACGCCCGGGCACAGCACCGCTTTCGCTTTTAACAGGTGAGTTAGCCGCGAGACGGAGAAACGCGGGCTATCGAAGAAGCTTTCATCCGGCCAGAAATGGACGCTGGTCCCGGTGTTGCGTTTACCGCAGGTGCCGGTGACGCGCAGGTCTTCAACTTTTTCCCCATTTTCAAAGGCGATGCTGTAGACCTGACCATCGCGGCGCACGTTGACTTCCACGCGCTTAGACAAGGCGTTGACGACAGAAATCCCCACCCCATGCAGGCCGCCGGAGAACTGGTAGTTTTTATTAGAAAACTTCCCGCCCGCGTGCAGCCGACAAAGAATCAGCTCAACCGCCGGAACCCCTTCTTCCGGGTGGATATCAACCGGCATCCCGCGCCCGTCGTCGATAACCTCCAACGATTGATCGGCATGGAGGATGACCTCCACGCGTTTGGCGTGGCCGGCCAGTGCTTCATCCACACTGTTATCAATAACTTCCTGACCAAGATGGTTAGGACGGGTTGTGTCGGTGTACATTCCCGGGCGGCGGCGAACCGGCTCAAGCCCGGTGAGTACCTCAATGGCATCAGCGTTATATGAAGATTGCGTCATGGTGTGTATTCGTAGGTCGTTCTGAACCGCTTAGCGCAGGCCCAGAAAATCGATAATCTGGGTGAAATGATCTTCAAAGCCAACAAATGCGTGATTACCGCCCTCCTCGACCGTTTGACGGCAGGAGGCGAAGTAGTCAACAGCCTGGCGGTAATCAAGCACTTCATCGCCCGTTTGCTGCAATAACCAGATAAGGTCAGGCGCTTCCAGCGGGTCGATATGCATGACTTTAAGATCGTAAATATGGCGAGACTCTAGCACATATTGCTGCCCGGTGTACGGATTCTCATTGGGGCCAAGAAAATTGTTCAGCAGTTCAAATGGCCGCACCGCCGGGTTAATCACCACCGCCGGCAACATAAAACATTGCGACAGCCAGGTGGCGTAGTAGCCGCCCAACGACGACCCCACCACGCCTAACGGCTCGCCGCCGTGCTCCAGCACGATGGCTTCCAGCATCTCTGCCGCCTGCGCCGGGAAAGCAGGCAGTTCCGGCACCACCATGTTAATTTCCGGGTGGTACTGCGCCAGCCACGTTTTCAGCGCCGTCGCTTTTGCCGAGCGCGGCGAGCTGTTAAATCCGTGCAGATAAAGAAGAGTAGACATCAGTATCCTTCTGAAGCGATATCCGGGTGAAACTCGGCGCCGCTGAGACGACAGACTTCAGTCGTCAACACGCCATCAGGATGCAGTTCAAGCCAGCGCCAGCCAGGAGAGACGGTATCGAGGGTGAAATTAGCGCAGTGCGGCTTAAACTGCACGCAGGTCGATGGCGTCGCCATCATCCGCCGCCCGTTCCAGTCGAGATCCAGCTCCTGGTGAATATGGCCGCATAGCAGGTGCTTAACCCGCGGATAGTTGCTCAGGATGTGGTCTAACGCCCCGGCGTTGCGCAGGCTATGCTGATCGAGCCAGCTGCAGCCCGCCGGCAGCGGATGATGATGCAGTAACAGCAGCGTGTAGCGCTCAGGTTCCGCATTCAATTGATGCTCAAGCCACTCCAGTTGGAAATCGCTCAGCTCGCCGTGAGGCACGCCAAAGACCTGGCTGTCCAGCAGCAGGATTTGCCAATGATCGCCCAACAGGACGCGTTTTGCGGGGGAGATGCCGGCATCGTGCAGCGTGCTGTACATCGCCGGTTGGAAATCATGGTTTCCCGGCAGCCAGACGCAGGGTGCGGCAAAGCTCGCGATGCCTTCAGCGAAATGCTGATAGGCCGCGGCAGAGTGGTCTTGCGCCAGATCGCCTGTTGCTACAATCAGGTCGCATTCACGCTGTGAGGCATGTATCGCATCCAATACAGCCTGATAACTTTCCCAGGTATTGATACCCAACAGCGTTTCATGTTTTTCAGCAAACAGGTGAGTATCAGTAATTTGTAATATCCTGACTCTGGTCTCACCAGCCAGAGGTAGGTTTAACAGGCTTTCCAAATGGTGTCCTTAGGTTTCACGACGCTAACAAACCGGAATCGCCATCGCTCCATGTGCTAAACAGTAACGCAGCCAGTCGGCCAGAAACTGATTAATTTGATGCTTTTCGTCGCGTTGATGCAACTTTTTATTAGGGTAATCATATCTCGCTTTGAAGCGAAAAATCTGCTGACTTGAACACACTTCAGCCACCATGGCGTCGTGATACAGGCGCACCGTCATTGACGGCAGGCTCCAGTAGCTCACCGCAGGCATAGTCTGTTCTATTGTCACTAATGTAGTGTAGCGGGTCGATTCGACCACCGTTAATCGGTATTGCGCCGCCCCCACCTGATAGTTCGCCATATCGCCGACCGCCTCAGTGCGAGGCAACAGGCGGCGCAGCTGGGCGAAATTGGTTTCGCACAGGCGCATCATTTCCGGGAAGTCAGGTGTATAACGCTTCATATTATTTCCACTCGTTTCGTAAGCTGTGATAATGCAGCTGCAGCCATTGCAGGGCGATGACAGAAGCCGCGTTGTCGATTTTCCCCTCTTCTACCCACTGGTAAGCCTGTTCCCGGCTCACCACATGCACCCGAATATCCTCGTTTTCTTCGGCCAGGCCGTGAATGCCTTTTGCCGTCGATGCATCAACTTCGCCCACCAGGATCGATAACCGCTCGCTGGTGCCGCCTGGGCTTGCCAGATAGCTTAATATTGGTTTGGTGCGCCCAACTTCAAGCCCGGCCTCTTCCAGCGCTTCCCGGCGGGCGACATCTTCTACCGTTTCGCCTTCTTCTATCATCCCGGCGACCATTTCCAGCAGCCACGGGCTCTCGCTGGTATCATAGGCGGCAATGCGGATCTGCTCGACCAGCACAACTTCATCACGCACCGGGTCAAAGGGTAGCAAGACGGCGGCGTGCCCGCGCTCAAAAATTTCGCGGGTAACCTCGCCGCTCATCCCGCCGTTAAACAGGCGATGGCGAAAACGATACAAATCGAGCGAAAAAAAACCGCGATAGAGCGTTTCCCGTGCAATAATTTCTACATCGTTTTTAGAGAAGGTAATTCCCTGCTGATTAGGTTTGCTCATTGTCTGTGTCCTGCTCATCCGAAAGTAGGGATTTATAGGCCGTTTGGCTACCGTTTTACAGCCTGTATGTTAGATTGGTGCAAATTACCGCCCTATGGCACGTAACGCCAACTTTTTACGGCGACAGAGTCGATACAATCAGCGATTATTTTTAGAATTTGAGTAGCGCTAAATGCTTCACAACAAGGAATGCAAATGAAGAAACTTTTTCCCATCCTTATCGGCCTGGGCCTGACTGGCTTCAGCGCCATGAGCCAGGCAGAGAACCTGTTGCAGGTTTATCAGCAGGCGCGTATTAGCAACCCTGACCTGCGTAAATCGGCAGCCGATCGCGATGCTGCATTCGAAAAGATCAACGAAGCGCGAAGCCCATTACTGCCGCAACTCGGTCTGGGCGCGGATTATACCTATACCAGCGGGTTCCGTGATTACAAAAACCAGAACTCCAACGTCACCAGCGGTTCATTGCAGTTAACGCAAACCCTGTTCGATATGTCGAAATGGCGCGCGCTGACCCTGCAGGAAAAAGCGGCGGGCATTCAGGATGTCACCTATCAGACTGACCAGCAAACGCTGATTCTGAATACCGCGACGGCTTACTTTAAAGTCCTGGCCGCTATCGATACGCTCTCCTATACCGAAGCACAGAAACAGGCCATCTATCGTCAGTTGGACCAAACCACCCAGCGCTTTAACGTGGGCCTGGTTGCCATCACCGACGTACAAAACGCCCGCTCGCAATACGACGCCGTGCTGGCAAATGAAGTGACCGCGCGTAACGACCTCGACAACGCCGTTGAAGAGCTTCGTCAGGTCACCGGCAACTACTATCCGGAGCTGGCGTCGCTGAACGTTAACGGCTTCAAAACCAGCAAACCGCAGGCGGTGAACGCGCTGCTGAAGGAAGCGGAAAACCGCAACCTGTCGCTGCTGCAGGCGCGTCTGAACCAGGATCTGGCTCGTGAGCAGATTCGCCAGGCGCAGGATGGTCATTTACCTACTCTTGATTTGAACGCTTCTACCGGCGTCTCTAATAACCGTTACAGCGGTTCCAAAAACATCTCCCAGGACGCCGATGTCGGGCAAAATAAAGTCGGCCTGAGCTTCTCCCTGCCGCTGTATCAGGGCGGGATGGTTAACTCACAGGTGAAACAGGCGCAGTACAACTTTGTCGGCGCCAGCGAGCAGCTGGAAAGCGCGCACCGCAGCGTGGTGCAGACCGTGCGTTCGTCGTTTAACAACGTGAATGCCTCCATCAGCAGCATCAATGCCTACAAACAGGCCGTTGTCTCTGCGCAGAGCTCCCTGGATGCGATGGAAGCGGGTTATTCGGTGGGTACGCGTACCATCGTTGACGTGTTGGATGCGACCACCACGCTGTACAACGCCAAGCAGCAGCTCTCCAACGCCCGTTATAACTACCTGATCAACGAGCTGAACATCAAGTCCGCTCTCGGCACGCTGAACGAGCAGGATCTGATCGCGCTGAACAACACGCTGGGTAAAGCGATTCCGACTTCACCGGACAGCGTCGCGCCGGAAAACCCGCAGCAGGACGCCGCCGCTGACGGTTATGCGAACACCGCTTCCGCACAGCCGGCTGCCGCCCGTACGACGAAGACCAGCGGTTCCAATCCGTTTAGCCACTAATCGTTGAACGCGATGACGCCTCGTCTGGCCTTCGGGTCAGGCGGGGCGTTAAACGTAAGGCAACGTAAAGACCTCCGCTTTTCCCCTCTTTCGCTTCATTTTCCACCACTCATACTCTATCCTGAGCGTTGACAAACGCACTACCACTGGGTCCTGGAAGACAAATATGAAACGGACAAAAAATATTAATCATGCGTCGTTCCGCAAAAGCTGGAGCGCTCGCCACCTGACGCCGGTCGCCCTTGCCGTCACCGCCGTCTTTATGCTCGCCGGTTGCGAAAAAACTGACGAGACGGTTTCTCTGTATCAGAACGCCGATGACTGCTCCGCGGCTAACCCAAGCAAAGCCGCAGAGTGCACCACCGCCTACAATAACGCGGTGAAAGAAGCCGCGCGCACCGCGCCGAAATACGCCAGCCGTGAAGACTGCGTCGCCGAGTTCGGCGAAGGCCAATGCCAGCAGGCACCGGCTCAGGCGGGCGTCGCCCCGGAAAACCAGGCGCAGGCGCAAAGCAGCGGCAGCTTCTGGATGCCACTGATGGCCGGCTACATGATGGGTCGTCTGATGGGCGGCGGCATGGCCGCGCAGCAGCCGCTGTTTAGCTCGAAGAACCCGGCCAGCCCGGCCTACGGCCAGTACACCGATGCCAGCGGTAAGAGCTATGGCGCGGCGCAACCGGGCCGTACCATGAACGTGCCGAAAACCGCGATGGCGCCGAAACCGGCCACCACCACGACCGTCACCCGCGGCGGTTTTGGCGAATCCGTCGCTAAGCAATCGACGATGCAGCGTAGCGCCGCGGGCTCCAGCTCCTCTTCACGCTCGATGGGCGGTTAAGCGGCATGGAAAGAATCAGCATTACCGAGCGCCCGGACTGGCGCGAGAAAGCGACCGAGTATGGCTTCAACTTTCACACCATGTACGGCGAGCCATACTGGAGCGAAGAGGCCTACTACAAGCTGACGCTGGCGCAGGTTGAAAAGCTCGAAGCGGTCACCGCCGAGCTGCATCAAATGTGTCTACAGGTCGTTGAGAAAGTGATCGCCAGCGACGAGCTGATGACCAAATTCCGCATCCCTAAGCACACCTGGGGCTTTGTGCGTCAGTCGTGGAAAACCAACCAGCCGTCGCTGTACTCGCGTCTGGATCTGGCCTGGGATGGCGTGGGCGAACCGAAGCTGCTGGAAAACAACGCGGATACGCCAACCTCGCTATATGAAGCAGCGTTCTTTCAATGGATCTGGCTGGAAGATCAGCTTAACGCCGGTAATCTGCCTGCCGACAGCGATCAGTTCAACAGCCTGCAGGAAAAGCTGATTGAACGCTTCGGCGAGCTGCGTGAACAGTTTGGCTTCCAGCTGCTGCATATGGCCTGCTGCCGCGATACCGTTGAAGACCGCGGCACCGTGCAGTATCTGCAGGACTGTGCGGCAGAAGCGGGCGTCGCCACCGAGTTCCTGTATATCGAAGATATCGGTCTTGGCGAGAAAGGTCAGTTTACCGATTTACAGGATCAGGTCATCGGCAATCTGTTCAAGCTTTATCCGTGGGAATTTATGCTGCGCGAGATGTTCTCCACCAAGCTGGAAGACGCCGGCGTACGCTGGCTGGAGCCGGCGTGGAAGAGCATTATCTCCAACAAGGCGCTACTGCCGATGCTGTGGGAAATGTTCCCCAACCACCCTAACCTGTTGGCGGCTTACTTCAGCGAAGATAACCATCCGCAGCTTGAGAAGTACGTCATTAAGCCGATCTTCTCCCGCGAAGGCGCCAACGTGTCGATCGTTGAAAATGGCAAAGTGGTGGAGGCGGTGGAAGGTCCGTACGGGGAAGAAGGCACCATCGTGCAGGAGTTTTATCCGCTGCCGAAATTTGGCGATAGCTATACGCTGATTGGCAGCTGGCTTATTAACGACCAGCCTGCCGGGATCGGCATCCGTGAAGATCGGGCGCTGATCACCCAGGATCTTTCGCGTTTCTATCCGCACATTTTCGTCGAATAACGGCAAACCCCGGCAACCTGAGTAGCCGGGGTTTTTTCATGTGCGATAGTTGCCGTTACGCGGCTCCCACGACCACCGATAGCATGCTCAGCGACCCCATTTCCATCCCTTCGACCGGGATCGTTATCGGCTCTTCACCATCCCACGCCCCCAGAATATAGAGCAGCGGCAGGAAGTGCTCAGCCGTTGGGTTAGAGAGCGAACCACCTTCATGGCTTAAATAATTCACCAGCGGATGCGCTTCGACCGGCCCTTTCCAGTTCAGATTCGCTTTGACATAGTCGTTAAACGACTGGGCCCACGGATACGGCGTGCTTTCGCCATGCCAGCGCGCGGTACGCAGGTTATGCACCACGTTGCCGCTCGCCACCAGCATAATGCCTTCATCTCGCAGTGACGCCAGCTTACGTCCCATCTCCAGATGCCACGCCGCGGGCCTGGTGCTATCGATACTTAACTGAACCATGGGAATATCGGCATCAGGGTACATTTTGATCAGTACCCCCCACGAACCGTGGTCAAACCCCCACGCCTCTTTATCGAGGGTGACAGGCACCGGCGCCAGCAGCTCAACCAGATGTTGCGCCAGCTCCGGCGATCCCGGCGCAGGGTAGTGCGTATCGTATAAGGCCTGCGGGAAACCGCCAAAATCATGAATGGTTTTCGGCGCTTCCATCGCCGTCACGCCCGTCCCGCGAGTAAACCAGTGCGCGGAAATAACCACGATAGCTTTCGGCCGCGGCAGCGTTTCGCCGAGATGACGCCAGGCGCGGGTATAGATATTATCTTCCAGCACGTTCATCGGGCTACCATGGCCTAAAAACAACGCTAGCATACGGGTACGGGACATGATGGTATCCTTCAGTAGGGAGTATTTGATTCCTTCACATTACGCGCTTTTAGCCGCAGATAAACTCAGATAAGCGTGATGATCATCATCAGAAAATTTGAAGGTGAAAAATCTCTCCCATGTACCCGCAGAGAAAGCATATTAGCTCGCCCCAGAAACAACAAAGCCCACCGTAAAGTGGGCTTGTCATCAGAACAGCGGTAACTTAGCTGGCTTTGCGATCGTGCTCGCGGCGGTAAGCCACCAGATCTTCAATGGTGACAACGGCCATGTTGTGCTGCTGAGCGAACTTGATGCACTCCGGCGCGCGCGCCATGGTGCCATCGTCGTTAGTCAGTTCACAGAGAACGCCTGCCGGTTTAAAGCCAGCAAGGGTCACCAGGTCGATGGTCGCTTCAGTGTGGCCGCCGCGGGTCATTACGCCGCCAGGCTGCGCGCGCAGCGGGAAGACGTGGCCCGGACGGTTGAGATCGGAGGGTTTCGCGCCATCGGCAATGGCGGCGCGCACGGTCGTGATGCGGTCAGCGGCGGATACGCCGGTGGTTACGCCTTCTGCCGCTTCAATGGTCACGGTAAAGCCGGTGCCGTAGGCGCTGGTGTTGTTCTCCACCATCATCGGCAGGTCAAGCTGCTTGCGGCGATCTTCGGTCAGGCACAGGCAGACAATGCCGCTGCCGTGACGAATGGTCAGCGCCATTTGCTCAACGGTCATGGTTTCGGCGGCGAAAATCATATCGCCTTCGTTTTCACGGTCTTCATCATCAAGCACCATCACACCGCGGCCTTCGCGCAGTGCGTCTAAAGCGTGTTCCACACGTTCAAAAGCGGTACCAAAAGAAGAAAGGAGCGTCTGATTCATGGTAAAAAAACCTCATTAAAATTATGGTTACCAGAATCAGGGCAGTCTTAGGAGTGCCGGTTTAGCGGCAAAAGTCAACGCAAGCGGATCGTAACCCGACTGAGCCGTTACTCTCTCCCATCCGGACTTTAACCGTCGGCCCCGGAATTACACCGGATCTGCTGACCTTCCCGTTTTCACAGGAAGCGCTCGCGGGCTTTCAACGCGCAGGTTGATTTACCGCCGGTGGGGAATTTCGCCCCGCCCTGAGAATAAGCGAGATAACTATAACGCCATTAACTATCTTCATCAATGGCTACTCACTCGACATCTTACATTTGTGGTTTATAGGCGCTCCCGTTCGCACTACAATGAACGCTAACTAGACCAGTGCAGGAATCCGCCATGATTGACCCGAAAAAAATTGAACAAATCGCCCGCCAGGTCCATGAATCGATGCCGAAAGGCCTTCGCGATCTTGGAGATGACGTAGAAAAGAAAATCCGCCAGGTACTGCAATCGCAGTTAACTCGTCTGGATTTGGTCAGCCGCGAAGAGTTCGATGTGCAAACTCAGGTTCTGCTGCGCACCCGCGAAAAGCTGGCTTTACTGGAGCAGCGCATTAGCGATCTGGAAAGCCGTTCAGCTGCGCCGAAGAGCGAAGAACAGCAATAAAAAAACGGGCCTGATGGCCCGTTTGAGATTGATGATAAACCTCATGCAATCTTTGCACTTACAGATTGCACCGATAAAAAATATGGAAAATCAATTTATTGATTTTCGGCTGATAACCACAAAGAAGGAAAAACCACGCTTTTTCCTTCTTTGTCAGTAGTCTGACGGGCCTGAATGGCCCGTTTTCATTTGGCTTAGTGCTCTAACTCGGCCGGGCTATTCACCTGACGACAATAAAGCTCATAGCGTTGGCAAAACCATTCACGATGTTCCTCATCCATATTGCCGACAATAGCCTGAAGATCAACCGAATGGCCTTGCGCGTGCATCCTGGCGAAACTACGTGCCAGAAAATCGAAGTTCTTCATAGAATACATATCGTTATGGTTCATCCGCATACTCCTTCAGCCGTTGGCGTTCTGATTGGTCATATGCCTTTTACTCACTTCAGTATTTACGCTTACCTTAACGTATTTTGTACGAAAAATGCGCTTAACCGGGTTATTTATTGCGCTAAATCATTTTCCGCATGATTAAATAAAAACGGCCCGCGAAGGTATCCCCGCAGGCCGTTGTAGACCGCTCCGTTCAGAGCGGTAAAGCGTATTGATTATTTGTCGCTATCTTTCTGAATCTTCTTGATAATATTGGTAGTCGAGCAGCCATCTTCAAAGTTGAGCACCAGCACTTCGCCGCCGTTGGCCCATACCTCTTCGCTGCCGGCGATCTGCTCCGGCTTGTAATCACCGCCTTTCACCAACAGATCCGGCAGGATCCCGGCAATCAGCCGCTGCGGCGTATCTTCTTCAAACGACACGACCCAATCGACGGCTTCCAGCGCTCCCAGCACGATCATCCGCTGTTCAAGCGGGTTCACCGGGCGGGTTTCGCCTTTCAGACGTTTGGTTGAGGCATCGCTGTTGACGGCGACGATCAGACGATCGCCCAGCTTGCGCGCATTGGCCAGATACGAAACGTGACCCGCGTGCAGAATGTCGAAGACGCCATTGGTCATCACCACTTTTTCGCCACGCTTACGCGCCGCGGCGACCGCCTGTTTCAGCTCTTCTTCGCTCATCACGCCAAAACCGGTATCGGCACGCCCGCGCACCGCGTTTTCCAGCTCGATTGGCGAAACGGTGGAAGTCCCCAGCTTGCCGACCACCACACCGGCCGCGGCGTTAGCGAAATAGCAGGCCTCTTCCAGCGTGTTACCCGCCGCCAGCGTCGCCGCCAGCACGCCGATAACCGTGTCGCCTGCCCCGGTGACGTCATACACTTCCTGCGCCTGGGTCGGCATATGCAGCGGCGGACGACCCGGCTGCAGCAGCGTCATACCCTGCTCGGAGCGCGTTACCAGCAGTGCGGAAAGCTCGAAGTCGGCGATGATTTTCATCCCGCGTTCGACGATTTCCGCTTCATCTTTACACTTTCCGGCGACCGCTTCGAATTCAGACAGGTTCGGCGTCAGCAGCGTTGCCCCGCGGTAGCGTTCAAATTCAGTGCCTTTCGGATCAATCAGCACCGGAACGCCGGCATCCCGCGCCAGCTTAATCATGGTCTGCACGCTGGCCAGCGCGCCTTTCGCGTAGTCTGACAGCACCAGCGCGCCGATCGAACCCAGCGCCTGCTGAATACGTTCATGCATCGGCTGTGGATCGACCCCGGAGAAACCCTCTTCAAAATCGAGGCGGATCAGCTGCTGGTTGCGCGACAGCACGCGCAGCTTGGTGATGGTCGGATGCGTCGGTACCGACACGAAATCACACTTCACTTTTACGTCAGCCAGCGCTTTGCTAAGCGCGCGCGCGGCATCGTCGATACCGGTCAGGCCGACCAGACGAGAAGTCGCGCCGAGCGACGCAATGTTCATCGCCACGTTAGCCGCGCCGCCAGGGCGTTCTTCGATATTTTCCACCTTCACCACCGGCACCGGGGCTTCCGGGGAAATACGGCTGGTGGGGCCGTACCAGTAGCGGTCCAGCATCACATCGCCTACCACCAACACTCCTGCACGTTCAAACTCTGGCAGCGTTACTTTCATTACTCTCTCCTGCGAGATGCAAACTTTGCGCGCGATAATAGCACACCCGATTTGTTAGTTAAGCCATCAACCACTTCTGCCAGCTAGCGCTCACCTGCTGACGTTCGCCGTCGAAAGCATCCGGCGCAACGTTGCCCGGCAGCTCCTGCAGCGCCAGATGGTGCAACGCATCGCGTAACGTAGTGTAGGCATGGGTAAGCGCCCGCGCCTCGTCCTCATCCATGATGTCGTTCTGCGCCAGCAGTTCCAGAATACGCACATTATCGGACCAGCGCGTCAGCTTTGGCTTTTCATGCGCGTAGCGCAGCACCAGATATTGGGTAATAAATTCAATATCGGTGATCCCGCCGGCATCGGCTTTGATATCAAAGCGATCGCGCTGCTTATTGCCGAGATGAGCGCGCATCTTTTCCCGCATCTCACGTACTTCGGTCTGCAGCGTCGCGCCTTCACGCGGCGTGGTCAGGATATCGCGGCGGATCGCATCAAAGCGCGCCTGCAGCGCCGGGTCGCCATACACCACCCGGGCGCGAACCAGCGCCTGATGCTCCCAGGTCCAGGCTTCATTGCACTGATAATCGGCGAAGGCATCGGCGGTGGTCACCAGCATGCCCGCCGCGCCGGATGGACGTAAGCGAGCGTCCACTTCATACAGGATGCCCGACGAGGTACGGGTGCTGAAAAGATGCATGATTCGCTGGGCAAGGCGCAGATAGAACTGGCGACCATCGATTTCCCGCTCGCCGTCGGTCATCACCTCCATCGGACAGTCGTGGAGGAAGACCAGATCGAGATCGGAACTATAACCCAGTTCCCAACCGCCGAGTTTACCGTAACCTACTACCGCAAAACCGCGCCCCTGGCGGTCGCGAAGATGGGTCGGCTGACCGTAGCGGGCGACCATCTGAAGCCACGCCTGCTGCACCACCGCGTCGATCATCGCCTCGGCAAGCCAGGTTAAGTGATCGCTCACTTTCATCACCGGTAGCGTGCCGGCAATATCGGCGGCGGCGATATGCAGCAATTGCGCTTGTTTAAACTGACGCAGCGCTTCCAGCTGCTGTTCTTCATCTTCTTCCGGCACGCGCAGCAAATACTGGCGCAGTTCATCGCGGTACGCATCGGTCGCCGTCGGTTGATAAAGCGTGTTCGGATCCAGCAGTTCGTCCAGCAGCAGCGGGTGGCGCGCCAGCTGGCTGGCAACCATCGGCGAAGCGGCGCACAGGCTAATCAGGTGTTTTAACGCGCCGGGGAATTCGCTGAGCAGCTCCAGATAGGTGGTACGGGTGACGATTCCGGTCAGTAATGGGGTGATTCGCGCCAGCGGCAGCGGCGCATCCGCCCGTGAGCAGACCTCGCTGAGCAGATGCGGCATCAGCTGGTCGAGCACCTGCCGCCCGCGCGGGCCAATGGTGCGCCGGTCGAGCTCTTTGCGAAAATCTGCGATCAGCGCCAGCACGCTGCGCCGATCGTTGTCATCAAGGTGCGCCAGCGCCGGCGTAGTGTCGTCTTCTTCCAGCGCGTCCTGCCACAATTCGCGCCAGTACTCTTCCAGCTGTTCATCCGGCGATTGCGCTTCATCGTCGCCAATCAGTTCGTTAAAGACGCGACGCACGCGGCGCATCTGCTCTTCCAGCTGTGCGCTTAGCGTCTGCCAGTCGGCGACGCGCATCCCCCACGCCAGACGCGCGCGGTTGAGCTCATCCTGCGGCAGGGTTTGGGTTTGCTCGTCGTTAATGCTCTGCAGCAGGTTTTCGAGACGGCGCAGGAACAGATAGGCTTCGCGCAGCTGGGCGGCATCGCCTTCCGGCAACAAATGCAGCTCGTCAATCGCCGTGAGCGTCGGCAACAGCGCGCGCTGCTGCAAGGCCGGTTCGCGACCGCCGCGGATCAGCTGGAAAACCTGAACGATAAATTCGATTTCGCGGATGCCGCCCGCGCCGAGCTTGATGTTGTCTGTCAGGCCGCGGCGGCGCACTTCACGGGCAATCATCCCTTTCATGTTACGCAGAGACTGAATGACGCTGAAATCAATGTAGCGGCGGAAGACGAACGGGCGCAGCATGGCGCGCAGTTCGTTGGCGTACACGCCGTCGTTATCGCCCATGATCCGCGCCTTTACCATCGCGTAGCGCTCCCAGTCGCGCCCCTGCTCCTGGTAATAATCTTCCAGCGCCGCAAAGCTCAACACCAGCGGGCCGCTGTCGCCAAATGGTCGCAGACGCATATCCACGCGGTAGACGAAGCCATCCTGCGTCGGCTGATCGAGTACTTTGATTAATCGCTGGCCCAGACGGGTAAAGAACTGGCCGTTATCCAGCTCGCGGCGTCCGCCCTGGGTGGCGCCGTGTTCCGGCCAGGCAAAAATGAGATCGATATCGGAAGAGAAGTTAAGCTCTCCGCCGCCCAGTTTCCCCATGCCCAGGATCATTAGCGGCTGCTCTTCGCCCTGCGCATTGCACGGCGTCCCCCACTCCCGGCAGCAGGCGGCGTACAGCCAGTCGCGGGCGGCGACGATTAAGGTCTCCGCCAGGGCGCTGAGCTGCTGCAAACTGCTCTCTTCGCTCACCAGCAGCAGCGCCTGCGCCCAGGCGATACGCACCATCATCCGGCGGCGGAACTGGCGTAGCTCGCGCATCAGCGCGGCCTCGTCAGTCACGTCTTGTAGCTGTTCCGCCAGCCAGTCGCCGTAATGGCGCCATTCGTCGGCCTGCGGCGGCGCGCTTTCCAGTTCAGCCAGCCACTGCGGCTGAGCGACCAGATTCTGTTCAACGAACTCGCTGAACGTCATCACCGACTGCGCCTGCGAACTTAACGTTTGCAGGGGAAAATCTGCCGGAAGCCGGTTAACAACCGTCTGCCAGTGCTGCTGTAACTGCGAAGAAAGCGCCATTATAGGGGTCTCCCTGGCCTGAAATTATCGTTTTCCACTATGCAGCCAGAATGGTTCCGCGGCCAGCGCCTGACGACGGAAATATTCGATGACGCTGCGGTCATTGTTCTCGATAGCGCGGCGCACCTCTTGCCAGTTTTCCAGCCAGGCCTCGGCTACCCCGGCATAGGCGCTGGAAAGCAATTGAATGCTGTCGATCTCGCGCGCCAGACGCGTGAGCCGATCGCTGTAGTCGTCCTGCGTTTGCTGGAAGTTGCTTTTCAGCTCCGCCGCCGCTCGCGACAGCTGGATATCGGCAAAGCGTTTGAACGAACCGGCGATTTTCTTTTGCCCCGCCTCGTTGAGGAACGAACGCCAACCGCGGGTAACCAGCCATTCGGTCAGCAGCAGTTTGGCGCCAACCGTGGCGCGGTTGAACAACGCCGCTTCGGCTTTCTCCGCGCCGTCCAGCGCCGCTTCGGCCTCAGTGAGCGATTCACGCAACTGTACGGTGGCTTTTCGCGGCACAATGCCGCCAAATAGCACCAGCGCATGGCGAACGCGAGCCATCGCCTGCTGGATTTCACGTTTAGCTGCCGCGTTGCCCCGGTTCCAGACTTCATCATGATAGAGCCAGTGCGCCAGCGCGCTTTCCAGCGCCGCTTCCAGCCCCTGCTCGACGCTGGCTTTCGCCGCCACGCCCACTACCGTTAACGGTTTAACCGGACGCGCTTCATTGCCCTGCGCCAGCTGATAGCCGCGCGCCGCTTTACTCAGGCTGCCCTGGCGCAATACGCCGGTTGCCAGTAAACGTCGCGCCAGCGCCAGAATGTCGGCGGTATCGCCGCTCAACAGCTCAAGCTCCAGTTCGCAAATGGCTTCCTGATGCTCACCGGCTTTCACTTCGCCAAGGTCAAGAGCTATCTCAATCTGGCTGCTGCCCTCTTTCATCACCCATTTCTCGCGGAGGAAATCAGTGCTAAACAACGGCTGCACATTTTGCGCCAGTTCTGCCGGCAACTGCCCCTGCGGCCAGACTTCTGCCGGCAGTTTATCCAGCGCCAGCTCTGCTTTTTCCAGCGGAATATTGTATTCCGGACGCTGATGCAGGCCGCCCACCACCCGACCGGCAATTTTCAGCGTCATTTCATAACGCTCCCGATCGCCGCGGATCCGCAGCCCCATGTCGTGCCGACGCAGCCAGTTATCGGCGGTTTCGTAGTAAATATTCAGCAGTTGGCCTGCCGGCGTGTGCTGCGCATCCAGCGAATTGAGATGCTGGCGCAGCGCCTCAACGCCGTCGTGGGCAACGATAAACTTCAGTTCGATTTCTTGAGCCATGGCTGAATTCTTCCACCTGATAAGCGTCGCCGGGAAAATGCGGCGAACTAATGACGATATTTTTTGTCAGTAAATAGTATTTTGCGGCGAATCGCCATGCAATGCGCATTTGCCAGCTGCATTTGGATGATTCCGATTGTGGCGGAAAACTTTGCGTCGCTCTGGCGATGCCACTACTATCGTTCAACTTTTTATGACCAAACGATGACCTGATGCCAAAATTACGCCTTATTACCTTTACATTGCTAGCGCTTAGCGCCGCTACGGCGGTTCACGCAGAAGAAAAGCGCTACGTTTCCGATGAGCTGAGCACCTGGGTTCGCAGCGGTCCTGGCGATAACTATCGTCTGGTCGGCACCATTAACGCCGGCGAAGCCGTCGACGTTCTGCAAACCAACGACAGCACGAATTACGCGCAGGTACGCGATAGCAACGGCCGTACCGCCTGGATCCCGCTGAAAGAGCTGAGCAACGAGCCCAGCCTGCGCATTCGCGTGCCGGATCTGGAAAATCAGGTCAAAACGCTGACCGACAAGCTGAACAATATTGACGCCACCTGGAACCAGCGTACCGCCGACATGCAGAAAAAAGTCGCCGGTAGCGATGGCGCGATCAATGCCCTGAAAGAAGAGAACCAAAAGCTGAAAAACGAGCTGGTTGTCGCTCAGAAAAAGGTGAACGCGGCGAATCTGCAGCTTGATGATAAACAGCGCACCATTATCATGCAGTGGTTTATGTACGGCGGCGGCGTGCTTGGCGTCGGTCTGATCCTTGGTCTGGTGCTGCCGCATCTGGTACCGAGCCGCAAGCGTAAAGACCGGTGGATGAACTAATTCGTCTTCTCTGCCAGACTTACGTATCATCTTGCGAAAAGTCGATGCGGGAGAAACAGGCGTGAAGATTTATTTGGTCGGTGGTGCGGTACGAGATGCGTTATTAGGACTACCGGTCAAAGACAGAGACTGGGTGGTGGTTGGCGCCACGCCCCAGCAGTTGCTCGACGCGGGCTACCAGCAGGTAGGCCGCGATTTTCCCGTGTTTCTTCACCCGCAAAGCCGTGAAGAGTACGCCCTCGCGCGTACCGAACGTAAATCCGGTTCCGGCTATACCGGTTTCACCTGTTATGCCGCCGCTGACGTCACCCTTGAGCAAGATCTACTGCGCCGCGATCTCACCATTAACGCGCTGGCTCAGGACACTGACGGTCAGATTTACGATCCCTATGGCGGCCAGGCCGATTTACGCCAGCGCCTGCTGCGCCACGTCTCCCCGGCCTTTAGCGAAGATCCGCTACGCGTACTGCGCGTAGCGCGTTTTGCCGCACGTTATGCCCATCTCGGTTTTCGCATTGCCGATGAAACCATGGCGCTGATGCGCGCGATGGCGGACGCCGGCGAACTGGCGCATTTGACGGCGGAGCGGGTATGGAAAGAGACGGAAAACGCGCTTGGCACGCGTAATCCGCAGGTCTTTTTCCAGACCCTGCGCGACTGCCACGCGCTGAAGGTGCTGTTCCCGGAAATCGACGCCCTGTACGGTGTCCCCGCGCCGGCCAAATGGCATCCGGAAATCGACACCGGCGTTCACACCCTGATGACGCTCACCATGGCGGCGATGCTATCGCCGGCCATCGATGTCCGTTTCGCCACCCTGTGCCACGATCTCGGCAAAGGTTTAACGCCCAAAGAGTTCTGGCCGCGCCACCACGGCCACGGCCCGGCGGGTGTAAAACTGGTGGAACAGATTTGCCAGCGCCTGCGGGTGCCGAACGATATTCGCGATCTGGCCAGACTGGTCGCCGAATTCCACGATCTGATCCACACCCTGCCGATTCTGCAGCCAAAAACCATCGTGAAGCTGTTTGATAGCATCGATGCCTGGCGCAAGCCGCAGCGTGTACAGCAAATCGCCCTCACCAGCGAGGCCGACGTGCGCGGGCGTACCGGTTTTGAATCCTGCGATTATCCGCAGGGGCGCCTGCTGCTTGAGGCCTGGGAAGTCGCGCAGTCGGTCTCCACTAAAGAGGTGGTAGCGGAAGGTTTCAAAGGACCGGAGATTCGCGAAGAGCTGACGCGGCGCAGAATTGCGGCCGTGGGGCAGTGGAAAGAACAACGTTGCCCCCAGCCGCAAGGCTGAGGGCCAGGGCCTTAGAAGAAGACCACGTAGACGGCTGCCGCGACGATAAAGCGGTAGATTGCAAACGGAATAAACGAAATACGTTTAATCAGCTGCAGGAAGGTTTTAATCGCAATCAGCGCCACGATGAACGCCATGATAAAACCGACGGCGAACATCGGAATATCCCCGGTATTAAGGAAGCCGATGCTCTTGTAGACGTCCAGCACGGTAGCGCCCATCATCATCGGCACCGCCAGCAGGAATGAGAACTCGGATGCCGCATAGCGGCTAACGCCCATCAGCATGCCCCCGGAAATGGTCGCCCCGGAGCGAGAGAAGCCCGGCCACAGCGCCAGACACTGGAAGCAACCGATGGCAAACGCCTGACGATAGGTCATATCATCAATGCCCACCGCGCGCGGCTCTTTCGGTTTGAACAGTTCCGCAGCGATCAGCAGGAAGCCGCCGACAATCAGCGCGTACATGACGTTAACTGGGTTAAACAGCGATTTAATCAGGTCATGGAACACCAGCCCCAGCGCCACCGCCGGGATCATGCCTAACAGGATATGAATCAGCGACAAGCGCCCCTGGCTTACGCCCTCATGCTGCAGAGGACGGCCAAAATGAATACCGATCAGGCCAAACAGTCGACGCCAGAACACCACGACGACGGCGAGAATAGATCCTAATTGAATCACAACTTCAAAAGTATTAGCGGTATCCCCTTCAAAACCAAGGAGATGGCCAACGATAATCATATGTCCCGTACTGGAAACCGGTAAAAACTCCGTCAACCCTTCAACCACACCCAAAATTGCCGCTATCAGCAGCGAGTGTAAATCGCCCATTCAATAAACCCTTAAAATAAAAAGTAAAATTAAAATCCAGGCACTAAGACCGGTATAAAACAAATTTGTTTAAACATTATGACGAGAAACGTTTTGTTTCAGATTACTGCCACGTTCAATGATCACGCCAACGTTGGCCGCACGGGCCACCGCACCAGGCTTGCTGACTTTAATCCGCACCCACGGAGAATTGAATTTTTGCAGCAGTAGATCGGCTATCTCTTCCGCCACCCGTTCGACCAGCGCAAAACGCCCGCCCTCAATGTGGTTGATAACCAGTTCGCTGATATCAGCATAGCTCAGGCAATCGCTCACATCGTCGCTGGCGGCCGCTTTGCGGTTATCCCACGCCATTTCGATATCGAACACTAATTTCTGTTCGATGGTCTGTTCCCAGTCGTAAACACCGATAGTGGTGATTACCGAAAGTTGCTCTATAAATACAATATCCATCACGACCTGCCTGCTTTTTGGCTAAACCGGATACCACTTCCGGCGAATTATGCGTATTATCCACAGATGCAAAGACATCCCCTAAAGAATTCACGTGCCCTGACAGCGGCGACGCAGCAAGATTACGGGAACATAGCAGCATCACTATGTAACCTATCGCGCAGAGAAAGCCAACAAGCTGTTAACACGAAAATGGGTGGGGTTCTAACGACGTTTTCAAAATGGAACAGCTGATGAGTGCAATCGCGCCTGGACTAGTTATCCTCGCCTACCTCTGCGGCTCAATTTCCAGCGCCATTCTGGTGTGCCGTCTTGCTGGTTTGCCCGACCCTCGCGATAGCGGTTCCGGCAACCCCGGGGCGACGAACGTACTCCGAATTGGCGGCAAGGGAGCAGCCGTAACGGTATTAATTTTTGATGTCCTGAAAGGGATGCTGCCGGTTTGGGGCGCCTGGGCGCTCGGTCTGACGCCGTTCTGGCTCGGGCTGGTGGCGATCGCCGCCTGCGTAGGCCATATCTGGCCGGTGTTCTTTAATTTCCGCGGCGGTAAAGGCGTGGCGACCGCATTTGGCGCTATCGCGCCCATCGGCTGGGATCTCACCGGCGTAATGGCCGGTACCTGGCTGCTGACTATTCTGCTCAGCGGGTATTCCTCGCTGGGCGCTATCGTCAGCGCGTTGGTAGCCCCTTTCTACGTCTGGTGGTTCAAACCGCAGTATACTTTCCCGGTCTCCATGCTCTCCTGCCTGATCCTGCTACGCCATCACGACAATATCCAGCGTCTGTGGCGCCGTCAGGAAACGAAAATCTGGTCACGCTTTAAGAAGAAGAAAAAAACGCCAGAGCAGAAATAATCTCCGCGCCCGGCCGCCTGGGCCGGGCCGTTTTGCCGCCACAAACGCATTCTATTTCCCACTTTTTTAGCCAATCATAGCGGCAAATGAGAAAACCAAAGATAATCCTTTCACTACAATGACTTCGTTATGAGTTATAACCAAAAGTGATTTTTTCCCCCCCGCGTCGCTGTTTACTCTGAAACTCTTTATAAGAGAAAAAAGCACAACACCATGACTGATGTAATTAACGCGACGCCTGCGGCAACCTCTGCGTCGCCCGGCGGGGAAGTAAAATGGATCGGCAGCGCGGCGGACGTCTCGCGCCTCATAAACGAAGGCAGCAGCGGGCGCAATAACGCGCGTATCGTCATGGGAATCGCCCTCGGCGGTATTTTCCTTGATGCCTACGATCTTGGCTCGCTGGCCTTCGGCCTGAAAGATATCACCCGGGAATTCAACCTGACCCCTGCCGGTACCGGGATGGTCGCCTCGGCCATCACCTTCGGCGCTATCGTTGGCGCGCTGCTTGGCGGTTATCTGACCGACAAAATTGGCCGCTACCGCGTGTTTATGGCGGATATGCTGTTCTTCGTGGTAGCGGCCATCGCCTGCGCGCTGGCGCCGAATGAATACGTCCTTACCGGCGCACGCTTCGTGATGGGGCTGGGCGTCGGGATCGACCTGCCGGTGGCGATGGCGTTTCTCAGCGAATTCGCGAGGCTCAAAGGTCCCGGCAACAAGGCGGCCAGCGTGGCGATGTGGTGCCCAACGTGGTACGCGGCGATCAGCATTTCATATCTGCTGGTACTCTTTTTTTATGCCGTCCTGCCGGAAAGCCATAGCGACTGGCTATGGCGTATTATCCTTGGTTTTGGCGCCATCCCGGCGCTGGTGATTATCGCCATCCGCAGCCGCTACATGAGCGAATCGCCGGTGTGGGCCGCCAACCAGGGTAACCTGCGTGAAGCTGCTTCTATTCTACGCCAGGCGTACAACATCAATGCACACGTTGCCCAGGACGCGCTGGAAAAACCGGCGCCCAAAGTTCGTAGCGCCCAATGGAGTAACTATCTGCGCCTGTTCCGCGGCGTCTACCTGCGCCGCACGACGCTCTCTACCCTGCTGTCAGTGGTTTCCTCGTTTGCCTATAACGCCGTCGCGTTCGGTCTGCCGGTGATCATCTCCAGCTTCTTCGTGCAATCGATGCTGACGACGATTTTGATTTCGCTGGCGCTGAATCTGCTGTTCGCTTTCGTGGGAGGGATACTGGCGGTACGCCTGGTACCGCGCTTCGGGGCGTGGCGGATGTCGCTGGCGGGTTATGGCTGCCAGCTGACGGCGCTGCTCGGCCTGGCGCTGATTGGCCGCCCTGATGGCGCAGGTGAAGGCGTCGCTGCCGTGGCGATGCTGGCACTGTTCCTTTTCGGCCAGGGATTCGGCCCCGGCGCGCACACCATGACCTTCGCCTCGTTAAGCTATCCGACATCGTTGCGCGGCGTTGGCGTCGGGCTCAACCAGACGCTCATGCGCGGAAGCTCGACGCTTTCTTTATTCCTCTTCCCGCTGCTGGTCGCCGCGCTGGATACCCGCGTCTTCTGGATCATCGCCGCCGCGCCGCTGATTGGGCTATTGTCGCTGTTGGCGATACGCTGGGAGCCGTCGGGCTACGACATCGACGCCGAGGATTATCAACAGCCTTAATCCACGCGTAAAAAAGCCGCCTCGATGGGCGGCTTTTGTTTGTAACAGGCTTATCAGGCGGCCGGCAGTTCTGCCAACGGCCAGCGCGGCCGAACGGTAACGCCGAGGCCGGCATTGGCGCCGCCCTGCAGGCGGACCATCCCGGCGTAAGCGATCATCGCGCCGTTGTCGGTACAGAACTCAGGACGGGCATAAAATACTTCGCCGCCGCGTTTGCTCATCATTTCCGCCAGCTTCGCGCGCAGCGTACGGTTAGCGCTCACGCCTCCCGCCATCACCAGACGCTTAAAGCCGGTTTGCTCCAGCGCGCGGCGGCATTTAATCATCAGCGTATCGACAACCGCGTCTTCAAATGCGCGGGCGATATCGGCACGGGTTTGCTCATCGTCGCCGTTGTTACGAATGGTATTGGCGGCGAAGGTTTTCAGGCCGGAGAAGCTGAAATCGAGCCCCGGACGATCGGTCATCGGCCGCGGGAAGACGAAGCGGCCTTCGGTGCCCTGAGACGCCATTTTCGATAGCATCGGCCCGCCGGGATAATCCAGCCCCAACAGTTTCGCCGTCTTATCAAAGGCTTCGCCAGCGGCATCGTCGATTGATTCGCCCAACAGCTCATACTGACCGATGCCGGTGACGCTAATCAGCTGGGTGTGGCCGCCGGAAACCAGCAGAGCGACGAACGGGAACGCCGGCGGGTTATCTTCCAGCATCGGCGCCAGCAGATGCCCTTCCATATGGTGTACCGGGATCGCCGGCACGTTCCAGGCGAACGCCAGCGAGCGGCCAACGGTCGCGCCGACCAACAGCGCGCCCACCAGGCCAGGGCCTGCCGTATAGGCGACGGCATCAATATCTTTCGCCGTCAGGCCCGCTTCTTTGAGCGCCGCCTGAATCAGCGGAACGGTTTTACGTACGTGGTCGCGCGACGCCAGCTCAGGCACCACGCCGCCGTAGTCAGCATGTAATTTCACCTGACTATACAGCTGGTTGGCTAACAGACCTTGTTTATCGTCGTAAATAGCGATGCCGGTTTCATCGCAGGATGTTTCAATTCCCAGTACACGCATGAGTTGTTTTACCTCGTTTCAATACCGCGCAGTGTAGGACCAATGACCGGCGATGTAAAACTTTGCTCACCCCTGGTGTTCTCTTCGTGTATACTCCTCACCCTTATAAAAGTCCCCTTTCAAAAAAGGCGCCGGTGCTTTACAAAGCAGCAGTAGTTGCAGTAAAATTCCGCACCATTTTGAAATAAGCTGGCATTGCGGCCAGCGGCAAACCGAATTAATCAAAGGTGAGAGGCACATGCCGGTAATTAAAGTACGTGAAAACGAGCCGTTCGACGTAGCTCTGCGTCGCTTCAAGCGTTCCTGCGAAAAAGCAGGTGTTCTGGCGGAAGTTCGTCGTCGTGAGTTCTATGAAAAACCGACTACCGAACGTAAGCGCGCTAAAGCTTCTGCAGTGAAACGTCACGCGAAGAAACTGGCTCGCGAAAACGCACGCCGCACTCGTCTGTACTAATCTGTTGAGAGCGAAGCTCTCAATTCAGACCGAGTTGTAGTTGTAAGGCCGTGCTTCCGAAAGGAATGCGCGGCTTATTTTCGTTTATGCATTAGCAGATACACGAGATCGTTCAAACTGTCTTCAGGCAATACATCGAGGCCGTTTGCAGGATGCAGTGTATAGATTACGGGGCATATGGCTGGACGAATCCCACGCGTATTTATCAATGACCTGCTGGCGCGCACCGACATCATCGATCTGATCGATGCTCGGGTGAAGCTGAAAAAGCAGGGCAAGAATTATCACGCGTGTTGTCCATTCCATAACGAAAAAACCCCCTCCTTCACCGTCAACGGTGAAAAACAGTTTTACCATTGCTTCGGCTGCGGTGCGCACGGCAACGCCATCGACTTTCTGATGAACTACGACAAGCTCGAGTTCGTCGAAACCGTCGAAGAGCTGGCCGCCATGCACAACCTTGAAGTGCCCTATGAAGCAGGTAATGGACCGAGCCAGATAGAACGGCATCAGCGGCAAAATCTCTATCAGCTGCTGGACGGTCTGAACACGTTTTACCAACAGTCTCTGAATCAACCCGCCGCCGAACCCGCGCGCCAGTATCTGGCAAAACGCGGCTTAAGCAGCGAGGTGATTACCCGCTTCGCAATAGGCTTCGCTCCCCCTGGCTGGGATAACGTTTTAAAACGTTTTGGCGGCAATCAGGAAAACCGCCAGTCGCTTATTGATGCGGGCATGCTGGTCACCAACGATCAGGGGCGCAGTTACGACCGCTTCCGCGAACGGGTGATGTTCCCGATCCGCGATAAGCGAGGCCGGGTGATTGGTTTTGGCGGGCGCGTGCTGGGCGATGCGCTGCCAAAGTACCTGAACTCCCCGGAGACCGATATTTTCCATAAAGGCCGCCAGCTGTACGGCCTGTATGAAGCGCAGCAGGATAACGCCGAACCTCAGCGTCTGCTGGTGGTCGAAGGCTATATGGACGTCGTCGCGCTGGCGCAGTACGGCATTAATTATGCCGTGGCCTCGCTGGGCACCTCGACGACCGCCGACCACATTCAGCTGTTGTTCCGGGCGACCAATCAGGTCATCTGCTGTTACGACGGCGACCGGGCTGGCCGCGACGCGGCATGGCGCGCGCTGGAAACGGCGCTGCCGTATATGACCGATGGCCGCCAGCTGCGTTTTATGTTTTTACCTGATGGCGAAGACCCGGATACGCTGGTGCGTAAAGAGGGCAAAGAGGCGTTTGAAGCGCGGATGGAGCAGGCACAGCCGCTCTCCACGTTTTTGTTTAATAGCCTGATGCCGCAGGTCGACCTGAGCACTCCGGATGGGCGCGCGCAGCTGAGCACGCTGGCGCTGCCGCTGATTACCCAAGTGCCGGGCGAAACGCTGCGCATCTATTTGCGTCAGGAGCTGGGTAACAAGCTGGGTATTCTGGATGACGCCCAGCTTGAACGTTTAATGCCGAAACAGGCGGAAAATAGCGCTCAACGCCCGGCGCCGCAGCTAAAACGCACGACCATGCGTATACTTATAGGGTTACTGGTGCAGAACCCCGATCTGGCGCCGCTGGTTCCGCCCTTGACGGGTCTGGATCAGCAGAAGATGCCAGGACTTGGTTTATTCAGCGAACTGGTCAATACGTGTCTGGCGCAGCCAGGTCTGACCACCGGGCAACTTTTAGAACAGTATCGCGGGACAAATGAAGCAGCAACCCTTGAAAAACTGTCGATGTGGGACGATATAGCAGATAAGGATATCGCTGAACAAACCTTCACCGACTCGCTCAACCATATGTTTGACTCACTGCTGGAACTGCGACAAGAAGAGTTGATAGCTCGCGATCGCACACACGGTTTAAGCAGTGAGGAGCGCCGGGAACTCTGGACTATCAGCCAGGAGCTGGCCAAAAAATGAATTTAACGGCTTAAGTGCCGAATATCGATCGGGAAGCCCCCGACAGCCGCGCTGAGGCGCAGCGGCAATAATATAAGTACGCCCTCGCTTTAAATGTTGGCAGTTCGTCTGCCTGCACCAATCAAACGAATTAAGTGTGGATACCGTCTTATGGAGCAAAACCCGCAGTCACAGCTGAAGCTTCTTGTCCAACGTGGTAAGGAGCAAGGCTATCTGACCTATGCCGAGGTCAATGACCATCTGCCGGAAGATATCGTCGACTCCGATCAGATCGAAGACATCATCCAAATGATCAACGACATGGGTATTCAGGTGATGGAAGAAGCACCGGATGCCGATGATCTGCTGCTTGCTGAAACCTCCAATAATACCGATGAAGACGCAGAAGAAGCGGCGGCCCAGGTGCTGTCGAGCGTTGAATCTGAAATTGGCCGTACGACCGACCCGGTGCGCATGTACATGCGCGAAATGGGTACCGTTGAACTGCTGACCCGCGAAGGCGAAATCGACATCGCTAAACGCATCGAAGACGGGATCAACCAGGTCCAGTGCTCCGTTGCGGAATATCCGGAAGCCATCACCTATCTGCTGGAACAGTACGATCGCGTCGAAGCTGAAGAAGCTCGCCTGTCTGACCTGATCACCGGCTTCGTCGATCCGAACGCTGAAGAAGATATGGCGCCGACCGCCACTCACGTCGGTTCCGAGCTGTCTCAGGAAGAGATGGACGACGACGAAGATGAAGAAGAAGATGATGACGACGACAACAGCGATGACGATAACAGCATCGACCCGGAGCTGGCCCGCGAGAAATTCGCCGAGCTGCGCACCCAGTACGAGCTGACTCGCGACACCATCAAAGCGAAAGGTCGCAGCCACGCCGCCGCGCAGGAAGAGATCCTCAAGCTGTCCGAGGTCTTCAAACAGTTCCGCCTGGTGCCGAAACAGTTCGATTACCTGGTCAACAGCATGCGCAGCATGATGGATCGCGTTCGTACTCAAGAACGTATCATCATGAAGCTGTGCGTTGAACAGTGCAAAATGCCGAAGAAAAACTTCATCACCCTGTTCACCGGCAACGAAACCAGCGAAACCTGGTTCAACGCCGCCGTGGCGATGAACAAGCCGTGGTCCGAGAAGCTGCATGACGTTAAAGAAGACGTTCAGCGCGGCCTGCAGAAACTGCAGCAGATTGAAGAAGAAACCGGTCTGACCATCGAGCAGGTTAAAGATATCAACCGTCGCATGTCCATCGGCGAAGCGAAAGCCCGTCGTGCGAAGAAAGAGATGGTTGAAGCGAACTTACGTCTGGTTATTTCTATCGCCAAGAAATACACCAACCGCGGTCTGCAGTTCCTCGACCTGATTCAGGAAGGCAACATCGGCCTGATGAAAGCGGTAGATAAGTTTGAATACCGTCGTGGCTACAAGTTCTCCACCTACGCGACCTGGTGGATCCGTCAGGCTATCACCCGTTCCATCGCGGATCAGGCGCGCACCATCCGTATTCCGGTGCATATGATTGAGACTATCAACAAGCTCAACCGTATCTCCCGCCAGATGCTGCAGGAAATGGGCCGCGAGCCGACGCCGGAAGAGCTGGCTGAGCGCATGCTGATGCCGGAAGACAAAATCCGTAAGGTGCTGAAAATCGCCAAAGAGCCTATCTCCATGGAAACGCCGATCGGCGACGATGAAGATTCGCATCTGGGTGACTTCATCGAGGATACCACCCTCGAGCTGCCGCTGGATTCTGCGACCACCGAGAGCCTGCGTGCGGCAACGCACGACGTGCTGGCGGGCCTCACCGCTCGTGAAGCGAAAGTGCTGCGTATGCGTTTCGGTATCGACATGAACACCGACCACACGCTGGAAGAAGTAGGTAAACAGTTCGACGTTACCCGCGAACGTATTCGTCAGATCGAAGCCAAGGCACTGCGTAAACTGCGCCACCCAAGCCGTTCTGAAGTGCTGCGTAGCTTCCTCGACGATTAATCGTCGCGCTGCAAAGAGAGTAAAAAGCTCCCCGCGGGGAGCTTTTTTTATGCCTGCTATCGGGCGCCATCACCGCCCTCGCCCCGCCAGCGCCTCATCCAGTTCGCGATAGGCTTCAACCAGCTTGTCCAGCGTCGCCCGGTTCAAACCGCTGGGATTGGGCAGCACCCAGATTTCGGTTTCACCGATGGTCGCTTCCTGCTTTCCCCACTTTGCGCCACGCACCCTGAACGCCTGCTCATAGGCCTGCTTGCCGAGCACCGCCAGCGCCTGCGGCTGATAGTCCTGGATTTTGCTTATTAGCTCCTGCGCGCCATTACGCAGCTCCAGCAGGGCAACCTCGCTGGCCTGTACCGTCGGCCGCTCAACCAGCATGGTGATACCGCAGCCGGTATCCAGTAGATGCTGCTCCTCTTCCGGCTTCAGCTGTCGCTCGGTGAACCCCGCCTGGTGAATAACCTTCCAGAAACGATTGCCGGGATGGGCAAAATGGAACCCCGTATGCGCGGAGGACTTCCCCGGATTGATCCCGCAAAAGACCACCCGCAGCCCCGGCGCCAGGATATCGCTAATCATAATTTCTCCGGCTGAATGACTAAAAAGCTGATTATAAAGGATTGAAAATGCATTGTTTATAAAAACAGCAGCCGAGCGCTTTACGCTGGATTGCAGCGTGCAGTTACATTATAATCCCTCGCCACGGCCCCTTAGCTCAGTGGTTAGAGCAGGCGACTCATAATCGCTTGGTCGTTGGTTCAAACCCAACAGGGGCCACCAAATATCAAGGGCTTACGAGTAATCGTAAGCCCTTAGTCTTTTCCAGGATACCTACAGAATACGGCAGGCAAGTACTGCGGAGTATAAACGCGCCGGGTTAGAAGCTTGCAATATAGCGAAAGCGCAACGCATTCCAGTCCGCTCACGGTTGAGCAGAGTTCATCTTATACCAGAGCCCGCAGTTCCTCGCGCATGTATGAAGAAAAGTACTCAGGATTCTTAATAACTATACGCTCGCCGGACTCAATTCGTTCCGCCCATCCCGCTAACGTTTTAGTAAATTCGGGATCCCAGCCCTCTTGAGTGCCCCGGGCATATACATCAGCCGCGCTGGCCGGAGCTCCTAACTCGTTAAGATACTTGAAAATGCCTTTAGCCGTACTTTCATCCATGGTGTGCGGTGCTGAAGATGACGTGTTCATGCCATTAATAAAATCCAGTGCTTTATCAATTACTGCTGACATATTCTTATCCTTAAAATATCCACGTTCGGTACAAGGCTATAATATGGACTATATTTTGCTTAAGTATCAAAAGGTTTATCCATTTAATTATTCAAATGTGAGCTGTGTACAAATGGCTAAATTTTTCTGCCTGGCAATCAGCACGGTAGTTAACATTATGCAAAGCGTGATTCTGGATATACATTGCTGGCGATGCCCTTCTGAGGCTACCACGTAAGCCAGCGCCAAAAACCCGACGAAACCAGCCATCTTCATGCCCCCAACAGGTGATGATGGGGTGACAATTAAAAAAGGAGTTAAATCATCTAACTCCTTTTTGCCCAGCCGTCCGCCTTTATCACTGCGCCACTGCTCATATCATTCACTGAATCAAAAAAGCCAGCCCGGCCGCGAAAAGAATAGAAAGCAGCACCGATGCCAGACCGGGCAGCAGAAAAGGATGATCGATAATATGCCGCCCCAGTTTAGTCGAGCCGGTAACATCCAGTTCTACCGCCGCCAGTAACGTCGGATAGTTTGGTAAAATAAAAAGCGAAGCGGTAGCCGGGAAGCAGGCCACCAGAATACCGGGGGCAACGCCCATACTCAGCGCGGCGGGAAATAAAATTTTTGTTGAAGCCGCCTGAGAATACAGGAAACATGACGCCGCCATAATAATAATGGCCAGCATAATGGGTGAATCCAATAAATGTGACGAGAGCGTACTTTGCAACCACTGCTGATTGCTGTCCATAAAGGTTGACCCCAGCCAGGCGACGCCGAGTATACAGATACAGGAGGTCATCCCGGTTTTAAATACCGAGCCGGACGGGACTTTTTGTACGTTAACCCGGCAACTCACCAGAATCAGCAGCGCAACGCCCAACATCACCCCTACCCGCGCCTGCCCGCTGCTCATGACCGGATTGGTAATCAGCCCTAATTTGGGGCTGGTGACAATCGCATAGCACAGCACCACCACCAGCCCGACGATAAAGATCAGCACCGAACGAGCGGCATAAGGCGGGATTGCCCGCTCAGTCCGTGCCTTCACCTGCACCGGATTGTCATAGAGCCTATCCTGCCGGCGAATTCTGTCCCAGCACAGGTAAAACACGGAGGTGACCAGTAACGCAAGAAAGGTGGAAGGGATGGATACCGCAATAAGCTCAATATAGCCCCAGCCAGAATGGCTCTTTTCCAGAATCCCCGAGAAGAAAATCACCGCCGCGGAAATGGGCGATGCCACAATGCCAAGCAAAGAGGCGCTGACGGAGAGAGCAAGCGCCCGGGTGGGTTTTATATTGTTCTCTTTCGCCACGCCGACAATCACCGGCATACAGGCAAAAGAGACCTGTCCGGTGCTGGCCATCATGGTTAATAGCCAGGTGGAAAGCGGCGCGGTGATGACTAACCATCGCGGATAGCGACGCAGCAGGCGCTCAGTGAGGTCAACCAGATATTCGATACCGCCGGCCTCCTGCATGGCCGCAATCGCCACGATCACCACCATGATAAACACGATAACCAGCATCGGCATATCCCCCGGCGTGGCGCCGAGCGCGCTGAGGACAATCACGCCAGCGCCGCCGGCAAAACCTACGCCAATACCGCCAACCCGCATGCCGATATAAAGAAACAGCAGCACGACCAGAAACTGAACTAATACCATAATTTGCCTCCACGGCTCCCTGTCCGGCATTAACCCTTTACATGATGAAATGACCTGCTAGTTCTGGTAGCCGGGTGTGCCGGTCAGGATGACATCTCCCGGAGAGCTCGCGCTGAACGCGCCGATATCCGCAATACAGCAAGACATCTTTCTGCATTGCGGATTAACAACAGACTCTGCATAAATTAACGAACGAGGCCCAGCTCAGCAGCGCGCATGGCGTCGTGGATCTCTTTTTCAGCCCCTTTTTCGAGCGGCAAAAGCGGAGAGCGGACGGTGGCATGCTCAAGGATCCCACGCGCGACTAAAGCATGTTTAAGCGCCACGGTCCCTTCCATATGAGAACCGCGGTGGTATACGCTTTTGGTCACCGGCAGCAGTCGATCGTGCAGCTCACGCGCTTTTACATAATCACCCGCTTTACCCGCCTTAATCATTTCAATTAACGGTTCAGGCGCGATATTACCGTAGCCAACCAGGAAGCCATCGACATCAAACGCGGTGTGCAGCAGATATTCATCGTGGCAGCTTAAAATTTGCAGATCTGGACGCTCGCGGCGAATAACCGGAATTTCAGTATCCCAGCGGCGCATATTACGCACGCCATTCTTCATGGCGAATACACCAGGCTGTGCGGAAATATCCAACAGCGTTTGCAGATTGTAGGTGGCTTTAGTGACGTCCGGATACTGGAAAAGAATCAGCGGCAGGCCACTTTCTTCATAAACCACGCGGTAACGATCCTGAGGCGCGCCATCCTGATAGCCAAAACGCAACCAGCCGTGAGAAGGATATAGCAAACCAGCGGATGCGCCGGCGGCAACAGCACGCTTGGCCTCCAGCGCAGCGACTTCCGTCCCTTCTCCGGTGATACCGGCAATAATTGGAAGCTTGCCATCTACAGACTTCACAAATGCGCGGATCACATTCGCCTGCTCTTCCTGAGTTAGAAAAATCCCTTCCCCTGCGTGTCCCAGAACCACCAGACCTTTTATGCCGTCAATGCTGCCCAGCCAACTACCGAGACGCTGGATGGCATCATAATCTACGCGCCCCTCACGAGTGAAGGGTGTAACCGGAGCCGGAGTCAAACCTCTGAGATCGATGTTAATCATAAGTATCCCCTTGATGAGTAAGCGTATATTTGCAGGCTAGCGATCGTTTGAAACGGACATGAAATCGTTTCTGCAATCGTTTTCACGTAGTTGACATTGAACCTCAAAAATAAAACCGTCAACGCCAGGTTGGTTAAAAATGCAACGAAGATCACAAACTAAACAGCATTCCGCATCCGGGATGAGATCCGTTATACAAAATTCAATCCTCCCCGCTTTCACCAGCAAAGCCAGGAGGATCGCCGACGGATTATTGACGTGGGGACGAGGTAGACTTACGAGGAATAAGGGAAGGCGTGGTAATCCGCATATTATTATTTACTTCTGGATTCAATAACATATCAACCGCATTACTGGCGATATGCTCCAGTGGCGTTCTAACCGAAGTCAAGGCTACGGGCAGCCTGCTCACCAGAGGAATATCATTGTATCCCACCAGAGACAGATCCTCGCCAATCACCAGCCCTAGCTGATGGGCGGCAGCGAGCACGCCGATCGCCAACTCGTCATTGACGGCAAACAACGCACTCGGGCGATGGGGCTGGCTGAGAATTTTCATTCCCTGCTGCTCTCCAGAGGCGATATTAAAATCAGAATGGCAGCACCATTCCGCTTCGATCCTGAGCCCGGCCTCCTGCATTGCCCGCTCAAAGCCTTTACGCCGGTTAAGCGCATTGGAGGCAAAATCGGGACCGCCGATCAAGCCAATATCACGATGGCCTAAATCTATCAGGTGTCGGGTTGCCAAATAACCGCCAAGCTCATCGTCCCCGACCGATGAAGGACTAAACCCATCGGTGCGCAGCGCCAGAACATGGGGCACATCCCGTTCACGCAGGGCTTGCGGCAAAGGATCGTCCAGCCGGCAGGTTGACATAATCAACCCATCCACACGACGATCCAGCAGTGATTCAACGGCGTTCTTCTCCTGCTCCTTGCTATCTCCACAGGTCGCCACGATCGCGAAATACCCTCTCCTCGCCGCAGCCCTGGCTATCTCTTCGAAAAGCATCGCCGTGACGGCATCGGTCAGCCTCGGAACCAGGACGCCAAGCGTTCCGGTGTCGCCACGGCGCAGGCTGGAAGCAACATAGTCCCGACGGTAGCCCAGCTCTCGGGCCACCTGGCGAATTTTATCTGCCGAGGCGCTGCGTGAGGTGGGTAATCTTTCATCGAGTACGCGCGAAACGGTCGAGACGCTCACGCCCGCAGCGCGAGCAACGTCCCGCATTGTCACCAGCTTTTTCTCCGGAAAATCGTTCAGTTCACTTTCTTGATCCATCTGCTGCTCCAACTCATCAATGCGGGTAAAAATCCGTGTTGCCCGTGCAAGGGATACCATCGTGCAAACCGTGGGGTGAAAGGATCTTACGTCAAACCTCGCCCGGACAAAAGGAATGGTACTTAACTTTGCCGGGTTCATTCGACAGGCCGTTAATTCACATTTCTTATTCGTTTTAACCTGTATTCCTCACTTCGCTTTTTTGCGCGTGAGTTTATTTAGATTGTGAACTGCTCGACATTTATACAACGAGCGTAATTGACTTAGCGCCAAATCCAGCAAAGGATTAGCTGAGCGTGAAATCGATTGCAGTAACGTTACCACAAACCAATCAAGACAGCATTATATGCAGCACGTCTATGAATAAGGGTTCGTTGCCCTGAGGTTATTCAGAAACTTACGTGTATGCCCCAGATAACGTTTAACAGGGTAATACTATGTCAACTCAGGCCATTGCTTCAGATTACGCCATTGCCAGCGGAACGCCGTCAACACCAGACGCGCTGCTGGCGAGGCTGGAACGCCTCCCCATCACCCGAAGGCTGAAAGCGATCCGCGTTATTGTCGGCTTATCAACCTTTTTCGATGCCTATACCATTATCGCTATCGCTTTTGCGCTCCCGCAGCTTACCCAGGAGTGGGGTTTAACGCCGACGTTTGTCGGTCTGATTATTGCGGCCAGTTACGTGGGCCAGTTGTGCGGTGCGCTATTTTTTGGCTCGCTGGCGGAAAAAATAGGACGTATTGGCGTATTACGTATCACCATCATCATGTTCGTACTGATGGATGCAGCCTGTCTTTTTGCCTGGAACGGTTGGTCCATTCTTATTATTCGCTTTTTGCAAGGAGTGGGAATCGGCGCGGAGGTTCCCGTTGCCAGCGCCTATATCAATGAATTTGTCGGGGCAAAAAAGCGAGGGCGTTTCTTTTTGTTGTATGAGGTGATTTTCCCCATTGGCATGATGTTTGCCGGGTTGGTGGGGTATTTTCTGGTGCCCATCTATGGTTGGAAAGTCATGTTTTTAATTGGCTTAGTTCCTTCCGCATTGACCGTTCCCCTGCGCTGGTTAATGCCGGAATCACCACGCTGGCTGGCCGCAAAAGGTAGACTAAAGGAAGCGGATAATATCGTATCTACGCTGGAATCAGAGGTCATCAGGCGCGGCATGACGTTACCCGAGCCTGAAATGAAAGCCCCTACAGTGCAAAAATCGGCTCCGGAAGGCGTAAAAGCCCTGTTTGGCGGGATCTATAAATCCCGAACCTTTATGCTGTGGGGACTGTGGCTGACGGTTTATAGCGTCAACAACGGCATGATCACCTGGTTTCCAACCCTCTATAAAACCTGGTTTAACCTCTCTCTCGATACCAGTCTGGCCTACGGCTGGATCACCTCTTCCTGCGGCGTCGTGGCTTCGGTGATCTGCGCCTTGCTGATCGACCGCGTCGGACGCAAGCGTTGGTACACATGGGCTTTTTTACTGGCGATTGTTCCGCTGATTACGCTTTCTATTCTGGGCGCAAAGTCTGCCGTTGAAATTCTGATTCTGGGAAGCCTGACCTACGCCATTTTGCAGACCATCGCTTTCTCGCTTTATCTGTACGCGGCAGAGCTTTATCCCACCCGACTGCGCGCCATTGGCACTGCCTATTCCAGCGCATGGCTCCGCGCAGGGTCATCCATTGGCCCATTGATGGTGGGCTTTATCGTCAGCGGCTTCGGGATCCGTTTTGTGTTTATCACTTTCGCGGTTATTGCGCTGATTGGCGGCTTAATTACCTGGTTTTTTGCCATTGAAACCAAAGGAAAATCGTTAGAAGAGCTGTCGCCATAGGCGGCCTGTGGCTGCGGAAAGCACGGGGCCACCTCTGGCAGAACGTTGGCGCAGTCGGCTGACTTAGCTGTGCGCCTTACCGGGAATTATTCATAGACCTGGATCATCAACGGGCGGTGAAAAACATGAACAAATTCATCAAAAGCGGCACGATGCTGCTGGCTTTACTACACCCTTTCCTCGCGCAGGCCGACGATACGCTTTTTTCTCCAACGGCAAAAAACATGACCGGAGAGTGGGGAGGAATACGAACAGACCTGCGGCATCGTGGTTATAACTTTACGCTGGAATATAGCTCGATGACGGCCACTAATGTTTCTGGCGGTTACGATCGCGATAAAACCCTACGTTATAGCGACCAGTATATTCTCGGCATCGATATGGATCTGGAGACGATTTTCGGCATTCACGATGGGGAATTTAAAGCCTCGCTAAACGATCGTAACGGGAGAGATTTGACTCAGGATCGCCTCCAGGATCCGCGCGCTCCGGTCATCGGCTCGGATGTTCAGAGTAACTACGGTCGGGGACAAACATGGCACGCGACGCAGTTCTGGTTCAAAAAAACCTGGCAGGATAAAAAGTGGGATCTCAAGGTCGGTCTCATGCCGCCAGGAGAGGACTTTGATAATAGCGGCTGCTATTTTCAAAACCTGTCGTTATGCGGTTCGTTAGCCGGGCACGGTAGCGGCGTCTGGTATAACACTCCCATAGGCCAGTGGGGTGGCCGCATTAAATACAGCCTTACTTCGGCGCTTTATCTCCAGGCCGGCGGATTTCAGTACAATCCTAACTACGCCACCCGCCACGGAAGCTTCGAGCTGGATGGCACTGGGCATCTGGGATACATGTATATCTTTGAGCTGGGATATTTACCTGCCGCAGGCACGGCAATATTCCCTGACACCTGGAAAATTGGCGGCTGGTACAACACAGCGGATGCCAATGATGTACTGGATGACGACAATGGCGATCCCTATGTCCTCACACATCAGGCTGCCCGGCAACACGGTGGCCGTTACGGAGGTTATTTCTATGTCAGCCAGCAGCTGACCCACTCGGGCAGCCAGCGCCAAAATGGCCTCAACATTTTCGGGCATCTGGCCATAAATGATAAAAATACGGCGACAATGGACTATCAGATCCAGGCTGGCGTCATTTATAAGGGCCCTTTCGCCAGTCGCCCGCAAGACTTTATCAGCTTTGGCGTAAGTAAAATGCATGCCAACGCCAAAGTCGCTCGTCGAGCGCAACTCCAGAACCAGATGCGAGGGATCGATGATTATGCTGATCCCTTGTATGTCCCGGTTCGCAGAAGCGAGTATGCCGCAGAGCTGCATTATAGTTTTCGCGTTACACCATGGTTGACCTTGCGGCCTAATCTCCAGCTACTCGCCCATCCGGGAGGAATAGAAGAGATTAAAGATGCATGGGTTATCGGAAACCAGGTGACCATCAAACTTTAATAAAACAGGCCGCGCCGTGTGGACCAGAAAGGAAACATAACTAACAAAATCATATGATTAAGCCACTCCGCTGAGTGGCTTTTTTTCTGGATTAAGTAATGAGGGTTCGATGGTTTCCAGCCATTTTGCTGTTTACGCAAAAAATTTTTGCGCTTCCAAAACCAAAAATGAAACAGCGTTCCAACAACCTCTTGTTTTATCAACAATTCCTGCCTGTTTTTTGCAAAAAACGACGTCCTCGCAGGGCAATAAAATATCGGCAAGGCTCACAAAATATAAACGCAAAATTTTTTCGTATTGCGCATATGAAATGCGTAGTGATTTAATTCTTATAGCCAAATCATCCTTAGAGCCAGAATGAGAATAAAAAATGGAAAAGCGTTCACTGAATAAAAATATTGATTTACTACTGCGCGGATTTACTGAATTAAAAGATAACGGGCGGTTTAATGAACCCAATCTTGACGGTAGCGCCGGAGATTATATTTCATTTTCCAGTTGGGAATGGCCGCAGGGCGTAGGGCTATTTGGTCTGGTACGTTTATGGGAAAATACGAAGTCTGATGAGCTATATCAAATTATCGACCAGTGGTTTCAGGGAAATATCGAAAAAGGTCTACCAGGCCTCAACGTCAATACCACCGCGCCGATGCTTCCCCTTTCGCTTTTCTGGTCCCATAACCGCCAACCGCACTACCAGCAGGTGCTGGATCGCTGGGCAAATCGCGTGATGACGGAACTACCGCGCACGCCGGAACAAGGCTTTCAGCATGTGGTTTCCGACGGTATTAACGACATGGAGATCTGGGACGATACGCTGTTTATGGTAGTACTGTTTCTCGCGCACTACGGCACGGTATCCGGGCGCCAGGAGCTGGTAGATGAAGCCGTTCGGCAGTTCCTGCTGCATGCGCGCTATCTCAACGATCCGCAAACCGGCCTGTGGTACCACGGCTGGAGCTTTGTCGAGAACAGCAACTTCGCTAAAGCCCGCTGGGCGCGCGGTAATGCGTGGATTACCGTCGGTATACTCGAATTACTGGAACTAGCCGACGTAGGCGCGGGCGTTCGGGAGTACCTGATAGAGTGCCTGAAAAAGCAGGTTAATACGTTAATCGACCTGCAGGCCGCTAATGGCGCCTGGCACACCCTGCTCGACCATCCTGACTCTTACATCGAAATTTCCGCGACTGCCGGTTTTGGCTATGGCTTATTAAAAGGCGCGCGTCTTGGCATTGGCGATGAACGATGGCTACAGGCGGGTATGAAAGCGCTGGAGATTGTTCAGGATAATATTGATGCCGAAGGAACGGTACACAATGTTTCTTATGGCACGCGAATGGGGCGCACCCTGCAATTTTATAAAGATATTCCATTACAACCTACCGGCTATGGACAGGCATTAGCAATATTATGCCTGAGCGAAGGTTTGCGCCTCGCTGATAAAAAATAAAATACCGCCCTTCTCTTTTGGAGAAAATAATAATGGCTATCGAATATAGTATTTTTAATTTAACGGCGGGTAACGCCGTGCGCTACTGGCAGCTATCCGATATTACCAGTTTACGCTATGACACGACGGACACGCCGATGGCTGGCGAAATGGACCCGTTTTTCTTTTTAAGTAAACATAAAAACTTCATTCCTCATACCTACCCGTGCCGCGACGATTTTCGCCAGCACTTTGCTGAAAAAAAACCGCAGCCTTTCGCCAGCGCAAACTACTCTCGCTGGTGGTTCCCTTTTGCTTCCGACAGAGTCGATCTCTCCGGCTTTTGGTTTCGCCCAACCCGCGTCGGCGCCTGGGCCAGAACGCTTCTCGATTGCCCACAGGCTGGCGAGTATCGTTTTCGCCTCGCCACCTGCGGAGGCGCGCTGCTGAAGCTGAACGGCGAAGAAGTACTCTGGATGGCGGATTATCAGCGCAACCTGGAAAACCAGCGTGAATTCAGCCTGTCGCTACAGGCGGGGAAAAACGAGCTGGAGCTGTGGTTTGATGACTTAGCCGAACGCGATATTCGCTTCTTTTTCCAGTTCGACTACCTCGCCGGTGAGCCGCTGCGTATTGCGTTGGCAACGCCGCTCACCGACGCGCAGGTCAAAGAAATGGAGCAGTTACTGGACGGCGTCTCCTTTGAACATCCGGTATATAACCGCGGCACCATTCGCCTCGTCTTTCCTCAACCCGCGTCGACGGACTACAGCCTGCACGTCAACGTGCTGGGGGATTTTATCTCGCTGGATGAACCGGTCACGCTCGATAGCCGACTCTCCGCCAGCGAGTCGCTGGTCGCCATTGCTGAAAGCGAAGCTATTCCGGCGGACTTCCGCAATTTCAACATCACGCTGCAGCGTGAAGGGTTCAAGATAAGCCGCACGCTGGGCGTCGAAATCTGCCACGCCGACCGCCAGACGGCGATCCCGGCAACGCTGGAAGCACGGATTGTGGAAGCGCTGGAGGTGGTCGCTCATGAAGGTGAATACAGCAGCGTCAAAGCGCTGGCGCGCCTGGCCTGCGGCCTGAACGATGAGCAAACCCAGCAGATGCTGGATGGGGTCCTGCCATCGGTGCTCGACTGTCACGATTGCGCCGACTTTACGCTTGTGCCGCTGCTGTGGTGCCGCACGGTATGGGGCGACAAGATCGACCCAGAGGTTCGCGGCCGCATCGATGACGCCATACTGCGTTTTCGCTACTGGATGGACGAACCCGGCAACGATGTACAGTGGTATTTCTCTGAGAACCACGCCCTGTTATTCCACACCGCGGCGCTGCTGGCGGGCAACCTCTTCCCGGACGCGACTTTCACCCGCTCCGGGCGCAGCGGGCGCGAGCAGGCGGCAGCGGGTAAAGCGCGGGTCATCAGTTGGCTGGACCATTTCGAGCAGTGTGAAATGGCCGAATGGAACTCAGCTCCCTACTTCCCTATTGATTTAAAGGGTCTCACCGCACTGGCGGCGCTGTCCGGCGATGCGCAAATAAGCCAGCGCGCCATCACGGCAATCACGCGTTTACTGGCGCAGATTGCCCGCTCCGCCCACCAGGGTTTTCTGACCGCCTCGCAGGGACGTTCTTACGAACACACCCTACGCGCCGGACGCTCTCTGGAACTGGCGGCGATTTCGCGTCTGCTGTGGGGCAAAGGTAACTATGGCTGTCGTTTCCATGCGCTACCGCAATTAGCCCTGCTGCTGCGTGATGGCCTGCTCACCCTTCCGGCGGAACTAGCAGAAGTTGCCGCCTGGCAAAAAGAGAGCGCCATCGAGTGGTGTTTTGCCCAGGGCGCTAACCGGATCGCCAAACTCTATCACTACAAAAACCGCCATGCGGCGATGGGGTCCATCGCCGGCTATCGCTGGGGAGAATGGGGCTATCAGGAGACGCCGTTCCATTTACGTCTTGGCAACCAACCCGAAGCGCAGATCTGGATAAACCATCCAGGCGAGACCCTGCACGGCGGGTTCGGTCGCCCCTCTTACTGGGGCGGGTGCGGCACGCTGCCGCGCGTGCAGCAATATCGCGGGCTGGCGGTGCTGACTTTCAATCTGCACGCCGATCAGCCTGACTTTACTCACGCCTGGCTGCCGCAAAGCCAGTTTGATGAGGTCGTTATTAGCGGCCAGCGCGCGGCGGTACGCAGCGGTGACGGTATGGCGCTGCTGGTGGGTAATCAGCCATTTGAAACGGTGAATACGGGGCCAACCCGCGGCTGCGAAATTCGCCTTAACGGGCAACAAACCCGCTGGCTGGTTCGCATCAACGATCGGGTCGATAGCTCCCTGGAATCCTTCAGCGCATGTTTCAGCGGCCTGACCCTCATCCAGCACGACGACGGCAGTATCGAAGTGAACGACCCGCTGTACGGAACGGTGCGCTTCCTGGCCGATGGACGAGTGAGCGCCGAAAACCGCACGCTGGACCCACAGCAATGGAGCGTCGTGGGCAGCAGCCGTGAACTTCCTCTGTAACCAACGCCCGGCAGAGACCGGGCAAGGAAAATAATAATGGATACGCAAATCGACAAACAGGCTGTGCCCTCCGGGCAGGCCGCTGATGATGTTAATCCGAATACGCTGCACAATCCCGCTCGCGAAATGGCTAAACCGAAAAGCAACTATCGCTGGGTCATCTGCTCCATGCTGGTGTTTGCCACAACGGTCAACTATATGGATCGACAGATCCTCGGTCTGCTGGCGCCGATGCTGCAAAAAGATATCGGCTGGACGCAAATGGAATATAGCTGGCTGGTCAATGCGTTTACCGTCGCGTATGGCGTCGGCACGCTGGTATGCGGGCGAATTATTGACAAACTGGGAACCAAAATCAGCTATGCGGCGGCGATGGTCGTCTGGAGCGTCGCGGCGATGGCGCATGCCGTCGTCGGGTCGGTAGCGGGATTCGCGCTGGTTCGCGTCCTGCTTGGGCTAGGTGAATCCGCTAACTTCCCGGCGGCGATGAAGGTGATTGCCGAATGGCATCCTAAAAAGGAACGCACGCTGGCGACCGGCATTCTTGGCGTCGCGGTCAATATCGGCGTGGTTATCTCGCCTGCGCTGATTCCGCTTATCGCAGTGCATTACGGCTGGCACGGCGCGTTTTTAATTCTCGGCGCCATTGGTTTACTGTGGCTGATTCCCTGGTTCATCGCCTTTGGCCCGGTGAAAGCGAAAGCCAGCGCCGAAGAGCAGGCGTGGATTGCTCAGGATAAAGAAGAAGCCGTCAGCGTTTCGGCCATTAAATGGACGCATCTGCTGGGCTATCGCCAACTGTGGGCCGTGGCATTAGGCAAAATGTTGACCGACCCAATCTGGTGGTTCTTCCTCTTCTGGCTACCGAAGTGGCTCAACGAATCCCGCGGTATCAACATGGAAGGTCTGGGTCTGCCGCTGATCGTTATTTATCTCTTCGCCATTGTCGGCAGCCTCGGCGCAGGCTGGTTACCAGGCAAACTCATGAGTAAAGGATTTAGCACCGCCAGCGCACGTAAACTCACGATGCTGATCTGCGCCTGCCTGGTCCTGCCGATTTTCGCCGCCACCCAGGTCGAAAATCTGTGGGCCGCCGTCGCGCTGGTCGGGTTAGCTGCGGCGGCGCACCAGGGGTGGTCTGCCAACATTCTGACCTCGGTATCCGATCTGTTCCCGAGCGCAGCCGTCGGTTCGGTCGTGGGGATTGGCAGTACCTTCGGGATGATCGGCAGCGTGATCTTCTCTACGGTGATTGGCGCCGTGCTTGAAGCCTCTGGTAACTATTGGGCGCTGTTCGCCATCAGCTCGGTGGCTTATCTGCTGGCATGGGCGATTATGTATCTCCTGTTAGTGCCGAAGATGGAGCGGGCTAAATTCGACTAACCCGCTCTCTTTAGCGGTGGCCCGTATCAGGCGATACGGGCCACCGATTGACGTTCGACGATGGCGCACGCCAGCTCAACCCGCCTTGGAATTTCGACACTACCCGCAATCATATCCTGCAGCAGCTCCAGCGCCAGCGTGCCGATTTCGTGCACCGGAAGGTGAACGGTAGTTAACGGCGGTGTAGCAAACTCCGCCTGCGGCAGGTTATTCATACCCACCACCGAGATATCTTCCGGCACGCGCAGTCCTAAGGCCCGCACGCCGTTGATCGCGCCGATCGCCAGCGAATCATTGGCGCACAGTATCGCCGTACACTCGCGCGGATTATCACGGAAACGCGCGATCACCGCCTGCTCCGCCAGCTCCGGTAGCCAGTCGGTTACCGTCAGGATCCGCGAATCGTCGCACAACAGCTGGCGAGCGCGCATCGCTTCCCGCCAGCCATCCTCACGCTGTTCAATGGTTCGCCTGCCAGGGTGGGTTAAAAAAAGAATGTCGCGGTGGCCGCGCTCGAGCAAATATTCACAGGCCATGCGCGTGGCCGAACGGTTGCAGGGCAGCACGCTGGACAAGCGCATTAACGGATCGTCAGTATTCACCAACACCGCCGGTTTTTTCAGGTTCGCCACCGTATTCAGAAAGCCGCTGTCATCTACCGTCAGCGCCAGTACGCCACCTACGTCCGCTTCTTCCAGCAGCGCCTGCAGAGCACCGTTGTCATTATCACTGAGCTGATGAGTAATGAGATCAACACCCAGCACCTTCGCTCGCTCTTTTAACCCTTGCAGGACGTACCAGCTAAACTGGTAGCGGTTGTAATCCAGCATCGCCACTTGTGAAATAGCCAGCACAATTCGCGCGCCGCCCAGCTCCTGAGCCGGCGTATATCGCATGGCCCGCGCCACTTCCTGAATACGCGTGCGCAGTTCGTGGCTGACCCCTTTTTCGCCCGATAGCGCCCGCGACACGGTACTGAGCGAGGTTCGACAACGGGTAGCGATATCCTCCAGCCGCACGCGGCGATAGCCTGCATCGCGCTCTGTCTGATTATCTGATTTACTCATCTCTCATCCTTTATGACACCGCGCGCCACTCGGCGTAATAATGAAAATCGCCGCGACTGGCGAATAATAGCCAGCAGTCAGTGTAGCCATTGATGCTACCCGAACGGCTTCGCGCACCACGGCACGATAAGCCATTTTTTACCCGGCATCGATTAAGGATTGCGGATTTGTGATCGTCAGCCGCACTATCCTGCCGTTGCTACCACGCACTCGCTAATCCTGTAACAGCATCAAAATTTTGATATTGATGATTATATGTTTATTCAATTAGGGTGTGGATTATTGTATTGTTTAAAAAATTACCATCGTATTTATAAATATAATATTTATATAATCAGCCCTAAAGATTATCGCAACACCCGATGCGCTATATTTAGCATCCTTCACTCACAGTGCTTCCCACATATAAAACCAGTGGGTGGCGTCCCGACAAACGGTGCGGAACATGGCAGCGGAGACCAGCTGATAGCGGCGGTCCTGAGATTTCGCGGGTGTATAAGCGCACACGTAGCGCCCGCTATTGGCGTCGGGCAGCGCCTCTTTAACCGACATCCAGGGGAGAATCAGTTGCTCCGGCGGTACGCCCGCCGAAATGGTATCGATCACTTCATGCGCCAGCGCCCGGGCATCGCGGCTATAGGGGCCAACGGCAACCTGTTCACAATGTCTGAGTAAATGTTCCATTAATTATCGTTTCCTTTTTTGAGTCTCTATTTTCCCTTAATTATTGCAAAGATATCATTGGAAATAACTATTATTTAATAGGATTTAATGGTACTTATTTACTTAAAAATAAATTTTTAATACGAAACTATAATGACTCGTATTTATATCTCATTGATATAAAAAAGCCATTATCCGCTATCTCTGTATCAACATAGTTGGATAATGGCTAATTCAGGCAATAACGCACTATGCGCAATTGGCCGTGAACTCTACCGGCAAGTCGCCATAAAACCAGCCATCGTCCTGTTGGGTGAGATCGACGCGGATGGTCTTCTTCTCGCCAAACAGAAACTGCTTCACCAGTACCTTACGAGTAAAGACGCCGCCGACGTTAATACGCACGCCGTGATGTTCCACCTTCTTAACCCGGATGGTTCTGGTGGAATAATCTATTTGAATATCAACATGTTCTCCGTGACGAGCAATGAAAGCCGCGATCCTGACATGCCCCCCATTTTTGGAGAAAGAGATAAACGGCTGACTCTTTCTACCGCGCCTTCCCTTTTCTATATCAACGAAATTGTTTACGTCAGAGCGCACTGCACCATTGAACACAAAGAAGCCTCCCTTCTCAGCAAAATCGTATCCCTTAAAACGAAAAAACAATGGTTTATTTCACTAGCAGGATGAATTTATGACAGAATAATTAACTGCATTTTAGATATAACCACAAATAAAATCAAACCTACAAACGGTCATTGTAGAGCAACTATCTCCCCATTCTCATCGCGGTAAGAGAAACACGACGGGCTAGATTCCGCACGGCAACTGGCTTCGGCAAACATGATTCGTCGCCCAGCGGGCAAGCGTAATAAAGAGTAAAGTAATCCCAGGATCTGTTAGACGACCTCTGCGCCACTGAAATGACGTTCGCGCCCAGTCACAGGAGGTTAAAATTTCTCCGGCAGTTCGTGCGCAATATCGATCAGTTCACCGTTCTCCATTTTGATATATCCCCCTTCTTTAAGCTCAGCAAGAATTTTGAAAAGGTAGCTGCGCGACATTTTGGTTCTTTTCAGAATAAAGCTAGCCAGGCTTCTATCATGTAATACTCCCGCATCCTGCTGTTTTTTGTAACGGTAAATCATTGATTTAATCGTATCGTAGCGTGAAGGTAAATTCTTTTCGTGATGTGCATCAATAATCAACGATAGCTGAAATGCCATGATTTCCATCAGATAAGCAAACCGATCGCGCTGAATAAAATAGTGTTCAAATGCTTCCTTACCGCAGGTCACTATTTTGACATTTTTCTTTGCCGTATATTTTAGCGATAGCGCCGGGCCATAGTTTTCAATAATTCCTAAAATCATACCGCGGATCCCTTTGCCGACCTGCAGCATATCTCGCGTTTTGCTCAGGACACCGCGTTTACCAGCGGAGCCAAAACCCACATTGTATTCCACTTCTATCGCAATAATGCCTTCAACTACAATGACGACTTCGCCAGGCTCAATTCTGAAAACGCCATTGTCTTTGATGATTCGTGGCTGATTTGCCGAGATCAGCGGTTGAATCAACTCAAGGTCGCTGGCAACAACATGGTTATATTGATCAATAACGTCGGAATAGGTTGTTTTCATGTTGCCTCATTAATTATCATTTATTTAAGCCTCTCGAAAAATAGTCTGCCAAAGTTAAGCCTGTCAATTAAAGGTAGCATTTTTAGTTCATCCTGCCATTTATTTCAGTCCGTTTAGAGACTCCCCCCTCGTATCGATAGTTTCAGCTTAATAGAATGCCGACACCGACGAGAACCGTTTAACGTTTTCTTGCCCACTGAAGCGTCTAATTTATTTTTAATAAAAAACACCCTTGCTAATTTAAAAATAAATTAGACGCTTCGTTAACAACCTATTTTTCCAGATCATTTAAAAACCCGGAAAAATAAAAGGATAGCGAGCTATGTTTAAAAATATTCCCTTTAAGAGAACAATGTTGGCCAGTATGCTGACATTAGCTTCCGGCGCGGTGACCGTTGCTCACGCAGCCGACGCCGCAGCGCCGAAGCAGGATGCTAAAAAGCCTAACATCGTCGTCATCTTTGGCGATGATATCGGCTACCTGAACCTCAGCACCTACAATCAGGGTCTGATGGGCTACCAGACGCCAAACATCGACAGCATCGCCGCCCAGGGCGCGAAGTTTACCTCCTACTACGCCGAGCAGAGCTCCACCGCGGGTCGTTCCGCCTTCATTACCGGCCAGATGCCGTTCCGTACCGGGATGAGTAAAGTCGGTATGCCGGGAGCGCCGCAGGGTCTGCAGAAAGAAGATCCGACCATCGCCAACGTCCTCAAGCAGTTGGGTTACGCCACCGGGCAGTTTGGTAAAAACCACCTGGGCGACCGCGATGAATTCCTGCCGACCGCGCACGGTTTCGATGAATTCCTTGGCAATCTCTATCACCTGAATGCTGAAGAAGAGCCGGAAAACCCGGATTACCCGAAAGATCCCAACTTCCGCAAACAGTTTGGCCCGCGCGGCGTGATCAAGAGCACCGCTGACGGCAAGATCGAAGATACCGGTCCGCTGACCGTGAAGCGTATGGGCACCGTAGATGAAGAGACTCTGGCCGCCAACAACGACTTTATGGCGCGTCAGGTGAAAGCCGGTAAACCATTCTTTACCTGGTTCAACACCACTCGTATGCACAACAAAACCCACCTCAAAGACGACAGCGTTGGCGTCACCGGGCTGGGAACCTATGCCGATGGCATGGTTGAGCACGATAAAATCGTCGGCCAGGTGCTGCAGAAAATTAAAGATCTCGGCATCGAAGATAACACCATCGTTATCTACACCACCGACAACGGCCCGATGACCGCCACCTGGCCGGACGCAGGCGAAACTCCATTCCGCGGTGAGAAAAACACCGGCTGGGAGGGCGGCTTCCGCGTTCCGGCAATGATCAAATGGCCGGGCCACATCAAACCGGGCACCGTGGTGAGCGACATGTTCGCCAGCTACGACTGGTTCCCGACGCTGGTTGCCGCTGCCGGCGACAGCAACATCAAACAGGAAATGCTGAAAGGTTATAAAACGCCGTCCATCACCTACAAGGTTCACCTTGATGGCTATAACCAGCTCGACTTCCTGCAGGGCAAAGGAAAAGACCAGCGTAACGAATTCTTCTACTGGAGCGATGACGGCGATCTGCTGGCAATGCGTCAGGGCCGCTGGAAGATCCACTTTATGATCCAGGAACACACCGGTCTCGATCTGTGGCGCTATCCGTTCACCAAACTGCGTGCGCCGATGATCTTTGACCTTGCCGTCGATCCACTGGAGAAAGGCGACCAGGGGATGGGCTACCAATCCTGGTTCTACGATCGCATGTTCCTGATGGGCGGCGCGCAGAAGTCGGCAAAAGAAATGCTGGCGACGTTTAAAGAATTCCCGCCGCGTCAGAAACCAGGCTCCTTCACCGTCTCCGATGTCAGCGCGATGCTTGACCAGGGCGCGCGCAAATAACCCTGTTATCAACTCCAGGGCGGTTCGCCGCCCTGTTTTCTTCTCGCCTTACCCTCGACCTGACTAATCCGGGAGTTATTTATGAAACACAGCACCACCGTGCCTGTTAACGCATTACCTTCGGCAGAAAAGTACGCGGGTAACGGCCCCGCCTACCAACGTCGCTTTCATGTGATGGCGAAACCCACCGGCTCCGCCTGTAATCTCGATTGTAGCTACTGCTTCTACCTGCACAAAGAACACTTACTCCAACAGGACAAGCGCTGCTACATGAGCGATGAAACGCTGGAAAACTTTATCCGCCAGTACATCGATGGACAGGATGGCGAACAGGTGGTCTTCTCCTGGCAGGGCGGCGAACCGACCCTGATGGGACTGGAGTTTTTCCACAAAGTGGTGAAATTCCAGCAGCAATATAAAAAGCCCGGCCAGCGGATCGAAAACGATCTGCAAACCAACGGTATCCTGATTAACGATGCCTGGGCTGAATTCCTCAAAGCGAATCAATTCCTTGTCGGCCTGTCGATTGACGGCCCGCGAGAGTTGCACGACCGCTATCGCATCACCCGCAGCGGCAAACCAACGTTTGATAGAGTGATGGCCGGCGTCGACGCCCTGAAGCGCCACGGCGTTCCATTCAATGCGCTGCTCACCGTCAACCGCACCAACGCCCGTTTCCCGTTAGAGGTTTACCGCTTTGTTACCCGCGAACTGGGGGCGACCTACGTGCAGTTTAACCCCTGCGTCGAACCAGTGGACTTTACCCAGACCGCGCCTCATTTCTGGCGTGATGACAGTATCCCCACCATCGGCAGCCGCCGCACGCGCCCCGGCGATTTAGACTCCATCGTCACCGACTGGTCGGTCGACCCGGACGATTGGGGACGCTTCCTGATCGCCACCTTCGAAGAGTGGGTGAACAACGACCTTGGCCGCGTCCAGGTCAATCTGTTCGAAACCGCCGTCGCCCAGATGATGGGCATGCCGGCGCAAATTTGCACCACCGCGGAGTTTTGCGGCAAAGGGCTCGCGGTTGAGAAAAACGGCGATGTTTTCTCCTGCGACCACTACGTCTATCCGGAGTATCAAATCGGCAATATCGCCGATAACAGCCTGGCGCGAATGGCTTTCTCCGAACGTCAGCAGGCTTTCGGTATGGGTAAATGCGACACGCTGCCCCAGCAGTGCAAGCAGTGCCCTTACCTGAAGCTTTGCCACGGCGAGTGCCCGAAAAACCGTCTGGTGCTCACCACCGACGGCGAAGCCGGTTTGAACTATCTCTGCCCGGGCATTAAAGCCTTTTTCAACTATGCAGAGCCGATTCTGGCGGGCATCGTCACCCTGGTGAAACGCGATTTTAAAGGAGTTAGCCGATGAATCTTCGCGAGAAAATGCTACAGCTGGAGCAGCGCATGAATGCGCAGGTGCTCGGCCAGGAAAACGTCGTTCGCATGCTGCTTATCGCCCTGCTCTGCGATGGGCATATCCTGCTCGAAGGGCTGCCGGGGCTGGCGAAGACCCGCGCCGTCCGCGAGCTGGCGCGACATATCGCCGGCGAGTTTCGCCGTATCCAGTTCACTCCGGATCTGCTGCCCTCGGATATCACCGGCAGTGAGATTTATCAGCAAAATGCCAGCCGCGAAGAGGAGCAGTTTCGTTTTCGCCCAGGGCCGGTATTCGGCAACGTGATTCTGGCGGACGAAATCAACCGCGCCTCGGCCCGCGTGCAGTCGGCGCTGCTGGAGGCGATGGAAGAGCGCCACGTCACCGTGGCGGGCAAAAGCTGGCCGCTGCCGGGCGTGTTTATGGTGCTGGCGACGCAGAACCCCGTCGACCAGGAAGGCACCTGGCCGCTACCGGAAGCCCAGCTCGACCGCTTTCTGATGAAAGTACAGGTCGACTATCCATCAAAAGAGCATGAGCAGCAGGTTATGCAGCTGGTTCGCACCGAGCAACAGGCGAAATATGGCGTAGCGGCAAAAACCGCCCCCGCTCCAGAAGCGGAATCACTGCGGTTCAGCCAACATGAAATTGCCTCCTGCTGGCGGGAAATTAGCGCCATCCACGTCGCGCCGATTATCGAAACCTGGATAGTCGAACTGGTCAACGCCACCCGCCAGCCGCAGCATATCAGCGAGCAGTTAGCCAGCTATCTGGCTTACGGCCTGAGCCCGCGAGGCACCTTAGCGCTAGAGCGCTGCGCCCGCGCGCAGGCCTGGCTCGTGGGACGTGACGCGGTTCGCCCGGAAGACGTACGTTTTATCGCGCCGGCGGTGATGCGCCACCGCTTGATGCTGAGCTATCAGGCCAGCGCCGATGGTTGCAGCGCCGACGATGTGATTACCATGCTGCTGAACGCCGTGGTGATCTAATGAACGAACTCTGCGTGAATCGCCAGATGCTGCTCGACCTCGCGCCGCAGGCGCGGTTGATGGTTAACCCACCGGGACAGATCCCGCCGGGGGCGTTATCCGGCGAACGCGCCTCCCGCCAGCAGGGCCGTGGGCTCAACTTCGACAGCCTGCGTCGTTATCAACCCGGCGACGACATACGCATGATCGACTGGCAGACGACCGCCCGTCTACGTACGCCGTGGGTGCGCCAGTACAATGAAGAGCGCGAGCGCCCGGTCTTTTTGCTGGTCGACCAACGATTAGATATGCATTTCGCCACCCGCGGGCAAACTAAAGCCAGCGCGGCGGCCAAAACCGCCGCGCTGCTGGCCTGGCGTAGCCATCACGATGGCGATCGCCTCGGCAGCCTGGTATTTAACGATACCACGTTGGCGCTACACCCCTGCCGCGCCCCGCGTAGCACTCTACCCGCGCTGCTGGATGATCTGACGCATTACAACCAGCTACTGGCGCAGCAATATCCTCTCGAGCCGGAGCGTACGCAGACGCTTTCGCAGGCGCTACAGCGCGCGGTCAGCACGATTCCGCGCGGCGCCTGGGTCGCTATCCTCAGCGATTTTCACGATCTCGACGCCCAAGCGAAGGCCATGCTGGCGCATCTGCGCCGTCGCTGCGAGGTCAGCGCATTTGTGCTGTTCGACGACTTACACCTTCGCCTGCCGCGCTCCGGCACGCTGGCCGCCTGCTACGGCGGGCGCAGCGCCAGCGTCACCCTCACCTCCGCGCTCAGCGCCGATATTCGTCAACACATCATCGGTCGGCTGGCGCGTCAGCAGCAGCAACTCAACCAGTTGGGTATTCGGGTCAATCATCTGACGGTAACTCAGGACCTGCTGCGCCAGTTACAAAAAGGGCTTTAAATGTTTGAGAAAGGCTATGCGGTGCCGGAGCTACTAACGCCTGCGCTGCCCCCCGCCCCCAGCTGGTTTCCGCTACCAATCGGCTGGCTGATTCTGCTCGCGATTGTCGTAGGCCTGGCGGCGCTGTTCCTGCTTATCCGCTACGCCCGCTGGCGGCGCAACCGCTGGCGACGAGAAGCGCTGCTGGCGCTCAATCATCCGCATACCGTCGATAGCTGGATGCAGTTGATTAAACGGGTGCAGCTGGTCCACCAGCCGCGCCAGACGGTTAGCCAAACGCTGGCGCCGGAAGCCGTGCTGGCGTCGTTGACGCTGGATGCTGACCTGCGCGACCAGCTCATCGCCCGCTACTGCCGGGCCGACAACGCCCTGAACGACCAGCAGACGGCGCGGCTTCGCGCTCAGCTGGCGCAGTGGCTAAAGGAGCTTCCACATGTCTGAATGGCTCGCCCACATTGATTTCGCCTGGCCCTGGGCCGCGCTACTGCTGGCGCTGCCGCTGCTCACTCGTTTTCTCCCGCTACCGGCAAAAACCACCGACGAGCGCGTGCGGGTACCGTTTTTACCCTCGCTCATTGACGCGCTACAGCTCGATACCCGGCCAAAACGCGGAAGTGGGGCCAGCGCCGTACTGTTCTGGCTTATCTGGTCACTGCTGGTTTGCGCGCTGGCGCGGCCGGAATACCTGACGCCGCCACAATATATTACCAGGCCGATGCGCGACATCGTGCTGATCCTCGATGTCTCCGGGTCAATGGCGAAAAATGACGTCCAGGGCGGTAATACACGCCTGCAGGCGGTACAGCAATCGGTGCGCAAGTTTGTCGCCGCCCGTCAATCCGACCGCATCGGCATGGTCATCTTCGCCAGCAAAGCCTGGCCCTTCGCCCCGATAAGCGAAGATAAACAGGCGCTGCAAACGCGCATCAATCAGCTAGCGCCGGGCATGATTGGCCAGCAAACCGCTATCGGCGATGCGCTGGGCGTGGCGGTTAAGGTGCTGGATAATGGCCCCGATAAGCAGGCCGATAAGCTGGCGATTTTACTCACCGACGGCAATGATACCGCTTCGCAGCTGTCGCCTGAACTGGCGGCAAAGCTTGCTGCCGACCACCATGTCCGGGTTCATACCATCGCCTTCGGCGACCTCAGCGATACCAGCAAAGACAAAGTCGATTTGCCGCTACTGCAGCGCATCGCGAAAACCACCGACGGCCAGAGCTGGACCGCCGCGCATTCCGGCAGCGCGCTGGATAGCGTCTGGCAACAAATCGACGCCCTCACTCCGGCGCAGGTCAAAAGCCTCGGCTGGTCCTGGCATCAGGCGCTCTATCCGTGGCCGCTCGCCGTCGCGCTGCTATTGCTACTGCTGGCCGCCTGCGGCCGTGTCCTCAGGGAGAAAATGGCATGAGCGATTTTCACTTCCTCTATCCGTGGCGCTTAACCGCGCTGCTGCTGTGTCTGCTGGTGGCCTGGCTTCCTGGCTACGGCGCTTCCGCCTGGTCAACGCTAATGGATAAACCTTTTCGCGCGCTGATTATTCAACGCCGTCGCAGGTTAACCCGGCTGCTGCCGTGGCTACTGGCGCTCGGTGTCATCGCACTGGCGGGCCCAAGCTGGCAGCGCGAACTCCCGGCGGCGCTGACGCCGCAAAGCAACGTGATGGTGATTCTGCAGCAGGATCTGGCGATGTATGCCCAGGATCTTCCCCCCTCGCGTCATCAGCGCATGCAGCATAAAATCGCCGCGCTGATGCAACGGCAGCCCGGTTCGCATTTCGGTCTGGTGGTCTACAGTAGCCAGGCCTTTCTCACCACGCCGTTAACGCAGGATCCGCAGTTTTATCAGCTATTTCTCAACGCTCAGTCGCCCTCTTTGCTGCCGGAAGGTAGCGGTTCCGCCCTGCCGCAGGCCGTCGCACTGGCGTTAAAAAATCTGCCTACAGACAAAGACAGCCCGCGTAGCCTAATCCTCGTTGCCGATACCCTGTCGCCTGCCGATGTCGCCTGGCTGAAAGGACAACATCTACCGCTGCAAATTTGGGTACCCGGCACCGCCGCGGGTGGAACGCTGTCGGATAAGTATGCCAGCCTCGGCATCGATACCCGGCTGAACGTCGATCGTTTCCGCCAGTTGCGCGACGCCGGGATCCCGGTGACGCTGGCCAGCGATGATGGCGACGATCTGCCGATCATCGCCAGCCACATTCAACAATCGGTGACTCAGCAAAATAACGCCCGCGAGGATCTGCACTGGAAAAACAGCGGCTACCTGCTGATCGCGCCGATGCTGTTCCTGCTGCTGTTCTGGCGACGCCAGTTACTGATGGTAGCGCTACTATTTCCCGCGCTGCTGTGGTCGCCGCACAGCGATGCCGCCTGGCTCGATGCCTGGGTTCGCCCCGATATTCAGGGGCAGCACGCCTTTCGCCGCGGCGACTACGCCGCTGCCGCCGGGCATTATCGCGATCCGTTATGGCAAGGTATCGCCTGGTATCGGGCGGGCGACTATCCTGCCGCCGCCAGCGCGTTTCGCGCCGCGCCGCCAACCGCGGAAACCTTGCTGTGGCTGGGCAACAGCTATGCTCAGCAAAAGCAGTGGCAGCAGGCGCTCGACAGCTACGATCGCGCCCTCTACCTACATCCTGACTGGTCCATGGCGCTGCAAAATCGCGATAAAATCTCGCAGATTGTGATGGGCATTCGCCAGCAAGAGCGCGAGCGCCAACAGGCGCAGGGCGATGCGATGGACGACGGCCCGGATAAGCTGGTCCACGACCTGCAGAAAAACCAGGGCATCGATCAGCAGCAAATCGGCGCTATTGCCGGGGAGAGTCCGCAGGTTAATCAATGGTTTGATGCGCTGGATGTTTCGCCTACCGGGCTACTGAAAAGCCTGTATCGCAACGGCTCAGGAGATACCGCACCATGAACAAAGCGCTACTTTTTCTGCTGGTTGCCACGCTTCCGGCGCATGCGGCGATGGATATCACCCGTGAACTGGAAGCGCCGGCGCAGATCGTCCCCGGCCAGCCGGTTCGGGTGGCGATCACCTGGTGGACCGATAGCTGGTTTAACCCGCCGCCGCAGTGGCCCGAGTTTGCCGTCAAAAACGGCGAACTTCTGAATACCGCGTTGCCTTCACAGCTGGTGACGCGCAAAAAGAACGGGATCGTCTGGAGCGGCATTCGCCTTGAACGTCAGGTCAGCGCCTGGCAGCAGGGCGTGCTGCGCCTGCCGGCGATCGACATTACCGCGACCTCCGCCAATCAGGCGCCGGTCACGGTACATCTTCCGGCGCTGGAACGCCCGGTAAACTGGCCGGCCAATACCACTCAGGCGGACCATTTTTTACCGGCCAGCCAGCTGACGCTCAGCCAGCAAATTCAACAGTACCACGCGGGGAAAGACGCCACGCTGCGGGTTGGTGATGTCGTTGACCGTATCGTGACCGTCGAGGCGCGGGATGCGCTACCGGGGCAAATTCCACCGCTGCTGTACGCCATTAGCGGTAGAGAAAGCCAGCGTCTGGCGCCGGTCAGTGAGGCATTAAAAAGCGAGCGCGGCGATGTCATTGGCGCTCATCGGGTGGAGCGGCTGCGTTATCTGCCCAGCCATAGCGGCACGCTGACGCTACCACCGATTAGCTTGCGCTGGTGGGATACCGTTAATCATCAATGGCAAACGGCAAAGCTGGCGGGAGAAACGTTGAACGTCGCCGCGGCGCGACAGGGCGGCGCGGAGCAAGCGCTGCGCGGTACCACGGGAATGGTCACCTGGCAGAGCCTGATGTGGATAGTGATTGCCGCCGCCGCGGTCGGAGGCGGATGGTTTGGCCGCCGCTGGTGTTATCGAACGCTTCTCGGCATTAGTCGACGCTGGCGGCGTTTCTGGCAGCCGCAGCCGTTACCACCGCTGGCCCCTTAGGCAATTTTCCGTGGCGCAGGGAGCGCACAGAGGGCGGCCCGTCGCCACCAGGGATTTTCCCGGAGGCGGCGCGTTGCGCCTTATCCGGGCTACCAGACTGCCCGGCGGCGTTTTTTATTTCACCTGACACTGCGCCGGGTCGTATACCGTCTTCCAGTCCTGCTGCATATCGACAACCGTCCAGCCCTTCTGTTTCGCCTCGGTCAATCCTTTCACCAGCTTGCCGCTGGCGGAAGGATGGCTGTCGTAGGCATACTCCCGCGCCGCATCGGTATGGTGTACCAGCAGCTCGAAGGTTTTATAGTTCGGGTTGGCTGCGGTGTACTGTAGCATCGCCAGATCGCCGTCGCTGTTGCCGAAAGCCGCAACCGGGCGCTGACCCATAAACAGGTGGATCGCCACCGGCTTGGCCGCGGCGTCATCATTAAATGCGCCTTTCATCGTTTTGAGAAGCTGGGTGCCATTGTCCGTCAGACTAAATTCGCTGAGCGCGAACGAACCGATAACCTGCTCCGGAGGGATACCGTACATTTTCTCCGATACCACGCGCATGAAGTCAATTCCACCGCCGGAAACGATCCACGTTTTAAAACCATTGGCGCGCAGATAGTCCAGCAACTGGCGCATCGGCTGATATCCCAACTGGTCGTAGCGACAGCCGGTACGTTTATCCTGATGGCTGTCAAACCATGCGCTGACCCGCTGACTAAACTCTTCGGTGGTCATGCCGCTATGGGTTAACGCCAGCAGCTTGAGCAACCCTTTTTCGCCGCCCGCCGCTACCGTTTTCAAATCGTTGTTCAGTACCGCCGCCACCAGCGGATCCTTTTTCCACTCCGGATGGTCGGGCGCCAGCCGTTTCACTTCATCCACCGCGAACTGTAGTTGGAAAGTCAGCGGCGCTTCCGGCCACAGGGTGCCGTCATTATCAAAAACCACGTAGCGCTTATCCAGCGGAATAAAGTCCGCCCCGCCTTCACGCGTCGCCCCCTGCACCCATTGCTCAATCGCCTGTTTAGCAGGGGTATCTTTCCATGCCGGCAGCATATCGGTGGCTGCCGCGCTGGTGAAGCTCAATAGCAGCATGCTGAGCAGTACTGTTTTTTTCATTGTTTTTCCTTCTTATTCCACCGCCAAAAACCAGACCTACTTCAGCATGGCGGCAATCTTCTCAAGCGTCGGTTTAACCGTCGCGTAAAAATGGCGAAAGCCAGGACACAAATAATTGAGCCCTTCTTCGCCGTCCGGGGCGCGCACGATGCGGTTTTTCGGGCATTCGCCCCAGCATAAATTCAGATGCGGGCAGCTTTTGCAGTAGGCGGGCAGCGTCTCTTTCTTGCCCATGCCAAACACTTTCTGCCGCTCGGAAAAGACCATATGCGCCAGCTTATGCGCCTTAATATTGCCAAGCTTATATTCCGGGTAGACGTAGTGATCGCAGGAGTAGACGTCGCCGTTTTTCTCAATCGCCAGCGCCTTGCCGCAAAACGGCGCGGTGATGCATAACTGGGATGGAAGCCCCATAGTCTGTACCACGGCGGTTTCGAACAAATTTACCTGCACGCGGCCCAGATCACAGGTCACCCACTCATCAAAAGCTTCGGTCAGAAAATGTCCCCAATCGTCCGGATCCACCGACCAGTCGGTGACGATTGAATCCAGATCCCCCGGTTTCGCCCGGCGGCTGCCGGTGATGGGGATCGTCTCTTCGCGCCAGAACTGCGGCGCGGTAGTTTTAAACTCGGCGGCCTCTACGCAAGGCGTAAACTGGATATAGGTGGCACCGAGTTCGCGGGTAAGAAAACGATATACCTCGCGCGGGAAACGGGCATTCACCCGGTTAACGACTGCCAGCGCGTTGAACGGCACGCCGTGGCGCTTCAGCGCCGCGACCCCTTCCATGACCTTATCGAAGGTCGGCTTGCCGCTGCGCGTCACGCGGAAGCGATCGTGGATCTCGCGCGGGCCATCGATCGATACCCCGACCAGGAAGTTATGCGCCTTTAAGAAGGCCGCCCACTTATCGTTAATCAGCACGCCATTGGTCTGCAGATCGTTCTCAATGCGCTGGTGCTTCGGCTGATATTTCTTTTGCAGCTCAACGACCTTTTCGAAAAACTCCAGTCCCATCAGGGTTGGCTCGCCGCCCTGCCAGGAGAAAATAATCTCTTCGCCGTCCTGGCTTTGGATGTACTGACGAATGAAATTCTCCAGTACCTCGTCGCTCATTCCTTTGTCGTGCGGCTGATGTAAAAGCTGCTCTTTATGCAGATAAAAACAGTATTGACAGTCCAGGTTGCAGGTGGAGCCGCTGGGTTTCGCCATCATGTGATAGCGGCGTTTATAGGCGGGCAGATAGCGCCCCTGGTTCTGTAATGGCGTTAATGGAATGGTGGTGCTTTTTTTCATCGACCAGAACCTATCTCTAGAATGCTCACAACAGCAAAAGGCCCGGACATCTCGCCCGGGCCAACGTCATTTTAATTACCGGTCGGCATCGCCAACTGGAACCCTTCTTTTTGTAACTGCTCGCGGATATTACTAAAGCGTTGATACTGCGACAGGGTAATCGGCCCACTGTAGGCTTCGCTCTGCGGCTTACGCGGCGGATACTCGACGTAGGTTTTCATCAACTTAGTGATGGCTTCATTGAAGGTCACCAGCGTCCAGGTATGCTCGGTATAGTTGTTCATAAAGATATCGTAGCGTTCCTGCGGATCCTGCCAGAGGTCGAAAATCTGCGGCACCGTTGCGACATACGACTCCGGCCCTTTCCAGCCGAGGTTGGAATCCACCGCCAGGCCGCCGGTTTTCGCGCCGTTATCGCCGCGCAGGTTAAACACCGCCTTATAGTGACCGACGCGCGCCGCCCCCGGGGTCAACTCATTTTCAGTGAAGTAGAACCAGGAGGTACGCGGATCTTTACCGGTACCAAACAGTACCGGTGAAATATCGTAGCTATCGAAGATAATCGGCTGCCCGGCACGATCTTTGGTGGGTAATTTAATCCCGGCCACCGAAGCAAAGGTCGCCATCAGATCGAGGCCGCCAACGATATCGTGGTTACGGCTGTGCTCTTTAATCTTGCCCGGCCACCAGGCGATAGCCGGAACGCGGCTGCCGCCCTCGCGGTCGGTGCCTTTGGTGCCGCGGAATGGCGTATAGCCGGCATCCGGATAAACGTCCTGCCAGGCGCCGTTATCGGTGGTCCACACTACCAAGGTGTTTTTATCGATCCCCAACTCGCGCAGCTTATCCATGATATGGCCAACGCGGGCATCCATTTCCACCATCGAGTCGGCGTATTTGCTCTTCGACATCGACTTACCGACGTAATCCGGATCCGGCATGTTCGGCTGGTGGTTCTTCATAAAGTTGATGCTCATGAAGAACGGTTCGGAAGATTTTGCGTTTGCTTCGAGATAGTCCAGCGAGGCCTTCTCGACATAGCGGTCGAAGAATGGGATCCCGACCACGCCCTCTTTGCCATCAACGACCGGGGTATTCACATACTGGCCGTTAATTTTGAACTCTTCCTTCGGCGCTTCGCCCGCCTTGCCGGAGAGCGCGCCGCGGGTGACGCGGGCAAACATTTCACGCAGTTGCGGATCCATATCCGGGAACCAGGTCGGGTCGGCATAGGTATAGGCGTTCAGGTGATAGAGGCCGACGTATTTCATTTCGTCGTAGCCCTGCGCGTTTGGTAACGCGTAATCGGCTTCGCCGAGGTGCCACTTACCGGTAAAGAAGGTTTTATAGCCGCCGGTTTTCAGTACCGAGGCCAGCGTCCACTCTTCTTTCGGTAAACCGCCGCCTTGCCCCTGGAAAGCCACGGTGGTCATACCGCTACGGTTGGGAATGCGCCCGGTCTGCATCGCCGCGCGGCCCGGCGTACTGCTCGGTTGGCCGTAGAAGTCGAAAAAGGTCATCCCCTCATCGGCCATTTTGTCGAGGTTTGGCGTCGGCATACCGCGGCCTTCGCCGCCGCCGTAGACGCCGAGGTCGCCATAGCCGGTATCGTCAGAGACGATCAGGATAATATTGGGCTTCTTTGCCGCACCATCGCTGGGGCCAGCCGCATTTTGATCGGCGGCATTAGCCGTCGCGCCGGGTAATAACGAACCGGCGGCAAATGCCAGCACGCCGATACCCTTGTATTTTTTATTCATCTTCAAACCTCATTGCTCAGAATGCGCCTGATTTAACTTACGATTTAGCTAAACTCAGGCAGGCGTTGTCAGATTAGATAAGTCTCAATATGAGATGAGCGACATCGGCAAATATTCTTGTCGCTACTGAGGCGATTGCGCTTAAGTGAAGTAGAGAAAGCAATAAAAATCCACAGGTTCTGGTTTTATTTTTTAATTTATGCAAAGCGCATCACTATCACCGTTTCGCTAAAGAAACCCGCCGCAAAAGCAATATTATCATTCAATATTTAAGTGGATTCTTAGTTACTAAAAAAAGAAGCCCAACTACCCACTAAAACAGTCTAAGTGAGTGTTTTAAAAAGAGCGATAGATCAGTCCGTTAACGGACTCTAAAAGTGATGCCTGCTATCTGGCGCCAGCTTTTAAATTTAGATATTTTGTATCAGGCGTAATTCCGCGCCATTAAAATATAAAGTATCGCCACTGCAAAATAGCAAAGAGTAATAAAGCGGTAGAGTTAAGCCCGGAGAGAAGATGAGTCGTATTCAAACGCCCTATTCCCACATCATCGATGAATATAATAAGATGATTTCAAAGAATATAAAGGCGATAGACTCATTAAGTCATAGCAGTAATATACGCCAGATTGCCGATGATACGTCTTTCACCCTGAGTACAGGCGAGATTATTATTGTTCTTGAGGGCGTTATTGCCGTTGAGATGCAGGAGCACAACTTTATTCTCGCCCCAGGAAAAGCGAAAACCCAGGCGAAAAAGTTGTTTCAGGTCGGCAAAGGCATCAAAGGAATGTTTTTTGGTATTGTCGAAAGTTATGGCCCGGGTATTCAGCTGCACTATACCGCCAAAAAAAATGTCAAAGTGTTCAGCTGTAATCTCGAATACTTTGAGAAACATTTTACTCAGCCCGATAAATTCACCTTCCTGATGAACATGATGGCCATCACGCTGGCGTTTTTGCTCGATGCGCATGACGAAAGAGCTATTGGCACCCGCTATTTTGTCATTCGCTCCATGATTTATCGCTATCTCAAGCAGAAAAATGAGGGTGTATTACACGACCCGAGCCTGGCGAACTTTATCCTGCGACGTACAAAAATGTCGCGTAGCTATCTGTTTCAGGTACTTTCCGATCTGAAAAACGGCGGCTATATCACGATGAAAAACGGCGAGCTCGTCGATATTGTCAACGAGCTGCCGGAAAAATATTAACGCCGTTGGCTTAACTCTTATCCTGCCCCCGGCGCTTAAACTGCCCGGCGTCGATGTCGTACAGCTTCATCTTGCGCCACAGCGTGGTACGGCCAATATTCAGCAACTGCGACATCTCCTGCACCCGGCCGCTGGTTACTCGTGCCGCCTGGATAATCGCCTCTTTCTCGATGGCGCTGAAGGAGAGGCTCGATGGCAGTAGCGATGAGGACGCCTCGCTACCAGGCCGCGTAGAGAAGAGATGTTCGGGGAGATTGCTTAAGCGGATATGCCCGTTATCGCTGCTCATCGCGATATTCTCAATAATGCTATTAAGCTCAAAATCGTTGCCCGGCCACGGGTAGGCGGTCAGTTGGGCCAGCGCGTCGTCATCGACCTTCAGCCGCGATGAAAAGCGTTTCTCCAGCCGACGCAGACGGCTATGCACCAGCGAAGGAATGCTGCCGCGCCGCGCCCGCAGCGGCGGAATGACTATCTCAAACGAATGCAGCGCATAGTACAGCTGGCGGCTAAAGCGGTTCTGCTCCACCAGGTTGGCGAGGTCGACGGTGGTTGTGGCGATCACTTTCACATCTACCGGAATCAGCCGTCGGGCATCAAGACGCGTCAGCACGCCCTGTTTTATCACCTGCAGCAGCGCCGACTGCAGTTCGGGGGCAAGATACTCTATTTTTTCCAGGAACAGCGTGCCGCCGTTAGCCAGTTCGAGTCGGCTGAGGCGGCCATTTTCATCGTCGGTTGGCGCGCTGCCCATAAAATCCTGGCCCAGTACGCTGTCGGCGTACAGCTGGCAGTTAACCGAAATATATGGGCCCGGCGCCCGCTCGCTTTCGTTATGGATCGCCTGGCTCAGTAATTCTTTACCCACCCCTTCCTCGCCGCACAGCAGCACCGGGAAAGCGCCGCGCGCCGCCTGGCGGCCAAAGTGGATCAGCCTGCGGGTTTCCGGGTCATCCGCCGACATCTGTTCGAAGGTATGGCTCACTTTGCCCAATTGGCTGGTCATTAATTGACGCATCTGCTCCACCGGGTGGAGCAGTAAAATAAAGCTATTGCCCTGCTCCTCCACGATAGGCTTCAGGGTGATCACCGCGTCGATAAACTGATGCTGGCTCTCGAAGGTCACTTCCACATGATTAAGGCCGCGGGCCTGTTTAATCGCGCGGCGCAGCAACGCCGGCAGGGTCAGCAACTCATTGATATTTCGCCCCTGGCTGGCCTGGGTATCGAGATGCAGCAGCGTGGCTGCCTGCACGTTGAGAAACTGCAGCACTCCCTGCTCGTTCCACGCCATCACCCCGTCATCCATACTTTCCAGCAGGCCGTACATTTGATTAAGGTGGCGGTTAGATTCCGCCAGCAGGCTGTCGGTAAGCAGCGAGTTACCCACTTCGCGGGCGATGGCCAAGGTCAGCGACAGATCCGCCGGAGCCCACTCTTCGCGCAGGCAGCATAGCGAAATCGATCCAAACAGGCGGCCATGGTTATCGAACACCGGCGTCGAACTGAACGACCAGCGCCGCAGCGCCTGCTTAAAGTGCTCGTCGCCCGCGGTGTTGACCGGCTGCCCGAGCATCGAGGCCAGCGACAGCGCGCAGGTGCCGATAATGCTCTCCGCGCAGTAGCTGCCGTCGCGAAATCCCAGTTCCGCCAGCTGTTCCAGGGTCTGCGGATTACCACAGCGGCTCAGAATACAGGCCGACTCATCAAGGATGAACAGCGCGCAGGAACGGTTGGCCATAAACTCCCACGCATCTTCCAGCGCCGCCTGGCCGATGGTCAGCAGCGCGGTTTTGCGACGGCAGATCGATTCAAAGGTCAGCCCCTGCGCCTGATGCGGCGCCTGCCAGGTTTCACGCTGCATAAATTTGCTGCAGCGATGCCACGACTGGCTGATAACGGCTGAAACTTCATTTTCCGCACCCTGAGTCTGAGCTGTCATATCCCTTTTCCGCTGGAGTTAACACAGTTAAAACGACAAAACCCTCCGGCAGCGGCTGCCGGAGGGAGGAGTTGATGCCGCAATGCGCCGCGGCATAGGACCTTGTGAAAGACTTAACGCGCCAGCCACTGCTGCCCAAGCAGGTCCGCGGTAAGGATGGCGGCGTAGACGCTATCCGCGGTGACCGGGAACGGCATATTGTGGATGGTTTCGCCTTCCGCGCAGGTGGCTTTCGCCACCGCGTGGATTTTGCTTTCGATACCCTCTTTCACGCCCATCTGGGCAAGGGTGATCGGCAGGCCGACTTTTTCACAGAAGCCCATCACGGTTTCGATCTCTTCCAGCGGGCTATTTTGCAGTACCAGCTGCGCCAGGGTGCCGAAAGCGACTTTTTCGCCGTGATATAGATGGTGGCACTCTTCAAGGATGGTGAAACCGTTGTGAATCGCGTGCGCGCCGGCCAGGCCGCTGCTCTCAAAACCGATACCGCTCAGATAGGTGTTGGCTTCGACAATACGCTCCAGCGCATCGGTCACCACTCCAGCCTGAGCCGCCAGGCGTGCTTTTTCGCCTTCCGCCAGCAGCGTATCATAGCACAGGCGCGCCAGGCTCAAGGCCGCCGCCGTGGACTGCCCGCCCGCCATGCTGGTGGCTCGCGCATCGAAGCAGGCCTTGGCTTCAAACCAGGTGGAGAGCGCATCGCCCATCCCGGCCACCAGCAAGCGTACCGGCGCTTTGGCGATAATCGCCGTGTCCATCACCACCATATCCGGGTTTTTCGGGTAGATCAGATACTCTTCAAACTCACCTGCCTCGGTGTAGATAACCGACAGCGCGCTGGTCGGCGCATCGGTTGAAGCAATTGTCGGGATCACCACCACCGGCAGCTTCTGGTAATAGCCGATCGCCTTCGCGGTATCGAGGGTTTTCCCGCCGCCGATACCCACCACGCCGCGGCAGCCGTGCTGCTTAAGAATGGCGATCAGGCGGTTGATTTCCGCATGGCTGCACTCGCCGTTAAACCGTTCCGCATGGCAGCTAATATTGTGGCTATGCAGGCCGTTCAATACTTTGTCGCCCGCCAGCTTCATCACGAAGTCATCGGCGATAACAAAAAAGCTGTCGGCCAGGTTTTTAGCGTATTCGCCAAACAGCATGGCGGCATCAGGTCCCTGGAGATATTTGGCTGGAGATTGAATAACTTTTAGCATTCCTTTCACCCTCAAATAAGTGCGTATGTTGACACGTGAGCCCAGGCCGTCATGCCGCGGCGCCTGATATCAATGGCGCTTACAGCCACGCTGCCGGAGCGATGCATCCACTGTAGGGCGAGCAGCGACGAAAAAAATTTTTCCCTTTTTTGTTCTGTTCTGAAACAGATAAAAAAATAATGCGTTTCACATTGAAACAATGTGACTGAGAAAGCGATGGGATTGCGATCGCGATCGGCTCATTTTGGCAAAAAAGCCGCTATCGTCTCCCCTCTTTAACGCAGAAAATCGCCTCAATGCGGCACAATGGCGAAAAAAATCATCCTTGCCCCATTTCTGATAGCAGAAAAAAACGGACAAATTATTAGCGCTGGCTCGCATTTCTCCTGTTTATCGGCAATTAATGTTCCATAAAGGAACAAAAACTCTTTTCTACGTTCCGTTATGGAACCAATTTTGACGGCATTTTATTTTGCGCCCGCTCAGCCAGAATCACTACATCGCCGGGCTACCCTTATAGACAGGCGACCTCTCCCTACCCTACGGAGCATAAACAATGAAAAAACTGATTAACCGTGTGGAAGATGTACTGAGTGAACAGCTTATCGGCCTGGCGAAGGCGCATCCTGAACTGACGCTGCACCAGGACCCGGTCTATGTCACCCGCGCTGATGCGCCGGTCGCCGGCAAAGTGGCGCTGCTCTCCGGCGGCGGCAGCGGACACGAACCGATGCACTGCGGCTACATCGGCCAGGGCATGCTCTCCGGCGCCTGTCCGGGAGAAATTTTCACCTCGCCGACGCCGGACAAAATGTTCGAATGCGCGATGCAGATTGACGGCGGCGAAGGCGTCCTGCTGATTATCAAAAACTATACCGGCGACATCCTGAATTTTGAGACCGCCACCGAGCTGCTGCACGAAAGCGGCGTTAAGGTCACCACCGTCGTGGTGGATGACGACGTGGCGGTAAAAGACAGCCTCTATACCGCCGGACGCCGCGGCGTCGCCAATACCGTGCTGATTGAAAAACTGGTCGGCGCCGCCGCCGAACGCGGCGACTCGCTGGAAGCCTGCGCTGAACTGGGCCGCCGTTTAAATAACCTTGGTCACTCGATTGGCATCGCGCTGGGCGCCTGCACCGTACCGGCCGCCGGACAGCCCTCCTTTACCCTGAAAGACGATGAGATGGAGTTCGGCGTCGGCATCCATGGCGAGCCGGGTATCGACCGCCGCCGCTTCAGCTCGCTCGACCAAACCGTCGATGAGATGTTCGATACCCTGCTGGAAAACGGCGCATACAGCCGCACGCTGCGCCAGTGGGATAACGTCAAGGGAGCGTGGCAGGAAGTGAAACAGAGCAAAACCGCGCTGCAAAACGGCGATCGGGTTATCGCGCTGGTCAATAACCTCGGCGCCACGCCGCTTTCTGAACTGTACGGCGTTTACAACCGCCTCGCCCAGCGCTGCGAAGCCTCCGGCATTGTGATTGAACGCAACCTCATCGGCAGCTACTGCACCTCGCTGGATATGGCGGGTTTCTCCATCACCCTGCTGAAAGCGGATGATGACACGCTGGCGTTATGGGACGCCCCGGTCCACACCCCGGCGCTGAACTGGGGAAAATAAGGAGCACGACATGTCACTGAACAGAACGCAAATCGTCGACTGGCTGTACCGCTGCGGCGATATTTTCACCAAACAGAGCGATTTTCTCACCGGCCTTGATAAAGAGATCGGTGACGCCGACCACGGCCTCAATATGCATCGCGGCTTCAGCAAAGTGGTCGAAAAGCTGCCGTCGATCGCCGATAAAGACATCGGTTTTATTCTCAAGAATACCGGGATGACGCTGCTTTCCAACGTCGGCGGCGCCAGCGGCCCACTGTTCGGCACCTTCTTTATACGCGCAGCCCAGGTCACCCAGGCGCATCAGAGCCTGACCCTCGACGAGCTTTATCAGATGATCCGCGAAGGCGCGGACGGCGTCGTCAACCGTGGTAAAGCGGAGCCGGGCGATAAGACGATGTGCGACGTCTGGCTGCCGGTGGTGGAATCCCTGCGTCATTCCAGCGAGCAACATCTGTCTATCCCTGCCGCGCTGGATGCCGCCTGCGAAGTGGCCGAGCGCGCCGCCCACGCCACCATCACCATGCAGGCCCGTAAAGGCCGCGCCAGCTATCTCGGCGAGCGCAGCATCGGGCATCAGGATCCCGGCGCGACCTCGGTGCTGTTTATGGTTCAGATGCTGGCTGCCGCCGCCAAAGAGTAAGGAAATCGCGATGGTAAACCTGGTTATTGTTTCTCATAGCGCCCGGCTGGGCGAAGGTGTCGGAGAACTGGCCCGGCAGATGTTAATGAACGATGGCTGTAAGCTGGCGATCGCCGCCGGGATCGACGATCCCGACAACCCGATCGGCACCGATCCGATTAAAGTCATGGAGGCGATCGAATCCGTCGCCGATACCGACCATGTACTGGTGATGATGGATATCGGCAGCGCCCTGCTCAGCGCCGAAACCGCACTCGATCTGCTCGATCCGGCGATGGCGGCAAAAGTGCGGCTGTGCGCCGCGCCGCTGGTCGAAGGGACGCTGGCGGCCACCGTCAGCGCCGCCTCCGGCGCCGGAATCGACAAAGTTATCGCCGATGCCATGAACGCCCTGGAAGCCAAGCGGGTTCAGCTGGGTTTACCTTCGCACACGCCTGACGCCGCCGCCCCAACGCTTGCTGACGACGGCGACGCTAAATCGGTTTCAGTCATTATTAACAATCACAACGGCCTGCACGTGCGTCCGGCATCGAAGCTGGTCGCCGCGCTGGCGGGTTTTAACGCCGACCTGGTGCTGGAGAAAAACGGCAAATGCGTCACCCCGGACAGTCTGAATCAAATCGCTCTGCTGCAGGTGCGCCGCCACGATAAGCTGCGCCTGCTGGCCCGCGGTCCGGACGCCGATGCCGCGCTGGCGGCGTTTCAGGCGCTAGCCGCCGATAACTTCGGCGAGTCGCCGGAGGCGCAGCCGACTGCGGAACCCGCCATACCTGCGCGTGTTGAAGGCGCGGCGCTGCTTTATCCGCTGGCGCCGCTCCAACCGGCGCTCCCCGCCGCCGCCGACGTTGCTCGCGAGCAGCAGCGCCTGCGCCAGGCGATCGACCAGACGCTGGCCGATCTCAATGCGCTCACCGAGCTGGCGGAAAACAAATTTAACGCCGATATCGCGGCGATCTTCGCCGGCCATCACACTTTACTCGACGATGAAGATCTGTTTGATGCCGCCAACGATCGTCTGCTCACCGAACAGTGCTCGGCGGAATGGGCGTGGCACCAGGTGCTGATGGAGCTCAGTCAACAGTATCGCCAGCTGGATGACGCCTACCTGCAGGCGCGCTATATCGATATCGAAGATATTCTGCAGCGCACGCTACGCCATCTGCAGGGTATTAAGGAGACGCTGCCATTCGCCAGTGAGCCGACGATTATTATCGCCGACAATATTTATCCCTCGACCGTACTCCAACTGGATGCCAGCAAGGTCACCGGCCTGTGCCTGCGCAACGGCAGCGAACAGGCCCACGGCGCGATTATCGCCCGCGCGGCGGGGATCGCCTGGTTATGCCAGCAGGGCAACGCGCTGAATGATATTCAGCCTGGCGAAGCCATCACGCTCGATATGCGTCAGCAACGTCTTATTCGTCGCTAAATCCACTTTGACCGTTACCACTCCGGAGGCCCGCCTCCGGAGGGTGAGTTTTCGCTTACTCTTCAGGAACCACTATGTCTCAATTCTTTTTTAACCAGCGCGCCAGCCTCGTTAACGACGTGATCGAGGGAACCATTATTGCCAGCCCGTGGAACAACCTCGCCCGCCTGGAGAGCGACCCGGCGATCCGTGTAGTGGTACGCCGCGATCTGAATAAAAACAACGTGGCGGTGATTTCCGGCGGCGGCTCCGGCCATGAACCGGCGCACGTCGGCTTTATTGGTAAAGGCATGCTGACCGCCGCGGTCTGCGGCGATCTGTTCGCCTCGCCGAGCGTCGATGCGGTACTCACCGCGATTCAGGCGGTGACCGGCGAGGCGGGCTGTCTGCTGATCGTTAAAAACTACACCGGCGATCGGCTTAACTTCGGCCTCGCGGCGGAGAAAGCGCGCCGTCTTGGCTATAACGTAGAGATGCTGATCGTCGGCGACGATATTTCGCTGCCGGATAATAAACAGCCGCGCGGCATCGCCGGGACTATTCTGGTGCATAAGGTGGCGGGCTATTTCGCCGAGCGCGGCTTCAACCTCGCCACCGTCCTGCGTGAAGCGCAATACGCCGCCAACCATACCGCCAGCATCGGGGTGGCGCTGGCCAGCTGTCACCTGCCGCAGGAAGCGGAAAGCGCGCCGCGCCATCAGCCCGGCCACGCCGAGCTGGGGATGGGCATCCACGGCGAACCGGGAGCCTCGACGATCGCGACCCATAACAGCGCGGAAATCATGCAGATTATGGTAGAGAAGCTGACCGCCGCCCTACCCGAAACCGGCCGCCTGGCGGTGATGCTCAATAATCTCGGCGGCGTGTCGGTGGCCGAGATGGCGATTCTGACCCGCGAACTGGCCAATACCCCACTCCATGCGCGCGTTGACTGGTTGATTGGCCCGGCTTCGCTGGTAACGGCGCTGGATATGAAAGGCTTCTCGCTGACCACTATCGTGCTGGAAGAGAGCATCGAAAAGGCGCTGCTGTCGGATGTCGAAACCGCCAGTTGGCAGAAGCCGGTGCAGCCGCGGGCTGTTAATATTATGCCGTCCGCGCTCGCCAGCGCACGCGTCTCCTTTACGCCATCGGCCAACCCGCAGGTTGGCGATTACGTGGCGCAGGTGACCAGCACCCTCTCCGGCCTCGAAAACCATCTCAACGCGCTTGACGCCAAAGTGGGCGACGGCGATACCGGCTCCACTTTCGCCGCTGGCGCACGTGAGATTGCCGCTCTATTGCAACGCCAGCAACTGCCGTTAAATGATTTACCCACGCTGTTCGCGCTAATTGGCGAACGCCTGACGGTAGTGATGGGCGGCTCCAGCGGCGTATTGATGTCGATTTTCTTCACCGCCGCCGGGCAGAAGCTGGAGCAAGGCGCCAGCATGGCGGAAGCGCTGAACGCCGGTCTGGTGCAGATGAAATTTTACGGCGGCGCCGATGAGGGCGACCGGACGATGATTGATGCTCTACAGCCGGCGCTGGCGGCGCTGCTGGCCGAACCGGATAATCTGCAGGCCGCTTTTGCCGCGGCGCAGGCCGGCGCAGATCGCACCTGCCAGTCGAGCAAAGCCGGCGCCGGACGCGCCTCCTATCTCAATAGCGAGAGCCTGCTCGGCAATATGGACCCCGGCGCCCACGCGGTGGCGATGGTGTTTAAGGCGCTGGCGGAACGCTAAGCCTCACCCGGTGGCGCTGCGCTTACCGGGGCGACATAACACCATTGAAAGGTAGCCCGGAGAAGGCGCAACGCGCCGCCATCCGGGTTTACCACACTGCCGATTATTTGCTATGCCAGTACGCCTGCGAACGCACCAGTTGCTGATCGATACTCGGCTCCTCAAAGCGCGCCAGCAGCGATTTCACCACGCCGCCTTCTCCGGTCAGCCAGATAAAATAATCGTCTGACGGTACCTTAACCTGCGCCAGACGCTCGGCGACGAACGCCGGATTGTGGCCTACCACCCATTCGATATTAAAGCCGTCGAGATCCGCCAGATAATCTTTATACGAAGCATCCGCGACGGTGACGATGGCCGTCACCTGCGGCGTCACCGGCAGCTGACGTAATCCCAACAGGCGACGGCGCAGCGCCGGCATTCCCGACTCGTCACAGACATAAAGCTGCCAGGCGTAATCTTCCGGCACCACCAGCGAACCGCGCGGCCCGCCGATCACCAGCTTATCGCCCACTTTTGCTTCCAGCGCCCAGCGGCTGGCAATACCGCCATCGTGGATATAAAAATCGTAGGCCAGCTCGTGGCGTTCGGCATCGTACAGCGGCGTGTAGTCGCGGGTCGCCGGGCGCACGCCCTCGCCCCAGTTAATGCCTTCGTCGGTCACTTCCGGCGGCGTGAATACGCCGCCCGCCTGCGGGAAAAACAGTTTGGTGTGGTCGTCAAAACCTTGTGAAACAAAGCCATCCAGCGCCTCGCCCCCCAGCACGATCCGCTGGAACGCCTGGCCGATACGCTCAACGCGCAGCACGGTTAATTCGCGAAAACGTAGTTCGTTACGCACGCGCTGCGGGTATTTAGTTTGATTGATTATTGTCATCCGTCATCGCCTTGGTGAAGGGTAAATAGATATATCTAAACTCAGTGCAAATGATAATGATTGCCATTAATGAAAATGGCAAGTTTTTTTTGATATAAATTACAGAAAAGCTTCATCAAAGCTAAAAACAACAATAAAACAATTAATATCAATCAATTATAAATTACACATTGTCTTTTTTTACTATTTAGATATAAATTAGATATATCAAAAATATGCAGGAGAACTGATGCGACATCATCATGAAGAAGGCCACGGCGAACAGGGCCGTCGCGGCGGCGGACGCCGCCAGCGTTTCTTTGGCCACGGCGAATTGCGCCTGGTGATCCTCGATATCCTTTCGCGCAACGCCAGCCACGGCTATGAGCTGATTAAAGAGATTGAGGCGCTGACGCAAGGCAATTACAGCCCCAGCCCAGGCGTTATCTACCCGACGCTCGACCTGCTGCAGGATCAGGGATTGATTAGCGTAGAAGAGGAAAATGGGCGTAAAAAAATCGCTATCACTGAAGAGGGACGCCGCCTGTGCGCCGAAAGCGGCGAGCAGTTAAGCCAAATTCAGACGCGCCTGCAGGAACGCATGATCGGCTGCGAATTGCGCAAAAATCCGCAGATGAAACGCGCGCTGGAAAACTTTAAAGCGGTGCTGGACCTGAAGGTCAACCAGCAGAGCATCAGCGACGCGCAGTTGAAACAGATCATCGGCGTGATTGACCGCGCGGCGATGGAAATCTCCCAACTCGATTAACCTCTCGCACCACAATGGTTCCCAGGCTGCTCCATCACGCAGCGGCCTGCATCACCCCACGTCATACCGCTTCACACCCCAACGGCAGTTTATCTTGCAGCCTCAGGAATAAAACGTGCCAATATTTAAGTTATGAGATTAAATTTCGCACAATTGCGCCTTAACTTTGCGTTTATCCCGATTTTCATCGTCGCTGCCAGGCTGGCGTAATCCCTGCAATACTTAATTCAGTATCATGTGATACGCCCCCCCAGGAGCACATTTTGAACAGGTTACCTTCCAGCGCATCGGCTCTGGCCTGCAGCGCGCACGCACTGAATCTCATTGAGAAGCAATCGCTCTCCCATGACGAAATGAAAGCACTGAACCAGGAGGTGAGAGAATACTTTAAAGAACATGTGAACCCGGGGTTTCTGGAGTATAGAAAATCGGTCACAGCCGGCGGGGATTACGGAGCCGTAGAGTGGCAAGCGGGAGGGTTAAATACGCTTGTCGACACCCAGGGACAGGAGTTTATCGACTGCCTTGGTGGGTTTGGCATCTTCAATGTAGGGCACCGTAATCCAGTTGTGGTATCCGCCGTCGAAAATCAACTCGCGAAACAACCGCTTCACAGCCAGGAGCTGCTGGATCCGCTGCGGGCGATGCTGGCGAAAACGCTGGCGGCCTTAACGCCCGGCAAGCTCAAATACAGTTTCTTCTGCAACAGCGGCACGGAATCAGTAGAAGCGGCGCTGAAGCTGGCAAAAGCCTATCAGTCTCCGCGCGGCAAATTTACCTTCGTCGCTACCAGCGGCGCGTTCCACGGTAAATCGCTGGGCGCGCTGTCGGCCACCGCGAAATCGACCTTCCGCAAACCGTTTATGCCGCTACTGCCGGGCTTCCGTCACGTGCCGTTCGGTGATATCAACGCCATGCGTTCCATTCTGAGCGAATGCAAGAAAACCGGCGATGACGTCGCGGCGGTGATCCTTGAGCCTATCCAGGGCGAAGGCGGCGTGATCCTGCCGCCGGCGGGTTACTTACCGGCGGTCCGTAAACTGTGCGACGAGTTTGGCGCGTTGCTGATCCTCGACGAAGTACAGACCGGCATGGGCCGCACCGGCAAGATGTTCGCCTGCGAGCATGAAAACGTGCAGCCGGATATTCTGTGTCTGGCTAAAGCGCTCGGCGGCGGCGTAATGCCGATCGGCGCGACGGTAGCGACGGAAGAGGTCTTCTCGGTGCTGTTCGATAACCCATTCCTGCACACCACCACCTTCGGCGGCAACCCGCTGGCCTGCGCGGCGGCGCTGGCGACGATCAACGTCTTGCTCTCGCAGAACCTGCCGGCGCAGGCTGAGCAGAAAGGCGATCTGTTGCTGGATGGCTTCCGTCAACTGGCGCGCGAATATCCGGATCTGGTGAATGAAGTCCGCGGGAAAGGCATGTTGATGGCTATTGAGTTTGTCGATAACGAGATTGGCTACAACTTTGCCAGCGAGATGTTCAGACAGCGGGTGCTGGTCGCCGGGACGTTAAACAACGCCAAGACGATCCGCGTTGAACCGCCGCTGACGCTCACCCTCGAACAGTGCGAACAGGTGCTGAAGGCGGCTCGCAAAGCGCTGGCGGCACTGCGCATTTCGGTCGAAGAGACATAATTCACACCCGACCCTCTCCCGTCGGGAGAGGGTCTTTTCACGTTATACAATCCGCACGCCCGCCGGCATGACGCGTTCCGGCGTCAATAGCACGCTTTCGCTTTCATCCTCGGTTTCCGCGCATAACAGCATGCACTCAGAAGTTTCGCCACGCATTTTGGCTTTCGCCAGATTACACAGCACCACCACCGTTTTCCCCAGCAACTCCTCTTCGCTGTAGTAGGGCACCAGGCTAGTGACCGTCTGCAGCGTGCGGTCGCCGACATCAATTCGCGCGATGTACAGTTTGTCAGCATTGTCATGGCGCTTCACCTCGACAATCTTGCCGACGCGCATCTCCAGTTTGGCAAAATCAGCGTAAGCTACGGTATCCATCTCTCACCTCCAGTAAATTTTTACTAAAAGATAGCAAGTTTTTGCCGTTCGTCTGCATAATGCTGATAATAATGCTACTTCTGTCACGCTATCGCCGGGGAAAACAGCCCTCGCGCGCAGGCGTTTTTTACTGAAATAAGGTGCAGGACGCGACGCTTGCTTTACAATAGATGGGCAAACATGGGCAACGTCCGATAAAGGAAAAAGATGGCAACGCTAAAAGACATTGCGACCGAAGCGGGTGTTTCGCTGGCGACGGTTTCCCGGGTGTTAAACGACGATCCCACCCTGAACGTGAAAGAAGAGACCAAGCATCGCATTCTCGAAATTGCGGAGAAGCTTGAATATAAAAGCAGCAGCGCGCGTAAAACGCAGGTCCTTCCCGTCGGCCACCATCATATCCTGGCGCTGTACAGCTACCAGCAAGAGCTGGAAATTAACGACCCTTACTATCTCGCCATTCGCCACGGTATTGAAACCCAGTGCGAAAAGCTCGCCATCGAGCTCACCAACTGCTATCTCAATAACACCCTGCCCGTGCTGAAAAAGGTCACCGGCGTATTGATTATCGGCCAGCCGACGCGCGAGCTGCGCGAGACCGCCAGCGCGCTGACCGACAATATCTGCTTTATTGATTTTCACGAAGCCGGCAGTCCGTACGATGCGGTGGATATCGACCTGGTACGAATCGCTAAAGAGGTGGTCGACTTCTTTATCCAGCAGGGCGCGTCGCGCATTGGATTTATCGGCGGCCAGGATCAGCCCGGCAAGGCCGATATTCGCGAAGTGGCGTTTGTGGAGTACGGTCAGTTGAAGGGCGTGGTTTCAGCCGATGATATCTGGCGCGGCGGTTTTTCCAGCTCGTCCGGTTATGAGCTGGCGAAGCAGATGCTGGTGCAAGCGGAGTTTCCGCGGGCGCTGTTTGTCGCCTCGGACTCCATCGCCATCGGCGTGCTGCGCGCCATCCACGAACGCGGGCTGGCGATCCCGGAAGATATTTCGCTGATTAGCGTCAACGATATCCCCACCGCGCGCTTTACCTTCCCGCCGCTGTCGACGGTGCGGATCCACTCCGAAATGATGGGCAGCCAGGGGGTGAACCTGCTAATCGAGAAGGCCCGCGATGGCCGCGCCCTGCCGCTTAACGTTTTTGTTCCCAGCGTGTTGAAGCTGCGCGGCACCACCCGTTAATCCAACCCCATCCCGGCGGCGCTGCGCCTGGTCGGGCTACCGCTCCTGCCCGGAACGCCATTCTGTAGGTCGGGTAAGGCGAAGCCGCTACCCGACACAAAGCGGTTCATTTTGTGATCGAGTTAAAGTAAATCATCCCTGGCGATTTTATTTAGTAAAAGTTTTACTAAAATGAGTTTTATCTTATTAAGCCGTTCAGGGAGGCGATATGAATCGCTGGGAAAACCTTCAACTCACTCATGAAAACAGGCTGCCGCCGCGGGCGTATTTCTTCTCTTACGACTCACTGGCCCAGGCGCGGACCTTCGCCCGCGAAACCAGTAGCCGCTTCCTGTCCCTCAGCGGGCAGTGGAACTTCCGCTTCTTCACCAACCCGTTGCTGGTACCGGAGAGCTTTACCTCATGCTATCAGAACGAGTGGGGGCCGATTACCGTACCGGGCATGTGGCAGATGGAAGGCCACGGCCAGCTGCAGTACACCGACGAAGGTTTCCCCTTCCCCATCGACGTGCCCTATGTCCCGACCGATAACCCGACCGGCGCCTACCAGCGCCTGTTCACCCTCGGCGACGGCTGGCAGGGCAAACAAACCATCATTAAATTCGATGGCGTCGAAACCTATTTCGAAGTCTACGTTAACGGCCAGTACATCGGCTTTAGCAAAGGCAGCCGCCTGACCGCCGAGTTCGATATCAGCGCGGCGGTGAAAACCGGCGACAACCTGCTGTGCGTGCGCGTGATGCAGTGGGCGGACTCCACCTATATTGAAGATCAGGACATGTGGTGGTCGGCGGGCATTTTCCGCGACGTCTATCTGGTGGGGAAAAATCCGCTGCACGTGCAGGATTTCACCGTGCGCACCGATTTTAACGATGACTACATCGACGCGACCCTCTCCTGCCAGCTGACGCTGGAAAACCTGGCTCCGCAGACGGCGGCGGCAACGCTGGAATATACCCTGTTCGACGGCGAAAAAGCGCTTTATTCGGGCAACGTCGGTCAACTGCAGGTCAGCCAGCAGCTAAATACCGGCTTCACAATTGATGTGAGCGCGCCGCAGCAGTGGTCGGCGGAAAGCCCGTATCTCTATCATCTGGTGCTGACGTTAAAGAACGCCGCCGGCGAGGTGCTGGAAATCATTCCGCAGCGCGTCGGTTTCCGCGATATCAAAGTGCGTGACGGCTTGTTCTACATCAACAACCGCTACGTAATGCTGCACGGCGTGAACCGCCACGATAACGACCATCTGAAAGGCCGCGCGGTCGGCATGGATCGCGTGGAAAAAGATCTGCTGTTGATGAAGCAGCACAACATCAACTCGGTGCGCACCGCTCACTATCCGAACGACCCGCGTTTCTATGAAATGTGCGATATCTACGGATTGTTCGTGATGGCGGAAACCGACGTGGAGTCCCACGGTTTCGCCAACGTCGGCAACCTCAGCGCCATCACCGACGATCCGGCCTGGGAACATATCTACGTTGAGCGCATCGTGCGCCACGTTCACGCGCAGAAAAACCATCCGTCGATCGTCATCTGGTCGCTGGGTAACGAATCCGGCTATGGCTGCAACATCCGCGCCATGTACCACGCCACCAAAGCGCTGGATGATACCCGGTTGGTGCACTACGAAGAGGATCGCGACGCCGAGGTGGTGGATATCATCTCCACCATGTACACCCGCGTGCCGCTGATGAACGAATTTGGCGAACATCCACATGAAAAACCGCGCATTATCTGCGAATACGCCCATGCGATGGGCAACGGTCCCGGCGGATTAACCGAATACCAGAACGTCTTCTACCAGCATGACTGCATCCAGGGCCACTACGTGTGGGAATGGTGCGACCACGGGATTCAGGCCAGCGACGATAACGGCGCGGTGTGGTACAAATTCGGCGGCGATTATGGCGACTACCCGAACAACTACAACTTCTGCCTCGATGGGCTGATTTTCTCCGACCAGACGCCGGGGCCGGGCCTGCGCGAATACAAGCAGGTCATCGCCCCGGTGAAAGTACAGGCACGGGATATCTGCCGCGGCGAACTGCGGGTGGAAAACAAACTGTGGTTCTCCACTCTCGATGACTACACCCTGCGCGTTGAAGTGCGCGCCGAAGGCGAAACGCTCTCCAGTCAGCTGCTGAAAGTGCAAGACCTGGCGCCGAACAGCGGCCGCGACCTGCAAATCGCCCTGCCGCAGCTCGACGAGCGTGAAGCTTTCGTCAACATCATGGTGACCAAAGATTCGCGCACCCCGTATAGCGAAGCCAATCACGATATCGCCGTCTATCAGTTCCCGCTTAAAGCGCGAACAGCCGCGCGAACGCCGCTGTTAAACGCCAGCGCCACGCCGCTGCAGATTGCCGATGAACGCCTGAGCTACACCATCAGCGGCCATAACTTCCGGGTGGTGTTCAGCAAGGTTAGCGGCAAACTGAGCGAATGGCAGGTCAACGGCGTCGACCAGGTAACCCGCGAGCCGAAGATTAACTTCTTCAAACCAATGATTGATAACCATAAACAGGAATACGAAGGACTGTGGCAGCCGGCCCACCTGCAGATAATGCAGGAGCATCTGCGCGAATTCAGCGCTGAAATAGAGGGCGAAACGGTGGTGATCACCACCCGCAGCGTGATTGCGCCGCCGGTGTTCGACTTCGGTATGCGCTGTACCTATCGCTGGCAGATTACCCCGCAGGGCCACATCAACGTTGAGCTGGCCGGCGAGCGCTACGGCGACTATCCACACATTGTCCCGTGCATCGGCTTTATGCTGGGCATTAACGGTGAGTTCGACCAGGTGAACTACTATGGCCGCGGGCCGGGCGAGAACTACGCCGACAGCCAGCAAAGCAACATCATTGATATCTGGCATACCACCGTCGACGATATGTTCGTCAATTATCCATTCCCGCAGAACAACGGTAATCGTCAGCACGTGCGCTGGGCATCGTTCAGCGACCGCCACGGCAGCGGTCTGCTGGTCGTTCCGCGCAATCCGCTCAACGTCAGCGCGTGGCACTTTACGGCAGAAAACCTGCACGCCGCCCAGCACTGCAACGAACTGCAGCGCAGCGATGACATCACCCTGAATATCGATGCGCAACTGCTCGGCCTCGGCTCCAACTCCTGGGGCAGCGAAGTGCTGGATAGCTGGCGCGTCTGGCTCAACACCTTCAACTATGGCTTTACGCTGCTGCCGCTGGAGGGCGGATGCGGCACCTCGCAGGTACTGGCGAACCATAGCTTCGGCGCCGGTTTCTTTTCCCCCGTTGCACACAGCGAGGCTGAACAATGAGAATTCTCGATAATTTAGAACAGTTTACGCAGGTTTATCATAGCGGCCGCAAATGGCAGCGCTGCGTGGAAGCCATCAATAACATCGACAACATCCGCCCGGGCGTGGCGCATTCCATTGGCGATTCGCTCTCCTATCGGGTGGAAACCGATAGTACGACCGACGCGCTATTTGTCGGCAACCGCCGCTACTTTGAGGTGCACTATTACCTGCAAGGGCAGCAGAAAATCGAGTTTGCCGCCAAAGAAAATCTGCAAACCGTCGCCTGCTACCGCGACGAAACCGATCGCGAATACCTGAAAGGGATCGGTGAAACGGTGAAGGTTCACGAAGGGCAGATGGTGATTTGCGATATCGACGAAGCCTACCGCTTTATCTGCGATGCGCCGGTAAAAAAAGTGGTACTGCGAGTCACGGTTGAAGACGGATACTTCCTCAATAAGTAAACCCGCGTTAAGCGACAAGGGAGGTCAACGGGTACACCCGTTGGCCTTTCGGTTCCAGCCCGCTTAGGCGGGTAGATGAATGATTGGAGGACGTATGTCCGAGTCTGTACGTGCCAAAATCGGCAAGTTCGCGCTGCTATCGATGGCCTTTACCGCCGTCTTTAACGTGCGAAATATCGTCAATAATAACATTGAGTTAGGTCTCAGTTCCGCGCCTATCTTCTTATTCGCCACTATCGTTTACTTTATCCCGTTCGTGTTTATCATCGCCGAATTCGTCTCGGCCAATAAACACTCCGAATCCGGGATGTACGCGTGGCTGAAGCAGCCGCTGGGTACCCGCGCCGCCTATCTTGGTTCCTTCCTCTACTGGTTTGTGAACCTGTTCTTTTTCCTCTCGCTGTTGCCGAACGTAGTGGCCTACGCCTCATACGCGATCACCGGGTACGCGATCCCCTTCTCGCCGATGGTGACCTCGCTTATCTCCATCGTGCTGTTCGCCATGGCCACCCATATATCCACCAAAGGGGCGACCTGGCTGGGTAAAATTTCCGAATGCGTGGCCTACGGCGTGTTCGCTTTGTTCGCGATTTACGTCGTCGGCGCGCTGACCGCACTGGGTTCCGGTCACGTCCCGGCGCAGCCGATTACCCTGGCGGCGATGGAGCCGACCATCAACTGGGCGACGCTCGGTATCATGTGCTGGATTTTCCAGGCCGCGGGCGGCGCGGAAACCGTTGCCGCCTACCTCAACGACACCAAGGGCGGGCAGAAATCCTTTATTAAAGTCATCATCACCGCCGGGGTGCTGATTGGCGGTATGTACGCCTTAGGTTCGCTGCTGGTTAACGTCTTTGTCGCCCGTGAAAACCTGACCTACGCCGGCGGAATGGTGGAAATCTTTACCGGTCTCGGCGCCTACTTCCACATTTCTGAAGCGCTGATGGGCCGCTTCGTCGGCATCATCCTGTTTATCGCTATCTTCGGCAGCATGATGATGTGGACCGCCGCGCCGGTCAAAATCCACTTCTCGGAAATCCCGAAGGGTATCTACGGCCAGAAAACCACCGAGCTGAACGCCCACGGCGTGCCGGTACGCGCCGCCTGGTGGCAGTTCCTGTTCGTTTTCCTGATGTTGATTGTTAACGGCTTCGGCTCCGCCAGCGTGCAGCAGATGATGAACACCGCCATTAATCTCACCGCCGGTACCGCCATGCTGCCGCCGCTGTTCATCATGGCCGCCTACTTCGTCTTCCGCTGGAAACACGATGACACGCCGCGCGACTTCCGTATGGGCTCAAGGAAAGTGGGCATGAGCGTGGTATCGATGCTGATAGTGATTTTCGTGGTTAGCATGACCGCTTCCGCCTTCCCGCCGGGCGTCGATCTGGTTAACGCTTTCTTTATCAACGTCTTTATGACCGCGGTCTTCTCCGGCCTGGCGTGGTGGTGGATCACCCGCTTTGAAAAAAAGCAGCAACGTCTGCGCGCCGCGGCGCCGGTTAACGCTGCCGCCGCCGGTAAATAACGTTCCTGTCGTCCCGTCAGCCCCTCGTCGGCTGGCGGGATTTTTTTATCCCTCGCCTGATTACGTATTACTCAACCTTTTTCGTGATCGAGTTAAAGCTATTCGGTTTCTTTACTTCTATTTACTAAAAGTTTTACTAAAATCGACATTAATTCTTAACTACCTCTACCCTACAAACAACACAACCCCCTTCAGCGACCCTCTGAAGGACAATGTGTGGAGATGTGTTATGTCTGATACTAAACGTAATACCATCGGCAAGTTCGGCCTGTTATCGCTGACCTTTGCCGCCGTTTACAGTTTCAATAACGTCATCAACAACAATATCGAACTGGGGCTGGCGTCGGCGCCGATGTTCTTCCTCGCTACCCTGTTCTACTTCATTCCGTTTTGCCTGATTATCGCCGAGTTCGTGTCACTGAATAAAAACTCCGAGGCCGGGGTTTACGCCTGGGTGAAGAGTTCGCTCGGCGGCCGTTGGGCGTTTATCACCGCCTATACCTACTGGTTCGTAAACCTGTTTTTCTTCACCTCGCTGCTGCCGCGCGTGATCGCCTATGCCTCTTACGCCTTCCTCGGCTACGAATACATTCTGACGCCGTTCGCCACCACCGTGCTGAGCATGGCGCTGTTCGCCTTCTCCACCTGGATCTCCACCAACGGCGCGAAAATGCTGGGGCCTATCACCTCCGTTACCTCATCGCTGATGCTGCTGCTGACGCTCTCCTATATTTTGCTGGCCGGTACCGCGCTGGTGGGCGGCGTACAGCCAGCGGATCCGATCACCGTCGAGGCGATGATCCCTGACTTCAACTGGGCGTTCCTTGGTATTACCACGTGGATCTTTATGGCGGCGGGCGGCGCGGAATCGGTGGCGGTATACGTCAACGATGTGAAAGGTGGCTCGAAATCCTTTGTCAAAGTGATCATCCTCGCCGGGATCTTCATCGGCGTGCTTTACTCGATCTCCTCCGTGCTGATCAACGTCTTCGTCAGCAGTAAAGAGCTGAAGTTTACCGGCGGATCGGTGCAGGTGTTCCACGGCCTGGCGGCTTACTTTGGCCTGCCGGAAATTCTGATGAACCGCTTCGTCGGCCTCGTTTCGTTTACCGCGATGTTTGGCTCGCTGCTGATGTGGACCGCCACCCCGGTTAAAATTTTCTTCTCGGAAATCCCCTCCGGCATCTTTGGTAAAAAAACCGTCGAGCTCAATGAGAACGGCGTCCCGGCGCGCGCGGCCTGGATCCAGTATCTGATCGTCATTCCGCTGATGATCATCCCGACGTTGGGATCCAACACCGTGCAGGATCTGATGAACACCATCATCAACATGACCGCCGCCGCTTCCATGCTGCCGCCGCTGTTCATCATGCTGGCCTACCTCAACCTGCGCCGCAAGCTCGACCATCTGCCGCGCGATTTCCGCATGGGCTCGCGTACTACCGGCATCGTGGTGGTATCCATGCTGATTGTGATTTTCGCCATCGGTTTCGTCGCCTCAACCTTCCCAACCGGTGGCAACATCCTGACCATCATTTTCTACAACGTCGGCGGGATCGTGATTTTCCTTGGCTTCGCGTGGTGGAAATACAGCAGATACGTCAAAGGATTAACCCAGGAACAACAACAAATAGAAGCGGCTCCGGCTTCCCATACCTCTTAAATACCTTAAAAAAATGAAAACTAACTCTTACGTATACGGGGCACTCGTTGCCCTGGCTTTTTGCGCCCCTGCGGCGGCCGCTGAGACTGTCCATCCGGCCGAGCACGACGATACCAAAACGCCGGAATTAACCACCACCTCCTATCGCTTTTACGGCGAGTTGGGGGTTGGCGGATACATGGATTTAGAAGGCGAGGACAAACATAAATACAGCGATGGCACCTATATCGAGGGCGGGCTGGAGGTCAAAAACGGCCACTGGTTCGGGCTGATTTACGGCGAAGCCTGGACGGTACAGGCCGATAGCCAGGGCAATGCCTGGACGCCGGGCCACAGCTGGGGCGGCGTGGAAGGCGGCCTTAACCGCCTCTATGGCGGCTATAAAACCGATAACAACACCGAGATCATGCTCAGCCTGCGCCAGGACTCGTCGCTGGACGACCTGCAGTGGTGGGGCGACTTTACCCCCGATCTGGGTTACGTGATCCCCAATACCCGCGACATCATGTACGCTCTGAAGGTACAAAACCGCAGCGGCGATTTCCGCTATAGCGTCACCGCCACGCCGGCCGGGCATCACGATGAAAGCAAGGCCTGGCTGCACTTCGGCAAATATGACCGCTATGACGATAAGTACACCTATCCGGCGATGATCAACGGCTACGTACAGTACGACATCGTCAAAGACGTCACCTGGATGAACGGCCTTGAAGTGACCGACGGCACCGGGCAGCTATTCCTGACCGGCGTTCTGTCGCCCAATCTGGCCTTCCGCGCCTGGCACCATACCGGCCGCGCCAAAGGGCTGGATGTCCCCGGCAGCGAAACCGGCTTTATGGCCAGCGCCATGTATGAAGCCTTAAGCGGGCTCTACTTCTCCACCGCATACAGCTACGCCAAACACCGCCCGGACCACGCCGCTGATGAAACCACCGCGTTTATGCAATTTGGCATCTGGTACGAATACGGCGGCGGGCGTTTCGCCACCGCCGCCGACAGCCGTTTTTACACAAGCAACACCAGCGGCGACCCGAGCGACAAAATTTTCCTGATGCAATACTTCTACTGGTAACAAGGAGCCGAGATACCATGAACCTCACCACTACGCTGACGCCGCTGGCCTGCGCGCTGATGCTGAGTTTTTCCGCCCACGCCGTCACCGCGCAGGCGTTTAAAAACGTCATCGACCGCAGCGGCGCGCCGCAGTATATGCAGGATTTCGACGCCGACGACCACCAGCGCTTCAACCCCTTTTTCGACCTCGGGGCGTGGCACGGCCACCTGCTGCCCGACGGCCCGGCGACCATGGGCGGCTTCCCCGGCCCGGCGCTGCTGACCGAAGAGTACATCAACTTTATGGCCACCAACTTCGATCGCCTGACGGTATATCAGAACGGCAAAAAGGTCGATTTCACCCTGCAGGCCTGGAGCCTGCCCGGCGCGCTGAAACAAACGCTGACCGCCCCCGGCGTGAAGGTGGAGATGACGCTGCGCTTCGCCAGCGCCCACACTTCACTGCTGGAGACCAAAATCACCAGCAACACTCCGCTAAAGCTGGTGTGGGATGGCGAACTGCTGGAAAAACTGGCCGCCAAAGAGGGTAAAGCGCTATCGGACAAAACCATTGATGAAGCCTTCCCGGACTATCAGCGCCGTCTGAGCGCCACGCCCGACGGCCTGACGGTCAGCTTTGGCAAGGTTCGCGCCGCCTCCGACCTGATGACCTCCGGCGAATCGCAGTATCAGATCCACCGTTCGCTGGTAACCGAGACCCGTATCGACGGCCACCGCTTTACCAGCAGCGCGGAGATCCGCGGCTCCACCACCCTCTACACCACCTATTCGCACCTACTCACCGCGGAGCAAGCGCGGCGGGAAAAAGCGCAGATCCGCGATATTCTGGCGCGCCCGGCTTACTATCTCACCGCCTCCGAACAGCGCTGGGACGGCTATCTGCAAAAAGGGCTCAGCAACCCCGACGCTACCGCCGAACAGACCCGCGTGGCGGTGAAAGCTATTGAAACGCTCAACGGCAACTGGCGCGCGCCGGGCGGCGCGGTGCATTACCATACCGTCACCCCATCCGTGACCGGCCGCTGGTTCTCCGGCAACCAGACCTGGCCGTGGGATACCTGGAAACAGGCCTACGCCATGGCCCACTTCAACCCGGATATCGCCAAAGAGAATATCCGCGCCGTCTTCTCCTGGCAGATAAAAGCCAATGATAAGGTGCGCCCGCAGGATGCCGGATTTGTGCCCGATCTGATCGCCTGGAACCTGAGCCCCGAGCGCGGCGGCGACGGCGGCAACTGGAACGAACGCAACACCAAGCCAAGCCTCGCGGCCTGGTCGGTGATGGAGGTATATAACGTCACCAAAGATAAAGCGTGGCTGGAAGAGATGTATCCGAAGCTGGTGGCCTATCACGACTGGTGGTTGCGCAATCGCGACCATAACGGTAACGGCGTGCCGGAATATGGCGCGACCCGCGATAAGGCGCACAACACCGCCGACGGCGCCATGCTGTTCACGGTGAAAAAAGGGCAAACCGAGCAGACGCTTTCGGGCCTTCGCGCCTACGAACAGGTGACGGCCAAAGGCGATTACGACAGCCTCGAAATTCCGGCGCAGGTAGCGGCGTCGTGGGAGTCCGGGCGCGACGATGCGGCGGTATTTGGTTTTATCGATAAAGAACAGCTGGATAAATACGTCGCCAACGGCGGCAAACGCAGCGACTGGACGGTGAAATTCGCCGAAAACCGCGACCGCAACGGCAACCTGCTGGGGTATTCGCTGCTCCAGGAATCGGTCGATCAGGCCAGCTATATGTACAGCGATAACCACTATCTGGCGCAGATGGCGACCATTCTTGGCAAAGCGGAAGAGGCAAAGCGCTATCAGGCGCTGGCGGCGAAGCTGGCGGATTATATCAATACCTGTATGTTCGACCCGCAGACTCGTTTCTATTACGATATTCGTATCGAAGAACAACCGCTGGCCAACGGCTGCGCCGGTAAACCGATCGTCGAGCGCGGCAAGGGGCCGGAAGGCTGGTCGCCGCTGTTTAACGGCGCGGCGACGCAGCAACATGCTGACGATGTGGTTTCGGTGATGCTCGACCCGAAAGAGTTCAACACCTTTGTGCCTCTGGGCACCGCCGCGCTGACCAACCCGGCCTTTGGCGCCGATATTTACTGGCGCGGACGGGTGTGGGTGGATCAGTTCTGGTTCGGCCTGAAGGGAATGGAGCGCTACGGTCATCGCGATGAGGCGCTGAAGCTGGCGGACGCCTTCTTCCAGCACGCCAAAGGCTTAACCGCCGATGGCCCGATTCAGGAGAACTACAATCCGCTGACCGGCGCCCAGCAGGGGGCGCCCAACTTCTCGTGGAGCGCGGCGCATTTATATATGTTGTATAACGAGTTTTTCCGTAAGCAGTAATTCCCCTCAGCTTGCCCCTCTCCCACAGGGAGAGGGAACCTCACATCTGCGGTAACAGGCCGATAAAGCTGCGCTTCTGCCGCGGCTGCGACATCATCTCCTCCAGCTTTTCGACGCAGGCTAAATAGTGCGGCGTCTTCTTATGCGCCAGCACCGCCTCATCGTCTTTATAGGCTTCGTAGATAAAAAAGCGGGTTTTCACCTCGGGATCCTGCAGGACATCAAAGCGCAGGTTGCCTGGTTCCCGCAGCGCGCCCTCGTGGTTGGCGCGAAACACCTCGAGAAACTCATCCACCCGCTCGGGTTTAATATTGATCTCCACCAGCGTCACGTTCATTTCAGCTCTCCCTGTTTTTCTTCCTGCCAGAACTGATACGCTTCGCGCGCGTTCAGATTCTCATGCACCACCTTTTTCACCGCCTTCAGCATCGCGCGCGGGGCGCTGGACTGGAAGATATTGCGCCCCATATCCACCCCGGACGCCCCCTGGTCGATCGCCCGCCAGCACATCTCCAGCGCCTCATGCTCCGGCAGTTTTTTACCGCCGGCGATAACGATCGGCACCGGACAGCTGGCGGTCACTTTTTCAAAGCCTTCCTCAACGAAATAGGTCTTCACAAACTGCGCCCCCATTTCGGCGGCAATCCGGCTGGCCAGCGAGAAATAGCGCGCGTCGCGGGTCATCTCTTTGCCGACGCCGGTAACCGCCAGTACCGGCATACCGTAGCGATTACCGGCATCCACCAGTTTGATGATGTTATTGATCGACTGATGTTCGTATTCGCTGCCGATATAAACCTGCGCCGCCACCGCGCATACGTTGAGACGCAGCGCGTCTTCCATCGCCACCGCCACGCATTCGTTGGAGAGTTCGCTCAAAATCGAATTGCCGCCGGAGGCGCGCAGCACCACCGGCTTATTGGTGGCCGCCGGTACCTGGCTACGCAGTACGCCGCGGGTGCACATCAGCACGTCGGTGTCGGCAAACAGCGGCGCAATCGACAGGTCGATACGCTCAAGCCCGGTCGTTGGCCCCTGGAAGTAGCCGTGATCGAAGGCCAGCATCACCGTGCGGTTGCTGTGCGGATTAAAGATGCGCGCCAGCCGTGACTGCATGCCCCAATCCAGTGAACCACAGCCTTTCAGGGTATACAGCGTATTCTGCTGCGGGCGGTCGATGCCGAAGTCCTTACCCTCTTTGATATCGTCTAAATCAGCCATCTTTTCCTCCGTCAGAAGTCGTAGTTGTTGATGTTCTCTTTGCTGAACACCACGCGCTCCGGCAGCAGCACGATACCGTTGCCCTTCGCCTCATACTGGTAGCCCTGCACGCTATTCGGTTCGACCTTCAGCGAGCCGATATCTTTCACCTCAACGCTGTCGCCGACGTTAAGATCGCCCTTTTTCAACAATCGATCGGCGACGTTAACCGCAATTTTGCCCTGCTGAACCACATCCCACAGGCCGAACGCTTTCACCGTGCCGCGCTCAACGTACGGGCGCATCACGTTCGGAGTACTAAAGCCTACGATCGCCACGCCCTGACGCTTGAGGTTCTCCGCCGCCTGCGCCGCCGCTGGCAGCGCATTGGCATCCGGCGCGATAATGGCGTCGAGATCCGGATACGCTTTTAAGATCCCCTCGGCGGTTTGCAGCGATTTGGTGGCATCGTTATAGCCAAACTGGGTGGTGACGATTTGCCACTGCGGATGCTCTTTTTCGATTTTGGCTTTGGCTTCCTTCACCCACTGGTTCTGGTCGGTCACCGTCGGGCTGGAGTAGAAAAACGCGACTTTGGCGGCAGGTTTGCTGACCTGCTTTTCCGCCATCTCGACCAGCAGGCCGCCGAGCTGCTGCGGCGTACCCTGGTTGATATAGATGCTGCGGCACTCCGGCTTGGTATCGGAATCCCAGGTCAGGACTTTCACCCCACGCTGCATCGCCCGCTTCAGCGCCGGACACAGGCCGTCCGGCGAGACGGCGGAGACGATAATCGCGTTGTAGCCCTGGTTGACGAAGTTGTTGATAAGCTGCACCTGGCCGGAGACGCTGGGCTCGGTGGGACCGTCATAGGTGACATCCACGCCCAGCGCTTTCCCCGCCTCTTTCGCGCCGTTACCGCCGCTGGTAAAGAAGCCGACGCCGACCAGCTTAGGAATAAAGGCGATGCGGTCCGCCGCCTGTGCGGTGACTACGCTCATCGCCAGCGCCAGCACGATCAGTTTTAATTTCATTTTATGCTCCGATTGTTTTATGCGAGAAAAGACGCCGCCAGGTCGCGCGCACCCATTCACGGTGCAGGCTCAGCGAACGCCCCATCACCACCACAACCAACAGCGCCCCTGACAGCGCGCTCGACACCTGGTTGGGGATGCCGACCATCTGTAAACCCTGTTGCAGATACCCCACCAGCAATGCCGCCAGCGCGGTACCCAGTATCGATCCCGAGCCGCCGTAAATATTGGCCCCGCCGAGCACCGCCGCGGTCAGCGCCGGCATCAGCAGGTCGCGGCCCAAATCCGAACGCGCCGAGCCGAAATAGGAGACCATCACCAGCGCCGCGACCGCCGAGGCGACGCCAACCAGGCCATACAGCACGTACGGGATGCCGTTCACCGACAGCGCGGCATAGCGCGCGGCGCGCGGGTTTTGCCCGAGCAAAAAGAGGTGGCGGCCAAAGCGCCCGCGATGGGCCAGTAGCCAGAAGAAAAAGGTGATAATCGCGAATAGCACCAACGGCAGCGGCAGTCCGACGAGGGTTAAATTGGCGAAGGCGGTGAAGCTATCGGGAAAACCGCCAATCCCCTCGTAACCGGTCGCGCCGGCCATCCCGGAAAGCAACAGCGCGCCGCCGCCGTACAGATATAGCGTACCAAGCGTGATCACCAGCGGGCTGATGCCGGTGTAGTGAATCAGCGCGGCGTTGAATAACCCGCATAGCAGCCCCAAGAGCAACGTCAGCGATACCGCGAGCCACAGCGGCCAGCCCGCCTGGGTCATCACCCCGAGGGCGATGGCGCACAGGCCGATGGTCGAGCCCAGCGAAATATCGATCCCGCCGCTGATGATCACCAGCGTCAGCGGCAGCGCGACGATGCCGATGCAGATAAAGTCGCTGGTGCTAAAGAGCAGCATATTGATATCCAGCATGCGCGGATTCAAAGCGCCGAATAGCAGGATTTCCGCGATCAGCAACGCCAGCAGCGCGCTTTCCCAGTTAAGCTTCAGCTTCATTTAAGCCACCTCTTTGCTTTTGCGTTCGGGAAAGCGGGCAACCTGTTTGCCCCCTTTATTACCGGGCTGGAAACGGCTGTACTTTAGCGCCCGCTGATGGCGGGCCAGCGCCTGGCGCAGGCGGCCATCGAGCACCAGCACCCCGAGCAGCACCAGGCCGGCGATAAAGTCATTCCACCAGGCTGGAAGGCGGAACAGCACCAGCACGGTGTCAATTTGGGTGAGGAAAAAGGCGCCGAGAAACGCGCCGAGCAGCGTACCGGTACCGCCGAGCAACGAGATCCCGCCCAGTACGCAGGCGGCGATGGCTTTCATCTCCAGCCCGCTGCCGGTCTGATTAGGCACAAAACCAATCTGCGCGGCGAAGACGATCCCGGCGCAGGCCGCCAGCATACCGTTGAGGGTAAAGGCCAGCATCCGCGTACGGTTGACCGCCACCCCCAGCTGGCGCGCGGCGGCGAGGTTATCGCCAACGGCGTAAAAATCACGACCAAAGGCGGTACGCGACAACAGCCAGCCGCCTGCCAGCAGCAGCGCCAGCACCAGCCAGCCCAGCGGCGACACGCCGATAAACGCGGGCTCCGAGAGCGATTTCAGGCTGTCGGGCAAACCCTCGATCCATTTCCCGCCGGTCCATAGCAGCATCACCCCGCGATACAACCCCAGCGTACCGAGCGTCGCGACGATCGCCGGGATGCGCAGCCCCACGACCAGCAGGCCGTTAAAAGCTCCGGCCAGCGCGCCAATCGCCAGCGCGAAGGCGATAGCCGTCGCCAGCCCGTAACCGTTGTTCAACGCCACACCGACGGCGATGGCGCACAGCCCAACGGTCGAACCTACCGACACGTCAATATTGCGGGTCAGCATCACCAGCGTCGCGCCCAATGCCAGCAGGCAGAGGATCTGCGAGCTGGCGAAAATCATCGCCAGGGTCTGCAGGCTGAAATAGGCTGGATTGAGCGCCACCAGCACGACAAAGAGCGCCACGATGGCAAAGAAGGCGCTCAGTTCGCGATTCTTCAGTAACGTTTTCATGCCTGTCCTCCGAAGGCCAGGGTCATCATGCGATCGACGGTCACCGCCTGCCGCGCCAGCTCACCGCTGTAGCGGCCCTGATGCATCACCAACACCCGGTCGGCAAGATCGACGAACTCATCCACATCGGAAGAGATCATCAGCACCGCCACGTTTTGCGCAGCAACGCTTTTTAGCAGTTGATAGATATCGGCGCGGGCGGAGACATCCACGCCGCGCGTCGGCTCATCGACAATCAGCAGTAACGGATTAGCTTCCAGACAGCGCGCCAGCAGCACTTTTTGCTGGTTGCCGCCAGAGAGAGTGCGCACCGGCTGATCGCCATCGGCCAGCTTGATCCCCAGCGCCCGGTGATAGCGTTCAACCACCGCCGCCTCCCGTTTCCCCTGCTGCCACCACGACGGCTGATTGAACATCACCGTGTTCCAGCGCACCGGCGCATCGAGAAACAGCCCCGAGACCTGGCGGTCTTCCGGCAGATAGACCAGCCCGCTGGCCAACCTGGCGCGGGTGCTGTCGCGGCTAATTTCGCGGTTCTCAAGCCAGATTCGCCCGGCGCGCGGTGGACGCAGGCCGTATAAGGTTTCGGCAAATTCGGTGCGCCCGGATCCCACCAGCCCGGCCAGACCGACGATCTCTCCGGCGCGGATCTCCAGATTGAGATCGATAAAGCCTTCGCCGGTAAGATCTTCCACCCGCAGCACGGGAAAGTCCTGCGGTTGCGTACGGCGGTTGCCCGGTAGCGACAGCCACAGCTTTTGCGTGTCGCTCAGCGCATGGTCGCGGCTGACCGGCGTCATCGCGTTAATCAGTTGTTCGTCGCGGTATGCCGCGGTCTCGCCGCTCAGCACCACCGCGCCGTCGCGCATCACCGAAATATGGCTGGCAAGCTGGCGGATTTCGGGCAATTTGTGTGAGATAAAGACGATCCCAACGTCCAGCGCCTGTAACGCGCGGATCTGGCTAAAGAGCCTCTCGGTTTCACCCGGCGTTAAAGAGGCGGTGGGTTCATCCAGGATCAGGATCCTGGCCTCGCGCATCAGCCCGCGCAGGATCTCGACCATCTGTTGATCGGCTACCTCGAGCGTGCTGGCGCTGGCGTCGAGGTTGATCTGGCAGTTCAACTGCTGCAGTTTGTCCTGCAACCGCGCGACGGTATCCGCCCGCTTCGGCAGGCGGAAAAGAATGTTCTCGCGCACGCTGAGGTTGGGAAACAGCATCGGCTCCTGCGGCACCAAATAGATGCCTAACTGATGAGCCAGCGCCGGATTGAGGCGCGCAAACGCGCGTTCGCCGATCGTCAGTTCACCGCTATCCGGCGTTTCGACGCCGGCGATGATCTTCATCAGCGTCGATTTACCCGCGCCGTTGCCGCCCATCAGCGCATGTACCTGGCCCGCGCCTAGCGTGAAATTAATGCCCTTGAGCACCGCAACGCCGGAAAACTGTTTGCAAATCTGGCGAGCTTCAAGCAGTGGCTTCATCATCGCGCCTCGATTGAACAAATGATTTTTAAATTTAATAATGTTCAAAAGCGTAGACGGTGAACTATATTTACAACCGTGCGAAGATCACACTTTGGTGCTTTAGATCGTCAGGAAAAAATGGGTCAGCGATGAAAGATCCGTTTTGCCAGTCGGCTCACACTTTCCGACCGCGCAATAGCGAACATATGATCTAAATTTTTATAAGAGTTCAATTTATGAGCGAAAAACGCATTACGGAAGAGAACCGCTACGCCGGGCTGGCGTTAGCCGAGGAAGAGCTGGTGGCGCGGGTGGCGTGGTGCTACTACCACGACGGCCTGACGCAAAATGACATCGGCGAGCGTTTGGGGCTGCCACGGCTGAAGATTTCTCGCCTGCTGGAGAAAGGCCGTCAGTCCGGGGTGATCCGCGTGCAGATCAACTCGCGCTATGAGGGCTGTCTGGCGCTGGAAAGTGAACTCCAGCAGCGCTTTGGCCTCAAGATTGCCCGCGTGCTGCCGGCGCTCAACACCCCGCCGATGAATACCCGGCTGGGTATCGGCGCGGCGCAGTCTCTGATGGGCATTCTGCAACCGGGGCAATTATTAGCAGTCGGTTTCGGCGAAGCCACCATGAGCTGCCTGCAGCATCTCAGCGGCTTTATCGGCTCGCAGCAGGTGCGGCTGGTGACCCTCTCCGGCGGCGTCGGCCCCTATATGACCGGCATCGGCCAGCTTGATGCCGCCTGCAGCGTCAGCATTATTCCGGCGCCGCTGCGGGTCTCTTCGGCGGAGGTCGCCGAGATCCTGCGCCGCGAGTCGAGCGTGCGCGACGTGATGCTGGCGGCGACGGCGGCGGACGCGGCGGTGGTTGGCATTGGCGCCATCGATCAGCGGCGCGACGCCACCATTTTACGCTCCGGCTATATCAGCGAGGGCGAACAGCTGATGTACGCGCGCAAAGGCGCGGTCGGCGACATTTTAGGTTATTTCCTGCAGGCCGACGGCCGGCCGGTAGAAGGACTGGAGATCCATCGGGAACTGCTCGGCGTAACCCTTGATGAGCTGGCGCAGCTGCCAACCATCGTCGGCGTCGCCGGGGGAGAACAAAAAGCGCAGGCGATTCATGCCGCTCTGATTGGCAAGCGCATTAATGGCCTGGTAACGGAAGAGACAACAGCACGCGCGGTGCTCGCACTGGCCTCCTGACGGCCTGGCGCCGCGCGACAACAGCGAGGCGCATGTCATGAGTTACCTGTTAGCGTTAGATGCCGGGACCGGCAGCATTCGGGCGGTCATTTTCGATCTTAATGGCCGCCAGTTGGCGGTAGGCCAGGCCGAATGGAAACACCTGAGCGTCGATAACGTCCCCGGCTCGATGGAGTTCGACCTTACCACCAACTGGCAGCTGGCCTGCCAGTGCATTCGCCAGGCGCTCGATGCCGCCCGGCTCTCTGCCGCCGATATTCAGTCCGTCGCCTGCTGTTCGATGCGCGAAGGGATCGTCCTCTATGACCGCGACGGCGAGGCCATCTGGGCCTGCGCCAACGTCGATGCCCGCGCCAGCCGCGAAGTGGCGGAGCTTAAGGAGATCCACGACTATCGTTTTGAATCCGAGGTATACGAGGTCTCGGGACAAACCCTGGCGCTTAGCGCCATGCCGCGCCTGCTGTGGCTGGCGCACCACCGCCCCGATATCTACCGCAAAGCGGCAACCATCACCATGATCAGCGACTGGCTGGCGGCGAAGCTATCCGGCGAGCTGGCGGTCGACCCGTCAAACGCCGGCACCACCGGCATGCTCGACCTGTTCAGCCGCGACTGGCGTCCGGCGCTGCTGGATATGGCCGGGCTGCGCGCCGATATGCTGTCGCCGGTCAAAGAGACCGGTACCCTGCTGGGCGCCGTCACCGAAGCGGCGGCGCAGCAGAGCGGCCTGCGCGCCGGGACACCGGTGGTGATGGGCGGCGGCGACGTCCAGCTCGGCTGCCTGGGCCTTGGGGTGGTGCGCGCCGGGCAAACTGCGGTACTCGGCGGCACCTTCTGGCAGCAGGTGGTCAACCTGCCGCAGGTGCGTACCGATCCGCAGATGAATATTCGTGTTAATCCTCACGTCATTCCCGGCATGGCGCAGGCGGAATCGATCAGCTTCTTTACCGGCCTGACCATGCGCTGGTTTCGCGACGCCTTCTGCGCTGAAGAAAAACTGATTGCCGAGCGGCTCGGCGTTGATGCCTATTCACTACTGGAAGAGATGGCCAGCCGCGTGCCAGCCGGTTCCCATGGCGTGATGCCTATTTTTTCCGACGCTATGCACTTTAAGCAGTGGTACCACGCCGCGCCGTCGTTTATTAACCTCTCCATTGATCCGGAGAAGTGCAACAAAGCGACCCTGTTCCGCGCGCTGGAGGAGAACGCGGCGATTGTCTCCGCCTGCAACCTGGCGCAGATTTCGCTGTTCTCCGGCGTGACATTCGAGAGCCTGGTGTTTGCCGGCGGCGGCTCTAAAGGCGCGCTGTGGAGCCAAATCCTCAGCGACGTCACCGGCCTGCCGGTGCGGGTGCCGGTCGTCCGCGAAGCCACTGCTCTGGGCTGCGCCATCGCCGCCGGAACCGGCGCCGGACTGTATGGCGATATGGCCAGTACAGGAGAACGGTTAGTGAGCTGGCACCGCGAGTTCACCCCAAATCCGCAGCATCGCGAGCTGTATCAGGAGATGATGAGCAAGTGGCAGACGGTGTACGCCGATCAGCTTGGCCTTGTCGATAGCGGGCTGACAACATCGATGTGGCAGGCACCGGGCCTGGAGCGCCGCCAGCGCGTAGCGTCTTCCCCGTCACCCTAACCACCGGTACCGATCCGCCTTTCCCCCCTCTCCCTTTGGGAGAGGGCCGGGGTGAGGGACAACGATTTCCGTTCTTTGAATCCCATCACAATCACCGCACTCCCCTTTTCCCTTTTTCTCCGCGACGGCTAAATTAGTAACTCATCCGACCACATAACAATAATTTTACATTGGAAGCCACTATGAGCCGCTATCCGTCGCTTTTCGCCCCGCTTGAGCTGGGCTTCACAACGCTCAAAAACCGCGTGTTGATGGGCTCAATGCACACCGGGCTGGAAGAACTGCCGGACGGCGCACAGCGGCTGGCGGCCTTTTACGCCGAACGCGCCCGTCACGGCGTGGCGCTGATCGTCACCGGCGGCATCGCTCCGGCGCCCTCTGGCGTCACCATGGCCGGCGGCGCGGTACTCAACGATGCCAGCCATCTGGCGCACCATCGTCATATTACCGACGCGGTACATCAGGAAGGCGGCAAAATCGCCCTGCAGATCCTGCACACCGGGCGCTACAGCTACCAGCCCGCGCTAGTGGCCCCTTCGGCGCTACAGGCGCCGATTAACCGTTTTACACCCCATGAACTGAGCCACGATGAGATCCTGACGCTGATCGATGATTTTGCCCACTGCGCCCAACTGGCGCGTGAAGCGGGATATGACGGCGTCGAAGTGATGGGCTCTGAGGGCTATCTGATTAACGAATTTCTCGCCGCGCGCACCAACCAGCGCGACGACCAATGGGGCGGCGATTATGTCAGGCGCATGCGTTTCGCCGTAGAGGTGGTTAAGGCGGTACGCCAGCGCGCCGGCCACGATTTCATTATCATCTACCGCCTGTCGATGCTCGATCTGGTCAACGACGGCAGCACGCTGGCGGAAGTCACCGAACTGGCCAAAGCGATTGAAGCGGCGGGGGCGACAATTATCAACACCGGGATTGGCTGGCACGAAGCGCGCATTCCGACCATCGCCACGCCGGTACCGCGCGGAGCTTTCAGCTGGGTCACCCGCAAGCTGAAAGGCGCGGTGTCGATCCCGTTGATCACCACCAACCGCATCAACGATCCGCAGGTCGCGGAGGATATTCTCGCCCGCGGCGATGCCGATATGGTATCGATGGCCCGCTCGTTCCTCGCCGACGCCGAATTTATGTCGAAAGCGCAGCGCGATCGCGCCAGGGAGATCAATACCTGCATCGGTTGCAACCAGGCGTGTCTCGATCGGATCTTCGCCGGCAAAGTCACCTCTTGTCTGGTCAACCCGCGCGCCTGTCATGAAACCCTGATGCCGGTCCTGCCTGCCAACGCGCCTAAACGGCTGGCGGTCGTCGGCGCCGGGCCGGCCGGTCTGGCCTTCTCCGTTAACGCCGCCGCCCGCGGTCATCATGTCACGTTGTTCGATGCGCTCCCGGAGATCGGCGGCCAGTTTAATATCGCCAAACAGATCCCCGGCAAAGAGGAGTTTCACGAGACGTTGCGTTACTACCGCACCATGCTCGATCTTCATGGTGTCGATCTACGCCTGAACACCCGCGTCACGACAGACGATCTGCTGGCGTTCGATGAGACGATCCTCGCCACCGGTATCGCCCCGCGCCTGCCGGAGATCGACGGGATCGATCATCCTAAAGTGCTGAGCTACCTTGATGTCTTGCGCGATAAAGCGCCAGTTGGCGCGAAGGTGGCGATTATCGGCTGCGGCGGTATCGGCTTCGACACCGCGATGTATTTAAGCCAGTCGGGCGTGGCCACCAGCCAGGATATCGGCGAGTTCTGCCGCGAATGGGGTATCGATACCAGCCTGCAAACGGCGGGAGGGCTGAGTGCTGAAGGCCCACAGCTGAGTAAAAGCCCGCGACAGATTGTGATGCTACAGCGCAAAGCCAGCAAACCGGGCGAAGGGCTCGGCAAAACCACCGGTTGGATCCACCGCGCGACGCTGCTGGCGCGCGGCGTGAAAATGATCCCGGCGGTCAGCTATGAAAAGATCGATGATGAAGGGTTACATGTCACTATCGGCGGCGAGCGCCAACTGTTGGCGGTCGATCAGGTGGTGATCTGCGCCGGCCAGGAACCACGCCGCGAGCTGGCGGATCCGCTGCGCGCGGCGGGGAAAACGGTGCATCTCATCGGCGGTTGCGACGTGGCGGCGGAGCTGGATGCGCGTCGGGCGATTGCCCAGGGCACAAAACTGGCGCTGGCGATTTAGCCGTGTCCCGGGGGCGGCGCGATGCGCCTTCCCCGGGCTACCCGCGGTGTCGTTTTTTTGTCGGGTGGCGGCTAACGCCTTACCCGGCCTACGGTCCTTGCGACCTGCCTTTGATGTCTTCACCACGCTGGCTGAAACTACCAGTGCTGGTGGCCTCAAAATCGCTGAGACGTTCCCGGAAGGCCGGGGCAGCCCGCATGGATGCGGGCTGAGGGCCGTGTTTTGCACGGACGCTGCCTCGGCCCGACCCGAAGCCTGCCGGGATAAGTCGAAGGTACCACGAAGTGGCGATTTTGGCGGCCAGAGCCCGGGAGTACAGAGGGCGGCGGCGACTGGGCGCCCTTTGTGCGCTCCCTGCGCCATGAGGGACATAACGCAGAAGAAATATCGGGAGCGCAATCTGCTCTGAAATAATAAAAAACAACTGTTTTTCCCGGACCAAAACCGTTGCAAACCGATAACAGTATCTACAGGAGACAACAACAAGAATCAGCGCTGCTTACGCACCTTCGTTGCTTTCAAAATGACAAACTTATTGTTCGTCACAATCGTCGTGCAATTACCAAAAGCGCGCTTCAGCTTACGGAAGTAATCGAGGTGGCGGTTGCCGACGACGTACAGCTCGCCGCCATATTTCAGGCTGCGGCGGGCATCGTTAAACATCTGCCAGGCGATATGGTCGGTAATAGCGTGTTGCTGATGGAACGGCGGATTACACAGAATCGCCGTAAAGCGGTCGGGCTCAATGCCGGAGAGCGAGTTGTTGACCATAAATTCACAGCGTGCGATATCGTCCGGCAGGTTGCGCTCGACGTTCAAACGGCTGGAAGCCACCGCCATGTGCGACTCATCGGTGAACATCACGCTGGCGTTTGGATTTTGCGCCAGCGCCTGCAGGCCAATCACCCCATTGCCGCAGCCGAGATCGGCGATCTCGCCTTCTAAATCAGACGGTAAGTGCTGAAGGAAGAAACGCGCGCCGATGTCCAGGCCGCTGCGGGCAAAAACGTTGGCGTGGTTATGGATGGTCCACGGCGTACCGTCCAGCTTCCAGCTGTAGGTTTGCGGCGCATCGGCAAGCTTGGGGGCCGTGAAAACGCAGTGGATCAGACGCGCTTTTTTCCACGCCAGCGAGGTGGTGGTAGTGCCGAGGATTTTTTCAAACAGCGCCAGCGTCGAGTTGTGCACATCTCGGGCTTTCGCCGCGGCGATAATGCGGGTCTCCGGCGTCACCACTTCGCGCAGCGCGCGCAGTTGCTGTTCCAGCAGCGCCAGCTGTTTTGGCACCTTAATCAGCACCAGCGCCGGCGCGGCCGGCAGCGGGCTCAGGCTATCCTGAAAGCGCACGCTCTCTTCATCGATACCGTTCATCCGCAGGTTGTGGCGGGTCGCCAGCTCGGAAATAAAGGAATCGTTGATGCTGACCGGGTTGCGCTCCGCCAACGCGCAGGAGAGCGCGCCGAAGCCGTCGTTGAAGATGAGCGTCAGGCCGTCGACGTCATTCACCTGTTGCAGCAGATATTCATCCGCCGCTTCCCATGCCTGAAGCGCTTCTTCTTCAGCGTTAGGTGGGAACCGCTCTAATGTGAATAACTCACCGTTTAACTCTACCTGGCTCATCGCCCCTCCGAAATGCTAAAATTCGCGCGTGTTATCGCTCAATTCTCCGGAGAAGTAAACTTTTTTCACCATGAACACGCTACCTTACCTTCAGGGCTACCCCGAATCGCTGCTGTCGCAGGTGACGACCTTAATCGAGCAAGACCGTCTCGGCGAGGTGCTGCAAAAGCGCTATCCGCAGGGGCACGATGTCAACAGCGATAAGGCGTTATATCAATACACCCAGGATCTGAAGGCCCGCTATCTGCGCGGGGCGGCGCCGATCAATAAGGTGATGTACGACAGTAAAATCCACGTGCTGAAGAACGCGCTTGGCCTGCATACCGCCATTTCCCGCGTTCAGGGCGGCAAACTAAAAGCTAAAGCGGAAATTCGCGTAGCGACGGTGTTTCGCGACGCGCCGGAAGCGTTTCTGCGCATGATCGTGGTTCATGAACTGGCGCATTTAAAAGAGAAGGATCACAACAAAGCCTTCTATCAGCTGTGCTGTCATATGGAGCCGCAGTATCACCAGTTAGAGTTCGATACCCGCCTGTGGCTGACGCACCTTTCGTTAAACCGTTCTGCGTGATAGCGCACTCGTTTTGTCATCATGGCGTGCTAGAGTGACGAAAGGTTCCCTTTAACGGAGTTCGTCAACGTTTATGATACGTTTCGCAGTTGTTGGCACAAACTGGATTACTAAGCAGTTTGTCGATGCCGCCCATGAAACCGGTAAATTTAAACTCACCGCGATTTATTCCCGCAGCCTTGAACAGGCGCAAGCTTTCGCTAATGACTACCCGGTCGAGCATCTGTTTACTTCGCTCGATGAACTGGCGCAGAGCCCTGACGTTGACGCGGTTTATATTGCCAGTCCGAACTCACTGCACTTCCCGCAAACCCGCCTGTTCCTGAGCCATAAAAAGCACGTGATTTGCGAAAAGCCGCTGGCATCGAACCTGCAAGAGGTTGAAGCGGCGATTGCCGTGGCTAAAGAAAACAACGTGGTGCTGTTTGAAGCCTTCAAAACCGCCAGCCTGCCCAACTTCCTGCTGCTGCGCGAAGCGCTCGATAAAGTGGGCAAATTACGTAAAGCCTTCATCAACTACTGTCAGTACTCTTCGCGTTATCAGCGCTATCTCGACGGCGAAAATCCAAATACCTTCAACCCGGCCTTTTCCAATGGCTCGATTATGGATATCGGTTTTTACTGCCTCGCCTCGGCGGTCGCGCTGTGGGGCGAACCGCAAGCGGTCCATGCCAGCGCCAGCCTGCTGGAGAGCGGCGTTGATGGCCAGGGTACGGTGGTGCTGAGCTACGGCGATTTCGATGTCACCCTGCACCACTCGAAGGTCAGCGACTCCACTATCCCTAGCGAAATCCAGGGTGAAGAAGGCGCGTTGGTGATTGAGAAAATCTCCGAATGCCAGAAGGTGGCCTTTATTCCACGCGGCGGAAAAGCGCAGGATCTCACCCAGCCTCAGCACATCAATACTATGCTGTATGAAGCGGAAGCGTTCGCGCGGCTGGTGGAAACCAACGACGTCGCTCATCCAGGGCTTGAAGTCAGCCGCATTACGGCAAAACTGCTTAGCGAAATCCGTCGCCAGACCGGCGTGGTCTTCCCGGCGGATACTCAACCTATACCCTAAATAATTCAAGTTGCAGGAAGGCGGCAAGTGCGCGAATCCCCAGGAGCATAGATAACTATGTGACTGGGGTGAACGCACGCAGCCAACGCACCTGCAGCTTGAAGTATGACGGGTATAGCGTAAAGGAGTGTAAATGGGCCCTCGACCTCAATTGACGCCCTTTATAACTTGTAATACTTTGTTACGTGCAAAGGGGAGTAACTTCCTGGCCGGTCGATCGTCATTACGATGCGTGCAAAACCGCATCCGGTCGCCGGGCAACAAGATCAAGGATCCATGTCCGCTCTTGTTGTAAGTGAGACCTTGCCGGAAGGCGAGGTCTATGCATAAAAGCGCAGCGGCTGCCGTCTTCCGACGACAGCCGTTTTGTTTTTATGTAAGGAATAACGCAATGAATAGTGTCGGCACGCCGTTGTTATGGGGCGGATTCGCTGTAGTCGTGGTCATCATGCTGGCGATCGATTTACTGCTTCAAGGAAGGCGCGGTGCGCATACCATGACCATGAAGCAGGCCGCCGGTTGGTCCATCCTGTGGGTCACCCTCTCCCTGCTGTTTAACGCCGCTTTCTGGTGGTATTTGGTGCAAACGCAGGGCCGCGCCGTCGCCGATCCGCAGGCGTTAGCCTTCCTCACCGGTTATCTGATCGAAAAATCACTGGCGGTCGATAACGTCTTCGTCTGGCTAATGCTCTTTAGCTACTTTGCCGTGCCGCCAGCGCTACAGCGCCGGGTACTGGTGTATGGCGTCCTCGGGGCGATTGTTCTGCGTACCATTATGATCTTCACCGGCAGCTGGCTGATTTCGCAGTTCGAATGGCTACTGTACGTGTTCGGCGCGTTCCTGCTGTTTACCGGGGTGAAAATGGCGCTGGCGAAAGAAGATGATTCCGGGATCGGCGATAAGCCGCTGGTGCGTTGGATCCGCAGCCATCTGCGGATGACGGATAAAATCGAGAGCGAGCGCTTCTTCACCCGTAAAAATGGCGTGCTGTTCGCCACGCCGCTGCTGCTGGTGCTGATCCTGGTTGAGCTGAGCGACGTGATTTTCGCCGTTGATAGCATCCCGGCGATTTTCGCGGTGACAACCGACCCGTTTATCGTGCTGACCTCTAACCTGTTTGCGATTCTCGGCCTGCGTGCGATGTACTTCCTGTTGGCGGGCGTGGCCGAACGCTTCTCGATGCTGAAATATGGTCTGTCGGTGATCCTGGTGTTTATCGGTATCAAGATGCTAATCGTCGATTTCTACCACATTCCGATCGCCGTTTCCCTCGGCATGGTGGGCGGTATCCTGGCGGCGACGCTGCTGATTAACGCCTGGGTGAACAAACAGAACGATAAGAAGAAACAGCTGCAATAACCCCCTGTTCCCGGCCAGATATCGCGTATCTGGCCGGGATACGCCGCCCTGCGTTAGCTTTCCCGCGCATAATCTTTATCCATGTCACAAAAACGTTAATATATAGTTAAAAAATAAGATCGGCGTGCAAGAAACAGTAGAATACGCTTCCTCCCTCGCGTTCTTTCCGTATACTCGACCATGCAAACATTCATTTACATCCGGACATAAACGTAACAAATAATACGTCGCCGGGATGGACTGCTACATCACTGGAAGGAATGATTTATGACAACACAAACCCGCCCGTCGGGGCTGCTGCAGCGCCTGGCGCAGGGCAGTCTGGTGAAACAAATCCTGTTGGGACTGGTACTTGGCGTGGTACTGGCGCTGGTCTCGAAACCGGCCGCTATCGCGGTCGGGCTGCTGGGAACGCTGTTCGTCGGCGCGCTGAAAGCCGTCGCGCCGGTACTGGTATTAATGCTGGTGATGGCGTCGATCGCAAACCATCAGCACGGACAAAAAACCAGTATCCGCCCGATTCTGTTTCTCTATCTGCTGGGGACCTTCAGCGCGGCGCTCACCGCGGTGCTGTTTAGCTTTGTTTTCCCTTCTACGCTGCATCTGACCAGCGCGGCGGACAGCATCACCCCGCCATCGGGGATTGTAGAGGTGCTACGCGGACTGCTGATGAGCATGGTGGCTAACCCTATCGACGCGCTGCTGAACGCCAACTATATCGGTATTCTGGTGTGGGCGGTGGGGCTGGGCTTCGCGCTGCGCCACGGTAACGACAGCACTAAAAACCTGATTAACGACGTTTCGCACGCGGTGACCTTTATCGTCAAGCTGGTGATCCGCTTTGCGCCGCTGGGTATTTTTGGCCTGGTCTCCTCAACGCTGGCGACGACCGGTTTCGATACCCTGTGGGGCTACGCCCAGTTGCTGCTGGTGCTGGTCGGCTGCATGCTACTGGTGGCGCTGGTGATTAACCCGCTGCTGGTATTCTGGAAAATCCGCCGTAACCCGTATCCGCTGGTGCTGACCTGCCTGCGTGAAAGCGGCGTCTACGCCTTCTTTACCCGCAGCTCCGCCGCCAACATTCCGGTGAATATGGCGCTGTGCGAGAAGCTGAATCTGGATCGCGATACCTATTCGGTATCTATTCCGCTGGGGGCGACCATCAATATGGCGGGCGCGGCGATTACTATCACCGTGCTGACGCTGGCGGCGGTACATACGTTGAATATTCCGGTGGATCTACCGACGGCGCTGCTGCTGAGCGTAGTGGCCTCGCTGTGCGCCTGCGGCGCTTCCGGGGTGGCAGGCGGTTCGCTGCTGCTGATCCCGCTGGCCTGTAACATGTTCGGTATTCCGAACGATGTCGCCATGCAGGTTGTCGCCGTCGGCTTTATTATCGGCGTGCTGCAGGATTCCTGCGAAACGGCGCTCAACTCGTCAACCGATGCGCTGTTCACCGCCGCGGCCTGTATGGCTGAAGACGAACAGCTGGCGAAGAACGCCCTGCGTAGTTAGCGTATTGTCGGATGGCGCTACGCTTATCAGGCCTACGGTCCGCTCCCCGGTAAGCGCAAGCGCGACCGGGGAGAGTTTAACGGCGGCGCCGTTATTTTGTCGGATGGCGCTACGCTTATCCGACCTACGGTACGTGCGGCCTGCCTTTAATTTATTCACCATGCTGGCTGAAACTGCCGGTGTTGGTGGCCTCAAAATCGCTGAGACGTTCCCGGAAGGCCGGGGCAGCCCGCATGGATGCGGGCTGAGGGCCGTGTTTTGCACGGACGCTGCCTCGGCCCGACCCGAAGCCTGCCGGGATAAGTCGAAGGTACCACGAAGTGGCGATTTTGGCGGCCAGAGCCCGGGAGTACAGAGGGCGGCGGCGACTGGGCGCCCTTTGTGCGCTCCCTGCGCCATGAGGGACATAACGCAGAAGAAATATCGGGAGCGCAATCTGCTCTGAAATAATAAAAAACAACTGTTTTTCCCGGACCAAAACAGTTGCAAATCGATAACAGTATCTACAGCGCTGTGCGATTTGGTAGCCCGGAGAAGGCGCACATACCTCTTCCCCCTGAGCGCTGATTTGCTATGATCGGCGCTCTTTTTTTCTGATGTTGCCCCACTATGTGGAATGATGCGCTTTGCTATCAGCAGTACGGCGCGCCGGAAACGGTGCTCGCGCTGCATCACCTGCCGTTGCCGCCGCTGGCACCCGGACTTGTTCGGGTACAAATGCGCTATGCGCCGGTCAACCCTTCCGATCTGATTCCCATTACCGGCGCTTACCGCCATCGTACGACGCTGCCATCGGTGGCGGGCTATGAAGGTGTTGGGGTGGTAGTTGAAGACTCGACAAACGGTCGCCCACTTCTGGGGCAACGGGTTCTGCCGCTACGCGGCGCCGGAACCTGGCAGCGTTATCTCGATATTGACCCGCGCTGGCTGGTGCCGGTCGCTGAAGATATTGATGACATCCTGGCCGCGCGCGGCTATATCAATCCGCTGACCGCGATGCTGATGCTCACGCGCTGGCCGGTAGCGGGGAAACAGGTGCTTTTGACCGCCGCTTCATCGTCCTGCGCCAGCCTGCTGGGACAGTGGGCGCTAGCCATGGGCGCGCGTTCGGTCAGCGGTATTATTCGTTCGCCGCAGCACATCGCGCGCTTACAGCAATATGGCGTCTACCCGCTACTTGAAGGCGATAGAGCGCTGGTTGAACAAGTAAGCCAGTACAGCGATCTGGTGTTTGATGCGGTGGGCGGTGAGCTGGCGAATTTTCTGCTGGTGGTACTGCCGCAGACGTCAACGCTGGTCTCTTACGGGTTATTATCCGGTAAACCGCTCACCCAGACGCGAGGCTGCGCAGCGGTACGCAAATTTCATCTGCGGGAGGCCTTACCGACACTCAGCGTTGATGCGTGGCAGGCGGCGTTTGCCGGGATCTGGCGACAGCTGCCGACCACGGCGCAGCCCGCCGCGCAGGTGATAAAGCTGTGCGACTGGCGTGAGGCGATTGCCGCCGCAGGCCAGCCGGGAAGAGGCGGTAAAATCCTGCTCGATTTCACCGCGGGCTAAGATTACTTTTTCTTCTCGCCAAGCGTTGGGGTTTCGTCAAAGAAGTTCCACGGCTTGAGCAGCGCGTGCGCCCACTCGGTCGGCATAATTGGCCACTCTTCGGCGCGCGCGACGTGGGTGGTGCCGGTCGTGATCCACACGACGTCGTCGTGGTTAGTCAGCGACTCATCATCCTTCGCGTACTGGCCTAAGCCGGTATCCTGGGCGGAACGGTTGGGATATTTCCCTTCCGGATAACGCTCTGTCGGGTGGTAACGCGTCACCCACAGCTGTTTATCCATAAAGCTCAGACGATGATATATCCACTCGTCCGGGGCGAACTTGGCGCCGGTCGCCGCCGGATGCGTGCCGCCGGCATAAGGGATAATCTGGTAAGAGACCGGGTTACCCATGCGGTTCTCTTTGCTGGTGTTGCTCAGCAGGCGGATAGTGCCAGGGTCGAATTTCTGCGCCGCTTTCTGCTCGCTATCGATTGTGTACTGATTCACCTGCATGGTGCTGGTGCGCGGGCCGCCGGCGGTGTTTGGCTTCACTTCAGGATCCATCGCCACCAGGGTGTTGTTTTCGCCGTCCACGTCGAGATCGAGGCGGAAATTATAAATATGCTGGTGGGTGGTGCCGACAATATTATGGTCGATCAGCGTCCCGTAGCGGGTATCCTCTTTGGCGCTGGGGTCGTGCATGGTCTTCGCCTTCACGCCTTTAACGGCTTCAATGCCGGTGGCGCCGGCATCGATACCGATGGTGCCGTTGTCATGGAACACCCAGTCAAAGATATAATCATAGTTCCCGACGGTACTGATCCAGCGTACCACCAGTTCCCGGCGTTCGGTGCTGACGTTGGGTTTGCCCATTTCCAGGTGCTTATACTCAGGCCCGGCATAGCGTTCGAATATGGCCACCGCACCTGGAATAGTGGTCGGTTTGCCGGTGTAATCGGCGATAGTTTCGTCCAGCAGTACCGCATTTGACGGCGCATCTTTACCGCGAACAATCGGCGATGTTAGGGTGCCCATGCCGTAATCGCCGGAATCCAGATAGGCTTTGAAATACCAGCCGACGTCAGGGTCGCCGTAGGGGACGATCATCCCGCCGAGGGAACCTTCATACATTACCTGGCGTTTTGTGCCGTTGTCGTTGTAAGTCACCGTCGAGAGAATGGGCCCGACACGCGAGTTCAGGCGCAGATGAAAATCCCAGTTCCGCCAGTGAATGGTATCGCCGGTGATCGTGTAGTTTTTGCCTTCCGGTTCGGTTATCTCCAGTGGTTTCACCGCCGGGGCGTTGCGGTCGCGACCATCGTAAGAACGGGGTTCCATCGGTACCGGGATCACCGGGCCTTCTTCGATTTTGATGATTTTCTTCGCTTCAAGGTCGACCACCGCCACCAGGTTTTCAATCGGGTGCGCCCAGTAGTTGCCGTCGCCGGTATCCAGATAACTGACGACTTTCAGCAGACGCGCATCCTGTTGCAGGCCATCTTTGCCATCAAAGTAGCCGACGGTGAGCGGGGTGGTGACCACTTTACTGGGATCGGTAATACCGTGCTTTTTCAGCACCTCAGCGAACTCGCTGCTGGCATTGATAATGTTCTGCACGCTGACGAAGTCATCGAGCAGCACCATCCCGTGGGCGCCTTTAATCGGCGTCCATGAGAGGATTTTTTTGTTTTGCAGATCGACGACGGCTTCAATGACATGTTTGCCATCAAGCATCACCACATCGGCGGTGCGGGGGGAATCAACGGGCGTTCCCTGCAGGGCAAAGGCCCATACCGCCGCTTTATCCGGCTCGTGTAAGGAAATCTCAGTAAAACGGGTATTCGGCTGGAACTCCGGCGCGGCTTTGACAATGGTCACTGCTTCACCGATTTCCGCCGCCGAGAGGGAGTTTAGCGGGTGAGGGCGTTTTTCTACCTGGAAGGTCTGATCGAGACCGGACTGGAATACATCGTTGATAAAGGTATCGGAGACCCAGGCTTTACCTTCCTTCATTACTACCGGCACCTGTAGATCAAGGGGGTTACCGTTGACGATCGCCGTTTTGGCGCCGGGTTTTACTTTGACGTAAGCGCCGTCTTTTATCAGGGTGAACATTTGCGCGTAGTCATCCCACTGCACATCGGCGCCGAACGCCTGCAGCGTTTTATCCAACGGCACCATGTGCGCTTCGCTACCGTGAGCGAAGACCGGTGATTGCCAGGCGCAAACCACCGCGACAGCCAGCGCCAGCGCGGTTTTACGAGGGGAAAACATCAAGCCGTTTGCCATTGTGACCTCATCTTATTGTTGTGTTGTTGTTGCCGCTGCGAATGTCGGCTTTGTTACGCTTACCCTAGCAGTCTGCCGCCCGGGAACGTTTGTTTGCTTTTGCCAGCTTGTTTGTCAGTTTTGCCAGACGGACGTAAAAAATGCCTCCGTAGAGGCATTAAGCGCGTGGGTGGTGCGTGTTGACTACGCCGGGAAGTCTCCCTGCTGGCGCGCCACCAGGGTAAGAATGGAATACAGCGCCACCGCCTGCTGGTGCTGGTTGAAAATCTCGACAGCCCATTCCACCACACCGGTGGCTTTCTCATCGGCGCTGCGCTGACGTTTGACCGTTTTCCGCTTACAGGTCAGGCGAACCTGAATGGTGTCTCCCGGTTTGACCGGCTCAATAAAGCGCAGGTTTTCCATGCCGTAGTTGGCGATAACCGGCCCGACGCCGGCATCGACGAACAGCCCGGCCGCAGCGGAGATCAGGAAATAACCGTGGACCACCCGCTCGCCGAAAATCGACTCGGCGGCGGCGATTTTGTCCATGTGCGCGTAGAAATGATCGCCGCTCAGGCAGGCGAAATTAACGATATCCGCTTCGGTCAGCGTTCGGCGCGGGGTTAATAAGCTATCGCCAGGCTGGATCTCTTCGAAGTATTTACGGAACGGGTGAATGCGGTCTTCATTCACCTGAGCGCCGCGCACCCACTGCTGGCTTATGGTCGCCAGCATCGTTGGGCTGCCCTGAATCGCGGTACGCTGCATATAGTGTTTCACCGAACGCAGTCCGCCGAGTTCTTCTCCGCCGCCAGCACGGCCGGGGCCGCCGTGTACCAGCTGCGGCAGCGGCGAACCGTGGCCGGTTGATTCTGCGGAGGATGCTTCATTCAGTATCTGAATACGGCCATGCGCGCGCGCGGCGCCAAGGATAAACTCGCGCGCCAGCTCGCCGCTGGCGGTGACCAGCGTACCAGCCAGGCTACCGCCGCCGGCGCGTGCCAGCGTGAGCGCATGCTGGCCGTCGCGATACGGCATCAGCGTCGCTACCGGGCCAAAGGCTTCAATGGCGTGAACCTCTGGCGTTTCATCCGGCTGCGGGCAGTACAGCAGGGTCGGCGGGAAGAACGCGCCATCAGCATTAAGATCTGCCTGTCCGCCGAGCAGCGCTTCACAGCCGGCGGCAATCAGTTTATTGACGTTATCCTGCACATCCTGACGCTGTTCGCGATTAACCAGGGCCCCCATATTAATGCCCTCCTGAGCAGGGTCACCGACGGTTACTTTATGCAGGCGGGAGATCAGTGCATCGCTAACCGCATTAATCTGAGCCAGTGGCACGATGATTCTGCGGATAGCGGTACATTTTTGCCCGGCTTTCGCCGTCATCTCGCGGACCACTTCCCGAATAAACAGCGCGAATTCCGGTTGCTCCGGCGTGACGTCTTCACCTAATACGCAGCAGTTGAGCGAATCTGCTTCCATGGTAAAGGGAATAGATTTGGCCACCAGGTTAGGGTGCGTCCGTAGCTGCTGGCCGGTGGCGGCTGAGCCGGTAAAGGTCACCACATCCTGGCTATCGAGATGGTCGAGAAGATCGCTCGCGCCGCCGCAAATCAGGCTGATGGCGCCTTCCGGCACCAGGCCGCTGTCGACAATCGCTTTCACCATTGCCTGGGTGAGCTGGGCGGTAGCGGTTGCCGGTTTAATGATCGCCGGCATGCCGGCAAGCCAGGTCGGCGCCAGTTTTTCCAGCATTCCCCAGCAGGGGAAGTTGAAGGCGTTGATATGGACGGCGACGCCTGATTTTGATGTCAGCACATGACGCGCGGCAAAACCGCCCTGTTTGGAGAGCGGGATCAGCTCGTCTTCCGGCCACAGAATATCGTCCGGCAGTTCGCGGCTACCGAGCCCGGCATAAGTGAACAAAGTACCGATACCGCCTTCAATATCCACCCAACTGTCGGCGCGAGTGGCGCCGGTTTGCGCGGAGATGGCGTAGAACTCGTCTTTCTGCTCCAGCAACCGTTTTGCTACCGCTTTCAGCATCGCGCTGCGTTCAATAAAGGTCATCGCCTGCAGGGCTTTGCCACCGCGTTCAATCGCGAAACGACGCGCCTGCGCCATATCCAGGCCTTCACTGGTCACCTCCCAAAGCGCCGCGCCGGTGATGGCGTGATGGATAGTACGGGCGCGGCCCCGGCCGGTCTGCCAGGCGCCGGATAAGTAACTGGCTAACTGCTGCATCGCAAATCTCCAAATGTGTTACGCATGATTACTATAAATAGTTCTTTTATGAATCATAAAATGCAAGTCTATATTTAATATTTTATTAACATTGTGATCGGTGGTTAATTGGGGTTTTTGTTTATGTGACTGTTATTAATGCTATTTACAAAAGGTTTTGCGGTTATCATCACAAAAAGAACAAACAAAATTTGTGGTTTTATTTAACCAATATGTAACCTTCAATAAACAAAGTGATTCACATAAATGTTTTTGTTGTGAATATCGGAATCATAAAGGTGATGACGTGACAGAAGAACAACGCTTTGACCAGCGCATCGCGCAGGAAACGGCCATCGAACCGCGGGACTGGATGCCGGATGCCTACCGTAAGACCTTGATTCGTCAGATAGGTCAGCACGCGCACTCGGAAATTGTCGGCATGCTGCCGGAAGGCAACTGGATCACCCGCGCGCCGACGCTGCGCCGCAAAGCGATACTGCTGGCTAAGGTACAGGATGAGGCCGGACACGGGCTGTATCTCTATAGCGCCGCGGAAACGCTGGGCTGCGCCCGGGAAGACCTGTATCAGAAAATGCTCGACGGGCAGATGAAATACTCCTCTATTTTTAACTACCCGACCCTGAGCTGGGCCGATATCGGCGTAATCGGCTGGCTGGTCGATGGCGCGGCCATCGTCAACCAGGTGGCGCTGTGCCGGACCTCTTACGGCCCCTATGCCCGGGCGATGGTCAAAATCTGCAAAGAAGAGAGTTTTCACCAGCGCCAGGGATTTGAAGCCTGCATGGCGCTGGCGCAGGGCAATGACGCGCAGCGGCAGATGCTGCAGGACGCTATTAACCGCTTCTGGTGGCCGGCGCTGATGATGTTTGGCCCTAACGATGACAACTCGCCGAACAGCGCCCGCAGCATGGCGTGGAAAATCAAACTGCACTCCAACGACGAGCTACGTCAGCGCTTCGTCGATAACACCGTGCCGCAGGTAGAGATCCTCGGTATGACCGTACCGGACCCGGATTTGCAGTTTGATGAAGCCAGCGGCCACTACCGCTTCGGCGAAATCGACTGGCAGGAATTTAACGAGGTGATTAGCGGCCGTGGCATTTGCAATCACGAGCGGCTGGCCGCCAAGCGTAAGGCCTGGGAAGAGGGCGAATGGGTGCGCGAAGCCGCGCTGGCCCATGCGCAAAAACAGCAGGCCCGCAGCGCGGCATGAGGAGAGACAACATGAGCAAAGTTTACTGGCCGTTATATGAAGTGTTCGTTCGCAGCAAACAGGGGTTATCCCATCGTCACGTCGGCAGTCTGCACGCTGCCGATGATCAAATGGCGTTGGAGAATGCCCGCGATGCCTACACCCGCCGCAGCGAAGGCTGCTCAATTTGGGTGGTGAAGGCCAGCGAAATCGTTGCTTCGCAGCCGGAAGATCGCGGCGAATTCTTCGACCCGGCGGAAAGCAAAGTCTACCGTCATCCGACTTTCTATACCGTGCCGGACGGCATGGAACATATGTGAGGCGGCGATGAATAACCCTAACCCCGTAGCCACCTACGCCCTGCGTCTTGGCGACAATGGTCTGGTTCTGGCCCAGCGTTTAGGCGCCTGGTGCGGCCATGCTCCCGAACTCGAGATCGATCTTGCGCTGGCCAACATCGGCCTCGACCTGCTCGGCCAGGCGCGCAATTTTTTAAGCTATGCCGCCGAGCTTAACGGCTGCGGCGACGAAGATACGCTGGCCTTTGGCCGCGATGAGCGCCAGTTCAGCAACCTGCTGCTGGTGGAGCAGCCAAACGGCAATTTTGCCGACACTATCGCCCGCCAGTTCTTTATCGATGTCTGGCACGTCGCTCTGTTCAGCCGCCTGGTGAACAGCCGCGACACGCAGCTGGCGGCCATTGCCGCTAAAGGGCTGAAAGAGGTGCGTTACCACCAGCGCTTTAGCCGCGGCTGGCTGGAGCGTCTGGGTAACGGCACCGAGTTATCAAATCGCAAAATGCAGCAGGCGGTCGACAATCTTTGGCGCTTCACCGGCGAACTGTTCCTTGCCGATGAAGTGGAGCTCAGCCTGGTTGAGCAGGGCATTGCGGTTGATCCGCGCGAGCTTCAGGCCGAATGGCAAAGCGCGGTACACACGGCGCTGCTCGACTCCGGCTTACAAATCCCGCAGGAAGCGGCCTTCCGCAGCGGCGGCAAACAGGGGCTGCACAGTGAACATCTCGGCCCGCTGCTGGCGGAGATGCAATATCTGCAGCGTTCGCATCCCGGACTGCAGTGGTAAGTGAGGTGACTATGCAACGTCTTGCCGATATCGCTCCTGCAGAGGTTCGCACCATCTGGGGGTTATTAAGCGCGATCCCGGATCCGGAAGTGCCGGTACTCACCATCACCGACCTCGGTATGGTACGCAGCGTCGCGCGCCATGGCGACGGCTGGGTGATTGGCTTTACCCCGACCTATTCGGGCTGTCCGGCGACGGAGCATCTGCTGGGCGAGATCCGTATGGTCATGAGCGAGCATGGCTTTCTGCCGGTGCATATCGTCCTGCAGCTGGATCCGCCGTGGACCACCGACTGGATGAGTCAGGATGCTCGCGAGCGCCTGCGCCAGTACGGCATCAGCCCGCCCCAGGGGCACGCCTGCCACGCGGACATGCCCGCTGAGGTGAGCTGTCCGCGCTGCGGCAGCACCCATACTTCGCTGATTAGCGAATTCGGTTCCACGGCCTGCAAAGCGCTCTATCGCTGCGACAGCTGCCGGGAACCTTTTGATTACTTTAAATGTATTTGAGGTTGCCATGACGACGTTCCATTCGCTTAAGGTGGCGAGAGTCGAGCCGGAAACCCGCGATGCGGTGACCATCACTTTTGCGATTCCGCAAGCCCTGCAGGCGGAATACTGTTTTCGCCCGGGCCAGCATCTGACGCTAAAAGCCCGTCTGGGCGGCGAAGAACTGCGCCGCTGTTACTCCATTTGTCGCAGCCGCACGCCAGGCGAAATTAGCGTCGCGGTCAAAGCCATCGACGGCGGGCGCTTCTCGCGCTACGCCCAGCACGATATCCAGCAGGGTATGGAGCTGGAAGTGATGGTGCCGCAGGGGCATTTCGGTTATCAACCGCAGGCCGAACGGCAGGGTGAGTATCTGGCGATTGCCGCCGGTTCCGGGATCACGCCGATGATGGCGATCATTAGCGCGACGCTGGCGACCGAGCCGCAAAGCCGCTTCACGCTGATCTACGGCAACCGCAGCAGCCATAGCATGATGTTCCGCCAGGCGCTGGCCGATTTAAAAGACCGCTATCCGCAGCGCCTGCAGGTGATACATCTGTTTAGCCAGGAATCGATGGACAGCGATCTTTTACAGGGGCGCATTGACGGCGACAAACTGCGCCAGCTCTCCGCGCATTTACTGGATTTCAGCCGTTTCGATGACGTCTTTATCTGTGGACCGGCGGCGATGATGGACGACGCGGAAGCAACGTTACGTGAACTTGGCGTAGCGGAGAAATCGATTCATCTCGAACGCTTTAATACACCTGGCGGCAATGTGAAGCGCGCCGCTGGCGTACAGGCGGAAGGGCGCACGGTAACCATCCGCCAGGACGGGCGCGATCGGCTGATCGCCCTCAGCGCCGAAGACGACAGCATCCTGGATGCCGCATTGCGTCAGGGCGCGGATCTACCATTTGCCTGTAAGGGCGGGGTATGCGCCACCTGTAAATGCAAAGTGCTACGCGGTGAAGTGGCGATGGCCGCCAATTACAGCCTGGAAGCGGATGAGCTGGCGGCGGGTTACGTACTGAGCTGCCAGTCGTTGCCGACCAGCGGCGATGTGGTGGTCGACTTTGACGCGCGGGGGATGGCATGAGTGACCTGCTGATCCACCGCCATGGCCGGGCGCTTCAGTTGACGTTGAACCGCCCGCAGGCCCGCAACGCGCTGAACAATGCCTTATTAACCCAGATTGCCGAGGAGCTGGAGGCCGCGGCAGTTGATGACAGCGTCGGCGTCTGCGTTATCAGCGGTAACGCGCGTTTTTTCGCCGCCGGGGCTGACCTCAATGAAATGGCGGAAAAAGATCTGCCTGCCACCCTGGATGATATTCGCCCACGGTTATGGGCGCGAATCGATGCCTTTACTAAACCGCTCATCGCTTCGGTCAACGGCTACGCGCTCGGTGCCGGCTGCGAGCTGGCTCTGCTGTGCGACCTGATTGTCGCCGGCGACAACGCCCGCTTCGGCCTGCCGGAAATTACCCTCGGCATTATGCCGGGCGCTGGCGGCACCCAGCGGCTGATCCGCAGCGTTGGCAAGGCGCTGGCCAGCCGGATGGTGCTGAGCGGCGAGAGTATTGACGCCCGCCAGGCGCAACAGGCCGGGCTGGTCAGCGATATTCATCCGGCGGCGTTAACCGATGAGTATGCCCTGAAACTGGCAACCACCATTGCCCGCCATTCGCCGCTGGCGCTACGGGCGGCAAAACAGTCGCTGCGCCTGTCGCAGGAAGTCAGCCTGCAGGCTGGTCTGCAACAGGAACGCCAGCTGTTTAGCCTGCTGAGCGCCACCGAGGACCGCCGCGAAGGCATCGACGCCTTCTTACAAAAACGTACACCGGAATTTAAAGGACGCTAATCGTGGAAGCTTTCATTCTCAGCGCAGTGGAACAGGGCGTCATGACCATTACCCTCAATCGCCCGGACCGCCTCAACAGTTTTAACGATCTGATGCATCAACAGCTGGCGGAATGTCTGAATCAGGCCGAGCGTGATGACGGCGTACGTTGCTTGCTGATTACCGGCGCCGGTCGCGGCTTTTGCGCCGGCCAGGATTTGAACGATCGCAATGTCGACCCCAGCGGCCCGCCGCCGGATCTCGGCCTGTCGGTAGAACGCTTTTACAACCCGTTAGTGCGCCGTCTGGCGGCGCTGCCGAAGCCGGTTATCTGCGCGGTCAACGGCGTGGCCGCCGGCGCTGGCGCCACCCTGGCGCTGGGCTGCGATATCGTGCTGGCCGCGCGTTCGGCCAAATTTGTGATGGCGTTCAGCAAGCTCGGCCTGGTGCCGGACTGCGGCGGCAGCTGGTTCCTGCCGCGGGTGGCCGGCCGCGCTCGCGCGATGGGGCTGGCGCTGCTGGGCGATAGCCTCAGCGCGGAACAGGCCGCGCAGTGGGGGATTATCTGGCAACTGGTGGACGATTCAGAACTGGCGGATACCAGTCTGCAACTGGCGCGCCATCTGGCGGCGCAACCGACGTTTGGTCTTGGGCTGATTAAAAAGGCGCTGCTGGCTTCTGAAACCAACAGTCTCGATGCGCAGCTGGAACTTGAGCGCGATTTTCAGCGCCTGGCCGGGCGCAGCGATGATTACCGCGAAGGGGTCAGCGCATTTCTGGCCAAACGGCCACCACAGTTCAGCGGGAAATAGGCCATGACAACATCCTTAGCCACCGTGGCAGTGATCGGCAGCGGCACCATGGGAGCCGGTATTGCTGAAGTAGCCGCTGCCGCCGGACATCCGGTGCGTATTTTCGATATTAATCAAACCGCGATTGCCCAGGCGATCGACGGCATTGCTATGCGTCTCGCCTCACGGGTAGAGCGCGGCAAACTGGCCCCTGAGAAGGCCGACGCGCTGCTGGCGCGCCTGCATCCGGCTCACGATTTAGCCGCGCTTGCCGACGCGGATTTAGTAATTGAAGCGGCCTCTGAACGGTTGGAGGTCAAAACGGCGCTGTTCGCGCAGCTGGCGGAGATCTGCGCGCCGTCAACGTTGTTGACCAGTAACACTTCGTCTATTTCGATTACCGCCATCGCCGCCGGGGTCAAAAACCCGGAGCGGGTGGCCGGGCTGCACTTTTTTAATCCGGCGCCGGTGATGAAGCTGGTCGAGGTGGTGAGTGGCCTGGAGACGTCTGCTGAGGTGGTAGAGCAGCTGTGCCAGTGCGTAAGCGGCTGGGGGAAACAGCCGGTACGCTGCCGCTCAACGCCGGGATTTATCGTTAACCGCGTAGCGCGTCCGTTCTACGCTGAGGCCTGGCGCGCGCTGGAAGAACAGGTTGCTGCTCCTGAGGTTATCGATGCCGCTTTGCGTGACGGCGGCGGTTTTCCGATGGGACCGCTGGCGCTGACTGACCTGATTGGCCAGGACGTCAACTTCGCCGTGACCTGTTCGGTGTTTAACGCTTTCTGGCAGGACCGCCGCTACCTGCCATCGCTACTCCAGCAAGAGCTGGCGCTGGCCGGGCGGCTGGGTAAAAAGAGCGGCCACGGCGTCTATCGCTGGCCCGCGGAGACGCAGCCGAACGCGGCGCTGCCGCCGGTATCTATTGGCGCTCAATCCATTACAGCTGTAAGTGACAGTGTCACAGAACTCGATGAGCTCTTGTTGCTGGAGACAGAAGGCGAGACCGCGCTAGCGTTAAGCGTTAAGCATCACCGCCCGGTGGTGGTGTATGACCTGTGCGCCAGCGAAACGGTGGTGCTGGCCGCAGCGGCCACCAACGCGCCTGCGGCCACTGAAAAGGCCGTGCATTACTTCCAACAGCAGGGCAAGAAAGTTCTGCGTATTGCCGATTATCCCGGCCTGCTGGTGTGGCGCACGGTGGCGATGTTGATTAACGAAGCGCTGGATGCGGTGCAAAAAGGGATCGCCAGCCCGCATGATATTGATACCGCGATGCGCCTTGGCGTCAATTATCCGCACGGCCCGCTGGCGTGGGGAGAACGCCTTGGCTGGCGGCGGGTGCTGCAACTGCTGGAGAACCTGCAACACAATTATGGCGAGGAGCGCTATCGCCCCAGTTCCCTGTTGCGCCAGAAGGCGCTGATGGAGAAGCACCATGAGCAATGATCCGTGGCGCAACGCGCGCGTGATGTACGAAAAAGATACCTGCGCCAGAAAGATGGGAATTGAACTTATCGAAATGGACGACGGTTTTGCGCAGATGAGCATGACCGTCTCGGCGGACATGCTTAACGGCCATCAGACCTGTCACGGCGGCCAGCTATTTACGCTCGCCGATACCGCTTTCGCTTACGCCTGTAACAGCCAGGGGCTGGCGGCGGTGGCTTCGGCGGCAAATATTGATTTTCTTCGTCCGGCGTTTGCCGGCGACAGGCTGGTCGCCACCGCAACAGTCAAACAGCAGGGCAAGCTGACCGGCGTCTACGACATCGAAATTGTTAATCAACAGCAAAAGATTGTGGCCCTGTTCCGCGGCAAATCGCACCGTATCGGCGGCACAATCACGGGAGAAGTGTAATGCGCGACGCCTTTATTTGTGACGGGATCCGCACGCCGATTGGCCGCTACGGCGGAGCGCTGGCCGGCGTCCGCGCCGACGACCTGGCGGCGATCCCGCTACGTGAGTTGCTGAGCCGTAACCCCGGGCTCGACCCGGCAGCGATTGATGATGTGATTTTCGGCTGTGCGAACCAGGCCGGTGAGGATAACCGCAACGTGGCGCACATGGCGACGCTGTTGGCAGGTTACCCGCATACCGTGCCGGGCACCACGATTAACCGCTTGTGCGGATCGGGTCTGGATGCGATCGGTTTTGCCGCCAGGGCGATCAAAGCCGGCGATGCCGATCTGCTGATTGCTGGCGGCGTGGAATCGATGTCGCGCGCGCCGTTCGTGATGGGAAAAGCCAGCACGCCGTATCAGCGTCAGGCGGAACTCTTTGATACCACGATTGGCTGGCGTTTTGTGAACCCGCTCATGGCGCAACAATTCGGAACTGACAGCATGCCGGAAACGGCAGAGAATGTAGCTGAATTGTTAAATATCAGTCGGGCCGATCAGGACGCTTTCGCCTGGCGCAGCCAGCAGCGCACGGCGCAGGCCCAGCGCGACGGCATTCTGGCGCAGGAAATCGTGCCGGTGCAGATCATCGGCAAGAAAGGGGCGGTCAGCGCGGTACGCGATGATGAGCATCCCCGCCCGGAAACCACGCTTGAGCAACTCTCGCTATTAAAAGCGCCGTTCCGTAAAGGCGGAGTCATTACGGCTGGAAATGCTTCTGGCGTTAACGATGGCGCAGCGGCGCTGATTATCGCCAGTGAACAGCAGGCCAGCGTACAGGGGCTCACGCCGCGCGCGCGTATCGTGGCGATGGCGACGGCGGGTGTTGAACCGCGCCTGATGGGGCTGGGGCCGGTACCGGCAGTGCGTAAAGTGCTGGAGCGAGCCGGACTCAATATTAACGATATGGATCTGATAGAGCTGAATGAGGCCTTCGCCGCGCAGGCGCTGGGGGTGCTCAGACAACTCGGCGTGCCGGATGATGCGGCGCACGTGAATCCCAACGGCGGCGCCATCGCGTTAGGTCATCCGCTGGGCATGAGCGGCGCGCGACTGGCGCTGAGCGCCAGCCTTGAGCTGCAACGCCGGGGCGGGCGTTATGCGCTGTGTACGATGTGTATTGGCGTGGGTCAGGGCATTGCCATGATCCTCGAGCGAGTGTGAGCTAATTTACCTGCGAGTACCCTACAATGATAACTACTACAAAATTAGATCCGATTGAAACCGCATCGCGAGATGAACTGCAGGCTCTGCAAACCCAGCGCCTGAAATGGACGCTGAAGCATGCGTATGAAAATGTGCCGATGTATCGCCGCAAATTCGACGCCGCCGGCGTACACCCTGACGACTTTCGGGAATTAAACGATCTGAAAAAATTCCCCTGTACCACTAAACAAGATCTGCGCGACAACTATCCCTTCGATACCTTTGCGGTGCCGATGGAGCAGGTAGTGCGCATTCACGCCTCTTCCGGCACCACCGGCAAACCGACGGTGGTGGGATATACGCAAAACGATATTGATAACTGGGCCAATATTGTCGCCCGTTCGCTGCGCGCGGCCGGTGGTTCAGCAAAAGATAAAATTCACGTCGCCTACGGCTACGGCCTGTTTACCGGCGGCCTTGGCGCGCACTACGGCGCGGAGCGTTTAGGCGCGACGGTGATCCCGATGTCCGGCGGACAGACCGAAAAACAGGCGCAGCTGATCCGCGACTTCCAGCCGGATATGATCATGGTGACGCCGTCTTATTGTCTGAATCTGATCGAAGAGCTGGAGCGCCAGATGGGCGGCGATGCCCGCGGCTGTTCATTGCGGGTCGGCGTCTTTGGCGCTGAGCCGTGGACGCTGGCGATGCGCGCGGAAATCGAGCGCCGCCTGGGTATCACCGCACTGGATATTTACGGTCTGTCAGAGGTGATGGGGCCTGGGGTGGCAATGGAGTGCCTGGAAACCGTTGACGGCCCGACCATCTGGGAAGACCACTTCTTCCCGGAAATCGTCAACCCGGACGACGGTACGCCGCTGGAAGATGGCGAGCATGGCGAACTGCTGTTTACCACGTTGACCAAAGAGGCGCTGCCGGTGATCCGCTATCGTACCCGCGATCTGACTCGCTTGCTGCCGGGAACCGCGCGGACCATGCGCCGCATGGATCGCATCAGTGGACGCAGCGACGATATGCTGATTATCCGCGGGGTTAACGTCTTCCCATCACAGCTGGAAGAGGAGATCCTCAAGTTTGAACACCTGGCGCCGCACTATCAGTTAGAGGTCAATCGCCGCGGTCATCTTGATTCGCTGGCGGTACGCGTTGAGCTGAAAGAGAGCGGGCTGGCGTTAAGTCATGAACAACGCTGCCAGATTTGTCATCAGTTGCGTCACCGTATTAAGTCGATGGTCGGGATCTCCACCGATATTACTATCGTCAACTGCGGCAGCATTCCTCGCTCTGAAGGGAAAGCCTGTCGGGTATTCGACCTGCGTAAAGCGGTGGTCAGCGGTTAATTCTCTCCCCGGTAACCCGGCTGAGGCCTTTACGCCATAAGCCGGGGTTTTCCTGTGCTATGATTCATAAAGGAAAAATATAACAACAGAATGAATCAGATGAGTAAACTCGACGCCTTTATTCAACAAGCGGTGACGGCGATGCCGATCAGCGGTACGTCATTGATTGCCTCGCTGTATGGTGACGCCTTATTACAACGCGGTGGGGAAGTGTGGCTGGGTAGCGTCGCGGCGCTGCTGGAAGGATTAGGATTTGGCGAGCGCTTTGTCCGCACTGCGCTATTCCGTCTCAATAAAGAAGAGTGGCTCGATGTCGTGCGTATCGGCCGGCGTAGCTTCTATCGCCTGAGCGATAAAGGGCTACGTCTGACCCGGCGCGCGGAACATAAAATTTATCGGGCGAACGCCCCGGAATGGGACGGAACCTGGCTGCTGCTATTGTCGGAAGGGTTAGAAAAAACGGTTCTGGCGGAAGTCAAAAAGCAACTGTTATGGCAGGGATTTGGCGCGCTGGCGCCGAGCCTGCTGGCCTCGCCGTCGCAAAAACTGGCCGATGTCCAATCGCTGCTACATGAAGCGGGCGTTGCCGAAAACGTCATCTGTTTTGAAGCCCATTCGCCGCTGGCGCTCTCAAGGGCGGCGCTGCGCGATCGCGTAGAGGAGTGCTGGCATCTCACCGAACAAAATGAGATGTACGAGGCGTTTATCGCATTGTTCCGGCCGTTACTGCCGCTGCTGCGCGACAGCGAGCCGTCAGAGTTGACGCCGGAGCGCTGTTTCCAGATCCAACTGCTCCTTATCCATTTCTATCGCCGTGTGGTGCTTAAAGACCCGCTGCTGCCGGAAGAGCTCCTGCCGGCGCATTGGGCCGGGCAAACCGCGCGGCAGCTGTGCATCAATATTTATCAACGCGTGACGCCAGGCGCGCTGGCCTTCGTCGGCGAAAAAGGCGAAAGCTCAGTTGGCGAGCTTCCCGCCCCGGGTCCGCTTTATTTTCAACGCTTTGGCGGTTTGCCGGGCGTCTAAGGAGGTTGCATGCCGATTTATCAGATTGATGGGCTGACGCCAGTGGTGCCGGATGAGAGCTATGTTCATCCGACGGCGGTACTCATTGGCGACGTGATCCTGGGAAAAGGGGTCTATGTTGGGCCTAATGCCAGCCTGCGCGGCGACTTCGGTCGTATTGTAGTAAAAGACGGAGCCAATATTCAGGATAACTGCGTCATGCACGGCTTCCCCGGCCAGGATACCGTGGTGGAAGAGGACGGCCACATCGGCCACGGCGCAATCCTGCACGGCTGTGTGATTGGCCGCAACGCGCTGGTGGGAATGAGCGCGGTGATTATCGACGGGGCGGTAATTGGCGAAAATAGTATTGTCGGCGCTTCCGCCTTCGTAAAAGCGAAAGCGGAAATGCCTGCTAACCATTTGATCCTCGGCAGCCCGGCAAAAGCGATTCGTACGCTGAGCGAACAGGAGCTGGAGTGGAAAAAACACGGTACCCGTGAATACCAGGTGCTGGTCGAACGTTGTAAGCAGACGCTGCATCAGGTGGAGCCATTAAAAGAGATGGAGGCCGGGCGCAAGCGTCTGGAATTTGACGAAAACCTGCGGCCAAAATCCTAAACCTGAGGGGTAACTATAATGGCAGAGAAATTATCCGCTCATTGTCACTGCGGTGCGGTGGCATTTACCGTTGAGCTCAGCGATGGCTTCAACACCGTTCGTCGCTGTAACTGTTCATATTGTCGAATGCGTGGGGCGGTCGCGGTCTCTTCGCCGCGTTCAGGAATAGAGGTGGTACGCGGAAGGGATAAGCTCACAGAGTATCGCTTTAATACGGGGGAAGCCGTGCACTTCTTCTGCTCGGTATGCGGGATCTACACCTTTCATCAACGGCGATCAAACCCGCAGCAGTATGGGGTAAATGTGGCCTGCATTGATGGCGTTTCGCCTTTCGATTTTCCTTGCGTGGAGGTCAACGACGGCGTGAATCATCCAAAAGATGGCGGCGGAGGCGTGGTGGGGTATTTGCGCTACGAGAAAAAGTAAAACTCTCCTCCCGCAGGCAGCGAGAGGAGTCAAATATTAGGCTGCAACTACGCTGTCGATAGCCGCTTTGGCATCGGACTGCGCTTTGGCCGCAACTTCTGGACCATAAGCAATACCTTCAGCAAATACGAAATTCACGTCGGTGATGCCGATAAAGCCAAGGAAGGTGGTCAGATACGGCGTAACCAGATCGGTCGGCGTATCTTTATGAATACCACCGCGGCTGGTCAGTACTACCGCACGTTTACCGGTGACCAGGCCTTCCGGACCTTTCTCGGTGTAACGGAAGGTGACGCCTGCACGGGCAACCAGGTCGAAATAGTTTTTCAGCTGAGTCGGGATGTTGAAGTTATACATCGGCGCGGCGATAACAATCACATCGTTAGCTTTCAGTTCAGCGATCAGTTCATCGGACAGTGCCAGCGCTTCCTGTTGACGTGCGGTCAACTGCGCATCACTCGGACGCAGCGCGCCAACCAGTTCACCATCCAGTACCGGAATCGGGTTTGCCGCCAGATCGCGCACGGTAATCACGTCGCCTGCGTGTTTTTCACGCCATTGTTCAACAAAATAGTCGGACAGTTGGCCGGATTGCGAGTACCCTGCAAGAATACTGGACTTCAGAACTAATACTTTGCTCATGGGTGTTTCCTTTTAATGTGATTGACGGGTCAATGCCCTGGTGCTTGTTGACACTGTATTCACAATCATGCCGCAGAGATAGCGCAATATATCGAATCCTATGTTCAATTTTTTTGAACAAGGCATGAGTTCTACAGATGTGGTAATCTACAGCAATATTTCATGAGAGATTTTTCCGGCAGAGCGCTGCCCGATAACGTTATGACAGAACAACAAAAAATCACTTTCTCGCAGCTCTATGAACGGCTCGATGGTCTGATGCTGCGCGATAAATCGCGCTATAGCCGCCGCCTGCATGGCGCAAAGAAGGTTAAAAATCCTGATGCCCAGCAGGCCATTCTGCACGAGATGGCGCGGGAGATAGAGCAGGCAGCAGGGAAAGTCGTGCTACGCGAAGCCGCGCGTCCGGCAATCACCTATCCGGAAAACCTGCCGGTTAGCCAGAAAAAACAAGAGATTCTCGAAGCGGTGCGCGATCACCAGGTGGTGATCGTCGCCGGTGAGACCGGTTCTGGTAAAACCACTCAGCTACCCAAAATCTGCATGGAGCTGGGGCGCGGCCTGAAAGGCCTGATTGGCCACACCCAGCCGCGTCGACTGGCGGCGCGCACCGTCGCTAACCGTATTGCCGAAGAGCTGCAGAGCGAGCCGGGTGGCTGTATCGGTTATAAAGTGCGCTTCAGCGACCACGTCAGCGAAAACACCATGGTTAAGCTGATGACCGACGGTATCCTGCTGGCGGAAATCCAGCAGGATCGCCTGCTGATGCAGTATGACACCATCATTATTGATGAGGCGCACGAGCGCAGTCTGAACATTGATTTTCTGCTGGGTTATCTGAAAGAGCTCCTGCCGCGCCGCCCGGACCTGAAAATTATCATTACCTCGGCGACCATCGACCCGGAACGTTTCTCAAAGCATTTCAATCATGCGCCGATTATCGAAGTCTCCGGGCGGACTTACCCGGTGGAAGTGCGCTATCGGCCGATAGTGGAAGAGGCGGACGATACCGAGCGCGATCAGTTACAGGCGATCTTTGATGCGGTTGACGAACTGGGGCGCGAAGGGCCCGGCGATATTCTGATCTTTATGAGCGGTGAGCGGGAAATTCGCGATACCGCCGAGGCGCTGAATAAGCTGGATCTGCGCCATACCGAAGTGCTGCCGCTGTACGCCCGCCTGTCCAACAGCGAGCAGAACCGGGTCTTCCAGTCCCATAGCGGGCGGCGTATTGTCCTGGCAACCAACGTTGCCGAAACCTCGTTGACGGTTCCGGGCATCAAATACGTTATCGATCCGGGTACCGCTCGCATCAGTCGCTACAGCTACCGTACAAAAGTGCAGCGCCTGCCTATCGAGCCAGTATCACAGGCCTCCGCTAATCAGCGTAAAGGCCGTTGCGGACGTGTTTCGGAAGGCATCTGTATTCGTCTTTACTCGGAAGACGATTTCCTGTCGCGGCCGGAATTTACCGACCCGGAAATTCTGCGTACCAATCTGGCCTCGGTCATTCTGCAAATGACCGCTCTGGGGCTGGGCGATATCGCCGCGTTTCCGTTTGTCGAAGCGCCGGATAAGCGCAACATCCAGGATGGCGTTCGTCTGCTGGAAGAGCTTGGCGCCATCACCACCGATGAGCAGGCAACGGCCTATAAGCTGACCCCGCTGGGCCGCCAGCTCAGCCAGCTACCGGTGGATCCGCGTCTGGCACGGATGGTGCTGGAAGCGCAGAAACATGGCTGCGTGCGTGAAGCGATGATCATCACTTCCGCGCTGTCGATTCAGGATCCGCGCGAGCGCCCCATGAACAAGCAGCAGGCATCCGATGAAAAGCATCGTCGCTTCCACGATAAAGAGTCTGATTTCCTTGCGTTTGTCAATTTGTGGAACTATCTCGGCGAACAACAAAAGGCGCTCTCTTCGAATCAGTTCCGCCGCCAGTGCCGGGTGGATTTCCTCAACTATTTACGCGTGCGTGAATGGCAGGATATTTACACCCAACTGCGCCAGGTAGTGAAAGAACTCGGCCTGCCGATCAACAGCGAGCCAGCGGAGTACCGTGAAATTCATACCGCGCTGCTGACCGGTTTGTTGTCGCATATCGGGATGAAGGACTCCGATAAACAGGAGTATACCGGCGCCCGTAATGCGCGGTTCTCTATCTTCCCCGGCTCTGGTCTATTCAAGAAGCCGCCAAAGTGGACGATAGTTGCGGAACTGGTGGAGACCAGCCGCCTGTGGGGGCGCATTGCCGCCCGCATTGAGCCGGAGTGGGTCGAGCCGGTGGCCCAGCATCTGATTAAACGTTCATATAGTGAACCGCACTGGGAGCGGTCGCAGGGCGCGGTAATGGCGACAGAAAAGGTCACCGTCTACGGTCTGCCAATCGTCGCCGCGCGTAAGGTCAACTATAGCCAGATTGACCCGGCGCTGTGTCGTGAGCTGTTCATCCGCCACGCGCTGGTAGAGGGCGACTGGCAGACGCGGCATGCTTTCTTCCGCGATAACCTCAAGCTGCGCGCTGAAATCGAAGAGCTGGAGCATAAGTCGCGCCGTCGCGACATCCTGGTGGATGACGAGACGATGTTCGAGTTTTACGACCAGCGCATTAGCCACGATGTTATCTCCGCTCGCCACTTTGATAAGTGGTGGAAGCAGGCCAGCCGCGAAACGCCAGACTTGCTCAATTTTGAAAAGAGCATGCTGATTAAAGAGGGGGCGGAGCAGGTCAGTAAACTGGACTACCCGAATTTCTGGCATCAGGGCAATCTTAAACTGCGTCTTAGCTATCAGTTTGAACCTGGTGCGGATGCCGATGGCGTAACGGTTCATATTCCGCTGCCGCTGCTCAACCAGGTAGAGGAAGCCGGGTTTGAATGGCAGATCCCTGGCCTGCGTCGCGAGCTGGTCATCGCATTAATCAAATCGTTGCCGAAACCCGTTCGGCGTAATTTCGTCCCGGCGCCTAATTACGCCGAGGCGTTTTTAGGCCGCGCGACGCCGCAGGCGTTGCCGCTACTGGATTCGCTGGAGCGTGAGCTGCGTAAAATGACCGGCGTGACCATCGACCGCGAATCCTGGCAGTGGGATCAGGTGCCCGATCACCTGAAAATCACTTTCCGGGTGGTGGATGACAAAAATAAGAAACTGCAGGAAGGACGCTCTCTGCAGGTCTTAAAAGACGCGCTCAAAGGTAAAGTTCAGGAGACGTTATCGGCGGTGGCCGACGATGGTATTGAACAGAGCGGGCTGCATATCTGGAGTTTCGGCACCCTGGCGGAGAGTTACGAACAGAAGCGCGGTAATTATAAGGTGAAAGCCTGGCCGGCGCTGGTGGACGAGCGTGACAGCGTTGCCATCAAACTATTTGATAATCCACAGGAACAGCAGCAGGCGATGTGGCGTGGTCTGCGCCGTTTACTGTTGCTCAATATTCCGTCGCCGATTAAGTATCTGCACGAGAAACTGCCCAACAAAGCCAAATTGGGACTCTATTTCAACCCTTATGGCAAGGTGCTGGATTTGATTGACGACTGCATCTCCTGCGGCGTTGACAAGCTTATCGATGAAGCCGGCGGCCCGGTGTGGACCGAAGAGGGCTTTAGTAAACTGCACGATAAAGTGCGCGCCGAACTGAACGACACGGTGGTCGATATCGCGAAGCAGGTCGAGCAGATCCTGACGGCGGTATTTAACATCAATAAGCGTCTGAAAGGGCGGGTAGATATGACGATGGCCCTGGGGCTGTCGGATATTAAAGCGCAGATGGCGGGTCTGGTTTATCGCGGCTTTGTTACCGGCAACGGTTTCCGCCGCCTCGGCGATACGCTGCGTTATCTGCAGGCAATTGAAAAGCGTCTTGAGAAGCTGGCAATCGACCCGCATCGTGACCGCGCGCAGATGCTAAAAGTCGAGAGCGTGCAACAGGCGTGGCAGCAGTGGTTGAATAAGCTGCCGCCGAATCGCCGCGATGATGACGACGTACAGGAGATCCGCTGGATGATCGAAGAGCTGCGCGTCAGCTTCTTTGCTCAGCAGTTGGGCACACCGTATCCGATCTCGGACAAACGCGTGTTACAGGCGATGGAGCAAATTACGCCGTAGCCTGGCTGGTTGTCCCCGGTGGCGCTGCGCTTACCAGGGCTACTCGCTTAAGCGTTTACCCACGCCAGAGTAAAGCCGTCCCAGCCTTTAGTGCCCACGGTCTGCAGCGCCGTTGCCGTCAACCGTGGCTCGGCGCCCATCATCTCAATGAATTGACGCACGCCCTGAACGCGCTCGTCGGCGCTCTGTGGGTTAACCACTTCGCCGTCGCGTACCACGTTATCGCCAATAATTAAGGTTCCTGGGCGGGAATAACGTAGCGCCCAGCGCAGATAATGGGGATTATTCGGCTTATCGGCATCGATGAAGATCAGGTCGAAAGCGGGACATTCGCCAAGCGCCTCCAGAGACTGTAGCGCCGGCCCCTCCCGCAGCGTGACCCGCTGGTCAACGCCCGCCAGCTGCAGATTCTCCCGCGCCACCTGGGCATGATGCGCGTCGGCCTCCAGCGTGAGTAGTTGGCCGTCGGCAGGAAGCTCGCGCGCCATCCAGATGGTGCTATAGCCGCCGAGAGTACCGATCTCCAGTATCCGCTTAGCCTGGGTAAGCCTTACCAGCAGGGCGAGAAACTGCCCCTGATTGGCGGCGACATCGTGTGCCGGCAGCCCGGCTCGATGGTTGTTTTCCAGTACCCGATCGAGCATAGGATCGCCGGGGATTAAGGCCTCAATCAAATAATTGTCTACTGCCGACCACTGTTGTTGCATATGACGCTTCCCCATTTAGCTCCCTGATGAGTCAGACCAGCCGCCTCCCAGCGCCCGGTACAAATCAATCTGCGCCAGCAGCAGGTTATTTTTCACCTGCACCACGCTCAACTGAGTGGAGAATAACGTACGTTGCGCATCCAACACGTCCAGATAGGAAGAGTAGCCGTTACGATAGCGGTTCTGCGCGATACGCAACGTCTCTGCGGCGACCGATTCCTGCTCCTGGAGCTCGCTTAACTGTTCGCTGTAGCGGCTGATGGCATCCAGGCTATCGTTCACCTCTTTGAACGCGCCGCGTACGGTTTTCTCATATCCGTATAACGCCTGATTGCGCTGGGCCATCGAGACATCAACCTGCGCATTTAGCGCCTGGCGGTTGAGTAACGGCGCCAGAATACTGCCGCCAAGGCTCCATAATCGCAGCGGGTTGTCGAGCAGATCCGGTAGCGTTCTGTCCTGCAGGCTGCCGGTGGCGGTAAGGTTGATGGAAGGCAGCAACTGCGCCTGCGACGACGCGAGGGTGGCATCAGCGGCCACCAGTTGGCGTTGAGCCTGCACAATGTCCGGACGGCGGCTCATTAGCGTCGAGGGTAACTGTGAGGGCAGGCGTAGCGGGCTAAGTTGTGCGAACTCGTTACGTTTTACCGCACCGGGATTGTCGCCCAAGAGAACGCTCAGGGCGTTCTCTTGTTGCGCGATTTGATGCTGCAATGGCGGGATCTGCGCCCGCGTCGAGCGCAGTTCGGAATCCGCCTGCATGAGTTCCAGGCGCGAGGTATAGCCGGTTTCATACTGCCGTTTAGCCAGATTCCACGCATCTTCTCGCGATTTCAGCGTTTGGCGGGTGACCCGCAACTGCTCGTCTAATGACAACAAGGTGACGTAGCCGACGGCGACCGATGTCGCCACGGTCAGATTAGCGGCAGCGGCAGCGGCTTTCTGCGCTTCAAGGCTGGCTTCGGCGGCGCTGGCGGCGCTGCGGTTGGCCCCCCAAATATCGACGTCATAGCTGGCGGTCAGGCCCCCTTTGTACAGCGTGCTGTGGATGGGCAGACCGGTCGCGGCGGACTGTGCGCGAGCGCGGGTACCGGTCAGGCTGGCATCAAGCGAGGGGAATAAGCTGCTATCAGCAGCGTACGCGCGCGCCTGATACTCGTTAACCCGCTCGCGGGCGATCAGGACGTCGCTGTTGTAGCGCAACGCCCGATCGACATACTGATTAAGCGCGCTATCGTGAAAATTGCGCCACCACACGCCTTCCACCGGGCTGGAAGGACCCACATCGGCACGCCAGGCGGCCGGGATCGCCAGCGTGGGCTCCGCACGTGGTACATCGGCAGACTGACAACCGACCAGCGCCAGCGCCACGGCAAGGGTTAACGGGCGGATCATTGTTTATTCTCCGCGCGGGTATCAATCGTCACCTGCACCGACATCCCCGGACGCAGACGATAGCTGTTTTTCTGCCCCTCATCGACCGCGATACGGACAGGGATCCGTTGGGCGATTTTGACAAAGTTGCCGGTCGCGTTATCCGGCGAGATCGCGCTGAATTCGACGCCGGTTGCTGGCGAAATACTTTGTACTTTGCCGTGGAAGGTTTCGCTGTTCAACGCATCGACCGAGAAGGTGACCGGCTGGCCGACGCGCACCTCGGCGAGCTGTGTCTCTTTCAGGTTGGCGATAACCCAGTGCTGAGGCGGTACCAGCGAGGTCAAATGCGTACCGGCGCTGACATAGGCGCCGAGGCGTACGGAGATCTGCCCCAGTTGCCCGGCCGTCGGGGCGATAATCCGCGTATTCTGCAGGTCGATTTCGGCAAGCTCCAGCGCCGCTTTGGCGCTGGCCACATCGGCCTCCAGCGAATCGCGATTGACGATAGTGGACTGCAGATCCTGGCGCGACATCTCCAGTGTGGCTTTCGCCTGTTCGATATCGGCTGCGCCTTGAGCCGCGCTGGCCCGCGCAGAGTCGCGTTCGCGAATGGATAACGAACCGTCCGCGGTGAGTTCCTGTACGCGTTTTAAATCGGCTTGGCTTTTCTGATTCTGCGCGCGGGCGTTTTGCAAGGCGGCCTCGTTTTTGACGATGGTCGCTTCGGCGCTTTTCCGCTGCTGCTGGTTGTTTTTTAGCGCCGCTTGTTTCATCGCCAACGTTGCCTGCGCCTGGTGTACCCGCTGCTTATAGATGCGATCGTCAATCTGGAACAGCACCTGTCCCGGCTGAACGGTATCGAAATCTTTGACGTTCACCGCGGTGATATACCCGTTAACCTGCGGGCTGATAAACGTCGTCTGACCGCGCACATAAGCGTTATCGGTAAACTGACTATGCCGGGTGAAAGGGGGCAACTGCCAGGCGTAAAGAATCACCAATACGCCGACGATGCCGATCGCCGCGGCGGTAAAAATAGACACCACGCGGATGTTGTTTCGGGTATTGGCCTGTTGCCTGGCCGCGTCCTGCTGACTCATAACCACTCCAGAGTAAAAATTATCTTATTATTTATTGCCGGTTGCGCGTTTTAACGCGATACGGGCGGTGATTCGCAATCTGATTAAGCGCCAGAAAATCCACACCAGCGTTGCGGCAGAGATCGCCGCCGTCAGGAGATAAGTGTCATTGTAGGCGAGAATATTGGCCTGTAGCGTCGAGGCGTTTTGCAGCAACGTGGTAGCCTGCACGTTCAATAGCGTGCTGTCGCCAATCTGGCTTTGATACATCTGGCTGTACTGCTGCAGTCGCTCGGCGATTAACGGGTTCAACGTGGTTATCTGATCGGCCAACTGGCTGGAATGAAATTTTTCACGCCAGGTCTGAAAAGTACCGAGGATAGCTGATCCGAGCAGGCCGCCGATATTTTGGCTCATGCCAAACAGAACCGAGAAGCTGACCAGATTCCGCTGGTCGGCAATCACACCGCCAATTCCCGCCAGCATGGCCGGCGCCAGGAAGAAGGCGCTGCCGAAGCCTAGTAAAAACTGGCTGAACATCAACTGTTCCGGACGGGTCAGGGCAGTGGACTGACTATCAAGCAAGGAGGCAATCATAATCAACGCCAGCGCGGTCGCGGTGGGCCAGTAGAGGCGCTGTGGGTTAAGCGTCAGGCAACTGGCGACGATACCGCAGACGATACCGGCGAAAATCGACCATGCCAGGTTGGTCATCTGCTCGTTTTGCAAGCCGACGTACTGCAGCCAACCGATGACCCCGGTATTCTGTTCCGCCAGCACGATGCGAATCAGCAACATTATCAGTCCCAGACGAAGGATACTGCCGCTGGAAAGCCATTTGGTGTTAAGCAGCGGGTTAGTACGATTATGCTCGAAGGCGATAGCCGAAACGATCAGCACCACCGCTCCCGCCAGCGACCAGCCAAGCCACGGCGCCTCAAACCACCAGTCCAGACGGCCCAGCGACAGGACCGCGCAGACTAAAGCCATACCGGGAGCCAGCAGGAAGAAGGTAATAAAGTCCTTCTTCTCAAACACCTTTTTGCGGTCGCTTGGCGGCAGTTTCAGCGCGATGACGCAGGCCAGCGACACCAGCGCCAGGCCGAGCTCAAAGAAGTAGAGCCCGCGCCATTCGTCAATCTGCAGCAGTTCGGTCGAGAACAGACGCGCCAGCGGGATCGCCAGCGACGATCCGGTGATACCGATGGTCAACGCCTTCAGGCGGTGGCGCGCCGGCCAGGCCTGCACCTGATAGTAAATTCCCAGTGAACTCAACGCCGCTGCCACCATGCCGTGCGCCGCGCGCACCATCATTGCCGAGCTGAGGTCGTTGACGAAGAGGTGGAAGAAAGTGACCAGTACATACAGTACCAGGAAGCCTTCGGTAAAGGCGCGCAGGCCAAACTGTTGGCGAAATTTCACCAGCAGCAGGTTGATGGAAACGTTAGTCATAACGTAGACCGCCGGCAGCCATGCGATTTCTGTCGACCAGGCGGCAAAAGTGCCCTGCAGCAGCTGCAGGTTGGCGGTAACGACGGCGTTACCCAGCGCGCCGGTCAGGCACACCAGCAGCCCGACGATGCCATAAGCAACGCGTTTCGGCGTACTGTGGATCGGCGTCGACGGCGAACCAAGCATCGCCGGTTTTTCATGCGGCGCCCAGTCGTGGGGCACATAGGGATTAGCATCGCGACGAGGCATTATTTCTTTTCCACCTCGTGCAGCAGCTTTTCCAGCACCCGGTGGGTTTGCTCACGCTCTTCCGGAGTAATGGCGGTGAGGATCTCCTCGCGCAGGTCGTCGGCAACCGCTTTCACCTGATGGAAAAGCGCCATCCCTTTGGCGGTGGCGACCAGCAGACGCTTACGTTTATCGCTGTCAGGCTTAACGCGCTCCACCAGTTCAAGTTCGACCAGGCGGTTAATGAGCGGGACGATGGTGGCGCTTTCGACACCGAGTTCCTGCGCCAGTTCGCTTTGCGAGAGGGGCTGCTCGTTGCGGGCAATGGCTGACACCGCCACCCATGACGCCTGGCTCATGCCTAGATTTTTTAACCGCCGGTTAACCGCCAGCCGCCAGTGATGCGCGGTTAAGTATAAAAGATGGGAAAAGTTAAGCTGTCGGTTATCCATGTTCCGCCTGCAAATTCATTAGAGCTCTAATGATTTTAGGCGCGGCGATTTACTGATTTCAAGTCACGAAGATAAAAATAGGTTAACGCAATGTGCGTTTTTTGTGGAAAAGGCAGTCTGGCACGTGGAGAAAAAAATAAAAAACCCGGGCGAGCCCGGGTTTCGTATCTGGATTACCTGGACATTAGCCCGGGTAGATACCGCGATCTTTACGCGCCAGCAGAATGCGCTCGCAGGCGACGATGTAGGCCGCGGTACGCAGAGAACACGCTTTCTCGGCGGCTTTATCGCAGACGTGAACAATAGCATCCGTCATGATGCGGTCCATCTTGGCGTTGATCTCTTCTTCGCTCCAGAAGAAGCTTGCCATGTCCTGCACCCATTCGAAGTAGCTGACGGTCACGCCGCCGGCGTTACAGATAACGTCCGGAACCACGATCACCCCGCGGTCGGCCAGCACGTCGTCGGCGTCCGGATAGGTCGGGCCGTTGGCGCCTTCGAGGATCAGCTTACAGCTGATTTTTTCCGCGCGTTCACGGGTGATTTGGCCTTCCAGCGCCGCCGGGATCAGGATATCCATCTCGGTGGTCCAGAAATCTTCTTTGGCGATTTCACGCGCGCCCGGGAAACCAGCAATCTTCTTGTTCTCGGCCTGCCATGCGGTCAGCGCCTGCATGTCAATGCCGCCTTCGTTGAACAGGGTCGCGGTATGGTCCTGGATCACGACAATGCGCGCGCCAACGTCTGCGAACAGACGAGCGGCTTCGCTGCCGACGTTACCAAAACCTTGCAGCGCCACTTTCGCGCCTTCGATTTCGATACCGTTGCGACGAGCCACTTCACGACCGGTGACGAAGACGCCGCGGCCGGTGGCTTTTTCACGACCCAGCGAACCGCCGAGATGAATCGGCTTACCGGTAACTACGCCGGTAATAGTGGTGCCGTGATTCATGGAGTAGGTGTCCATCATCCACGCCATCACTTTACCGTTGGTGCCAACGTCCGGCGCCGGGATATCTTTCTGTGGCCCAATGATAATGCCGATTTCGCTGGTATAGCGACGAGTCAGACGTTCCAGCTCGCCTTCAGATAGTGAGAACGGGTCGACGCGGATGCCGCCTTTGGCTCCGCCGTAAGGAATATTGACCGCGGCGCACTTAATGGTCATCCAGGCAGAAAGCGCCATTACCTCGTTAAGATCGACATCCGGATGGTAGCGAACACCACCTTTACCCGGTCCACGCGATAGATTGTGCTGTACGCGATAGCCTTCGAAATGGCGGATGGTGCCATCATCCATCTGCACTGGAATATCAACGATCAGCGCGCGTTTCGGGTGACGCAGAGTTTCCACCCAGTAGGCGAGGTCGCCCAGATAGGGCGCGACGCGGTCGATCTGGCGCAGGTAAGTGGTCCATGGAGATGTACTACTTTCAGATGCGTAAGATAACTTTTCCATAAGAGTCCTGTATCTCAATGTTATTTGTGTCGTGTAAAACCGTGGAATAGGTACAGCAGTAAAATCTGTGTGATGAATGTTATCACCAATTTTATAAACCAGTATTTGACGGCTATTCCGAATTTTACATTTTTGTTAGTTTTTTGGGGTTGCATTTGAATAAATAAGCATGACCAGGCGCCTGTATGTCATGCATGGATATGCATATATTATGCAGATAAGTGAATATGGAAATAATTTTTTCATATTTTTCATTATCTTGATGATCCTCTAAAAGTGAATAAAATGATTCATGGTTGTATTGACTTTGTTGCGTATCAGGGCCCAGCATTAGCTCACGCAATACACAAGGTATTAACCGTGAATTAACATATATCCATAAAAATAAAATGGCTTATTTCAGTTGTGGTGAAAATATTTGTCATCGCAGCGGGACGTGTGCGCCCTGAAAACGGCTAAAGGGAAATTGTTAAATTCGACTATTCACGATTGGCCAATTTATGCCGCCGATCCTCGTTCCGGAGAATTGTTATGTCAGGCAGTATCACTCGCGAAGATTTTGATGCTTATATGGTTCCGTGTTTCGCTCCCGCGCCGTTTATCCCGGTGAAAGCGGCGGGCTCCCGCGTCTGGGACCAGCAGGGTAAAGAGTACATTGACGTGGCTGGCGGCATTGCGGTTAACGCGCTGGGTCACGCTAACCCGGCCCTGGCCGCGGCGCTGAAAGCGCAGCTGGATAAGCTGTGGCACATCGGCAACGGCTATACCAACGAACCGGTGCTGCAGCTGGCGAAAACCCTGGTGGAGTCGACCTTCGCCGATAAAATTTTCTTCTGTAACTCCGGTGCTGAAGCCAACGAAGCCGCGCTGAAGCTGGCGCGCAAGTATGCGCACGACAAATTCGGCGCCGACAAGAGCGAAATTATCGCCTTCAAAAACTCTTTCCATGGCCGCACCCTGTTTACCGTAACCGTAGGGGGGCAGCCGAAATACTCCAGCGACTATGCGCCATTACCGCAGGACATCACCCATCTGCCGTATAACGATATCGACGCGGTGAAAGCGGCGTTCTCTTCCCGCACCTGCGCGGTCATCGTCGAGCCGATTATAGGCGAAGGTGGCGTCATGCCGGCGGATCCGCAATTCCTGCAGGCGCTGCGCGAGTTGTGCGATAAGCATGAAGCGACGCTGATTTTTGATGAAGTGCAGACCGGCGCCGGGCGTACCGGCCAACTGTATGCTTACCAGCACTACAACGTGGTTCCGGACATTCTCACCAGCGCGAAAGGGCTGGGCGGCGGCTTCCCAATTGGCGCGATGCTGGCGAAAGAGGCCTGGGCGCAGGTGTTCCAGCCGGGTACCCACGGCACGACGTTCGGCGGCAACCCGCTGGCGGCGACCGTGGCCAATAGCGTGTTGGCGCAGATGGATAGCGCGCTGCTGGCGGGCGTGGGCGAACGCCATACCCTCATCGTCGATAAACTCAATGCGCTAAATGCTAAATATGATCTCTTTAGCGCCGTGCGCGGGATGGGACTGCTGATTGGCGCCGAACTGGCAAGCCATCTGCGCGGCAAAGCCAAAGCGCTGACCAATCTGGCGGCGGAAGAGGGGCTGATCGCGCTGATAGCCGGGCCGGACGTACTGCGTTTCGCCCCGGCGCTCAATATTCCCCTGGCGGATATTGATGAAGCCTTCGTGCGCCTTGAGCGCGCCGTCGCCCGCTTAACCAGCTAATCCGGGAGACGGCCTATGATGTTATTTCGTCCCGTACGGGAAAACGACCTCGATGATATTGTCCGCCTGGCCTCCCGGGCGGGCGTGGGAATGACCTCGCTGCCGAATGATGCCGTGCGCCTCGCCGCACGGATCAAGCGCAGCGTGGAGACCTTTGCCGGCAAGCTGACCCGCGGCGAACAGGGGTTTCTGTTTGTTCTGGAAGATACCGAACTGAGCCGGGTTGTCGGCGTCAGCGCCATTGAGGTCGCGGTGGGGCTCGACGAACCGTTCTACAATTTTCGTATTCAAAAGACGGTACGGGCATCCAAAGAGCTTGGGGTTTACAAGCATCAGGATTTGCTCAATTTAAGCTACGACCATACCGGCCACAGCGAACTCTGTACCCTGTTTCTTGACCCGGAGTACCAGAAGAACCGCAACGGCCTGCTGCTCTCCAAAGCGCGGTTTGTCTTTATTGCCGCGTTCCGCGAGTGGTTTTCGCCGCATCTGTTCGCCGAGCTGCGCGGGCGCAGCGACGAGCAGGGTAATTCGCCGTTCTGGGATGCGTTGGGGCACCACTTTTTCGATATTCCTTTCGCCGATGCCGACCGCCTCACCGGTACAGGGATGAAAACCTTTATCGCCGAATTGATGCCGGCTTACCCGATTTACATCTCGCTGCTGCCGGATGATGCCCGCGAAGTGATAGGCCAGGTCCATGCTAACACCGCGCCGGCGCGGGCTATTCTGGAAAAAGAAGGGTTTAGCTGGCGCGGGTCCGTCGACATCTTCGATGCCGGCCCGGTACTGGAAGCAGAAACCGATAATATTCGCGCCATCAGAGAGAGCTACTCGCTGCCGGCGCTGCAACTCATGACGCCGCAGGCGACGCCAACCATCGTCGCCAACGGACAGTTTGATAATTTCCGCGCGGTGCTCATCGCGCAAGAGACGGCGGGAGCGCTCGATCAGCAGGCGCTGGACGCCCTGCAGGTCAATGCCACCGACCGGGTTCACGCGGTGACACTCAATCCAGAGGAAAACAGATCATGGCGGTAAACGCACAGTTTATAGCAGGTAAGTGGCAGCAGGGCGCAGGCGCGCCGTTAACCAAGCTGGCGCCGGAAGACCAGTCCGTTTTATGGCAGGCGAAAAGTGCGGGCGCGGCAGATGTACAGGCCGCCTGTACTGCCGCGCGCGAGGCGTTTTATGGCTGGTCGCATCGCCCATTAAGCGAACGCATTGCCGTGGTTCAACGTTTCGCTGCACTGCTGGAAGAGAATAAAGAGGCGCTGGCGACGTTAATTTCCCGTGAAACCAGCAAGCCGCTGTGGGAAACGCGTACTGAAGTACAGGCGATGATCGGCAAGGCCGGGATTTCCATTGATGCCTACGCCGAACGTACCGGTTATCGCGAGTCCGCTATGCCGGACGGCAAAGCGCTGCTGCGCCATAAGCCGCACGGCGTGATGGCGGTGTTTGGCCCTTACAACTTCCCGGGGCATCTGCCGAATGGCCATATTATCCCGGCGCTGATCGCCGGTAACACCGTGGTATTTAAACCGAGCGAATTGACGCCGGCGACCGCGGAACTCACCGTTCAGCTATGGCAGCAGGCCGGGATCCCTGATGGGGTGCTAAACCTGGTGCAGGGGGCGAAAGATACCGGCCAGGCGCTGCTGGAAAACCGCGATATCGACGGGGTGCTGTTTACCGGGAGCGCCGCCGCTGGCTTCCATTTCCACCGCTACCTCGGCGGCCAGCCGGAGAAAATGTTGGCGCTGGAAATGGGCGGCAATAATTCGCTTATCGTGGCCGACGTTACCGATAGCGTTGCGGCGCTGAACGTGATTATTCAATCGGCCTTTATCTCCGCCGGGCAGCGCTGCACCTGCGCGCGTCGTTTACTGATACCGCGCGGCGAACAGGGCGATGCGCTACTTGAACAACTGATTGCTGCCAGCCGGCAGATCCGCGCCGGTAAATGGGACGCCGATCCGCAGCCGTTTATGGGCGGGGTGATTTCGCAAACCGCCGCGCAGGGCATGCTGGCGGCGCAGGCGAAGCTGGAAGCGCTGGGCGGCAAAGTGCTGCTGCGCATGAGCCAGCCTGATCCGCGCTCAACCGTGCTGACGCCGGGAATTATCGATGTTACCGGGATCGCGGTGCCGGATGAAGAGTACTTCGGCCCGCTGCTGACCGTGATTCGTTATGACCAGTTCGATGAGGCGATCGCGATCGCCAATAACACCCGCTACGGTCTGGCGGTGGGGCTGATTTCCGCCGACCCGGCGCTGTTCGACAAGCTGGCCGACGAAGCGCGCGCCGGGATTGTTAACTGGAACAAACCGCTCACCGGAGCCTCCAGCAAAGCGCCATTCGGCGGTGTCGGCGCCTCCGGCAACCATCGCGCTTCGGCGTGGTATGCCGCCGATTATTGCGCCTGGCCGATGGCTTCTCTGGTCAGCGAAACGCTGACGCTGCCGGCGACGACGTCGCCAGGTCTGCCATTCTGATAACCGTTTTTGTGAGGACACTATGTCTGGATTTGAAGCGAATTTTGACGGCCTGGTGGGGCCAACGCACCACTACGCCGGGTTGTCGGTAGGCAACGAAGCGTCACAAAACAACCGCGACGGTTTATCTAACCCGAAGAAGGCGGCGCTGCAGGGGCTTTATAAGATGAAGACCCTGGCCGATCGTGGCTTTGTTCAGGGCATTCTGCCGCCGCAGCCGCGGCCAAATATGACGATGCTGCGCAGTATTGGTTTTCAGGGTAGCGACGAGCAGGTTATCCAGCGTGCGGCTAAAGAGGCCCCGCAGCTATTGTCGGCCTTTAGCTCCGCTTCCTCGATGTGGACCGCCAACGCCGCCACCGTGTCGCCGTCGGCCGATAGCGCTGATGGAAAAGTGCATTTTACGGTGGCGAACCTCAACAATAAGCTGCACCGCATGCAGGAAGCGCCGATCACCTCGGCCATCCTCAGGGCCACCTTCGCCGATGAGCGCTACTTTGCGCATCACGCGGCGCTACCGCAGCATGGCGATTTAGGTGATGAAGGGGCCGCTAACCATAACCGTTTCTGCGGGGATTATGACCGCCAGGGCGTGCAGTTTTTTGTCTACGGTAAGCGCGCCAGCGGCGGTGTTACGCCAGCAAAATACCCCGCACGCCAGACGCTGGAGGCCAGCGAAGCGGTGGCGCGTCTGCATCAGCTCGACCCGCAGTACACCGTATTCGCTCAGCAAAATCCGCAGGCTATCGACCATGGCGTATTCCACAATGATGTTATCGCCGTCAGCAACCGCCACGTGCTGTTCCATCATCAGCACGCCTTCCTGCAGCAGCGGGAGGTGCTGGCAACGCTGAAGGAGAGCAACGCCAGGCTGAATATTCCATTCACCAGCGTTGAAGTGCCGGACGAGCAGGTTAGCCTCGATGACGCGGTGGCCTCTTATCTGTTCAACAGCCAGTTACTGAGCAAAGCCGATGGCAAAATGCTGATCGTGGTGCCGGAAGAGTGCCGTCAGCGTGAAAACGTCTGGCGTTATCTCTCCGCTCTTGCCGCCGATAGCGCATCGCCTATCGATGAAGTGGCGGCATTCGATCTGCGTGAAAGCATGCGCAACGGCGGCGGCCCGGCCTGTTTACGTCTGCGGGTGGTGCTTAACGATGCCGAGCGTGCGGCGGTCAACACTCACAGCCTGATGAATGACGAACGCTACCAGCAACTGACGGCGTGGGTTGAAAAGCATTATCGCGATCGCCTGCATGCCAGCGATCTCGCCGACCCGCAGCTGCTGCGCGAGGTTTATCAGGCGCTGGATGAGCTGACGCAGATTTTACATCTGGGCGCGATTTATGACTTCCAGCGATAAGGGGCCGGGAATGGAACAAAACGTCAACGATTTACTGCATTGTAAACTGCAGACATGGACCTTTCCGCCGACTATCGAAGCCAGTTGGTTAGGCGATGGCATTCTGCAACTGCTGCCAAAAACGTCATGGCGACAGGCGACGGTGCTTTCTGCCGGGGTGCACGGTAACGAAACCGCGCCGATTGAAATGTTGCTGCAGATCCTGCAGGGATTAAGCCTGGGCGAGCAGCCGCTGACCCACGCGCTACTAGTGGTGTTCGGCAATCTGCCCGCCATTCGCGCCGGCCGTCGCTATCTGCATAACGATCTCAACCGGCTGTTTGGCGGCCGCCATCTGGCGGCGATGCCGGGTAACGAGTCGCGTCGCGCTTTTGAACTGGAGATGGCCGTACAGGCCTTCTTCCGTAGCGCCGATGCCCACGGTAAGGTGCCGCGCACGCATCTCGATCTGCATACCGCCATTCGCGGGTCAAAATATCGGCAGTTCGCGCTGCTGCCCGCTCATGATGGCGACTACAGCGCAGATTTTTATCAGCTGTTGCAGGCCAGCGGTATGGACGCCATCGTGCGCCATACCGAACCGGGCGGCACCTTTACCCACTTCACCAGCGAGAAGTTCGGCGCGCAAAGCGCCACGCTGGAACTGGGGAAAGTGATGCCATTCGGTGAAAATGATTTGCGCTTGTTTGCCGCCACCGAACTGGCGATCGGCGCGCTGATCGCCGACGGCATCATGCCGCCGCGCAGCAAAGCGCCGGTCGAATACTTTGTGGTGCAGCAGAGCATCATCAAGAGCGAGAACGGTTTTACCCTTAATCTCGACCCGAAAATTGAAAACTTTACCGCGCTGCCGGCAGGCTATGAAATCGCTCGTCAGGCACAGAAAACCTGGGTGGTCAATGCCGACGCCCCCTACATCCTGTTTCCGAATGCGGGCGTCGCCGCCGGTCAACGCGCCGGGCTGTTGCTGACCGCTACCGCGCCAAGCCTTTCCATGCCTGCTTGAAGGAATCAACATGACTGAACATCAACGTGAGGGGCAGGTTCATCCTGCCACCGACGGGGAGTGCCCGTCGCAGCTCAAACGCGGCCTTGGCGCCCGGCACATTCAGATGATTGCGCTGGGCGGCGCTATCGGCACCGGACTGTTTATGGGGGCGGGCAGAAACATCGCCGTCGCCGGAACATCCATTCTGCTTATCTATCTACTGGTAGGTTTCTTTACCTATATGGTGATGCGGGCGATGGGGGAGCTGTTGCTGACCCGCCTGGATTACCGTTCGTTTGCGGATTTCGTCGGCGACTATCTTGGCCCGCAGGCCAGTTTCTATCTGGGCTGGACCTACTGGCTTAGCTGGGTGGTGACCTGTATCGCCGACGTGGTGGTATGCGGCAGCTATATGCAGTACTGGTTTCCGGAGATGTCGGCGTGGATGCCCGCGTTGAGTACGCTTGGGATTCTGTTCTTGTTTAATTTGTTGTCGGTAAAAATGTTCGGCGAGGCCGAATTCTGGTTTGCGCTGATTAAGGTCATCACCATTATTGCGCTGATTTTAACCGGCGCGTGGATGATTGCTATCGGCTGGACTTCGCCGGACGGCGTGAAGGCTTCGTTAGGCCATCTCACCGACCCGACGGCCTTTATGCCGCACGGGGTGACCGGTTTCTTCGCCGGTTTCCAGATAGCGATCTTCTCCTTCACCGGTATTGAGCTGCTCGGCACCATGACGGCGGAAACGCGCGATCCTGAGCGCATCCTGCCGAAGGCGATCAACGCGCTGCCGCTGCGCATCATTATTTTCTATCTGCTGTCGATGGTGGTGATTATTGCCGTGGCCTCGTGGCCTGGCGTCTCGCCGGATGCCAGTCCGTTCGTGACCCTGTTCGCCAAGGCCGGGCTACCTGCCGCCGCCGCGGTGATAAACTTTGTCGCCTTGACGTCAGCCATGTCGTCGGCGAACAGCGGCGTTTATTCCAGTACCCGCATGCTGTACGGTCTGTCGGTGGAAAAACATGCGCACTGGCAGTTCCGTATACTATCGCGTAATACCCGCATTCCGGTACGTAGCCTGCTGTTCTCCTGCTTCTGCATGCTAAGCGGTACGTTACTGCTGTTCCTGGTGCCAAACGTGATGACGTTGTTCACCATCGTTTCAACGCTGGCGGCGATCATGGTGGTTTTCAGCTGGGGTATGATCCTCGTGGCGTACCTGGTGTATCGCCATAAACGCCCGGACCTGCACGCGCGGTCGAAATTCAAAATGCCGGCGGGAGTGGTGATGTGCTGGCTGAGCCTGCTGTTTTTCGCCTTCTCAATCTTCATTATGATTTTCGACCCGGATACGCTGCTGGCGCTGATGGCCTCGCCGCTGTGGTTTATCGCGCTATGGTGCTTCTGGAAAGTGAAACAGAAGCGCGAAGGGCAACTGGCATTGGATAACGCCAGCGCCTGATGATACCCGGCAGCTGAAGCGTGGCTGCCGGATTTTCCTTTTCGCCGTAGCGCGGTTTATGATGTCGCCCGACACTTCATTGTTGGATCAGGACAGAAGAAGGAAAGGGTATGACAGAGCATTTCCCGGCGCTTTCACACGACACGTTAGCGGCGGCAAATCTCATCGGCGACTGGTTGTCGCAGGATGATTTGCCGCAGAATGCGCAGCCGCAGATTGCGGTGTTGGCCGGTAACGCGGTGATCCCGACCATTGACGCCGCCTGTCGGCTCGCGGCTCAGAGGCAGATTCCACTATTGATAAGCGGCGGTATTGGTCATTCGACGACCTTTCTTTACGACGCCGTACAAAAGCATCCGCACTATCAGGCGTTGCGGGTAGAGGGGCGTCCGGAATCGCATATCCTGGCGGATATCGCCGAACGTTTCTGGCAAATTCCGCGCGATCGCATCGTGGTGGAGGACCGTTCAACCAACTGCGGCGAAAACGCGTGGTTTACCCGCCGGTTACTGGAAGAGCGTGGGCTGGATCATTCCTCTGGCGTGGTGATTCAGGATCCGACGATGCAGCGTCGGACGATGGCGACGTTTGCCCGCGTCTGGCAGGAGGCACCGGCGCAGCCGCAGTGGTGGAGCTATCCCGGTTGTTCGCCGCGGCTTGAAAACAGCGCTGCTGGCCTGAGATTCAGCGGAGACGATAGTGGATTGTGGCCGGTGGGGCGTTATCTGGCGCTGCTGCTTGGCGAGCTGCCGCGTCTGCTGGATAACGCGCAGGGTTATGGCCCCAACGGTAAAGGGTTTATTACCCACGTCGATTTCCCACGCGATGTTAGCGCGGCGTGGCAATGCTTGCGTGAAGATACGCTATTGAGCGAGGCGCTAAACGCCAGAACGCTGGGGTAGGGAGAAAGGCGGATAGCCGCAGCTATCCGCTGGTTCTGAGTTTACTTCGCGAATTTATCCAGTACGCGGACAAGCTGGGTAACAAAGCCGTACTCGTTATCGTACCAGGCCACGGTTTTCACGAGCTGTACGCCGCCAGCTTCCATGATCTCCAGTTGAGTCGCATCATAGATTGAGCCGAAATGGCTGCCAATAATGTCGGAGGAGACAATTTCCTCTTCGGTGTAGCCAAAAGATTCATTGTTCGCCGCCGCATTTTTCATGGCCTGATTAACCTCTTCAGCGGTGACTTTCTTCGCCAATACGGAAACCAGTTCCGTCACTGAGCCGGTTTTAGTCGGCACGCGCTGGGCGTGACCTTTCAGTTTCCCGCTGAGTTCCGGAATCACCAGACCAATGGCTTTTGCCGCGCCGGTGGTGTGCGGAATAATGTTTTCCGCCGCCGCTCGCGAGGCGCGCAGGTCTTTGCCACGCGGCCCGTCCACCAGCGATTGCGTACCGGTATAAGCGTGAATAGTGGTCATGGTGCCCACGGTAATGCCGAAAGCATCGTTGAGCACTTTAGCCATTGGCGCCAGACAGTTGGTGGTGCAGGATGCAACCGAAATGATGGTGTCATCCGGGCTCATGGTGTCGTCGTTAACGTGATAAACGATGGTTTTCATCTCGCCGGCAGGGGCGGAAATCAGCACTTTCTTCGCGCCGGCGGTCAGGTGCGCCTGCGATTTTTCCGCCGACGTATAGAAACCGGTACATTCAACAATCACCTCAGCGCCTGCGGCTTTCCACGGAATATGCTGAGCCTCTTTTTCCGCATAAACGGTGATTTTTTTACCATTAACGATCAGCGCATCTTCTGTAAAATCAACGCTCCATGGGAAAGGACCGTAGTTAGAGTCATGTTTAAGCAGGTAGGCTAAGACTTTCGGTGAGGTGAGATCGTTGATGGCCACGACCTCCAGCGGGCTATTTACTTCTAACAGGCGGCGAAGTACTAAACGTCCTATACGACCAAATCCATTAATCCCAAGTTTGCTCATGGATATTCTCCTGGTGGTGAAGTTGATACGTTAAAACTTCTTCAGGCAGAGCGGGGAGAGTAAACTATTTACTTTCAGCGGCTTAGCAGTTCACCTGCGGTGTTTCTATTGCTAAGTTACCTGCCTGAAGCGTCTTCAGTAACTGTCACATGGAGCCAGATGGTGCGAAGGAAGTATAACGCCGGGTCGGAGGTGGTTCCAATGTTCTTACCGCGACAGCACAACAAAAAGAGTGCCTACCATTGTTCGCTATTTCATGCGGCGTTGAGTGGTAAATATGATCTACATCACAATAACAGAAATTAGAAAAAGCGCAGAAGGATATAGCTACATCGAGGTTGTATTGATAACTATAGCGGTGGTTCAGCACAACATTGATAATGAGAATGAATATCATTCATTGACATCTGGTCATATTAATGTAACCTTGCATTAGGAATAATACAGGGATGAATAGAAAATGGATTGCGGCCTGAGGAATAATTATCAACCCATAACTTAAAAATTTAAAAATCATGCCGAAATTCCATCCTGCTGGCATGAAATGCGGGAAGGAAAATCTGCAGGGTAAATCATAATGCGGGTGTTTAAAGATATTATCCTTGCCGGGAGCATTCTCTTTTCTGTCTTATATTCTGTTTTCTCGTTGTGCGATGTTTTGTTGATGATGCAGATATTTTATTGGCACCCAGAGCACTACTGTCTGTGTTTGCTATTGGATGTATATATTTTCTGAGCAATGCTTATTTTTGGCTGTTGAATTACATAAGGAATATGAAAGATGAAAGAGCTGACAAATAAACAGTTGGGTATGGTCTCCGGTGCAGGGGGGGATATTGGGCGGGAAATTGCTCAGGGAATCGGCGCTGGGGCTGGCACATTTGTAGGCGGAACTCCTGGTGCCATAACCGGTGGGATCGCAGGGGGACAGGTTTATGACTGGGCTGCAACAAAAACACCGGACCCAGCGATGTCCCCATCTGGTCTGGGCGGAACGCTCAAACAAAAACCCGCTAACCTTCCATCCGAAGCGTGGAATGCAGCAGCAGGCAGAGAATGCTACTGGAGTCCGAATAACCTCAACGATATTTGTTACTGACAGATGCTGATTGGCGTACGGGTATAAACCAGTCTAAAAGCCAATAAGGATAGCTGTCAGCGTATGGAAGAGCATGTTATCAGCTCTTCCATCTCTTAACCTTTAAAACTAGCCATAATTGAAGTTTTTCAGTCGAGTGGGAGTCGTCCACGCCTTTTGGCGCCGATGGAATAAAAAATGAACGTTGACGGATATAACCGCGAGTACAATATTGCAAGAAACAAAGCCGTAACCGGCTGTTTTGCCATGTTTGCGCTATTTTTTGGCATCACATGTTTGCCGCTTTTTTTCGAGGGCAGCAAAGACCTTATGATAACGGGATATCTCTATCCACTACTTTTCGGACTAGAGTTCCTGGCAATTGCCCCCCTTTATTATCTCTATTTCTACAAACGCGAGGGTATGGGGAGAGGAAATTTTCATTTCGGCATTTTTATTATACTTTTCCTGTGTATTCTGTTGATCCAATTTCTGTTGCCTTTTGTCACTGCAGGCTATCAGACTGAAAACTGGTCAGCTTCTCAGATGCGACTGGATAGGCATGTATTCTGGCTAAATGCCATTGTGATGATTCTATTGGTTCCTGCTTATGAAGAGATGGTCTTCCGCGGCTGCCTTTTCAGTGTGTTTAAATACTGGCTCGGGAATAACAATTATGCGGCGGCTGTCGCTGTGTCTGTAGTATTTTCAGCCTGTCATTTACAGTACATAGACTGGCGATCGTTCCTGATATTATTTCTGGTTTCGCTGATGCTGGTTATCGGGAGAATAAAAACCGGCGGAATACTGATGCCAATTATTCTTCATGCGCTGATGAACGCGGTCGTAATTGGTATTCAGTATGTGTCATTCCTCCAGTATTCCGGAGAGGCTTAGCCATAGCGGGAATGAAATATGTTTCGTAAGGAAGCGCTCGAAAACAGGGATAAAACATGGTGTGGCAAAGCAGTATTACTACCGGGAATCTCCTCTCGGCTGGTTATAATTACCAGCGCGCTTTTTTTCGTCTGCTTCATTGTTTTAATTAGCACCGGCACTTATACACGACGTATTAGCGTGCAAGGTGAAGTTACCACCTGGCCGAGACCGGTTAATGTCTATTCCGGTGTCCAGGGATTTGTCGCGACACAGTTCGTCCGGGAAGGGGACCCTGTAAAAAAGGGTGATCCTGTTTATCAAATTGATGTCAGTAAAAGTACACGTAGAGGCGTGGTCAATGAGACTCAACGACAGGATATCGAAAACCAATTGAAGCGCATCGCCGAGATTATCACTCGCCTTAGAGAGAGTAAGGAAACCACTTTGCGGATGCTTGAGCAACAGAAAATACAGTATAGCGCCTCTTTTGAACGCTCGGCAGGCATTGTCAGGCGCGCTGAGGAGGGAATAAAATTAATGAAAAATAATATGGATAATTACCGACGGTACCAGCAGCAGGGGTTGATTAATAAAGACCAGTTAACCAGTCTGGTGGCCTTGTACTACCAGCAGCATAATAGTTTGCTTAGCCTGAGCGCGCAGCATGAACAAAATGCTCTACAGTTAACCAATCTGGAAAGTCAAATTCAGACGCAGGCGGCGGAATTTGACAATCGGGTTTATCAGATGGAACTGCAGCGTTATGAGCTACAGAAAGAGCGGATTAATACTGATGCGGGAGGCGATATTATCATTCGTGCCTCATCAGACGGCAAAATTGATTCATTAAGCGTCACCCCAGGTCAGATGGTCAGCGAAGGCGACAGTCTGCTGCAGATAATTCCAGAAAAAATACAACGCTATTATTTGGTTCTTTGGGTACCCAATGAAGCCGTTCCATATATTTCAGTCGGTGATAGGGTGAATATCCGCTACGAAGCCTTTCCGGCTGAAAAGTTTGGTCAGTTCTCGGCGAAAGTCACACTCATTTCCCGGACGCCAGCCTCCTACCGTGAAATGCAGACCTATACGACCGCCCCGATTAACTCTACGGCAGGTGCGGCTGCTTACTACAAAGTTGTGATTAGTCCAGAAAAGCAGGCTGTCAGCTACGCCGGCAAGCGTCTGCCTCTGGAAAATGGCATGAAGGCACAGAGCACGTTATTTCTGGAAAAACGTAAAATCTATCAGTGGATGCTCTCGCCATTCTACGATATGAAGCGCAGCGTTACGGGGCCGATTCATGAACCGTAACCACTTCATATCATCCATCGAGGAGAAATTGGATCTGAAATTTCGGCGGCGAGTCCCGGTCGTTCATCAGACAGAAACGTCAGAATGTGGACTGGCCTGTCTGGCGATGATATGCGGACATTATGGTCGTAATATCGACATGATCGCCCTACGTCGCCAAATAAATCTGTCTGCCCGTGGAGCCTCGCTTGCCAGTGTTCAGCAAACCGGGATTGAGTTAGGGATGGAAAGCCGGGCATTGTCACTGGATCTCCATGAACTTAATGCTCTCAGAATGCCCTGTATCCTGCACTGGAATTTTAATCATTTCGTGGTGCTCGTTAGCGTACGTAAGAATCGGTTCGTGCTTCATGACCCTGCGAGGGGGCGAAGAACTGTCGGGAGTGATGAAATGTCACAGTGCTTCACCGGCGTGGCGCTGGAGGTCTGGCCCGGCAGTACATTTGTGCAGGAAACGATGAAGAGCCGAATCGGAATTCGGGCGTTAATCAGCAGCGTGCAGGGTATCCGGGGCGTACTGAGCAAAATTTTCTGTCTGTCGCTGATTATTGAAGCTATCGGCCTGGTGATGCCTGTCGGTACGCAATTGGTGATGGATCATGCTATTCCTGCGAATGACCGGGGACTGCTCATGCTTATCTGTGGAGTCCTGATGTTTTTTATTTTGGGGCGTACTTTGGTTAGCGTGATCCGCGCATGGTCATCCCTTGCGATGGAGTCATTGATAAATGTGCAATGGCAGTCGGGGCTATTCCGTCATCTGCTTCAGTTGCCGTTGACCTATTTTGAGCGACGAAAGATGGGCGATATTCACTCCCGCTTCAGCTCGTTGGATGCGCTTCGCGCCACGTTTACAACCTGTGTGGTGGGGGCAATGATGGACAGCATCATGGTTGCCGGTCTCTTGTTGATGCTTATCCTGTACGGTGGAAAATTGACGGTTTTTGTACTGGGCTTTACAGCGGTATATGTCTTCATTCGTATATTGACCTATAGCCGGTACCGCCAGCTGTCGGAAGAAGCGTTAATCGCCGGAGCCCGTGCTGGTTCATATTTTATGGAAACACTCTACGGAATAGCTACGGTTAAAATGCAGGGAATGGCAGAACGGCGTGGGAGCCACTGGCTGAACCTGAAGATTGATGCCATCAATACCGGTATCAGACTCAGCCGACTTGATATGTTCTTCGGCGGCATTAACACGTTTGTGGCGACGTGCGATCAGGTGACTATTCTGTGGCTGGGCATCAGTCTGGTTATGGAGAACCAAATGACTATCGGCATGTTTGTGGCATTTGGCGCATTCCGCGCGCAGTTTTCTGACCGGGTAGGATCGCTGGTCAACTTCTTATTACAGCTGCGTATGATGAGCCTGCACAACGAAAGGATTTCGGATATCGCTTTGAATGAAAAGGAAGAAAGAAAACCGGATTTAGGATTAAAGGCAACCATGTCTCCGGCTAGTCTGGAGATTAAAGCGCTAAGCTTCCGTTACGACAGCCAGTCAGCACCCGTCTTTAGCGGCCTTAGTTTCAGGATCCGAGCCGGCGAGAGTGTGGCCATTACCGGGCCCTCAGGTTCGGGGAAAACCACGCTGCTCAAAGTACTGTGCGGCTTGTCTGAACCGATATCAGGGACTGTCTTAATGAATGGTACGGATATCAGGCAACTGGGGATAAATAACTATCATCGCTTGATTGCCTGCGTAATGCAGGATGACCGGCTGTTTTCTGGCTCAATTCGGGAGAATATCTGCGGATTCACTGAAAATATTGATGATGCCTGGATGAGAGAATGTGCCCGGACAAGCCGTATTCATGACGTGATATTGGCTCTGCCAATGGGGTATGAGACGTTAATCGGAGAACTGGGGGAGGGGCTATCTGGGGGTCAGAAACAGAGGATTTTTATTGCCCGGGCGCTTTATCGCCGTCCGGATATATTATTCATGGATGAAGCCACCAGCGCACTGGACGCAGAGTGTGAAAAAGACGTCAGTCTGGCAATGAAAAAGTTGAATATAACCCGAATAATTATTGCTCACCGTGAAACGACCCTGCAAACCGCGGACAGGATCATCACCCTCGGCGAATCCAATTAACAGCCAATATCCTAATCCACTGCGGCCATTTGGTTTGCGATGCGGTTGAATAATGAACACAAAGCGGAATGGCAGGAGTGGCAGGGCCTGCAGTGAGTTATCCACAAACTATGCGATCTGATACCGACTCGTTTTGTGGATAACCTCAAATCTTTCGGGATACTTAATTCACTCTGCGTTATAAGTTTGCGCTATACATCACGATAATCAATGTCTTCACTCGGTACCCTTAATATAAGAATACTTAAACAAGGGGAATAGCATACCAATGAAAAAGAGCATTGCACTGACGATGGTGGCGCTGGCCTGCCTGGCGGCTAACGTCCAGGCAGCAGAGAAACTTGCTGGTAATGAAATACTTGCCGTACAGAAAGGCGGGGTGCCGGATAAAGTCTATACCCAACATCAGCCGAAATTACGTATAGCAACCTATAATATCGGCAAGAATGAAGCGTCTGATAATGTGGCCGATTTTACGGCACTTAATTCAGCGATTAAAAAAATTAACGCCGATATTATTGCCGTCCCGGAAGTCGATCACAAAACTCAGCGCAGCCAGAAAATCGATCAGCTTAAGACGATTGCCGATGCTAACAATATGCATTATGCCTTTGGTAAAGCGTTAGATTTCGACGGTGGCGAATACGGACTGGGGCTGCTGTCAAAATATAAAATCCTGCATTCTCAGGTGGTGAAGCTGCCGTCAGGCAATGCGGAACAGCGCGTGGCGCTACTGGCGCAGGTTGATGTACCGGGTTTTGATTCCGCGCCGATTATTATGGTGACCCATCTCGACTGGCAAAAAGATCCCACCATGCGTACCGAACAGGCTCGCTATCTTCTTGATTTGAGTATTGGCGATGCGGCGTCTGATTTTAAAGATATCGCCTCTTCAATTAAGATCCTGGCCGGCGATTTCAATTCAACCCGTGAAGAACAGCCGGTGAAAGAGATCGGTTATTTCTTTAACGAAGTGTCGAAGCAGGGGACGGATACGCGTAGCTGGCCTGCCGTTAACCCGGCCATTGATATCGACCACATTTTCACCTTCAAAGGACAAAAGTGGGATGTGAAGAAGCTGGAGATCCCGCATAACTCGCCGGAATTTAACTGGTCAGCGGCCAGTGACCATCTGCCGGTCATTGCTGAACTGCAACTCACCGAGCAGTAACATTGCCCAGGGCTCTTTGCAAAAGAGCCCTGATGCTATTCAATTCGCGCTAACGCAGTTTTTTAAGCCTCGGTAAAGGTTAATGAAAATTTAAGGGAAGGCGGTTATGTTAACAACATCACACTTCCATTAAGGTTTGTTCATGCGCGATAAATATTCTGGCCTGCAGATAGGAATACACTGGCTGGTCTTTTTACTGGTTGTCGTCGCCTACGCGGCGATGGAACTGCGCGGCTTCTTTCCGCGCAGCGACCGTCCGGTGATAAACATGATCCACGTCTCCTGCGGTATTTCCATTTTTGTCCTGATGATCGCACGCCTGCTGGTGCGCCTGAAGTCTCCGGCGCCGCCGATTGTTCCTAAACCCTCGCCGATGATGACCGGTTTCGCCCATCTTGGCCATCTGGTGATCTATCTGTTGTTTATCGCGCTACCGGCGATTGGCATGGTAATGATGTATTACCGCGGTAACCCGTGGTTTGCTTTCGGCCTGACGATGCCCTTTGCGGCGCAAAGCAACTTCGCTTTGGTCGACAGCCTTAAGGGGCTGCACGGCTTACTTGCCAATATCGGCTATTTCGTGATTGGCCTGCACGCGCTGGCGGCGCTGCTGCATCACTATTTATGGAAAGATAATACGCTGCTGCGCATGATGCCGCGCAAGCGCTGAGTATCACGCCCGGCACTCCTGAACCCGCCCACCGGCGGGTTTTTTGTTTCCGTAACTCGCCAATAAATGATTCGCAAAATGTTACTTATGCTGCAAATTTGTATCGAATATGTAAATAAAAGTGTCTAATCGAAACGAAAGGTTCTATAAGAATCTCAGTGCGGTGGATTGAATCCAGCCGGGAGGCCGTCGAAACGACACCCAGGCACGTTCAGCGGTATCCGCAGCGTCATTGGCTAAAACGCCTGCTTTTTCAATACCGATGAGCAAAAGGAAAACCTGACATGACCGATAATATACCGGCCGCTTCTCCCCCTGTCGCCGATGTGGGGGGTGCTGAACGCCTGAGCCCGCGCGAGCAGGTGGTGATCAATAAATTGTTCCGCCGCTTAATTCCTTTTCTGTTTCTGCTTTTTATCTTTTCGTTTCTTGACCGTATCAATATCGGCTTTGCCGGGCTCACCATGAGCCAGGATTTGGGGCTGAGTAGCACTATGTTCGGCCTCGCGACGACGTTGTTCTACGCGATGTACGTCATCTTTGGTATTCCCAGTAACATCATGCTGGGGATCGTTGGCGCGCGCCGCTGGATTGCGAGCATTATGGTGGTGTGGGGAATCGCATCGACAGCGACCATGTTCGCGACTGGGCCAAACAGCCTGTATCTGCTGCGCATGCTGGTGGGGATTGCCGAAGCCGGTTTTCTTCCGGGGCTTCTGCTCTACTTAACCTACTGGTTTCCGGCCTACTACCGGGCGCGCGCCAATGCGCTGTTTATGATTGCTATGCCGGTGACGATGGCGTTGGGCTCGCTGGTCTCCGGCTATATTCTCAGTATGGATGGCATGCTGGCGCTTAAAGGCTGGCAGTGGTTATTCCTGCTGGAAGGATTCCCATCGGTGTTGTTGGGGGCGGTAGTCTGGTTCTATCTTGACGACAGTCCGCAAAAGGCCAAATGGCTCACCGATGAGGACAAACGTTGCCTTAGCGAGATGATGGAGAAGGACAAACTACGGCTAGTGCAACCGAACGGTAGCGCCAGCCTGAGCGCCCTGCAGCAGGGGAAAGGCAGCCTCTGGCGCGACGTCTTCACCCCGGTGGTGTTGATGTATACGCTGGCCTATTTCTTTCTCTGTAATACCTTAAGCGCGCTCAGCGTCTGGACGCCTCTAATTCTCAAAAGCTTTAACCAGGGCAGCAGCAATATCGCCATCGGCTTGCTTAGCGCCGTACCGCATATCTGTACCATTGTGGCGATGATTTGGTGGAGTAAACGTTCTGACCGCTTACAGGAACGTAAGCTGCACACGTTATTGCCCTACCTGTTTGCCGCCGCGGGCTGGATGCTGGCGGCGCACGGATCAAATAGCATCATGCAACTGTTGGGGGTAATTATGGCCTCGGCAGGGGCCTATGCGGCGATGGTGATTTTCTGGACCACGCCAGATCAGTCCATCAGCCTGCGCTCACGAGCGATCGGCATTGCGGTGATTAACGCGACGGGTAATATGGGATCGGCCATGAGTCCGCTGTTATTCGGCTGGCTGAAGGATTTAACCGGCAGCTTTAACGCCGGCTTTTACCTCGTGGCCGGGTTCCTGGTATTGGGGGCGCTGGTGGTATCGCGCATCCCGATGAAGGCCAGCCGTCCACGAGCGACGCCATAAAAAAGATAAAGGAGTAGTGATGAGAGTGAGACGCGCGGTACCTGATGAAGCCCCTGCGTTGTGGAATATCCGTAATCAGGCGATTCGCCATGGCTGTCGTCAAAGCTATGGCGCTGAAGTGATTCACGCCTGGACGCCGGAACAGATGCCCGAAGGGTATCGTCACGCCGTTGCCGATAATCCGTTTTATATCGTGGAAAATAGGCTGGGCCAACCCGTCGCTACCGGCTATCTCGATATTGAGTCCTTAAGCGTGGAAGCGATCTTTACGCTGCCGGAGTGGGGCGGGCAGGGATGCGCGGATTTGATCATGAGGGCGGTTATTGCCGAAGCTCGCCGACGGGGGCTCGAAACGATTACGCTTGAGGCGACCCCCAATGCGGCGGGCTTTTATCTACGCCATGGCTTTGTTTCACAAGGAGAAAAGAGTCATTATTCGAAAATGGCCAACGCCGAGCTACGCTGTATAGCCATGAGCCTCACTCTCGATTAACGGTAAACTTGCGCCGCTATGCTATGGTTGTTAACGGCGTTTCAATTTGCCACTTTAGTTAAATAAATATAGTATACCCCCCTATATGATATGGAGGGCCTCTCGTGCCACATTCACCAGAAGACAAGAAGCGTGCGCTTAGCCGCGTACGCCGTATTCGCGGGCAGGTTGAAGCGCTGGAACGTGCGCTGGAGTCCGGCGAACCCTGCATGACTATCCTGCAACAGATTGCCTCCATTCGCGGCGCCGCCAACGGTTTGATGGGCGAGCTGGTGGAGATGCATCTGCAGGATGAACTGGTTAGCGGCGATACCACCCCGGACCAACGCGCCGCCCGCATGGCGGAAGTCGGTCACCTGCTACGATCCTATTTAAAGTAAAATCACGACGAGGAATGGACAGTATGAAATCACGTGCAGCAGTTGCCTTTGGCCCCGGCCAGCCGTTAAAAATCGTGGAGATTGACGTCGCGCCGCCAAAGAAAGGCGAAGTCCTGGTCAAAATCACCCACACCGGTGTTTGCCACACCGATGCTTTTACTCTCTCTGGCGACGACCCGGAAGGCGTGTTCCCGGCGGTTTTGGGCCATGAAGGCGGCGGTATCGTCGTTGAAGTCGGCGAGGGCGTGACCAGCCTGAAACCTGGCGATCACGTTATTCCGCTGTATACCGCCGAGTGCGGCGAATGTAAATTCTGCAAGTCTGGCAAAACTAACCTCTGCCAGGCGGTCCGCGCCACCCAAGGGAAAGGTCTGATGCCGGATGGCACTACGCGATTCTCCTATAACGGCGAGCCGATTTATCACTATATGGGCACCAGCACCTTCAGCGAATACACCGTCTGCGCCGAGATTTCGCTGGCAAAAGTAAACCCGCAGGCGCCGCTGGAAAAAGTATGTCTGTTGGGCTGCGGCGTCACCACCGGTATCGGCGCAGTACATAACACGGCGAAGGTGAAAGAGGGCGACAGCGTCGCGGTGTTCGGGCTGGGCGGTATTGGCCTGGCGGTGATTCAGGGGGCGGTGCAGGCGAAGGCCGGACGTATTCTGGCGGTCGACACTAATCCGGATAAATTTACCCTCGCCAGGGAGATGGGTGCTACCGACTTCATCAACCCGAACGACTACGATAAACCGATTCAGGACGTGATTGTCGAGCTAACCGATGGCGGCGTTGATTTCAGTTTCGAATGTATTGGTAACGTCAACGTCATGCGCGCGGCGCTGGAGTGCTGCCATAAAGGTTGGGGTGAGAGCGTTATCATCGGCGTTGCTGGCGCCGGCCAGGAAATTAAAACCCGTCCGTTCCAGTTGGTCACCGGCCGGGTATGGCGTGGTTCCGCCTTCGGCGGCGTGAAAGGGCGTAGCCAGCTGCCGGGGATGGTTGAAGACGCGATGGCGGGTAAGATTCGCCTCGATCCGTTTATCACCCACCGGTTACCGCTCGATCAGATCAACGAAGCCTTCGATCTGATGCATGAAGGTAAATCGATTCGTACGGTTATTCACTTCGGTGATAACTAAGTATTGCTGATAGCGAAACCCGGGCCATTTATCGCCCGGGTTGACTTCTGGCCGCGTTAATACTTGCGCCAGTGCTCATAGCCGGTTTGCCAACGACGTTGCTCTCGCCGTTCTCTTTCACGCTGAATATCGGACTTTTGATCTTCCCAGACTGGGCAATCCGGGCCGCTTGCCACTTCGCAGGGGGCGGAGATATCGTTTAGCGGATTGACCTTTTTCTCTTCCCACAGCTTTGGATCGCGTAAATCCACTTCTGGCGCTTTCAGCGCCTGGGCTGAGGTGGTTGCGGCTAATAAGAGTGCGCCGATCGGCAGGTGATGGAGGGCTCCTTTCATCTTTTATCCTTGTTATGTTGTTATTGATAACCATTCGCAATAATAACATAACGCAATAGAACATTCTAAAATTAGAGCCTGCCGAAGGCACTTATAGTGCTGACGCAGGGATCACATTGAGCTTGAATTCCCCCGGCATAGTGGAAATCGCCTCTACGGTTAAACCGTTTTTATCGGTTCTGCCCTTGAATATTTTGCCGTCTGGCGTGGTGATTTGGTAGGGCAGATACGGAATAGGTTTGCCAGTCAAAGGATGTTTAATTACAAAATCATGGCGATAAAGTTGCTGAGGCTGGTGATGCGTACAACCTTGCAGCAACAGGAGAAAAATCAACGCGGCAGCGCCTTTCATTAAAGACATTATGGCTTCTTCCCTGATTATCGAGCCGGAAATATAAGACGCTAGTGTAACAAAGGCGTGCGGATCGGCACCTAAATGGAATCTGAAAGCGGTGAAGAAAAAAAGGCCCCTGAACGGGGCCCTGGTTTTATTTTTTATCGGGTAACGCGTAGGCGATGATGTAATCGCCGCGGTCCGGAGACTGGCGCGCGCCGCCGGCGTTGATAATGATGTACTGCTTACCGGTTTTCGGTGAAACGTAGGTCATCGGGCCGGATTGGCTGCCCACCGGCAGGCGAGATTTCCAAATCTCTTTGCCGTTGGCGGTATCAAAGGCGCGCAGATAGAAATCCTGGGTGCCGGCGAAGAACAGCAGGCCAGACTGGGTAGACAGCGAAGCTCCCAGCGTTGGCATGCCGATAGGGATCGGCATATGCATGCGGATACCCAGCGGACCGGTATCTTCTACCGTACCTACCGGAACCTGCCAGACCAGCTTACCGCTTTTCAGATCAACCGCCGACATGGTGCCGAACGGCGGCTTCTGGCAGGGGATACCCAGCGGCGACAGGAAACGTTCGCGCATCGCGCCATACGGCGTACCTTCCATCGGCACGATACCCATTTCGATACCGCTGGCATCTTTAGCCACTTTCGCTCGCGGTACCATGTAGTTAGCCAGTCCAAGGCGCATGTCATTGACGAACATCAGGCCGTTATTCGGATCGACCGACACGCTGCCCCAGTTCATTCCGCCAAGCGAGCCCGGATACTGCAAGGAGCGGTCTTCACCCGGCGGTGTAAAGACCCCCTGATGGCGCATCTCTTTGAACTGAATACGGCACAGCAGCAGGTCAACCGGGGTGGCGCCCCACATATCCGATTCTTTCAACGTTTCGTTGCCGATCATCGGCATGCCGACGGAGTAGGGCTGCGTCGGCGAGTAGCGTTCACCTTTGACGTTGCCGGCCGGGACAGGGCGTTCTTCCACTTTCGCCACCGGTTCACCCGTCGCGCGGTTAAGCATGAAGATCATGCCCTGCTTGCTGGTTTGCACCAGTACCGGCGTCGTACCGCCTTTACCGTCCGGCAGATCGTACAGCAGTGGTTGCGAAGGCAGGTCGAAATCCCACAGATCGTGATGGGTGGTCTGGAAATGCCAACGCACTTTACCGGTGGCGGCATCGACCGCAACGATTGATGAGCTGTATTTATCATCCAGCGCCGTACGTTCGCCGCCGAAGAAATCTGGCGTGGCGTTACCGGTTGGCAGATAAATGAGATTCAGTTTGGCATCGTAGGACATCGCGGACCAAACGTTCGGCGTCCCGCGCGTGTAGGTTTGTCCTTCCGGCGGTACGCCGGTCAGCTGCGGGTTACCCGGATCCCAGGCCCAGGCCAGTTTACCGGTATGCACGTCAAAAGCGCGAACTACACCCGGCGGTTCACCGGTGGAGTAGTTATCCGCGATGCGACCACCAACGACAACAAGGTTACCGGCCACCAGCGGGGTAGAGGTCTGCTGATAATAACCAGGTTTGATTTCCCCCATGCCGACGCTGAGATCGACGGTACCGTGTTCACCAAATGCTTCACAGGCTTTACCGGTATCGGCATCGATTGCGATCAGGCGCGCATCGGTAGTCGGCAGGAACAGGCGGCGGGCACAGGCGGCAGGCTGAGTCCCGGCCACGGCATTAGCCTGTGCCTGGCTATCTTCGTAGTAGCCTAAACCGCGGCAACGTTGCCAGTTCGGCGCCGTCGCTTTTGAGTCATAGCGCCATTTTTCTTTGCCGCTATCGACATCCAGCGCCAGGACTTTGCTATATGGCGTACATACATACAGCGTATCGCCAATCTGTAGCGGCGTATTCTGGTCTTCCGCACCGGAACCGTTACTCTGCGGAATATCGCCGGTATGGGCAATCCAGGCAACCTGTAGCTGGTTGATATTGTTTTTATTGATCTGATCCAACGCGGCGAAACGGTCGCCGTGAGTGGTATTACCCCAGTGCTCCCAGTTTTTTTGTTCTTCACCTGGCTGTACCGGTTTTACCGGAACCGCTTCGCTGGCGCTGACCAGCGGCTGGGATTTAAACATCCAACCAAAACTGACCAGCAGTACCACGGCCAGCACGCCCGCGAGGGTGAAGGCCGCGCCTTTTTTTGCCGGTGCGCTGGAAAGGAAAGGCCAAACAATGGCGCACAGAAAAGCCAGAACGCCAAGCGCAAACAGGCGTGAGAACAGCGGCCAGTAGGTCCAGCCGGCGTCGCTGATCGCCCAAACAATGGACGCCGCGAAGGCGACGGCATAAAGAACGATGCCGCCGCGACGATTGCGGAAAATAAGCAGGGAGGCGATAACCATCACCAGTCCCATAATGGCGAAATACCAGGTGCCGCCGACGCTTGCCAGTTTGGCGCCTAAAATGCCGATTGCCAGACCGATGATTAACATCAGTCCGGCGAGTAGCCACTGCAGGATCCGGGGGAATCCGCGCGGCACGTTGCCCGTAGCCATGTTGTCTCCTTATACCACCCCTTGCCAGGCGTGTACCAAATGAATCAAGTGCAAATAGAAATTGCTTTTGAGTGAAGCTGTTCAAAGCTTCATAAATGTGATTTCAAAAGATGAATTCATTTCACATGAACCAAATGGTGAAATCATGGCTATGATAAATCTGTTAATGAAATGAGCGCAAATGTTAATGAATGATTTCGCACTAATTGATTAGCGCGATGTATATATTAAGTGGCAGAAGAATGAACGTAGCGGTGCCGTTACCTCAATGTGCTGATTCGGGGTAACGGCCACTGAGAGTCAGCCAGGCATGGATTTGCGTATCGCGCTCAGTAGAGTTTGCGCCCCCTGCGACAGGCTGGCGTCCACCCGGGTAAGAATACCGATCGGCTCGCCGGCGCCTTCGGTGGCGATAGGTAATGAGGTTAACAAACCGCGACGCAGGTCGTCTTTCACCGCGCCGGAAGGGACGAACCAGACATAGTCGTAATCGACGGTGAGCTGGCGTGAAAGCGAGGCCGACAGCGTTTCAATACAGCCGGGGGGAATTTTACACCCCTGGCTTTGCAGTAGCGTTTCCGCATTCTGCCGCGGGATTGTCCCTTTCGGTGAGACCACCACCGGCCATTCCATCACCCGGCTGAGCGTTACCGTCTCCTGCAGCAGCGGGTGGCCGGGGCGGACGACCAGCTTTAGCGATTCAAGAAACAGCAGTTCATAGTTGAGGCCGCTCATCAGTTCTGGATCAGACATGCGCCCGATACCAATATCGACATCGCCGGATTTTAGCCCCGCCAGCAGCATGGTGTTATTCATGGTGGCGACCTGTAAGGTGATGTCTTTTTGCTGTTTATGAAATTGACCAATCACCGTAGGTAAAATACCGAGCGCCGCGGTTGGCAGGGCGCCAATCCGCACCACATCGCTATTCATGCCTTCTTTACGATTGAGAGCCTGGCCTGCGGTATTGAGGGCATCCAGTACCTTAACCGCGTGGGTAAGAAACTGTTCGCCTACCAGCGTCAACTGCGCGCCAAGCCGCCCGCGCTCAAAGAGACGGGTACCGGTCAACTGCTCCAGCTCGTTGAGCGTTTTTGATAGCGCAGGTTGGCTAAGATTCAGGGTTTCTGCCGCCCGCCCCAGGGTTCCCTGCTGTGCGACGGCGACGAAAGTATGTAAATGGCGCAAGCGAATGCGCTGACTGAAGAGACCATTTTTTTCCATAATCGATGTTAAAAACAGAGCTGTCTCGGTAGCAAGCGAAGTTGTTTAATTTTGATAACTAGTTAGCAAAATATTATTAACATTTGATCTTATTGTCTTACAAGTCATTTCTGTCAGGCGCGATAAAAAGCCCCGCACTCGGCGGGGCTGGAAAAAAGGGATGTTTTGGTGGGAAATTAAATATCGAAGAACACGGTCTCTTTATCGCCCTGTAAATAAATATCAAAGCGGTAGACGACTTCATCTCCACGCACTTCACGTTGCGCGATAAGCGTCTGGCGGCGAACTTCCCATTCAATCAGATTCAATACCGGATCCTGTTCATTTGCCGCCTGCTCATCAGCAAAATACATCCGCGTATTCAGGCCGATGTTGATACCCCGCGCTACCACCCACAGATTGAGGTGCGGCGCCATCATGCGTCCGTCACGGCCGACGACCGCGCCGGGTTTGATGGTTTGAAAGCGCCAGACGCCGGATGCAAAGTCTGAACACGTGCGCCCCCAGCCGCGGAAGTTTGGGTCCAGAGTCTTACTCTGCTGACGGTCGTCGGGATGGTTATAACGCCCGTCGGCGTTAGCCTGCCAGAGTTCCAGCAGCACGTCGCGTACCGGCGTTCCGGAACCATCGAAAACCCGGCCTTCAATCGTAATACGTTGGCCTTTGGTTTCCGCGCTCACTAAGTTGGGGCCGAAGTTTTTTTCGAAAATATGAAACCCTGCAGCGTCCGGCGCCAGACCAATATGCACATAAGGCCCGGCAGTCTGCGAGGCGGTTTCAGCTAAATAGTCTTTCATTGGGCGGCCCCCTGAGTACGATTTTCGAACAGCGTGGCGCGATGGCCGCGCAGCACAAGATCAAAACGATAGGCCAGGCTGTCGAGCGGCACGGCGGCGTGGGTATCCAGCTCGGCAATCAGGGTACGCACGGCATCATCGTTATTGATGGTTCTGACAATCGGACACTGTTTAATAAGCGGATCGCCTTCAAAGTACATTTGGGTAATCAGCCGCTGCGCCCAGGCATCGCCGGAGAGCGAAAAGTGAATATGCGCCGGGCGCCAGTCGCTAACCTGATTACGCCACGGATAGGGGCCGGGTTTGATTGTGCGAAAACAGTAATAACCGTTTTCATCGGTCAGCACCCGTCCACAGCCGCCGAAGTTGGGGTCAATCGGCGCCAGATACTGGTCTTTCTTATGGCGGTAGCGGCCGCCGGCATTGGCCTGCCACACTTCCACCAGCGTATTTTTCATTGGTCGGCCAAAGCCGTCGCGCACGTAACCGTGAACAATAATTCGCTCGCCAATCGGCAGGCCGTCTTTGGCGTAGTTGAGGATGAGATCGTTATCCAGCAGGCCAAGGTCGTCGCTGCTGAACACCGGACCGGTAATTTCAGAAAGTGAATTTTGCAGGGAGATGAGGGCATTACGCGGCGAGCGCAGCACACTAGTTTTATATCCCGGTGCCAGCGCCGGCGGATGGCTATTGTAATCGCGATGTACAACCTCGCGCGGTGACCATTTATTATTCATAGGGTACTCCATCAATCGGAAGAGAGGCATGTTGTTGTAATGTCGCCAGAAACAGTCTCTGTAAATGTTTTGTTAATTTAAAGTGAAATTAAATCTAATCTTTCATAACCCTTGGTTATGATTTGTGCAGGCGAAACGCGGTAGCAGGTTATCCGCATCACAGTTTGTAAATTCTTCCCGCCACTCTTAACGCGCTTTCCTACACTCCAGGAAGTATTCACTGGAGGTAAGACATCATGGCGAACACCATCACGGCTGATGAGATTCGGGAGAACTTTTCACAGGCTATGTCGGCAATGTACCAGCAGGAAGTTCCGCAATATGGAACCCTCCTGGAGTTGGTGGCGGATGTGAATCTGGCGGTCCTGGAACATAACCCGAAATTACATGAACAATTGGCTAATGCCGACGAGCTGGCACGGCTGAACGTTGAGCGCCACGGCGCGATCCGCGTGGGAACGGCGGAAGAACTGGCGACCCTGCGTCGCATGTTTGCCATTATGGGGATGTATCCCGTTAGCTATTACGATCTGTCGCAGGCTGGGGTACCGGTTCACTCCACCGCATTTCGCCCGGTCGATGACGCGGCGCTGGCGCGTAACCCGTTTCGCGTTTTCACCTCATTGCTGCGCCTTGAACTGATCGGCAACGAGGCGCTGCGCCAGCGAGCGGCGGATATTCTCGCCCGTCGCGATATATTTACGCCTCGCTGCCGTGAACTCATTGCGTTACACGAAGATCGAGGAGAATTCACGGCTGCAGAAGCGCGTGAATTCGTCACCGAAGCGTTGGAAACTTTCCGTTGGCACCGTCATGCCACCGTTGACGAGCAAACCTATCACGCGCTGCATAATGAGCACCGGTTGATTGCCGATGTGGTCTGTTTCCCCGGTTGCCACATTAACCATCTGACGCCGCGCACTCTTGATATCGATCGAGTTCAGGCGCTAATGCCGCAATGTGGTATCGAACCGAAAGCGCTCATTGAGGGGCCGCCGCGCCGCGAGGTGCCGATTTTACTGCGGCAAACCAGTTTTAAAGCGCTGGAAGAACCGGTGATGTTTGCTGGTGAACATAAAGGCACACACAGCGCGCGCTTTGGCGAAATTGAGCAACGCGGCGTCGCGTTGACGCCGAAAGGACGAGCGCTGTATGACCGCTTACTGAATGAGGCCGGGGTCGGTAAAGACAACCTTAACCACCAGCGCCATTTGCAGGAGGTCTTTAGCGAATTTCCTGACAGCGAATTTCTGCTGCGTCAGCAGGGGCTGGCGTGGTTTCGCTATCGCCTGACGCCTGCGGGGGAAGCGCATCGCCATGCTTTTGGCCCCGGCGACGATCCGCAACCGCTGATCGAGCGTGGTTGGGTAGTCGCGCAGCCGATTGTTTATGAAGATTTTTTACCGGTGAGCGCGGCGGGGATCTTCCAATCGAATCTGGGCAACGAAACGCAGGCCCGCAGTCACGGTAACGCCAGCCGTGAAGCTTTTGAAGCGGCGTTAGGCTGCGAGGTCTTCGATGAGTTCGAGTTATACCAACAGGCGGAGGAGCGGAGTAAACGCCGTTGCGGTCTGCTCTAAAATCGGTACTCTGCATGGCATAACTTGCAAAAGGACGTTGTTATGCAGAATTCATCTACGCCGCTGGTGAAAACGCGGCAGGGCACGTTATCCGGCACTAATGAACAGGGGATCCATATCTGGCGCGGTATTCCCTACGCGCAGCCGCCGGTGGGCGAGCTGCGTTGGCGTTCGCCGCAGCCTCCAGAGCGCTGGCAGGGCGTGCGTCAGGCCGATACCTTTGCCGCCGCCAGCTGGCAGGATATAGAGTATTGTCGTGAACTTGGCGGCGGCGATCCTGGCCGTTTCTCGGAAGACTGTCTCTATCTCAACGTGTGGGCGCCCGCCGCCCGCTCGCAGCCGCTCCCGGTGATGGTCTGGCTTCACGGCGGCGGCTACACCATTGGCGCCGGCAGTCTGCCGCCCTACGACGGTAGCGCGTTGGCCAGCCGCGAGGTGGTTGTGGTCACCGTGAACTATCGTCTTGGACACCTCGGCTTTTTCGCCCATCCAGCGTTGGAAGGCGAAGAGGGCGAGCGGTTGTATAATTTTGCACTGCTCGATCAGATAGCCGCGCTGCGCTGGGTGCAGGATAATATCCACGCCTTCGGCGGCGATGCCGCCAATGTCACCTTGTTCGGCGAATCCGCGGGGGCGCGCAGCGTCCTGTCGTTAATGGCGTCGCCGAAAGCGAAGGGATTGTTCCATAAAGCGATCGTGCAAAGCGGTTATACCTTACCGGATTTACCGCGGGAAAAGGCGCTGGCCAAGGGAAAGCTGCTGGCGGAACATTTTTCTCTTGCCGATGCCAGCGCGGAACAGCTGCGGGCAATCCCCGCCGATGCCTTTTGGGCGCTAACTGCGCCGCTGAATATCGGCCCGGCGCCGATTGTCGGCGATGCGGTGCTGCCGGAGCCCATGCTCGACACGTTCTTTAAGGGACGTCAGCATGCGATGCCGGTGATGATTGGCTCCAATAGCGATGAGGCCAGCGTGATGGCGGTATTTGGCGTCGATATTGCCGGTCAGATTCAAAAACTGCGCCGCGAACGCCGTTTTGGCCTTGGGCTGATTAAACTACTGTATCCCGGCGTTAAAGGCGATGAGGCGTTAGGGCGGGAAGTGTGTCGCGATATGGCGTTCACGACTTTAGGGTATGTTGTCATGCAGGCGCAGCAGCGTCTCGGGCAACCGTGCTGGCGCTACTGGTTTGACTATGTGGCCGAAGCGGAACATGAAACTTATCTCCATGGCGCCTGGCATGGCAACGAAGTGGTTTATGTTTTTGACAACCTGGCCCGCGCCGAGCCGGTATGTCAGTATGCCAGTGAGGCGGATCAAGCCTTCGCCGCGCAGGTCGCCGACTACTGGGCTAATTTTGCCCGCCAGGCGGGCAATCAGTGCAGTGAGTTAACCGGCCCGGTACGCTGGCCTGCCTGCCAGCGCGGACGGGACCGTTTATTGCGTATCGGCCTCAACAAGCGCGCGGGCTTTAAAGTGGAGAACCGGTTTATGCGCGCGCGGCTGGCGCTGTTTCGTCGGGTGATGAAGCATCATGTGACGCTGGATTAACCAGCGCGGCGCGAAAGCGCGCCAGCCCGTCGGCCTTGCTTTGCGAGCGGCGAACAACCAGCCGGTAGCTGGCGCCGGTTTTGACGCTAAGCGAGAAGGGGCGACATAGTCGCCCGGTTCGCAGATCCCCGGCAACCAGTGTTTCGTCCGCCATGGCCACGCCGAGCCCCTGCATCGCGGCGGTGATCGCCAGATCCATGGTGTCGAAATATTGGTTTTTATGCATTTTTAGCGCAGTTTCATACGGGAAGTGCGCAAGCCACAGCAGCCAGTCGGTTTTATCGCGCGTCGGATGGAGAAATGTAGTGCCTGATAGCTGGGGATCGCACGGCGTATCGGGACTGGCCACCGGCGTGAGGGCCTCCTCAAACAGCAAGTCGCCGGCGCTTTGATGGGTGCCGAAGATAATCGCCGCGTCGTAGGGTTCAGTCTTAAAGTTGACGCTATGCTCGGTGGTGGTGGTCAACGCCACCTGCAATTCCGGATAACGTCGTTCTATCTCCAGCAGTTTCGGCACCAGCCAGCGGATCGCACAGGTAGGCGCTTTCAGGCGCACGACGGTTTGCTGCTGGCGCGCCTGCTCGGCCACCGTTATCAGGCGGCCGAATGCCGACTGTAGCTCCGGATAAAGCGCGCTGCCCTGTGGCGACAGTCGCAGGCCCCGGGCGTGGCGTTCAAATAGCGGGAAGCCGAACCAGTTTTCCAGCGCGGCGATCTGTCGGCTGACTGCCCCCTGCGTCAGGCATAGCTCCTGTGCGGCATGGGTTAGGTTGAGATGCCTCGCGGTTATCAGAAACGTTTCTACGGTATGAAAAGGCAGGGCGCTACGCGACATGTTGGCTCCAGCTATGCATTTTGATCATGGGCAGTATGCCACGCATCGTTGCGAAATTGGGACGATGCGTTCCGTTTTTGCCATCTAATCGGCATCCGCTGCTTACACTATTATTAATCTCGTTGATACAACGTTTCTCACCGATTAGTTGATGTGTATAAAAGGAGCCACCATGTCTAAACCTTACGTTCGTCTGGATAAAAATGATGCGGCAGTATTACTGGTTGACCATCAGACCGGCTTGCTCTCACTGGTTCGTGATATCGAGCCGGATAAATTCAAGAACAACGTCCTTGCCCTCAGCGATCTGGCTAAATACTTTAAACTACCGACTATTCTGACCACCAGTTTTGAGAATGGCCCTAACGGCCCGCTGGTGCCGGAACTAAAAGAACAGTTCCCCGACGCCCCTTATATCGCTCGTCCCGGCAATATTAACGCCTGGGATAACGAAGATTTCGTTAACGCGGTAAAAGCCACCGGTAAGAAACAGCTGATTATTGCCGGTGTCGTCACTGAAGTGTGCGTGGCCTTCCCGGCGCTGTCGGCGATTGAAGAGGGATTCGACGTCTTTGTGGTGACCGATGCGTCCGGTACCTTTAACCCGATCACCCGTGATGCGGCGTGGGATCGTATGTCGCAAGCGGGCGTGCAGTTAATGTCGTGGTTTGGCGTGGCCTGTGAGCTGCACCGCGACTGGCGCAATGATATTGAAGGATTGGGCACCCTGTTCTCTAACCACATTCCGGATTACCGTAACCTGATGACCAGCTTTAACCTGCTGAGCAAGAAATAAACAGCTGGCGGCCAGTTTTCAGGCCTGGCCGCCGTTTCAATCAGACGGGATTATTTACTTATCGAGGCGGCATGGTGCGACTTTGCACTTTGATGTTTCAATAGCCGCGATGCCAGTACGCCCGACATCATCGACCCATTCACATTCAGCGCGGTACGCGCCATATCGACTATTGGCTCGATGGCGATAAAAATGCCGACCAGCGCCACCGGGAAGTTGAGCGTAGACAGGACAATCAACGCCGCAAATGTCCCACCGCCGCCGACGCCTGCGACGCCAATTGAGCCCAGCGCGATAGCCGGAAGTAAGCTGGCTAAAAACGAGAAGGACAGTGGGTCGATACCCAGCGTTGGCGCAATCATGGCCACCATGATAGCCGGATAGATCCCGGCGCAGCCGTTTTGCCCCATACTGGAACCAAAAGAGGCGGCAATATTGGCGATGGTATTCGGCACGCCGAATTTTTCCTGTGCGGTAATGGCTAATGGAATCGAAGCCGCGCTGCTGCGGGAAACAAAACCGAAGGTGAGCACCGGCCACACCGTTTTAAAGTAGCGCAGAGGATGATGACCGCTAACGAGCAGCAGAATCGCATGCACGATAAACATGATAGCGACCGCCAGATAACAGGCGGCAATAAAGCCAAGCAGGCTGGTGAATTGCGCTAGCTGATAGGTCGAAAAGACTTTTGCCATCAATGCGAGGACGCCATATGGCGTCAGCGCTATCACGATACGCACCATCTTCATCACCCAAATTTGAATCGCGTTAATCCCGCTACTTAGTTTTTGACCTTCCTCCGGCGCCTCTTTTTTCACCTTCAATAACGCGACTCCGGCCAGCAGGGTAAATATAACGATGCCGATAACCGATACGCTGCGCGCGCCGGTCAGGTCGAGAAAAATATTTGTCGGGATCAGCGAAGTGACCAGTTGGGGTAGCGAAACGGCTGCGGTTTTGCTGACGTCTTCGGCGGTCAGCGTCGATTGCATATGGCTAAAAGCGCTGGCGTCAAGACCGAGTAAATCAGCGGTAAACAGTCCGACCCAGCCTGCCACCATCACCAGGCATAGCATGCAGGCAACAATGGTTAAGGACATTCGGCCAATACCGGCGCTATTTTCGAGTTTATTAATCGCTGACAGAATTGAAATGAAAATCAGCGGAACCGCGACAAGTTTCAGCAAATTAACATAGCCGTTGCCGACGATACTGTACCAATCAATGACCGTTTTTCGCGGTTCGTTGGCAATGAAATGGAGTGATAATCCGAGAAGGGCGCCGAGAAAGATGGCGATAAAAACGCTTTTTGATAACGAGTGGCTTTTTTGCTCGAGTTTAAAAAGTCCCCATGATGCGATTAAAAATAACGCGATATACGCTGGCGTAATAAACATAAGATGTGCCTCTTGCCCCATTCAGCACCTGAAATGCCGGAAAGAGATTTATTTCAAATTTCTCTAAGGCTGTGAAAAACCTTAGAACCGCTGGGGATTATAAAGAATTAAATAGCATAAGGCATATTAAAATTGTGGTTTATGTCCTGAGTGTTAGCCCTGTCATATTTCAGCAGGAGCCCTGGGAGCCATGATCGAAATGCATAGCTCTTATGATAACAATTCGCTTGTCGCTTGAAGGCGCTTTAGTTTGAATGGATATGCAAATAAAACGAGAAAGGATTAATCATGGCTCTTAGTACTTCGGTCACCACCCGCTCGAAATTGCCGGATGTCGGCACCACGATTTTTACCGTTATAGGTCAGCTCTCCGCGCAGCATAACGCGATTAATCTTTCTCAGGGCGCGCCTAACTTTGCCTGCGACCCACAGCTGGTGGCCGGCGTGACGCAGGCGATGACCGCCGGACATAACCAATACGCGCCGATGACCGGCCTGCGGGCCTTAAAGGAGCGTATTGCTGATAAAATCGCCACGTTGTACGGCACGCAATATGATGTCGATAGTGAAGTGTTGGTCACCGCCAGCGCCAGCCAGGGGATTTATTCCGCCATTGGCGGGCTGGTACATGCTGGCGACGAGGTGATTTACTTTGAGCCATCGTTTGATAGCTATGCGCCGATCGTGCGTCTGCAAGGCGCGACCCCGGTGGCGATTAAGCTAACCGTGCCGGATTTCGCTATTAACTGGGACGAGGTACGCGCCGCGATTACCCCGCGGACGCGGATGATCATCATTAATACGCCACATAACCCAAGCGGCCAGGTATTATCCGCCGATGACCTTAATCAACTGGCGATGCTGATCCGCAATACCGATATTGTGGTTTTGTCCGACGAAGTCTACGAGCACGTAGTCTTCGACGGCGAAAAGCATCACGGCATGGCGACCCATCCGCAGCTGGCGGAACGCAGCGTGATTATCTCTTCCTTCGGCAAGACCTACCATGTGACCGGCTGGCGCGTTGGCTACTGCGTGGCGCCAGCAGCGCTAATGGATGAGATCTGCAAGGTACATCAGTTCCTCATGTTTTCTGCCGATACGCCGATGCAGTACGCTTTTGCAGAGCATATGCAGAACCCGGCTTCATGGCTGTCGCTGGCCGCTTTTTATCAGCAAAAGCGTGATTTGCTCCAGCAACTGCTGCAAGACTCGCCGTTCCGCTTATTGCCGAGCGCCGGCTCTTTCTTCATGCTGGCGGACTATCGCCATTTCAGCGATGAGCATGACAGCGAGATGGTTAAGCGGCTGATTACCGAATACGGCGTCGCCACGATTCCGCTATCGGCATTTTATACCGATGGTACTGATAACAAACTGATTCGGCTCTCTTTTGCCAAAGATGAAGCCACATTGCGGGCTGGCGCGCAGGCGCTGTGCCGCGTTAAGCCGCGTTAAGGAGCCAGACGATGAAAATAAAAGCCCTAACTCTAGCTTTGGGAATGCTGTGTACCGTATCAAGCTTTGCCGCCAGCGAGTTGCGCTACGGCGTGGAAGCGGAATATCCGCCGTTCGAAAGCCGCAACCCGGCAGGAGAGCTGCAGGGTTTTGATATTGATCTCGGCAACGCGATTTGTCAGGCCGCGCAGTTGAAATGCAGCTGGGTCGAAACCTCCTTTGATGCGCTCATTCCGGGACTGGTGGCGAAGAAATTTGATGCGATTAACTCGGCGATGAACATTACCGAGCAACGTCGCAAGAGTATTGATTTCACCCAGCCGATCTACCGTATTCCTTCACAGCTGGTGGGCAAGGCCGACAGCGGTATGCAGGCGACGCCGGAGGGGCTGAAGGGCAAAACCATCGGCGTGCTACAGGGCTCGATTCAGGAGACCTTTGCCAAAGAACACTGGGAAAAACACGGCGTCACGGTAGTTTCCTACAAAGACCAGAACATGGCATGGGCCGATCTGCTTAACGGCCGTATCGACGCCTCGCTGGTGATGTCCGCGGCCGGGCAGGCCGGGTTCCTCAGTAAGCCGCAGGGTAAAGGATTCGGTTTTATCGGTAAGCCGGTGGCTGATGATACGATTCTGGGCAGCGGTATTGGCTACGGCTTGCGCAAGGGCGATGAGGCGACCAAAAAACAGCTCGACGCGGCAATTGATAAAGTGCGCGCTGACGGCACTATCACCCGTCTGGCGGCGAAGTACTTCCCCGGTATCGATGTCAGTGTGAAATAATCTTTATTTGCGGCTCTTTGCTGCGCAAAGAGCCGCCCGCATTACATCAGCACCACCGGTTTGATGACTTTACCGGAAGCTGAATCTGCGAAAGCCTGATTAATCTCTTCGAGCGGATAGAACTCGATAAGCTTATCAATGGGGAATTTCCCTTGTTTATAAAACTGTACCAGCTGTGGGATAAACAGCTGCGGTACGGCGTCGCCTTCAATTACCCCTATCAATGATTTACCTTCCGCCATCAGATCGTTTTGCACATTAAAGGTGATATCGCCGGTAAAGCCGACGACCGCCACCGTGCCTAACGGCTTAATCGCGTGGATCGCCTGCAGAACGATGGCGGCGACGCCGGTCGTTTCGATGGCGTAGTGCGCCCCTTTACCGGTCAGTTGGCGAATAACCGCAACGCTATCTTCCTGTTTGCCATTGATCACGTGGGTTGCGCCGAGTTCACGTGCCAGCTCAAGGCGGTTCGCGTGAATATCGACGGCGATGATTTGGCTACAGCCGGTGAGCTTTGCAGCCATAATGGCGCTTAAACCAACCGCGCCGCAGCCGAATACCACTAACGATTCCCCGGCCACCGGTTTTAGTCGATTTAACACCGTGCCGCTCCCGGTTTGAATTCCGCAACCCAGCGGACCAAGAAGCGAAAGTTCGACATCACGGTCGACAACAATAGCATTCGTCGCTTTGGTGACCACATACTGACTAAACGAAGATTGGCCGAAGAAGACGGATAATTCTTGATCATCCAGACGATAAGGGGTGGTGCCATCGTCTAAGCGTCCACCAAAGTTTAAGTCATTGAAACTTTCGCACGCGGAAGGATGGTTGGTGAGGCAGTTTTCACAGTGATGGCAGGCGGCGTAGCTCAGTACCACATGATCGCCAATTTCGACCCCACGAACGGCATCACCGACGTTAACCACGATACCTGCGCCTTCGTGGCCCAGGATGGCGGGCATCGGCAGGATCCCGGCGTTATCGCGGATCACCGCGTCGGTATGACAGACGCCTGTAGCGACAATTTTTACCATCACTTCGTCTTTTTTAGGTGCGCTAACCTGAATATCTTTAATGCTAAATGGTTGTTGATAACCCAACGTCACGGCGGCTTTTACTTTCATTAGATACTCCTGACATTTTTCCCTGGAGAGTAGAGATTACACCTGGCGTGATGAAAATTTATCCTGTTCGTGCTGAAAATAAACAAAGCGGGGGTAAAAACGCTGAGGTCTCGGGTCAGTGCGTCTTCGCCAAAACAGCTCAGCGATAGCGATCGCTGGGTGGTTATTCAGTCTGTTCCGGTGGACATCTTTTTTTTCATGCTTTTCGCCTGCCAACAATTGGATTATCAATCATTTTTGTCTAGAGTGAGCGGAATTCACGACGCAGATGTTTGCAACGTTGCGTATCCGTCGAACTCTCAAAAAGGACGCTTTTCCAGGCATGAACCGCAGACGTTTTCTTAAATCATCCATGGCTGTTGCCGCCGTATGCGGAACGTCAGGAGTCGCCTCGTTATTCACTAAAGCGGCGTTCGCCGCGGATTCTGCCATCGCCGATGGCCAGACGCGCCGCTTTGACTTTTCCGTCCTGCAGGCGATGGCTCATGACTTAGCCCGCCAGCCGTGGGGCGGCGCGCCGCGTGACCTGCCGCCGACATTGGCGAATCTGACCCCTCAGGCCTATAACAGCATCCAGTATGATGCGGCGCATTCGCTGTGGAATAACGTTGAAGAGCGCAAGCTGGATATCCAGTTTTTCCATGTTGGTATGGGTTTCCGCCGTCGGGTGCGTATGTTCTCGCTGGACGCCCAGTCTCAGCAGGCGCGGGAGATACACTTCCGTCCGGAGCTGTTCCAGTACAACGACGCCGGCGTTGATACCAAACAGCTGGAAGGGCAGACCGATCTCGGTTTCGCCGGTTTCCGTGTGTTTAAGGCGCCGGAACTGGCGCGCCGCGATATCGTCGCCTTTCTGGGCGCCAGCTACTTCCGCGCGGTCGACAGCACTTACCAGTACGGCCTGTCGGCGCGCGGTCTGGCCGTTGACACCTTTACCGATACCCCGGAAGAGTTCCCGGATTTCACGTCATTCTGGTTTGAAACCGTCAAACCTGGCGCGACGGTGTTCACCGTCTACGCGCTGCTCGATAGCCCGAGCGTCACCGGCGCCTATAAGTTCACCGTGAATTGCCAGCAAACGCAGGTGATCATGGATGTCGAAAATCATCTCTATGCGCGCAAGGACATTAAGCAGTTGGGCATTGCGCCAATGACCAGCATGTTCAGCTGCGGTAACAACGAACGCCGGATGTGCGATACCATCCATCCGCAAATCCACGATTCTGACCGCCTGTCGATGTGGCGCGGCAACGGCGAGTGGATTTGCCGTCCGCTGAATAATCCGCAAAAGCTGCAGTTCAACGCGTTCCAGGATAAAAACCCGAAGGGGTTTGGCCTGCTGCAGCTGGATCGCGATTTCAGTCATTATCAGGATGTGATGGGCTGGTATAACAAGCGCCCGAGCCTGTGGGTGGAGCCACGTAATCAGTGGGGAAAAGGGGCCGTTAGCCTGATGGAAATCCCGACTACCGGCGAAACGTTGGACAATATCGTCTGCTTCTGGCAGCCGGAAAAACCGGTAAAAGCGGGTGATCAACTGGACTTTAGCTACCGCTTGTACTGGAGCGCGCAGCCGCCGGTACGCTCTCCGCTGGCGCGAGTGCTGGCGACACGCACCGGAATGGGCGGCTTCCCGGAAGGATGGGCGCCGGGTGAACACTACCCGGACAAATGGGCGCGCCGCTTTGCTATCGATTTTGTTGGCGGCGACCTGAAAGCCGCGGCGCCGAAAGGCATTGAGCCGGTGATTACACTCTCCAGCGGCGAGGCTAAGCAGGTAGAGATCCTCTACGTCGAGCCTTTTGACGGCTATCGTATTCTTTTTGACTGGTATCCGACTTCAGATTCCACCGATCCGGTGGAGATGCGCATGTTCCTGCGCTGCCGTGGCGACGCTATCAGCGAAACCTGGCTATATCAGTACTTCCCGCCTGCGGCGGATCGGCGTAACTACGTTGATGACCGGATTATGAAATAACCCAGGTCGTTGAAATCCGCCCGCGGCGCGCTTCTGCGGGCGTTGTTGTTTATCAGTGAGATATCGTCATGACTGCCGAAAACAGCCCCATCATCGAAACTATCCCGGTCAACGAACAGCTGGAGCTGCGTGCGGTTGACGAACGTTACGTCAGCGAACTCCATCAATTGGTGCTCAAAAACCGTGACTGGCTGCAGCATGCTTTAAGCTGGCCTGCGGAGGTGTTGAGTGAAGATGAAACCCGGCGCCACGTGCAGGGAAACGTGATGCTGCACCAGCGCGGTTATGCAAAAATGTTCCTGCTGTTTTTACAGGGGCAGATGATCGGCGTCCTGTCATTTAACCAGATTGAACCGTTGAACAAGACGGCCTATATCGGTTACTGGATCGATCAAAGCCATCAGGGGCAGGGACTGTTGTCGCAGGCGTTACAGGCGTTTATCCATCATTATGCGCAAACGGGCGCCGTTCGCCGTTTCGTTATTAAATGCCGGGTCGCCAACCAGCGCAGTAATCAGGTGGCGCTGCGTAATGGTTTCCAACTGGAAGGTTGTCTGAAGCAGGCCGAGTTTTTAAATGGCGCATATGACGATCAGAATATCTACGCGCGGATTATTGACCCGCAATAAGCTGCTATAGCGAACCCAGCAGCGGCGTACGGGTGATATGCTCGTCGCCGCTCACGATTTTGCGCCCGCGAAGATGAATTCTGTCACCCTCCAGCGCTTCGATACAGGCGTTACCGCAGATTTCTACCTGTTGTTCGATAATCACATCGCCTCGAATCGTCGCATGTCCTTCGATAAGTATCTCGTCATCCAGCAGAATGGGGCCGCCGATAAGATGGGCGTGCCCGCCGACCATGACACGATGCTTTAACAGGCAGTTGCCTTCGACCACGGCGTTTTCGCCCACCTGGGAACTGTAGCGCAGGGTTGGGATCTGATCCTCGCCGCGCCCGGCGACCAGCCGCGCGCGATCGTAGACCCGGGCGTTGTCACAGATCCATACATCGTTATTTTCATTACCTTCAATACGTGCGTTATCGAACACTTCGGCACGGTGTTCAACAAAAGCATGCTCAACCACGGCATCGCCGTAGATTTGCGCCTGATGAACAATCCGTGAGGCGCTGACCGTGGCGCGCTGATAAATTTGCAGCACTTTGTCGATATCAGAAGTGAGTCCCTGAGCGGCAATCACCAGACAGTGGGGGAGAATACGCGCCTGGTCGGCGATTCGGCAGACGCCACGGATTTGCGATTGCTTTATAGTGACGTTGTCACTTATCCTGGCGCCGTGACTTACCTCAACATTATCAAGCCATGCGTTGTCGCTAATTGTCGCCCCGTGGCTTATCACGCAGGTGCCGGTCAGACGGGCGTTGTCGTCAACGCGCGCGCCAGCGAAGACGACGCTATTGGCATCATATATCCAGCAGTCGCCGCCCTGGCTTAACGCGGCTTCATTATCGAGCCAGCCGCCTTCGCTTCCGGCCTTAACGTCAGAGAAATCAATCAGCGCCACGATTTGCCGCAGAGTTACGCTATGTTTAATTCCGTCTTCTTCAAAGTGATACAGGCGGACGTGGTCGCTCAGACGATATTTCTTCATCAGCATTTCTCTTTACTGTTGGTTAACATAAACATAGCAAAAATCTCCGTAGCGCGTTTTATAAGGTTCCTTTAAAATGCAACTTAAAATTAAATTGAAACTTTAAATAAAATGAATAAACACGTAACGGGCGGCCAGGTACTGAATCTACCGGCTGGCTATTTTGGTATGGTGCTGGGGATAATCGGCATGGGCTTCGCCTGGCGTTATGCCAGTACCATCTGGCCGGTGAGCAGTATTATTGGCGATGCGCTGGTGGTGCTGGCGACAACTATCTGGGCGCTATTAATGATAGTGTTTATTGCGCGGGCTATTCGTTTCCCGTGGAGCGTTCGGCAGGAGATGCGTCATCCGGTGGCCAGCAGTTTTGTCAGCCTGATCCCGGCGACAACGCTATTGGTGTCGATCGCTTTTGCTGGCTGGTATCGCCCGTTGTCGCTGGCGTTATTTGCTGCGGGGGTTACGCTGCAGCTTTGCTATGCGGCCTGGCAGAGCGCCGGGTTGTGGCGGGGTAAACATCCAGGAGAGGCGACGACGCCCGGTTTATATCTGCCGACCGTCGCCAACAATTTTATCAGCGCCATGGCCTGCGGCGCGCTGGGATTTAATGATGCCGGACTGGCGTTTCTCGGCGCTGGCGTCTTTTCCTGGCTCAGCCTGGAGCCGGTTATCCTGCAGCGGCTGCGCAGCAACGGCGAGCTACCGGCGGCGTTGCGGACGTCGCTGGGCATCCAGCTGGCGCCGGCGCTGGTGGCCTGTAGCGCGTGGCTCAGCGTCAATGGCGGCGACGGTGATACGTTTGCCAAAATGCTATTTGGTTATGGGCTGTTGCAGTTGCTATTTATGCTGCGCCTGATGCCGTGGTATCTGCAGCAGCCGTTTAATGCGTCATTCTGGAGCTTCTCGTTCGGGATTTCCGCACTGGCGACCACCGGCCTGCATCTGGGTCACGGCCAGCCGCACGGATTTTTCCATACTCTGGCGATCCCCTTATTTATTTTTAGTAACCTGATTATCGGCCTGCTGCTGCTGCGTACCTTTCTTCTGCTGGTGCGGGGTAAACTGTTAATTCGCGTAGACCGTGCCACTTTATTGCCAAACAAGGATTAATCATGACGACTCGTGACGAAAACTACTTTACTGAAAAATATGGCCTGACGCGCACCCACTCAGAAGTGGTGTATGCCTCCTCCCAGATGCAGCCGGGACAGACGCTCGACCTTGGTTGCGGCAATGGACGAAACAGTCTGTATCTGGCGGCAAAAGGTTACAACGTCACCGCGTGGGATAAAAATCCCATGAGTATCGATAATCTGGAGAACATTCGTCAGGCCGAAGGGCTGGAGAACCTGCAGACTGCGATAAAAGATCTGAATACGCTGAGCTTTGATGGCGAGTATGATTTTATTCTTTCTACCGTGGTGATGATGTTCCTGGAAGCCAAAACCATCCCTGGTCTTATCGCCAACATGCAGCGCTGCACTAAGCCTGGCGGCTATAACCTGATTGTTGCCGCAATGGATACCGAAGATTACCCTTGTACCGTGGGCTTCCCGTTCGCCTTCAAACCTGAAGAACTGCGTGACTATTATGCTGGCTGGCAGTTCCTCAAGTACAACGAAGACGTCGGCGAACTGCACCGCACCGACGCCAGCGGAAACCGCATCAAGCTACGCTTCGCCACAATGCTGGCGCGTAAACTGGCTTAATCCGCCGCCAGCAGGCACAGCTGCAGGGCGGTAAGATAGGAGGCCTCAAAGGCGCGCAGCGGCAAAAATTCGAATTTCGAATGGAAGTTGTGCGCGCCGGTGAAGAAGTTCGGCGTCAGCAGACCCTTTGCCGAGAGCGCTGCGCCGTCGGTACCACCGCGCATCGGCGTAGGTTTTGGCGTTATACCGAGGCTTTCCATCGCGGTGAACATCAGGTCAATAGCCCGGCGGTCTTCGCCAATGGCGTTACTGATATTGCTGTAAGTATCGCTGATAGTGAATTCAACCCTGGCAGTAGGGTACTGGGCGGCGATTTTCTCTGCCGCTTCGCCAATCTGTTGTTTACGGCGGTTAAAGCTGTCCAGATCGAAATCGCGAATGTTTGCCTGCAACCTTGTGCTGTTCTGATCGCCATTAATACCGTTAAACCATACGTAGCCTTCGCGCCCGGCGGTGTGCTCCGGCGTCTGCTGGCGGTCGAAATAGCTCATGAAGTCGGTAGCCATTAACAGCGGGTTGACCAATACGCCTTTGGCGGACATCGGGTGTGCGGTTACGCCGGTAAACCGTATCTCCGCAGAGGCGGCGTTAAAGTTTTCATAAACGATCTCGCCGAGTTCGCAGCAGTCGATGGTCCAGGCAAAATCGACGGCAAAACGCGATAAATCCAGCGCTTTTGCCCCGCGAAGGCCAACTTCTTCGTCCGGGACGAACGCCACGACGATATCACCATGCTTATGTTCGGCGGTCAGGTTTTCCAGCAGCGTCATAACAACGGTCACCGCTGCTTTGTTATCGGCGCCCAGTACGCTGGTGCCGTCGCTGAAAATAATCTCTTCATCACGATAGGCCAGAATTTCCGGATGCTCGTCAACCCGCAGCCAGATTTGCTGTTCCGGGTTAAGGCAGAGATCTTCGCCAGTAAATCGCAGGATTTGTGGATGAATATCCGGCGACAGTCCGACATCAACGGTATCAATATGCGTGATAAAGCCGATCCGCGGCGCACCGGGGACGGTGCCTTTTTTAACCGCCGTCACGGTCGCATGCTCGTCGACAACGATATCGTCAAGGCCAAACTGACGTAGCTCGTCGGCTAACGCCTGCGCCATCTGATGTTGTCCGGGCGTTGTGGGTAACGTGGTTGCTCGTGGATCGCTTTGGCTGGTGATAGCCAGATAGCGAAAGAAGCGCTGGGTTAATTGTCTGGTTAAGGGCGAGGCCATAGTGATTCCTTCTTAATTTATTATTTCGGGTGTTTGCAATCTGGCTTTAGTGTTATCTATGGGCAATAAAACAAAAAGCTATTCATTAGTCAAAAAATGAAAAGGGAAACGCATGCAACGCACATCTACTTCAATAGCTCTGACGATAGCGGCATTAGCGGTGAGTTCTGCCGTGAATGCGAAAACACTGGTTTATTGCTCTGAAGGCTCGCCGGAAAACTTTAATCCGCAGCTTTATACTTCCGGGACCAGCGTCGATGCCAGCGCGGTACCGATATATAACCGGCTGGTGGACTTTAAAGTTGGCACCACGGAATTGCAGCCCAGCCTGGCGGAAAGCTGGGAGGTGAGCGAAGACGGTAAAGTTTATACTTTTCACTTACGCAAAGGCGTTAAATTCCAAAGTAATAAATATTTTAAACCGACCCGTGATTTTAATGCTGATGACGTTATTTTTTCGTTTATGCGGCAAAAAGATCCGAATAACCCCTATCATAATGTCTCTAATGGCAACTACTCCAATTTTGAAAGCCTGGAGTTTGGTTCGTTAATTACCGCAATTGATAAACCGGATGAATATACGGTGCGTTTTACCCTCGCGCACCCCGAGGCGCCTTTTGTCGCTGACCTCGGCTGGTATTTTGCTTCAATCCTCTCTGCGGAATATGCCGATGCAATGCTGAAAGCCGGAACCCCGCAGCGCGTCGATATGGATCCCATCGGCACCGGGCCGTTTAAGCTGGCGCAATATCAAAAAGATTCGCGGATTTTGTTTACCGCATTTCCTGATTACTGGCAGGGAAAAGCGAAAATCGATCGTTTAGTATTCAGTATCACGCCTGATGCCTCGGTGCGTTACGCTAAGCTCGAGAAAAATGAGTGTCAGGTCATGCCATTCCCCAATCCCGCCGATTTACCGCGGATGAAAAAGAACCCGCAGATCATTCTGATGAGCAAAGCCGGGCTTAATACCGGTTTCCTCGCCTTCAACACGCAGAAAGCGCCGCTGGATAATGTGAAGGTGCGCCAGGCGTTGGCGATGGCGATCAACAAACCGGCAATTATCGATGCGGTGTTCCACGGTACCGGTACGGTAGCGAAAAACCTGCTGCCGCCTGGCGTCTGGAGTGCCGATGCCGACCTGCAGGACTACAGCTGGGACCTGGAAAAAGCCAAAGCGCTGCTGCGCGAATCCGGAGTGAAGAGTCCCATCACCATCGACCTGTGGGCGATGCCGGTTCAGCGTCCCTATAACCCGAATGCGAAACGGATGGCGGAAATGATCCAGGCTGATTGGGCTAAAATCGGCGTGCAGACCAAAATCACCACCTATGAATGGGGCGAATACCTTAAGCGGGTGAAAGACGGCGAGCATCAGGCGGCGTTAATGGGCTGGACTACCGCGACCGGGGACCCGGATAACTTCTTTGGCCCATTATTTACCTGCCAGTCGGCCAACGGCGGTTCTAATTCGGCCAAATGGTGCTATGCGCCGTTTGATAAAATTATCGCCGAAGCTAAAACCATCACCGACCGGCCGCAACGAGAAGCTTTGTATAAACAGGCGCAGCAGATGATGCACGATCAAATGCCGGCCGTGATGATTGCGCATTCAACTATTTTTGAACCGGTGAGTAAATCGGTGACCGGGTATGAAATCGACCCGTTTGGGAAGCATATTTTTTATCAGGTGGACGTAAAATAAACATCGTAAATAAATCCGCCGCGTTGGCGGATTTATTTTTTGCAAGGAGTTGACGGACCACCATTTTTGTCACAAAACTAAGCGTGAAATTTTGTTATAAACCTTGCCGACAAACTGCATTTACAGGGATTATCCATGCGTACAAAAATGTTATTTAAAGTAGCCGCTCTGGCCGGGCTACTGGCATTAACTGGTTGTGCATCCAAACTGGCGCAACCGGAGCAGTATTCCGGGTTTTTAAAAGATTATTCTAAGTTAAAAGAGACCACTTCGGCTTCCGGCAAACCAGAACTGCGCTGGATCTCCCCGGACTACAATCCGAGCAACTATGACAACGTCGTCTACCGTCCAATCACCTACTACCCGGTGCCGAAACCAACGACCCAGGTAGGGGAGAAAGCGCTGCAGGACATCCTCAATTACACCAACAAGCAGATGAAACAGGCCATCAGCGAACGTAAGCCGTTGGCGACCACGGCTGGCCCGCGCAGCCTGATTTTCCGCGGCGCAATCACCGGTGTTGATACCAGTAAAGAAGGGCTGCAGTTCTATGAAGTGATCCCGGTGGCGATGATTGTCGCGGGTACCCAGGCGGCAACCGGCCATCGCACGATGGACACGAATCTCTACTTCGAAGGCGAACTGATCGACGCGAAGACCAATAAGCCGGTTATTAAGGTAGTGCGTAAGGGCGAAGGTAAAACGCTGTCTAATGAGAGCACGCCGCTGACCGCTGATACGTTGAAGCAGGTGATTGATGATATGGCGATCGATGCGGTGAAATTCGATCCGTCGCAGAAGTAATTGATGCGTTAAGCCCGTCTTGCGAGTTGCCTGACGGGCTTATTATTAAGCCAGCCGGCGGCGCATAAACAGCTGTTCGGGGCGGGCGAACATCACCAGATTTCCTACCAGTATTAACGCCAGACCAATCACCGCATTGCTATGCCAGACGTAACCTTCGTAGAAGGTGGAGATAGTTAACGCCACCAGTGGGAAAAGCAGCGTGCTATAGGCCGCTTTGCTGGCCCCGATACGGCCTACCAGAGTGAAATAAGCGCCGAACGCGATCACCGAACCGAACAACGCCAGATACAGCAGGGCGCCCATATAACTCCAGGTCCACTGCGGCGTAAAGTTATCGCCGCGCAGCAGCGCGATCGCGCCCATGACCAGGGTGCCGTAAAACATGGCCCAGCTATTGGTGGTCAATGTCTCAAGCCCGTGGCGTTGGTGACGAATACTCAGCATGTTGCCCAATGAAAAACCGTACGTTCCCAGGGCGCTCAGGCCGATTCCCCACAGCAGCGACGCGTTCAGACCATTGGCGAGGAGATCCTCCCAGAAGAGGGTGACAATTCCTGCGAGCCCCAGCGCCGCTGCCAGCCAAAAGCGGCTCGGGGGCTGCTGGCGGAAGAAAATAAAACTGTTGATCGCGTTAAATAATACCGCCATCGAAAAGATCACCGACTCAAGGCCGGTATTGATATGCGCCGCGGCGGTATAAAAACACCAGAAGTTAAAGCAAAAGACGCAGCAGCCTTGCAGCATGCAAAAGAGATGATCGCGCATCGCCAGCGGGCGCAGGCGGCGGGTCATCAGCAAAATTGTCAGCATGGTGACGCTGGCGACGGCAAAACGCCAGAAAATCGATACCGGCGCGGCGACGGGGCCCTGTTGTAAAAAGATTGCAATCCATGTGGTACCCCAGATAACCACCACCAGCCCGTAGAGTAATGCGTTCAAAATGTCTCTCCTTTAAAATGCCTGGCGTAAGTGTGCGATTTTTCCAGGCAAAGCGCTGTCACCGTTTTGTTGCTGACTTGCAAAATCTTGCGCTTATTTTTCACAAGCTCATGGTCAATGCTGGTAAGCGGTGATGACAATTCATAGACTAGAGGTCTGCGGATTAAAACGATGTGAAGGCTATGGCATACGGGACGTTCGAAACATTACAACAACAAAATGCGGTGCTGCGGGGGACCGTGGAACTCAATTCCGGGATCCAGCTTGCCGCGTGGTACAACGACCTTGACCGGATCACGGTGCGCAGCGACCACCACACGTTGAGCCTGTATGTCGCCGATGGTTACGAAAGCTACCAAAAAACACCGTACGGCTGGAAGAATGGCGGCGGGCCGGACCGTTTTTGTCTGATGCCAAAGGGCGATGAAAGCACCTGGGATATTCGCGGCGATCTCTCTTTCGTTCATCTCTATTGCACCGATGAGCACCTGCGTCGCGTCGGCGAGCAAATTTGGGATCGCAGCCCGGCGTCTTTCACCTTGCAGGAAAAAACCTTTGCCAGCGATGACAAAATTACCGCGGTGTATCGTCAGTTTCTGCTTGATAACGACTGGCGCCAGCAGGCTAATCAACTGCTATTAAGCTCCGCCAGTACGTTGCTGTTAACACATCTGATTCAAAACTATTCGAACGTGCAGTGGCGCCTGCCGACGGTTACCGGTGGCCTGGCGCCGTATCTTTTGCGTAATCTGTTGGCGTGGATTGAGGAGCATCTCGAGCAGCCGCTTACGCTTGCCGATCTTGCCGCCCAGGCGTCACTTAGCGAGTACCATTTTGCGCGGATGTTCCGCCAGTCAATGAATATGGCGCCGCACCAGTATGTGATGCAGCGGCGGATGATCAAGGCGCAAAATCTGATTTGCCATACTCAACAGCCGTTGACCGAGATTGCGCTGGCCTGCGGATTTAGCTCCGCCAGTCACTTTAGCCACCGGGTTAAGAGCGCCACGGGTCTTACGCCAAGCCAGCTACGTGCGGCGCAGCGTGGTTAACAGCATATAGCTGATACCGCCGAGGACCAGCCCCCAAAAGGCCGAGCCGACACCTGCCAGAGAGACGCCGCTGGCGGTGACTAAAAAGGTTACCACTGCGGCATCGCGCTCGTTTTCTTGCCCCAGCGCTTGATAGAGGCTGCCGCTAATGGTTCCTAACAATGCCAGCCCCGCCAGCATCTGGATCCACACCGGCGGTAGCGCCGCCATAAGCGCGGTTATCGAACCGCCAAATAGCCCCGCCAACAGATAAAACACACCGGCCGCCGCTGCGGCGAGCCAGCGCTTATCCGCATCCGGATGCGCATCCGGACTTTGGCAGATCGCGGCGGTAATGGCGGCGATGCACACGGAATAGACGCCAAATGGTGAGAATAACAACGCCAGCGCGCCGGTAAATACGATTAGCGGCGAGACCGGAACCCGATAGCCTGATGCCTGAATGGTCGCCAGGCCGGGCGCATTCTGTGACGCCATGGTGACAAGGAAAAACGGTACACCGACGCTGAGCAGTAGCGAAGGGGTGAACTGCGGCGTAATCCACTGCGGAGCAACAAAAACCATATCGTTTGCCACTGGCGACAGCGCGCCGGTTAGCAGGGCAATGATCCCGCCTGCCACTAACGCCGCAACGACCGCAAAACGTGGGTAGAGCGCTTTGCATAACAGCCAGGCGGCGAACATCCCGCCGCATAGCGGGAGATTATCCTGCAAACTGCCAAATGCCTGCAGACCAAAACGCAACAGGATCCCCGCCAGCATTGCCGCCGCCAGCGAATGCGGAATGATCTTCATGAGGCGGGCAAACAGTCCCGTCACGCCGCATAGCAGGATCAGCGCGTTGGCGAAAACAAATATTCCCACCGCCTGCGCTAGCGTCGCTCCCTGTAATCCACTGACCAGTAAAGCCGCGCCTGGAGTTGACCATGCGGTGAGGATGGGGACTTTACGCCATAGCGTTAATACCAGCGTGCTGACGCCCATCGCCAGGCCAAGGGCGGTCATCCAGCCGGCTATTTGCGCGGCATCGGCGCCAGCGGCGGCGGCCGCTTGCCAGATAATGGCGGCAGAACTGGCATAGCCTACCAGCACGGCGACAAATCCCGCGAGCAGCGTGGGGATGGGAAGGGTAAAGGAGCGCATGAACACCTCTTGTGCGTTATAACATACGACGAAGGTAGCATTGTGCGTTATAGCGTACAACTGGTAATATCAAGAAAATGATGAGGAGCCATCCATGAATATTGCGCAACATCTGGCAACGACGCTGAAAAGCCTGCGTCAGCAGCGCGGCTGGAGTTTGTCGCGGCTGGCGGAAGAAACCGGGGTATCGAAAGCGATGCTCGGGCAAATTGAACGTAATGAATCCAGTCCAACGGTCGCGACGTTGTGGAAGATAGCCACCGGCCTTAATGTGGCGTTTTCGACGTTCATCGTTGCCGATGAGACGGCTGCGCCCGCCGCCTTCGACCCGCAGCAGCAGGCGATGGTAGTGACGCCGATTTTTCCCTGGGATCCTGAGCTACGTTTTGACCATTTTTCAATTACCCTCGCCCCAGGCGCGCTGAGCGAATCGACGCCGCATGAGACCGGCGTCATTGAACATGTCGTGGTCATTAGCGGTTCGCTGGATTTATGTCTGCAGGGGCAATGGCAGACGTTGCAGGCGGGAGAAGGGCGGCGCTTTGCCGGCGACCTGACGCACGCTTACCGCAATAGCGGCGCGCAGACGGCGCACTTTCATTCACTGATTCATTATCCAAAAGAAAAAGCCGCGGACTAATCCGCGGCCAATCAAGATGACTGAGACTAAAATTCACAACGTGACGAGGAAAATCCGGAATACGCAGCCACTGTAACCTTGCCGGGTTTTCATGAGAAATAGCTTTTTCTTCAATGCTTTGCCGATTTCTGCAAATTCGCTGTGCGGGCGCGGCGGAAAATGTTTTCGTCTACGCCCAGTTCTGACTACAATAGCCGCCATTTCGACCCCCTATAACGGATAACGACGAGCGTATGCGCCTGCAAAACCATCATCTTGAACTTCTTAGTCCTGCCCGCGATGCCGGGATCGCCCGTGAAGCGATTTTACACGGCGCCGACGCGGTCTATATCGGCGGGCCGGGCTTCGGCGCGCGCCATAATGCCAGCAATAGCCTGAGCGATATCGCCAACCTGGTGCCGTTTGCGCATCGCTTTGGCGCGAAGGTGTTTGTGACGCTGAATACCATTCTTCATGATGATGAACTGGAACCGGCGCAACGTCTGATTACCGATCTGTACGAGACCGGCGTTGATGCATTGATTGTGCAGGATATGGGGATAATGGAGCTGGATCTGCCGCCAATTGAGCTGCATGCGAGCACCCAGTGCGATATCCGCAGCGTTGAGAAAGCGAAGTTTCTCTCTGACGCGGGCTTCAGCCAGATTGTTCTGGCCCGCGAACTCAACCTCGATCAAATTAAAGCGATCTACGATAATACCGACGCGACTATCGAGTTCTTTATTCACGGCGCCTTATGCGTAGCCTATTCCGGCCAGTGCTATATTTCTCACGCGCAAACCGGACGTAGCGCCAACCGCGGCGACTGCTCTCAGGCTTGCCGCCTGCCTTACACCCTGAAAGACGATCAGGGGCGCGTTGTGGCCTATGAAAAACATCTGTTGTCGATGAAAGATAACGATCAGACCGCCAACCTGGCGGCATTGATCGACGCCGGCGTGCGCTCCTTTAAGATTGAAGGGCGCTATAAAGATATGAGTTATGTGAAAAATATCACCGCTCACTATCGTCAGATGCTGGATCGTATTATTGAAGACCGCGGCGATCTCGCGCGTTCTTCCGCCGGGCGCACAGAACACTTCTTCGTGCCGTCGACCGATAAAACGTTCCATCGCGGCAGCACCGACTATTTTGTTAACGCGCGTAAGGGCGATATCGGCGCGTTTGATTCGCCGAAATTTATCGGCCTGCCGGTAGGCGAAGTATTAAAAGTCGGAAAAGATTATCTCGATGTTGAAGTGACCGACGCATTGACGAATGGCGACGGCCTCAATGTGATGATAAAACGTGAAGTTGTCGGCTTCCGCGCCAATACGGTGGAAAAAACGGGGGAAAATCGTTATCGCGTCTGGCCAAACGAAATGCCGGCAGACCTGCATAAAGTGCGTCCGCACGAGGCGCTTAATCGTAACCTCGACCATAACTGGCAGCAGGCGCTACTGAAAACTTCCAGCGAGCGCCGCATTGCGGTTGATATCGCGCTGAGCGGCTGGCAGGAACAGCTGGTGCTGACCATGACCTGCGAAGACGGCGTCAGCGTCACGCATACACTAGATGGCGAATTCGCCGAAGCGACCCAGGCGGAAAAAGCGCTGGCCAATTTACGTGATGGCGTGGCGAAGCTCGGCCAGACCATTTATTACCCGCGTGATGTGCAGATTAATCTGCCGGCGCTGTTTGTTCCGAACAGTATGCTTAACCAACTGCGCCGTGAAACCGCAGAGATGCTCGATCAGGCGCGCCTCGATGCCTGGCAGCGCGGAACGCGTAAACCGGTCTCCGTACCACCGCCGGTGTATCCGGAAACGCATCTGTCGTTCCTGGCAAACGTTTATAACCACAAAGCGCGCGCTTTCTACCAGCGCTATGGCGTTCAGCTGATCGATGCGGCGTATGAAGCTCATGAAGAGAAAGGCGACGTGCCGGTGATGATTACCAAGCATTGCCTGCGATTCGCCTTCAACTTGTGTCCGAAGCAGGCCAAAGGTTCGATAAAGAGCTGGAAGGCGACGCCGATGCAGCTGATTCACGGTGACGAAGTGTTAACCCTGAAATTTGATTGCCGTCCATGCGAAATGCACGTAGTGGGTAAAATCAAAAATCATATTCTCAAAATGCCCCATCCGGGCAGCATCGTCGCCTCCGTCAGTCCTGACGAACTGATGAAAACGCTGCCCAAGCGTAAGGGCGCGTAAGAACCATTCTCACGGCGGGCAGTTATGCGCCTTTGCTTTGCGCGCGTACTGCCGGTGATAATGTTCGCGCAGCGAGCTGGCGGTGTCCTCAGCCCGGCTGCGTAGTTCATCGCAATCAGCCTCGTGCAGTAATCGCTGTTCGAGGCTTTGCACCGGGAAATAATCATGCCCCTGATGCTGGGCGAGCAGATGCCCGGAAAATAACCCACATATCAATACCACTGCCGCTATTCCTCTCCGCCACATATCATTTTCCATATCAATAGATAACGCGTGATCAATATGATTGATTTAATATTAGTTTTTTTATGGCGTTATCAAAGAAGCGCAAGGCTTTGTCAGGCGTGGCTGAAGAGGATGAAAAAAGCCTGACGCGATGAGCGCCAGGCTGGAGATGTGTTATATCAGGCACGAAGCCCGGCGGCGTTCATCAGCAGGCGGAAAATCATACTGACGGCGCCCAGTGCCAGCACGCTAGCGCCCCATATGGCTGCCAGCCATAGCAGACGTTTTATCCATGAATGCTCCATCAGTGATATCCCTCGCCAGTTTGAACTTTGCCGCGGAAAACGTAGTAGCTCCAGAAGGTATACCCAAGAATGACGGGAATAATCAGTAACGCGCCAACCAGCATAAAGCCCTGACTTTGCGGCGGCGCCGCGGCCTGCCATAACGAAATCCCTGGCGGAATAATATTCGGCCAAATGCTGATCCCAAGTCCGCTAAACCCAAGGAAGACGAGCCCCAGCGTCAACACGAACGGCAGGGTGTGAGCATCTCGTTGCCCAAGCGTGCGCCATAACCAGACGCTGATGGCGATAACCAATAGCGGCACCGGCAGCAGGTAAAACAGATTCGGCAGACTAAACCAGCGCTCGGCGATCGCCGGCTGGGAGAGCGGCGTCCATAGGCTAATCACGGCTATTATCATCAGTAAGGCCAGCAGCAGAAGGCGTGAAATTCTGCGCATGATATTCTGCAGCGGATTCTCGCTCTTCATTACCAGCCAACTAGCGCCCAGTAACGCGTATGCAACGGTGAGGCCGAAACCGCAGAATAGGGTAAATGGCGTCAGCCAATCCCACATTCCACCGCTAAAGCTGCGACCGCTGACCGGAAAACCATGAATGACCGCGCCGACGACCATGCCCTGGGTGAATGTCGCCAGTAGCGATCCGCCCAGAAAAGCTTTATCCCAGAAAGGACGGTGCGAAGGGGTCGCTTTGAAGCGAAACTCGAAGGCCACACCGCGAAAAATTAGGCCAATCAGCATCAGGGTTAAGGGTACCGACAGCGCGTCGATAATCACCGCATAGGCCAGCGGAAAGGCGCCGAAGAGACCAGCGCCGCCAAGCACCAGCCAGGTTTCATTGCCATCCCATACCGGGGCGACGCTGTTGACCATCACGTCGCGCTCATCGCCGCCGCGTACGGCGGCAAACAGAATGCCGATCCCTAAGTCGAAACCGTCCATGACGATATACATCAGGGTGGCAAACACGATGATAACAAACCAAATAACCGATAAATCAATACCCATTAGCGGGACTCCTTGTGCTGAAAACCATCCGTCGCGGCAGAAAGCGGACGCGCCGGCGTACCTGATGGCACAGGCGTCTGCTCTTGCGGACCTTTGCGGATCAGGCGCAGCATATAGCTATAGCCAACGCCGAATACCGAGCTGTAGACGGCAATAAATGCCAGCAGGCTAATGGTCATATGCAGATCACCGTGAGCTGATACGGCCTCGGAGGTGCGCTGTATACCGTAAACGACCCATGGCTGGCGTCCGACTTCGGTGGTCACCCATCCAGCAAGAATCGCAATCAGGCCAGAAGGTCCCATCCATAACGCGAAGCGCAGGAAAGGTTTTGAGGTATACAGACGCTGCCGATAGCGCAGCCATAGGGCAATGACGCCGAGCAGAATCATTAACATTCCCAGACCGGCCATCAGACGAAATGACCAGAACACAACGGTTGAGTTGGGGCGATCTTCTGGAGCGAACTCCTTCAGCGCCGGTACCTGTTTATCGAGGCTGTGAGTCAGGATCAGGCTGCCGAGGGCAGGGATCTCCAGCCCATAGCGGGTACGTTCTTGTTGCATGTCCGGCCAGCCGAACAGCAGCAGTGGCGTCGGTTCGCCCGGCGGATTTTCCCAGTGGCCTTCGATGGCGGCAATTTTCGCCGGTTGATGTTTCAGGGTGTTTAGCCCATGCATATCGCCGATCATTGCCTGAATGGGGGCGACAAGCAGCGTCATCCATAGCGCCATAGAGAACATGGCGCGGATGGCTGGGGTTTGATTGCCACGAAGCAAATGCCATGCGGCTGATGCGCCTACGAACAATGCGCTGCTAAGAAACGCCGCGACGGACATATGGAATAAGCGGTAAGGGAAAGAGGGGTTAAAGATAACGGCGAACCAGTCAACGGGTACGACCTGACCATTAACGATTTCGAACCCTTGTGGCGTTTGCATCCAGCTGTTTGAGGCAAGGATCCAGAACGTAGAGATGATGGTGCCCAGCGCTACCATACAGGTGGCGAAAAAATGCAGGCCGGGGCCGACACGGTTCCAGCCGAATAACATCACGCCAAGGAAACCGGCCTCCAGGAAGAAGGCGGTGAGGACTTCATAGGTCAGTAGCGGGCCGGTAATACTGCCGGCGAATTGTGAGAAACCGCTCCAGTTGGTGCCGAACTGGTAGGCCATCACCAGTCCGGAGACGACACCCATACCAAAGTTGACGGCAAAGATTTTCGACCAGAAATGATATAGCGAGCGCCAGACTGGATTTTTTGTTTTTAACCATAATCCCTCAAGCACCGCCAGGTAGCTGGCAAGACCGATGGTGATCGCGGGAAAGATGATATGAAATGAGACGGTAAAGGCGAATTGGATCCGCGCCAGATGAAATGCATCAAGACCGAACATGCTGGACTCCACAACAAAATTGATTCAACGCAATTTTAGGGGGAGGGGGATGGTGAAAGCAGAGGCAGAAATGATGTTTTTTATGATAACAGTTACTCACTGTTATTCTTTTTATACATATTTCATATTTATGAAATTAGTATTTATGTCATCATGAATAATGAATTGCTGGTTGTGATCTTTTTTTAATGCTACTTCACATGTTTTTTTACGATTTTCCTTAGTGCTTCTCCTGCTTTCTATTAATTACTCTGGTAGATTGGAAATGTTTGGTGTTTAATGCAAACGCGAGGTTCAAGTATTTACATTTTATATGTGAATTCTTTATTTATTGTTTTTTGATATATTTAGTGAGTGGAGATAAGGGAGGCGACTTGTCACAGAACGGACTGCGAAGTTTGTGTATCACATTGGCGCTAATGAGTATCTTTTGGCTGGTTGTGTTTGGCGGACTCTATCTTGTTTTTTGAATTCAACGGTTACATCCAGAAGAGATTGAATTCCCCAGCGTGTGATTAATTTGTTTGATATCAGTTCCTTGCTGTTTTTTATGCCGGGTGCATTGTTCAATGGACAATGGTTTAGGTGCGTTAAATTATGTCAAAAAGACTGGCGAGGAATGAATTTATCTTATTGTGAATTTTCCTTAGTGGAGGAGTTGTTGATTCATAATTAAATATCAAGGCGTGTTTACGTTGGCGCCAGTTGGGATCTCAACGATAGACCATGACGTATGGTTCATAAATCAAATGAATATTGGTGATTATGAAGCGTTTATCAATGTAACCTAAATGCGAACATTATATTAACCCTAGTAGGGTTTGATGGTATTTCAGTAGTAAGCTTAACGCGCGAATATTATTCCTGCACTGGTTCAAGAAGCACATTGTTGTATATCAGTTATTAGAACCTGCCATTTTTAGTCAACTGTTATAAGATATGAGTCTCGATTGTTAAATGGATGCGGTAATGAAAAAGTATCAGCAGCTTGCGCAACAATTAACCGACCAGATCGCCCTCGGCGTTTGGCAACCCGGCGATCGGCTGCCCTCCTTACGCGAACAGGTTGTCAGCAGCGGAATGAGCTTTATGACCGTCAGCCATGCCTACCAGTTACTGGAAAGCCAGGGACGTATTATCGCTCGTCCGCAATCGGGTTATTACGTTGCGCCGCAGCCGGTGAAGCAGCGTCAACCTGATCCCCCGGCGCAGGTGACGCGCAATGAATCCGTTGATATCAACACCTATATTTTCGACGTCCTGCAGGCCAGCCGTCAGGCGTCGATGCTGCCTTTTGCCTCCGCCTTTCCCGACCCGCGGCTGTTTCCTCTACAGCAGCTAAATCGTTCTCTGGCGCAGGTGAGTAAGACCGCCACCGCCATGAGTGTGATTGAGAACCTGCCGCCGGGTAACGATGAGCTTCGTCATGCGGTTGCCCGGCGTTATGCGTTGCAGGGAATGAACGTATCGCCGGATGAGATCGTCATTACCGCCGGTGCGTTGGAAGCGCTAAACCTCAGCCTGCAGGCGGTGACTGAGCCCGGCGACTGGGTCGTCGTAGAAAATCCGTGCTTTTACGGTGCGCTGCAGGCGCTCGAACGGTTACGACTTAAGGCGCTATCGGTGGCCAGCGATGTGAAAGAGGGGATCGATCTGGCCGCGCTCGAACAGGCATTACAAAATTATCCGGTTAAAGCCTGTTGGCTGATGACCAATAGCCAGAACCCGCTCGGATTTACGCTGACGGCAGAAAAAAAAGCGCAACTGGTGGCGCTATTGACGCACTATAACGTGATGCTGATTGAAGATGACGTTTACAGTGAGTTGTACTTTGGACGGGAAAAACCGCTACCTGCAAAGTACTGGGATCGTGATGAGATGACGCTGCACTGCAGCTCATTTTCCAAATGCCTGGTTCCAGGTTTTCGTATCGGCTGGGTCGCCGCTGGCCGACATGCCCGCCGTATTCAGCAACTGCAGCTGATGAGTACGCTATCGACCAGTTCGCCGATGCAACTGGCGCTGGTGGATTATCTGTCTACCAAACGCTACGACGCACATTTACGCCGGTTGCGGCGTCAGCTTGCCGAGCGAAAACAGCTGGCCTGGCAAGCGCTACTGCGTTTTTTACCCGCCGAGGTCAAAATTCACCATAGCGACAGCGGTTATTTCCTGTGGCTTGAGTTGCCCGCCGGCGTCGATGCTGGCGAACTCAGTGCTCTGGCGTTACGGGATAACATCAGTATTGCGCCGGGTAAAATGTTTTCTACCACCTCTAACTGGACCTCATTCTTCCGTTTTAATACCGCATGGGGCTGGGGAGAAAAAGAGGAGCAGGGAGTCAAACGGCTCGGCGAACTTATACGTCAACTTTTGCCTTAGTTTATTCATCGCTGTTTTTTTAATTGCCGGTTTATTTTTCCCGGCAATTAATTTCCGGCATTCTCGTATACATTAATCAGGGTTAAATACCCGTTAACACCGGGCTGTCATAGGGAATATGCATAATCAACCCTTTGCCATAACTCCTTGTCTATAATCCATATTATCGAATCGTGGCGGCGATTTTTGCGGAATGCGCCCCGGGTCACAACCTGAGTAAATTTCCCCAGAGCCCCGCAGGCCGCCGTCTACCCTTATTAAGGGAGATATTTTTACGGCACGGCTGCCGCTACCTTTATTCTGACAGGAGTAAGTTCAAATGAGCAAAAAATTTGCCCGTGGCAGCCTGTGCGTGCTGAGTATGGTTTTTGTTACTGCGCAAGCCGCAGAACCGCCGACATCGCTGGATAAAGGTGAAGGTCGGCTCGATATTATTGCCTGGCCGGGTTATATCGAACGCGGCCAGACGGATAAGAATTATGACTGGGTAAGTCAATTCGAAAAAGAGAGTGGCTGCCAGGTTAATGTGAAAACTGCCGCCACCTCCGATGAAATGGTCAGTTTGATGGCGAAGGGCGGCTACGATCTGGTCACCGCATCCGGCGACGCCTCGTTGCGCCTGATTATGGGCAAGCGTGTACAGGCGATTAATACCGCGCTGATCCCCAACTGGAAAACGCTTGACCCGCGAGTTGCTAAAGGCGCGTGGTTTAACGTCGGCGATAAAGTGTACGGCACGCCCTATCAGTGGGGGCCGAACCTGCTGATGTACAACACCAAAACCTTCCCGACGCCGCCGGATAGCTGGAAAGTGGTTTTCGTCAAACAGGATTTACCGGACGGAAAAAGTAACCAGGGGCGCGTTCAGGCCTATGATGGACCGATTTATATCGCCGACGCGGCGCTCTTTGTCAAAGCAACGCAGCCGCAGTTAGGAATTAACGATCCCTATGAACTCACTGAAACACAGTATCAGGCGGTGTTAAAGGTTCTGCAGGATCAGCATCCGCTGGTTCACCGCTACTGGCACGATGCGACCGTTCAGATGAGCGACTTCAAAAACGAAGGGGTGGTTGCTTCCGGCTCCTGGCCATATCAGGCCAATGGCCTTAAAGGTGAAGGGCAGCCCGTTGCTACCGTCTTCCCGAAAGAAGGCGTGACCGGCTGGTCTGATACCACGATGTTACATAGTGAGGCGAAGCATCCGGTATGCGCTTATAAGTGGATGAACTGGTCGCTGACGCCGAAAGTACAGGGCGATGTCGCCGCCTGGTTTGGATCGCTGCCAGTCGTGCCGCAGGGCTGTAAGGCGAGCACGCTACTGGGAGACAAAGGCTGCGAAACTAACGGCTACAACCAATTCGACAAGATTGCGTTCTGGAAAACGCCAATTGCCCAAGGCGGCAAATATGTCCCTTATAGCCGTTGGACTCAGGACTATATCGCGATTATGGGTGGCCGCTAAGCGCCTGGAGACTGAACATGACGTACGCGGTAGAGTTTAATGACGTTTCGCGTCTGTACGGTGACGTGCGCGCGGTGGATGGCGTGAGCATCGCCATTCGCGATGGTGAATTTTTCTCTATGCTGGGGCCGTCCGGCTCCGGCAAAACTACCTGCCTGCGCTTAATCGCAGGCTTCGAACAGCTATCCGGCGGTTCGATTCGTATTTTTGGCCAGCCTGCCAGCGAATTACCGCCATGGCAGCGCGACGTGAACACGGTTTTTCAGGATTACGCGCTATTCCCTCATATGTCGATTATCGACAATGTCGCCTACGGGCTGATGGTGAAAGGGGTGGGCAAAAAAGAACGCCATCTTCGCGCCCAGCAAGCATTAGAGAAAGTAGCGCTTGGCTTTGTTCACGCGCGTAAACCTTCACAGCTTTCCGGCGGCCAGCGGCAGCGGGTCGCCATTGCCCGCGCGTTGGTTAATCAACCGCGGGTGCTGCTCTTAGATGAACCGTTGGGAGCGTTGGATTTAAAACTACGTGAACAGATGCAGGTGGAGTTAAAAAAACTTCAGCAATCGCTGGGTATCACTTTCATTTTTGTTACCCACGATCAGGGTGAAGCGCTATCGATGTCCGATCGCGTGGCGGTGTTTAATAATGGTCGCATTGAACAGGTCGACTCGCCGCACGATCTCTATTTACGTCCTAAAACCGCCTTTGTCGCCGGATTCGTCGGCACCGCGAACGTTTTTACCTCTGAAATTTCTCAGAGGCTATGTGGCTTGTCCGGCGCCTGGTCGTTGCGCCCGGAACATATCCGCCTGAATAGCGGCGGTGATATCCAGGTACAGGGGACCGTCCAGGCGGTACAGTTTCAGGGCGCGTCTACGCGTATTGAACTGAAACTCGCTGCGGGCGATAAGTTGTTAGTCAGCCAGACCAACGTCGATGGCGGGGCGGCGGTTGGCACACCGCAGTTGGGGCAGCAGGTATCAGCCGGCTGGTCGCGTTCGGCGATGGTTTCCCTGGAAAACGGAGGCTGAGATGACGATGGCGCTTGTGCAACCGACGACCGGGCGAGTGTCAGGACTGTTCTGGCGAAAACCCTCATTGGGCCTGTTTTTACTGCTGCTGGGGCCGTTGATGTGGTTTGGCATCGTCTATCTGGGATCGCTCCTGACGCTGTTATGGCAAAGCTTCTATACCTTTGATGACTTTACGATGTCGGTCACCACGGATTTGACGCTCGCTAACCTGAAGGCGCTGTTCAATCCCGCCAACTACGACATCATTATCCGTACCCTGGTGATGGCCATCTGCGTGACTATGGCCAGTGCAATCCTGGCATTGCCGATGGCCTGGTATATGGCGCGTTATACCCGCGGCAAGATGAAAGCTTTCTTTTATATCGCGGTAATGTTGCCGATGTGGGCAAGTTATATCGTCAAGGCCTACGCCTGGACGCTATTGCTGGCGAAAGATGGCGTGGCGCAATGGTTCCTCGGCCACCTTGGTCTGGAGAGCGTGTTAAATATGGTATTGACCATCCCGGCGGTCGGCGGCAATACCTTGTCGACCTCCGGGCTTGGGCGATTCATGGTATTTGTCTATATCTGGCTGCCGTTCATGATCCTGCCGGTGCAGGCGGCGCTGGAACGTCTGCCGCCATCGCTGTTGCAGGCCTCAGCCGATTTAGGCGCCCGCCCGCAACAAACCTTCCGCTACGTGGTATTGCCTTTAGCCATACCGGGCATCGCGGCGGGGTCTATTTTTACCTTTTCCCTCACCCTTGGCGATTTTATTGTCCCGCAACTAGTGGGACCGCCCGGTTTCTTTATCGGCAACATGGTCTATTCGCAGCAGGGTGCGATTGGCAATATGCCGATGGCAGCGGCGTTCACGTTGGTGCCGATTGTTCTGATTGCACTCTATCTGGCGTTTGTGAAGCGCCTGGGAGCGTTTGATGCACTCTGAACGCGCGCCGTTGATTCTTAAAATCGCCACCTGGGGGGGAGTGATATTTCTCCATTTTCCACTGCTGATTATCGCCCTGTATGCCTTTAACACAGAGGATGCCGCTTTTAGCTTCCCGCCGAAGGGGCTGACTTTACGCTGGTTCAGCGAGGCGGCAGCTCGTGCCGATATCATTGAATCGGTGACGTTGTCACTTAAAGTCGCCGCCTTATCCACGGCAATTGCGCTGGTGTTAGGTACGCTCGCCGCCGGGGCGCTGTGGCGGAGCACGTTTTTTGGTAAGAATGCCGTGTCGCTGCTGTTGCTGTTGCCGATTGCGCTTCCCGGCATTATTACCGGTCTGGCGCTATTGACGGCATTCAAAGCCGTCAATCTTGAGCCAGGGTTGCTCACTATCGTAGTGGGTCATGCGACCTTCTGCGTGGTGGTGGTGTTTAACAACGTCATTGCCCGATTTCGCCGGACATCATGGAGTCTGGTGGAAGCATCAATGGATCTTGGCGCAACAGGCTGGCAAACCTTCCGTTACGTGGTGCTGCCCAATCTGGGTTCGGCGCTGCTGGCGGGCGGCATGCTGGCCTTCGCTCTTTCCTTTGATGAAATTATCGTCACTACCTTTACTGCCGGACACGAACGGACGCTCCCGCTGTGGTTGTTAAATCAGCTGGGGCGTCCGCGCGATGTGCCGGTCACCAACGTGGTCGCGCTGTTGGTGATGTTAGTGACGACTGTACCCATCCTGGGGGCCTGGTGGCTAACCCGTGACGGCGAGAATAACGCCGAAAACGGAAAATAATACACTTTACAGGATCATGCTATGCAACATAACCTTTTGATAAACGGTAAATTAGTGGCGGGTGAGGGCGAAGTGCTGCCGGTATTCAATCCCGCCAACGGTGAAGCGATTATTGAGATTGCGGAGGCGACCGAGGCGCAGGTTGATGCCGCCGTCAATGCTGCAGATCGTGCGTTTGTCAGCTGGAGCCAGACAACGCCGAAAACTCGCGCCGAATGTTTACTGAAAATGGCTGACGTTATTACCGAACATGCGGAAACGCTGGCGAAACTGGAGTCTTTAAACTGCGGTAAACCGCTGCATTGTGTTATCAATGACGAAATGCCGGCGATTGCCGATGTGTTTCGCTTCTTCGCCGGCGCCGCGCGTTGTATGCCGGGAATGGCGGCAGGAGAGTATCTGGAGGGGCATACTTCGATGATCCGCCGCGATCCAGTCGGCGTAGTGGCCTCGATTGCACCGTGGAACTATCCGTTGATGATGGCGGCCTGGAAGCTGGCGCCCGCGCTGGCGGCTGGTAACTGCGTGGTCATTAAACCTTCGGAAATCACTCCGCTTACGGCATTAAAGCTGGCAGAGCTCGCAAAAGATATTTTCCCGGCCGGGGTCATTAACGTGCTTTTTGGCCGTGGTCCAACCGTTGGCGATCCGCTCACCGGCCACAGTAAAGTACGCATGGTTTCCCTGACCGGCTCGATCGCCACCGGCGCCCATATCATTGGTCATACGGCTTCTTCGATTAAACGTACCCATATGGAGCTGGGTGGTAAAGCGCCGGTTATCGTTTTTGATGATGCTGATATTGATGCCGTCGTTGAAGGCATTCGCACCTTCGGTTTTTATAACGCCGGCCAGGACTGTACTGCCGCCTGTCGTATCTATGCGCAGCAAGGCGTCTACGATCGGCTGGTTGAAAAATTAGGCGCTGCCGTGGCCAGCCTGAAAATGGGGCAACCGGACGATCCGTCTACGGAGCTGGGGCCGGTGAGTTCTCTTGCGCATCTGGAGCGGGTGACAGCAGCGGTCAACGCCGCACGCGCTTTACCGCATATTAAAGTGGTCACCGGCGGCAGTCGCGCTGCAGGGAATGGTTACTATTTCCAGCCCACGCTGTTGGCTGGCGCCCGGCAGCAGGATGCTATCGTACAACGTGAAGTGTTTGGCCCGGTAGTCAGCGTGACGTCGTTTAGCGATGAGGAACAAGTGTTAACCTGGGCTAATGATTCGCAGTATGGTCTGGCCTCCTCGGTATGGACGCAGGATGTGGGTCGCGCTCATCGTCTGAGCGCGCGCTTACAGTACGGTTGCACCTGGGTAAACACCCATTTCATGCTGGTTAGCGAAATGCCGCACGGTGGGCAGAAGTTGTCTGGATACGGCAAAGATATGTCGATGTACGGCCTGGAGGATTACACGGTGGTTAGGCATGTGATGGTGAAACATTAAACATTAACGTACCGGCAGAATTATCAGGCTAATAGTTGCAATAGCAACAAATGTTAAAACAGATAAGGGGTAATATGAGAGTATTCTTATATCCCTTCAAGAGCTAAGCCATTGTGAGTGCCGGAGATAAGCGCCGGATGGGGTGTAAACCATTAAGAGTCTGTTCTTAATCATTATGAGATCCCTGCAGATTAATGCGGGGATTTTTTTGCGAATCGCCTTTTATATCGATGCCACAATTAGCGTTTGTCTTTTTTAGAAGGCAAACCCGAATGGCGGCGCTCACGAATATAAGAGAGAAGGCTGTAGATAGCTACCACCAATAAAACTAATGCTATTAATAGCGCTGCTATTCCTGACATAAGCAACCTCAAAATAAGTAAGAGAAAAAGCAAATACGTTATAACGAATAGTCATGAACCTATGCGGAAAACCGTGAATTTGCAAATAATAATTTCTATCACTTAATCGAATAAATAGCACAAATTAACAAATGAAAATGTCGAATCCGCATTACCTATATGGTTGGGGAAGTTGTTTGTTGATTATCTGCACAAGCCAATTTAAGAAAATTCTCACCCCTTAAGTCCATTGTAGCCAATTATCTATAACACCGTACGAGGGGTGTCAGATCATTTTGTTATTGCCAATAATATAAATATCCTTCCGCTGGCAAGAGGTCATAGGGCGGATAGCACTCGATGCTTTCTATACCGGAAGACAATAATTGTAGCGATAATGTTAAATTCACGGCATGGATCGTAGCAGTAGCGGTGACGGGTGTGTATGTGATTTGACTTTGTTGGGGCGCTCATGAGAAAATTTTACATAATTTGTTATTCTGAAGTTGAATTGGTTTGAAAAAGCTAGCATATCTCTTGTTACTCATCGGCGTAAGCGCAATGCTTTACGGTAATCTCCCTGCCCAGCGTATTAGTCGCTGTGAAAGCCAGGGGGCAACTGTGGGCGTTTGCGCAATGGTTGAATGGGATAGCGAAAAGCTAAATTTCTTACCGCAATATAACCCTGAAAATCATGAGATTATCGCGGTGCTTCAGCAACAAGATGCTGGGGAACGCGCGACAATAAAATCATAAAAAAAAGCAGCCATTGAAGCTGCTTTTTTAGGTTTAGTTGCTGAAAAAATTACTAAAGCCAACCAAAACGAACGGATAACAGGCTAATAAGCGCAAGCGCTGCGCCGACATTAATCAGAATTACGGTTTTGCTGGAAACATCCATAACGCCACCTTTATGAGTAAGCCCCTACATTTATAGTCGGTCGCATAGAGTTGCGCTATCGGACAACACTGAATCGATCGTTATTCCATGGTCTTTGCAGCGGTTTGTTTTGTGAGGTATTGATCTCTGACGTCCTAAGTGGTGCGGGAGATGGCGCGCATTGCGCGGCGTCTGACAGGGAAGGAAAAAAATGACTTTATACCAGAAAATGCTGGTTTTTTATGCCGTAATGGGCTGTATCTGCGCGTTGATAAGCTGGTTTTTAACTAAGGAAAGCCGTTGTATTCGCCTGCTGGCTGCGTTGCTGATTGGTGCCACCTGGCCATTCAGCTTCCCTATGGCGCTGCTGGTTTCTCTATTCTGAACAACAGAAATGGCTGGCCTAATTGTCTTGATAGCTGTATATAAATACAGTTAAAAATAATAAGGATGCCATCTGATGAACAGCTTCTATTCGCATTTAGCCGGTGCAACGGTCCGTTGGTTTGATTTCCAAGGCCAGGGGGACCCTATTGTGTTCATTCATGGGTTAGGTTGCGCCTCTTCATACGATTACCCGCCAGTGGTTTCTAACCCTATATTGAATGGGCGCCGGGCCTTACTAATTGATCTTCCAGGCTATGGTTACAGCGATAAACCGCTTCAGTTTGGCTACCGAATTGCTGACCAGGCTGCGGTCGTTGTGGAGTTGCTGAACAAATTGCAGGTCAACCGCTGCATTCTCTTCGGCCATAGTATGGGGGGCAGTGTGGCTATTGAGGCAGCGCAGCGGCTGGGCAAACGCGTTGAGGCCTTAATTGTCGCCGAGCCCAATCTCTATGCCGGTGGGGGATTCTATAGCTGTAAAATCGCCGGGCAGACGGAAGATGATTTTATCGCCAACGGCTATCAGTCGATGCTGGCGGAAGAAACGTCCCCATGGAAAGGTTGCCTACAAAATAGCGCACCGTGGGCGTTATGGCGGGGAGCTACCAGCCTGGTAGTAGGCGCTTCTCCCTCGTGGTTTGAGCGTTTTATTCACCTGCAATGCCGCAAGACGCTTATCTACGGTAGTTTATCGCTACCCTCACAGGAAGCGGAAGACGTCGAAACTGCGGGTATCGCATTGGCTGTCATACCACAGGCGGGGCATTCGATGGCATGGGAAAACCCGGCCGCGCTGGCGCGCGTGATTGCCGGGTTGCTCTGAATGCATCGCGGTAAATCAGAACGGTAATTCGCGCGGGCGAGTTTGCATAGTTATCCAGCGAAGTTCGGTGAATTCAGCGATCCCGGCGCGTCCGCCGAAGCGGCCATAGCCGGACGATTTACAGCCGCCGAAAGGCATCTGTGCTTCATCATGTACGGTAGGGCCGTTAATATGGCAAATACCGGTTTGCAGGTTCTGCGCCACATTCCAGGCGCGAGCGGTATCGCGACTATAAACCGCTGCCGCCAGGCCGTATTCGCTCTCGTTAGCGACGGCCAGAGCCTCTTCCTCGCCGTTGACCCTAATCACCGATTTGACCGGGCCAAAAGATTCTTCGTGCCATATTCGCATCTCACGCGTCACGCCATCCAGCAGGGTGGCGCGCATTTGCGTCGACTCCGCCTTTCCACCGCAGAGCAAACGCGCGCCCTTGCTCAGAGCATCATCAATCAACGCGTTGCAGCGTTGTACCGTTTTCGAATCGACCACCGGGCCGAGAAGCGTAGAAGGCAGCGCGGCGGCGCGTTGGCTGATTAATGCGACGAACTCATCCGCGATGCTCTCATCGACAATAATGCGTTCGGTGGACATACAAATCTGTCCGGCGTTAGCGAAAGCGCCAAAAATCGCGCCCGCCGCTGCCTGCTGAAGATCGGCATCATTCAGTACCAGTAGAGGCGCTTTGCCACCCAGCTCAAGTATCGCCGGTTTAAGGTATTCTCCACAGGTGCGGGCAATAATGCGCCCAACGGGGGTTGATCCGGTAAAATTCACGCGTCGTACGGCGGGGTGAGCAATCAGCGTTTCCACTAGCGCAGGCGCGTCGGCTGGCGAGCAGGTGAGATAATTCACCACGCCGTCGGGAAAGCCCGCCGCGGTGAGGGCATCGATGATTAAGCTATGCGTCGCGGGCGAGAGTTCCGAGCCCTTGAGAATCACCGTATTGCCGCACGCAAGCGGCGTGGCGATGGCTCTGGTGGCCAGAATCAGCGGTGCGTTCCACGGCGCCATCGCCAATACGATGCCTGCGCCCTGACGCAAGCCCATTGCTAGATTACCCGGCACATCGGAGGGAATCACTTGTCCTTCTACTTGGGTGGTTAGCGCTGCAGCTTCGCGTAAGATATCTGCCGCCAGATGCACGTTAAATCCGGCCCAGTGCGCCGTCGCGCCGGTCTCCGCCGCCATGGTAGCAATAAATTTCGCCTCTCTAAGCTGCATTTGCGCGGCGGCTTCCAGCAACAGCCGGCGACGCTCGGATGGGGTGCTGTCCCGCCATGAAGGGAATGCGGCGGCGGCCCTATCTGCACAGCGACGGGCGTCATTGAGGCTTGCCGCTGCGGCGATAGAGGCTGTCTCGTTATTTTGCGGATGGCGACGGATAAAAGTGGCGCGGCCTTCGGCATCGTGCCAGCGGCCGCCGCTATATAAGCTGCAGGTTATAGTCATTAGCGTAACCTCATTGGTCTGCGGAGTGTCGAGTCTACCGCCATACCTCATTGCGCAGCGGCGAAAGGGCGGTTATCGCACAACTTTTTTGCAGATTTCTCAGCGGGTCACAACTTAGTACAATAATGAGAACGGCGAACATAGGCCGCAGCAGACACAATCCATTCGCCACGGCCCAAAGAGGAAAGTTAATGTAATGGTTGTACCTGTAGTGCGTCAGAATATTGTTTTAGCTTTTTAATTTTATCTTTTAATATCCAGCTTAACTCAGAAATATTCATTTTTATTTCGTCAATATCGACCGAACTGCCTTCCACGAAGGCAGGCGTTGTGCCGACGATGCCGCTCGCCAACGCTTTATTTGTTTCACAGCGATAGCCGATCTCATAAAGCTTATCGCTTAGCTTTTTCTCGAAAGCGTTGAGATTGTCATAGGCCCTGAGATAGTCCGTAATTTGGGCGGCGGAATGTAATATATAAAATCGTGATTTCACGGCCGGCGTTTTATCGAGGTCAATAGCAATTGAGTCGTCGGGAATAAACAGATTAACGGTAGGCACCGCCGCGGCTTGCGAACGTTGAGTCACATCATAGACACCACCATCGTCGGCCTGTAAGGCGGCATGATGTGTTGCGACCAGAAAACAGCCAGGCCAGTAGTTTATTTCCCAGCCCAGCAGCATTTTTCCACCGACCTGTTCAATCGCCGCGCTGACGTTCCAGTAGGCGTTTCCCTCGGGCCCCGGTTTATCAATGACCGGGAGATAGATCGGACTGGCGCCAGGATTCAACTGTTCGGCAAATTGCAACAACCGCGGATCGTTGAGGGTGATAGGCTGATAAATCGAATTCGTCATGTAACGCTCCTTTGACTGAAAAGGGACAATGCGGCACGCGAATGGATTTTAGTCGGAAAAAGGCATTTTGTCGTACCGGTGCGCGAGTCACTGGCTTTCGTTATGAGAAGAGCCGCAAATAGCGCTAACCTTATGAGTTAAAGTGTGAATCTAATAGCGATTCATTATTTGCTGGTTGTATTCCGCTGTGCTGTTATTAGTGGGCATATAACAAATTTATAAGGTTTATAACCATGTCTACAGGGAAATCACTACTTGCACTGGCACTAAGCGCACTGCTGCCAGCCGGCGCCGCGTTGGCTGCGGCCAACGACACGCTGGTCTACTGTTCGGAAGCCTCGCCGGAATCCTTTAACCCGCAAATCGCCAGCTCTGGTCCTTCATTCGTTGCCAGCTCACAGGTGCTCTATAACCGCCTGATAACCTTTGATCCGCTTAAAAACACACCGATTCCGTCGCTGGCGACCGAATGGAAAGTGTCCCCGGATGGTAAAACCTGGACCTTTACGCTGCGTAAGGGCGTGCAGTTCAACAGCAATAAATACTTTAAGCCGACCCGCGATTTCAATGCGGATGATGTGCTGTTCTCGGTGCTGCGCCAGCAGGATCCGCAGCATCCTTATCACAATGTGTCGCAGGGCAATTATGAATATTTCCACGACGTTGGCCTTGATAAGCTGATTAAAGAAGTGAAGAAGATCGATGATTACCACGTTCAGTTTGTGCTGAGCGAGCCCAATGCGGCGTTTCTCGCCGATTGGGGGATGGACTTCGCTTCGATTCTTTCTGCTGAATATGCCGATGCGATGTTGAAAAAAGGGACGCCGGAATACGTTGATAGTTGGCCTATTGGTACCGGCCCCTATGCACTGCAGCAGTACAAAGTGGATTCACAAATCCGCTATATCGCCAATCCGCATTATTGGGAAGGTGAGGTGCCGACTAAACATCTGATCTTCTCCATCACGCCGAACGTTGAGACTCGTCTGGCTAAGCTGCAGACCAACGAATGCCAGATCATTCCCGCGCCATCGCCGGTACAGTTCCCGGTGATTAAAGGGAATAAAGATCTGGCGTTACACGCGGTGGAGGCGTTGAACGTGGGGTATCTGGCGTTTAATACGCAAAAGAAACCGTTTGATAACGTGCTGGTACGTCAGGCGCTGAACTACGCCACCGACAAGCAGGCGATTGTGAAAGCGGTCTTCCTGGATTCCGGCAACGTGGCGAAATCGCCGATCCCGGCCAATATGCTCGGTTACAAGAAGGATTTGCCGGATTACGACTACAATCCGCAGAAAGCGAAAGCGTTACTTAAGCAGGCCGGGTTGGAGCAGGGCGCAGAAGTGACCCTGTGGTCGATGCCGGTACAGCGCCCGTATAACCCGAACTCGAAGCGTGTCGCTGAAATGATTCAGAACGACTGGAGCAAAATCGGCATTAAAGCGAAAATCGTCAGCTATGAGTGGGGCGAATACCTGTCCGGTATGCGCAAGGGCGAGCATGATAGCGCGCTGTTTGGCTGGATGTCCGATAACGGCGATCCGGACAACTTCGCCGGTACGCTGCTCAGCTGTGATAATATCAAAACCGGCTCCAACGTAGCGCGCTGGTGTGATAAGTCCTATGACGCGCTGGTGAAAAAAGCGCTTCTGGTAAGCGATCCGCAGGCGCGGGCTAAACTTTACCAACAGGCCCAGGAAATCTTCTATCAGCAGGCGCCGTGGATCACGCTGGCGACGGGGAAAACTTTCTACGCCACCCGCAGTAACGTCAGCGGTTATAGCGTGAGTCTGATGGGAAGCGATTTTTCCAAAGCTAAGCTGAATTGATCGAAAAGGAGAACAGGATGGCACATCTGGACGATGTCATTGCCAGGGTCGATGAGACCATTGCCGGGGGCGTGATTGCCCCTATGAACGAGCTACTGATCGCGTTAAGCGATGATGCTGAGCTGGGCCGTGAAGAGCGTTATACCCAGCAGCAGCGCCTGCGGACAGCGATAGCCCATCACGGGCGGCAACATCATGAAGAGCAGGAAGCACGCCGCGAGCAGTTAACCAAAGGCGGCGAGATCCTTTAAGGATGACGTCAGAACTGGCGCCTGGCCACCAGCCAGGCGCCCACCACCAACATCACCGCCCCGCATACTGGCCCGATTAACGCCCGAATCGGCACGCCCTGGGCGCGAATCAAATCAATAACCAGTCCGCCAACCAGCTGACTGGCCACCAGCACCGCAATGGTTGTCGCCGCCCCTACGTTTTGATAACCGCTGATGCTGGCGAAGACGAAAAACGAACCCAGCAGGCCGGGAATAAGGGTCCACCATTTGACGTTGAGCGCCAGTTCCTGAAAGCCTGCCGCGCCGTGGCGCAATAGCAAAATGGTGACAAAAATAACAATTCCCACCAGCGAATTGAGCAGCATGGCGATAAGAATCGTCGAGGCGGATTGGGTAATGCGGACCATCAGGGTGTTTTGCAAAACCAGACCGACGCCCGCCGCTATCAGGCAGGCAAGGGTGAGCGACTGATTCATACCTCGCCGTCCGGATCCTGGCGATCGTCGAGCTGTAGCTGCATAAAGGTCAGATCCAGCCAGCGACCGAATTTAGTTCCCACCTGCGGCATCTGCCCAGTGGTGATAAAACCCAGGGTTTCATGCAGATGTAACGAAGCATGGTTGCGGGATTCAATTCCGGCCACCATCACATGTTTGCGCAGACGCCGCGCCTCAGCGATAAGCGCGACTAACAACTTACGGCCAATCCCCTTGCCCTGATGATCGGGATGGACATATACCGAATGTTCAACGGTATGGCGGAAACCGTCAAAAGCGCGCCAGTCGCCGAACGAGGAGTACCCGGTAATGACGCCGTTTTCTTCACTCACCAGCACTGGATAGCCGGCAATCTGCCGGGCCTCAAACCAGGCAATACGGTTATCGATATCGACGGTTTTGTCATTCCAGATGGCAGCGGTATGCAGTACGGCGTGATTATAGATTTCGGCGATCGCCGCGCAATCGTCTTTACTGGCATGGCGGATGGACATAGCAAGCCTCAAAGTCTGTACACTATAGTGGTACGGTATTATTACAATAATGAACGGTAGGCTGTCATCAGTTTTACGATAAATTTTACGTGGAACGTGGCAATATCGGGGATGGCGGACAGTTGTGTAATACGGTAGTGCGCACTATATTGTTACGTCATGAATACTATAGAAGACAATCTCAACCAGCGCATTAGCGCACGCATTCGTATCGAACGCGAGTCCCGCGGCTGGTCGCTAAGCGATCTGGCTGAACGCGCAGGGGCCTCGCGGGCAATGGTGCATAAAATTGAACGTGGCGAAAGTAGCCCCACCGCGGCGATGCTGGGCCGTCTCTCCGGCGCGTTTGGCATCAGTATGTCGACGTTAATTGCGCGTGCAGAGATGCAGGAGGGCAAGCTTTTGCGCTTTGCCAACCAGCCGGTGTGGCGCGATCCACAAAGCCACTATTTGCGCCGTCACGTCTCACCGCGTAGCGATCTGCCGATCGATCTGGTGCAAATAGAGCTGCCGGCCGGCAGCGATGTACCGATGCCTGCTTCTTCGTATGCGCTGGCGCGACAGCTCATCTGGCTTCAGCAGGGTGAGTTAGTTTTTGTTGAAGGGAACACTCGCCATCAGATGCAGGCGGGGGATTGTCTGGAACTGGGGCCGCCCAACGATTGCCGGTTTATCAATGAGTCCAGCGAGACTTGCGTCTATCTGGTGGTGCGCCTGAACCAATCCGGCTCATAATGTTAAAGCGCGTTAAGCATAAAACGGCTAGCCTCAGTACAGGCCGTTAACAAGAGGAGTTTGCTATGACCGCTAATCCACAACGCCATCACCGTTGGGTATTGGCTTCACGCCCGCACGGTGAACCTACCGCCGAAAATTTCAGACTGGAAGAGGGTGACCTCCCGACGCCGGGGGCGAATCAGATCCTGCTGCGGACTATTTATTTGTCGCTCGACCCTTATATGCGTGGACGGATGAGCGATGCGCCTTCTTATTCGCCGCCGGTGGACATTGGCGCGGTGATGGTCGGGGGGACGGTAAGCCGCGTGGTGAGCACTAATCACCCTGATTTTAAACCCGGTGAGTGGGTGCTTGGCTATAGCGGCTGGCAGGATTATGCGCTTTCCGATGGTAGCGATCTTGTTAAGCTCGGCGACAATCCTGAGCACCCCTCCTGGGCGCTTGGGGTGCTAGGTATGCCGGGATTTACCGCTTATATGGGGCTGCTGGATATCGGCCAGCCGAAAGCGGGGGAAACGCTGGTGGTGGCGGCGGCAACCGGCCCGGTGGGGGCAACCGTCGGGCAGATCGGCAAACTTAAGGGTTGCCGTACCGTCGGCATTGCCGGCGGCGCCGAGAAATGCCGTTATGCGGTAGAGACGTTAGGCTTCGATGTTTGTCTTGATCACCGCGCTGCGGATTTCAGCCAGCAGCTGGCGCAGGCCTGCCCACAGGGCATCGATGTCTATTATGAAAACGTCGGCGGTAAAGTCTTTGATGCGGTTCTGCCGCTGTTGAATACCGCGGCGCGAGTCCCCGTGTGTGGATTGGTTAGCGGCTATAACGCCACCGCGCTGCCGGATGGCCCGGATCGGCTGCCGCTGCTGATGGCGACGATCCTTAAAAAACGTATTCGTATGCAGGGTTTTATCATCGGCCAGGATTACGGGCATCGCATCGCGGAGTTCCAGCAGCAAATGGGGCGCTGGGTGCAAGAAGGTAAAATCAAATACCGCGAGCAGCAGATTGATGGCCTGGCGCAGGCGCCGCAGGCGCTGATTGGCCTGCTGAAGGGAGAAAACTTCGGCAAAGTGGTGATTAACGTCGCAGCGGAGGAGTAACGTTACCGCCTTATCTAACGCCCCCGAAGACGCGTGCGGGGGCGGTTTCGTCGCCTCTAAGCAAAAAAATGACTAATCCATACTTTTATTAATGGTTTGCTTTTCCGTGAGCGGCTTTTTATCCTTAAGGAAACTTAAGAGGTTAATGCGATGAAAGATGTAGTTGATAAATGCAGTACCAAAGGCTGCGCCATTGATGTTGGCACCATTATTGATAACGAAGACTGCGTTTACCGGGTCGAGAAACTTTTCCCTACCCGTGAAGAAGCGGAGTCTGCGGTAGCGGCCATTCGCGAACGCGCCGTTGCCGCCGCCAGCGAAACGCCGAGCGTGGATTACACGATTGAGCCGGTGGGTAATGAGGCGAAACTGGACGCGGCGGTGAATTTCTCCTGCCAGGCGGAAAAAATTATTTTCGAATTGTCCTTAAGAAGCGCGTTCTAACAGAATGCGGCGGAATAAAAAGGGATCCCAATTGGGATCCCTTTTTTTATCATTACTCATTGGGTGGCGTCATCATTCGAAACGCCAGGCGAGATTCATACCGATGCCGAAGTTACGACCCGGCGCCGGTTCGTAATAACGACCATTGGATTCATTAACAATCACCGAGCCAACGTAGGTGCGATCGAACAGGTTATCGACGCGGCCGAACAGATCCATATCCATTTTCCCGTAGCTCCACTTATAGCCGGTGGTCAGGCCTACCACGGTCCACGATGGCGCTTTGGCGGTGTTGGCGTCGTTGGCCATAATGTCGCCCATATAACGGATATCGCTACCCGCGTACCAGCCCTGTTCCGGTTGGTAGCCGAAAGAGGCATAGCCCATATTGCGGGCAATACCCGGAATGCGATTGCCGTTGCAGTCTGCGGAGCCGCAAACGTTCGTGCGATAGGTGGCGTCGAGCCAGGTCCATGCTGCTTTTAATTTCCAGCTGTCGCCAAACTGCTGGTCGAGGCCAAGTTCCATTCCCTGACGACGGGTTTTACCGGCGTTTTTATAGCTGGTGCGGCCGCCGCTGCTGGAGTCGACCACAATCTCATTGTCGGTATCGGTCTGGAACAGCGAGGCGGTGAACAGTCCGTTGCCTATCCGCGTTTTGCTGCCGATTTCCACGGTTTCATTTGTGGAGGGTTTAAGATCGAAGTTTAATCCGCTCTGATTGCCGGAACGATACGAGAGTTCATTGATCGTCGGCGTTTCAAAACCGCGTCCGGCGGAAAGATAGATATTCCAGGCATCCGTGACGGCATACTTCAATGAACCGGCTGGTAGCCATTTGTGGTAGCTGGCATCGCCGCTATCATCGCTGTTACCCGGAGTGACGTAATAGTCGTTAGAGTCAAACCATACGGAGCTGTAGCGGACGCCAGCATCGAATGTGAGCTTGTCCGTCAGCTGCCACTGAGTCTGCAGGTAGGGATCAAGGTTCCACATCAGATTACGTTCATTACGGCGCAGGTTGCCCTGTTCGCCATATTGCGGCGCGCCGTGCACCAGAACGTAGTTTTCATAACCTTTACGCCGTTCGCTCATATTTTCGTAATCAAGACCGGTGGTAAAGGTCACCGGCACCAGTAATTCGCCGCGGTGGGTCCAGCGGGTGTCGATCCCCTGATAATGGCGAGTTAAGTCGATGACGCCCCCGGAGTGTGAGGGCCTCAGCTGCGGCGCCATCGGGATTGACTGATACTGGGTAGTTTCGCGCTCGCCGGCGTACATCATCACGCTCAGATCGTCCTGCTGGCTAAGCTGGCGCTCATAGCGTAAACCGGCCTGGGTCTGTTTCACCGTTTTACGCGTGTTGTATTGATCGCCGCGCGGCGATTGCTGAGGATTATTACGCCATTCATCATATGTCAATCCGCCCGGGTCGTTCGCTTTGATATCTACGCTATTGAACAGCAGCGTTAATTTACTGACGTCGTTTATACGCACGCCTAATTTGGCGTTGGCGAGATTTTTACGCGCCCCGCTATGGTCGCGTGAACCGTGGGTAGTAAAACGGTTGGTCGACACCGTGTAATCGACATCACCTGCCTGGGTGCCGTCGCCGACGGCGCCGGTGGCCTTCAGTCCGTAATGCCAGGTACCGAAGCTGCCGTAGTAGCTGCTGGCCTCGATGGTCGGCGGCTGGCTGCCGGTTTGGGTATTGACGTTAATGACGCCGCCGGAAGAGTTGCCATAGAGCGCGGAAAAAGGTCCGCGTAACACTTCCAGGCTATCGATGCTGCCGATATCGATATTCGATGTCTGCCCCTGGCCATCGGGCATGGTAGCAGGGATACCGTCAACGTATAGCCGCAGGCCGCGGACGCCGTAGGTGGAGCGGGAACCAAAACCACGAATCGACAACTGCAAATCCTGAGCGTAGTTTTGCCGGTTCTGCACCTGTAAACCGGGTACCGCGCCGAGCGATTCTGAGAGGTTAATTCGCGGGGCGGCCTGACGCATATCATCGCCATTCACTACGCTGACGGCGGCAGGGGTATCCAGCTCGGAAACCGCGGTAGGCGTCGCCGTGACGACCATGGTTTGTTCGTCGTTCGTGCTGGCGTGCACGTTGGCGACGAGAGGGAGTAATAAAGCGGGGAGCGCGACCGTGCGCATGGCAATAATCTTCATCAAAGCGACTCGCAAAGAGAAACGTACCAAATGGAACATATGTATATATGTTACACCGTTTGTAAATTCTTTGAAAAGAATTAACTAACCGGTCGTTAACTAATAGCAAGTAAAGGTGATTCTTTTCATCAAAAAAGCCAATTAACGCTCCACATTACGATAAATAATGATTACTATTCTCATTTACAAAAGGAGTGAAGTTAACCTTCACGCTGTGGAAGCCATCTCTAACCAGTAATTAATTGTTCTATAAAGGGAATCGTTATGTCATTACGTCAGTTATCCGCGCCGCGTCTGCGTCGTTCTCTGTTATTAACGTCGTTACTGTTGGCAGGCAGCTTCAGCGCCCACGCCGCCGAGGAGCTCTTGCGTAAAGCGGTCGGTAAAGGCGCGTACGAAATGGCGTATAGCCAGCAGGAAAATGCGCTGTGGGTTGCCACCTCGCAAAGCCGCTCGCTGGATAAAGGCGGTATCGTCTATCGTCTGGATCCGACTACGCTCGACATCACCCAGGTTATTCATAACGACCTGAAACCGTTCGGCGCCACCATCAATAACACCACCCAGACGTTGTGGTTTGGCAACACCGTTGATAGCAGCGTGACCGCAATAGATGCCAAAACCAGCGCGGTGAAAGGGCGACTGGTGCTCGATGACCGTAAACGTAGTGATACCGTGCGCCCGCTGCAGCCGCGTGAGCTGGTCGTGAATGAGAAAACCAATACCGTATATATCTCCGGTCTGGGTAAAGAGAGCGTCATTTGGGTGGTGGATGGCGACAAGCTGACGCTGAAAGATACCATTGCCAATACCGGCGCGATGGCCACCGGACTGGCAATCGATGCTAACGCTAAACGTCTTTACACCACCAATGCCGATGGTGAACTACTGACTATCGATACCGATAGCAATAAGATCCTCTCGCGCAAGAAGCTGCAGGATGATGGTAAGGAGCATTTCTACCTGAATCTGAGCCTGGATACAGCCGGTCACCGTGCTTTCATTACCGACAGCAAGCAGCCGGAAGTGCTGGTGGTGGATATTCGTGACGCAAAAGTGCTGCAAAAAATCGCCGCGCCGGAATCCCTGGCGGTACTGTTTAACCCAGCACGCAACGAAGTCTACGTCACCCATCGCAAAGCGGGTGAAGTCAGCGTGATTGATGCTAAGACCTATAAGGTCGTTAAAACCTTTAAAACGCCGACTTTCCCGAATAGCCTGGCGCTCTCCGCCGATGGAAAAACGCTGTTTGTTAGCGTGAAGCAGGAGTCAACTCGTCAGAAAGAGGCCACCGCGCCGGACGACGTTATCCGCATTGCCCTGTAATCTTTCAAGGAGGGGGAGCCCCCTCCTTACTTCGGGTCTCATCCTCTGTTACAAACCGCTATTAGCCTGATTACTATAAAGGTTATACACTTACTTTTTCCCGCGCGCGGCGGGAGAGTGGTAATCATTCTGGAGAAATTATGAAAAAGCCATATATGGTGATCTGCGCGGCGGCAATGCTGGCGCTTCTGGCTGGCTGCAGCTCTAATTACGTCATGACGACAAAAAGCGGGCAAACTATCGTGACCCACGGTAAACCGCAGTTGGATAAAGAAACCGGCATGACCAGCTATATCGATGAGTCTGGCAACAAACGCGAAATCAACAGCAGCGACGTTGCTCAGCTGGTGGAAGATAATTAATTTTGCGGTGACGGTTTGCCCGCTGAGGGGCAAACCGTTATGGAGAGGCGCTTAGCGTTTTTCAACGCCCGGCGCCGTGCTGTGAACATCAGTCACGCGTTTACGTACGCCGAACCAGCCAGCGATCAGCAGCACCGCCAGCAGCGGAATGGAACCGATGGTATAGGTGCCGTTCGGGTAGTCAAAAGCCATCAACACCAGAACGCTCAGCAAGAACAACAGCGTTAGCCATGAAGTAAATGGCGCGCCCGGCATTTTAAAGCTTACATCCGCCGCTTTTCCTTCCTTGATAGCCTTACGCAGACGCATCTGGCAGATCACGATAAAGCCCCATGAGGCGATAATCCCCAATGATGCGACGTTAAGTACGATCTCAAATACCTGCGACGGTACCAGATAGTTGAGGAAAACACCCACCACGTAGACCGCCAGCGTCGCGAGGATCCCGGCGTAAGGGACGTGATGACGGCTCATCTTTGACATAAACTTCGGCGCTGAGCCTCCCATCGACATCGAACGCAGAATTCGCCCGGTGCAGTACAGGCCTGAGTTCAGGCTGGAGAGGGCGGCAGTTAACACGACGATGTTCATCACGCTGCCGATGTACGGTACGCCGAGCTTCGAGAAGAAGGTGACAAACGGGCTTTGCCCTGCCTGATAGGCGTTCCACGGCAGCAGCAGCACCAACAGCACCACGGAACCGACGTAGAACAAGCCGATACGCCAGATCACGCTGTTAATCGCTTTCGGTACCATGGTTTCCGGGTCTTTACATTCGCCTGCCGCGGTACCCACCAACTCGATGGAAGCGAAGGCGAAGACGACGCCCTGAACCAGTACCAGAGCCGGTAACAGACCGTGCGGGAAGAAACCGCCGTTGTCGGTAATCAGATGGAAGCCGGTGGCATTGCCATCCAGCGGTTTGCCGGTACCGAGGAAAATCGTGCCGACAACCAGGAACGCGACGATAGCCAGTACTTTCACCAACGCGAACCAGAACTCCATCTCAGCGAACCATTTCACGCCGATCATATTCATGGTGCCGACGATCGCCAGCGCGCCAAGGGCGAAGACCCACTGCGGAACATCGCCGAAAGCGCCCCAATAGTGCATATACAAGGCGACGGCGGTGATATCAACGATACCGGTCATTGCCCAGTTGACGAAATACATCCAGCCGGCGACGTAGGCGGCTTTTTCACCGAGGAATTCACGAGCGTAAGAGACGAAACTACCGCTGGAGGGGCGATGGAGAACCAGTTCGCCGAGGGCGCGAAGGATGAAGAAGGAGAAGATACCGCAAACCAGATAAACCAGCGCCAGCGCCGGGCCTGCCATTTGTAAACGCGCCCCGGCGCCGAGAAACAGACCGGTCCCGATGGCGCCGCCAATGGCGATCATCTGTACCTGACGGTTGCCCATTGCTTTGTGGTAACCCGATTCGTGCGAGTTGAGCCAGTGGCGTTTCGCGGCATGATGTTCCGCCGCGTCAGTGTGTTTGTTATTCATTGATGTACCCATTTTCCTGTCAATGTCCATGAGTGGTTGTCGTATCGCGCAGCGGCGATACATCGTGCTGGCTTTCTCACTATTCTGTCGTAGAGATAAATCATGCACGGCGCTGCATCCTACACGTAACGTGATAGTGACGCACGTAAAACATTTCACAACAGCACTTACTTAAATATCAATGAGTTCAATGACGCAACGCGTCGACGAGTAGCGCAAACGCAGCGGTATGCTGACGACGGCTGGGATAATACAGATGATAACCAGGGAAGGTGGGTGTCCAGGCATCGAGTACCCGTACTAAACGACCGGCAACCAGCGCCTCCTCGACGCAATCATCCGGCACATAGGCCAGGCCGAGACCAGATTCAGCGGCATCAATGCGTTGCGGTAAGCTATTCAGCGTCAGTTGACCCTCTACATAAACCTGAAAGCCCTTACCATCATCGGTGAATTCCCAGGCGTAAATCCCGCCGCGGGTTGGTAGCCGCATATTAATACAGCGGTGCTGATCCAGTTGATAAGGCGTCTGCGGGGTGCCGTAGCGTTGTAGATAGTCGGGCGAGCCCACGACGACCATGCGCATGTCCGGGGCGATGCGTACCGCAATCATATCCTTTGCCACCTGATCGCCGAGACGAACGCCGGCGTCAAAACGGCCATCGACGATATCGGCCAGGCCGTTATCGACGGTAATTTCGATATTGATATCCGGATAACGCAACATAAATGGCTTTAATGCCGGCCACAACACAGCGCTGACGGCGTGTTCACCGGCGTTAAGGCGAATATTACCCGCCGGAAGGGCGCGGCTATCCCTCAAGGCGCCGAGCTCGCGTTCAATTTCCGTGAGATGCGGACGTAAATTCTGGAACAATTTTTCACCCGCTTCGGTGGGGGCGACGCTGCGGGTGGTACGGGTCAGCAGACGAACATCAAGCCGGGCTTCGAGGTTGCGCATCGCATGGCTCAGCGCAGATTGCGATACCCCAAGTTGGGCAGCGGCGCGGGTGAAACTGCGTTCGCGGGCGACTACCATAAACGACAGGAGATCGTTGAAGTTATCCTTTAACATGCTGTTACCGTATTTAATTTAGCGAATTCATGGCAGGAAATTGAGTCTAAACGCGGTAGACGGCTTTCGCCACAAGGATCTACGCAGCTGAAGAGAGTATATGCTGACTATCGGGAGAAAAAGGGGCTTGAAATAATCATGAAAATCAATGTGGTAGGCACTAGCGGCGTAGGGAAGTCGACACTTGCGCAACGCCTGGCGGCAGCGCTTTCTTTGCCCTACATCGAACTGGATAGGCTCTATTGGCGGCCAGAGTGGGAGGGGGCGCCGGATGAAGAGTTTTTCGCCAGCATCGCGCAGGCAACGGCCTCTGCTGGCTGGGTTCTTGATGGCAACTATAATCGCAGTCGCGCAGTCAAATGGCGTGATATTGATCTGGTGGTATGGGTAGATTATAGCTTTGTTCGCACACTATATCAGGCCATTCGCCGTGCGCTGAGTCGCGCCTGGCACCAGCAGGAGCTATGGCCGGGTACCGGTAATCGCGAAACCTTTCGTCGCACCTTCTGCAATCGTGATTCGATAATTTTGTGGACCATGAAAACGTGGCGCTCTAATCGTCAGCGCTATTTAGCGGATATGCATTCTGCGCAGTATGGTCATATCCGTTTCGTCCGTTTACGTAATCAGCGACAAACAGAGCGCTTTATTGCTGAAATTGTCCATCAGCAGGCAATGGCTGGCAGGGTGCATATCTAATTTCCGGCAGAGTACATGTGAATAAATTGTTTCTCAGTACGCGCTGCAGATTCTAATAATGCAGGCATGTTAATTAAAACGAGCCTGCGAAATGTCTTATCGAATCAGTATCCTGGATAAAAGCCCCCTTGCTCCCGGTGAAACGGCCGCTCAGGCGCTGGCGCGTACGTTAACGCTTGCGCAACAGGCAGAACGCTGGGGATATCATCGTTTCTGGATTGCCGAGCATCACAACGCGGAACAGCTGGCGAGCCCGTCGCCGGAGCTATTGATTGCCTGGATCCTCGGGCAAACCCGGCAGATCCGCGTCGGTTCCGGCGGCGTGATGCTGCAGCACTATAGCCCCTACAAAGTCGCCGAGAATTTTAATCTGCTGGCAAGCCTTGCCCCAGGGCGTGTCGATCTCGGCGTTGGCAAAGCGCCAGGCGGTTTGCCGCTTTCCACTCGCGCATTACAGCAGGGCATTCATCAGCACGAAAAGGGCAGTTTTGCCGAGCAGCTTACCCAGCTTGATAACTGGCTAACGTTGACCGAAAGCCAGGGCGAGGAGAGCCTGCGCGCGACCCCCATTCCACCGCGCCGTGCGGACGGTTTCCTGCTCGGCGCCAGCATCGACAGCGCCCGTCTGGCGGCCAGTCTGGACTGGAACTTTGTTTTTGCCGCGCATCTCAATGGCGATAAAAACTTGTTGCAGGAAGTGCTGACGAACTGGCGCGAATTGAGCCGCCGCGAGGTGATCGTGGCCGTACAGGTTATTGTTGCGCAAGACGCCGCCAGCGCGGCCGATCTGGCGAAGCAGGTAGAGGTCTGGGGCGTCGAGCTGGCAAACGGTCAGCGGGTGACGGTGGGCAGTGAATCTCAAGCGGCGGCTTTTGCCCGTCAGGCCGGTAGCCCGCCGACGCGCATTGAGCGCCGCGAGTCTTCGCTGTTGTTTGGTACCGCAGAAGAGGTTAAAGCACAACTCGATGCCCTTCAGGCACAGTGGGGCATTGATGAGTTTATTATTGATACCCCTATTGCCGAAGGGCGTGCGCGGCTGGCGTCGTTGGGATTGCTGGCGCAGGCGCATCTTGGCGCGGAGGTAACGCCATGAATTTCGAACAACAGCTGATTAGCTGGCGGCGCGAACTGCATCAGAACCCGGAACTCTCATTACAGGAAGTGGCAACTACCGCGCGTATCCGCGACTGGTTGCAAAGCGGCGGCCTGCCGTTACTGCCTTACGAGTTAACCACCGGCGCGGTGACGGAAGTGGGCAGCGGCGATAAAATCATCGCCCTGCGCGCCGATATTGACGCGCTACCGATAGAAGAGGCCACCGGACTGCCGTTCCGCTCGCAAAATCCCGGCGTCATGCATGCCTGCGGTCACGATATACATACCAGCGTGATGCTTGGCGCGGCGTTGCTGTTAAAGGAACGAGAAGCGCAACTGCCGGGGCGGGTGCGGATCCTGTTCCAGCCAGCGGAAGAGAGTTTCGGCGGCGCAAAAACGTTGATCCGCGCCGGGGCGCTTGACGGCGTATCGGCAATCTTCGGCATGCACAATGAGCCCAATTTACCCGTTGGCGAGTTTGCCACCCGCGGCGGCCCGTTTTATGCCAACGTCGATCGCTTCGTATTCAAAGTAACCGGCAAGGGGGCGCATGCCGCCCGGCCGCATGAAGGCAAAGATGCCATCCTGCTAGCGAGCCAACTGGTGACGCTGCTACAAAGCGTCGCCAGCCGCGAAGTGAATACCCTGGATTCGGTGGTGCTCAGCGTGACGCGGATCCAGGGGGGAAATACCTGGAACGTCTTGCCGGAAAGCGTAGAGCTCGAGGGAACGCTGCGCACCCACAGTAGCGAGGTGCAGCAGCGGGTTAAGGCGAGAGTCAGCGAAATCGCCGCCGGCTTCGCCAGCGCCTTCGGCGCGCAAATCGATGTCTTCTGGTACGCCGGGCCAACGGCGCTGGTCAACGATGAACAATGGGCGGCGTTCGCCAGCGCGGCGGCCGACCGCTTCGGCTACCGCACGCATCACGCCGATTTGCATCTGGGCGGCGAAGACTTTGCCGTCTATCTGCAGCATATTCCGGGCGCTTTCGTCAGCATAGGTAGCGCCAGTGAATTCGGCCTGCATCATCCGGCCTTTAATCCGGATGAAAACGTCATTGCCCCAGCCGCGCGCTATTTCGCGGATCTGGCGGAACAGGCATTACACCATATTTAATTTTTGACAGGGTAAGGGGTCACTATGTCTGAAAAACGGCAATTACGTCTGGGGACGATTTTACATGGCGCCTCAGGAAATATGTCCGCCTGGCGTCATCCGGCGGCGCTGGCGGATGCCAGTATTAATTTTGAATTTGTGAAAGAAACGGCGCAAAAAGCCGAGCAGGGGAAACTCGATTTTATTTTTGTCGCCGACGGGTTATATATTAACGAAAAATCCATCCCGCACTTTTTAAATCGTTTTGAGCCGTTAACGGTATTATCAACGCTGGCGGCGGTGACCGATCGTCTGGGGCTGGTCGGCACGCTCTCCACCTCCTATAGCGAACCGTTCACGACCGCGCGACAGTTCGCCAGCCTTGACCATTTAAGCCACGGGCGCGCCGGCTGGAACGTGGTGACGTCGCCGCTGGAAGGCTCGGCGAAAAACTTCTCCCGCGCCCAGCATCCCGATCATGCGCTGCGCTATCGCATCGCCGACGAATATCTTCAGGTGGTTAAAGGATTATGGGATTCCTGGGAGGACGGCGCTTTTGTGCGTAATAAAGAGAGCGGTCAGTTTTTTGATAAAAATAAACTGCATACGCTTAATCATCATGGCGATTTCTTTAAAGTCGCTGGTCCTTTGAATATTGCCCGCACGCCGCAGGGACGGCCCATTATTTTCCAGGCCGGCGCCTCCGATGACGGCAAAAAATTAGCTGCTCGCCACGCCGATGCCATTTTTACCCACCAGGAATCGTTAGCCGAGGCGCAGGCGTTTTATCAGGATGTCAAAAGCCAACTGGCTGCCTATCAGCGCAGTGCGGATCAACTGCATATTTTCCAGGGCGTCAGCGTAATCGTCGGTGACGACGCGGAGGATGCGGAGCGTCAATACCAGACCACGGCGGCGCTGGTCTCGATCGACGACGCGTTGAATTACCTGGGTCGTTACTTCGAGCATCATGATTTTGCGCAATATCCGCTGGATGAACCCTTCCCGGATATTGGCGACCTTGGGCAAAACAGCTTCCGCAGCACCACCGATGAGATTAAACGCAATGCCCGTGAACGGGGATTAACCCTGCGCCAGGTGGCGCTGGAGGCCGCCAGCCCACGCCCGCGCTTCTCCGGCACGGCCAGCGACGTCGCCGACGGCTTACAGCTGTGGTTCGAACAACGCGCCGCCGATGGCTTCATTATTCAGGGCGGCACGCCGGAAACCTTCCCGCGTTTCGTTGATGAAGTGGTGCCATTGCTGCAGGCGCGCGGATTGTTCCGCCGCGACTATCCAGGCACCACGCTGCGGGAAAGCCTGGGGCTGGATCTGCCCATTAACCAATTCGAAAAATAATAAAAGAGAACCGCGCTATGCAGAAATCAACACTATTGCTGGCCTTCGCGTTGGCAATTAGCGCCCCGTCGTGGGCGCAGGACGTCAATATCAATGGCACCGGAGTTAGCCTGGAAGCCAATAAAACCCCGATTCATACGGCAAAAAATCCGCAGGCAATTGCGCTGTTGCCGAAAGATCTGCACTTGGCGGTGCCGGGGAAATTCACCGTCGCGGTTGCGGCGCTAAACTCGCCGCCGCTGACGGTGTTTTCTGATGATAACAAAACGTTGCTCGGTAGCGAGGCGGATATTGCGCGTCTGGTGGCTGACAGCCTCGGCCTCGAAGTCAACGTTGTTCCGACCTCGTGGGAAGACTGGCCGCTTGGCGTCGCCTCCGGCAAATATGATGCCGCGATCAGCAATATTACCGTTACCAAAGAGCGCAAAGAGAAGTTCGATTTCGCCACTTATCGTAAAGATTCGCTGGGTTTTTACGTTAAAAGCACCAGCCCACTGAACAAGATCGACAAAGCGGAAGATATTGCCGGGCTGAAGATTATCGTCGGCTCCGGCACCAATCAGGAGGCAATCTTACTGGCATGGAATGCGGAAAACGTTAAGCGCGGGCTTAAACCGTTTATACCGGTCTACACCAAGGATGACGCCGCGCAGACGCTGGCTCTGCAAACTGGCCGCGCCGATGCTTACTTTGGCCCTAACGTCATTGGCGCCTGGAAAGCGGCGCTAACCGGCAAAACTAAGCTGGTGGGGAGCGTGGACGGCGGCTGGCCGAAGGCGGCGCATATCGCGGTGACGTTGAAAAAAGGCAGCGGGCTGGTCAATGCCGTCCAGGCGGCGCTGAATGGCGCTATCGCCAGCGGCGATTATGCCAAAGTGCTCAATCGCTGGGGCGAAGGCGTGGAGAGCATTCCACAATCGGAAATTAACCCTGCCGGGCTGGGCGATTAACAGGAGGCGCTATGAGCGAAGCATTCCGTGATATTTCTCCGGACGCGCCGGAGCTACAGCCGATTATTAGCGGCCTGTTTGCCGAGTACGCCGCCCGTTACGGCGACTATTTTTCTCGTGATGCGGAAGTGGAGTTAACCGAATGGTATCTGCCGCCGCAGGGGCTGTTTATTGTGCTGGAGCGTGACGGCGAAATCATCGCCACCGGTGCTTACAAGCCGAAAGATCCGCACACCGCGGAAATTAAGCGGATCTGGACGCATCGTCGGCTGCGTCAACAGGGGCTGGCCGCCAGGGTTGTACAAGAACTGGAGCGTCGGGCGGTGCTGGCAGGTTATAGCCATATTTATCTCACCACCGGTTTTCGCCAGCCGGAAGCGGTAAAGCTCTATTTAAGCCAGGGGTACGAAGCACAGTTTGACCTCACTCGCGACCCGGAAGAGTACAGCCGCCCGCCCTATGATGGGCGGTTGCGGTTCACTAAAGCGCTGGCGGTTAGCGCCCTCAGCCACAGCGCTTAAGGAGGCGTCATGCAATCATCTGAAACGATTAAAGTGGTTCCGGCTCGCTATCCGCTGCGCGTCGCCGGGGCGGTATTGGCCCTGCTGGTGCTGGCGGTCGTTGTGCAGTCGGTCGCGTTCAATCCGCGCTGGGAGTGGGGGGTGTTCGCACACTGGTTCTTCGACCCGGTGATCCTTGAGGGGTTGGGGCAAACGCTGCTGCTCACGCTACTTGGTACCTTTTTAAGCGTCATCTTCGGCGGCCTGTTAGCGCTGGCCCGCTTGTCGTCGTCGTGGCTGCTCAGCAGCCTGGCATGGGGGTATATCTGGCTGTTTCGTTCGCTGCCGCTAATCGTGGTGTTGATCATTCTGTACAACTTTTCATATCTCTACGACAGCTTATCAGTGGGGATCCCCTTCACCGGCATAACCTGGGCGAGCTACCAGACTATCAATGTACTGGGGCAGTTCTCCACGGCAGTAGTTGGCCTGACGCTGGTGCAGAGCGCCTATACTGCCGAAATTATCCGCGGAGGCTTTTTGGGCGTGGATCACGGGCAATATGAGGCCGCCGCCGCGCTGGGACTCCCCGCCTGGCGACGTACGCTGCGGATCATTTTGCCGCAAGCGCTGCGCACCATTCTGCCTGCGGGGTTCAATGAAATCATTAGCCTGGCAAAAGGGACGGCGATGGTTTACGTGCTGGCGATGCCGGAATTGTTCTACACCATTCAGATGATCTATAACCGCACCCAGGAAGTGATCCCGTTACTGATGGTGGGCGCCGCGTGGTACCTGGTGATTACCAGCGTGCTTTCTGCAATTCAGTACCTGGTCGAACGCGCGCTGGCGCGCAGCGAACGGCGCTCAGCGGTGAACAGCGTGCGTAATAATCGCGTTAACCAACCGGCTCGTCAGCCGCAGGAGGCCGTCCATGCTCAACTCTCGTAATGGTCATATTTCGATAACCGGGGTCAGTAAATACTTTGGTCGTCATAAAGCGCTGGATGATGTCTCCCTGGAGATTGCGCCGGGAACGGTGACGGTGATCCTGGGGCCGTCCGGTTCGGGAAAATCGACGCTGCTGCGCACCATTAACCATCTTGAACGGGTCGATGAAGGGTTTATCCAGATTGATGGCGACTATATCGGTTATCGCCGTCAAGGCGACAAGCTGTATGAGCTGAAAGAAAAAGAGATCCTCCGCCAGCGGGTTAACGTGGGCTATGTATTTCAGAACTTCAATTTGTTCCCGCATCTGACGGTGCTGGAGAATCTGATTGAAGCGCCGATTGCCCATAAACAGGCCAGTCGCAAAGAGGCGATTGCTCGTGCGTATGAACTGTTGGACATTGTCGGTTTGCGCAACAAAGCCGATGCCTGGTCACGGCATCTTTCCGGCGGTCAGCAGCAGCGCATCGCCATCGCCCGCGCGCTGGCGCTCAATCCGCGCGTGATCTTGTTTGATGAACCTACCTCGGCGCTGGATCCGGAACTGGTTGGCGAAGTGCTTGATGTGATCAAAAAACTTGCCCGCTCCGGGACGACGCTTGTGGTGGTAACGCATGAAATCGGCTTTGCCCGTGAGGTTGCCGACCAGGTGGTGTTTATGGTCGATGGCAAAATCGTTGAACAGGGCAGCAGCGATGAAGTGTTAAATAATCCGCAACACCAGCGCACCCGGCAATTTTTATCGCGGGTGCTGGCATGAGGAAATTAGCTGCCGCTCTCATGCTGCTCCTGAGCATCGGCGAGGCGCGCGCCGAACTTGATTTGCGCGCCAATGAACGGCCATTGCCGGTGACGCGAGATGATAACGCGATTAGCAAAATCCCGCCTAACTATCGTTTTGTGGAGCCCGGCGTGCTGACGGTGGCGATTTCGGCGTTAAATTCGCCGCCGCTGGCGCTGCTGGCCAGCGACAACCGTACGCGCATCGGCAGCGACCCGGACATTGCCCGTTTACTGGCGGGTAGCCTTGGGCTGAAACTGAAGTTGGTGCCTACGGCCTGGGAGGACTGGCCTTTGGGGATCGCGTCAGGGCGTTATGATGTGGCGTTGATTAACATTGCGGTGACCGAGAAGCGCAAAGAGAAGTTCGATTTCGCCACCTACCGCGTTGACTCGCTGGCCTTTTCGGTGAAATCAACCAGTGAGATCACGCGGATTTCAAATGCGCAGGATCTCTCGGGGCGTAAAGTCATTGTCGGTTCTGGCACCAACCAGGAGCGGATCCTGCTGGGGTGGAATGCGGAAAACGAAGCCGCCGGCCGTCAGCCGGCGTTACCGGTTTATCTTACTGACGATGCCTCCGGCAATTTGTATATTCAGTCGGGAAGGGCGGATATCTTTTTTGGCCCGCAGTCGGTGGCCTCTTATAAGGCTGCATTAAACGGGAAAACTAAAGTCGTCGGGCTGGGACCCAAAAAAGCCTGGGTGGCGACGACTACTAAAAAAGGCAATGGGCTGGTATATGCGCTGCAGGCGGCGCTAAACGGCGCGATCGCTCGCGGCGAGTATCAGCAGGTGCTCGCGCGCTGGGGGGAACAGGGGGAGGAAGTCAGGCAATCGGAGGTCAATCCGCCGGGGATAACCTATTGATGCAATGATTATTCATAGCAGGGATTGCTATACTCATGGCTACATCGTGTGTCTTTTTAATGGATTAATCACTGTGGCTGAAAACCAACTCTTACTGGAGCAACGCTGGCTGCACCATCGTGAACCCGCGTTGCTCGCCGCTTCCGGCGGCGCTATCGACACCATCAGCTTCATCACCTTGTTTGGCCTGTTTACCGCCCACGTCACTGGAAACCTGGTGGTGGCCGGTGCAGCACTGGCCACCAACAGCGAAGGTATTTTATCCAAACTGCTCGCCATTCCTGTTTTTATGCTGGCAGTGGCGCTCGTTACGCTGGTTATCAAACGTCGAAAAATTATCACGCCACGCTTCCTTGGCGGCTTGTTCGTCGTCGAGATCCTGCTGTTACTGCTTTTCGGCCTGTTGGGGCTGCTGTGGCAGCCCTTTGTCGGCGCGGATAGCGCGACCGCGTTAATCACCGGCATGGCAGGCGTAATGGCGATGGGGGTGAGGAATGCAACCACCCGTTTATTATTACCCACCACCAGCCCGAGTACGATGATGACCGGCAACGTCACGCAGTTAACCATCGATGTGGTGAACTGGTGCCAGGCGCCTAACCGCGAGAATAGAGAGAAAATCAAAAAATCGGGGGCTTCGGTGCTCGGTTTTCTGCTGGGCGCAGGGCTCGGAGCGCTGGGCTACATCCTGGCGGGCTTTTACTCGGTACTTATTCCGGTGGTACTGGTGGCCATCGTCGCCTGGCGCGAATTCAGCGCCGCGCGGAATTAGTGCTACGCTAAAAGTTTTCTACGCGGGAGCTGACGATGATGAAATTGTATGGCGTGCCGGGGTGGGGCTCGGCGATAAGCGAGATGATGCTAACCTTGGCCAATATCCCTTATCAATTTATCAATGTCGATGGCTTTGACCAGCCAGGCGCGCAGCGAGAGAAACTGCTGTCGATCAACCCGCTGTGTCAGGTGCCCACTTTGCTGCTGGCTGATGGCAGCGTAATGACGGAGTCGGCGGCGATAGCGCTGATGATCCTCGACGAGCGCCCGGATCTGGCGCCGCCAGCCGGTACGCCACAGCGCCGGCAGTTTCAACGTTTGCTGATCTGGCTGGTGGCAAACGTTTATCCTACCTTCACCTATGCCGATTATCCCGAGCGCTGGACAGCCTCAGCGCCTGACGAACTGCGTGAGAGCTGTCAGCAATACCGCAAATCACTGTATCTATGGCTGGAACAACAGCTGGCTGCCGCGCCTTACGCCTTGGGCGGGGATATCACGCTGTTGGATTGCTATATTGCCGCGATGTACAGTTGGGGGCCGCGCCGAGAGTGGTTCGCGGCGCATACGCCAAAGTTTGCCGCCGTGGCTCAGGCGGTTTATCGCCGTACGGAGCTGCAGCAGGTACTGCATGACAACAATCTTCTTTAAAGCACTAATTGTGACTTGCATCAGGAAACATGTGATAGTTTTAATTTCCCAAGAATAAGGAGCCTGCTATGCCACATGTTGATATTAAATGTTTTCCCCGTGAACTGAGCGAAGAGCAAAAAAATGCGCTGGCTGCGGAAATCACTGAAGTTCTGATCCGCCATCTTAGTACAAAAGACAGTTCAGTTAGCGTTGCGCTCAATCAGGTGCAGCAGAGCGACTGGCAGCAGGTATGGGATAATGAAATCGCGCCGCAGATGGATTCTTTGATTAAGAAACCGGGATACCGAATGTAAAAGACCGGCCGCCGTTAGCGCATTTTCGTCACGCTAAATAGACTACCATCGGCCGAGGTCAATTTTACTTGAGCGAAAGATATGCCACTTTATTGATCCAGATCAATAAAAGTGGCTTTTTTTTGATTTCCATACCTTTCATTAATTTACCTTTTGTAAAGTAATTGGTCATTTAAGAATAATCCTAATCAACATAAATAACTGATAATACTGCACTATATAGTGCATTGCGCTTTGTATGTATTTAAATGTAGTTTTATGTTTTGATTATTATGCATATCAAAATTGTTTAGGCGATTGCTGATTTGCCATGTAACCTGCCTTTGAAATGATGATTTTTATCATGGAGAGATGAATGATAATAGGTAGTGCGTTACTTGGTTACCAATTAGAGGATGATTTTTTTTACTTCTTGAAGTACCGGGAAATAGCTACTGTAAGTGGTAATAGAAAAAACATCCGTCTACGAAAAACGATGGCCTGTTTAATTGAGTATTTATTTGAACATGGTCTTGAAAGAATGGTTAGTGATGAAGAGTTGATGGTACATGTCTGGGAGAAAAATGATTTAAGGCCCTCATCACAACGTTTATGGCAAGTGATGCAAAATTTACGTCGGATCCTGAAGGATATCGGCATCGAACAAGATATTATATTACGCGTTAAGACTCAGGGTTATTATATCAATAGTCATTACGTTACGAGTGTTTATTCGGTAAGAACTCATAAACCATTCTGCCAGAATAATGATGCGACCGTTCAGCTTTGTGAGCTGTCCGAGCTAAATTAATAGCCATAGGGTCTGCCGTATTCAAGGTATGCCTGTCGTTTTCATGTTAAGGTTATAAAATTGAAGGTGATAATTAATAGTAAGGATATTTGGTTCCGACTGGGCGTGGAACACTGTCTGCAACAGATAGCTTCTGACGATAATGAGATCGATTACGCTGATTTGGATTTTTGTAATCATTCTATACAGCAAGCGGATCTCATTATATTGCCGTTACATGGCTATCAAGATTACAAGCATATTTATGCGCTATCTCAATTTTATCAGGGCATGATTCTGGGTGTGAGCACCTCCAGAAACGTTCACTCACGGCGGCTTTTATTTCGCCAAAATATATTATGGATAAGCAGTCGTGAAACCATAGACAATGTTCAAAAATTATTGTTAACGATCAAGCATCGGCAATTATATCATCATGATGGTCAACCGGATTTTAGTGTAATGAAGGCAAAAGATGGGGCTCCGCTCAGCGAAAGAGAAATGATGATTATTGATTATGTCGCCAAAGGCACTCCGGTGAACGCCATTGCCAGAGCGTTGGGACTGCGGGTAAAAACCATTTATGCGCATTTAGATAAAATTAAAGCTAACTTCAACCTTAAAGGTGGAAGTCACTTTCATCGCTTCATGATAAGCCCGCCGTCTTATCACTTACTCTAAAAGATGGTGAAAGGGAATGACGGCAGAGTTGCCGTCGTTCTGTTAATTATGTGGCGTATTCGCCTGCACGTGACGGCCGCTGGCGACAAAATTGCCGGTACCGAGATGGTGAATAGTATTGAGTTTGTCATCATCAAACTGCCAGCGCCCGCTGACGAAGGCTCGTTCATCGGCCGCGGCGGCAACCACTTCGCCAAATAGCGTATCGTATTGCTCTTGTGCCGCAGTGGCGGGTAGCAGACGGCATTCCATCCACGCCAGGCATTTCTCTTCAATTAACGGTAGCCCCAGTTCGGGCCCATTCACCACCGGGATACCGTAAGCATTGAACTTATCTTCATCACGCCCGCTCACGCTGCCGACCGCATAGACCCAACTGGCGGCGGCCACGCCCGGCACCACAATGCCAAAGGCGCCGTTACGCTCAATGATCTCCCGCGTCCAGGTGCTTTTATCCACCACAATAGCCACTCGCGGCGGGGCAAACTCAACCGGCATCGACCAGGCGGCGGACATCACGTTACGCCGTCCTGACTGCGCATCATAACTGGTGATCATAATGGTCGGGCCGTGGTTGAGCAGGCGGCTGGCGTACTGAAGTTCCACGTGGCGAAAACGGCTCATAAGCGTTCCTTGGTGAGTGGGCGAATGCCTGTAAGTAGTTTATTCACAATACAAAGGTAATCAATACATCAACGGCTATGTAAATCAGATATCAGCTGGCGCGATCGCACAAAATACACCGTCGCGGGGAAAAAATAGGCTATAAATGTCGGACACCAAAAGCTGGAGGCGTTGATGACCCCATTTTTAAGCGCGTATTTTACTCGTCTGGCCTGGACGGGAACCCCCGATGTTTCCATTGACACCCTGCGGGAGTTGCATAGCCATCATAATAGCGCGATCCCGTTTGAAAACCTGGACGTTCTGCTACCGCGTGAAATCCACCTTGACGATCGGGCGCTGGAAGAGAAGTTAATCACCGCCCGCCGCGGCGGCTACTGCTTTGAACAGAACGGGCTGTTGCAGCGGGCGCTAAGCGAGATCGGTTTCTCGGTTCGCAGCCTGTTGGGCCGCGTGGTGCTGGCGAATCCGCCGCAGATGCCGCCGCGCACCCATCGCTTGCTGCTGGTGGAGGTCGAAGGCGAACGCTGGATTGCTGATGTCGGTTTTGGGGGGCAAACCCTGACCGCGCCGATTAAGCTGCTGGCCGATATTCCGCAGCATACGCCGCATGGTGTTTACCGCCTGGTGCATGAAGGCGATGAGTGGACGCTGCAGTTTAATCATCATGAACACTGGCAGTCGATGTACCATTTCGATCTGGGGCGACAATATGCCTCTGATTATGTGATGGGTAACTTCTGGTCGGCGCACTGGCCGCAGTCCCATTTCCGCCATCATCTGCTGATGTGTCGTCATCTGCCGGACGGCGGAAAAATGACGCTCACCAATTTCCATTTTACCCACTGGGAAAATAACCATGTAGTGGAGAAGGTGGATCTTGCGGACGTGTCGGCGCTTTATGAAACGCTGCAAACCCGCTTCGGACTTGGTGTAGATGACCCGAAGCACGGCTTCAGCGAAGCCGCGCTGGCAGCAGTGATGGCGGCGTTCGATACCCATCCGGAAGCCGGGAAGTAACGCTGATGACGACGGCGAAGAAAGCGCAGTTTCGCCGTTGTAGGCCGGATAAGGCGTAGCCGCCATCCGGCATAAAGGCTGGAGCCAGGTCCGATAAATATGACCCGGAGTCGGCGCAGGCGCCTCGTCCGGGCTACCGGGCAGGCAGCAGTCGTTGTAGGCCGGATAAGGCGTAGCCGCCATCCGGCGTAAAGGCTGGAGCCGGACCGATGAATATGACCCGGAGTTGGCGCAGGCGCCTCGTCCGGGCTATCCCGCAGGCAGCAGTCGTTGTAGGCCGGATAAGGCGTAGCCGCCATCCGGCATAAAGGCTGGAGCCGGGGCTGATGAATATGACCCGGAGTCGGCGCAGGCGCCTCGTCCGGGCTATTGGTAAACGGGCATGGCTGGGGCCGCCAGCGCTCAGCGCCGGGAGCGCACCACCTGGTAGCGGCGGGTGAAATACTCTATCGGCGCGCTCCAGACGTGAACCAGTCGGGTGAACGGGAAGATAAGGAAGATAGTCATTCCCAGCACCAGATGGACGCGATACACCCACGCGACGCCGTCCAGATGCGCCGATGCGCCGCCGTGGAAGGTGACTACCGCCTGCGCCCAATCCACCAGTTTCAGCATTTCGCTGCCGTCCGGATGCTGGGCGGAGAACGGGATGGTCGTCAGCCCCAGCGCGCACTGAATCAGCAGAATGCACAGGATCAGGATATCCGCAGTGGTGGAGGTGGCGCGAATGCGCGGGTTGGTCAGGCGGCGCGCCAGCAGGCCAATACCGCCGACCAGAGTCAGTACGCCGCAGACACCGCCCAGCACCATCGCCATCACCTGTTTCTGCGACATCGGCAGGAACCATGAATAGACCCAGTGCGGCGTCAGCATCCCGAAGAAGTGGCCGAAGAAAATGCCGAGGATGCCGATATGGAATAAGTTCGACCACAGCACCATGCCCCGTTTATCGAGCATCTGGCTGGATGACGCGCGCCAGGTATACTGCCCGTAATCATAGCGCAGCCAACTGCCTACCAGGAACACGGTGCCGCAGAGATAAGGGTAGATATCGTAAAAGAAGACGTTTAAATACTGTATCATTTCGGGCCTCCGGCGCGGATGTCGACGTACTGCGGCGCCACATCCTGGCTAAAGCGTCGTTGATAAGCTTGCATTGGCGAGCTATCGCAAGCGGTTGCATTATCTTCAATAAACTTCACCTGTTCCTCTTCCCACACCGCATCCAGCGCCTGGCGGGTGTCGTCACGCTTCTCACTCGCTACCTGCCTGGTGACACTGTCACTATTGAGTGGGCTATCCGCCAGCGCAAGAAGGGTGTCAAAGAGTTGATAGTAATCGCATTCGCGCTGCTTTAAGCGTCCACCGAGCAACGCCAGAATAGGCGCGACGTTCTGCAGTCCTTCACGGGCATCGGCTAATGGGAGAATGCTGAGGTATTCAAGATATAAAGGCAGGTGGTCCGGCAGTTCGCGACAATCGATCTGCAGGCCCGCCTGTTCATACTGGTTCATCAGATCGACCATCGCCTGGCCGCGATCGCGTGATTCGGCGTGAACGTGTTCAAACAGCAACAGCGAGGTGGCGCGACCGCGTTCAAATACCTCACACCATTCGGCCTGGCGGTCGAGCAGCGGCGCCGCCAGTAATCGCCTGACAAACGGCGTCAGGGCAGGCGCATCGGCGCTGACCAGCGCCAGCGCCTCCTCACGGTTATCCCACAGCGCGTCGTCGGGATACTCCAGCAACAGAGCAATGACTTTGAGGATCCGCATTACTCTCCCTCCCCATGTCGACGAACATCTCCGACGTCAATAGCGTCGATGCGACGACTGTTGAACAGGTTGAATTTAGTATCAGAACCATGGCAACCATCGCCGAAGGTAAAACCGCAGCCGTTGCGTTCAGGGAAGGCGTCCTCCGCCAGTTCGCGGTGGCTGGTGGGGATCACGAAGCGGTCTTCATAATTGGCGATCGCCAGGTAGCGATACATCTCTTCCACCTGTTCGACGCTGAGGCCCACTTCTTCAATCGCACGGGTATCGGTCACGCCTTCGACGGTTTGCGAACGTTTGTAATGGCGCATCGCCATCATGCGTTTTAACGCGCGCAAGACCGGGCCGGTATCACCGGCGCTCAGCAGGTTCGCCAGATACTGTACCGGTATACGCAGGCTTTCTACCGCCGGCAGGATGTTACCGTTACTCGGCAGGCCGCCAGCGTCGGCGACCGACTGAATCGGCGACAGCGGCGGCACGTACCAGACCATCGGTAAGGTGCGGTATTCCGGGTGCAGCGGCAGCGCCAGCTTCCAGTCCATCGCCAGTTTATACACCGGTGATTTCTGCGCGGCTTCAATCACGTTATGCGGAATACCCTGTTTCAACGCCTCTTCGATGACCGCCGGATCGTTAGGGTTAAGGAACACATCACACTGGCGCTCGTAGAGGTCGGTTTCATGTTCAGTGCTGGCCGCTTCTTCGATACGGTCCGCGTCGTACAGCAGCACGCCAAGGTAGCGGATGCGACCAACGCAGGTTTCTGAACAGACTGTCGGTTGCCCGGACTCAATACGCGGATAGCAGAAGATGCATTTTTCCGATTTGCCGCTCTTCCAGTTAAAGTAGATTTTTTTGTACGGACAACCGCTGATGCACATTCGCCAGCCGCGGCATTTATCCTGGTCGATCAGCACGATACCGTCTTCTTCACGCTTATAGATGGCGCCGCTTGGGCAGGTCGCTACGCAGCTCGGATTGAGGCAATGTTCGCAAAGACGCGGCAGATACATCATGAAGGTGTTTTCAAACTGGCCGTACATCTCTTTTTGCATCGCTTCGAAGTTACGGTCTTTGGCGCGTTTTTCAAACTCGCCGCCGAGCAGTTCCTCCCAGTTTGGCCCCCAGGTGATCTTATCCATCCGTTCGCCGCTAATCAGCGAACGCGGGCGGGCGGTAGGCAAGTATTTGCCCTCCGGCGCGTTGTGCAGGTGCTGATAATCGTAGGTAAAGGGTTCGTAATAATCGTCAATCTGCGGCAGCACCGGGTTGGCGAAAATCTTCGACAACACGCTGACGCGGTTGCCCAGGCGCGGAGTGAGCTTGCCGCTGATACCGCGGATCCAGCCGCCTTGCCACTCGTCCTGATCTTCCCAGTTTTTGGGGTAACCAATACCTGGCTTGGTTTCCACGTTGTTGAACCACGCATATTCCATCCCTTCGCGGCTGCTCCAGACGTTTTTACAGGTGACGGAGCAGGTATGGCATCCGATGCATTTATCCAGATTCAGCACCATTCCGACTTGTGAACGTATTTTCATTTCTTCGCCTCCTGTACCTGGTCACGACCTTCGCCATCCAGCCAGTCAATATTTTTCATTTTGCGGATCATAATGAACTCGTCGCGGTTGGAGCCGACGGTACCGTAGTAGTTAAAGCCGTAAGCCAGTTGGGCGTAGCCGCCAATCATATGCGTGGGTTTTGGACAGACGCGGGTAACGGAATTATGGATACCGCCGCGACGACCGGTCACTTCCGAACCTGGGATATTCATAATGCGTTCCTGAGCGTGATACATCATGGTCATGCCCGGCGGCACGCGCTGGCTCACCACCGCACGCGCGGTGAGGGCGCCGTTGGCGTTGAAGGCTTCGATCCAGTCGTTATCTTCAATCCCCAGTTCTTTTGCGTCGGTTTCGCTTAGCCAGACGATGGGCCCGCCGCGCGACAACGTCAGCATCAGCAGGTTTTCGCTATAGGTCGAGTGGATACCCCATTTCTGATGCGGGGTCAGGAAGTTCAGCGCTTTTTCCGGGAAGCCGTTTGGTGGCACGTCCTTCATCTGGCTGACGCTGCGCGTATCGATCGGTGGGCGATAGGCCACCAGACTTTCGCCGAAGGCGCGCATCCAGGGATGATCCTGATACAGCTGTTGCCGCCCGGAGAGGGTACGCCACGGGATCAGTTCGTGAACGTTGGTATAACCGGCATTATAGGAGACATGTTCGCTTTCCAGACCAGACCACGTTGGGCTGGAGATGATCTTGCGCGGCTGCGCCTGAATATCGCGGAAGCGGATTTTCTCATCCTCTTTATTCAGCGCCAGATGAGTGTGGTCGCGGCCGGTAAATTCTCCCAGCGCTTGCCAGGCTTTCACCGCCACCTGGCCGTTGGTTTCCGGCGCCAGGCTTAAGATGACTTCACTGGCGTCGATAGCGCTGTCGATACGCGGACGGCCTTTGGCCGGACCGTCTGGCTTGACGTAGTTAAGTTTGCCGAGGAAGTCGACCTCGCTTTGCGTATTCCACGAAATGCCTTTACCGCCGTTGCCGAGCTTATCGAGTAACGGCCCCAGCGAGGTGAAGCGTTCCCAGGTGGCCGGGTAGTCACGTTCAACCAGCGCAATTGACGGCGCGGTTTTGCCTGGAATGAGATCGCATTCGCCCTTGCGCCAGTCGAGGACATCGAACGGCTGTGACAGCTCCGCCGGAGAATCATGCTGCAGCGGTACCAGTACCACATCGGTCTCTTTATCAAGGTGGCCGACGCACACTTCAGAGAAACTTTTGGCGATGTCCTTGTAGATTTCCCAGTCGCTTTTCGCCTCCCAGGCCGGGTCGACGGCGGCGGAAAGGGGGTGGATAAACGGGTGCATGTCTGAGGTGTTCATATCGTCTTTTTCATACCAGGTGGCGGTCGGCAGGACGATATCGGAGAACAGGCAGGTACTGGACATGCGAAAATCGAGGGTCACCAGTAGATCAAGTTTGCCCTCTATCGCCGCGGTCTGCCACTCGACTTCCTCTGGCTTCACGTCAGCGGTGGAGCCAAACTCCTCGCCCTGAATACCGTTATCGGTACCGAGCAGGTACTTGAGCATGTACTCATGGCCCTTACCGGACGATCCCAGCAGGTTAGAACGCCAGATAAACAGGTTGCGCGGGTGGTTGTTGCCGCTATCCGGCTGCTCGGCGGCAAAGCGAATATCGCCTGCTTTTAACGACTGGACGGTGAAATCGGCCGGGGACAGCCCGGCAGCGTCGGCCTGCTGCCTGATGCTCAGCGGGTTAACATTAAGCTGCGGCGCGGAGGGCAGCCAGCCCATGCGTTCGGCGCGAACGTTAAAGTCGATCATATGGCCGCTGAATTTGCTGGCGTCGGCCAGCGGCGACAGCAGCTCCTGAGCGGTCAGTTTTTCGTAGCGCCACTGGCTGGCGTGGTTGTAGAAATAAGAGGTACTGTTCATCTGCCGCGGCGGACGAGTCCAGTCCAGCGCGAACGCCAGCGGCAGCCAGCCGGTCTGCGGGCGCAGTTTCTCCTGGCCGACATAGTGCGACCAGCCGCCGCCGCTCTGTCCGACGCAGCCGCAGAACACCAGCATGTTGATCATCCCGCGGTAGTTCATATCCATGTGGTACCAGTGGTTCACACCGGCGCCGAGGATAATCATCGAACGGCCATGGGTTTTATGCGCCGTATCGGCGAACTCGCGGGCGATTTGTTCGATATGTTGACGCGGCACGCCGGTGATCTGCTCGGCCCATGCCGGGGTATAGGCTTTGACATCCGCGAAGTCGCGCGCGGCATTGGCATCGCCAAGACCGCGATCCAGACCGTAGTTAGCCAGCACCAGGTCATACACGCTCACCACCAAAGCGCTCTCACCATTGGCCAACGGTAGCTGTTTAGCTGGCAGCTGATGAAGCGTTACCGGCTCCTGCTTCACGCTGCGGAAATGCGGGTTTTCGTTGCCGCCGAAGTAGGGGAAACCGACCGACACCACGCTATCGTGCATATCCAGCAGCGACAATTTTAATTCGACGTCCCGGCCGTTAGCCTGTTGTTCGAGATTCCATTTGCCTTTTTCGCCCCAACGAAAGCCGATGGAGCCGTTCGGCGCGACCAGCTCGCCTTCGGCGTTATAGGCGACGGTTTTCCATTCCGGGTTATTACTTTCTCCCAGCCCGTCAAGCAGGTCGGCGGCGCGCAGCATACGGCCAGGCGCATAGCTGCCGTCGTCACGACGGTCGAGCATTACCAGCATCGGCATATCGGTATAGGTACGGCAGTAGTTGAGAAAGTAATCGCTTGGGTTATCGAGGTGGAAGGTTTTGAGGATCACGTGGCCCATCGCCATCGCCAGCGCGCTGTCGGTACCTTGCTTCGGCGCCAGCCACTGGTCGCAGAGCTTGGCGACTTCCGAATAATCCGGAGTAATGGCGATGGTTTTGGTGCCCTTGTAGCGCACTTCGGTGAAGAAGTGGGCGTCCGGGGTTCGGGTCTGCGGGACGTTTGAACCCCAGGCAATAATGTAGCTGGAGTTGTACCAGTCGGCGGATTCCGGCACGTCGGTCTGTTCGCCCCAGGTCATCGGCGAGGCGGGGGGTAAATCGCAGTACCAGTCATAAAAGCTCAGGCAGGTGCCGCCGATCAACGATAAATAGCGGGTACCCGCGGCGTAGGAAACCATCGACATCGCCGGGATCGGCGAAAAGCCCGCGACGCGATCCGGACCGTAGTTTTTGATGGTCCAGACGTTGGCTGCGGCGATCAGTTGATTTAACTCTTTCCAACTGGAGCGAACAAAACCGCCTTTACCGCGGATTTGTTTGTAGCTGCGGGTTTTCAGCGGATCCTGCATGATGCTATCCCAGGCCTGTACCGGGTCGGGATGCTGTGTAAGTGCTTCGCGCCACAGCTCAATCAGCCGTTTGCGCGCCAGCGGGTACTTCAGGCGGTTGGCACTGTAGAGATACCAGGAGTAGCTGGCGCCGCGCGGACAGCCGCGCGGTTCGTGATTTGGCAGGTCCGGTCGGGTGTGCGGATAATCGGTCTGCTGGGTTTCCCAGGTGACCAGACCGTTTTTGACATAAATTTTCCAGCTACAGGAGCCGGTACAGTTCACACCGTGCGTGGAGCGGACAATTTTGTCGAATTGCCAGCGTTGCCGGTAGCTATCTTCCCAGTCACGGTTATTGTCGTAGACCTGACCGTGGCCGTTGGCAAAGGTCTCGCGTTTCTGCTTAAAGTAGCGAAAGCGATCCAGTAATTTACTCATGACATTTCTCCTGCTCCGCTAATGTCCGGCATCGTGCCATCCGGTAAATAGGTCGTTATGGTTGTGCTGGTTTACGGCGCCCGTAGACCAGCCAGGTCACCAGCACGCAAACCACATAGAAGACAAAAAAGACTTTCATCGCACCCACCGGCGAGCCGGTCATGGCCAGAGAGGTACCGAAGGCTTTTGGAATAAAGAAGCCGCCGATGGCGCCAATTGCGGCGATGAACCCGAGCGCGGCAGCGGTATCGGTCACCGCTTCATGCTGGGCCTGTTCGTCGCTGCCGCCGCGCTTTTTCACGCTATCAATGGTGAGCTGACGGAAGATCACGGCGATCATCTGGAAGGTGGAACCGCTGCCAAGCCCGGCGGTTAAGAACAGGCCCATAAACACCACGTAGAAGGCGAAGAAGCTGCCGGAACCGGAGCCCGGCAGGGTGAGGAAAAGCAGCCCGGTAAAGACCGCCATCAGAATGAAGTTGACCAGCGTCACCCGTACGCCGCCCAGGCGGTCGGAAATGATACCGCCGAAGGAGCGCGCCAGCGCGCCGATAAACGGGCCGAAGAAGGCCAGTTTCAGGATATCGACATCCGGAAACTGGGTTTTCGCCAGCATCGCGAAGCCGGCGGAGAAGCCAATAAACGAGCCGAAGGTGGCCAGATACAACAGACTTAGCAGCCACATATGCGGGCGTTTCAACACCGGTAGCTGATCGCGAATTGAAGCTTTGGAACTGGCAATATCGTTCATGCCAAACCACGCGAAAACGGTGGCGATAACCAGTAACGGCACCCACAGCAGCGGTGAGTTGCCGAGCCACAGCATGGCGCCGCCCGGTTGCTCTACGCCGCGAACGCCCAGAAAGGTAAAAATCGGCAGAAAGATAAAAATAGGAGAGACCAGTTGCATCACGCTGACCCCGAGATTGCCGAGTCCGCCGTTAATCCCTAATGCGCTGCCTTGTTTGGCCTTGGGGAAGAAGAAGCTGATGTTGCCCATACTGGAGGCGAAGTTGGCGCCGGCAAAACCGCAGAGTAACGAAATTGCGATAAATACCCAGTACGGGGTAGTTGTATTTTGTACTGCCAAACCCAGCCATAAACAGGGAATCACCAGAATAATCGTGCTAATAACCGTCCAGTAGCGCCCACCCATAATAGGTACCATAAAGGAGTAGGGTACGCGTAATATTGCGCCGGAAAGCGAAGGTAGCGCCGTTAATAAAAACAGCTGGTCAGTAGTGAAATTAAAACCCACTTTATTGAGATTGACCGCAACTGCGCTAAATAACATCCAGACGCAGAAGGCGAGTAACAGACAAAATACGGAAATCCATAAGTTCCTGCGCGCAATCGCTTTTCCTTTATTTTCCCAGAAGGCTTCATTTTCTGGTCGCCAATCTTTTAAAAGATAATGATTCTTTTTATCACCTTCTATCGACATAACACCCTCACTAAAGCGTACGAGATCAAAAGGATAAATAAAAAAACAGCTGAAACTATGCAGGCTGGAATTAAGCTTCAGCTGTTTTTAATAATTGTATTGTTTGAGGATAGATAAGAATCGAGGCGTGAAAGAATTCACGCCGACAATGAAGGGTGGTCAATTGTTACTAAATGTAACTTAAACCTGAGGGAGTTCCAGCGCGATATAATGTTTTAAGTAGCGGATAAATGCCGCGTCGTCAATCGCTTGCATCCCCAGCGCGTAAATGCCATCCAGCCCGCAAACCAGAGCAATCAGACGCCAGGCGATATTGTCAGCCGTATCCTGCGGCTGAAATTCACCGGCTTCGGCGCCGCGGTTAATCGCCGTGACCGTTTCATCATGCCACATGCTCATGGTAAGCAGATATGCGGCCTTAATTTCCTCATCGCTACCGGACAAAATCTGCGCTTCCCGCCACAGGCGGATATAGGGTTCGAGACGGCCATCTTCGCTGCCAAGTAATGAAAACAGGCGTTCGCTCCAGGAGGCGTCATCGGTCAGCAGCTGTATATCGAGCATTTCGCGGATCAAGCGGATAAAGGCCTGCGCTTTTAGCTCGCCGGTCGAGGCAAAATGATGATGTAACTGACCTGCTGCGACGCCGGCGTCGCTGGCTATCTGGCGCACGGTCATGGCGCTGAAGCCGCCATTTAGCGCCACTCGCATGGCGGCCTGCATGATAACTTCCCGACGCGCTTCCCGATTTAAATAGTGCATAGCGACCCGTAACCAAGAGGTGATGGGATAATGGTAACAAAAAGTTGGACAGGCGTTCAACAATCCGGCAGGATCGCAATCCTGGACGCGTGTCCAATTTGATAAATTGAGGAAAAGAAGTATGTCTCGGCAATGGTTAACGCTGATGGCGATTTTGCTGGTTTATATCCCGGTGGCGATTGACGCAACGGTGCTGCATGTGGCCGCCCCGACGCTCAGCGTCGCGCTTGGCACCAGCGGCAATGAGCTACTGTGGATCATTGATATCTATTCGTTGGTGATGGCCGGTATGGTGCTGCCGATGGGCGCATTAGGCGATAAAATCGGCTTTAAGCGCCTGTTGCTGCTCGGTAGCGCCATTTTTGGCATCGCTTCGCTGTGCGCCGCGCTGTCGCCGTCGGCGATAACGCTGATTATCTCCCGGGCGCTGCTGGCGGTTGGCGCGGCGATGATTGTGCCGGCGACGCTTGCCGGGATCCGCAGCACTTTCGCCGAAGCCAGCCAGCGTAACATGGCGCTGGGATTATGGGCCGCCGTGGGCTCCGGCGGTGCGGCATTTGGCCCGCTGGTGGGCGGCATGCTGCTGGAACACTTCTATTGGGGATCGGTGTTCCTGATCAACGTGCCAATCGTGCTGCTGGTCATCGCCATCAACGCTAAGGTCGTTCCACGCCAGCCCGCACGCCGCGAGCAGCCGCTGAATCTGCCGCAGGCGCTGATCCTGATTGCGGCCATTCTGATGCTGGTATTTAGCGCTAAGTCAGCGTTAAAGGGGCAGCTGGCGCTGTGGCTGATTGTGCTGGTGGCTATCGGCGGCGCGGCCATGTTGACCTGGTTTGTCCGCAAGCAGCTGTCGATGCCGACGCCGATGGTGGATATGCGTCTCTTCACCCACCGCATTATTTTGAGCGGGGTGATGATGGCGATGACCGCGCTCATTACGCTGGTCGGTTTTGAATTGCTGATGGCGCAGGAGCTGCAGTTTGTGCATCAGAAAACACCGTTCGAGGCCGGGCTGTTTATGCTACCGGTGATGGTCGCCAGCGGCTTTAGCGGGCCGATTGCCGGAATGCTGGTATCTAAACTGGGGCTGCGGCAGGTGGCGACCGGCGGTATGTTGCTGAGCGCGTTGAGTTTCCTGGGGCTGTCGATGACCGACTTCAGCACCCAACAGTGGCAGGCGTGGGGGTTAATGACGCTGCTGGGCTTTAGCGCCGCCAGCGCGCTGCTGGCGTCAACGTCGGCGATCATGGCGGCGGCACCGAAAGAAAAGGCCTCCGCGGCAGGAGCGATTGAAACCATGGCCTATGAACTGGGCGCGGGGCTCGGAATTGCGCTGTTCGGCCTGATCCTTACCCGTAGCTACAGTTCGGCGATTGAGCTGCCTGCCGGGATTAGCGGTGAAGCAGCGGTACAGGCCTCATCGTCCATCGGCGAGGCGATGAAGGTGGCGCAATCGCTACCCGCGATACCTGCAGATTCACTGATTGCGGCGGCGAAAACCGCATTCATCAGCGCCCATAGCATTTCGCTGGCGACGGCTGGCGTTCTGCTGTTGTTGCTGGCGCTGGGGATCTGGCGTGGGCTGACCAATACGCCGGCGCCACGGTAATGTCATAGCTGAAGAGAAAGCTCCATCGCCGCGCGACGCAGCGGCGCGAGGGCTTTCTCCTTCAGCGCCGCGGCGCTCATCGAAGAGGCGGGGACGCCAACGTTGAGCGCTGCCACCACCTGGCCGCTGCGCGACAGCAGCGGTACCGCAAGCGAGCATAATCCAACTTCAATTTGCCTGTCCGCCAGCGCATAGCCCTGCATGCGAACTTTAGCTATTTCCGCGCGTAATGCCGTGGGGTCGCACAGGGTATGCGGGGTGTAGCGCATAAGATGTGCGCGTGACAGTGTCACTTCAAGTTGTTCTTCTGGCAACGCGCTCAGCAATACCCGTCCCATTGAAGTCGTCCATGCCGGGAGGCGACTGCCGCGCCCCAGATCGACGCTCAGTAAGTTATTGACCGCCGCGCGGGCAATGTACAGCACGTTGTCGCCATCAAGCGTGGCGGCGGAGCAGCTTTCTCCTAACGTCTTACCAAGATTATCCAGCGCCGTTTGCGCCACTTTCGCCAGCGGGGTTCCCGCCAGATAGGCGTGGCCAACGGCCAGCACGCGCGGTAGCAGTTCATAGCTGCGGCCATCCGGGCTGTGCACCATCCCCAACGCCGCCAGGGTATACAGGCAGCGGCGCACCGCCGCGCGGGAAATTTGCGTTTTTTGACTTAACTGCGAAATGGTCAGCCGCTGGCGCTGCGGAGTAAAAGCATTGAGCACTTCCAGCCCGCGGGCGAGAGACAGCATAAAATTGGGGTCATGCTCGGCCTGCCTGGCGCTCAGCGTAGTGTGGGTATTGTCGCTCATTGCATCTTTCTCCGTTGCAACGTAAAGCTCACGGGGAATCACTATACCGCGCGCAAACCAGGGCGCGCCGAATTGTGCCTGTTTTACCACCTCGATCACATTATTAACCGCAATTTAACAAGCGTGCCGATAATCGCACAACATTTCGATTATCGCCGTTGACCATCCGCCAGGCTGGACCCTATTGTCAAAGCACAGACATCCCCGTTATGGATGTGGGTACAAAAAGTTATGCATCTTTCAGGAACAAAAAATGACTGCGACCGTAGAACGCATTGAGAGCTGGTTAGTGGATGTACCGACTATCCGGCCACATAAATTATCGATGACCACCATGGGCTGCCAGACACTGGTCATCGTGCGCATTACCCGTTCCGATGGCGTATGCGGTATCGGTGAAGCGACGACCATCGGCGGGCTGAGCTACGGCGTCGAGAGCCCGGAGGCTATCGCATCGGCCTTGACCCACTATTTGACGCCGCTGCTGAAAGGGCAGCCGGCGGATAACCTGAATGCGCTGACGGCGCGTATGAACAGCGCCATTAAAGGCAATACTTTCGCAAAGTCTGCTATTGAAACCGCGCTGCTGGACGCCCAGGGGAAAGCCTTAGGCTTACCGGTCTCGGCGCTGCTCGGCGGCGCGCTGCAAACGTCGTTGCCGGTGCTGTGGACGTTAGCCAGCGGCGATACCGCAAAAGATATTGCCGAAGGGGAAAAGCTGTTAGCCGAGCGCCGCCATCAGGCGTTCAAGTTGAAAATTGGCGCGCGGGAATTAGCCACCGATCTCCGCCATACCCGCGCCATTGTCGAAGCTTTAGGCGATCGCGCCAGCATTCGCGTTGACGTTAACCAGGCCTGGGATGCCGCCACCGGCGCGAAAGGCTGCCGCGAGCTGGCGGCGATGGGGGTCGATCTCATCGAACAGCCGGTGAGCGCGCAGGACAATGCAGCGCTGGTGCGCCTGAGCCAGCAAATCGAGACCGCGATTCTGGCGGATGAAGCGGTCGCGACCGCATACGATGGTTATCAACTGGCGCAGCAGGGCTTTACCGGCGCTTACGCGCTGAAGATCGCCAAGGCGGGCGGGCCGAATAGCGTGCTCGCGCTGGCCCGCGTCGCGCAGGCGGCGGGGGTTGGCCTGTATGGCGGCACGATGCTGGAAGGGACCGTGGGTACCGTTGCTTCTCTGCATGCCTGGTCGACATTGCCGCTGCAGTGGGGAACCGAGATGTTCGGCCCGCTGCTACTCAAAGACGATATTGTCAGCGTTCCGCTGACCTTTGCCGACGGTCAGGTGGTGTTGCCGCAAACGCCAGGGCTCGGGGTGGAGCTGGATGAAGACAAGCTGCGCTTCTATTCCCGTAAAGCATAACAGGAGAAAATAATGCTATTTAAAGTTGATATGACCGTTAATATTCCGATCGGTTTTCCTGCCGCCGAAGCGGATGAAATTAAACAACGCGAAAAAGCCTATTCGCAACAATTACAACGTGAAGGCAAGTGGCGACATATCTGGCGCGTCGCCGGTCTTTACGCCAATGTCAGCATTTTCGATGTAAAAGATGCCGAAGAGTTGCATCAAATTTTAATGGGATTGCCGCTGTATCCATTTATGGATATTCGCGTAGAGGCGCTGTGCCGTCATCCCTCGTCGATTCGTGAAGACGATAGCTAATAATAATAACGTCGACCTCATGCCGGGGGCACCCGGCAAATATCCTACAACGATAAGAGAGAATAATTATGAGTAATGCTTTCGTACAACAAGAAGCCGTGCAGAAATTATTACGTGAAGGCGCGGGCTTAAATGTCCCTGGCGGTAATGAACGCTTTAAAGCCATTGTCCACCGTTTACTGGAAAATATCTGCACGCTGATCGATGACTATAACGTCACAGAAGAAGAGTTTTGGCACGCGGTAAACTATTTGCATGAGCTGGGTGGGCGCCAGGAAGCGGCGCTACTAGCGGCGGGTCTTGGTCTTGAGCACTTCCTCGACCTGCGTCAGGACGCTATCGACGCGGCGGCGCATCGTGAAACCGGTACCCCGCGCACCATCGAAGGGCCGCTGTATGTAGCCAATGCCCCGCTGGCCGACAGCCATGCCCGCATGGATGATGGCACCGATGCCGGCGAAGTGATGTGGCTGCACGGTCAGGTTAAAGATAATCAGGGCCAGCCGATTGCTAACGCCATCGTTGATATCTGGCACGCCAATACCCTGGGTAATTACTCGTTCTTCGATCAGAGCCAGAGCGACTACAACCTGCGTCGTCGTATTCGCACCGGCGCCGATGGCCGCTATAGCGTGCGCAGTATCATGCCATCCGGCTACGGCTGCCCGCCGGATGGTCCAACTCAGAAGTTGCTGGACCAGTTAGGCCGCCACGGTAACCGTCCGGCGCACATTCACTTCTTCGTCTCCGCGCCGGGCCATAAACATCTGACCAGCCAGATCAACCTCAGCGGCGACAAATACCTGTGGGATGATTTTGCCTTTGCCACCCGCGATGGTCTGATCGCCGACCCGGTGAAAGTGAGCGACCGCGAGACGATTGCACAGCGTGAACTGGACGGCGAGCATACCGAAGTGCGCTTTGATTTCACCCTCTGTAAAGCGCTGAGCCCCGACGAAGAGCATCGCGGCGCCCGTCTGCGCGCCAAAGAGTAATCTGCTTTAGCGGCCCCGGTCACGCTGCTGGCCCGGGCCGCGCTCTACACCCGATAGTCACCACATTTGCCAAATATCTTTAATCCTGAATCCTGCAGGAGGAGTTAACTCATGCAAAAAACGCTATCAGCGCTTAAAGACAAAATTAACAACGCGTTAATTGTCGACCGTGAAAATCATATTTACCGTTGCCACCGCTCTATATTTACCGACCAGCAGTTATTTGATTTTGAAATGAAACATATCTTCGAAGGAAATTGGGTTTTTCTTGCCCATGAAAGCCAGATTGCCGAGCCGGGAGATTATTATACCCTGACGCTGGGACGGCAGCCGGTCATTATTACCCGTGATAAAAAGAATGAATTGCATGCATTAATTAATAGCTGCGCCCACCGCGGCGCCATGTTATGCCGACGCAAAACCGGGAATAAAAATTCGTTTACCTGTCCGTTCCACGGCTGGACCTTCAGCAATAACGGCAAATTATTAAAAGCCAAAGATGAGAGCACCGGCGCCTATCCTGACACCTTCAAACATGAAGGGTCTCACGATCTGCAAAAACTGCCGCGTTTTCAGTCTTACCGCGGTTTCTTATTCGGTAGCCTCAATGCCGACGTGCAGCCGCTGGAGGCGTATCTCGGCGAAACCAGCAAAATCATCGATCTGATCGTCGATCAGGCGCCGGAAGGGCTGGAAGTGCTGAAGGGCTCGTCGAGCTACGTTTACGAAGGCAACTGGAAGCTGGGGGCAGAGAACGGCGCCGATGGTTATCACGTCAGCGTGGTGCACTGGAACTATGCCTCAACCATGTCACGCCGCAACTATGAAGCGGAAGGGACGCATGCGGTTGACGCCAACGGTTGGTCAAAGAGCGTCGGCGGCGGCTACGGTTTTGACAATGGCCACATGTTGCTGTGGACCCGGGCGCTGAACCCGGAAGTGCGCCCGGTCTATGCCCACCGCGAGCGCCTGCAGGCGGAATTCGGCGAACTGCGTGCCGACCAGATGGTCAATGAAACCCGCAATCTGTGCCTGTACCCCAACGTCTATCTGATGGATCAGTTTTCTACCCAGATCCGCGTGATCCGCCCGATTGCGGTCGATAAAACCGAAGTCACCATTTGGTGCTTTGCGCCAAAAGGCGAAGCCGACCAGGCGCGGGCGCTACGCATCCGCCAGTACGAAGATTTCTTTAACGTCAGCGGGATGGGGACGCCGGACGATCTGGAAGAGTTCAGCGCCTGTCAGCGCGGCTATCTTGGCGAAAATCTGGCATGGAGCGACCTCAGCCGCGGCGCGCTACGTTGGGTCGACGGCCCGGATGAACACGCCAGGCATGCGGGCTTTACGCCGCGGCTAAGCGGGGTGAAATCGGAAGATGAAGCGCTGTATATCGCCCATCATCACCATTGGCAAACGGTCATGCTGGCGGCGCTGGAACAGGAACAACAGCGTTACGACCAGTCCATTACCCAGCGCGTGGAGGTGGCCTGATGTTGAATCTCGAACAAGTTCGCCAGTTTCTCTATTACGAAGCCCGTCTGTTAGATGACCGTCAGTGGGATGAGTGGCTGAGCTGTTACAGCCCGCAGGTGGTCTACTGGATGCCGGCATGGGGCGACGATGACCAACTGACGCGCGACCCGCAAAAAGAGATTTCCCTTATCTACTACCCCAACCGGGAAGGACTGGAAGATCGCGTCTATCGCATTAAAACCGAGCGTTCCGGCGCCAGTACGCCGGAGCCGCGCACCACGCACATTATCAGCAATGTCGAGCTGATGGGCGAAAGCGATGAGGGGCTTGCGGTGCGCTACAACTGGGTTACGTGGAGCCATCGCTATCAACACACGGATGCCTATTTTGGCTCTACCTGCTGCACGCTAATTGAACAGGACGGCAGGCCGCAGATCGTTCGTAAAACGGTACGCCTGAATAACGACTATATCCGTCAGGTTATCGACGTTTACCACATTTAAGAGGCGCTTATGACTTTTAATATTGCTCTTAATTTCGAGGACGGCATTACCCGCTTTATTCAATGTCATGCCGGGGAGAAGGTGCTGGATGCGGCCTATCGCCAGAAGGTAAACCTGCCGATGGACTGTTCTGACGGCGTTTGCGGCACCTGCAAATGCCATTGCGCCAGCGGTGAATACGATCTGGGTGAAGATTATCTCGACGAGGCGTTAAGCGACGACGAGGCGCAGGCTCGCCAGGTGCTGACCTGCCAGATGGTCCCGACCAGCGATTGTGTGATCGATGTGCCGGTGGCCGCCGCGCAGTGTAAAACCGCGCTGACCGACACCGGGGCGCAGGTGCGGCAGGTGAATTTACTGTCCGATACCGCTATCGAACTGGTGGTCGCGCTGGATGAGCCGCTGGCTTTTCTGCCGGGGCAATATATCAATATTCAGGTGCCGGGCACGACTCATGTGCGCGCCTACTCATTCAGCTCGCTGCCGGGTTCTCGCGAAGGGCGTTTTCTGATCCGTAACGTGCCTGGCGGCATGATGAGCCAGTGGTTAACCCAGCAGGCGCGGCCCGGCGATCGCCTGACCCTCAGCGGCCCGATGGGCAGCTTCTATTTGCGCAGCGGCGAACGCCCGCTGCTCATGCTGGCGGGCGGTACCGGGCTGGCGCCGCTGCTGTCTATGTTACACACCCTGCAGACACAGGGTAGTCAGCGTCCGGTAACGCTACTGTACGGGGTGACCCGTGACGGCGATCTGGTGAAAACCGATGCGCTGGACACCTTTGCTCAACAGCTTACGGGGTATCGCTGGCTGCCGGTGGTGGCGGATGAAAGCAGTTCCTGCCCACAGCGCGGCTTTGTCACCGAACATCTGGATGACGCGATGCTGAATAACGGCGACGTTGACATCTATCTTTGCGGACCGCCGCCGATGGTGAATGCGGTCGCCACGGCGCTGCGCGAAAGAGGCATTTCCCCGGCAGGGTTCTGGTATGAGAAATTTATCGCCAGCCAGAGCGCGGCGGCATAAGGAGGCATGATGCGTTTTACCGATAAAGTCGTCGCTATCACCGGCGCGGCGCAGGGGATTGGCAGGCAGACCGCGGAGCAGGCGGCAACTGAAGGCGCCGCCCTGTTGCTGATTGACCGCTCGCCTTACGTACACGAACTGGCTGCCGTTTTAGCCCAGGCCGGAAGTCAGGTACTGGCGCTGGAGGCTGACCTTGAGCAATGGCAGAGTACTGAACAGGCGTTTGCCGCCGGGGTCGCGCATTTTGGCCGCCTCGACGTGCTCATCAACAACGTCGGCGGTACCATCTGGGCGCGACCTTTCGCTGAGTATCAGCCAGAACAAATTGAGAAAGAGATCCGCCGCTCGCTGTTCCCCACCTTGTGGGGCTGCCGCGCGGCGCTCCCCTGGATGCTGAAGCAGGGGAAAGGCAGCATCGTCAATATCTCGTCGGTGGCGACGGCAGGGGTGAACCGGGTGCCTTATTCGGCGGCGAAGGGAGGCGTGAATGCGCTGACCCGCTCGATTGCCATGGAGTACAGCGGCAGCGGCATTCGGATTAACGCCGTCGCGCCGGGCGGTACGGAGGCGCCGCCGCGCCTGACGCCGCGCAACGAAGAGCTGCCGAGCGCGCAGGAAAAGGCGTGGTATCAGCAGGTTGTCGATCAGACGGTGGCGAGCAGCCTGATGCACCGTTACGGCACGCTGGCGGAACAGGCGAATGCGATTCTGTTTCTCGCCAGCGATGAGGCCAGCTATATCACCGGCGTAACGATACCGGTGGCGGGTGGCGATCTCGGCTAGCGGCGAGTGGCATACCAGCAGAGCAGGGAGCCGAGACACACCATCCCGGCCCCCTGCCAGAATGACCATGAGAGCGCGGCGCTGAGCAGCACCGCCGCCAGCGCGGAAGAGAGTACAGGCGTGAAGTACGACGCCGCCGCCAGCAGGCTGACGTTGCCGTGCAGGATGCCAACGTTCCATGCCGCGTAGGCCAGCCCCAGCGCCACGGAGACCGTTATCAGCTTAATGACCACCGGCCAGCTAAACAGCATCGGCGGCTGCGCGCTGGCGAAAAATTTCAGCCACAGGGTCAGTGCCGTTAATAAGACGAAGAGGGTAATGCCATTTTTGCCTTTGGCATATTTCGCGGTAACCGTGCAGTAGGCCGCCCAGATAAACGCGCCGATAAATGCCAGAAAGTAGCTCAGCGGACTGGAGATGACGTTATTGATAATTTCATCGAGGTTGAGCCCGTGTTCGCCGCCGAGCACCCAGCTCACGCCGAACAGCGCCAGCAATAAGCCGGGGATCACCAGCCAGCTACTTTTCTGACCGTTAAAAAGAATGGCGAACAAAATGGTCAGGCTGGGCCACAGGTAGTTGACCATCCCCACTTCGATAGCCTGCTGGCGGGTGGCGGCGAAACCCAGCGACAGGGCGAGGCAGATCTCGTAGCTGACAAACAGCACGCTGCCGGCCAACAGATAGCGGCGCGGGATCTGGCGCAGGTTGGGAAAGCCAACGGTGAAAATGAGCAGCAGCCCGCTAAGGCTATAAATCATCGCCGCGCCGCCGACAGGGCCAAGCCCTTCGCTAACGCCGCGGATCAAACCGACCATCGTGCTCCATAAGATAATGGCGGCGAAGCCGATTGACGTCGCTCTCTTTTTTTCCATGTTTAACCCGATAATGACTCAAACGCAGCCGGAATTTATAACATCTTTTGCCTCCCGGCGGTCGATCTTTTCGGCTTCGCATAACTCTTTGGGGTTAGTCAAACTCGTCGCCACTGACTCTTAAGGGGGCGAGCGTTGGCGACCTTGATTTGACGCAATAAAAAAAGGGATATTGCTGTTAGTTTCCTCCGCGCGATGAACACACATCCTGCATGGAGGAATCAATGGACGTCAGCCGCAGAAAGTTTTTTAAAATCTGCGCAGGCGGTATGGCCGGAACAACAGCTGCTGCACTGGGCTTTGCCCCGAAAATGGCGCTGGCTCAGGCACGCAATTTCAAATTGCTGCGCGCAAAAGAGATCCGCAACACCTGCACTTACTGCTCCGTGGGCTGCGGGCTATTAATGTATAGCCTGGGCGACGGCGCGAAAAACGCCAAAGAAGCGATTTATCATATCGAAGGGGATCCGGATCATCCGGTAAGCCGCGGCGCCCTGTGCCCGAAAGGCGCCGGTCTGCTGGACTACGTCCACAGCGAAAACCGCCTGCGGTATCCGCAATACCGTGCTCCGGGCTCGGATAAATGGCAGCGCATCTCCTGGGATGAAGCTTTTAACCGCATCGCCAAACTGATGAAAGCCGACCGCGACGCCAACTTTATTGAAAAGAACGAGCAGGGCGTGACGGTTAACCGCTGGCTTTCCACCGGGATGCTGTGCGCCTCGGCGGCGAGTAATGAGACCGGCATGCTGACGCAAAAATTTGTGCGCTCGCTCGGCATGCTGGCGGTAGACAACCAGGCGCGCGTCTGACACGGACCAACGGTAGCAAGTCTTGCTCCAACATTTGGTCGCGGTGCGATGACCAACCACTGGGTTGATATCAAAAACGCTAACGTCGTGATGGTGATGGGCGGCAACGCCGCGGAAGCGCATCCGGTGGGATTCCGCTGGGCGATGGAAGCGAAGAACAATAACGATGCCACGCTTATCGTCGTCGACCCACGCTTTACGCGTACCGCGTCGGTGGCCGATATCTATGCGCCAATTCGTTCCGGTACCGACATTACGTTCCTGTCGGGCGTGCTGCTGTACCTGATCGAAAATAATAAGATCAATGCCGAGTACGTTAAGCATTACACCAATGCCAGCCTGCTGGTACGTGATGATTTTACCTTCGAAGATGGCCTGTTCAGCGGCTACGATGCGGAAAAGCGCCAGTATGATAAATCGTCCTGGAACTACCAGTTCGATGAAAATGGCCACGCGAAACGCGATGAAACGCTCAGCCATCCGCGCTGCGTGTGGAATCTGCTCAAGCAGCACGTTTCCCGCTACACGCCGGAAGTGGTCGAGAACATCTGCGGTACGCCGAAAGAAGACTTCCTCAAAGTGTGCGAGGTGCTGGCTTCAACCAGCGTCGCGGATCGCACCACCACCTTCCTGTATGCGCTGGGCTGGACGCAGCACACCGTCGGCGCGCAGAACATCCGCACCATGGCGATGATCCAGCTGCTGCTCGGCAACATGGGCATGGCAGGCGGCGGCGTCAACGCCCTGCGCGGACACTCCAATATTCAGGGTCTGACAGATTTGGGCCTGTTGTCGACCAGTCTGCCGGGTTATTTGACGCTGCCGTCCGATAAACAGAGCGATCTGCAAAGTTATCTTAGCGCCAACACGCCAAAAGCGACGCTGGCCGACCAGGTGAACTACTGGAGCAACTACCCGAAATTCTTCGTCAGCCTGATGAAATCGTTCTACGGCGATGCGGCGCAGAAAGAGAATGACTGGGGCTTCAACTGGTTGCCGAAATGGGATCAGGCCTACGACGTTATCAAGTACTTCAATATGATGGATAACGGCAAAGTTACCGGCTATATCTGCCAGGGCTTCAATCCGGTAGCGTCCTTCCCGGACAAAAACAAAGTGGTGCGTAGCCTCAGTAAGCTGAAATATATGGTGGTTATCGACCCGCTGGTGACCGAAACCTCGACCTTCTGGCAGAACCACGGCGAGTCTAATGATGTCGACCCGTCGGCTATTCAGACCGAAGTCTTCCGTCTGCCGTCGACCTGCTTTGCCGAAGAGGATGGCTCGATCGCCAACTCCGGGCGCTGGCTGCAGTGGCACTGGAAAGGCCAGGACGCGCCGGGCGAAGCGCGCAACGATGGCGAAATTCTTGCCGGGATCTATCACCGTCTACGTGAGCTGTACCGTCGCGAAGGCGGTAAGGGCGCGGAACCGCTGCTGAAAATGAGCTGGAGCTATAAGCAGCCAGATCATCCGGAATCGGAAGAAGTAGCAAAAGAGAACAACGGCTATGCGCTGGCGGATCTCTACGATGGTAATGGGGTGCTGCTGGCGAAAAAAGGAGAGTTGCTGAATAGCTTCGCGCTGCTGCGCGATGACGGCAGCACCGCGTCGTCCTGCTGGATATACACCGGCTGCTGGACCGAGCAGGGTAACCAGATGGCGAATCGCGACAACGCCGATCCTTCGGGACTTGGCAATACGCTGGGCTGGGCCTGGGCTTGGCCGCTCAACCGCCGCGTGCTGTATAACCGCGCATCAGCCGACATTAATGGCAAGCCGTGGGATGCGAAGCGGATGCTGATCCAGTGGAACGGCAGTAAGTGGGTCGGTAATGATATTCCGGACTTCAATACCGCACCGCCGGGGAGCAGCACCGGGCCGTTTATCATGCAGCAAGAGGGGCTTGGGCGCCTGTTTGCGCTCGATAAACTGGCGGAAGGGCCGTTCCCGGAACACTACGAGCCGATGGAAACGCCGCTTGGCACCAACCCGCTGCACCCCAATGTGGTCTCCAGCCCGGTGGTGCGTTTATACGAAGATGACGCCATTCGCTTAGGTAAGAAGGATAAGTTCCCGTATGTCGGTACTACCTATCGTCTGACCGAACACTTCCATACCTGGACCAAGCACGCGCTGCTCAATGCGATTGCGCAGCCGGAACAGTTTGTCGAAATCAGCGAAGGGCTGGCGAAAAGCAAAGGTATCGCTAATGGTGACTGGGTGAAAGTCAGCAGCAAGCGCGGCTTTATTCGTGCGGTTGCCGTAGTGACCCGTCGACTGCGCACGCTGAACGTCAACGGCCAGCAGGTAGAAACCGTCGGTATCCCGCTGCACTGGGGCTTTGAAGGTGTGGCCCGTAAAGGCTATATCGCCAACACCCTGACGCCTAACGTCGGCGATTCCAACTCGCAAACGCCGGAGTATAAGGCGTTTCTGGTCAACATCGAGAAAGCGTAAGGAGCGATTAAATGGCGATGGAAACACAAGACATTATTAAACGCTCCGCGACCAACCCGATAACTCCCGCGCCACGCGCGCGGGACTATAAGGCCGAAGTCGCCAAGCTTATCGATGTCTCCTCCTGCGTGGGTTGTAAAGCCTGCCAGGTGGCCTGTTCCGAGTGGAATGACATTCGCGATGAAGTGGGGCACTGCGTCGGCGTGTATGACAACCCGGCGGATCTCAGCGCTAAATCCTGGACGGTAATGCGCTTTAGCGAGACCGAACAGAACGGCAAGCTGGAGTGGCTTATCCGCAAGGATGGCTGTATGCACTGCGAGGAGCCGGGTTGCCTGAAAGCCTGCCCGTCCGCCGGGGCGATTATTCAGTACGCCAACGGCATCGTCGATTTCCAGCAGGAAAACTGCATTGGTTGCGGCTACTGCATTGCCGGGTGTCCGTTTAATATTCCGCGCCTCAATAAAGAGGATAACCGGGTTTATAAATGCACGCTGTGTGTGGATAGGGTCAGCGTCGGTCAGGAACCGGCCTGCGTGAAAACCTGTCCTACCGGCGCAATCCACTTCGGCACGAAAAAAGAGATGCTGGAAGTGGCGCAGGAGCGGGTGGATAAGCTTAAAAAACGCGGTTATGCCAACGCCGGGATCTACAACCCGCAGGGCGTAGGCGGCACCCACGTGATGTACGTACTGCATCATGCCGACCAGCCGGAGCTGTATCACAAGCTGCCGAAAGCGCCGCAGATCGATACCAGTATCAATCTGTGGAAGGGGGCGCTGAAACCGCTGTCGGCGGCGGGCTTTATTGCCACCTTTGCCGGGCTGATTTACCACTACATCGGTATCGGGCCGAACAAGGAAGTTGATGACGATGAGGAGGAGCATGATGAATAAATCGAAAATGATAGTGCGCACCAAATTTATCGACCGCGCCTGTCACTGGACGGTGGTTATCTGTTTCTTCCTGGTGGCGCTGTCGGGGATTTCGTTTTTCTTCCCGACCCTGCAGTGGTTGACAGAAACCTTCGGCACACCGCAGATGGGGCGTATCCTGCACCCGTTTTTCGGGGTGCTGATTTTTGTCGCATTGATGTTTATGTTTGTGCGTTTTGTCCACCACAATATCCCTGATAAACAGGATATCCCCTGGCTGAAAGGCATCGTGGAGGTTCTGAAAGGCAACGAACATAAGGTCGCGCGCGTCGGTAAATATAACGCCGGGCAGAAGATGATGTTCTGGACCATTATGAGCATGATTTTTGTGCTGCTGGTGACCGGGGTGATTATCTGGCGCCCATATTTTGCGGAATATTTCCCGATACCGGTTATTCGTTACAGCCTGCTGATACACGCCACTTCGGCGATTATCCTGATCCACGCGATCCTCATCCATATGTATATGGCATTCTGGGTCAAAGGGTCGATTAAGGGCATGATCGAAGGCAAGGTGAGCCGCCGTTGGGCGAAGAAACATCACCCGCGCTGGTATCGCGATGTCGAACGCCTGGAAGCGCAAAAAGAGAGCCGTGAGGGAATGAAGTAAGCCTTTACGGGGGAAACCCGCTCCGAAGATATCGGGGCGGGCTCCCGGCATTCAGCAGTTAGTGATAAGTGTATCGATTGAATCAATCACCCCCTGACGCGCACAACTCAGATTACATACGAAATCCTGTGGCTGGATTCGTTTATTATTTAAATTACTGATCATCGGCGTACAAAGTAAAAAGCTGTCAAACTCTATATTTATCCTTGGGGCGACATGCTGATGCCAACGAGGTAACTGTCGCGCCCGCATTAAAGGGATAATGACTCTAGTGGCCAGGTCAGCATAGTAATCATTCTGCACTATCATATAATACGGCAGGGTGTTATTTGTTTGCGCAGAACAATTTCGATAGACATTGAATTGTTCAAGCATCATAGTACCCTGAAAAATTCATCATCTGTGAGAGTACCTTTTTTTGCAATAAATTCATTCATTGCGGCAATGAATTCCTTATGCTGTCGCTGCTTATCGGCTTCTCGTAAATCCTTTCCTGCCTGCGCTGACTCCTTCCGGGTTGGCACGTCAGTACATCTTTTACGTAGCGTATTACTTTTCATCGTAGGCTCCTTGCTGGTGGTTCAGTGATTATTCTCTTTACTCACTTAAAAATAAACCTCAGCAGTAATTTTAATATTTATTTTGCGAGGCGGATTCCAGCGCAACGCAACAGATGAAATATTAACGTTAGTTGTAATAATCCTTTGCGCAGGGGTAATACTGCGCAAAGGTGATAAAGCTATTCATTCAAAATTTCTCAGGAATAAACCGGAAAGGAAAATGGGTCGGTTTCACTTTGCCAATTTTGCGTTTCGGTAAGGTAATGTGTTCCGTTGGCAGAGACTCGTAGGGGATCTGCGAAAGCAAATGGGTAATAATATTCAGGCGTACGCGTTTTTTATCTTCCGAACGGGCGACAAACCACGGCGCCCAGGCGGTATCGGTGGCGGCAAACATCGCATCGCGCGCTGTGGTGTAGTCATCCCAGCGGTTGAAGGATTTTATATCCATCGGCGATAGCTTCCAGATTTTGCGCCCATCATCGATACGGTCGCGCAGGCGCCGTTCTTGCTCCTGCGGCGTCACCTCCAGCCAGTATTTCAGTAAAATAATGCCGGAATCAACCATCCCTCTCTCCACCATTGGCGCGCCGTCGAGGAATTTTTGCACCTCCTCCTCGGTACAAAATCCCATCACCCGCTCAACGCCGGCCCGGTTGTACCAGCTGCGATCGAAAATCACTATCTCGCCGGCAGCGGGAAGATGTTTGATATAGCGCTGAAAATAGAGCTGGCTGCGTTCGCGCTCGGTTGGCGCGGGCAGGGCGACGACGCGGAAAACCCGCGGGCTGACGCGTTCGGTTATCGCTTTGATGGTGCCGCCTTTGCCGGCGCCATCGCGACCCTCGAAGACGATGCATACCTTAAGCCCTTTATGCACGACCCACCGCTGTAGCTTGACCAACTCGACGTGCAGTTTACGCAAGGCCTGCTGATATTCTTTCTCGCTTAACGGCTCCGTTTTGGCGGGTATGACGGGCGCAACGGCTTTCTTTTTGTTTCCCATGGCTGTCCTCATGCGTGGTGGCCTGAAAGGCAGGTCGCTGTTTAAAGTGTAATCAGAGCCAGGCAAAGCGGCGGAAAACTTCTCATCCAGTGGAGGGCGCAAGATAGCCATTAAGCGCATCAACTCACTGTTGCTTAATGAGGAATCGGGTAGGATAGTCTCGTCAATTTACTAAAATCATTCAGGGAGAGAGTATGTCGAATAAACTTCTGCAAGTGCACTTTGCTTTTAGCGGACCGTTTGGCGATGAAATGTCGACGCAATTAGCCGAACTCGCGCAATCTATTAACCAGGAGCCAGGTTTTATCTGGAAGATCTGGACGGAGAATCGCGCCACGCAGGAAGCCGGCGGCATATATCTGTTCGAAGATGAACAGAGCGCGCAGGCTTATGCGAAAAAACACGCCGCACGCCTGCGGCAATTTGGCGTGCAGGAGATGTTCTACAAGATTTTCGACGTCAATTTACCACTCAGCCAGATTAACCACGGGCCGCTCAATTAATATGAGACCGTGGTTACATATAGCGCTCAAACTGCCATGCCGCCACGGCTTCGAGGATAAACAGCCCGAATACCACAACACCCGCCACGCGATGGCGGGAATAAAATAGTATTGCCGCGACCACGGCTAACACCGGTAACGTAATGGGCCAGCAGGCGACAATAGTAATCCAGGCGATGATCAGATAATCCTTCATCATGGCGAATACTCCATGGTCAACGTTTATCGGCGCGAACAATGCGCCGGTATAAATCAGAATTCGACGACGCCGCCTTGTTCAATACGGTCAATATCATTGGTAACGGGGTTCACCTTTTCGTTGTAATAGGTGTAGGCGTTAACGTCGGGGGTCATCGTTAATTTTGGTTGTTCCGTTTTCGATTCAGGCGATTCTGTAGGTGGATTAGCGGCAAGGTCTGCCGGTTCCGGCGGCGTATAGTGTAACTGGTCGGCGAGACTGCCCGCCGCGAAGGCGCAGGCGTTAATAGAAAGCGAACTGAAGGCGATAATAATTAATTTTTTTAAAGTCATGATTTTCATCCATGAGACAAAACCCGCCACGGCGGCAGGTAAAAAAACAAGGCTTAAGATAATACGTAAAAGAAGTTAATGTTTCAAAGCGCAAACGCCATCTGGCAGCATAAAGTTGTTACTCCTCGGAAATTCTTTATGGTAGTTGCCTGTATTGCCGAGCATTCCCCATGCCCTTGTTATTAATTTCACATTAATGCAGCAAAATTTTCACTAGTTTTGATCATCTCCGCACTTTTGCACCAGCCCGGTGCGCAAGGTTGCTAAAGACGTTCTATGTTTAGCTCACTGTCGGTATGGACACCAGCGTTCCCGGCAGGCCACGTGACGGCAACAAACCTCCTGACCTGTAAAGACTGGCGCATCGCCGGGGTGGTACCGATTGCGGTCACGCTACGCGACTATTAGTAATCGATCTGGCGATACCTCTCTTCCTGGCGGGTTTTTTGCTTTATCTACCGAAGCCGCTACGGCTTATTCCAGCATTGGCACGTTACGCTGTAAGTGGTTTTTACTGCGCCAGTTTATGGCGTCTGTTCGATATCGCTGAGGACTATCCGAATGTCTTTAAAACTTAAAAAGTTGACTCTGCATTTTGCAATAGCAGGTTGTTTGAGCGCGGCATTTTATGCACAGGCGGATGTGAAGATTGGCGTGGCCGGCCCATTTACCGGGCCGAATGCGACCTATGGCGCCCAATACTGGAAAGGGGCATCGCAGGCGGCGGCGGATATTAATGCCGCCGGGGGAATTAAAGGCGAAAAAATTGTGCTGGTGCAGGGCGATGATGCCTGTGAACCCAAGCAGGCAGTGGCGGTGGCTAACCGCCTGGTTGATGATTCCGGCGTCTCGGCGGTGGTGGGGCATTTCTGCTCTTCCTCGACGATGCCCGCTTCCGAGGTCTATGACGAAGCCGGGATCCTGACCATCACACCGGGGTCCACCAATCCGCAGATCACCGAACGCGGAATGAAAGATATGTTCCGCATGTGCGGGCGCGATGACCAGCAAGGGGTGATTGCCGCCAACTACATGCTGGATGTGCTGAAGGCGAAGAAGATCGCCGTCATTCACGATAAAGATACCTACGGTCAGGGCTTAGCCGATGCGACGCGCGCGGCGCTCGCTAAACGCGGGACGAAAGAGGTGTTGTATGAAGGCTTATCCCGCGGGGAAAAAGATTTCAATGCCCTGGTAACCAAAATCGGCGCCCTGAAACCGGATGTGGTTTATTTTGGCGGCTGCCATCCGGAAGCCGGCCCGCTGGTGCGCCAGATGCGCGAGCAGGGCGTCCAGGCTAAGTTCTTCTCCGGCGACTGCGTGGTGACCGAAGAGTTGGTTACCGCCGCGGGCGGGCCGCAGTTTACTAATGGTGTGTTAATGACCTTCGGTAAGGATCCGCGCACCATTCCTGAAGGTAAAGCGGTGATCGACAAATTCCGCGCCAGCGGTTTTGAACCGGAGGGCTATACCCTTTACGCCTATGCGTCCATTCAGGCTATCGCCGCCGCCTATAACGCCGCCGGTACCGATAATGCCAAAGCCAGCGAATGGCTGAAAAACCACAGCGTCGATACCGTGATGGGGAAAAAGGCCTGGGATGGCAAAGGCGACCTGAAAGTATCGGATTACGTGGTTTATCAATGGGATGATAAAGGCAAATATCATCAGCTGTAACCCGGGATTGTAGTGCGCATAACGTCCTCATCAGAGGGGCGTCGTACCACCGTAAGCAGCAGACGTTAAGGCCTCTGCGTCTGCTGCACCTTGACTGGCAGGATGGTTCCTATGGCGGCATTCTTTCTGCAACAACTGATCAATGGCTTAACGCTTGGCGCGGTATATGGGCTTATCGCCATTGGCTACACCATGGTTTATGGCATCATTGGTATGATTAACTTCGCCCACGGCGAGGTATATATGGTCTCAGCCTACCTGTGCGCTATCGGGCTGGCGCTGCTGGCCTACTTCGGTATTCACTCTTTCCCGCTGCTTATTTTCGGCACGCTGGTGTTTACGATTATCGTCACCGGGGTGTACGGCTGGGCCATCGAACGCATTGCTTATCGGCCGCTACGTAACTCAACGCGTCTGGCGCCGCTGATTTCGGCTATTGGCATGTCGCTGATTTTACAAAACTACGTCCAACTGAGTCAGGGCCCAAATCAACAGGGGATCCCGACGTTGATGCACGGCGTACTGCGGCTTACGGTAGGAGATGGCGTGGTGCAAATCACCTGGACCAAAATCTTCATCCTGCTCGCCGCCTTCGTCGGCATGGTGGTACTGAGCTGGATAATCAACCACACGCAGCTCGGGCGCGTATGCCGCGCGACCCAGCAGGATCGGCGGATGGCGGCCATTCTCGGCATTAATACCGATCGGGTGATTTCGCTGGTATTTATGATTGGCGCCGCCATGGCGGGCCTCGCCGGGGTGCTGGTGACCATGAATTACGGCACGTTTGATTTTTATATTGGCTTTATTATCGGCATTAAGGCCTTCACCGCAGCGGTACTGGGTGGGATCGGATCGCTGCCGGGGGCGATGCTTGGCGGCCTGCTGTTGGGCGTTGCCGAGGCGCAGTTCGCCGGGTTAGTGAACTCGGATTATAAGGATGTCTTCTCGTTCGCATTGCTGGTGGCTATCCTGATTTTTCGTCCACAGGGGCTGTTAGGCCGTCCTGTTGTCGCCAAGGTCTAAGGGGGATATATGACCGATATTTCCCGTTTAGACGGCATCGACGTCAAGCGCAGCGTTATCGATAGCGTATTGGCCGGTTTATGCGCGCTGATAGTCTTTGGCCCGATCGTGGGGATCGTGCTGAAGGGGTACAGTTTTACGCTTTCCCCGCAGCGCGTCTTCGTGCTGGTGGCGGTGGTGATGGCGGGGCGTCTGTTGCTCAGCCTGCTTTTGCAAACCCCCGGCGGGAAGCGGTTTGTCGGACGTTTTGAAGGCAATGAGCAGGGGGTATTTGTCCGTCCCCCCGGCTATCGTAGTCGGCTGCGTTTTGTCCTGCCGCTGCTGGTGATTGCGGCTATCGCTTTCCCGTTAATGGCCAGTAAGTATCTGCTCACCGTGGCGATCCTCGGGCTCATCTACGTCCTGTTGGGGCTGGGATTAAACATCGTGGTGGGTCTCGCAGGGTTACTTGATTTGGGGTACGTCGCCTTCTACGCCATTGGCGCCTATGGTCTGGCGCTTGGCTATCAATATCTTGGCCTGGGGTTCTGGGCGATGCTGCCGCTGGGGGCGGTGATGGCGGCGCTGGCAGGGGCATTATTGGGTTTTCCGGTATTACGAATGCATGGCGACTACCTGGCTATTGTGACGCTGGGATTCGGCGAAATCATCCGCCTGGTGCTTAACAACTGGGTAAGTTTCACCGGCGGCCCCAACGGCGTTTCGGTGCCGTCGCCAACGCTCTTCGGCCTCGAGTTTGCCCGGCGAGCCAAAGAGGGCGGCACCCCGATTCATGAATTTCTGCATATCGCCTACAACCCCAACTTTAAATTTATTTTTATCTATGCCGTGTTATTTATCGTGGTACTGATGGTGCTGCTGATAAAACACCGCCTGACCCGAATGCCGATTGGCCGTGCCTGGGAGGCGCTGCGGGAAGATGAAATCGCCTGCCGGGCGATGGGGCTGAATCACGTACTGGTTAAGTTGTCCGCGTTTATGCTTGGCGCGTCGACGGCCGGCATCGCCGGGGTCTTTTTCGCCACTTATCAGGGATTCGTGAACCCGACCTCGTTCACCTTTTTCGAGTCGGCGCTGATTCTCGCTATCGTGGTATTAGGCGGCATGGGCTCGACATTAGGTGTGGTGCTGGCGGCTTTCGTGCTAACGGTCACGCCGGAGCTGCTGCGCGGCTTTGACGAATACCGGGTTTTGCTCTTTGGCGTGCTGATGGTCCTGATGATGATCTGGCGCCCGCGCGGGCTGGTGCGCACCGGGCGCACCGGAGTGGAAATCCGCAAAGGAGTCGCGCCATGAGCGATGCAATATTGCAGGTCGAGCATCTGATGATGCATTTTGGCGGGATTAAAGCGCTGAATGATGTCAACCTTGAGGTTGAACGCGGATCGATTACCGCCCTGATTGGCCCCAACGGCGCGGGGAAGACCACGGTGTTCAATTGCCTGACCGGGTTTTACCGCGCCAGCGGCGGCACCATTCGGCTTAATGCCCGGCAACGAATGACCGATGTGATTCAGGTTCTCGGGCAGAAACTGCATGCCGATGATTTTTTCCATCCCGCGCGCCTGGGACGGCGGATGTACTACAAAATGTTCGGCGGCGCGCATCTGGTCAACCGCGCCGGGCTGGCGCGTACCTTCCAGAATATCCGCCTGTTTCGCGAAATGACGGTGATTGAAAATCTGATGGTGGCCCAGCATATGCAGGTTAACCGCCATCTGATCGCCGGGATCCTGAATACCCGCGGCTATCGCCAGGCGGAGAACCGCGCAGTAGAGCGGGCCTTTTACTGGCTGGAAGTGGTGGAGATGGTTGATTGCGCCAATCGACTGGCGGGAACGCTCTCTTATGGTCAGCAGCGGCGGCTGGAGATCGCCCGCGCGATGTGTACCGGACCGGAAATACTGTGTCTTGACGAACCCGCGGCCGGGCTCAACCCGGCGGAAACGCGTGCCCTGAGCCGGATTATTCGTTTTCTGCGTGAACATCATGGCGTCAGCGTACTGTTGATAGAACACGATATGAGCATGGTGATGGAAATCTCCGATCGCGTGATCGTGCTCGACCACGGCGATGTTATTGCTCATGGCACCCCGGCCGAGATCCAGGCCAACCTGAGCGTTATCGCCGCATACCTGGGTACCGATGAACAGGAGATCGCCTGATGAGCCAACCGTTGCTGGAATTTCGCGAGGTGAACGTCTTTTACGGGCAAATCCAGGCGCTGAAGTCGGTATCGCTAACGGTCAATGAAGGCGAAACGGTGGCGTTAATCGGCGCCAACGGCGCCGGAAAATCCACCCTGCTGATGTCGATTTTCGGCCAGCCGCGGATTACCGATGGCAGTATTATCTATCGCGGACATGATATCAGCCGCCAGTCGACGCACTATATCGCCACCAACGGTATTGCTCAGGCGCCGGAAGGACGGCGTATTTTTGCCGATATGACGGTGGAAGAAAACCTGCTGATGGGCACTATTCCCATAGGTAATCGTTATCAGAATGAAGATAAAGCGCGGATGTATCAGCTGTTTCCACGGCTGGAAGAGCGTCGCGCGCAGCGGGCGATGACGCTCTCCGGCGGCGAGCAGCAAATGCTGGCAATCGCCCGCGCGCTGATGAGCCGGCCAAAGCTATTGCTATTAGACGAACCGAGCCTGGGTCTGGCGCCGCTGGTGGTGAAGCAGATCTTCAGCGTTTTGCGCGAGTTGACGGCCCAGGGCATGACGCTGCTGCTGGTGGAGCAAAATGCGCACCACGCGCTGAAACTGGCTAACCGCGCGTATGTGCTGGTCAACGGCGAAATACGTCTGAGCGGTAGCGGCGCAGAGTTGCTGGATAACCCGGAGGTGAGAAATGCTTACCTGGGGATCAGTTAAGTTTTCGTCGGTCTTAAGTGGGAGAAAACAGGGTGTGAAATCGGTTACACTAGCGTCGTGAACGCACATTAAAGTGACCGAATAGATGAAGAAAACGATTTTTTCCTTAGCGCTGGGAACCTTTGGCCTCGGAATGGCGGAGTTCGGCATCATGGGGGTATTGCCGGAAATCGCCCATGATGTCGGCATTACCATCCCCGCGGCCGGCAACATGATCTCGTGGTACGCCTTTGGCGTGGTGTTTGGCGCGCCTGTCATGGCGTTGTTTTCCAGCCGTTTTTCGCTGAAATCAGTGATGCTGTTTCTGGTGGCGCTGTGTGTGGCAGGCAACGCGTTGTTTACCTTCTCCTCAAGTTATCCCATGCTGGCGCTCGGGCGCTTTATTTCCGGTTTTCCTCACGGCGCTTATTTTGGCGTCGGAGCGATTATCTTGTCGAAAATCGCCTCGCCGGGCAGGGTTACCGCGGCGGTCGCCGGGATGATAGCGGGTATGACGGTGGCAAACCTGCTTGGCGTACCGGCGGGCACCTGGCTTGGCCATCAGTTCAACTGGCGTTATACCTTCACGGCCATCGCGCTATTTGATGTGCTGGTGCTTTTGGCGATACTGCGCTGGGTGCCAACGCTGTATGACAAATCAACCACCCGGCTCAGTGAACAATTCCATTTCCTTAAATCCCCGGCGCCATGGTTTATTTTCGCCGCCACGATGTTCGGCAATGCCGGCGTTTTTGCCTGGTTTAGCTATATCAAGCCCTTCATGATAAATGTCTCCGGCTTTAGCGAGGCGGCGATGATGTTCATTATGATGCTGGTGGGATTGGGGATGGTTTTAGGTAATCTCTTTAGCGGCAGGATCTCTGGGCGTTACAGTCCGCTGCGTATTGCGGCGATGACCAACGGCGTCATTGTTGCGGTGTTACTGCTCATCTTTGCCTTTGGCATACAGCCGCTGGCTTCGCTGGTGCTGGCGTTTATCTGCTGCGCCGGGCTTTTCGCGCTCGCCGCGCCGCTGCAAATATTACTGTTACAAAATGCCAGAGGCGGCGAAATGCTCGGGGCGGCGGGCGGTCAGATAGCGTTTAACCTCGGCAGCGCGATTGGCGCCTACTGCGGCGGGATGATGATTACCTTTGGCGCGGGTTGGCGTTCGGTCGCGCTGCCGGCGGCAGCGCTGTCGTTCCTGGCGATGAGCTCGTTGCTGCTGTATGCGCGATACCAGCGGCGGGTAACGCGTCATCGCGTTACCCAGGCAGAGCAGGCCTGATTAATTTCGCCACGGTTCGCCAAGGGTTAGCATCAGGCGGTTAGCCCAGGCGAAGAATGCCGTCGATTGCAGCAGGTCCAGCTGTTCGACGATATCCAGACCCTGCTGCTCCAGCGCGCTGAGATGCGCTGGGGTTATCGCGGGCGGGGTGACGGAAAGCGCGGCGGCGGCGTCAATCTCCGCCTGCCAGCGCGGCCCTTGGCCATCGCTGAGATTCTCCCCAGGCGTTACCGCCAGCAGGGTCTCCACCGCTCGCTCATCTTTGGACAACTGCGCCGCCTTGCGCGCGTGTACCGACGCGCAGTAGATGCAGCCGTTGATTTTACTCGCCACCGTGGCCGCCAGTTCACGCTCGGCGCGCGGCAGGCCGCCCGGCGTATAGAAAATCCCTTTATCGGTCAGCGTGCGCTGTTCAAGCACCGGCTGATTGCGCGCCAGTAAGCGAAAGTAGGGGGAATCACTGTGGCCGAACTGCGCCAGCAGCGCCTGCTCGGCGGCGTTAAATTCAGCGAGAGGCTTATCGGCAATCCACGGTTCCCAGTGTAATTCATCACGAGTAAACGCCACCGGCGCAGGTTTACCGCTAGCCGTCCGGGGATGAGTGTGCCAGTAGCCGGCAACCACCGGGGTCTCAGCTGCGGAAATTGGTTTGCCATTTAACAATCGTAATCCGCTCAGCAATCGGCTTTGAAAACTGACAAACGCAACAAGCTGCGCCAGCGTCACAATACCTCGCAGGCTCCAGCCCGCGTCGCTCAGCGTTTGCAGCGTCGCGGGCGTCGCTTCCACCGGGGTGAAGGTCAACAGGCGGGCAAACCCCAGCGCAGCGGCAAGCCGTGGGGTTGTCGGGTCGGCAATACCGAAACCGGCGTAATGCGCCGCCAGCGCGTCTGCCTGATGAAGTCTGGCCACTTTTGCGGCGACGGCGAACCGTTCTTCGAGCGGAAAATCCTCATCCTGTTGGCTAAATAGCACCTCGTAACTTCCCTGGGCGTGGCGGGTCGCAGCCTCGCGCAAAGCGCGGGCCTTGCCCAGCGCTGAATCGGCGGCGATCTCCGCCAGTTCAGCCAAAATATCCTGACTTAAGCTCATAGCGACTCCTTATCTGAATTGCGGGGCAATGTGTTTAGCGATGAGTTCGATAGAACGCAGCGTGTCCTGATGCGATGGCTCCACCGAATGGACCTGAAACGAAATGTCAGTCACCCGGGCTAGCACGCTGTCTTTAGCCAGCGATGCAAGCACATGTGGCACATCGCCAATGTGGGCATCCAACTGGCGAGCGTAATCCGTGACGGTGTCACCAATAATCTCATGGCCGGCGGCGCGATGGGCTGCCGCCTGTTTACTTAATCCCGGCTCTGCGGCCTGTAGCGCGTACCCCTGACTGTCGGCAATAAACGCGGTGCGGGAAGCCAGAATTCTCGGCGCCACGCCGGCTGGCAGCGCGGCGAGGTAGGCGTCGATAATCGGGTTCTGAATCGCATCCAGCGGCAGCTCGCTTTGACCTGGCGGACGCGGCTGTGTGCGCGATAGCATCAACCCGTGGCCGGATTTCGCGGCCCGAATAGCGCCTTCAATCGAAAAGGTGGCGATCCAAATCCGTTTTGCCAGCTGCGGCGCGGGCGGATATAGATGATTGTCAGGATGAGCCAACGTATCGCCGCGCCAGGCGCTTTCAATCAAATGCAGATGATCGGCAAAGACCGTGCCGCGCTGTTCGCAGGCCAGGCCAAAGGAGAGAAAAGAGGTTGGCGTCCCGCCGGAACCAAAACCCACTTCCAGGCGACCCTCTGCGAGTAAATCCAGTACTGCCGCATCTTCCGCGACACGCAGCGGGTTCTCCATCGGCAGCGTAATGATGGCGGTACCGAGACGGATCCGTTGCGTATGGGCCGCCGCGTAGGCAAGAAACACCAGCGGCGACGGTAAACCGCCTTCATTTTCATGAAAATGGTGTTGCGCCACCCAGGCGCTATCAAAGCCCAGCCGTTCCGCGTGGCGGATCTGCTCCGTCGCCAGTCGATAGCGCTCTTGCGGCGTGGCGTGGTCGAGTAAGCGGGTAAAAAACCCCAGGCGTTTAGGCGTCATGCAACCTCCGTGCTCGGTGCGTGATAATGAGGAATGGCGGCGAGCAGCTCGCGGGTATAGTCGTGCTGCGGCGCGGCGAACAACTGTTTAACCTCGCCCTGTTCGATGACTTGCCCGGTGCGTAGCACCGTCACGCTATGGGCGATGCGGCGTACCGTCGCCAGATCGTGGGTGATAAACAGATAGCTCAACCCGAGCTGTTGCTGTAATTGCAGCAACAGGGCGAGAATTTGCGCCTGCACCGTGACATCCAGCGCTGAGGTGGCCTCATCGAGCACCAGAATCGTGGGGTCGAGGATCAATGCCCTGGCGATAGCGATCCGCTGTCGCTGGCCGCCGGAGAGCTCACGAGCGGTTCGGTAGAGTAGCTCCGGCGCCAGCGCGACGCGGGCGGCGACAGACTCTACCCGTTGACGGCGAGCTTCTTTGGACAGGCGCTGAAAATTCTTCAGCGGCTCTTCGATAATGTCGAACAGGGTTTGGCGAGGGTCGAGTGAGGCGAAAGGGTTTTGATAAACAAACTGAATTTTGCGCCGCAGTTGGCGCTGGGCCTCGCGGCTCAATTGTCCGCTGACAATACCGTCGATGGTCACCTGTCCGCTATCGGCCTGCTCAAAACCCAGCAAGATACGGGCGAGGGTGGTTTTTCCTGAACCCGATTCGCCGACCAGCGCATGGGTACTGCCACGCGGTAAAATAAAGCTTACGTTATCCAGCGCCTGGAGATGGCTGCCCCCTAACGCAAAGCGTTTGCTCACGCCTTCAACCCGAATTGCCGGCGTAACAAACGGGCGAATCGTGGTGGTTAAGTGCAGGTTCTGTCCCTGCAGATCGCACAGCAACTGGCGGGTATAGCCGTGCTGCGGGGTGCGAATAACATCACCCGTATTGCCCTGTTCCTGAATTTCACCGTGACGAAAAACCACCAGCCGGTCGGCACGCTGCGCCGCCAGCGCGAGGTCATGGGTGACAAATAGCACCGCGGTGCCGGATTCACGGCGCAAATGATCGAGCAGATCGAGGATTCTTTTTTGGACCGTCACGTCGAGCGCGCTGGTCGGCTCATCGGCAATAATCAAATCCGGCTTCAGGGCGATGGCAATGGCGATCAGCACCCGCTGCTTCATACCGCCGGAGAGCTGGTGCGGATACTGCTCGAAACGCTGCTCTGGATGGCTTAAGCCGACTTTTTCCAGCAGGGCGATAACCTGCTGTCGACGCTCGGTTTTACTGCTTTTTTGATGCCGGCGGAGTATTTCGCCGACCTGCGCGCCAATGGTTTGCACCGGGTTCAGCGAGTTGCCGGGATCCTGCGGCACCAGGCTGATTCTGGCCCCTCGCAGGTTATCCAGCCGTTTGCCTGACCAGCGGCTAATCTCTTCACCGTTGAGACGAACCGTCCCGGCATCGAGGCGGGCGTTTTCCGCCAGCAGACCGATAATCGCCTGGGCGGTGGTGGTTTTTCCCGAACCGGATTCGCCGACGAACGCCAGCATCTCGCCGCGTTTAATCGTAAAACTGACCCGGTGAACCACTTCGCGCCACAACCCGCCAGAGCGGTAGCTGATGGTGAGGTTTTCTACGCTAAGCACGTTCATCGGCGCTCCCTGTTGAGTTGTTGGCTGATACGATTGGCTGCCAGTACCACGGCAATGACCGCGATCCCGGGGAAAGTGGTGAGCCACCAGGCGGTGGAAAGATAGTTGCGCCCCTCGGCGATAAGTAATCCCCATTCCGGCACCGGCGGCGGAGTGCCGTAGCCGAGAAAACTCAGGGTTGAGAGGGCGAGAATAGCCTGGCCAAATTGAAGGGTGGCGAAAGCCAGCACCGGCGAAAGCGCGTTAGGCAGAATATGCCGCCAGAACACGGCCAAAAAGGTTCCCCCGCTACCATAGGCTGCTTCGACATAGTCGCTGTGACGAATGCGCACGACTTCGGCGCGCGACAGTCGAGCGAAACTGGCGATCGCGGCAACGCCGACCGCCATGGCGGCGTTCAGAGTGCCAAAACCAAGCAGTATGATTACCGTTAGCGAAAGCAGGAGCGAAGGAATCGCCAGCAGAATATCGACAATCCGCATGACGACCGCTTCGACCCGCCCGCCCAGCGCGCCGGCAACGGTGCCCAACGCCGTACCGACAACCAGGCCCATGGCGACGGCGGCCAGGGCCGCGGAAAGCGAATGCCCTGCGCCGTAGACGATGCGGCTCCACACATCGCGACCGAGTTGGTCGGTACCTAACCAGTGTCCCGCCTGCGGCGCCAGACGTTGGGCGCCAGCGATGCCGTCGAGTGGATTAAATTCGGTGAACCAATGCGGCGCGAAAGCCATTAGCACCGCAACCGTCATTACCAACCATGCCAGCCACAGCCCCGGCTGCAAGGAAAAACGGCGCCAGTTGACCGGACGGCGTCGCACCGCCGAGGCGTAATCGACCAGACTCATAGCGCACCTCCGCGCAGGGGTTTTAAGCGCGGGTCGAGCATCGGCATCAGCAGATCGACCAGCAGATTGATGACGACGAAGCCCAGCGCTGAAATCATCACCACGGCCTGAAGAATGGCAATATCCTGATTATTCACCGCCTGCTGCGTCAGTTGGCCGAGCCCGCTGCGGCCAAAAACGGTTTCGGTAATTAAGGCCCCGGCGATCAGTTCTCCCAACAGCAGGCCGGCAATGTTTAATGTCGGTAACAGAGCATTGCCGGTGACATGCCGCCATAACACCCGTGTTTCGCTCATTCCCTTGGCGCGAGCAACGGCGACGAAGGGTTGTGCGGCGATGTGATCCATGGTGCGTAACAGAATTTGCGCCAGCGGCGCGGAAATCGGTATCGCCACCGCGATAACCGGCAGCACCAGGCCTTGCAGAGGTCCGGGATTGATAACCGGGACCCAATGCAATTGGAATGAAAAGATCTGGATTAAGGCGATGCCGAGCCAGAAGGTCGGCAGTGAGATAAACAGCACCGGCAGCGACTGTAGCAGATTGCTGATACCGCGTAGCCACGGCAAACGCGAAGCGGTAGCGATCGCAAAGGCCAGCAGAACCGCCAGCACGAAGGCCGGCAACGCCAGCGCCAGCGTGTCGGGTAAATTGCTGGCAATCAGGGAACTGACAGGCAGTCCCGCCTGCAGTGAATAGCCGAAATCCCCCTGCAGCATGGCTAACAAGGTGTGGAAATATTGCTGCCACAGCGGGCTGTCAGCACCGTAGACCACACGCATTTCGGCGATCTGTTGCGGGCTCAGCCCCAGATCGGGGTTCTGAAACTTAATCAAAATCGCGTCGCCGGGCAGTACCTGCAGCAGAAAAAAGGTCAGGGTGAAGGCCGCCCACAGTACCAGCACGCCTTGTGCCAACCGTCGCCAAAGATAGTGGCTCATGGCGCCCCCTTATTGTTTATCCAGCCATGCGCCGTAAAACGACGGACGTCCCACGGCTTCAAAACGTACGCCTTTTACCCATGGCGCGCCGGCAAAGACCTGCGGTTCTTCAAAGATGGGAATGACGTAGGCGTTGTCCAGCAGATAACGCTGCGCATCGCCAGTTAACTGCAGACGCTTTTGCGCATCCACTTCGGCAGAGATTGCGGTTAACAGGGCGTTGAGCTTATCGTCACGGAAGGTTTTAACTTTGTCGCTCGAACCGCCCTGTTGCAGTAGGGCATCGCGGTTGGCGGGGAAGAACATACTCTTCACCACATCCGGGTCGGCGCGGCCGACTTCAGAGACGGTTAATGGCGTTTTCAGCGGGTCGAGATTATCCAGTACCCGGCTGCCGGCGTCGCCGGCTTTCACGCTTAAGGCCACGCCAACCTGACGCCACTGCTGCGCAACCAGCTGTAGCACCTCTTTGTTTTGCGGCTGCGGCAGGGATTCATAGACCGTGAGCGCCAGCCGCTGTCCCGCTTTTTGTCGGATACCATCCGCGCCCGCTGTCCAGCCCGCCTCATCCAGCAGCTGTTTAGCTTTCTGCTGATCGAAGGCCAGTTTGTCGCTTAAATCGACGTATCCCGCCGCGGTGCGGGCGATAACGGAACTTGCCTGCGGATAGTTTGGCGAGAAAAGGGTCTCAACAACCTGTTTGGCGTTGGTAGCATGCAGTAGCGCCTGGCGTACCCGCAGGTCGGCAACCAGCGGGTTATCCGGACGGAAGCTCAGGCTATCGTTTACGCCGCGCGTCGGCGCGGCGTAAATATTAAAGCCCTGGTCGGTTGCCTGTTTTTCATCATAGGCTTGCACCTGGCGAATAAACCCGGCCTGTCCCGCCAGTAGCGCGCCAATACGTACGCTATCTTCCGGCGTTACGATATAGGTAATGCCGTCGAGGTTCGCCGGGCCTTGCTGAGCAAGATTTTTCGGCCCCCATTGATAATCTTTCCGCGCCACCAGCGTTAATTCGCGTCCGGGTTTTTCATCTTTTACCGTAAAGGGGCCGGAACCGATGATATGGCGGGCATCGCCCAGCGCCTCAAAGCTCCGCGCCAGAGTGCTGAGGGAAACCAGCCCGGAGCCAATCGTTGCGGTACCTTGCAGGAATCCCGGGGAGGGCTTTTTGAAGTAGAATTTGACGGTCAACGGATCGATGACTTCACTACGATCGTAATTGTTGATCACTTCGGAAACCGGCAGACGTAGGGCTTTATTGCCCAAACCGTAGGTATCAAAGTTCTTTGCGACCGCATTGGCATCGAGTGGGGTACCGTCAGAGAAGGTGACGCCAGGCCGCAGCTTAAAGGTATATTCGGTCTTCTCGTCGTTGCTACTCCAGCTTTCGGCGATCCACGGCTCGATAGCTAGCGTTTCCGGGTTTTGCCAGGTTAGCTTGTCGGTTATCTGATTGAGGATCCCGCCGTTAGGGTAAAAACCGCCGGCCGGCGGATAGAGATTAGTATGCGGCTGTTGTTCCAGATAAATTAAGGTGCCGCCTTTGATCGGCGTTTGCGCCGCCGAAACCGAAAACGCGCCTGCAATAAAAAGGGCGGCAAGCGTAGGCAGGCGAAAGCGATTTTGCATGGTGAATTCCTTTGTTATCTATTGTCTTGCCATCATCGGGCGCGACGGAATACAAAGGAACCAACGATTTGCGCTAAGCATTTGCGAAATCTGACTATTCCCATCATGCGGGAATAGTCAGCAGGTTAGGCTCTTTCGTCTGGCAGAGTCAGACAGAATTAACGGCGGAAATCGATAACCATGCGGCCGCGGATTTGACCCTGTTCCATCTCCTTAAAGATGGCGTTGATATCGCCGAGCGGGCGCAGAGTGACTTTCGGCACCACTTTGCCTTCGGCGGCAAACTGGAAGGCTTCAATCAGATCCTGACGGGTACCTACCAGCGAACCTACTACTTCAATCCCGTCCAGCACCAGACGCGGAATATCGAGGCTCATCGCTTCCGGCGGTAGGCCAACCGCGACGACGCGGCCACCGGCGCGAACCGCATCCACGGCAGAGTTAAATGCCGCTTTAGCAACGGCGGTAACCACGGCCGCGTGGGCGCCGCCGGTTTTCTCCTGAATGATTTTGGCGGCGTCTTCGTTGCGGGAATTTACCGTCAGGTCGGCGCCCATCGAGGCGGCAAGCTCCAGCTGCCCGTCGTTGACGTCAACGGCGATCACTTTGGCATTAAAGACGTTTTTGGCATATTGCAGCGCCAGGTTACCCAGGCCGCCGAGGCCATAAATGGCAATCCACTGGCCGGGCTTGATGTGTGAGACCTTCACCGCTTTATAGGTGGTGACGCCGGCGCAGGTGATGCTGCTGGCGGCGGCGGAATCCAGTCCATCCGGCACTTTGACCGCGTAATCGGCGGTGACGATACACTCTTCGGCCATCCCGCCATCGACGGTATAACCGGCATTTTTCACCGAGCGGCACAGGGTTTCGTTGCCGCTGTTACAGTATTCGCAGTGGCCGCAACCTTCAAAGAACCACGCCACGCTGGCGCGATCGCCCGGCTTCAGCGACGTCACGCCAGGGCCGACTTTTTCCACGATGCCGATGCCCTCATGGCCGAGAATGACGCCGGTTTTATCGCCGAAATCGCCGTTTTTCACGTGCAGGTCAGTGTGGCAGACCCCGCAGCATTCCATTTTCAGCAGCGCTTCGCCATGCTCCAGCGGGCGTAACTTTTTATCGGTTACATCAATCTGGTGGTCGTGGGTGACTACAGCAGCTTTCATGCGTTTCTCCTTGTTAATGATACGAAGGTGCTAACAGCGAAAATAATACTCATTAAGGATTAGATCTTATGTCGCTAATTACAAGCGGTATGGTTGGGAATGGGGGGATTTGCCGCATATTTGGCACAATATTCATCCGTTTATACCAATTTTAGGGGGCGCAACCCGAAAGGAGCTGAGTATGCCAGGGCCATTGACAGAGCGTGTTGATAATGGTTGTATTATGCAACCACCTTTCGCGGATATTACCATGCCTGACACTTTACTTATCAATCAAATTCGTTCCGCATCACGATTGATGGTGCGCGAGCTCGGCTTTATGAACAGCACGCTGGCGGCGACCGACTATTCACCTTCAGCGGTGCATGCGCTGCTGGAGATTTCTACTCATGGCGCGATGACCGCCGCGCAACTGGTGCAGGTATTGGGGCTGGACAAATCGAGCGTCAGCCGAATGTTATCGCGCCTGCAGACCGCTAACGAGATAGAGGAAAATGGTTGTGTTGATGACGGGCGTTTTAAACAACTCTCATTGACAACCAAAGGGCAGGCGACGGTCGCCCGCATTCATGAGTACGGCGCCATGCGGGTGATTGAGGCGCTGGCGCATTTGGATAGCGCACAGCAGCAGATCGTTGCCGAAGGGTTGACGGCCTATTCGTGGGCGCTTGAGCGCTGTCGTCAGCAGCCGGTCACGAGCAGACCAAACGACATCACGATAGTAACCGGCTATCAGCCGGGAATGATTGGCCGCATTGCGCAAATGCACGGTGAGTATTACGCCCGTCATTACGGCTTCGGGCATTTTTTTGAAGGTAAAGTCGCCAGCGGTCTGGCTGAATTTTCTGGCAGGCTGAACAATCAACGTAACCAGATTTGGTTGGCGGTCAAAAATGGCGTCATCGTCGGCTCTGTCGCCATTGATGGCGAAGACCTCGGGAATAATGAAGCGCATCTACGTTGGTTTATTCTCGGCGATGGCTGTCGGGGCAGCGGCGTGGGGCGCCGCTTGCTGACTGAAGCTATCAACTTTTGTGATAATCAGCGCTTCGATGCGGTTCAGCTATGGACGTTTAGCGGCTTGCAGGCGGCGCGTAAATTATATGAATCCTTTGGGTTTACGCTGAGTAAAGAGTGGCAGGGCGATCAATGGGGGAAGACCATGCTTGAGCAGCAGTTTACCCGCCGCTAAAGCTGTTATGCCACCGGGGCGCTGACGCTCCGGTGGCATAGGCATTTAACTCAGATGGGTATTTATCTCCTCAATCTCCTGACGCCACAGCGCCTGTAGCTGCGGCTTCTGATGCTTCGGCTTACGCTGCAGATCGTCCGCCAATAGCTGTTCCAGCATCACCAGACGTTCCAGCAAATCCTCTTGCAAGTCGTCGACGGGCGGCGACTGCGGCGGCGTTTGCGTCGCCGGGCTCTGAAGGCGCTCGTTGCCGCGCAGACGGGCGTACACCTCGTCGACGTCGTGCCACTCGCTTAACCCGTTTTCATCAATTAACCAGAAGCGGTTACAGATCTGGCTGATGAGCTGTCGATCGTGGCTAACCAGCAGCAGGCCCCCGGGATACTCCCGCAACGTCGCCGCCAGCGCCTCTTTTCCCTCCATATCCAGATGGTTGGTGGGTTCATCGAGCAGCAGCAGGCTATAGCTCGCCAGCGACAGGCCGACAAACAGCAGCCGTGAACGTTCGCCGCCGCTGAGGGTGCTGACCTTCTGCCCGTGTCGCGCCCAGCCGAAGCCGGCGGAAATCAGCGCCCGCTTGCGCGTTTCCGGCGAAGGCTCAAAGGGCTCCAGCGCCTCCAGCAGGCTGGCCTCATCCGCCAGTTGATGCAGGGTTTGATCGTAATAACCCGGATGTAGTCGAGGATGTAAACGCAGCCCGGCTTCGCTAGCGGGTTGCTGCATTTGCCGCCATAACAGGCGCAGCAGCGACGATTTCCCACCGCCGTTGCGCCCCATTATCGCTACCCGGTCGCCGCTTTGCAGCCGCGCCAGACCGGTGGTGAACAGGGCGGGGAGACCGGGCGCCGGCGGCACGGGGAGATTTTCCATCTCCAGCAGACGGTCGGCGCGAACGGCGTCGCCATGCACCTCCAGACGCCACGGCGTGCCGGCGGTGAGTTCCGTCTGGCTATCCTTCAGGCGTGAAACCTGCTTTTCCATCTGCTTGGCTTTACGCGCCAGATCTTCGTTATCGTAAACCCGACCCCAGATGGCCAGCCGTTTGGCGCTGGCAGCGACGCGGTCGATCTCCTTTTGTTCCGCTTTGTGGCGCAGAGCATCGCTTGCATCTTGCTCCTGCAGCGCCTGACGGGCGGCGCTGCAGGGTAGTGAGAAAGCGTGCAGCGTGTTATCACGTAAAATCCAACTGGTATTAGTTACAGCATCCAGTAAGAGGTTATCGTGCGACACCACCACGAAGCTCCCCTGCCAGGTTTGCAAGAAGCTTTCCAGCCACAGCAGGGTCGGCAGATCGAGATGGTTGCCTGGCTCATCCAGCAACAGCAAATCGGGTTGTTGGATCAACGCGCGGGCGAGCAACAGACGAGTATGTTGTCCGCCGCTCAGGGTGGCGGCTTGCTGTTGGGTCTGTTGAACGGTAAAACCCATTTCAGCGAGCAGTCGCTCCGCTTGCCAGCGCAGCGAATCCCGTTCGCCAGGCGCCAGTTTTTCCAGTACCACCTGCAATAGCGGTTGGCTGAGTAGGGCGTCAGGCAGATGTTGTTCCACGCGCGCCAGCAGGCAGTGATTAGCCCGCGATACGCTGCCAGAATTCGGCGTGAGAGTGCCGTCCAGCACCTGCAATAGCGTGCTTTTCCCGCAACCGTTATAGCCAATCAGGCCAATGCGATCGCCTTTTTTCAGGGTAAAGGAGAGGTCGTTGAAAAGTGGGCCAAAGGCCGTATCAACGTGGAGAGATTGTGCGCTTAAAAGTGTGCTCATTGTGAACTTACTCAAGAGTTACAGGCATGAGAATGCCTCGTCAAACATCGCTGACGATAACCCGGTAAGCCCGAGGAAGGGATTTAGTCGTTGGCTTCTTCGCTCAAGCTAAAGTTATCGCAGCACGATACCGATAACGCTTGAGCTGGTGCGATCGCCAAATGTATGTGAAACATTAAACAGTTCACAGTACAGCATGGGGATCCTCCTTATTTTTTCAGTAGGTTGATGGATGCAGGGAGTGTAGTGGCTAAATTGTCTTTTGACCAGATACCAGCATTGAGGATCGCGCCGCCGGTTTTATCGGCGGCGGGTATGACGATTAGGCCGGAGCCACGGTGAGTAATAGGTTGGCAAAACGACGCTGTTCGCCGGAAGCGATGACCAGTTGGGTCAACGACAGCCGGGATTTTGCGTAGAAAGCTTCGCGTTCGACATAATCAAGCGGGCAGTTTGTCGGTAGAAGCTCCCGGTATTCACTGGCAATGGTGTTAGTGAATTCCGCTGGTGATGCCATCAGCGTCGCGTGTTCGACATTAACGCAGGTAAGCAGTTTTTCGACGATATAAGTTGCCGGTACCATGCCTGACGCGAGGTTGAGCTGAATCAACGTGGCATCGGCATTGGCATTAACGCGACAGGCAAAATTGCTATCCGCGATGAGAATTTGTGATTTATGGCCGCAGCACGCCAGAGCAGCCAGCAGTTGTGGATGGATAATTTCGAATTTGATCATCAGGTACTCCCTGGCGGGCGGCGATTTCTGGCCGCCCGGTTTGCATTACATGCGATAAATTCCGCCGTTAATATCGATAGTGGCGCCGGAGATAAATCCGTCATACTCGCCGGCAAGGAAAGTGATGGCGCGGGCGACGTCATCGGGCGTTCCCGCGCGCTGAAGCGGAATTTGCCGGATGGTTTCGTCAGCCGAAGCCTGTGTGGTGTGGCGGTTATGAAAACGGGTGCCGAGAATAAGCCCCGGCGCAACCGCATTGACGCGCACGCCGTGCTCGCCCAACTCTGCCGCCAGCGAGCGTGTCCAGGTCAGAATTGCCCCTTTTGTGGTTGAATAGGCGAGAGAACCGGCATGCCCCCCGGAGCGCCCCGCCAGCGAGGCGAGGTTAATGATGCTGGCGCCATCCGTTGCCGATTTAAGCCAGGGAAGCGCCGCCTGGGTGACGTTAAGCATGGTGGTCATATTGACGTCTAACACCGTTTGCCAGAACTGACGGTCAATTTCGCCAAGCCACTTACGCCCGACGATACCGCCGACGTTATTCACCAGGATATCGATACCGCCGAGGAATTCCGCGGCGGCCTGCACGCAGGCGGTCGCGTCCTCAGTGTCAATCAAGTCCGCATAGCGCCAGGCCGCTTTTTGCCCTCGCGCGCTGGCGATAGCCGCCAACTTTTGCGGGCCTTCTTCACCGCTGTGATAGTGCAAAAAGACATCGCATCCCGCCAGAATCAGTTTTTCCGCCGTAGCCCAGCCGATACCTTGTTCAGAGCCGGTGATAAATGCTTTTTTTCCAATAAGAGTTCCCATGATGTTTCCTTAAATTTTCAGGATTGAATGACGCCTTCGCGCTGTCTGGCGCAGTAGAAAATGCAAATCAGGCCGGTGATCAGCAGGCACATGGCGAGGAATATCAGGCCCGGCGTGCTGCTGTGGCTGAAGTCGTTAAGGAGGCCGACCACGTAAGGGGCGACGAAGCCGCCCAGATTGCCGATGCAGCTCACCACGGCGAGACCCGCGGCCGTCGCTGCGCCTGCCGAGACGTTGGCAGGCATCGATAAGAAACACGGTACCGCGGTATAGATACCAATGGCGGCAATGGTCAGGAATGAGAGTGAAATCGCGACGTTGAACTTAAAGAACACCACCGCACCGGCGAGCCCTAATGCGGCGACGACCATACTGATACCGGCAAAAACGGCGATTTTGCGTGTTTTACTGGCCAGCATACTCCATGGATAAACCAGTAGCGCCGCCAGGCCGTAGGGGATAAGGGCAATCAGGCTTACGCGAAGAATATCATCGCCGGAAATAGCGGTAATAATCGACGGTAGCCACATCCCGAAGCCGTAAATCCCACAAACCATCCCGAAATTCAGCAGCGCATAAAGCAGGTATTTGGGATTTTTAATACCGCTGGCGAACTCAGCCAGCGAGACTTTACTCCCTGATTTTGAACGGTTCGTACTACTCATTAACCACGCCTTTTCTTCAGCGTTGAGATAGCCGACTTCTTGCGGTGAATTCTTAATAATAAAAGGGATGAACAGGCCGATAACGATCGGCGGAATACCTTCGAGGATAAATAACCACTGCCAGGATTCAAGGCCAAACCAGCCGTTATCGATATGCAAAATTAAGCCTGAAATCGGTGAACCCACGGCGTTGGATAGCGGCTGGACAATAATGAACATGCCGAGAATTTTGGTCCGCCAGGCTGGCGGAAAAAAGATCGTGAAGTAGTACACCACTGAAGGGAAGAAACCGGCTTCGCACACGCCGAGCATAAAACGACAGATATAGAGTTCGGTCGGCGTTCTGACGAACCCCATCAAAGTGGCAAATACTCCCCAGGTGATCAGAATACGCGCGAACCACAGCCGCGGACCGAACTTAATCGTGCCGGCGTTGCTGGGAATTTCAAACATAAAATAACCGATGAAAAATATTCCCGAAGCAAAGCCAAAGGCGGTGGCCGTCAGGCCGAGACTATCCTCTAAGGCCATTGCGGCGTAGGCCATATTATTACGGTCAAGAAAAGCCAGAAAATAAAGCAATATCATTAATGGAACAATATGCCATGTCAATTTCTTAATGGCGCTCTTTTCTATATCTTGCGCAGATTGTAGGTTCATCATTATTTCCGGTTATACTCGTTAAAGTACAAAAGAATGGGATGGAAATCCCGACATTAATATGCGTTTTGAATGTAATAGGGTGCAGGCCTCCCTGCAGATAATAACTATTATCTGCACCATGCTATTTATTTATAAAAACAACTAGGGTTGCTTTATTTTTACCGACTGACGCTGAATGACTTCCGGTGCAAAGATAAATTCGTCGGTTTGTAAGCCCGGCTCAGCAATTCTCTGGACGAGCCGCTCAACCATCATCGACGCCATTGCCGAAAGCGGGGCCATTACCGAGGTGAGGCCCGGTGACGATAACGCCGACAGGGAGATGTTATCGATGCCAATTACCGAAATATCTTCCGCTATTTTCAGGCCCTGCGCGCGTAGCCCAACCATCAGGCCGATGGCTAAAGCATCGTTAATCGCTACCACGCCATCTACTCGCGGCGTTAAGGCGCTAATTTTTTGCGCCAGGCTTACGCCCAGTTCGAACATCTCGGCGTCGCCGAATTCCCGATTGCCTTTGCCTTCTATCACCACGCCTCTGGCCGCTGTACCGCTTTGGCAAAGCGCGGATTGAAAGCCGAGGATTTTATGGCTGCGTCCCAGCGTTAACCCGCTTTCGGTGGCAAAGACGATATTACGGCAACCGTTGTCCAGCAGATGTTGCGCCGCCAGACGTCCCGCTTCAACGTTGTCCATTGAGACACTATCGAAGTAGCGCGCCCGAGGCGGGACGCTTTCGGCCAGCCGGTTGTCATAGCTAATAATGGTCATGCCTTGTTCCGCTGCGCGCACAAAGTGGGTTTTGCGTACGTCGCTGGCGGCGACTATCAACCCGCGCACGCCGTGGGAGAACATATCCGCGATAAAGGCTGACTCCTCGGCGGCATCGCGGCAGCAAATGCCTAATAACAGCCGGTGGCGAAACGCGCGTGCCGCAGTATCCAGTTCATGTGCCAGCGCTGAAAAGCTGGGATTGACGATAGACGGTACCATCAGGCCGAGCATTTTGGTTGCTGAATCGGCGACCGGCGGAGCGCAACGCGCAGGGCGGTAATTTAGCTCAGCCATCGTTTTGACTATCCGCTGTCGGGTCTCTTCGCGCATCTGTTGCGTACGATTATTAAGTACGTTGGACACGCTACTAATTGAAACTCCAGCCCGCCGGGCGACATCACGAATATTCGCCATACTTAAACCTTCTGTTTTCTGCTGCGCGCTTATTTCAGCGCCGCGGTATCTGTTTGCTAATTTATCGGTGAGCGAACAGGCGGGCAAGGTATTTACCTCCTGGCAAGCGAGTGAAATAAAGCATCTGTGAAGCGCCTCGTAAGGATGGGCAGGTGTTTAGTAAACAAAGGGGAATAAATAACGGCAAAGGGCGGGGATAAAAAACGGGCCCGATCTCCGGGCCCGTTGAAATAAAGCGTTAAATTGAGGTTCGGCGATAGTTGCGATATTCCGGTTGCCAGAAATTATCGCTAATGGCCTGCAGCAGCGCTTCGGCCGATGTTTTCACCGCCACGCCCTGTTCCTGAGCCACTTTACCGACCGCAAACGCGATAGCGCGCGACACGGCCTGAATATCTTTCAGTTCCGGCAGTACCGGGCCTTCGCCGTTATTCACCAGCGGCGAGTGGTTGGCTAAGGTTTCGCTTGCCGCCATCAGCATTTCGTCGGTGACGCGTGATGCCCCCGCAGCGATCACGCCAAGGCCGATGCCCGGGAAGATATAGGAGTTGTTACACTGCGCGATGGCGTACTGCTTGCCCTTAACCGTCACCGGGGTGAACGGGCTGCCGGTGGCCACCAGCGCTTCGCCGTCGGTCCAGGTCAGGATGTTCTGCGGCGTGGCTTCAACGCGGGAGGTCGGGTTCGACAGCGGCATGACGATCGGCCGCGGGCAGTGCTTGTGCATTTCACGAATAATTTCTTCCGTGAACAGCCCCGGCTGGCCGGAGACGCCAATCAGGATATTCGGCTTCACGTTACGCACCACGTCGAGCAGCGAGAGCGCTTCGTTGGTCGTATCCCAACCTTGCAGGTTTTCGCGTTTCTGCACCAGCTTGCTCTGGAACGACAGCAGATTCGGCATACCGTCGGTCAACAGGCCGAAGCGGTCCACCATAAATACGCGCTGGCGGGCTTCTTCTTCGCTTAACCCTTCGCGCATGATTTGCGCGATGATCTGTTCAGCAATACCGCAACCGGCGGAACCCGCGCCGAGGAAGACAATTTTTTGCTCGCTGAGCTGGCTGCCCGCGCCACGGCTGGCGGCGATTAATGTACCGACGGTGACCGCTGCGGTGCCCTGAATATCATCGTTAAACGAGCAAATCTCGTTACGATAGCGGTTAAGCAGCGGCATGGCGTTTTTCTGCGCGAAATCTTCAAACTGCAGCAGCACGTCCGGCCAGCGGTTTTTGATGGCCTGGATAACGTCGTCAACGAATTGATAATACTCGTCGTCGGTCACGCGCGGATGACGCCAGCCCATATACAGCGGGTCGTCGAGCAGTTGCTGGTTGTTGGTGCCGACATCCAGCACGATAGGCAGGGTGTAGGCCGGGCTGATACCGCCGCAGGTGGTATAGAGCGACAGCTTACCGATAGGGATGCCCATCCCGCCGATACCCTGGTCGCCGAGACCGAGAATACGCTCACCGTCGGTCACCACGATCACTTTGACGTTATGGTTCGGTACGTTTTGCAGGATATCGTCGAGGTTGTGCCGATTCTGGTATGAGATGAACACGCCGCGCGCGCGACGGTAGATTTCCGAGAAACGCTCACAGGCGGCGCCGACGGTGGGGGTATAGATAACCGGCATCATCTCATCGAGATGATTGCCAATCAGGCGATAAAACAGGGTTTCGTTGGTGTCCTGGATGTTGCGCAGATAAATGTGCTTATCGATCTCGGTTTTAAATCCCTGATACTGGATCCACGCGCGTTCAGCTTGTTCTTCGATGGTTTCGACCACTTCCGGCAGCAGGCCCAGCAGGTTGAAGCTGCTACGCTCTTCCATGCTGAAGGCGCTTCCTTTGTTGAGTAACGGAAACTCAAGCAGAACCGGGCCAGCGTAGGGGATATAAAGAGAGCGGTTTTTTTTATAGATGAATTGCATCGCACTAACTCCTTGATGTTCACTTCAGACCCGGGCGCGGCGATAAGCGATCGGTCTGGCAGGAAATGCAGCGGGCAGAGTATAAAGCAGATGGTAACAAAAGAAGGATGCGAAGCGTGGGATTGTCTTAAAAAAACACCATCCCGTTTGGCGGATGGTGTTTTTATCATCACTCAGCTGAAAAATTAACCACCGCGGCGTTTGCGGCCCGTAGCATGGATATGGTTAACGGTAGTTTCTTCGTCGCCTTCGAGCACCACTTTTTTCTGGCGGGAAAGCTTGTAGTTCAGACCGAGAAGATGACGTGCCTGATGGTTCGATTTCATTCTTACTCCTTAATCCTGTTCTGGTTTCAAGGACAAGCCCGACGCAAGCCGGACGAAACGTAACCCTAAGTACGCCGCGCTTTTTAACGCGACGGGATTATCGTGGTCCATTTTTTTGCGAATAGCAACCTTGCGTCGGCAGATTAAGAGCGTTCTCGATTCAGGCGTGGCCGATTACCACTTCATTTCGCCGGTGTTCACTTTCGCGCTCAGCTCCAGCGAACTTTCTTCAGCGAGACCCGGATATTGCGCCTTCATGGCTTTGATGACGCTGGCGGAATCTTTATGCGCTTTCAGCGCCTGCTCGAATTTCTCCAGATAGTCGCGGGTAAAGACGATAGCCTTGTCGCCCGCCGGCGGCGTGCCGAGATAGTGGCCCGGGATCACCTGTTGCGGATGCAGCGCGGCCATATCGCTAAGGGTCTGGCGCCACTGCTGACGGCTCGCCGCGCTTTGGGTATCGGCGGTCCAGACGTGCATGCCCCAGGCGACGCCGGTGCCGCCAAGAATCGCTTTATTCGCCGGGATCCAGACGAACGCGGCGTAGTTCTGCGGCTGACGAATTTCCACTTTCTCGCCGTCAATGGTGAAGCTATTTGCGGCTAATACCTGTGGAACATAGACCTGCTTCGGCGCGCCGTCTTTCATCTGTGGGCCCCAATATGCCAGCTTCGCCGCTTTGGTCTCTTCAATATGCTTAACCACTTGCTCGGTTGCCACCACTTTGGCCTGCGGGAAGGCTTTCACCAGCGGCTCGAGGCCAAAATAGAAATCCGGATCGCCAGAGGTGATCACAATGTGCGTGAGCTTCTTACCGCTTTTGTTGATCATCTCAACCAGCTTTTCGCCATCTTTAATGCTGAACTGGGCGTCAAACAGCACCGCTTCGTGCGGGCCGGAGGCCAGCGTGGAGTTCACCGCGAAGATCGCGTTCTCCTGCGGGTTGTAGGTTTGCAGAGTCAACGGCGCGGCAAAAGCGGTGGTGCTGAACAGGGCGGTGGCGATAGCCAGGGCAGATACTTTCATGTTGGTTTTCTCTCTTTCAGGTGAATAGGTTCATTTTACGTCATTCTTGATTTGCGAAAATTCCTGAAAAAAGAGATGCTGAGTTTCATAAAACGTGCAGATGGATACGGATATGGATCGAGTTATCGCCGCCCAGGTATATATGCGGATATGCGAGCTGGGCAGTTTGAGCGCGGCGGCCAGGGCGCTTGGTATGTCGCGACCGATGGTGAGTCGCTATCTGGAGCAGATGGAACACTGGGCCGGTACCCGGCTCATTCATCGTTCGACGCGCAAACTGACCTTAACCAGCGCAGGCGAAAAGGTATTGCAGAAAACACGTAGCCTGACGCAATTGGCGGATGAGATAGCGGGGCAGACGGAACGCGCGGTGCCGAGCGGCACGTTGCGGGTCGCCTGCGCGCACTTTACCGCCATGCAGTTGCTTTCACCGCTGCTACCGGAGTTTTTGGCCCGTTACCCCCAACTGCGCCTCGAACTGGATATCAACAACCATCCGGTGAGCCTGATTGGCGAGCGTATCGATGTCGCCATCCGGATTACCGATAATCCGGAGCCGGGGGCGATAGCGCGGCGGCTCGGCATTTGCCGCTCGGTGCTCTGCGCCTCGCCGCGGTGGCTACAGCAGCATGGCCAGATAAATTCGCCGGCGGAGCTTAGTCAGCATAACTGTCTCCACTATAGCCATTTCGCCACCCCAACATGGCAGTTTACCGATCCGCAGGGCGAACCCGTGTCGGTGGCCGTCTCCGGCAACCTGAGCGCTGGGATCTCCTCTCTGCTGATGGAAGCGGCGGTGGCGGGGTGCGGCATCGCCATGCTGCCGGAACTGGAAGCCCGGCGCGCGCTAAACAGCGGCGCGCTAAAACAGGTGCTGCCTGGCTATACGCCAAAATCCCTGGCCGTCTATGGCATCTATCTGTCACGAGATTATCAGCCCAGCGCGCTGCCGCTGTTTCTGGAGGCCATTCAGCAACAGTTGTCCCAGGTCAGCTAGAGCTGTCTATACTTACTCCTTTAACGTCAAAAAGGAGTGAAACGATGGCAATTCATAAGAAAGGTCAGGCGCATTGGGAAGGGGATCTGAAAAGCGGTAAAGGCACCGTCTCGACGGAAAGCGGCGCGCTAAACCAACAACCTTATGGTTTTAATACCCGCTTTGAAGGCGTTAAAGGGACTAACCCGGAAGAGCTTATCGGCGCGGCCCATGCCGCTTGCTTCTCAATGGCGCTATCATTAATGCTTAGCGAAGAGGGCTATACGGCGACCTCTATCGATACCGTTGCGGTGGTCACGCTGGATAAGAACGGCGGCGGCTTCGCCATCACCAAGATCGCGCTGCAGAGCAATATTGTCCTGCCGGGTATCGATAAAGCGGCCTTTGATCCGATTATCCAGAAAGCCAAAGCTGGCTGCCCGGTTTCGCAGGTACTGAAAGCCGACATCTCACTCGATTATCAGCTCAACGCTTGATCCGTGGCGTGCCCGCGGGAACGCGGGCGCGTTGGCGTTTAAAGTCACCGTCGGCAAATGCCTGCCGCCGCGAATGGTGTTATGTTGGTGGCGTTACGGATAGCGACGGGCAACGCAATGACCAGCATACGCGGCATGATTGAATCACAGGTCCTGGGTTTAACCGGGATGGCGTTAAAAGAGATTGATTTTGAAAACCCGAAGGGCGAGCCGGGCTTATTTGGCCCGCGGTCGGCTATCTGGCAGGTACACGGCGACTTTACCTCAATGCTCTGCGGCGGCATTAGCGCGCTACTGTTACAGATGCTGCATCCGCTGGCGCTGGCCGGTGTGTGGGATCATTCGCGTTTTCGTGAGGATATCTTTGGCCGCCTGCGTCGAACCAGTCAATTTATCTCAGCCACCACGTTTGGCACTACCGACGATGCCGAAAGATTAATCGCTAAAGTGCAGGGGATCCATCAGCGCATCAGCGGCGTTGCGCCGGACGGTACGCCTTATCGCGCCAGCGATCCGGCGCTCTTAACCTGGGTTCATGTGGCCGAGTGCAGCAGCTTTATGGCCTCTCATCTGCGTTATAAGCGCACCATCGTCACTGCCGCGCGTCAGGAGCAATACTACCGCGAAGCGGCGGAGGTCGCCCGGCGACTTGGCGCCGAAGACATCCCCGAAACGCCACGTCAGGTGGCGGAGTATTTGCAGGATATGCGCCCCCAGTTACGTTGTGATGAACGAACGCAGGAAGTGGCGCAGGTGCTGCTCACCACCCGTCTGCCGGGCCGGCTAAGCCAGCCGGTAGGGCGCTGGATGATGGTTGCGGGTATCGATCTGCTTCCCGATTGGGCGCAGCAGATGCTGGCGATCCCCATCAATCCGCTGCAGCGGCGAACCGCCAGAGTGGCGGTCAATGGCGTGGCGCGGGTACTTCGCGCTTCGGTGCGCAATGGCGCTTATCACTGCGCTATGCGCCGAATGGCAACATCATAAAAGTAAAAAATAGCCGCTCAATGTCGGCTATTATTTTTAAAACGTAATCATTCGCATTTATATATTATAACTCAGGCTATTTATTTTAAATTTATTATCAACGAGCTATTAATATTGAATATCGCTGATTCATATCAGGCTATCATCCATACTTTATTCGGGAGGGATGATGGCAAATAAAAATCTACAGAATGATAATAAATATCATCAGCGTTCACAGGCTGCGCGTAAAAGCACCCTGGTTAGCGTCGTGGTTAATCTGTTTTTATCGACCGGGCAAATTATCGCCGGCCTGTTTTCAGGGTCGCAAGGGCTTATTGCCGATGGCATCCACTCTCTTTCCGATTTAATTGCTGATTTTGTGGTTCTGATTGCCAATAAGAAAAGCCGTAAACCTTCCGACAGCGATCATCATTATGGCCACTGGCGCTATGAAAATGGCGCGTCGCTGATATTGGGCGCGATTTTAATGGTTGTCGGTGTCGGCATGTTGTGGTCGGCAGTGGATAAACTACTCCATCCGGAAACCATTCAATCCGTGCATGTAACGGCATTATGGGTGGCCCTTGCAGCGCTGATCGCAAAAGAGACGCTGTTCCGTTATATGCTGGCGGTAGCAAAGCGCATTCAGTCGTCATTATTAATTGCCAACGCCTGGCATGCGCGCTCGGATGCGGCGTCGTCGGTAGTGGTGGCGGTGGGGATCGTGGGTAACCTCGCCGGTATTGTCTGGTTGGATCCCGTGGCGGCATTGTTAGTAGGGGTATTGATTACACGAATGGGTTACACTTTTGCCGGCGATGCCTTGCATGATTTAATGGATCGCTCGGTCGACACGCAAACCCAGAATGCGATACGCGACACCATTGCCGCAACCGGCGGCGTTGTGGGGTTGCACGATCTAAAAACTCGTAAGGCGGGCGACCTGATCCTCGTCGATGTCCATATTGAAGTTCCGGGCGAGCTGTCGGTTCGTGCAGGCCATGCTATCGCGCTGGCGGTGCGGGAAAATGTGCTCGCGCGCCACGAGGTGCTACAGGTGATGATTCACATTGATCCCTACGAAGCGCCCGGCGTCGAACTGGCTCACGCGTAAACAACTTGCGACTCCTGCCTGCAGGAGCCAACGCTACCTTGCCGTTAATTGGCAATAACAGAGGATGATATGAAAATTAACGAACCTCAGGCGATTACTTTACCGCTGCCGCGAACGGCGATATTCATCGTCGCGACCGTAGCGCGCAGCGCTGAGAGCCTGAGCCGCGTGCGCGACTGGTGCGATGATTTTGCCGCGGTGGTGCGTTCCGTTGGTACCCGCATGCCGGAGGCGGGGATTTCCTGCATCTGCGGATTTGGCGCTGAAATCTGGCCGCAGTTGTTTGGCCAGCCCACCCCGCAGCAGCTGCATCCTTTCCGCCGCGTGGGCAGCGGAGAGCGCGTGGCGGTCTCTACGCCGGGCGATCTGCTGCTGCATATCCGTTCCGATGATATGGGGCTTAGCTTCGAGCTGGCGACGCAGTTGATGGATAAGTTGGGGGATGCCGTAACGGTCGTCGATGAAGTTCACGGCTTCCGCTATTTCGACCGTCGGGCGATGATCGGTTTCGTTGACGGTAGCGAAAACCCGCAGGGGCGCGCGGCGGCGGATTTCACCATTATCGGTGACGAAGACCCGGATTTCGCCGGTGGTAGCTACGTGATTGTGCAGAAATATCTGCACGATATGGCGGGCTGGAATGCGCTAACCGTCGAACAGCAGGAGCGTATTATCGGGCGTAAAAAAATGACCAACATCGAACTGGATGCCGACGTCAAACCCAGCTGTTCGCACAGTTCGCTGACCACCCTTGAAGAGAACGGCGAGGAGATTAAAATCCTGCGCGACAACATGCCGTTCGGCAAGCCCGGTATGGGCGAGTTTGGTACCTATTTTATCGGTTATGCGCGCAGCCCGGCGCCCATCGAACAGATGCTGGAAAACATGTTCGTCGGTCGCCCGGCCGGTAATTACGATCGACTGCTCGATTATAGCCGCCCGGTTACCGGCAGTTTGTTCTTTGTACCTTCCGCGACGCTACTTGAAGAATTATCCAGCCGCCAGGCTGAATAACCCTGCATAATATCGGCCATTAAGCCGTTACTGATGGTTTATTTCTCCGGCCTGCTTGCAGGCCGTATATTGCGTGGAAAATAAAAAGAGCCCATAATTAAACCACCATTAATTTATCGCTAATTAATGGCGGTTATCAACGCGATGTCGTGTTTGTGTACAATAAAATTAACCAATGGCTTAATAGATAATATCTATACCCTAAATAATTCGAGTTGCAGGAAGGCGGCGACGCAGGGAATCCCCAGGAGCTTACTCCAGTAAGTGACTGGGGTGAGCGAGGAAAGCCAACGCACATGCAACTTGAAGTATGACGGGTATATACCCATCATTTTTCATTAGGGTATGTACTGAGCATCATTGGGTCTTCAGGAAGTAATACAATGATCATCCGGCCAGAACAACACTGGTTTTTTCGTCTGTTTGACTGGCACGGTTCCGTGCTGTCAAAAATTGTTTTCCGTCTGTTATTGAACGTTCTGATGTCGGTCATCGCCATCATCAGCTATCAATGGTATGAACAACTTGGCATTCACTTAACCGTTGCGCCATTTAGCCTGTTGGGGATCGCGATTGCGATTTTTCTCGGCTTTCGTAATAGCGCGAGCTACAGCCGTTTCGTTGAGGCGCGTAATTTATGGGGAACCGTGCTGATTGCCGAACGAACCCTGGTCAGGCAATTGAAAAATATCCTTCCCGCTGAGGAGGAAACGCATAAAACGTTAGTCAGTTATCTGGTGGCGTTCAGCTGGAGCCTTAAGCATCAGCTGCGTAAAACCGACCCGGCGGTTGACCTCTATCGCTTGTTGCCGAAAGAAAAAGTGGCGGAAATTCTCGCCAGCTCAATGCCGACTAACCGAATATTATTATTGATTGGTAATGAGTTAGGTAAGCTGCGCGAGCAGGGTAAGCTCAGCGATATTACCTACGGCTTGATGGATAATAAACTCGATGAGTTAGCCCATGTCCTGGGAGGCTGCGAGCGTCTGGCGAGCACGCCAGTGCCGTTTGCCTACACCTTGATTTTGCAGCGTACCGTTTATCTTTTCTGCGCGTTATTGCCCTTCGCGCTGGTGGGGGATTTGCATTACATGACGCCGTTTGTTTCGGTGTTTATCTCCTACACCTTCCTGTCATGGGATTCCCTGGCGGAAGAGCTGGAAGATCCGTTTGGCACCTCGGCCAACGACCTGCCGCTGAATGCAATGTGCAATACCATTGAACGTAATTTGATGGATATGACCGGGCAACATCCGTTACCGGAAAAAATGCAGCCCGACCGTTATTACAACCTTACATAAAAAAACGCCGGGCGGGTCAGCCCGTCCGGCGTTGAGTATTAGTGAGTGCGCATTCCTGCCGCCGTCATCAATAGCTTAAAGAAGGTGGCGACCACGCCGAGCGCCAGCACGCTGGCCCCCCAGATAATCACCAGCCACATCAGTTTGTGCCAGAACGGACGATGATGCGTCGTTAACGTTTTATCAGATTGAGTCGCCATCAATGATACCCCTCATCGGGTTTGATTTTGCCGCGGAACACGTAGTAGCTCCAGCAGGTGTACATCAAAATAACCGGAATGATCAGCAATCCGCCGACCAGCATAAAGCCCTGACTCTGCGGCGGCGAAGCGGCCTGCCAGATTGAGATTGCCGGTGGAATAATATTCGGCCAGATGCTGATCCCAAGGCCGCTGAACCCGAGGAACACCAGCGCCAGGGTGAGTAAAAACGGCCCATAGCTGGCCTGACGATTATAGGCGCTACGGACAATCCCCCAGCAGCAAACCAGCACCAGCAACGGCACCGGCATAAACCAGATGATATTGGGGAAGGTAAACCAGCGGTGAGCGATTTCCGGGTGAGTCAGCGGCGTCCAGATGCTGATAATGGCGACCACTGCCAGCAATGCCAGCGTCAGCGGGATCGCCAGCTCGGACATTTTGCGATGCAGTGCGCCTTCGGTTTTCATTATCAGCCAGGTGCAGCCCAGCAGAGCGTAGGCAATCACCAGCCCGATGCCGCAAAACAGCGGGAAGGGCGCCAGCCAGTCGAGGGTCGAGCCGCTAAATCCGCGACCCGTGACGCTGAGGCCGTTGAGCAGGGTGCCTACGGCGATCCCCTGACTAAACGTCGCCAGTAGCGAGCCGCCGATAAACGCCTTATCCCACAACGGACGATGTTCCGGCGTCGCCTTAAAGCGGAATTCAAACGCTACGCCGCGGAAAATCAGCCCCAGTAACATGGCGGTTAACGGGATGCTGAGCGCATCGATAATCACCGCGTAGGCCAGTGGAAACGCGCCATACAGCGCCGCGCCGCCCAGCACCATCCAGGTTTCATTGCCGTCCCACACCGGCGCCACGCTATTCATCATCATATCGCGGTCGGTTTCATTTTTATTAAACGGGAACAGAATGCCGATCCCGAGATCGAAACCGTCCATCACAATATACATCAGGGTGGCAAAAACGATGATCGTGAACCAGATAATTGACAGGTCGATACCCATATTATTTTCTCCCCGAAGTATTCATAGGTTCGCGTACCGCGGACAGCGGGCGGGCTGGAGTTTGGTTCTGAGTCGGGTCTTCTGGCGTGTGCGCACTTTCCGGCCCTTTTTTTATCAGGCGAATCAGATACACGTAGCCGACGCCAAACACCGAGGCGTAGACCACGATAAAGGCCAGCAGGCTGAGGGACATATGCAGATCGCCATGGGCGGAGACCGCATCCCGGGTGCGCTGAACGCCATAGACTACCCACGGCTGACGGCCAATCTCAGTAGTAAACCAGCCAGCCAGTAGCGCGACCAGCCCGGAAGGGCCCATCAACAGGGCAAAACGCAGGAACGGTTTTGAGGTGTAGAGCCGGCCACGCCAACGCAGCCAGGCGCTGACCACGCCGAGCAGTACCATTAACATACCGAGCCCGGCCATCACCCTGAACGACCAGAAAATAATGGTGGAATTTGGGCGATCTTCTTTCGGGAAACTTTTTAAGGCCGGAACCTGTTTATCGAGGCTATGGGTCAGGATGATGCTACCAAGATAGGGAACCTCAATTTTATATTTGGTGCGCTCCTCATCCATATCCGGCAGACCAAACAGCACCAATGGCGTGGCTTCACCCGGTTTATTCTCCCAGTGCCCTTCAATCGCGGCGATTTTTGCCGGTTGATGTTCGAGCGTATTCAGGCCGTGCGCATCGCCAATCATCGCCTGAATGGGGGCGACGATCAGCGCCATCCACAGCGCCATCGAGAACATCTTGCGGATAGCCGGCGTGTCATTGCCTTTCAGCAGATGCCAGGCTGCCGAAGCGCCGACGAAAAAGGCGCTGGCAAGGAAGGCGGCGGTAGACATGTGCAGCAGGCGATACGGGAATGAAGGGTTAAAAACGACCTTCAGCCAGTCTACCGGCACCACGATGCCATTCTCGATAATGTAGCCCTGGGGCGTGTGCATCCAGCTATTGGACGCGAGGATCCAGAAGGTGGAAAACAGCGTGCCCAGCGCCACCATACAGGTCGCGAAGAAGTGCAGGCCGCGGCCGACGCGATGCCAGCCAAACAGCATGACGCCAAGAAAGCCAGCTTCGAGGAAGAAGGCGGTCAGGACTTCATAGGTCAACAGCGGCCCGGTAATACTACCGGCGAACTGCGAGAACCCGCTCCAGTTAGTGCCAAACTGATAGGCCATCACCAGCCCGGAAACGACGCCCATACCAAAATTAACGGCAAATATTTTTGACCAGAAATGGTAGAGCTGGCGGTAGGTATCCTCTTTTGTTTTTAACCACAGCCCTTCCAGTACCGCAAGGTAGCTGGCGAGACCAATGGTAATGGCGGGGAAAATGATGTGGAAAGATACAGTAAATGCAAACTGTATCCTGGCTAAATAAAAGGCATCTAATCCGAACATGGCTCACCCCTGTACGACATTACTTCATTGTATTTATGGAATATTTTCTGCATAGCGGATACGGCTTTACCTGCGCAAAGCCTCCTGTTGATGACAATTAAATTACGGCATTGACGGGCATTGAAATATGTTAATGCCCTTGATAATAAAGTTTAAAAATAATTCTTTAATTATCAAATAGGTTAAATTTAACACCCGATAGATAACATCTATTATACAACACGAAATGAGATGTTATTATTTAGTTAACGAGTAAAGTTGCTCATTTCATTTTAACCAGACATTTAGTTAAAGATTAAAAACAACGAGTTAACCCTGTCATTTGCTATTCATTGGAAAATGAAATGCGGCATTTCCCGCTTAATTAATGTGGTTATTTAACATCGCCGCAAAAAACCGTGACCAATGTTGTTAATAACATCCGTTAGCTGAAGAGAGTATTCAGGAGTTCATATGAATAAGAAAAAACGCGCTGTCCCCGGTGTTCATCCCTATGATGGCCCAGCGGGTGGATGGGGGGCGTTAAAAGCGACCGCCATCGCCGTGCGTACGCAAATGGACGCGCTTGACGCCCCGGTCACGCTGCTGCGTACCAACCAGCCTGACGGTTTTGACTGCCCCGGCTGCGCCTGGCCGGATAAAGAACATAAATCAACCTTCCAGTTTTGTGAGAACGGCGCGAAAGCGGTCACCTGGGAAGCTACCAGCAAACGCGTGACGCCGGAGTTCCTCGCCGCCAATACCGTGACCTCGCTGCTGGCGAAAAGCGACTTTGAACTGGAAGGTTACGGACGTATTACCCATCCCTTGTCTTACGATCGTGAGAGCGACACGCTGCGCCCGGTCTCCTGGGAAAGCGCGTTTGCCCGCATTGGCGAAGTATTACAGGGAATGCAGCCCGATGAAGTTGAGTTCTATACCTCCGGGCGCGCCTCTAACGAAGCGGCATATCTGTTCCAGCTTTACGCCCGCGAGTTCGGCACCAATAACTTCCCGGACTGCTCCAATATGTGCCACGAGGCGACCAGCGTCGGTCTGCCGCAATCGATCGGCATCGGCAAAGGCACGGTGTCTTTGGACGACTTTGATAAAACAGAACTGGTTATTTCCATCGGTCACAACCCAGGAACCAACCATCCGCGCATGATGGGCACGTTGCATGAACTGTCCCGCCGCGGTGTGCCGATTATCGTCTTTAACCCGCTGCGTGAAAGGGCGCTGGAACGTTTTGCCGACCCGCAGAACGTCATCGAAATGGCAACCTACAGTTCGACGAATATCGCCTCAACCTATTTCCAGGTGAAAGCGGGCGGCGATGCCGCGGCGCTGAAAGGGATCGCTAAAGCATTACTGGAGATCGAAGCGGACCAGGGCCAGGTGCTGGACCAGGCGTTTATTAACGAGCACACCCTGGGCTTCGAGGCTTTTGCCGAAGATTTACGTCAGACCAGCTGGCCGGAAATTGAGCGTGAGTCCGGATTAACCCGCGACGATCTGCAGCGCGTTGCCGTTGCCTACGCCAAATCCAACGCCACTATCGTGACCTATGGCATGGGGATCACCCAGCATAACAAAGGCACCTCTAACGTCCGGTTGATTGCCGACCTTCTGCTGATGCGCGGCAATATCGGCAAACCGGGGGCTGGGATCTGCCCGCTGCGCGGTCACTCTAACGTGCAGGGCAACCGTACCGTCGGCATTACCGAAAAACCGAGTGCGGAGTTTCTGAATAACCTCGAAAGCGTGTTCGGTTTTGTCGCTCCACGCGGACATGGCCACGATGCGGTGAAAGCGCTGCAGGCAATGGTTGCCGGCGACGCGAAAGCGCTGATCTGTCTTGGTGGTAATTTCGCGGTGGCGATGCCGGATCATGAACGGGCGTTCCCGGCGATGCGCGGGCTGGATCTTAGCGTGCACATCGGCACCAAATTGAACCGTTCGCATCTACTGGTGGCGAAAGAGACCTTTATTCTGCCTTGTCTGGGCCGCACCGAACTCGATATGCAGGAGAGCGGACGTCAGTCGATTACCGTGGAAGACTCGATGTCGATGGTCCATGCCTCATCCGGCAAATTGAAACCGGCCTCTGATCGTCTGCGCTCGGAACCGGCTATCGTCGCCGGGATGGCGGCGGCGACGCTGCCGAACAGTAAGATCGACTGGTTATCGCTGGTGGCTGATTACGACCGCATCCGCGATCTCATCGAGCAGACTATCCCCGGGTTCGAGGATTATAACGAACGTATTCGTCATCCGGGCGGTTTCCGTATGCCGCTGCCGCCAACCGAGCGGATCTGGCCGACGCCGACCGGCAAAGCGATGTTCTCGGTGTTCAAAGGCGTCCATGAGAACTCCCGCGTTGACGGCGACGACGTGATGCGCCTGGTTACGCTGCGCAGTCACGATCAGTACAACACCACGATTTACGCGATGGACGATCGCTATCGCGGAGTGTTTGGCCGCCGCGATGTGCTGTTTATGAATGAGCAGGATATGGCCGAGCAGGGGCTGGAGCATGGCGACCGCGTCGATATTTTCACCGCGCTGCCGGATAGCGACCTGCGCCTTGAGGATATCACCGTGGTTGCTTATAGCATCGCGCCGGGCACCGTGGGCGCCTATTACCCGGAAGCCAACGTGCTGGTGCCGCTGGATTACATCGATGAAGAGAGCGGAACGCCGTCGTACAAATCAGTTCCTATCCGCCTGATGCTGCGTTCGAAGGAGGTGCGCGCCGTCCCCGGTCTGCGTTAATTTGCTGAATATTGCCAGTGGCCTGCGATCGGGCCACTGGCAAATGGCATCTTGAAATCAGCCCCTACCGCAAGTAACATTTAAATAACATATCTTATCGCAGCTGTGTTCTGCATCGCGTCCACCACTGACCCGCGGACGTCACTATTCTGGAAGTTAAGATGGACATTAAACAGCTGAAATATCTGATCGCGCTCGATCAGACGCGCCATTTCGGCCAGGCCGCGGCGGCCTGCCATATCACTCAACCGACGCTTTCAATGCGCATTCGCAACCTGGAAGACGAACTTAATCTCACGCTGATTCAGCGCGGCCAACGCTTTGAAGGCTTCACCCCGGAAGGGGAACGCATCCTCGCCTGGGCGCGGGCGCTGCTGGCGGCGCACGATGGCCTGGCGGCTGAAGCGGCGATTTGTCGCGGCCAGATGGTGGGCCAGTTACGCGTAGGCATGGTGCCGTTAGCCAGCCTGAACCCGATGCAATTGATCAAACCGCTGGCGGAAAAATACCCAGAACTGCAGTTCAGTCTGCTGTCGATGACCTCTGAGCAAATTATTGACGGCGTCAGCCGTAACCAGCTCGATCTAGGCATCTGCTATTTGCACCACGTCGATAGCGCATTATTTAACGTCACCTGGCTGCCGAAAACGCGAATGGGCCTGCTGCACGACAGTCGCCATTTCCAGTTTGACGCAGGCGTACCTGAGTGGGAGACATTAGCGGGGCTGCCGCTCGGTTTCCTTACCAAGGGAATGTATTATCGTGAATCGATTGAAATGAGCTTTAAAGCCAAAGGGTTAACGCCGAAATATGTCTTTGAAAGCGATTCGACATTTCAGATAATCCAGGCGGTACAGGCCGGGATCTGTTGCGCCATCATGCCGCTCAATAACGGCCTGGAAGCGCTGAGCGACAATCTGGCGATTATGCCTATCGGGGAAACCGAGGTTGATTCCACGCTTGCGCTTATCATGCGCAACCAGGAGCCGGTGTCGTCGTTGGCGGAAAAATGTTTCGCCGATGCGCAGATGATTTTTGGCGAAGCGCCGCAAATTTAATTGGCGGCCAAATGCTGCTGCATGAAATCGAGCCAGACGCGAGAGCGGGCAGGTAAAAAGTGGCGTTCGCGATACAGCGCCACTAAATGTAGCGGTGCCGGCGGTAGCTCCAGTTCAACCACCTTTAACTGACCTGAGGCGATAAACGGGCGGCAAGCCTGTTCAGCGAGGATGGCGAAACCTACGCCGGCGACGGCGGCATGAAGGGCGATCTCTCCGCTATTCACCCGAAAATGAGCCTGGACGTTCACTTTTTTAAACGCGTTTCGTGCGGTGATAAATTGCCAGGCTTGCCCCTTCAGCGCGCTGACGGTGGTGATGCAGGGAAGTGAGGCAAGCTGCTCACAACGTACTGGCTGTCCGCATTTTTCCAGCAGCGAAGGCGCAGCGACAACACAACAGGGAAATGTCGCCAACGGCATGGCGATATAGCTGGCATCCTCCATTTTGCCTCGGACGATGGCGACGGCAATGTCGATATCTTCTTTAAGCGCGTCGGCTCCGGCAAGGCTGACCATACAGCTTACTTCGATTTTGGGATAACGCATGGCGAACTGCGCCAGCATGGGGCCAAAAAGGGTCGGTCCAATCTCGTTGGGAAGACATAAGCGCAACAGCCCCTCAGGATCGGCCTGCTGTTGAGTTAAGGCCGCTTCGGTTGCCGCGAGTTGATCGAGCAGGGGACGCATGTTGTTAAAAAAAGCCTGTCCGGCATCGGTGAGATGCATATGTCTGGTGCTGCGCTGGATAAGGCGCAATTGCAGTTTTTCTTCCAGTTGAGAAATCTGGCGACTGACATTTGACGAAGGCATGCGTAATGCCCGCGCCGCCCCGCTGAAGCTGCCATTTTCCACGACATTCACAAACACGCGTAGTGCATTCAAATCCAGTTTACTCACCGCTGATTATCCCATTTTTGATAATTAACCAGCCCATTTTTACCGGCTTATGCGCTTTATTACTAGCCAATAAACTGACGCTCCCCCTGATGAGAGGAAGTGTAATGACCATAAATCTACGGCGAATGGGCGCGATCATCGCTTTTATCCAATTTACCAACGCGCTCGAATATATGATTTTTAATCCGCTATTTGTCTACATGGCGCCAACTTTTCAGGTACCGGTGAGCTGGGCAGGTTATGTCAGCGGTATTTATACGCTTGCGTCGGTCATTTCTGGAATCGGCGCGTGGCGCCTGGTGGGAAAGCTAAATCCGCGTAAGTTTCTACTGGTTAATATGGCCTTACTGGGAGCATTAACGCTGATGGTTCTGGCTACCCAGCACTTCATATTGTTGCTGATACTGCGTTTTTTGGCCGGGCTCCTCGGCGGAATGACGATGGGGGGGGCCAGCAGTTTACTGATCAACGCGGCGGACCAGGAACACCGCGCGCGATTGTTGGCAACGGTCATCTCTGCCTTTTCGCTGGTCAGTATTATCGGCATGCCCGGCATGTTGTTTCTCTGCGAACGTTTCGGCTGGCAGACGGCGCCGGCATTGATTGGCGTTCTCTGCCTGCTGGCGCTCATCATGATCTATGTTGGTCTGCCGAAGGCTTCCGGCGGCGCTGGCTCTGGTACAAAGATACGCATCACGCCAACGATGCTGTTATTTGCCAGCGGCAATGCGTTAACCCAGTTTAGCCCGATGCTATTACTGCCGATCCTGGTGCCTTTGCTGCTGGGCAATATGCGGGCAAGCAGCGAGGCGCTACCGTGGTTATTCTTTCTCGGCGGTATGGCGGGATTCGCGGCGACAAAGTTGAGCGGCAGCCTGTGTCAACGCTTTGGCGGCTATCGGCTGAGCCTGGCGGCAACCGCAGTTTTTATCATCAGTTTGCTGATGGTGCTGTGGCTGGACGGCGCGAGTTGGTTGTTTATGATTACCTTCCTTGGGGCATCTTATAGCCGGCTGGTTGCCTCCTCGGCGGTGGCGATTCGTTTCCCGGACGATAACTGGCGCGCGGGATTTACCACTCTGCAAGGCGGTGTCATGTCATTCAGTACGGCACTCGCTTTTATGCTCTGCTCACTGTGGCTGGCCGACGGCGAGATGAGTCAGCAGGCGTCTACGGGGTTGATTGCATTTAGCGGCGCTAGCGCCTTGCTGCTGCCATGTTTACTGCGCTATCAAGAAAAAATACTCGTACGCAACGCCGCCGAACGGGCAACCGGCGGCGTTGGTGAGCTTTAAATATTCTCCAGACGAATACCCCGGGTTCTTGGCCCAAATATGCCTACCGACAGCATGACCATCAGCATACTGGCGACGATAAAGCTAATCACGCCCGGCGTTCCGGCATATTGCAGGATCACGCCAATCATAATGCTGGTAACCGCGGTGGACAGACGGCTAAAGGAGTAACAGAAGCCCACCGCCCGGGCGCGGATGTGGGTAGGGAACACCTCCGCCTGATAGGCGTGATAGCTGATGGTGAGCCAGGCATTGGACCAGGTGATCATAAAGCCGCAGATAACCAGCAGTACCGGACTATTTTGTAAAGCGAACAGTGTGCCGAAGATCACCGTCATCAGCGCTGACAGAACAATTTGCCATTTGTTTTCAAAACGATGGACAAAGCGAGTACAGAACAGGCAGCCAAGCGGGTAGGCAAGGGTGATAAAAAAAGCGTACAGAAGGCTATGGGTAATACTGGCGCCCTGGCCGGAGAGCAGCGCGGGCAGCCAGTTACCGAAACCGAAGAAGCCGATGGCCTGGAAAAAGTTCATCACCATTAACATGAGGGTGCGTTGACGGTACTGCGGCGCCCAAATCTCTTTAAAATTGCTGCGTTGCGGCACCGCTACCGCCGGACTGGCATGGCGCCGGGAAGGCGATAAACCGCAGCGTTGTTCCATTTCACCCATAACCCGGTGCGCGTCATCGTGGCGACCTTTGCTTTCCAGCCAGCGGGCGGATTCCGGCAGCTTTTTGCGGATAACCCAAATGACCAGTGAACACAGTGCGCCGAGAATAATCACCCAACGCCAGCCGCTCAGGCCGAGAATGGTCATTGGCACCAGTAGCCAGGACATCAGCGCCACCGTCGGTACCGAGAGAAACTGAATAAAGAAGGCGTAAGCGAAGGCTTTATTACGTAAATGCGTCGGCATCCATTCACTGAGATAAGTATCGATAGTCACCAGTTCAATTCCCAGGCCGATCCCCACCAGGAAACGAAAGAAAATAACCCCTTCAGCGCTATTTTGCAGCGCCATAATCAGCGAAAAGATGCCATACCACGCCAGCGCGAACATAAAGGTCAGGCGGCGTCCAAGTCTGTCCGCCAGCGGCGCGAGCAGACTGGCGCCGATAAACAGCCCCATAAAGGTCGAGGAAGCGAAGGCTGCCTGATCGGCAATACCAAATACCCCATCTTTCCCGGTATGGAAAATACCCTCGGCGAGCAGGCCGGTGCTGATATAACCGGTCTGGAACAGGTCGTAAAGTTCGAAAAAGCCGCCTAATGCCAGTAGGGTGATAAAGGACCAAAGACCGGGGGAGGAGGGCAGAGCGTCGATACGCGCGGTTAAGCTATCGGGATGTTGTCCTGGCGGGCTAAAGGAGGCGTCGCCGAGAACCTGGGTAGTAGACATATTATTATTTTCCTCAGGAGAAATGTTTGCCTGCTAATGTTAATTGGTTGTTAATGGTTTTAAATTTTTAATTGTGAGCGGTGTGGCGATTTAACAGTCGGAAATCATGTTTAATACGCTGATAGATGATAAATATGCTGCTTTTTTGTCAGCGCAGACGGCAGAATTGAAGTAAACGACCAGCAGCGATCAATCAGACTAAGAGAAATGGTGACTTCGGTGAAAATCACCTACATTTGCAGTGTGTATCTATGTCTACCAGGGAAAAGAATATGTTAAAGCGTCAGGCAATAAAAACGGCGTTGGCAATGGTGATGTCGGTAACGATGGCCGCGGCACCGGCGCTTGCTAATCCCGGGAACGGTAATGGCAATAGCGGTAAAAACATCTATCATGGCGATAAAGGTAATCATGGTCATAGCGCCAGCCAAAGCGATAACGGCGGCGGCAAGGGCCAGCGTAAGAATTACGGCAAACCGGATCACGTCGATAGTGATATCAGCTATACCACCGCTCGCGCGCTAGCGGTGAACTACGGCTTGACCGGCTATAAAGCGCTGCCTCCGGGGATTGCGAAAAATCTCGCGCGTGGAAAACCATTACCTCCGGGCATTGCCAAAAAAACGGTGCCTGCCTCGATGCTCAACCAATTACCTTATTATCCTGGCTATGAGTGGCGGGTAGTGGGTGACGATCTGGTTCTGATTGCGCTCAGTACCGCCGTGGTTACCGCGATCATTAATAGCGTCTTTGATTAACATAGAGGCCCCGTGATAAACGGGGCTTTGTTTTTCTAATAACATTTGATCTCTTTCTTAAACCAATCCTCACCGGGGAGAGTATTAAACTTTACAGCTATTATTGGCGGGCTATACTAAGCACAACTTTATACAGGAGAGATATGTTGGACAGTCACCCTTATTTAAACATCAAGGCAAACTGACGCTATCTATTCTGCGCTGTTTGCCAACCGGCAGGCAGCAATCCTTTCCCAATCCTGATTGCCTCCTGAGAACTGGAATTCGCTTTTTTGCGAGGTAATTCATCATGCTATTATTTTTCTACGCCCTGTTCCCTCCGCCTTTTACGCGGTAACACACGCTCACACAGGCCATTAAAGCTATCTCACTGCGGTTAAGCAATCTACGCAGGAATATCTACTACGCGCAATTTGTGAGTGTAAAAAATAACATCTAACTATGCATGATTTATTTATGCAGGGATTACCACATCTAAATTTGGGGATGAATCATGACTGACATGAAAGTAGAAAACCGGAATACCAACCGGTCTGCGTCAGAAAATGATAAGCAGCATAAAAAGAGCTTTGCGATTGAAACGGAGGCCTTTAATAGTCCGGACCATACGTTGGCACGTTTAAATAGCAGTCGGCAGGGACTAACGACCGCCGATGCACTGGAACGGCTGGACGACTATGGTCGCAACGAAGTGGCACGCGAAAGTGTGCCGCCGTTTTTTATTCAATTACTGCAGGCATTTAATAACCCGTTTATTTACGTACTGATGGCGCTGGCGGCAGTCAGCTTTATTACCGATTACTGGCTACCGCTGCGAAACGGTGAAGAGACAGACCTCACCGGCGTTATTATTATCCTGACGATGGTGAGCCTGAGTGGTCTATTACGCTTCTGGCAGGAATTCAGGACCAATAAAGCCGCGCAGGCGCTGAAATCCATGGTCCGTACCACCGCAACGGTACTGCGCCGCGGGCCGGGCAATATTGGCCCCAGCCAGGAGGAAATACCCATTGAAGAGCTGGTGCCGGGCGATATTATTTTCCTTGCCGCAGGCGATCTGGTGCCGGCAGATGTTCGTCTGCTGGAATCACGGGACCTCTTTGTTAGTCAGTCCATTCTTAGCGGTGAATCACTTCCGGTAGAAAAATATGATCTGATGGCCAGCGTGTCGGGAAAATGCAGCGACCGTCTACCGACGCCGGATAAAAATAAAAGTCTGTTAGAGATGGGCAATATCTGTCTGATGGGGACGAACGTCACCAGCGGCAGGGCGCAGGCGGTGGTGGTGGCGACCGGCGACCGGACCTGGTTTGGCTCGCTGGCAAAATCGATCGTCGGCACCCGCACGCAAACCGCCTTCGATCGCGGCGTGAATAGCGTGAGCTGGTTGTTAATCCGCTTCATGCTGATCATGGTACCGATCGTGTTGTTGATTAACGGTTTCAGTAAAGGCGATTGGGTAGAAGCCTCGCTTTTCGCCCTGGCGGTGGCGGTCGGTTTAACGCCGGAGATGTTACCCATGATCGTCAGTTCGAACCTCGCGAAGGGCGCGATTGCCATGTCGCGGCGTAAGGTGATCGTTAAGCGTCTCAATGCCATTCAAAACTTTGGCGCAATGGATGTGCTGTGTACGGATAAAACAGGCACCCTGACCCAGGACAATATCATCCTTGAGCATCATCTCGACGTTGGCGGCGCGGAAAGCAATCGAGTATTAATGCTGGCGTGGCTGAATAGCAGCAGCCAAAGCGGAGCGCGTAATCTGATGGACAGAGCCGTGTTGCGCTATGGGGAAGGGCGGCTGGCGCCGGCGGAAAAAGAGCGTTTCGTGAAGCTCGATGAATTGCCGTTCGATTTTGTACGCCGCCGCGTATCGGTCTCGGTGGAAGACAGCCGCTATGGCGATAAATGCCTGATTTGTAAAGGGGCGGTTGAAGAGATGCTCGAAGCCGCGACCCATATTCGTGAGGGCGACAAGATCGTTGAACTGGACGCGCTGCGCCGGGAACTATTGCTGACGAAAACCGAAGATTATAACGCTCAGGGTTTTCGGGTATTGCTGGTCGCTACCCGCAAGCTGGATGATGCCGCGCTAAACGTGCCGCTCACCGCCGCTGATGAACAGGGGCTCACCGTCGAGGGCATGTTGACGTTCCTCGACCCGCCGAAGGAAAGCGCGGGCAAAGCCATTACCGCACTGCGTGATAACGGTGTCGCGGTCAAGGTACTTACCGGTGATAACCCGGTTGTAACGGCGCGGATTTGTCTTGAAGTGGGCATTGATGCGCACGACATACTCACCGGTCAACAGGTTGAGTCAATGACTGACCGCCAGCTTCAGCAGGAGGTCGAGAAACGCGCGGTGTTCGCCAAACTGACGCCGCTGCAGAAGTCGCGCATTCTGCAGATGCTACAGAAAAATGGCCATACCGTTGGTTTTCTGGGCGATGGCATTAACGACGCCCCGGCGCTGCGCGATGCCGATGTGGGTATTTCTGTCGATAGCGCGGCGGATATCGCGAAGGAGTCCTCGGATATTATTCTGCTGGAAAAAGACCTGATGGTGCTGGAAGAGGGGGTTATTAAAGGACGCGAGACCTTTGGCAACATTATTAAGTACTTGAACATGACCGCCAGCTCCAACTTCGGCAACGTGTTTTCGGTATTAGTCGCCAGCGCCTTTATCCCGTTCCTGCCGATGCTGGCGATTCATCTGTTGATTCAGAATCTGATGTACGACATCTCACAGCTGTCGCTGCCGTGGGACAAAATGGATAAGGAGTTTTTGCGTAAGCCGCGCAAGTGGGATGCGAAGAACATTGGCCGCTTTATGCTGTGGATTGGCCCCACGTCGTCGATATTCGATATCACCACCTTTGCTCTGATGTGGTACGTCTTCGCCGCCAATCATGTGGAAGCGCAGGCCTTGTTCCAGTCCGGCTGGTTTATCGAAGGGCTGCTGTCGCAGACGTTGGTGGTACATATGTTGAGAACGCAGAAAATTCCGTTCATCCAGAGCCGCGCGACGCTGCCGGTTTTGCTCACCACCGCCGCCATTATGGCCATCGGCATCTATATCCCGTTCTCGCCGCTTGGCGCCATGGTGGGGCTTGAGCCGCTGCCGCTGAGTTATTTCCCGTGGCTCGTTGCCACGTTGCTGAGCTACTGCCTGGTGGCGCAGGGTATGAAACGTTTCTATATCAAGCGCTTTGGCCAGTGGTTCTGATGACAAAAAGGAGGATGACGATGAATCGTTCACCGGAGGATCTCATCGCCTGGATGTTTTTACTGGCCGGTTTGCTGGTACTGGCGCTGGCGATACGGCAAATCTTTGAATAGCGGGGGGACTATGCGCAAAACGTCGTTAGACCCAATCTTTCTCCAGGCCGTGTTGATGATGGTGGTGATAGTCTTACTCACCGTCTGGATTAGGTAGTTTAAGGCCCGGGGCGTTATCGCTCCGGGCCTAAAGTCCCTGCGGTATTCCTGCAACATGGCAAATGGTACTTTCCACCACGGGGAACACGTCGATTAACTCAATAATGGTAGAGCTTCGAGCATATTCTTCAGGTTTAAGGTATCCCAGGGCAGGTGTTCGGCGACGGTGAGGCCGACCGGTTTGGCCTGAGCGGCGGCTTGATTGATAAGATTAACCACTTCGGCAATCGTCAGTTTCCCTTCGGCGACATCGCCAAAATCGTGTACGCCGCGCCCCGGACGAGCAAATAGCACTGCTCGAAACAGGGCCGGGTCGAGGACATCAAGATCGAGATGGATGGCCAGGTACTCAATACGTTCACGCGCTATCCACTCGTCAATCGCCTGTGGATTCTGACGCAGCTCTGATGGGCTTAAGGTGGCGATGCCGCGTTCACTAATAAACTGTTTTTCGACATCGAGCGGGCTATGGATCCCGGCAATGAGCGCTTTGCCTGGTGATAATGGCTTTCTGACCACCTGGGTTAATTCCGCGTCGCCATTGCCCATTAACGCCCCAAGAACGTGGGCATGGGCATGTGGGAACTGCTCTGGCGTCATAACGTCCGGGTGAGAATCAATCCATAATACCCCCAATTTATCGCCATATTTTTCCACAAGCCAGGCGAAAGGAGCCAGGGAGACCAGGCAATCGCCCCCTAAGGTGACAATGGTCTCTGGCTGATTTCGAGTGATTTTGTCTTGTGCATCAAGCAACTGTTCAACGATCGCCCGGCGGCCGACAATTCCATCTTCATTTGCCAGTTGAGCGTGTCCTGGTTCGGGGACACAGACCTCCTCGACAACGCCTTGCGCAGGCGGCGCCAGCCAGGACAGCATCCGGGAGCCGAAGAAGTAGGGCGGATTGTTGCCGCCTTGCCATTGCGGAAAAAGCAAACGCAGACTGGATTGGGTATTTGGCATCATGGTTCTCCTCATATTTATCATCACAAATGAACGAACGTTCATTCATTAATAATGAGGCGCACTGTCGGTGATGGCAAGTAAAAACGGGTTATTTACCCTAACATTAGGCTGCTAGCCAAAAAGCGCTTGAAGCAGGTAGAATTGCCCATCGCCGGAGGTAGTTGAAATGTTAAATAATTCAGAAACGTACCATAAGCTGATTGTCGCCGCGGCGGCGTGCTTTGCCGAAAAAGGATTTAATGGAACCAGCGTGCGCGAAATTGCACTGCGCGCAGGTATTAGCCTCGGCGCGATGTACACCTACTTCAAAGGCAAAGATGAACTCATTGAGGCGATTATCCTTGAAGAGCAAAAATCGGCATTAGCTAAGCATCAGGAGCGCTTCGAAGGTTCCCATTTTGCGCAGATTTGCGCCTTAGCCGTTTCCTGTATAGAAGAAGTGGGGTATCCCTCTTCGCACCAGCTGTGGGTGGAAATTATTGCGGAATCGGCAAGAAAGCCGGCGCTGCGGCAGATTTTCGTCAATAGCGACAGGATCATGCGCGACGGAATGGCACAGATTATTGCTCAAGGAATTGCCGCTGGCGAGCTCAGCCCACACGTTAACGTCGAAGAAGCAACGCTCACCATCTTTGCATTCATCGATGGTCTGATTGGCCGTAAAGCGATGAATCCCGCATTTACCGTGGCTAAGGATCTGCCGCATTTTGACAACGTCATGGCGACCATTCTCAATAAAAATAGCGCTAGTGAATCCCATGCCACAGTACGCTGATTTCTGTTTTAGCGCCGTGATGGCTCAACGGGCGGCAAAAGAAAATCTCACCCTTGATGCCGACCAGCTCGCGTTGGTTGCCAACTTGCAAACGCTGAGCCATCAGTTATTCCGGCAGCAAACGGCAATACAAGGATTGTACGTCTGGGGGCGAACCGGGCGTGGGAAGAGCTTTATTCTCGATAGTTTCTTTGCCAGCTTGCCGCTGCGTGAAAAGCGGCGGGTGCATTTTCATCACTTTTTCCGCGAACTCCATCAGCGGCTGAACGCCCCTTCGGCGCCGCGGTTGCAAGAGGTCGTCGCGCAAATGACCGACAACTGTCGTCTGCTCTGTTTTGATGAGTTTCATCTTCATGACCCGGCTGATGCGATGTTGATAAAGGTGCTACTGGAGCATTTGTTCGCGCGAAATATCGTCTTATTAGCGACCTCCAATTATCCCCCCGACCGTTTGCTGGCGAATCCGCTCTATCACGAACGTTTTTTGCCTTCCATTAACCTCATTAAACGTCATATGACGGTAACGGCGCTCAACGGCGAACAGGATTACCGCGAGCGACATGCCTCGCTGGAGAATGATTTCTGCCAGGGAAAACTGTTGGTGCAGCCAACCCCCAGTACTCGCGCGGCGCTCGGTTTGCCGGCTATTGCCGCGCAGGCGCAGGCTCTGCAAGTAGGTTATCGCACCCTGCAGACGGCATCGCCGCAAGGTACCTTTCTGCATTTCACTTTCGACCAGCTCTGCCTTGCGCCTACCTCGGTCATGGATTACCTGACGCTATGTGAGCAACACCAGAACTGGCTCGTCGAGAAGGTTCCACCGTTGGCGCGAGTTAACCCTGCGGCACAGCAGCGCTTTATCAACGTGGTGGATATTTTGTATGAAAAACAGTGCCGCTTAATTTTAATTACCGATTGCGGGCTGGAAACACTGGTGGCGGATGTGGAGCTGGATGATATTCAACGCACCTACAGTCGGTTACAGCAGCTCGCTCGGGAAGCATAAAAAAGCGCCACTCGATAATGAGCGGCGCTTTAACAGAGTAACCTGCCGCCGGTTGTTCACCGGCGGGCAGGGGAATTACAGATCGAAACGATCCAGATTCATTACCTTGGTCCATGCGGCAACGAAATCAGTAACGAATTTCTGTTGCGCATCGGCACAGGCATAGACTTCGGCCAGCGCGCGCAGGACCGAGTTAGAACCGAACACCAGATCGACGCGAGTGGCGGTATATTTCTCTTCGCCGCTCTTACGGTCGTGACCGGTAAACAGCTCAGCCTGTTCATCCGCGGCTTTCCATACGGTGCCCATATCCAGCAGGTTGACGAAGAAGTCAGTGCTGAGGACGCCGACGCGATCGGTGAAGACGCCATGTTGGCTGCCATCGAAGTTAGCGCCCAGCACGCGCAGGCCGCCGACCAGCGCCGTCATTTCCGGCGCCGTCAGGGTTAGCTGCTGCGCTTTATCGATAAGCAGGGTTTCCGTTGATACGCCGCCTTCGATGCGACGGTAATTACGGAAACCGTCGGCCAGCGGCTGCAGCAGATCCATTGCTTCAACATCGGTCTGATCCTGGCGCGCATCAACGCGACCCGGCGCAAACGGCACGTTTACTTGAACGCCGGCAGCCGCTGCGGCCTGCTCAACCCCCACAACGCCCGCCAGAACAATGATATCCGCCAGAGACGCTTTACCCGATGCTTTCTGGATGGCTTGTAGCGTTGGCAGCACTTTGCTGGCAATGGCGTTGACCGGCCATTCTCTCTGTGGCAGCAGGGCCAGACGCGCGCCGTTAGCGCCGCCGCGCTTATCACCGCCGCGGAAGGTTGAGGCGGAAGCCCAGGCAACGGAGACCAGTTCGCTGACCGACAGGCCTGAATCCGCAATGGCCGTTTTCAGCGTAGCGATGTCGGAGGCGGTTGGGTTATGCGTCGGAGCCGGTAATGGATCCTGCCAAATCAGATCTTCTTTTGGCACTTCCGGACCGAGATAACGGGATTTTGGCCCCATATCGCGGTGAATCAGTTTAAACCAGGCGCGGGCGAAGGCTTCGTTAAAGGCCTGCGGATCGTTCAGGAAACGGCGCGAGATTTTGCCGAATTCCGGGTCGAAGCGCAGCGTCAGGTCCGTTACCAGCATGGTCGGCTTGCGTTTTTTATTCGGATCAAACGGGTCGGGAATAATCTCCGGCGCATCTTTCGCTTCAAACTGAATAGCGCCCGCCGGGCTGCGCGTCTGTACCCATTCGTATTTGAACAGGTTCTCGAAGAAGTAGTTGCTCCATTGGGTCGGGGTTTGCGTCCATACGACTTCCAGACCCGAGGTGATGGCGTCCGCGCCTACACCGCTGCCGTAAGTACTGCTCCAGCCAAGACCCTGAGATTCCAGCGGGGCGGCTTCCGGTTCCGGGCCAACGTGGCTTGCCGGTGCGGCGCCGTGCGTTTTACCCAGCGTATGGCCGCCGGCGATCAGCGCGACGATTTCTTCATCGTCCATCGCCATATTGCCGAAGGTCGCACGAATGGCTGCCGCGGCGGAAAGCGGATCGCCGCTGGCGTTAGGGCCTTCCGGGTTGACATAGATGAGACCCATTTCGGTGGCGCCCAGCGCCTGTTTTTCCAGGCTTTCCGGGTGGCGATGTTTCAGCCACTCTTTTTCATCGCCCCAGTCAACATCGAGGTCCGGTTCCCACACGTCTTCACGCCCTGCGCCGAAACCGAAGGTACGGAAGCCGGCGTTTTCTAATGCCACGTTACCCGCCAGCATATACAGGTCGGCCCAGGAGATTTTCTGACCATATTTTTGTTTCACCGGCCACAGCAGACGACGGGCTTTATCAAGGCTGACGTTATCCGGCCAGGAGTTAAGCGGGGCGAAGCGCTGCTGCCCGCGACCGGCGCCGCCGCGGCCATCGACGGTACGGTAAGTCCCCGCGCCGTGCCACGCCATACGAATAAACAGGCCAATGTAGCTGCCCCAATCGGCAGGCCACCACTCCTGAGAGTCGGTCAGTAGCGCGCGAAGGTCGGCTTTCAATGCGGAGTAGTCGAGCTTTTTGAACTCTTCCCGATAGTTGAAGTTTTCACCCAACGGGTTAGAACGATTGGAGTGCTGATTCAGCAGGTCAACACGAAGTTGGTTGGGCCACCAGTCACGGTTGGCGGTACCGCTGCCGGCGCTTTGCTTCGGCGTCCCGGCGTGGAAAGGGCATTTCCCTGCGGATGGGTTGTTAGTGGGATCATTTGACGTGCTCATATCAGGCTCCGTTTGCTTTTGTGAATGCCATTACGATATACACTGCTACCAATAAGCGATATTTGAATGAGTCTACGGATTTAATAGCTTTTACCGTTCAACAAACATAATTAAAACCAGTGTCTTAGTGTGTTTACTCGGCGAAATTCAAAACCACACCTTTAAACATAGTCGTAACGCAGCGGTAAAGGAAACGTTATGATGCGTTAACCGCTACGGATCGCTAATTGTTTGAGATATGACAATTTTACTGCGATGAAAGGATTAGCGTTGCCAGTAAAGCGGCGTGCCGAAAACGTCGGTAAAATAATCAATAACGGTGCGTACATTGAGCGACGGATGACGAGCATGCGGATAAATCGCGGCAATGTAAGAGGGCAAATGGTTAATGCCAACGCTGTAGTCATTCATCAGCGCTACTAATGTTCCCCGCGCCAGTGCGTCGCTCACCATCCAGTCCGGAAACAAAACAATGCCCATTCCGCCAATCGCTGAAGTGAGAAGGGCATCGGCGTTGTTTGAGATTAGCCGCGGTGTTTGCGGGTAATGGGTCCACTCTTCTTCCCTCTGGCGAAAAAGCCAACGGTTAGCGCCCTGTGAACCGCGATACACCAGCGTGCGGTGTTGATTAAGCTCAGAAGGCGATTGCGGCGCGCCGAAACGGGAAAGGTAACCAGGCGCTGCGGCGAGGTAATAGCGCTGGGCGCCAAAAACCTTTGCGTGATAGCTGGCGTCAGGCAGGGCGCTGATGCGAAAAATGATATCAGTCGCCTGGCGATGAGGATCGACAAAGTCATCGGTCAGGATTAATTCGTACTCCAGCTCGGGATAACGATCGGCCAGTCCCGCTAACCATGGCGCGATATGCCGTTGGCCAAAGTAGACCGGGGCGTTGATGCGCACGAGTCCGCCAGGTTGTTGGGCGCGATCCTGTAATTCGCGTTGCGCGCGAGCGAATTGCTCGGTCATCCCGCGGGCATAGTCAGCAAACAAGTTTCCGGCCTCCGTTGGAACGACCGCACGGGTATTGCGGTAGAACAGCTGCTGGCCTAGCGCATCCTCAAGTTGCTGGATGACTCGTGAAATCAGAGAAGGGGACACGCCTTCACGGCGCGCGACAACGGAAAAACTATGGCTGTCATACACGGCGATAAACAGCTGGAGGGCGCGGAGATTGATGTTACCTACGTCGGCCATTAATGCAAATCCTGCAAAGGTGTTTGCAAAACTATACTATTTTTTGCATTAGCGCGCCGTTCTATTCTCTTCCGCTCTTAACAACTGAAGAGTATTTACCATGCAGCGTGTGCTGATTTTTTTAGTGATTGCCGGCGGAATGGGGTTGTCCGTAGAGGCAGGTCTATTGGGGCCGCTGGCGGGTCAGGTCGGTGATTTATGGGCAACAATGAGTATTTTCGCCATTGGCGCGGCATTAACGTTTTTACTGATGCTTTTTTTTAGCCCGCGACAGAGTCCCTCTTTTTTTTCGCTCCCCGGTTGGCAATTAACCGGTGGTCTATTGGGGCCAGGTTATGTGCTGATATTAACGATAGTTACTCCGACGATCGGTATCGCAATGACGATTACCGGTGTTCTCGCCGGTCAAGTATGTAAGAGTCTGTTAATCGATCATTTTGGCTGGTTTGGTAGCCCGCGGCGAAAAATAGATCGCCGCCGGGTTATTGCGCTGTTGTTCATTGTGGCGGCATTAGTGCTGATTGCCGTTGATTGAGGTGCTGATATGAATATGTTGATGATTATTTTGTCGCTGATTGGCGGCGCATTGCTAAGCGTACAGGCTGCGGTGAATGGCCGTCTTGGCGCACATGTCGGAATATTGCGTAGCGCATTTTTGACCTTTTCCATTGGCGCGTTGGTGACCGGTTTATTGATCGTTTTCTTTGCTCCGCAGCAGTCGATGACGCTGCTGGATGTGCCAAAGTGGCAACTGCTTGGGGCGTTCTGCGGGGTACCCTATATTGTCATCATGGTGCTGGCAGTACAGCGAATCGGCACGGCAACGGCGACGGTGGCGGTAATTTTTGGTCAACTCGCGATGAGCTTGCTGATTGATAATTTCGGGTGGTTGGGAAATAGCGCTATTGCCTTTTCGCCGCAACGCCTGGCAGCGGTGCTGTGTTTGGCGTTAGCGCTGTACTTTATATACGCTTCTGGCGTATCAGGAGCAGTTGCACCTTCTAAACGGCCGGGAAAGGCGAAATGGTTGTCGACTGAACGGGAATAAGCTAATACTTAGACACCATGTGACTGGCGCTAAAGACAGAATACTGTTGGGGAGCATGGTCAAGTACGCCGCGCGCCTGGGCATTACCCCTATCTGGAGATAAGTTATGCCTGAATTAGCTTCATTATCGGCTTTTGCCGCGGTGGCGTTGGGGTTGGTGTTAACGCCTGGCCCCAACATGATGTACCTCACTTCACGGTCGATTTGCCAGGGAAAACGTGCCGGCTTTATATCCCTTGCTGGCGTTGCGGTGGGGTTTTTCTTTTATATGCTGTGCGCGGCTTTTGGCATAACCGCGCTGGTTTTCGCCGTACCCTATGCCTACGATGCGTTGCGAATTTGCGGAGTGGCTTATTTACTCTATTTAGCGTGGCAGGCGATTAAACCCGGTGGGCGGCCGATTTTCGCGGTGCGCGACTTACCGGCTGATAGCGGGCGTAAGCTGTTTCTGATGGGCTTTCTTACCAGCCTGGCGAATCCTAAAGTGGCTATCTTGTATTTGTCTTTGCTGCCGCAGTTTATCACCCCCGGACTCGGTAGCGTGCTGAGTCAGTCCCTAATACTAGGCTGCACCCAGGCGCTAATAAGCGTGGCGGTTAACGGGCTTATTATTATGCTGGCCGGGCAGGTGGCGCTGTTTCTTGGGCGGCGACCGGGCTGGCAACACTTTCAGCGTTGGCTGATGGCGACGGTACTTGCCGGAATGGCGGTAAAGATCGCTTTTGAGGCCAAAAAATAATCGTTACCGCCTGACAACGCGTTCTTATGCCTTTCTCTCGTTGAGAAAGGCAACTCACGTTCTAACATACTGATACATTTCTGCCAGTTCATTAGCAACCTTTCAGTAGGGCTAATGCGTCAATAAAGCTATTCTTCCCCGCCTTTAGTTTTTGTGCTTTCCAGTGACGCAGGTAAATTGCCGCCAATGGCCCTATTGAGAGATGAGATCCGCGACCACTCGGCAGAAGAGATGCTGTTTATCCGCCGCGCCGTTATTGCTTTCCTGTTGGTGGTGGTCTGCTTTGGGGTGTTGATTTTCAATCTCTACCATCTCCAGGTAGAGCAGCACGACTTTTATCAGACCCGCTCCAATCAAAACGACATTAAAATGTTGCCGATCGCGCCAAGCCGGGGGCTGATTTTCGACCGCAACGGTATTCCGCTGGTGCAAAATATCACCCTGTATCGCCTGCAGGTGATCCCCAGCAAGATTGCCGATATGTCGGCGCTGCTGCAGGCGTTAAGCCCGATTGTCGACCTGACGGCGGATGATATCGCCAGTTTCCGCGACGATATGCACCACAATAGCCGCTATAAAGAGGTGACGCTGAAATCCGATCTTACCGATGTGGAAGTGGCGCGCTTTGCTGTCAACGAATTTCGTTTTCCCGGCGTTACCGTCGAGAGTTATCAGCAGCGAAGTTATCCCTATGGCGCGGAGCTGGCGCACGTTGTCGGTTACGTTTCGAAAATTAACGATAACGATTTACAACGGCTGGCGAAAAACGGCGAAGCAGAAAACTACGCGGCCGATCGCAATATCGGTAAACAGGGGATTGAAGGCTATTACGAGAAAGAGCTGCATGGCACCACCGGTTATCAGGAAGTCGAGGTAGACAACCACGGTCGCGTCGTTCGCCTGTTGAAAGAAGTCCCGCCGGTCGCCGGCAAAAATATCTATCTGACGCTAGACCTGCATTTGCAGCAGTATATTGAGTCGGTCCTGAAGGGCCAGCGCGCAGCGGTCGTGGCCGTCGACCCGCGCGACGGCGGCGTACTGGCAATGGTCTCCAGCCCCAGCTATGACCCCAATCCCTTCGTTAAGGGGATTGGCTACCAGGCTTACAAATCGCTGCTCGATAACCAGGATCGCCCGCTGATTAACCGCGTCACTCAGGGCTTGTATCCCCCGGCTTCCACGGTCAAGCCGTATATGGCGCTCTCAGCCCTTTCCGCCGGGGTGATTACGCCAAATACCACCTTCTTCGGCGCGCCGACCTGGACGCTACCCGGTACTCAGCGCCGCTATCGCGACTGGTTAAAAACGGGACATGGTATGTTGAATGTGACCAAAGCGATTGAAGAGTCGGCGGATACCTTCTTCTACCAGGTCGCTTTTGAGATGGGCATCGATCGTATACACGAGTGGTTGAGCAAGTTTGGTTACGGACAATCGACCGGCATCGATCTCAATGAAGAATACGCCGGGGTTTTGCCGAGCCGCGAATGGAAACAGCGGGTACATAAAAAACCGTGGTATCAGGGCGATACGATTTCCGTCGGTATCGGCCAGGGGTACTGGATCGCGACGCCAATCCAGATGGTGAAAGCGCTGACCACCCTAATCAACAACGGCAAAGTACAAAACCCGCATCTTTTGTACTCAATGAAGCAGGGGAATAAGGTCGAACGGTACCAGCAGCCAGCCAATTTACCGCAGGTCGGCGATCCGAAATCGCCATACTGGGGGGTTGTCCGCAATGGTATGTATGGCATGGCGAACCAGCCGAACGGAACGGGATATAAGCTGTTTCATACCGCGCCGTACCAGATTGCGGCGAAGTCCGGGACCTCGCAGGTGTTTAGCCTGAAGGAGAACCAGACCTACAATGCCAAAATGATCCCGGTACGTCTGCGCGACCACATTTTTTATACCCTGTTTGCGCCGTATCAGCATCCGAAAGTGGCGATGGCGCTCATTCTCGAAAATGGCGGCGGCGATGGCGTTGTCGCCGGCCCGACGGCGCGTGCGATTCTCGACCATATCTTCGACCCGGCGAATGCGCCGGCTGCGGATAGCGCGCAAAGTAACGTTCCGCAGGTCGAAAGCGCCGATGCGCAGTAACCACTTTAAGTGGCGGACGTCGTCGGCGCGCTAAACAGGATTCGCCAGCTGCGGCGACGGCGAGTTATCTCACGCCATAGCGTGATGACCTCGTCCAGCTGTAGGTCGTTAACGTTCTGCGGCGTGGCTACCGGTAGATGATAGCGCTGGCGCAGGGCGGAGAGTGCGGTGGCGCTGGCGTCCTGCGGCAGACCGTTCTGCTCAGCCAGCTGGTGTTGTAACTGGCTGAACTCAGCTTGCCCACACAGCGTTAACTGGCGGAGAAAGGTTTTACAGCAGCGAAGCAGGTTACTGATGGAACGATCTGGCGACTGCAGCGCCAGCAGCAGGCCATCGCGATCGGCAATCCGCTGATAACGGCAGCTCACCACGTAGCCAATCTGCTGTTCGACCCGCAGACGCTGGAAGAATTGCGGCTCGCAAAGTAGCGCCAGCAGTTGCAGCGCGGCCAGCGATGCCCCCTCGGGCAATGGAATAAAAACTAATAGCGCGTTATCCGAGCTGGCGTGAGGAATACGCTGAATACCGCGGCGACAGCCCGCCGAAGAGTGAAGTTCGGCGTTAACCGGGGTATTGAGCAGCGTCAACTGACGGGCAACCTGCTGCGCCAGATTGCCGCTGCCGCCCACCATCGCCGCAAGCCAACCCTCCTGCAGCGGAGCGATAGTCAGATGTTCAGGTAATTGTTGCAGTAGCTGGCGAATCGCAATGGTTTCAGACGCGACCGTCGTCCCCGGCGCGGGTTGGGATAATCTGCGCATGAGCGCGGTGACGACGCGCTCCGCTACGCCGTCGGCTTCAGGTAGCTGTAGGGTAAGCTGCCAGTTGCCGTCCACCGTTTGCCACTCACCGCTGCCGCCAGCATGGCGAAGTTGCGCGAGCATGGGACGGAGTTGCTGGCTTATCGCCATACCCTGCGCCTGACTAAGCACGCTATAGAAAGGCTTGCGAACGATCAGCGTTGGCGTTTGATTATCTGCAATGACATGCAGCAGCGGGCTGGTCGTTGGCGGCAGGTCAGGTGCATCAGCGGTCGCCGCCTGCGGATAGAAGCTAAATGCCAGCGGATCAATCACGACTGTCCGTGGCTGCCTGCGGCAGAGCGGCAAGGTAAAGCCCTGGGTTGCCACGCCATCGCCAGCCGTTATTTTGCGGCACACCAGCGAAGAGGCTGGCGCCGTCAGCAAGCTGGCGCAGAAACGGGCAAAGTCGACGGGCGGGGAATCGGGCGCAAAACCCAATGCCCGCTGACGTAACTGTTCGAGCGGGGTGAGTGCGTTAAAACGCCGCTGCGCCAGCCTGTAATAGTGCAACTGCTGTTCAGGCGAGGTGTGGCGCAATGCCTGCAGCCATCGCTCGAGATGCTGCTGGATGGCGTCGGGATGGTCGCTGCTGAATACCAGCGCCAGCCAGCCGACACTTTCATCCTGGTAAAGCCAGTTCAGCGCGACATCGTCCGCGAGCCCGCATTCACGTAGCCCGGCCAGCAGGCTGCCGGGCGCTTCATCCAGTAAGAATTCACGAAAAGTAGTGACGTTGTCACTTACTGCAATGAGCGGACAACGCCATACCGCCGGTTGGTCTTCAACGGCCAGTTGAAGATCCACATTGTTGCTAAAATACGCAGACGGCGGGCTTTCCGGCGGCAGGCCGCCAGGGAATCCCGCGGCAAAAAAATGGGCCAATGCGGCTAATTCATCAAGCGACTGCGGCCCCTGAAGCCATAGCTGCAGATGGCTGGCGACATAATAGCGCTGATGAAACTCGCCGAGCGCAACCTGCAGCGCAGGCAAGTTTCCGCCCAGAGAATCCATGCTGCCGACCTGAAAACGGCGAAAAGCCGCGGGCGCCGCCATCGCGTGACGGGCTGCGGCTTCACGGCGGGAGGGATCGTGCTGCTGGATAAGCCGGTTTTCCGCATCGATGACCGCCAGTTCCTGACGGATATCTTCAGGCGACAGCAGCGGCGCCTGGAGCGTATCCCGTAGACGGGTGATGCCCTCGGCCAGACTACTGGCGGCGACCTCGAAGAAATAGGCGCTGTGGCGGGCAAGGGTGGTGGCGTTGACGCTGCCGCCCTGGCGTTGGATCCACGCCATTAATCGCTCGTCTGCGTGATAGCGCTGGCTGCCGCGAAACAGCAAATGTTCCAGTAAATGGGCCAGCCCCGGCAGGGCATCGGTTTCGTGATGGCTTCCGGCACCCACCTTAACCAACGCCGCAGCACGCGTCGCCTGCGGCTGATGAACCAGCGTTGCGCGAATCCCGCCTGCCAGTTCCACGATGCGGGTGGCGGTGGTCATCACAATTCCCGGGTTTTATAGATCAGCTGTGAACGGGTGCGGTTACGGAACTGCAGCTGGCTGATTTTGATGTCGCTACAGGCCGCTTCGCGCCGCGCTTCAAGGATTTTATGGTGGTGCGGCGATTTGCTGCACACCGGGTCAGCGTTATCGGCATTGCCGGTCAGCATAAAGGCCTGACAGCGGCAGCCGCCGAAATCTTTCTCTTTTTCATCACAGGAACGGCACGGCTCCGGCATCCAGTCGAAGCCGCGGTAGCGGTTGAAGCCAAACGAGTCATACCAGATCGATTCCAGGCTCTGCTCCAGCACCGACGGGAACTCGACCGGTAACTGGCGCGCGCTGTGACACGGCAGCGCGGTGCCTTCCGGGGTCACGCTGAGGAATATTGAGCCCCAGCCGCCCATACAGCCTTTAGGGCGTTCTTCGTAGTAGTCCGGGGTGACAAAGAGCAGATTGGTCAGATTACCGTTAGCCGCCATTTTATGGCGGTAATCAGCAACGACCTGTTCAGCTCGGGCGATCTGTTCGCGGGTCGGCAGTAACCCCTGACGATTGAGGAACGCCCAGCCGTAAAACTGGCAGGTGGCGAGCTCAACATCATCCGCTTCCAGCTCGATACACAGCTCGATGATTTTATCGATCTGGTCGATATTGTGGCGATGGAGGACAAAGTTCAGCACCATCGGGTAGTCGCGAGCTTTTACCGCTTTCGCCATCGCCAGCTTCTGCTGGAACGCTTTTTTGTTGCCCGCCAGCGCCGCGTTAAGCACTTCATCGCTGGCCTGGAAGCTAATCTGGATATGATCCAGCCCGGCCTCGCTGAAGGCGTCGAGTTTGCTCTCGGTGAGCCCAATGCCTGACGTAATCAGATTGGTGTAAAAACCGAGGTCGCGCGCGGCGCGGATAAGCTCCGGCAGATCTTTGCGCGTCAGCGGTTCGCCGCCGGAGAAACCCATCTGCACGCTACCCATGGCCCGCGCCTGGCGAAAGACCTCAATCCACTGTTCGGTGGTGAGTTCTTTCTCCTGCTGAGCAAAGTCCAGCGGGTTAGAGCAGTAGGGGCACTGCAACGGACAGCGATAGGTCAGCTCCGCCAGTAGCCACAGCGGCGGATTAACGGCGGGTTTATTCTGGCTCACGGAAGATAATCCACTTCTGTTGGTAAGCTATCTGCAGGAATTCGATGACGTCGTCATCGACGCCGCCGGCTTCCGGGAAACGGGCGTTGAGTTCGGCGATTATTTTTGCCGCGTCGCGTTGACCATCGACCAGTTCGAGGATCGCGGCGGCGGTCTCATTCAGTTTCGCCATTCCTTCCGGATAGAGGATCACGTGGCTATCCTGAGCAGCTTCCCACTGCAGGCGGTAGCCGCGACGAAAGGCGATGATTGCGCTTTTTTGCATAGTTATACCAGTCGGGTCGTGTGCCAGGCCGCCTTGTCGGTGACCGTATGATAGGGCGGGCGCTGCAACGCGTAGGCCATGGTCATGGCATCCAGCATCGACCACAGAATGTCGAGCTTAAACTGCAGGATCTCCAGCATCCGGTTCTGCTTTTCCGCGCTATCGCAGTAGATCTTCGCCAGTTCCAGCCCATGTTCGACGTCGCGATTGGCCTGGCTTAAGCGGCTGCGGAAGTAGAAATAGCCTTCTTCTTTGATCCATGGATAGTGCTGCGGCCAGCTGTCGAGGCGCGACTGATGAATTTGCGGGGCAAACAGTTCGGTCAGCGAACTGCACGCCGCTTCCTGCCAGTTGGCCCGGCGGGCAAAATTGACGTAGGCGTCGACGGCAAAACGCACCCCGGGCAGCACGTGGCGCTCGCTGAGTAACTCATCACGGCTTAGCCCCACGGCTTCACCCAACTGCAGCCAGGCTTCAATACCGCCTTCCTGGCCGTTACTGCCATCGTGGTCGAGGATCCGCTGCACCCATTTGCGTCGGGTGTGTGGATCGGGGCAGTTTGCCATAATCGCCGCGTCTTTTAGCGGGATATTGGTCTGATAGTAAAAACGGTTCGCCACCCAGCCCTGGATTTGCTCGCGGCTGGCTTCGCCGTTATGCATCGCAATATGGTACGGATGATGGATATGGTAGTAGGCGCCTTTTTCCCGTAGCGCTTGTTCAAACGCCTGTGGCGATAGGGTTTCGCGTATCTGCATAGTTAGTCCTGAAGCGTGATAGGCATCCCGTCCCAGCTCACTTCAATTCCCTGTTGCGTCAGGGCCTTGCGCTGCGGCGATTGCTCGTTAAGGATAGGATTCGTGTTATTGATATGAATCAGAATTTTGCGCTTTGCCGGGAGTGAGGCCAGCAACGCCATCATGCCGTGTTCATCGCCAAGCGCCAGGTGGCCCATATCACGACCGGTATTGCGCCCGACGCCGGCCGCCTGTAGTTCATCATCCTGCCAGACGGTACCGTCAATCAGCAGGCAGTCCGCTTTTTTCAGCCACGGCAGGAGCGCTTCATCCGGTTCGCCAAGCCCCGGCGCATAGAACAGCGTCTGGCCGTTACGGCGGTTTTCGATAAACAGCGCCACGTTATGGCCCGGCAGCGGGCGATCGCGAAACGGCGAGTAGGGCGGCGCATTACTGGCGATGGGGACGGCGGTAAACTGCAGATCGGGACAGGCGTCAACGGTAAAACTATTCAGCGGGGTGACAGGATGGTGAATCAGGCCGCCGTTCCAGTGCCGTAACATAGTAAAAATGGGAAAACCCGTGCTGAGATCCTCATGTACCTCCGGCGTGCACCAGACCTGATGGGGACACCCTTCGCGTAGGCTCAGCAGCCCGGTAGTATGGTCAATCTGGCTATCGGTAAGGATAATGCCGCCAATATGCGTGCCGCGCAGTACGCCTTGTTTGTTTAACTCTGGCGTGTGGGCAATTTGCTGGCTGATATCCGGAGAGGCGTTACACAGCACCCACTCTTTGCCGTTATCGCTAACGATAATGGAAGACTGGGTGCGGGCGGTGGCCTGAATTGTGCCATTGCGCAGCCCCTGACAGTTGGCGCAGTTACAATTCCACTGCGGAAAACCTCCGCCAGCGGCGGAACCGAGGACTTTTATAAACATGAAGACGGACCAGATAAAAAAACAAAATGCCCGCACGGACGGCGGGCGGAGCGATTAGCGGTTGGAAATGTACAGCGTCACTTCCAGACCCAGACGTAAATCAATAAAAGCAGGTTTCTTCCACATCGTTTTTTCCTCTATAAAAATGCGACATCAACGTCTTCGGTTGTGTCGGTTTTGTGATGGCCATCAAATATTGCCCCTCAGGGAGACAAAGGTCAACCGGCAACATGTAAGCATTTAACCTTATGTTTACAATATAACCTATTGTTGCCAAACATTTTTTAATACCTTTTGCCAGTTGCCCCAAAGCAGTTTATCCAGCACCAATTGTTCATAACCGCTATGGCGCAACGCGTTGATTAGCCGTGGTAAACCGCTCACGTCGCCCAATTCGTCCGGCAGGGTGATGCCGTCAAAATCGGACCCCAACGCCACGTGATCGTCGCCCATAATGTTAATAAGATAGTCGATATGGTGAACGATGGTAGCTAATGGGGTGTCGCTGTCGCGTTTGCCGTCGGCGCGCAGGAAAGCGTTGCCGAAATTGACGCCGACCACGCCGCCGCTGTCGCGAATCGCCCGCAGTTGTTCATCGGTGAGATTACGTGGCTGCGGGCATAGCGCGTGGGCATTAGAGTGGGTGGCGACCAGCGGTGACGTCGAGTGCTGGGTGGTATCCCAGAACGCTTTTTCATTCATATGAGACACGTCAATCTGCATCTTCAAGGCATTGGCCTGCTTAATCAGATCGATACCTGCCGCTGTCAGTCCAGGCCCAGTGTCCGGGCTACCGGGAAAGGAACCGTTAACGCCGCTGCCGAAGCGGTTCGCAATGTTCCAGAACGGACCAATGCTGCGCACCCCGGCGGCATAAAAGGCCTGCAGGTCGCGGCCCTCGCCATCAAAACCTCCGGCGCCCTCAATATGCGCCACCATCGCCAGTACCTTATCCTCGTGGCAGCGTTCGATATCCGCCGCGCTCAGACATAACCGCAAGCGTCCAGCGGAGTGCGCGACAAGTTGTTTCAGGATGGCCAGTTGCTGCCAGAGGATATCGATCGGATCCCATCGTTGGCTGGCGTATTGCGGCGCCATACGGGCAATATATTCCTGCGGTGGCACGAATAGCGCGAATAGCCCGCCGGCAAATTCGCCTTGCAGCATGCGCGGATAGTCGAGATGACCGTTCTCAATCCCGGCAAAGAAAGCAGTTGAAGGATCCTCGCGATGGTGAAGCCATAAATTGAGCAGCAGGTCATTGTGACCATCAAAAATCGCCATAGCGCGCTCCATCTGGTGGTTGTACTGGAAATGCCTGACACGGTAACTGATTTGTTCGCTGCGGCAAGTGGAAATTCACAACTTAGCAACAATCGCCAAATCTGGCGTTTGTATCACACTGTATCAATCGGCAAACCTCATACATGGCGATGCAAAAACACGATAAATCCCACACATGCTGGATACACAGGCCTGATTAACTGTTCACGTACTTGCTTAACGCTTCCAGATAAAAGGTGAAATGAGGATGAACAGATTATCCGCAATCCGTCATGTCAGCGCTACGGCGCTGTGTCTCTCCACGCTGTGGTCCGCCAGCGTGTGCGCTGCTGAAGACGCAGGCGCTTTCGACAAGGTGCAACAAATCAACGCCGGCGATTTGAATATCGGTTATGTCGATATTGGGCCACGCGATGGCCAGGCGGTAATTTTGCTGCACGGCTGGCCGTATGATATTCAAAGCTACGCGCAGGTAGCCCCGGCGCTGGCGCAGAAGGGTTACCGGGTCATCGTGCCGTATCTGCGCGGCTACGGCTCCACCCGTTTCCTGTCGGCTAAAACGCCGCGTAACGGTCAGCCATCGGCGATGGCGGCGGATATAGTGCATCTGATGGATGCGCTAAATATTAAGCAAGCGGATTTCGCTGGCTTTGACTGGGGCGCGCGTACAGCGGATATCGTCGCGGCACTCTGGCCGCAGCGGGTTAAGTCGCTGGTATCGGTGAGCGGTTATCTGATTAGCAGTCAGCGAATTGGCGAGAAGCCGTTACCGCCGCAGGCGGAACTGTCGTGGTGGTATCAATTCTACTTTGCCACCCCGCGCGGCGAGGCGGGCTACCGGCAAAATACCCATGACTTTGCCAAATTTATCTGGCATCAGGCTTCGCCGCGGTGGACATTCACGGATGCCACGTTCGCCAATAGCGCGAAAGCGCTGGATAACCCGGATCACGTTGCCGTCACCATCAGCAACTACCGCTGGCGCCTGGGGTTGGAGCAGGGCGAAGCGAAATATGCGGCCTACGAACAGCGACTCGCGAAACTGCCGGCGATTAGCGTACCCACGATTACCATCGAGGGGGAAAACAATGGCGCGCCGCATCCGGCGCCGGATAGCTATCGGGCGAAATTCACCGGTAAATATGAGCATCGGGATTTTAAAGGCGCAGTGGGACATAACCCGCCGCAGGAGGCGCCAGCGGAATTTGTTCAGGCGGTTATTGATGCCGATCGCTTATAAGCCTCACCACGCCGCAAGCGCAGAGTTGCGCTTGCGGAAAAGCCGCATATGCTTTTCATGAGCTTATTTTTCCGCAGGAGCCGCCTTTGGAACGTATTGACCACATCCTGGTTGTCGATGACGACCGCGATATCCGCGAACTGATCGTTGGGTATCTGGAGAAATCGGGCTATCGCGCCAGCGGCGCAGCTAATGGCAAAGCGATGTGGTCTGTACTTAAAAACCATCAAATCGATTTGATTGTCCTCGATATCATGCTGCCCGGCGATGATGGTTTAACCCTTTGTCGTCAGTTGCGCAATGATGGCCAACAGGATATCCCGGTGCTGATGCTGACCGCGCGTAGCGAAGATAGCGACCGTATACTTGGTCTCGAAATGGGGGCCGACGATTATCTGGTGAAACCGTTCGTGGCCCGGGAGCTACTGGCGCGGATCAAAGCCATCTTACGCCGCGCTCGCGCGCTTCCCCCCAATTTACAAATCAGCGAAGCCGGCAGGCTTATCGCCTTTGGCGACTGGCTGCTCGATACCTCGGCGCGGCATCTACTGGACGAGAGTGGCACAATTGTGGCGCTAAGCGGGGCGGAATATCGCCTGCTGCGGGTGTTTCTTGATCATCCTCAACGTGTGCTCAACCGCGATCAGTTGTTGAATCTTACCCAGGGGCGTGATGCCGAACTGTTTGAACGGTCTATCGATCTGTTGGTGAGCCGCCTGCGTCAGCGTCTGCGGGAGGACGCGCGTGAGCCCGCCTATATCAAAACCGTGCGCAGCGAGGGTTACGTGCTGTCAGTGCCGGTGTCGATCCGCGAGGCGCGATAATGAAAGTGTGGCCGGCGTCATTGCAGTCGCGCTTAATGATAATGATTTTTCTCGCTCTGCTGCTCGCTAATGCCCTGACGCTATCGCTTCTGCTCTACGAGCGCATGAGCAGCGCCCGTAGCGTCATGCTGGGCAACCTTGAATACGATGTCGCCACCAGCGTGGCTATCCTTGATCGTCTTCCTGCGCAAGAACGGCCGCATTGGTTGGCGCGTCTGGCGCGCGGTAACTACCGCTATCAGCTTTCTGCCGGACAAACTGGCGATTATCCCACCAGCTGGCGTACCCGTGATGCGGTACGCTCGTTACAGGAAGCCCTGAGCGGTCGCTATCCTGTGAGTATTATCGCCGTCCCTGGACCGCGCGAACATATTCAGGCCCACGTGACCCTGCGCGACGGCGCGCCGTTAAGCATTGACCTGTGGCCAAAGCTGCCGGCCATCGCACGTTGGCTACCGCTGGTGCTGGTCGCGCAGTTTCTGTTACTACTATTTTGCGCCTGGTACGCCGTCCGCCAGGTGGTCTCGCCGATGACCCGCTTTACCCGCGCCATTGATACGCTGCAACCGGCTACTCCGGCTGCAGGGCCGCTGGCCGAGAAGGGACCACAAGAGGTGCAGCGCGCGGCGCGCGCCTTCAACGCGATGCAAAAGCGAATACAGGACCATTTGCAGGAGCGCGCGCGGATCCTGGCGGCGATCTCCCACGATTTGCAGACGCCGATTACCCGTATGAAGCTAAGAGTCGAGATGGCCGACCAACCGGCACTCCGCGATAAGCTGTTACAGGATCTCGATAGCATGACCCGACTGGTTCGCGAAGGCATCGCGCTGGCACGATCGGCCGAACCGCTGGCAGAAGCGCCGCAGCGGATGAGTCTCAATGCGTTACTGGATAGCATCGCCTGTGATTATGCCGATATCGGTAAAGCGGTCAGTTTTCGTGCCGGTAAAGGGGCGGACGTCATGACGCTTCAGCCGCAGGCGCTGCGGCGGATCATGAGTAACTTAATCGATAATGGGCTGAAATACGCCGAAAAGGTGGAAATCAGCCTGAGTTACCCGCCGAATGGCGATGTTATCATTCACGTTGTTGATGACGGCCCCGGCATCCCGGAAGGAGAGCTCACCGCCGTACTGCAGCCGTTCTATCGCCTCGAGCAGTCACGTAATCGCGATACCGGCGGTACCGGTTTGGGGCTGGCAATCGCCGCCCAGCTCGCCGGGCAGATGCAGGGAAGTTTGACCCTGCACAACCTGCAACAGAGCGGTCTTGAGGCGCGGGTACGTCTCAATGCCGCCGTTTTGTATCCTTCTGTATCCATTCCAACTGCAGATAAATCCATATACTAAACCGCCGTTTCACGGACATATCCGCCATACAGTCGCCTGTTGTAATGCTGACGTTGCCACTTCGGCAACGTTGCAAAGGAGAATGATCATGGCTGTTGTGATTGCATTTTTGGCCGGTATGTTGACGCTGCTCAGCCCCTGTACCTTACCGGTGATCCCGCTGGTGTTTGCCAGCGTTCGCGGGCGTAAGGGACAACTGATCCTGTTGTTGTTCGGTATGGGATTGATGTTTACCGCTGTATCGCTGCTGGCCACGGCGGCAGGGGGATGGTTAGTCAATCTGACCATCGTCGGGCGTTGGCTGGCGCTGGGCTTTTTGGTCGTTGTGGCTATCAGTTTACTGTCATCACGCGTTGCAGGCTGGCTCGGATCGCCAGCGGTTGCGCTGGGTAATCAACTTAACCAACAGAGCTATCGTTATGGCAGTGGTCTCGCTTCAGTGTTTGCCGGACTGGCGATTGGACTACTTTGGGCGCCGTGCGCGGGACCGGTGCTGGGGGCGATATTTAGCCTGGCGTTGTTGCAAGGAAATTCAGTGACTACCGGTATCTTGCTGCTTTCCTATGCCAGCGGATGCGCGCTGATGTTGCTGTTATTGGGGTGGTTCGGCGCGCGGCTGATTTCCCGTTTGCGCGGTGGTCAGGTGATAAGTGGGCGGTTACGCCAACTGGCTGGCGTGGCAATGTTGGCCGCAGTGGCATTAATCGCCAGCGGTAGCGATCGTTATCTGCAGGGCGCCAGCGGTTTAACCCATCGTCTGGAGCAGCGGCTCAGCGCGTTTATGCCCCAGGATCAACAACGAGTTCGTCTGGAGCCGATCGTTGCGCCGCGGCCAACCAGCGCTATGCCGGAATTGCAAGGCGGTACCGCATGGATTAATAGCCCGCCCCTTACCAATGCGGCGTTAAAGGGCAAGGTGGTGCTGATTGATTTTTGGACCCGCGATTGCATCAACTGTCAGCATACGCTGCCTTATGTACGGACGTGGGCCAATAAGTATCGCGATGCGGGGCTGGTGGTGATTGGCGTACATACGCCGGAATATCCGTGGGAACGGTCGTTGCCGCAGCTTCGTGAAGCGGTCAGCCAGCGGCAGCTAAACTATCCGGTTGTCGCAGATAACAACTACGCCATCTGGAATGCGTTTGGTAATCAGTACTGGCCGGCGCATTATTTCTTCGACGCGCAGGGGCAACTGCGTTATACCGCCTTTGGCGAAGGCGATTATGCCCGTCAGGAGCAGGTGATCCAACAACTGCTGCGCGAAGCGCGGACGTGAGAGGGAAATAAAAAAGCCGATAACAGCAGTTATCGGCTTTGCAGGACACTTGCTAATCGGCAGTGTCTTATTTCGCCAGCAGTTCCTGGGCGGTGCGTTCAACGAGGCTCAGCAAGACCTTCACATCGTCCAGCGTCACCACCGGGTTGAGCAGCGTCAGCTTCAGGCAGGTTACGCCGTTATGCTCGGTCACGCCGACGTTGGCGCGGCCGGATTCCAGCAGGGCGTCGCCCACGCGCTGGTTGAGCAGGGCGATCGCGGCGCTATCACTACCAGCCATTTGCGCCGGACGTGAGCGGAACAGCACGCTTGCCAGCTGCGGCTGCATGACCAGCTCCAGCGTTGGCTGAGATTTCACAAATTCCGCGACGTTTTTCGCCATCGTCACGCCATGATCGATGATTGAAGCGTATTGTTTCTTGCCCAGTGCCTCAAGCCCCATCCACAGCTTCAGCGCGTCGAAGCGGCGGGTGGTCTGCAGCGATTTAGAGACCAGGTTCGGAACGCCGTGTTCTTCATCAAACTCGGAGTTCAGGTAGGCCGCCTGATAGCGCATCAGCTCGTAGTGGCGAGCATCTTTCAGCAGGAAGGCGCCGCAGCTAATGGTCTGGAAGAACTGCTTATGGAAGTCCAGGGTAACGGAATCCACTAACTCCAGGCCGTCGAGGTAATCGCGATACTGCTCGGAGAGCAGCAGCGCGCCGCCCCACGCGGCATCAACGTGCAGCCAGATCTGGTGCTCCGCCGCGATACCGGCGATATCACGCAGCGGGTCAATCGCGCCCGCGTCGGTGGTACCGGCGGTGGCGACGATGGCCATGATCTGCTCGCCGTTGGCCTGCGCTTGCGCAATCTTGGCCTTCAGGTCGGTGACGTCCATACGGGCGAATTCATCGGTTTTCACCAGCGTGACCGAGCGATAGCCAAGCCCCATCAGCGCCATGTTCTTCTGCACCGAGAAGTGGGCGTTTTCCGAGCACAGTACTTTGTACTGACGAATGTCGCCCGGAATACCATCCTGCTGGATGGAATGCCCCTGACGAGCGAAGAAGGCGTCGCGTGCCAGCATCAGGCCCATCAGATTGCTCTGGGTGCCGCCGCTGGTGAAGACGCCGGCATCGCCAGCCGGATAACCGACCTGCGCACGTAACCACTCGATCAGCTTCATCTCAATGATGGTGGCTGAAGGGCTCTGATCCCAGGAGTCCATGCTCTGGTTGGTGGCGTTGATCAGCACTTCCGCCGCCTGGCTGATAACCAGGCTCGGGCAGTGCAGGTGCGCCACGCACTGCGGATGGTGCACCGACAGGCTGTCTTTCAGGAAGTACTCGATCGCACGTTCAATCGCCGCCTGGTTGCCCAGACCCTGTTCGTTAAAATCAAGGGTGATGCGCTCACGGAGTTCATCAACGCTTTTCCCCTGATACATTTCAGGTTGTTGCAGCCACTGCGCAACCGCCTGGCTGGCCTGGGAAATGACCTGCTGGTAAGCGTCAATGCTTGCCGCGGACCCAGCCAGAATCGGATTCAATTTGGACATTGCGGTCACTTACTCCACTCAGACCGGTTTTACGCCGGCGGCCAGCAGGGCCTGTTCAAACTTATCGAGGAACACTTCCAGCTCCGCGTCGCTAATCAGCAGGGACGGCAGCAGACGCAGTACGCAACCGTGACGGCCGCCACGTTCCAGGATCAGGCCCGCTTCGAAGCATTTCTTCTGCAGCAGCGCGGAGAGTTCGCCGTCAGCGGGGTAGCAGCCCATATGATCCTGTGCCTCGTTCGGCTTCACGATTTCGATACCGATCATCAGACCGAGACCGCGTACGTGACCGATAACCGGATAGCGTTTTTGCATTTCCGCCAGTTTGCCTTTCAGCCATTCGCCCTGGGCGGCGACTTTGTCGGCAATCTTGTTATCACGCAGATGGCGCAGGGTGGTCAGACCGGTGGCCATCGCCAGCTGGTTGCCGCGGAAGGTACCGGTATGATGGCCAGGTTCCCAGGCATCAAACTCTTTCTTAATGCCCAGAACCGCCATTGGCAGACCGCCGCCGACGGCTTTCGACATCACGATGATGTCCGGCTCGATGCCGGCATGTTCGAAGGCGAAGAATTTACCGGTACGGGCAAAGCCTGCCTGAACTTCATCGATGATCAGCAGAATGCCGTGCTCTTTGGTGACTTTGCGGATGCGCTGCAGCCACTCAACCGGCGCCGGGTTCACGCCGCCTTCGCCCTGTACGGCTTCAAGGATAACCGCTGCAGGTTTGCGAACGCCGCTTTCCACGTCGTTGATCAGATTTTCGAAGTAGTAGGTCAATGCCTTGACGCCCGCTTCGCCGCCGATACCCAGCGGGCAACGGTAAAGGTGCGGATAAGGCATAAACTGGACTTCCGGCATCATGCCGTTGACCGCCGCTTTTGGCGACAGATTGCCGGTCACGGACAGCGCGCCGTGGGTCATCCCGTGATAACCGCCGGAGAAGCTGATCACCGCCGTACGGCCAGTGTATTTTTTCGCCAGTTTCAGCGCGGCTTCAACGGCGTCAGCGCCGGAAGGACCGGTGAATTGCAGGCAATACTCTTTCCCTTCGCCCGGCAGGCAAGAGAGCAGGTATTCAGAGAAGCGATCTTTTAACGGTGTTGTCAGATCGAGGGTATGTAACGGCAAGCCGCTGGTAATGACACTTTGGATGCTCTGCAGTACTTCAGGATGGTTATGGCCCAGCGCGAGGGTCCCGGCGCCGGCGAGGCAGTCCAGGTACTGTTTGTTATCCGCATCGGTCAGCCAAACGCCTTCGGCTTTGGTGATGGCGAGCGGTAACTTGCGAGGGTAACTCCTGACATTCGATTCGAATTCAGCCTGACGAGCCAAAAAGGTTTCGTTGTTCGCGTCCAATAAATCTGCACTTAAAGTATCAATACGGACTTTATCCGTCATCATATCACTCCCACAACCAGCGTTACGTTTGAACTCTGGTTGAATAAAAAGGTTTAGAAAATTGAATCGGCATTCATAAAGCGCGCACAATATATGGCTTTTTAAATCCGCATTCAATCTTTAATTTAAGGCGCTATTTTGACGCGATTATTACATACAGGAATGTCAATATAATTGGCTGATTTTAAAACTAAATTTCGATTGTTTTTAAAACCATGGAAAGTGTAATTATTAGTGAGAAAGTCTATATATTTTTATTACCGCTTCGCTGAATGACTGACGGAAATACTTCCGTCAGTTTTATGGTTACTTAACGCAGTTCAACCGCATAATTTGCTAAAGGTGTTACTTTTTTCACCAACTTGTTGTTATATAAAAATTGTTCATACGCGTCATAGCGGGGCTTATCTAACGCTGCCGGATCGGTGGCGAACAGCGGCACGCTCTGCAACCACGCCTGCTGGTTCAGTTCGGTATTGAGTTCCGGATGCTCTTTGGCAAACCGCTGCCAGGTTTGCTGCGGATGGGCGCGCAAATAGCTCACGCCCTGCTGTAATGCGTCGAGAAACTTTTTGATTTTAGGGGCGTTGACCTCGGCCTTGTTTGCCACGATCACCAGTTCGTCGTAAGCGGGCACGCCATAGTCTTCCACGTTCATGACCACCGGTTTTTTGCCCTGCAGTTTGAGTTCCAGCGCTTCGATATTGCGATAACCGCCGATAACGGCATCAACCTGGCCGGCCAGCAGAGCGCTGGTGAGCTGGAAGTTAACGTTGATCAGTTTGATGCTGTCAGGGGCGATGTTGGCGTGCTGCGCCATGGTGGCCAGGGTCGCCTGTTCAATACCGCTCACCGAATATCCCACTTTTTTACCTTGTAGATCGGCCGGAGATTTGATGCGCGGATCCAGCGCAATCACGGTGTTCAGCGGCGAGTGGATCAGCGTACCGACGCGAACCAGCGGCAGTCCTTCATCGGCGAAGAAGTGGACCTGTGGTTGATAGGTGATCGCTAAATCCGCCTGGCGTGCGGCAACCAGACGCGGAGGGAGCGCCGGATCGGAAGGGGGAATGATATTGACATCCAGTCCGGCATCCCGAAAGGCGCCAATCTGTTCCGCCACCATAATGGGCGCATGATCCGGGTTGATGTACCAGTCCAGCACCAGGGTCAACTTTTCATTTGCCGATGCCTGGCCGCAGACCAGCAGAGTGAGGCCGGCCAACAGAGGTTTACGCATAGCTCTTCCTTATTATCTCTTGATAAGTTATTCCGGCGACCAGTCGATCAGCCGGTGCAAAAAGGCGTCGACCGCCAACCACAGCGCGATGGTCAGCAGCACTAAAATAAACAATGCGGCGAAGCAGATATCGGTTTGCAGGCGAGCATTGGCATTCAGCATTACGTAGCCAAGCCCCTCGGCGGAGCCGACCCATTCGCCAATAATCGCGCCGATGGGGGCGACGGCGGCGGCCATCCGCAGGCCGGAACCGAGCGCGGGTAGCGCCGCCATGAGTCGGACATGGCGCAATTGAGCACCAAAGGAGGCGCCCATGGTACGGGCCAGATCGAGATAGTCGCGATTGACCCGTTGCAGACCGTCAAAGAAAGCCGAGGTAACGGGGAAGAAGATAACCAGCACCGCCATCATAACCTTGGCGCTCATACCAAAACCAAACCACAGTACCAGCAGCGGGGCGAGGGCGAATACCGGAATGGCCTGGCTGGTCAGTACCAGCGGCATTACCCACCGTTGTAATCGCGGAGACATGGTCATACAGAGCGCCAGCACCATACCGAGCGCGACGCCGAGCGCCATTCCGCTGAGAATTTCGCTCAGGGTGACAAGGGTATGGCTGGCCAGATAGCTACGGTTATTCCACAGCGCTTCAGCGACCGCCGCAGGAGAAGGCAACAAAAAAGTGGGAATGCCGCTGTAGCTCGCCAGCTGCCAGAGCAACAGTAGGCCACAAAATACGCTGCACCCGCGCAGTAACTTGCCCCTCATCCGTTCGCCCTCATCAATTGCTGCAGCAGCTGCGCCTGGCTTGCCAGCAGCGCGGGATCATCCGGGGCGCGAGGCGGGATTCCGCTTAAATGATGACTATCATCAATCCTGCCCGTCGGCGAAAGCACCAGCAGCCGATGGCTGAGGCGGCAGGCTTCCATCGGGTCGTGGGTAATGAGCACTACGGTACGCCCGGTGAGCAAGCGCGCGGCAAGGGTCTGTATCCGCGTTCGGGTAAGCGTATCGAGGGCGGAAAACGGTTCATCCATCAGCACAATGGGGCGATCCTCATAGAGGGTGCGTGCCAACGCCGCGCGCTGGCGCATCCCACCGGACAGCGCGGCCGGGCGTTCATCAGCGCAGGAGGCGAGCCCGACCAGCTCAAGAAGCTCGTTTACCCGCGCGTTATCGGCCTTCTCACCGCGCAGCCTGGCGCCGAGGGCGACATTTTCCCGCACGTTAAGCCACGGATAGAGCAGATCTTTTTGCCCCATCCACGCCAATCGCGTGGTAACAGGAAGGCCATCGCTGGCGACGACGGTTCCGCGGGTTGGCGCCGCCAGCCCGGCGATAATACGCAACAGGCTGGTTTTGCCCGCGCCGCTGGCCCCCAGCAGCGATACCCATTGCCCGGCGGCAATATCAAAGGAGAGATCGCGAAAGAGGGTCCGGGTGCCAAAGCGCAGACATAAATCGCGAATGTGAATACCTGGCGCCATCACCCCTGGTCCTGCCCGGCGGCGTTCAGTCCCATCTGCCAGAAATTACCTTCCAGCCGGGTAGCGGTAGTGAATATGTCGCTCAGTCCGGCTAACCGGGATTCCGCGCCGCGCTGTTGCCAGAGCGTTTCCAGCAGGTCGATCGCCGCGTTGACGCCGTGAAGATAGCTCTCGTCGCCGTAATTGCGGATCCACGGCGCGTAGGGGTTATCGTGCAAGTTGGTTTGTGGGTTGTGCAGCAGACCAAGCCCGATCTCCGCATAGCCCGCGACGCAGGGAAGCAGCGCCGCCAGTAGATCCAACGCGTCGCCGGAGTGGCCGATATCCAGTACGTAGCGGGTGTAGTTGATGGTTTCCATCGCTTCGCTTTGCAGGGCCATAGCGTCTTCGCTCAACCCCCATTGCTCGCAATAGCCTACATGTAGCGGTAGCTCAGCAAGGATGGCATTCATCGAGGCGGCGGCGGCGCGCATCTCCGGCAACGTGCGAAGTTTGCTGACCAGCAGGGCATAGCTGCGGGCGAAATGGATTAGGAAAAGATAATCCTGGGTCAGATAGCGCCGAAAGGCTGCCTGCGGCAGCGTACCCGCGGCTAATTGCTGGAGGAAAGGGTGCGACACGTAGCGTTGCCATTCGCCACCGGCCTGCTCGCGCAGTCGACCGTAAAGACCTTGGGTAAAAGCGGGAATCATCATGGGACCTCCTGAAAATAGGGGGAGATCCGGGCGTGCAGAAGTGTGAACAGGCAAAACTGAAAACTGGCGAACATGCCGACCCGTCCCTTCGCTGGCATGACCCAGATCAGGTTCAAAGGGTTCGGCTTTTACGCCATCTCAGCCCTCACGGGACACCCCTCGGTTGCGACATGTTATACGTCATTCACTTTTTGATTACAACGGCGGCGAACTAAAAACCATCGCATATAGTGACACCGTCACTTTTTAATGGTCATGCGCCAGAACGATAAATAACATTTATCAATTTGTGTGATTAACCACGCTTTTTTATCCAAAAATAAGCAAAGTAAGGAGAGGGTAAGTTGGCGAAGAACAAGGGCTTACGATATATTTTTAGCTTATTCCCTTAATATTCCCTTATGAATGCGTCAGTGCTGGAGACCGCATGAAGCTGGCAGGCCTTACTCTTTTACTGATGCTTGCTCTCGCGCCTGGCGCGTCTCGTGCCGCCCAATTGTTCGACCCTGAAGATGGCATGCTCGATATGAGCCAGTATCTGCAGGATAACCCGTACGGTTTTTTGCCGGTGCCGGTGATGATTACCGAACCGGCTATCGGCTACGGCGGCGGTCTGTTTGGTTTATTTCTGCATGGTAAAGGCTCCCGCGAGGGCGATCGTTTTATTCCACCGGCGCTGACCGGGTTCGGCGGTGGTGGGACGCAAAATGGTACATGGTTCATCGGCGCCGCGCATCGTCATACCTGGAATCATGACAGTATTCGTTATCTGGTTGGCGCGGGCTACGCCAATGTCAATCTCGATATCTACTCGGGCGACATTGCCGGTTTTAACAAAAATGTGGCGGTGCAAACCCATACCAAAGGCTTTGGCGGTTTACAAAAGCTGTTGTTCCGCGTGGGGGACTCACCGGTTTTTCTCGGCGCCTCGCAATTCTATGCGCACACCGATGTAACCGCGGACAATCAGCTGATCAACAAGGTGTGGCAGCGGGTGCTGGGGGAAAACAGCACCTCTTCGGCCTTGGGCGTGGTGGCGGAATATGACACCACTGATAATTTTTTCTACCCTAAGAAAGGGTTATCACTGCAGGGCGAGTACCGTTTTTACCGCGCTCTTCTCGGCGGCGACTATCATTACAATCAGTTGTCGCTGGATGGTAAATACTTTCTACCGCTGGCGCCGACCTTAACCCTGGCGCTGGCGGCAAATTATCAGTCGCTGACTCATCATGACAAGCATCTAACGCCAATGGCCCGGCCTTACATCGAACTGCGCGGCATCTCGCGTTTTCGCTATCAGGGCGATTATGTCGCTGTCGCCCAGACGCAACTGGCCTGGCAATTTGCGCCGCGCTGGATCCTGCAAGGTTTTGTCGGTATCGGCAGCGCGAGCGATGAGGCGGGGTCGCTGTGGCAGCAAACCGAAGTGGCGTGGGGCTCCGGGTTTCGTTATCTGGTCGCCCGTCAGTATGGTTTATTTACCGGCGTCGATGTCGCATTTAGCGAACACGAACAGGCGGTCTATTTTAACGTGGGTTCCGGACTGTAAAGGTACGAATAAAAATGAGATGGAAAATAACCGTCATGACGCTGCTGTTGACCTCTGGCGCCGTGTGGAATGCCTGTGCGGCGGAAAGTGACGACAGTGATAGCTACTTTCCCATCTGGGGAGACGAAGCCCGCGCCCGCGGTTATTCCATCCCGCTGCCGTTTGGCGTCAATCTCAGCTATATGAATATGCGCCAGGATATTATGGTCGACAGCATCACCTTTTCCGGACTGAAGCTGGGTAACCATCCGATCCCCAGCGACATGTTCGCCATCGATGCCGGGCACACGCGGGAGAAGAGCAAAACCGAGAATCTTCGTCTCGATATGTGGGTGTTTCCCTTCCTTAATGTCTACGGGATTTTAGGCCACACCCGCGGTTCGTCGGTGTCGAATGTGTCGGTCGATGCCGACCCAACGCAATACCGCGGTCTGGATCGCATCATCGCCGGCGCAGTGCATAACCTTAATCAAAGTGGCGAGTTGCAAAATATCGATTTTGTTCTCGATTTTAAAGGTACCACCTGGGGAGGCGGGTTCACGCTGGCTGGCGGCTATGAGAACTGGTTTGCCCTCGTCGATACAAACTACACCCGCACCGATTTCGATATTCTCGACGGCAGTATTTCTGCCGTGACAGTGTCACCTCGCGTTGGCTATCGCTTCAACCTTCAGGGGATTTCCGGCCCTTCGCATCTCAGCGTGTGGGTCGGCAGTATGTATCAGGATGTGCAGCAGGAATTTAAAGGCAACCTGGCCGATTTGCATATGCCGCCACAGCTGCAGCCATTGATTGCCGCGGTCAATAAAGACGGCGACGGCAAGTTTGATGTCAAACAGAAACTCACTTCACCATGGAATATGCTGATCGGCGCCCAGTACGAAATCACGCGTAACTTCAACGTTCTGACCGAATTTGGCTTTAACGATCGCAATAGTTTCTTTGTCGCCGGTGAATACCGTTTTTGACTTAACGGCGTGTAGCCATCGGCGAGTATGATGCGCGCTGTTTTTGTGTCATGGAGAACGCTTTTGATGCGTAAGAGTTTGTGGTGGTTATTGGCGGCTGCTTTTTCGGTATTTGCCCAGGACCCGGTATTACCGACGATTCCCGTTAACCATGTCAGCCCGGTAGTGGGTGAATTATCGCCGCCGGAATCGCTGCGCCCATGCTGCGCCTTCGGTTTCGATCTGCGGGTGCGCGCCATTGGCGTGCCAATCCCGGTTTATCAGATTGGTAATGTGCTGACGCTCGATACCTTAGGTGAGCATCATTACAACGATAGCGCGCTCGGCGCGGTCAAAAATCTGGTTGGCTTAAGCGATGAGCACAATGGCCTTATTTATACCCGCCGCGGCGGTTTTATTGATATCGCCCATGTGCGTGATACCGCTGATTACACCTTTTATTTATTCAGCCGAATTTACCCGACGCTGGGGCAGCCAGGACGCATCTTTTATAGCGAGGAACTGGGCGTACGCCGCGTCCAGTTAAATGCCTTTACGCCGCCGGCTTCAATGCCGCAGCGATATACGATTGCCGCCTGGCTTGCCGGCCATCTGGCCTTCGAAATTGCGCAATGGCATGAGATCGCCCAATGGTATGGTTTCCAGTCGGTTCCGGGTTTTTCAGAAGAAATTTCCGCCTTTTCGCCGGAGGACCTCTATTCCAATCTGCTTGGCGCGCGTCTGGCGATTAACGTTATTTTGCAAGGGCAAGCGGGTTCAGTCGATGCTTATAACCGGGCGATGGAAGCGGCGTTAAAACAGGCGCTGGTCAAACTGTTGGTCGCGCCGCAAAGTGAGACCGAGAGGATGTTCCGTGAAGTCGACGGCGACTGGTGGAACAGTAAACGGCGAGTGCCGGATAAATTTCTGGTGCTGAAGCGGAATTACGATCTCAGCGAAAATCGCCTGCCAACGCCGGTTCCTTTTGAACGCACGCCGCCGTATCGCCTGACGATGCCAAAGGAAGTTGCCGGGTTTACGCTCGCGGAACTGGGTCAACTGCAAATCCATCCGGGGCAGGATATGCAGTCGCTGCCAGCGCCGCATAATTTTTATTCTCCGCAGCAGTTCCAGGAGCTCGCTGATAAAGCGCAGCAGGCGGATGCCATTCAGCTGCAGCGTATTGAAAAATAACTAACGTTTGGACGCTGCTGGCTATACTCAATCAAACGAATTCCCCCGTTATTGATGAGGTAGCATCAGGCTATGGTATTTGGTGTTCCGCGTGCGTGCTGGCTGCTACTGACGGTGCTTTTAGTTAGTCAGGAAAGCTATGCCCTGGACGGCAGTCGGCTAAAGCAGCGCGCGGATGCGGTGCTCACCTTAATGAGTTACACCGTGGTACCTGACGTTACCGCCAGCGATCTGAATATTGGCTCCGGCGCGAATGAGAAAAACGAACTAACCCTCACGCAATTTGGCGGCGGCGCCACCTTGAGTGAGGATTTTCCGCTCTATCTGGAAGGCACCATCGGTTACAGTCGCTACGATCCGCAATTTGTGGTCAGCGATGGTGCCCAGAGCCGTACCATTCCCACCAAATGGAACAGTCTGACCGCTACCGGCGGCGTCGGCTGGGACTTTCCATTGTATCAGGACCGATGGGGCGGAAAACTGGTGCTACGGCCTATCTTCAATATGATGCTGGGCACCATGGCCAGCGATGCACGCCTCGGTCGCTGGGCGCTCGAACGTAAAACGGAGGTTGATATTCGCTTCCTCGATGGTGGGCGACTGAACGCTTATGGGTTGGGCGGTTCGTTAATGCTTGATTATGAACTGTTTTCCAAAACGCAGGATATTGACATAGAAGCGCGCTATTCCGCGATGAATTTGCAAACCTTCGGTAGCACATCAGAAGCGGTCCAGGGGCAGGCCAGCGCCGAAAATCTGGGTATCTACCTTCGTCGACGCGCGCCGATAGCCGACTGGACGCTGCTGAAAAGCCCGGTGCGCTACGTGCTGGAAGGCGCTCATACTATCTATCTTGGCGACCAGCGCGGTGAACTCGGCTTTGATAGCCTGAGTTCGCTCGGCATTGGTCTGGAACTCGACAGCAGCCAGTATCCGGTATTTATCACCCGTACCCGACTGGTGGCCCGCTATATGTTCGGTAATAACACCGAAGGGTATGGCCTCGGTTTAGCGATGAGTTTCTGAGTCATTTACCCGTTTTCATGATTGCGCTATTTTTTTCATTTTTATTGGCAATATTTTCTTCGCTGATTCGTCTACCTCGATACATACATTTTTATGAGGTAATTGACGATGAGAGATTTTGAACGACACGGGCATCATCACCAGGGTTTTGGACGTCACAGAATGGCGCGGCCGCTGATTATCGGCGCGGTGATTGTTGTGGTGCTGAGTCTGGTCGTGATGTCGCTATGGAACGCATTGCTGCCAGCTATCTTCGGGGTGAAAAGCATCGGTTTCTGGCAGGCTTTGGGATTACTGGCGCTGTGCCGTATCTTGTTTGGCGGTTTAGGTTTTCATCGCGGTATGTTTGGTATGGCGCAGGCGCGTCGACGCATGCATGAACGCTGGATGACCATGACCCCGGAGCAGCGAGAGGAGTTTGCCCAACGTTTCGGCCGCCACGGACATCGCGGCCGTTGCGGCTGGCATGAACGTCGCGGTGGGCAACCGACTGACGATAACCCATCGGCGAAAGCGCCGGATGCCGAGTGAACGAGGTAAACAACGCGATGGCGGGGGAATCACGGCTGCTGTCTGCGCTTGCCGCCTGTCGTGCGCGTTTAAGCGCGTTTATTCGCGGTAGAACCGCCGTACGTGACGATGCCGATGACATCCTGCAGGAAGTCACCCTGCAACTGATGAAGGTCGAGCAACCGGTGGAGAACGTAGCGGCATGGTTATTCCGGGCGGCGCGTAATGAAATGACCGACCGGTCGCGTAAGAAGCGCGAGTTGCCATTAACATTCGATACTGATGAAGATGGCGATGGCGGCTTTGCCGAGGATGAGCTGGCGGAAACGCTGTTTGGCGTCGCGCAGACGCCGGAGGAAGCCTATCTTAAAGAACTGCTGTGGGAGGCTTTAACCGAGGCGCTGGCGGAGCTGCCGCCGCTGCAGCGTGAAGCCTTCGAGAAAACCGAGCTGCAGGGCTATAGCTACAGGGAGCTGGCGGCAGAGAGCGGCGCTAGCGAGCAGGCGTGGCTGTCGCGTAAACACAAAGCGGTGCTGTTTCTTCGCAGCCGTTTGCGAACGCTCTACGATGAACTTACCGCACCTTAATTCATGCCCGGCGGCAGATAGCGCCGGGCTTTATTGTATCCTTATTTCTATAACAGCGTCGCCAGCCACTCGGCGAAGACGCGCACCTTGCGTGATACATGACGATGGGGATAGATAAGCGATAATTTTCTGGAGGGAACCGGATTATTCGGCAGGACTTCAACCAGCTCGCCGCTTTTCAACCAGGGGTGAAGGAAAAGATCCAGGCCCTGCATAATGCCGAGTCCAGCAAGGCCAGCGGCGATGTAAGTCTCTGAATTATCCACCACCAGTTTACCCGCTAGCGAAATGTTCTGCTGCCCGGCGTCAGTTTGAAACACCCAGCGCATGGTCTGATGATTACTGTTATTCAGCCAGTTGATCGCCTGATGATGCCGCAGGTCGTCAAGGGTTGCGGGAACGCCGTATTTCGCCAGATAGGCCGGGCTGGCGCAGGTTTTCATACCGACGGTACCGAGATGACGTGCGATATAGTCACCGTCTTCAAGCTCGCCAATGCGCAGGACGCAATCGAGGCCCTCGCGAAGCATATCCCGCCGCCGGTCGGAGCTGCTCAGCACAATTTCAATCTCCGGATGTTGCTGATAAAAGGCGGGGAGATTCGGCACGACCACTAACTTCGCCAGGGAGATAGGCATATCTATGCGCAGTTGACCACGTAGCGGACGCTGCGGGGCGAAAGACTCCATAAGATCATCGGCCTGCGCCAGCAGGGGTTTACTACGACGATAAAACGCCTCGCCATCAGGGGTGAGGTGGATCTGTCGGGTGGTACGCTGCAGAAGCCGAACGCCGCAGTGCCGCTCAAGCTGCTGTAGCGCTTTCGTGACCGCCGGGCGATGGATCTGCAGATTCTCGGCGGCGCGCGTAAAGCTGCCAGACTCGATAATCTCGATAAAAATCTTAATAGATTCAAACAGATTTAAGTTCATTTGTGCCAATGTGCTCCGATGACAACATCGTATTTCACTTTGATTATTACTTATTTAATAACAGTGAAGGATAACTTTTACTATTTTTCCCAACAATAAAGCGGCCTACAGTGGCGTCATCCCAGCGCTAAGCGCCAGAAAACACACTAAGGAAGTCGCATCATGCAAAACCGTTCTGTTAGCCATATTCTCGGTATTGAAAAACCTGTCATTCAGGGGCCGCTATCCTGGCTGACCGACGCCCGATTGGTCGCCGCCGTCAGTAATGCCGGAGGGCTTGGCGTATTAGGGCCGAACGCAGGTTTAACCGCGCAAACCGCCGTCTCGACGCCGCAGGAAACGGCAGAAAAGATGCGTGAAGAGATCCGTAAAACGAAATTACTCACCGAGAAACCTTTTGCCGTCAATCTCATTCCGACGGTTGAAAACGATATCTGGACGCCGCCGATTGTAGAGGTAGTAAAAGAAGAGGGGGTTAAAGCGGTGGTTTATACCGGCTATGGTCAAGGGGCTATCATTCCCGCGCTGTTTGCTTCTCTTAAGCAGGCCGGGATCAACATTATCTATCGTGATATTAACCCGACGCCGGAAAACAGCCGCGAGGCCGAGGAGATGGGCGCTGATGTTATTGTCGCCACCGGCTTCGACGAAGGAGGAACGCTTCCGGGGACGGCATTGGGAACGTTTTCTATCGTGCCATTGATTGTCGATGCGGTGAAGCGCGTGCCGGTGCTGGCGGCTGGGGGGATTACCGACCGGCGCACCGCCAGGGCCGCCCACGCGCTGGGCGCGCAGGGGGTATTTGCCGGCTCCGTGTTTATCAGCACCACCGAGAGCCGCGTGCCGCCATCGGTGAAAGAGATGATCGTGCAAGCTAACGGTCTGGATTTGCTGCTATTTCGCACATTGCCGGATTACTATCGTTCGCTGCCGGGCAAATTAGCCGCCAGACTGGTGGCGTTAGATAAATCCGGCGCCAGTAATGAAATCATAGCCGCGGAAATGGGCGGGTTGCGCGGCCTACGGATTGGCATGCTGGAGGGCAACACTGATGAAGGTTACATTTCACTGGGAACCGGCATCGGCAGTATTCAGCGGATCAAGAGCGTCGCGGAAGTAGTGGATGAACTGACGGTTTAATCTCAACCGCTGCGCTCCTACGCGGAAAACAGAAACTCCCCGTTCGCACAACGGGGAGGGTGATTAGCACAAGTTAGCTCCCCCAGCGCTGCTGCAGATACTGAACCGCCTGCTGGGTTTGCGGCTGGTTAAGGTTGTTCTCGCGAAACAGAATCGTCCCCTGAATACCTGGTGTGGTTTCATTGAGGTCGATCTGCTTTTTCAGCTCCGGCACGCCGCCGCCGACCATCCAGTCTGGTTCATTTTTTGACGGTTCACCGACTTTATACAGCGCCACGCCGATATAGAGCCGGGTGTGAGTGGGTTTCACAACATCGGCCCACCACTTAGCCAGCACATCATAGCGCGCGGCATCGCGGGCGAACGGCCAGTACAGCTGCGGCGCGATATAATCCAACAGCCCTTGTTGAACCCAACTGCGGGTATCGGCATAGGACTCGTCATAGGCCGCCGCGCCGCGGGTGTCAGAACCGGCCGGATCGTGGGAACGGTTACGCCATACCCCCGCCGGGCTGACGCCAAACTCAACCTGTGGATTGAGTTTCTTGATGGTCTGTGAGACCTGCGCTATCAGCTGTTGGGTGTTGTGACGCCGCCAGTCGGCTTTCGAGGCATAACCCTGGCCATATCGCTGATAGGTTTGATTATCGTTCAGCGTCGATCCCGGCGTCTCAGTATAGAAATAGTCATCAAACTGCACGCCGTCGATGGGATAGTTTTGCACCACCTCCGCCACGATACTGGTGATCCAGTCACGGACTTCCGGGATCCCAGGGTCGAGCACAAAGCGATCGCTGGCGGTGCGTATCCAGTTGCGGTGGAGGACAAACACGCTGGCGGGGACCTGAGTCAGGGTGTGGTTAAGCTCGGCGATGGTAGCGGGTTTGGTATTAACCGAGACCCGATACGGGTTGAACCACGCGTGAACTTTCATCCCGCGTTTATGCGCTTCATCGAGCATAAACTGCAGCGGATCGTAGCCGGGATTTTCGCCAATTTTGCCGGTCAGCATGTCTGACCACGGCAAGATGTGGGAATCCCACAGCGCGGTGCCGTCCGGTTTGACCTGGAAGAAGATGGTATTGATGCCCAGGCGTTGCAGATTGTCGAGTTTGGCAATCAGCGCCAGCTTCTGCTGGCTGATACGGCTTTCCGGGCTGCTGGCGATAATTGAACCCACCGGCGGCCAGTCGAGACGGGAAACCGTGGTGATCCAAACGCCGCGTACTGGCTGCTGATTCTTTGCCGATTTTTGCGTAACGGGCGGTTTGCTGGCGGTCACCAGCGATTTTGGCGCTTTACTGGTGCAAGTCACGAGCAGCAATACGGCGGCAGCAACCGCGCCGAGCCGGGTCATGCAGGTGACGGAGAGAAGGCGACGAGAAGCGATAATCATTACTCCCGTAGGCATGTAGACGCTTGAAAAATCACATTGTCTTATGATTCCCCCACCGGGGCAAGCCGCGCTCCGATGCAAAGAAAAATAAAACGCATTTTGTCTATTATCCGTACGCGTAACGTGCAGAACTAACGACAACCTTTCTCAGCAGTTAGCTGAAAAAGCAGAATTAACCTGGATAATTAGCTTGTCAGTTGTGTTACAACATATTACGAGACGCACAGCTAAGGAGAATCCGATGCGAAAAATATTATTGCTGGCCGCCGTTTTGCTGGCATCCGCACCGATCGTCACCCAGGCCGAGGAGATTACGCTTTTACCGGCTATTAAACTGCAGATAGGCGACCGGGATTCCTACGGTCATTACTGGGATGGCGGCCGTTGGCGTGACAAAGACTACTGGCATCGTCATTATGAATATCGTGACAAGCACTGGCGAAAGCTAGAGAAAAAACAGCGTAAAGCCTACGAGAAGGGCTATCACGACGGTCGTAAAGACGCGAAGAAGCGTGAGAAAGAATACTATAAACACCACAAGAATCATCATCACTAAAACAACAACGGGGCCATCAGGCTCCGTTTTAGTTCCTGCATTTCATCCTCCTAAGATTCAACTCATTATTCGCTGTTGTAGTTGCTTCGCGTAATCTGCCTTTAGAAGCCCCCCGCAATAATGTCAAATATCGCTTTGAGTTTTTACAGTGTCAGCATTACCTGATGACAATAAAAATAGCCTACCAAGATTGGTGGGCTATTTTGCCGCCAAATATTTTTTAAGACTATTCCATATTCACAGCGAATGAAAAATCCGATTTGCAAAATAATTAAATATATCTTTTAAATCACATGGTTAAATTGCACTTTATTTTGTATGGTTTTTGGGATTACACTTTTTTGGCGATTGTTCGTCTTTCAGCGCTAAATGCGTGAGTGAGATTAATCCTAAAAATTTAAATACGCTAACCACCCATAACTACGAGGCGAAATTGCGTGTTGAATTGACTCGATCGATCTGTAAAATTGTGTGGTGATAGTTAATGAAATGTAATAAAGGGATCCACTGCGGTGAAGATTCGTGCGGTAGCTATGGCCATATCACAGCTGGAACCCTTTTACGCACAGTGATTAAGGATATTCAGACTTGTTATTCAAGCAGGGATAACCCTTAAGAAAATAATAGCATTGCAATGGAAAAGCATATGAAAACGCGAGTGTTTTTAGCCGCTATGATTGCGGTTTCACTGGCAGGGTGCGAAGCGCCGCCGAAGCCGCAAATTACCGATGACACCATTGAAACCACGCAGGTTAACGGCGTCAATTTGACCCATCGCCATATTGTTGTTCCTCCAACGGAATTTACCCCGATTAACGCAGAATATCGCGCGCTGTATTCCGCCGCGGTAATGAGCCAGGCCGGGTATGGCGGCAAAGTGATTGTGCAATTAGTTCCAGGTGCTAATTATATTGCATTGGGACAGGCCCAGGACGGCTGGATAGCGTTAGCCAATGAAGGTCAGGAAAATTTAATTGGCTATGCTCCGGCCAATGCCGTTGTCAAAAGTGAGCTGTATGATAAAACGGTTCGCGAACAGTCGAAGCGCCCGAAGGCGCGTAAGAAAGCGACCTGCGTGAGCGTCGACGGAAATACCAAAGCCTGCAAAAACGGCAATAACGGTACCTGGATTCTGGATTAATCCCGCCTTTACGAGCGACACCGTATGAATAATAACTCTCTTTTACGCCAGGTCATGCTGGCGTTTTATTTGTTTCTTTTTACGTTGGTTAGTGGATGTGGTTCGTCTTCACACAGCGACCCTGCCCGATACAATCTTCAGTTCCAGGCCCACCCGCAAATTAACCGTTCTGCGCCATTAAAGGTCAGAGTGTTAGTGCTGAAATCCGATGCGGAATTCATGTCCGCCGATTTCTACTCCTTACAAAATAACGCGCAAAAAGTTCTCGCCGGCAACTTGCTGAACAGCGATGAATTTTTCCTGATGCCGGGGCAACTGGCAAAAAAACTCAGCGGGCAAAGCTCGCCGGAGGCGCGTTATATCGGAGTGATGGCGGAATACCAATCTCTGGATGGTAAAAAGTGGCGCATTTCTCTTCCTCTGCCAACGCCTGGCGAAACCCCTTTCTGGCAGTTCTGGAAACTGTCGGCAGATCAACTGCAAGCCAATTTATATCTTGACGTTAACGGGATCCGCGTCGTGCAGCAATAGCGCGAGCCCTAACAGGAAATTTGTATGAATAAAGCAGAAAAGGTGGTCTGGACCGAAGGCATGTTTTTGCGTCCGCATCACTTTCAGCGGGCAGAAAGCTACCTGCAAACGCAAATTCGTGAATGGGGCGGATTACAGCGCTCCTGGCTGTGGGGTTTTCTTGAGATTGAACTTGATGATGCGATGCTGCGTCAGGGGTGCATTGCCCTGAGCTATGCCAGCGGCCTGCTGCCGGATGGGACGTTCTTCCAGTTTCGCGATGCTCGTCAGGGCCCGGCGCCGTTGCAAATCCCGGATAACGTCACGGGCGAAAAAGTCGTATTGGCCTTGCCGGTACGCCGCGGCGGTCGGGAAGAGGTTATCTTCAGCGAGGAAAAAGACTCGCTGGCGCGATTTACCGCGTTTGAACAGGATGTGGAAGATGACAATGCGCTGTCGGTTGGCGATGCCACCGTGCAGTTTGCCCGCCCGCGGCTCACCCTGATGCTGGAAAAGGATTTAACCGCCGAGTGGACGGCCATCGGCGTGGCGTTCATCGCCGAAAAGCGCAACGATAACGCCGTAAAACTCGATAATGGCTATATCCCGCCGATGCTTAACGGCATCAATCATCCTTTGATTTACGCGATGATCAACGACTTGCATGGTCTGCTGGCGCAGCGTAGCCAGCAAATCGGCAGCCGGCTCCGACAGCCGGGGCGTTTTAATACTTCCGAATTAATTGAGTTCACTCTACTTGCGTTGGTCAATCGCCATCTCGGCCATCTCTCACATCTCAAAACGCTGCCGTTAGTTCATCCTGAGTCATTGTGGAATAGCTGGCTGCCGTTCGCCGCCGAGCTGACGACCTGGATGGCGCAGCGCGGTCCGGATGCTGCGTTGCCGATTTATGACCATGACGATCTCGCGAGCTGCTTCGGCAAACTGATGCTGTTGCTGCGCCAGGGGTTATCACAGGTAATGGAAGACAATGCCATCCAACTGCCGCTGATAGAACGATCACATGGGTTGAACATCGCAACGGTACCCGAGAGCAGCATGGTGCGTGATTTCGGATTCGTATTGGCAGTTAAAGCCAGCGTACCAGGTGATGTTCTGCAAACGCACTTCCCGGCGCAGATGAAAGTCGCGCCGGTGAGCAAAATTCGCGATCTGGTGCAACTACAGCTTCCGGGTTTAATTCTGCGCGCTATGCCCGCCGCGCCGCCGCAAATTCCGTGGCATGCCGGTTACAACTACTTTGCAGTCGAGAAGGGCGGCGAGCTGTGGAACGACATGGAGAAATCTGGCGCCTTCGCCCTGCATCTGGCAGGCGAGTTCCCCGGCCTGGATATGGAATTTTGGGCTATCCGTAGCCCGTCGGAATAAGAAAGCGAGCGTTGATGATGCAGGAACAACAGGCCGATGCCAACCATGGCGTGAGCGGCAATAATCCCCTGGTGACGGCCGCCAACCCATTACTTAATGCGATTCCCCAGATCCGTCATTCGGTATCGCACGATGACCAGGCCGGTTTGCGCCAGCGTTTGATTGATGAAATCCGCCGTTTTGAAGTGCGCGGTCAGCAGGCGGGGTTACCCTACGAAGTAATAGTCGGCGCCCGTTACTGCCTGTGTACCGCACTGGACGAGGCTGCGGCCTTGACGCCATGGGGGAGTAGCGGCGTCTGGTCGGGCAGCGGTCTTTTAGTGACCTTTCACAATGAAACCTGGGGCGGGGAGAAGTTTTTCCAGCTGCTTGCACGCCTGTCGCAGAATCCGCGCGAACATATCAATCTGTTGGAACTGATCAACTACTGCTTATTGCTCGGCTTTGAAGGGCGTTACCGGGTAATGGATAACGGCCGCACGCAGTTGGAAACTATCAAACAGCGCCTGTGGCAGATGATTTGCGGCGTACGCGGCGGCTACGCGCCGCCGTTATCGGTTCACGGCGAGGATCGCCCGGTGCTGCGTAAACTGTGGCGTCCGGTGGTGCCGCTGTGGGCCTGCGTCGCGCTGGCGGGGTTCGCCGCCTGTCTGTTCTATATCATTCTTAACTGGCGGCTTGGCGATGCTACCAACCCGGTGTTGGCGAAAATTTACCAGACGCCGTTGCCGGAAGCGTCGATTGCTCAGCCGGCGGAAAAATTGCCGGCGGTACTTAACCTGCGAGGTTTTCTGCGCCCGGAAATTGCCGAAGGGCTGGTTGCGGTCCGTGACGAAGCGGACCGCAGCGTGGTGATCCTCAAAGGCGACGGGCTCTTTGCTTCGGCCTCAACGGTGGTGCGCGATCGCTACGACCCGGTCATTGACCGTATTGCGCAAGCGATGAACAACGTCAGCGGCCGCATTCTGGTGGTCGGCTATAGCGATAACGTGCCTATCCGCAGCGCGCGCTTTGCCTCGAACTACGAGCTGTCGCTGGAACGCGCGCGTTCGGTACAAAAACAACTGCAAAATCATCTGACGCAGCCCGAACGCGTAAAAGCCGAAGGGCGAGGGGAAATGAACCCCATCGCGCCGAATACCACTCCTGAGAACCGTGCCCGTAACCGCCGTGTGGAAATTACTCTGCTGGTGTCGCCCGATAATACCCGGGCTGAGCTGAACGGATTGCCCCAAGGAAATTAAGGATGCTGACACTTCTGCTTTCCATACTGACCAACCGGCTGCTGTGGGGTTTTCTCGGCGCTACGGCGGTGGCGGCCGTCATCTGGATGATTGGCCCGCTATTGTCGATTGTCGATACCAGGCCGCTAGAATCGGAACAAAACCGCGTTATATCTATTGCGCTGGTGTACCTCATCTGGGCGCAAAGCCACATTCTGCCGCGTCTGTACAACGCCTGGCTCAACCGCAAGCTGATGGATAACCTGAAGGAAGACACGCCGAAGGGCAACGATCCGCAGCAGCGCCTCAATAGCGAAGACCAGATCCTCGCCGATCGCTTTGATGAAGCCGCGCAAATGTTGAAAAAAGCGCACTTCAGCAAAACCGGTAATGGTCAGTGGACCCAGCGCTTTAGCACCCACTATCTGTATCAGCTGCCGTGGTATGTGATTATTGGCGCATCCGGCTCCGGTAAAACCACAGCCTTAGCCAACTCCGGGCTGCAGTTTCCGCTAGCCGACCGCTTCGGTAAAACGGCGTTACGCGGCATCGGCGGCACGCGCAACTGTGACTGGTGGTTTACCAACGAAGCCGTGCTGCTGGACACCGCCGGGCGCTATACCACCCAGGAGAGCGAGCAGGCGCAGGACGCCAGCGAGTGGCTGAAGTTTATGGGGTTATTGCGTAAATACCGCCGCCGCCAGCCGATTAACGGCGTTATCGTCACGGTAAGTATCTCCGATCTGTTAACGCAATCGACGGAGGCCTCGCGGCAGCAGGCGGTTAATCTGCGCCAGCGTCTCTCTGAACTACATGAACAATTGGGTATTCGTTTCCCGGTATACGTACTAGTGACGAAGGCCGATCTGCTTAAAGGCTTCCGCGCCTGGTTTGCCGGTTACGACAAGGCGCAGCGCGATCAAATCTGGGGCTTCACTTTCCCGTGGGAACAGGCAAGCCTTGCCGACTTCGATCTGATGGGCCGTTTTACCCAGGAGTTTGCGTTACTGCAACAACGGCTAGAAGCCGGGCTACCGGATACGATGCTGCAAGAGCATGATGCCAAAACCCGCGCCGAAGCCTGGCTGTTCCCGCAAGAGTTTGCGGCGTTGCGACCGCTGTTAGCGGACTATCTTAGTACCGTTTTTGCCCGCTCTAACTTTGAAACCGAGTTTTCACCGCGCGGCATTTATTTCGCCAGCGGCACCCAGGAAGGGTTACCGTTCGACCGCGTGATGGGCGAACTCAATCGCGCGCTGTCTTTGCCGCAGGGAAATGAAAACGACAACTGGGACTCGGTCAGTAAAGAAGCGCCGATCCCCGGCGCCAAGGGCCAGAGTTATTTCATTAAAAACCTACTGCAAAACGTGATTTTCCAGGAAGCCGGCATCGCGGGGCAGAACCGCTGGTGGGAACTGCGTAACCGCGCGGCGATCTGGTCAGGCTATGCGGCGCTCGCGGCGCTGTTAATCATTTCATGCGTACTGTGGTTGACCAGCTACGGCAAAAACAAGGCCTACCTGCAAGAAGTCTCGGCGAAGGTGCCGCAGATTGAGCAGCAGAGCAAAGCGCTGCAAAACCCCGAGCAGCGCGATCTGTTCGCCATGCTGCCGCTACTCAACGGCCTGCTGGAATTGCCGAAGAGCGCCGATTTTGACGTCAACGACCCGCCGGTTAGCCGCCGGATGGGGCTCTATCGCGGAAATGATGTCAGCGACGCCTCGCAGACGCTGTATCAAAAAGCGCTGCAGCAAATGCTGCTACCGGATGTCGCCATGCGTATCACTACCTGGTTGCGCAACGATAATGGCAGTGACGCCGAATATAGCTACGAGGCGTTGAAAGCCTATCAAATGCTCTATCAGCCCAAGCAGTATGACGGCAAGTTTTTACTCTCCTGGGTGATGCTTAACCTGCAGCGTAACCTGCCGCAAAACGTGACGCAGGCGCAGCTACGACAGCTGGAAGGGCATCTGGTCCAGCTACTGGAACCGCAAATCCAGTCCTCGCCGTATGCCAAAGACGATGCGCTGATCGCCCGCGAACGGGCGTTGATTAACCAGCAACCGCTCTCCTCAAGAGTGTATGGTCGGCTGAAACGTCTGCTTGAGCATGACGACAATCTGAAAGCGGTCTCGCTGGCGACGCTCGGCGGGCCGCAGAGCGAACTGGTGTTCTCGCGTAAAAGCGGTACACCGATCGCAGAAGGCGTGCCAGGGCTGTACACGCCAGATGGCTACTGGCAGGTGTTCAATAAACAGATCGATAACGTGACCAGCGCGCTGCATGAAGATGATATCTGGGTGCTGGGCGCCGCCAGCGCGTCGGAAGATAAGCAGCAAACCGATAACGCCGTCCGCCAGCTCTATATGCGTGATTTTATCGCCAACTGGGATCGCTTCCTCGCCGATATTCAGCTCAACAATAGCGCCGATCTGTCATCGCGGATCAACACCGCGCGCCTGCTTTCCGCCAGTAACTCGCCGCTGCGCCGGCTGGTTATCAGCCTGAGCCAGGTGCTGAACCTGGCGCGCGCCGAGCCGGATACGGTTAAAAGCGAAAGTTCAGCCGAGCAGGGCAACCGTGCGACCCGAACGCTGGAAGCGCTTTTTCGCCATGATGAGGGCGGCGCAACCCAGGGCGCGGCGCTTAGCCAGACGCCGGAACAGCTGGTAACCGAACACTACGCGCCGCTGATCGAGCTGGCGCAGCCGTTGGAAAAGGGCGGCAAAACGATTGTGTTCGACGATTTCCTCAAACAGATCGACGAACTTTATCGCTACTTGACCGCGGTACAGGATGCCGCCAACAGCGGTATGCAACCGCCGGGCGGCGACGCGATTAGCCGTCTACAGGCCAGCGCCGGGCGCTTACCGGGCGGACTGCAAACCATGTTCAGCAAAATGGCGGTCGGCGCCAGCAGTGATACCCAGCGCCGCGATCTTGATAACGTACGTAAACGGATTAACGTGGAAGTCGGCGGATTCTGCCGCCAGGCTATCGCCGGGCGCTATCCGCTGGTTCGCAGCGCCAGTAGTGAAGTCACGCCGGACGATCTGGCGCGTATGTTCGCGCCGGGCACCGGCATGATGGATACCTTCTTCCGTGACAACCTGACCAATAAAGTCGATACCACGCAGTCCAGCTGGCGTTTTATGCCCGGCATCGATGGCAAAACGTTGCCGGGTAGTGAAGGGTTATTAAGGCCTTTCCAGCAGGCGCAATCGATCCGCGACGCGTTCTTTGCCAATGGCGCGACCACGCCGTCATTTAAAGTGACGGTGCGCACCATCAGCATGGACAACCAGATCCTCAACCTGACGCTGGATGTTGATGGCCAGCAGTTGCGCTACAGCCACGGTCCGCAGGCGGTGCAAATGATGAGCTGGCCAGGGCCGGGCGGCACCAATCAGGTGCGTATGCAACTCGGTCTGGCCGATGGCACCACCTCGACGCTGGTGACCAGCGGCTCATGGGCGCTGAACCGCTTCTTTGATAAAGCGCGCACCGCGCCCGGCAGCAGCAGTTTGAGCCGTCAGGCAACGTTTAACGTCGATGGTTATCAGGTCACGCTGGAGTTTGCGCCGAACAGTATTCGCAATCCGTTCCAGCTTCCCCGTTTCTCATGTCCATAACCGCAAGGAAAGCCGAATGACTCACGCCCCTGCGATGAGCTGGTACGGGAAACTCCCCAGTACCGGCGATTTTTTACAACGTCGATTTCCGGACATGCTGGTTCGCCAGTGGTCGCAATGGTTTCAGGTGGGGCTGTTGGCCTGGCAACAGGAGCAACAGCGTAGCGGCGAACGCCAGTTCAGCAACGCGCCGGTGTGGAATTTTATCGTCCCGCCGATGTTGAGCGGCCAGATGGTACAGATGGGGTGTCTGATCCCCGGACGCGATCGGGTAGGCCGCCAGTATCCCATCTGCGCGCAAATGGCCTTCAACCCGCTGGAGTGGTCGCCTTCAATCCTCACTCAGGCCGGAGAGTGGTATCAGCAGGTGGGCAGAACGCTGCTGCATGCGGTACGTAATGGCTTTTCCGCTGAACAACTTGACCAGGCGCTACTCGCCATTCCGGCGCCAAAGCTGGTAGAGGCGGAAAAGCGTTCGGAAATACTCGACGTGATTGGCTATCAGCAAGATGGGCAAAGCTCCCTTGGCTGGCAGCAGGCGGCGGACTGTTTTGATCCGCAGCGTCAGACCAGTTTTTGGTGGACCAACCGCGCCGATGGTTATCCGCTCTATACCCACGTCCATAGCGGTAATTTGACCGGCCAGCTGTTCACGCTGCTGTTTGATCCCGCCGGGGGCGCGAGACCGGGCCGTCACGGTCTGTATCCGCCGATGTTTGAATAAGCAGGTAGGCCATGAATATTGATGAATTCCTTGCTCCGGTTAGCGCGGAGCAGCCCTGCGGTGAAAACCTCGAATATGACGCCGATTTCCAGGCAATGGAACAAGCGATGCAGGGTAAAGCCGAGCAGCAGTTCGGCGACACCATTATCCCGGCGGAACCCGCTGACTGGACGACGGTAGAAAAGCTGGCGGCTGGGCTACTTAGCCGCACCAAAGATTTACGCGTCATGCTGGCGCTGACTCAGGCGTGGACAAAACGCCGCGGCCTGAGTGGTTACGCGGATGGCCTGCTGCTGGTGCAACAGGCGCTGTCGCTTTACTGGCAGCCTATCTATCCGCTGCTGGAAGAGTATGGCGAAACTGATCCGTTTTACCGCATCAATGCGCTCGCGGGGCTAAGCGATAAATCAGCGCTGACCAGCGCGTTACGCAATGCCGTGCTGTTACGCAGTAATGGCGATGAACTGCTGCTGCGCGATGCGCAGGCGCTGCTCGATGGCAGTAAAACCGAATGCGCGGATTATCCCGGCGGCCGTTCGCGATTGATTGATGAACTGGCCCGCGGCGGACAGCCGGGGATTGACGCCATCCTCGCCATTCACCAGCGCTTGCAGACTATCCGCGAAATATTAAGCGATTGTCTGGGTGAAAGCGGCGTGCCGGAAATGGAACAACTGCAGAAGACCGTGGGTATTGTCGCCGGCGCCTGCCAGATAACCGATATTTCGTCCTTTCACGCGTCCCGCGAGGAGAGTGCCGTGAGTGAACATCAAGCGATTCCCGACGCGCTTGCGCCGTCATCCGTTGACTGGCGCAGCGCGCAAATCAGCAGCCGCGCCGAGGCGCAGCAGATGCTGGAAAAAGTAAAACAGTACTTCGCCCAGCACGAACCGAGTCACCCCGCGCCGCTGATGATTGAACGGGTACAGCGGCTGATTGAGCTGGATTTTATGGACATCATCCGCGATTTAGCGCCGGACGGCGTTCATCAACTGGAAAACATTTTTGGACGTCGCGACTGACGCGTCCGGACATTATGGCGACAGGCATAAGGTCTGGCGCTCAACCTTTACCGCGCATCTTCGATGGAGAACATCATGGCAATAAGTAAAAGTGGGCAGAAATTTATCGCACGCAACCGTGCGCCCCGCGTACAGATCGAGTACGACGTAGAGATTTATGGTGCGGAACGCAAAATCCAGCTTCCGTTTGTAATGGGGGTAATGGCGGATCTGGTGGGTAAACCGGTCGACAACCAACCCGCGGTCGATGAACGTAAGTTCCTCGATATCGACATTGATAACTTCGACGAACGTATGAAAGCGCTGAAACCGCGCGTCGCTTTCCAGGTCGACAATACGCTGACCAACGAAGGCAAACTGAACGTCGACTTAACCTTCGACAGCATGGACGACTTCCTGCCGGATGCCGTGGCTCGCAAAGTGGAGCCGCTGAACAAACTGCTGGAAGCCCGTACCCAGCTTTCGAATCTGCTCACCTATATGGACGGTAAAAACGGCGCGGAAGAGCTGATTGCCAAAATTTTGCAGGATCCGACGCTGCTCAAATCGTTGAGCCAGATGCCGAAACAAGATGACAGTGCGAAAGGTAGCGAGGAGTAATCGATGAGCAACCCGACTCAACAACATGAGCAGCAGTCCAGCCAGGCCTTTAGCCAGGATGAATTCAGCGCGCTGCTGAACAAAGAGTTTCGCCCGAAAACCGACCAGGCGCGTTCCGCCGTTGAGAGCGCGGTAAAAACCCTCGCGCAGCAGGCGCTGGAAAACACCGTCACGTTTTCCAACGACACCTATCGCACCATCCAGAACCTGATTGCCGGTATCGACGAGCAACTGTCGCGTCAGGTGAATCAGATCCTGCATCATGACGAGTTCCAGAAACTGGAAAGCGCATGGCGCGGCCTGAGCTACCTGGTCAACAACAGCGAAACCGACGAGATGCTGAAAATCCGCTTTATGAGCATCTCCAAGCAGGAGCTGGGGCGCACTCTGAAACGTTACAAAGGGGTGGGCTGGGACCAGAGCCCGATCTTTAAGAAAATTTATGAGCAGGAGTACGGCCAGTTTGGCGGCGAGCCATTCGGCTGCATCGTTGGCGATTACTATTTCGACCATAGTCCGCAGGATGTGGAATTACTGGGCGAAATGGCGCGAATCGGATCGGCTGCGCATTGTCCGTTTATTACCGGTACCGCACCGGAAGTGATGCAGATGGAGTCCTGGCAGGAGCTGGCGAACCCGCGCGACCTCACCAAAATCTTCCAGAATACCGAATACGCCGCCTGGCGTTCGCTGCGCGAGTCGGAAGACGCGCGTTATCTGGGGCTGGTGATGCCGCGCTTCCTGTCGCGCCTGCCGTACGGGATTCGAACCAACCCGGTGGACAGTTTTGATTTTGAAGAGCAGACCGACGGCGCGGATCACAACAATTACGCGTGGGCCAACTCGGCGTATGCGATGGCGGCGAACATTAACCGCTCGTTCAAAGAGTTTGGCTGGTGCACCTCCATTCGCGGCGTGGAATCCGGCGGCGCGGTGGAAAATCTGCCTTGCCACACCTTCCCGAGCGACGATGGCGGCGTGGACATGAAGTGCCCGACCGAGATCGCCATCAGCGATCGCCGCGAAGCGGAGCTGGCGAAAAACGGCTTTATGCCGCTGATCCATCGCAAAAACTCCGACTTTGCCGCCTTTATCGGCGCGCAGTCGTTGCAGAAACCGGCGGAATATCATGATGCCGACGCCACGGCGAATGCCCGTCTGGCTGCGCGTCTGCCGTACTTGTTCGCCTGCTGCCGTTTTGCTCACTACCTGAAGTGCATTGTGCGCGACAAAATCGGCTCCTTCCGCGAGCGCGATGATATGGAACGCTGGCTGAACGACTGGGTGATGAACTATGTCGATGGCGATCCGGCTAACTCGTCACAGGAGACCAAAGCGCGCAAACCGCTGGCGGCCGCTGAAGTACAGGTAGCGGAGATCGAAGACAACCCGGGTTACTACACCGCGAAGTTCTTCCTGCGTCCGCACTACCAGTTGGAAGGGCTTACCGTGTCGCTGCGTCTGGTTTCCAAGCTGCCGTCGCTGAAAACCAAGGAAGCGTAATATGATGCCGCCGGGAGGCGACTCCCGGCAGGTACAACGCCATGGAAGAAGGTAAAGAAATGAAATTATTACCACTCTGCACGCTGGGACTGCTCACAGTGCTGATGCCATTTACTGTCGTCCAGGCGGTTGATGATTCCGCCAATTTACTGCGCGATCCCAATCAACTATCACGTAATGATGTGCGGTTGAGCGGCGAAAAGTTTCTCAAGGCCTGGCTGGCGCAAGACAATACCCAGCAGCAGTTAAAGGCCAATATGTATCTGCTTGGCGTGATGGATGCAACAGAAGGTAAAGCCTGGTGCGGTTATCAGCAGGCACTGCCGGGATCGCTTCGAGAAAGCGTCTACAGCTATTTCAAAAAGCTGCCCGACGAGCGTAAAAAACAGCCTGCGGCGATGCTGATTACCGAAGCGTTGGCGAAGGAGTTGCCTTGCAAACAGGGAGCGACGTCATGAGACCTCTTTATGCACAGCTCAAAATGCAACATTATTCGGCGAATGAATCACGCCCAGGCTATGTACCTCGTGAAACGCTATTTAATGAGATTGGCTATGACGCCAGTGCGCTCATTAAATCAAATCCTGGTTATATGAATACCTGTGCGGTACGTATGAGCCTCGCACTGCTGAAATGCAATGTGAGCTTTAGCGGGCGTTTACCCATAAAAGCAGGCGCTTACAAGGGTAAAAAGATTGAACCGGGCGCCAAGCTATTGGCCGACCAACTGTATAAAAATAACCTGTTTGGGAAAGCTGAGATTTATCAGGAGATACGTCAGGCAGCAGAGAGTTTGCGTAATCGCAAAGGCGTTATCTTCTTTAATAGAATAACCAACTATAACGGTGGACATATAGATCTACTGGAACCCCTTGGCGACAACATGATGCAATGCAACTCTGATTGCTACACCGACTGCAAAGAAATATGGTTTTGGGAATTGAGGTAGCAACCAAAGCCAATTTTTGGGAGTTGCTATGAACAGAATCATTATCAGCCTGCTGCTTGCTAGCAGTGCGTCGGCTTATGCCGGGGACGACCCGGTATTGTTTGTTAAACAGCTACCTTATAAGCAGGTTGTTAAAGACGTGGTTTTATCCCGCTGTCTGGCGCAGGTAGCCGATGATAAAAGTCAGTTTTCTGTAGATGCTGCGCGCAGTAGCAATGCGTTGCTGGAGTGGGTGCCTTTCGATATTGAAAACGGTAATGACAAAATTAACGCCATTATTGCTCAATACAAAAGTGCCACCAATGGCTTTCATTCCGAAAGACAACCCGCAATTCAGGGCGTCACTTTGAATTGTTTGCGCCTTTATCATAGTACGGAACTGGATAAATTAACTTCCCAGATAATCATCGGTGATCCTAATAAAACATGGAGTCAGGATAACCCGCATTAATTTCAACTTTGCATTCCTGCTATTTCACAGCATGAGTGTTAAGACCAGCAATGGGCTTAAGCCTGTTGCTCTGAGGCAGAGGTAAAATATGGATGGTTTTATTCAGCCCCATGCTTTTCTGTTTGCCATATATACCCGTCATACTTCAAGTTGCATGTGCGTTGGCTTTCCTCGCTCACCCCAGTCACTTACTGGAGTAAGCTCCTGGGGATTCGCTGTGTCGCCGCCTTCCTGCAACTCGAATTATTTAGGGTATAAGTGCTTTTTCGAAAGCAATAATTTTCATTAACGAAGAGTAGATATTATGGCTATTGATATGTTTCTGAAGGTCGAGGGTGTAACTGGTGAATCAAAAGATTCTAATCACACCGGTTGGACTGATATTACCTCTTTTTCCTGGGGCGCATCCCAGCCGGGTAATATGAGCGTGGGCGGCGGTGGCGGTGCGGGTAAAGTGAATTTCAACGACCTGCACGTAAATGCGCTGATCGACAAATCCACCACCGCGATTCTGAAGCACTGCTCCAGCGGCAAGCACCTGACCAAAGTTGAACTTTCGGTCTGCAAAGCCGGTGGTCAGCAGGTTGAATATGCGCGAATCACCCTCGAAGATGTACTGGTGACTTCCGTTCAGTACACCGGCGCCGATAACGGCGACACCGTTGGCGTAACCTATGCCTTCCAGGCGGCGAAAGTGAAACAGCAGTACTGGGAGCAGACTTCTGCTGGCGGTAAAGGGGCAGAAAGCAGCGCCGGCTGGAATATCAAAGAAAATAAAGAAGCATAATTATATTGCTGTCACCGGGTTCAGGAAATAATTCCTGAACCCGGTTTTTACCGGTGAGCATTATTTTCGCATAGAGATCATCGATTATATCAATAACTCGCCCGCAAACGCCGCCGTTCTTATTCCGAGAGCGGCAGCGTTTGTGCGCCAATCATATCAGCAGGAATAGGCTATGCGATTCACGATTATTTCGACCAAAGCCGGTCATCAGCCCCCGCAGGGCAGCTGTGACTTTTACGCGCCGGGCGGTACCATTGGGCGCGGCACGGACAATAACCTGGTGCTGCCGGATGACGACCGCGCCATTTCTCGCCTGCAGGCCATCGTTCACGTGGCGGCAGACGGCGAGTGCAAAATTACCAATCGCGGCAACGTGACGCGGGTGGTACTCAACGAGATCCCGCTGGAGCGGGGGCGTCAGGTTGAACTCCAGGATGGCGATATCCTCGCTATTGACGACTATCGCATCGAAGTCAGCGATCTGTTGCAGGATAGCCAACCGATAAGCCGGATGGCGGCGAGCGGTCAGCCGCCTGTCACAGCGAAACCGTCGACACCCGCGCCATCCGCAGCGCCCACCGTGGCGGAAGCCGCGCCAACCGCGGTACCGTCAGAAATCTGGGATAGCCTGATGCAGGAATTCTCGATTGCCGACAGCATCTCCAGCAGCCGGGCTAAGCCGCAGGCCGATAATGCGCCGAATCCCTTCGCCGAGCCGAAGCCTGCCGAACGTAATCCGGAAGATCCGCTGGCGATGTTCGCTGATAGCGAACCGCTGTTTGAGCGCCCGCCGGTGGCGACGGACGACCTGTTTGCCGATGACACCCCATTTGATCGCGACAGTATTTTTGCCGACGTTACGCCAACGACGCTGGTGCCGCCAGTTGAAAAACCGGCTCAGCCTGTCGCCGATGAGCCGCAGGCAGAATTGGATCCGCTGGCGCTCTTTGGCGGCGACGCCAGCGCCAAAACCGCGCGTCATGACGATCCGCTGGGGCTAATGGGCGGCGCGCCGCTGACATCGGTAGATGCCTTCAGCAACGAAGAGCCTGCTAAAACGGTTGCCGACGAGCCTGATGCCGCTTTTGATTCGCCATTATTGATGGCCCAGCCGCCGCAGGAGCCGCCCGCTGCAGCGCGTGAAGAAGCGCCGGAAATAACCTTACCGACGCCGCAGGCCGTGGCGCGGCAAGCCGCCCAGACGCCAAAAGGGCGCTTGCGTATCGATCCCGTACGTCATGAACATCAGGCGACCAACACGCCGCAGCCGGGTAACGGCGAAGTGCTGCAGGGAGAGCTACTGGAAGCCTTACTGGAAGGCATGGGGCTCGGCGATATGCAGCCGGTGCCGCAGTTCGACAAAGAGAATATGCGGCAGCTTGGTCAAATGCTGAGCATGTTCTCGCAGGGAACCGTCGCGCTGCTCTCTTCGCGTTCGATCCTCAAACGCGGTGTCAAAGCCGATATGACCATGGTACTGGACGACGCCAATAACCCGTTCAAGCTGTTGCCTTCCGGGAAAACCGTGCTGATGCAGATGTTCGGCGCGCGGATGCCGGGCTTTATGCCGCCGAAAAAATCGGTACGCGATGCGTTGATTGACCTGCAGGCCCATCAGTTAGGGATGATCTCGGGGATCCGCGCCATTATTGCCGCGATGCTGCAGTCCTTTAATCCCGAGCAGCTGGAAGAAGAGGCTAAGCGCGATGGCCATACTTCGCGCCTGGCGCTCCCGGCCAGCCGCAAAGCGGCGTTATGGGACTATTTTGTCCGTACCTACGGCGAAACCGCCGGGGAAATTGAAGACGATTTCCACACCCTGTTTGGCGAAGCGTTCCTCTATGCCTATGACATGGAAGTGAACCAGTACAAAGACTCACAGAGCGGATCGGAAGAATAATGGACATTACCACGGCTTCTCTTTCCCGCCAGGGAACGCGCGCCAGTAATCAGGATCAGACAGGCGAATGCGTCGGTGAGCGCTCCGCCTGCTTTGTGGTCTGCGACGGCATTGCCGGGTTGCCCGGCGGCGAGGTGGCGGCGGAACTGGCGCGCAACGCGATTCTGGATCGGTTTGACGGCGATAATCATCTGAACGCCCAGACCATTCGCCAGTATGTACAGCAGGCCAACGGCGCCATTCTCCAGCAACAGCAGGCGACGCCGGATTATCGGCGAATGGGCACCACGCTGGTGAGCCTGTTTATCGATCGCGATTATAAGCTGGCCTACTGGGCCCACGCCGGCGATAGCCGGTTATACCTGTTTCGCCGCGGCTGGCTGTACCACGTCACCACTGACCACAGTCTGGTCCAACAGATGAAAGATGCCGGACATCAGACCGACGATATTAACAGCAACCTGCTGTACCGAGCGTTAGGCATGGCCAGCGACGGTGCGGAAGCCAGCTATAGCGATGTGGTGCCGGTCGAAGATGGCGATGCCTTTTTGCTCTGTACCGACGGTTTCTGGCACGGCGTCGGCGAAGAGCAGATGAAATCCTCCCTGCAGATGGTTAATACCCCGCAGGAGTGGTTAACCCTGATGAATCAGTATCTTCAGAGAAACAATGACGGCGACCAGGCTTCGCAAGACAACTACAGCGCCGTCGCGGTATGGATGGGCAGTCCGGAAGAGGCGACGCTGCTGCACTCGCTGGCCGACGCCGCGCAATTTTTCCCCCTGCGGGATTGAGACAGGCTAAGAAGGATTTTTATGAAACATTGGATATTGGGTGCGGCACTATTTGCCGCCACCGGCGTCGCGCAGGCGGAAAACTACCGTATCGTGCAATCGCCTTCGCAAAAACTGGATGTCTGGATCGATAACATCAAGGGCAATACCGCGCAGAGCTGGTGCGCTAATGAAGTGGCGCTACGCATCGTCGCCAATGGCAATAAGAACGTTAAGATACTGGATAACTTCCTGCCGCGCGTCGGCGCGTTAATGGAGCATCAGTGTTCGCGTTTACAGCAGCTGAACTGGACGCTGGTTGACGCTAACAATGGGCATATCGCCCAGGGGAGCGCGGCGAAAAACAAAAAATGGGCGGTAAAAGTCGCGCCCGCCGAGACCGCCGCGGCGGCGGAAAAGCCCGTCGCGCCAGCCTGGCTGCCGCCGGAAGAGAAGGCGGAAAAACTGTCTCCCGCCGCCGACCGCACGCCGTGGCAGGAGTTCACATTGCAGGGCGGCTGTCGACTGCGCACCTTCTGGCAGGAAAACGCCGCCGCCTTATTCATCCCCGCCGTTGAATCCGGTAGTTGCGAAAAGGGCGGCTGGCTGAGCGGTCGCACCGTCATCACTCAATCCGTTAACGGTAAAGAAAAGCAGAGCACCGTGACCTTCGTACATGGTTTCCCGGTCCTGGGTCTCAATGCCGCCGCTGACCCCAATAAACTTCTGATCACCGCGGTCAATAATCAACGCATGGTAGTCAGCAATGAAAACGCTCAACAAAGCTGGATGATCCTGCCCTATGTCGCCGGGCAAAACGGTTGGCAGATGACCGGCACGCTGGCTATCGAAATGTCCCAGGAACTGGCCAACGATCCGTCGCGTCTACAGGCGCGGATAGAGGCGGCGCGTAGCGTCTGGACGCCGTGGCTGGCGCCGGATATTAAACTCAACGTTGTGCTTATCGACGGCCTGCACCCGCTGCTGCGTAACCCGGCGGCCGGCGCATGGCGCGCGGCAAACTAAGGAGCGACGATGAACACGCTATATCAACAGCTGGCTGGCGAAAGCGTCGGCGCGGCGCTGCAGCGCCTGGAAAGCGAGATCAAAAGCCGTCCCGCCGATGCCGATTTACGTGCGGCGTTCGTCCAGTTTCTATGTCTGAGCGGTAACTGGACGCGCGCGTTGGCGCAGCTAAAAAGCTGGCTGGCGCTGAAGCCGCAGGCCCGGCCAACGGTCACCCTGCTGGAACAGAGCATTCAGGGCGAGCAGCAGCGCGATGCGGTATTTGCCGGCAGCGCCCGCCCGCAGATGCCGGACAGCCAGTGGCCGTGGCTGTCTGCGCTGGCCTCCGCGCTTTGTTCCGATTCAGAAACCGCCCAGCGACAGCGGCTGGCCGCCTTTGAACAGGCGCCCCTTAATCCTGGCAATCTCAATCAGGCGGATACCCCCGCGGTCGCTTTTCACTGGTTGATGGACGGCGACGCGCGTCTGGGCCCGGTTTGCGAACTTATCGTCAATGGCCGGTATTGCTGGCTGCCGTTCGCCGCTATCGCCGAAATTCGTTTTCAGGCCCCGGCGAGTGTCACCGATCTGGTGTGGCGCCATGCGCTGGTGCGCCTGACCGATGGAAGCGAGCAGGTGTGTCAGATCCCCGCGCGTTACCCTGTCACGCCGCAGGCGGAAGCACGCTTCCAGTTGGGCCGCGCCACCGAGTGGCAGCCGCTGGACGACGAAGGCGCGCTGTATCAGGGCCATGGGCAGAAAGTGTGGCTTAACGATAACGATGAATTCCCGATTCTCTCTCTCGACGTGGTGAGTTTTGCATGAACAAACCGGTACGCGACGGTGACGCGCTGCGCAGCGGCTGGCAGGCGCGTAGCAAACAAGAGACCATTGGCGCCCGCGATAAGATGCAGCCGTCGCTGCTCGACCGCCTGACCGATAATCAGCCGCAGAAAAAATCGGAGCCGCTTAACAGCAACCTGATCACCCACAGTACGCTGCGCCGTCACGTGCTGCGCGATCTGCAGTGGCTGTTTAATACCATCAATCATGACGATCCGCAGGCGTTGGACGCGCTGGCGCACGTGCGCCGTTCGGTGGTTAATTTCGGCGTCGCGCCGCTGGCCGGGAAACGGATGTCGGATATTGAATGGCAGGATATTCAGCGCAAACTTACCGAGGCGATTATCAGCTTCGAGCCGCGCATTCTACCGCAGGGGCTTCAGGTCCGCTGTATTTCTGATACCCAGTCACTGGATTTACATAACGTCCTGTCGATTGAAATTAAAGGGCGGCTGTGGTGCGTACCGTATCCATTAGAGTTTCTGTTCCGTACCGATGTGGATCTTGAAAATGGCCACTTTGAACTGAAAGACGCGGGGTAACGATGGAAGGCAAACTGCTTGAATATTACAACCGCGAGCTGGCCTATCTGCGTGAGATGGGCGCTGAATTCGCCGAACGCTATCCGAAGGTTGCCGGCAGGTTGGGCATGCGTGGTATTGAGGTCGCCGATCCTTACGTTGAGAGGATGATGGAGGGTTTCGCCTTTCTGACTTCCCGCGTGCAGCTAAAAATGGACGCCGAATTCCCGCGCTTTTCACAACGTCTGCTGGAGATGATCGCGCCCAATTATCTGGCGCCTACGCCGTCGATGGCGATAGCCGAACTGCAGCCGGACATCAATAAAGGCGATCTGAGTAAAGGTTTCGTGGTGCCGCGCGGTACGATGATGGACAGCCAGGTACTGAAGAAAAACGGCGTCACCTGTAGCTACACCACCGCGCACGATGTCACGCTGTTGCCGCTGCGTATTGAGAAAGCCGAACTTGGCGGGATCCCCGCCGATGTGCCGCTGGCCGCGCTTGGGCTCAGCCAGCGCGGCGCCGTCAGCGCTTTGCGCCTGCGTTTAAGCTGTGAAGGGGCTCAACATCTTGGCCATCTGACCTTTGACCGGCTGGCGTTTTTCTTAAGCGGCCCGGATATTGAGGCGCTGCGCCTGCTGGAGCTGATTCTTGCCCACCAGGTCGGCGTGGTGTGCCAGACCACCGGGCGCGATCCGCTGCGTTTTTCGCTGAGCGAAGAGGCTATACAACAAGAGGGTTTCGCAGCCAATCAGGCGCTGTTACCGGAAGATCTTCGCAATTTTGACGGTTACCGGTTGCTGCACGAATACTTTGCCTTCCCGGCGCGCTTCCGCTTTATCAGTATTAACGGCCTCAGCAAGTTAATCGGCCAGTGCAAGGAAGAAAAATCCTTCGATATTATTGTTCTGCTGGATAAAACCGACGACCGCCTGGAACAAGTGGTGGAAGCTAACCACTTCGCGTTGCACTGCACGCCGGTGATTAACCTGTTTCCGAAAATCGCCGCCCGCCAGTCGTTGAGCGACAGCCAACATGAATACCATCTGGTGGTCGATAACATCCGCCCGCTGGACTACGAAATCTATTCGGTGAGTAAAATTCACGGCAGCGCCGATGGCCACCGCGACGATCGCGAGTTCCGTCCATTCTGGAGTTCATGGAGCAAGGATGCCGGAGATTACGGCGCTTATTTTTCACTGCGCCGCGAACAGCGGGTGCTTTCCGAACACGCGCTGCGCTATGGCACGCGCACCGGCTATACCGGCTCTGAGACCTTTGTCTCACTGGTCGATGAGCAGCATGCGCCGTGGCAGGAAGATCTGCGTTACATCACCGCCGAGGTGCTGTGCACCAGCCGCGACCTGCCGTTGATGCTACAACAGGAGCTGGGGCAATTCGTGCTGGCGGATTCGCTACCGGTAAAAACATTGAAAATGCGTAGCGGCCCGACGCCGCCGCGACCGGCGCTGGCGGAAGGGCTCAGCACCTGGCGGCTGATAAGCCAGCTGCAGATGAACTATCTCAGTCTGATGGACGGTGAAAATGGCGAAGGCGCAGCAGCGCTGCGCCAGTTGCTTGGGCTGTATGCCGGGCTGGCGGAGACCGCCGTGGCCCGCCAAATCGAAGGGGTACGCCACTGCGTGCTGGAGCCGGTTCATCGCCGGGTGCCGGAGCCGGGGCCAATCGTCTTCGCCCGCGGTATTGGCATTACCTTAACCGTTGATGAACGCGCTTTTTCCGGCGCCAGCCCGTGGCTGTTTGGCAGCGTACTGGAACGGGTCTTTGCCCGGCTGGTGTCGCTCAACAGCTTTACCGAATTCACCTTATGTAGCCAGCAGCGCGGCGAAATCGGTTACTGGGCGCCGCGAATGGGGAAAAGGGCGCTGATATGAGTGACACGTTGGCTACCATTCATCGCCTGACGCCGCTGGCGGACGTTTTCTGGCGCGAGGTTACCGCCGCGCCCTGGCGCTACGACCTTTTTCATCTGCTGCGCCGCATTGACGCGCAAGGGGGCGAACGTTATCCGCTTGGGCGCGCGCCGCTGCCGAAATTCGAATCGCTGCGCATCGGGCAGACGCCATCCATGGGGTTTGCCCCCGCGACGCTGGCCAGCGCGCAAAAACGGGCAAATAGCGCGGTGCATGAGATATCGATTCTCAGCTTCGGTCTGTTCGGCCCCAATGGCCCGCTGCCGGTTCATATGACCGAATACGCCCGCGAGCGTATTCATCATCATCAGGACGACAGCCTGAGCGCTTTTGCCGATCTCTTTCACCACCGCCTGACGCTACTGTTCTACCGCGCCTGGGCCGACGCGCAGCCAACGGTATCGTTAGACCGTGCGGACAACCGCCGCTTTGAGCGCTATCTCGCCTCACTCATCGGCATGGGTCAGCCGGGGCAACTGGAGAAGGGCGACCTGAGCCCGCATGCGCGTTTCACCCACGCAGGCCATCTCAGCCGCCATGGTCGGGATCCGGAAGGGCTGGAGAAGATCCTGCGAAATTACTTCAAAGTCCCGGTCAACATTATCAGCAACGTGCCGCAATGGATGCCGCTGACTTCGCGAGAACAAGCGCAACTGGGGGCGGGAAGGCGTTTACCTCGCCTGGGCGTCTCGGCGTTTCTCGGCGTCGCGGTACGCGATGTTCAGCATAAATTCCGCCTTGAAATCGGCCCGCTTAGCGCCGCCGAATACGCCCGTTTTCTGCCGGGCGAAAACGCGGTAAACGAATTACGCGACTGGATCCGCCAGTATCTTGGGATCGAATATGCATGGGATGTCAGGGTACTTATCCGCGGCGATGAAATACCCGGTACGGTCCTCAGCGGCGATGGCAAACTGGGATACAGCACCTGGCTTGGCCACCAGCCAGCCCCCGCGCCGCGTGGCGATTTAGTGTTTAGCGTGGAGCAGAGCGACGCCTGATGTTGTCTGCTCTCTGACACCTTTATTAATGTTATCAATGGAACCGAACATGTCAGAAATCAGCCGTGCCGTACTCTTCGGCAAACTGGATACGCTGTTGTTTACCTCGCTGGAAAGCGCAACCGCCTTTTGTAAACTGCGCGGCAACCCTTATGTTGAGCTGGTGCACTGGCTGCACCAACTGATGCAGCAGCAGGACGGCGATCTGCAACACATTATCCGCCATTTCGCCCTTGATGAGCAGGCGCTGACCCGCGATATCATCGCGGCCCTGGATGCGCTGCCGCGCGGCGCCAGCTCGGTCTCCGACCTTTCTGAGCATATCGATAGCGCCGTCGAACGCGCGTGGGTTTATGGCTCGCTGAAATATGGCGTCAACCGCATCCGCGGCGGCCATTTGTTAATAGGGCTGCTGAAAACCTGGAATCTGGCTAACGTTCTGAAAGGCATTTCGCCGCAGTTTAGCAAAATCAATGTCGATGCCTTGAGCGAGAGCTTTGAGACGTTGCTGGCCGCCAGTAAAGAGAGCCAGCAGGCGGCGGTGGAGGCGGCCAACACGAGCGCGACGCCGACGGCGCAGGGTACACTGGCTCAGTACGGACAGAACCTGACGCTGCGGGCGCAGGAGGGCAAAATCGATCCGGTGGTTGGCCGCGATGAAGAGATCCGCCAGATGGTGGATATCCTGATGCGCCGCAGGCAGAACAACCCGCTGCTGACTGGGGAAGCCGGCGTCGGCAAAACCGCGGTGGTGGAAGGGCTGGCGCGGCGGATCGCCGCAGGCGATGTTCCGCAGCCGTTGCGTAATATTGAGCTGTGGCTGCTGGACATCGGTATGCTGCAGGCCGGTGCGGGCATGAAAGGCGAATTTGAAGCCCGTCTTCAGGCGTTAATTAACGAAGTGCAATCCAGCCCGACGCCGATCGTGCTGTTTATCGACGAGATCCACACCCTGATTGGCGCTGGCGGCCAGCAGGGCACCGGCGATGCGGCGAACCTGCTGAAACCGGCGCTGGCGCGCGGACAGTTACGCACCATCGGCGCGACCACCTGGGCGGAGTACAAAAAATATATTGAAAAAGATCCGGCGCTGACCCGCCGTTTCCAGACGGTGCAAATCCACGAGCCGGATGAAGAGAAAGCGTTGCTGATGCTGCGCAGTACCGTATCTCCGCTGGAGAAACACCATCGGGTGCTGCTGCTTGATGAAGCTGTCAACGCGGCGGTGAAGCTGTCGCATCGTTATATTCCCGCGCGGCAGTTGCCGGATAAAGCGGTCGCGTTGCTGGATACCGCCTGCGCCCGCGTCGCCGTCAGCCAAAGCGCGCCGCCGCCGCAGTTGGAAGATTGCCTGCAGCGCATTGCCGCCCTGGATGTGGAATTGGAGATTGCCCAACGCGAGAACCGGGTGGCGATTGGCGATGCTCAGCGCATTGAGCAACTCAAGCAGGCGCGTCAGCAGCAGGAAACTGAACGCGATACCTTGAGTCGTCGCTGGGAGCAAGAACGCGCGTTGGTTGATGAAGTCATCGCGTTGCGCGCGCAATTGCAGGAGGCTGATGACGACGCCCAGCCGGCGCTGCGCCAGACGCTTAATGAAAAACAGCTGGCGCTAAAAACCCTGCAGGGTGAGATGCCGCTGCTGTTCGCGGCGGTAGATGAGAACGTGGTGGCGGCGGTGGTCGCTGACTGGACCGGCATTCCGCTGGGGCGGATGGTCAAAAATGAAATTGACGCCGTACTGAGCCTGGCCGACACGCTCAACCAGCGAGTGATTGGCCAACGCCACGGGCTGGATCTGATCGCCAAACGTGTGCGCACTTCACGCGCGCGGCTCGACGATCCCAATAAGCCGGTCGGGGTCTTTATGCTTTGCGGGCCATCCGGCGTAGGTAAGACCGAAACCGCGCTGGCGCTGGCGGAATCGCTGTACGGCGGCGAACAGAACGTTATCACCATCAACATGAGTGAGTTCCAGGAGGCGCATACCGTCTCGACCCTGAAGGGCGCGCCGCCGGGTTACGTGGGTTACGGCGAAGGCGGGGTGCTGACTGAAGCGGTACGCCGCCGCCCGTATAGCGTGGTGCTGCTGGATGAAATCGAGAAGGCGCATCCGGACGTGCACGAAATCTTCTTCCAGGTGTTTGATAAAGGCTGGATGGAAGACGGTGAAGGCCGCCATATCGATTTCCGCAACACAATCATTATCTTAACGTCTAACGTCGGTACCGAGCTGATTAGCGCAATGTGCGCCGATCCGGATCTGATGCCCGAGCCGGAAGCGCTGAGCGGCGCGCTGCGTCAGCCGCTGTTACAGGTCTTCCCGCCAGCGCTGCTTGGCCGCCTGTTGGTGGTGCCGTACTACCCGCTGAGCGATGCGATGCTGGGGCAAATCGTGCGTCTGCAGCTGGCGCGTATTCAGCGCCGTCTGCAGGACAATCACAACATTGTCTGTGAGATTGACGACAGCGTCGTCGAGCAGGTGGTTCAGCGTTGTACCGAAGTGGAATCCGGCGGGCGTATGGTCGATGCGATTCTGACCAACACGCTGCTGCCGCAGATGAGCCAAATTCTGTTAACCGCCAACCGTAACGATGAGCAGTTTACGCAACTGCGCATCAGCTATGCGCAAGGCGAGTTTCATTGTCAGTTTGCCGCGTAACACCATCAGAAAGTGAGTCTTAAGATGACGGATCACGAAAACAATCGGACTGTCCTGAACGCGCTGCCGGTCGGGTATCGTTTTAACGAATTTGAAATAAAGGAAGTGATTGGCGGCGGCGGTTTCGGCATTGTGTATCGCGCCTGGGACCATCAGCTGGAACGTACCATCGCGATAAAAGAGTTTATGCCTTCGTCCCTGGCGGTACGTAACGAAGATATGACCCTGGTACTGCGTAGCGAACGCTTCAGCAAAGCGTTCTCCGCCGGATTAAACAGCTTTATCCAGGAGGCGAGGCTGCTGGCGCGCTTTAATCATCCCAACTTGCTGCACGTGCTGCGCTTTTGGGTTCAGAACGACACCGCCTATATGGGCACGCTGTTTTATAGCGGCACCACCTTGAGCCGCCTGCGCGAGCAGCAGCCAAACCTCATCGATGAGGTATGGATCCGTCGGATGCTGCCGATGCTATTCGGCGCCATTAAAACCATTCACGACGCCGGCTATTTGCACCGTGATATCTCACCGGAAAATATCCAGATCCAGGATAACGGCCTGCCGGTGCTACTCGATTTCGGTTCGGCGCGCCGCACCATCGGTAATCTCTCCGACGAAACCGAAACTATGCTGCGCCCGGGTTATGCGCCTATCGAGCAGTATACCGACGATAATGACAGCGAACAGGGCGCCTGGACCGATATTTATGCCGTCGGCGCGGTGCTGCATACGCTGATCGTGGGTTCACCGCCGCCGGTGAGCGTGGTGCGGAGTATTCAGGACAACTATCAGCCGCTGGCGGAACTGAAGCCGGCGGGTTACTCGCTGCCGCTGCTACAGGCGGTAGATAAAGCTCTGGCGCTGCGGGTGGAAGATCGTCCCCAGTCAATCGACGCGTTCGCCGAGCTGATTGAAATGCCGGTGTCCAGTATCGATGACGTCTTGTCGGTCAAAAAAACCGGCACCATGCTGGCGCTGGTCGAAGAGGAAGAACAGGCGCCGGCCGCGACAGACTGGCGGCGCTATAAGGTTCCGGGGATGGTCGCCGCAGGCGTACTGGTCGGCATTATTGCCGGCGGTATGCTGTTCAGCGGCGGCGGCAGCGAGGCGCAACCAGCACAGAGCGCCAGCACCCAGCCGCCAGCGGCGGTTACGCCGCCGGTAACAACGCAGACCGCTAACGCGCAGACCGCTCCGCCCGTTGCTGTTCAAGAGAGCAAACCTGCCGCCGCGGCGGCGCCTGTTGCTCAGGTTTACGTGCGCATGCGGGAAGGGGAAAAGCTCAAACTCAATGGCGAACCACATAATACGCAACCGGCCACAAACGGCTTCGCCTCGCTGAAACTGGCGCCGGGACATTATGAAATTACCCTGCAGGGTAATGGACAAACCCGCGAGCAGACGCTGGATATCGCCAAACCGGGAACCTGGCTTATTAATCCATCGAGCTAGATGGCGCAATTGAGAGCGAAATCCACCCGCCAGAAATGCACGGCGGGTGGCTAATCACTGGTCAACAAGGAGTGTTTAATGACGCCAGGCTGGATTATCAACGCAGTATTGACGCTGGTTATTATTTTCATCAGCTTTTACCTTGCCAACCGCATAGTAAAAAACTCGCAACGGCGGGAGCAGCGGATTATCGAAAACGGGAACGATATCCAGGTTACGATACTCGCAATGCGGCAAACCGGATTATTTATCAACAACAATCCTGTCATTGATATGGATCTGCGGGTACAGGATTTAAATAATGGAAAAACGTGGCTTGTGGAAAAGCACCAGGAAACGGTTTTGCTCATTACCCTCGATGCCTGGCAGGTCGGAGTGACTTATGAAGCAAAACTCGAGCCAAAAGATAACGCCATTGTGTTTGTAAGAGATATTAACGATAAGCCAAAACTGACGAGTGGAAGATGAATATTTTTACTAACGTAATCGTTCTGGCCGTGGTCCTACTGTTTATTTATATTTTTGCGTCATTGCTGATTCGCGATGCGAAAAATAAAAAACTCAAAGCGGCTATCCACAATGATGGCGTTGCGGTGTCTGGCACCATCACAAATGTGAGAAGCCGCTCGGGCGGTAATTCCGGGTTTATTAATATTAGCGTCGATTTTAATTACGTTAACGAAAAAGGTGAATTGCTGACCGGTCAGCGGGATATCGTTATTGATATTACGCGTATCCAAAACTTTCAACCGGGAAAGCCGATTCCGTTACGCTACTTGCGCCTTGACCCGCAACAGGTGCTGGTCGATCTGCCGAACCCACTGTTAACGCGCAGCTAGTGCTGCACAAACTGTATCCCCCTGAATGGAATAATATTATGTCTAACAGGATCACCGTTCAGCTCCCCGTTGAGGGGCTGCTTTTCTGGAAACTCAGCGGACATGAAGCCATGTCGGAAATGTTCGAGCTCAGCTTAACGCTGCTTGGCAGCGATGCGCGTCTGGATCGCAGCAAGCTGCTTGGCCAGCCGGTCACCGTGACCATTCCGACGCAAAACGCGCTGAGTTCGCGTTATTTCAACGGTAAAATTACCCGCGTGGCGGTGAGCGCCGTTGAACTGAGCGGTATCCGCTACGCCGCTTACCAACTGACCGTTGAACCCGACTTATGGCCGATGAAACGCGACCGCAACCTGCGTATATTCCAGGGGCAGACGGTACCGCAGATCATCAATACGTTGCTGAGCGAATATCAGGTCAACGTTGAGGATAAGCTGAACGGCAGTTACCGCGTCTGGGATTACTGCGTCCAGTATCAGGAAAGTAGTTTCGCCTTTATCAGCCGCCTGATGGAGCTGGAGGGGATTGCCTACCATTTCCGCCACGAGGCGGGTAAACATACGATGGTTCTGACCGATTCAGCCACCCAGCATCAATCGGTAAGCGGCTATGAAACCATTCCCTACCACCAGACAGCGTCGGGCGGTATTACCACTGAAGAGGGGATCGGCCAGTGGGCGCTGGAAGATAGCGTGACGCCGGGGATCTACAGCCTCGATGACTATGATTTCCGTAAACCTAACGCCTGGCTGTTTCAGGCGCGGCAGAACCCGGCATCGCCCTCGCCGGGCAGTATCGACGTGTACGACTGGCCGGGGCGGTTTGTCGATCACGGACACGGTGAATTCTACGCGCGTATCCGCCAGGAGCGCTGGCAGGTTGAACATCAGCAGATCCAGGCGTCCGCCACCGCGGTAGGCATCGCTCCCGGCGCAACGTTTACCCTAACTAATGCGCCATTCTTTAGCGATAATGGCGAATATTTGACGACCGCCGCAGATTACTTGTTTGAAGAGAACAGCTACGCCAGCGGCGGCAATAGCGATATCTCGCACCAAATCCATTTTAGAGTGATCCCCTCTTCGGTAGTCTATCGCCCGGCGCAGGTAACCGACTGGCCGCGAACCTATGGCCCGCAGACGGCGAAAGTTGTCGGGCCTGAAGGGGAAAGCATCTGGACCGACAGGTATGGCCGCATCAAAGTGAAGTTTCACTGGGACCGCCATGCCAAAGGCGATGACACCAGCTCCTGCTGGGTTCGCGTGTCGAGCGCCTGGGCAGGCCAGGGCTTTGGCGGCGTGCAAATTCCCCGCGTCGGCGATGAAGTGGTCATTGATTTTATCAACGGCGATCCTGACCGCCCGATCGTCACCGGACGTGTGTATAATGAAGCCAGCATGCCGCCATGGGATCTCCCCGGCGACGCCACCCGGATGGGCTTTATGACGCGGAGTAAGGATGGGAATCAGGACAATGCCAGTTACCTGTTTTTTGAAGATAAGCTTGGTGAAGAGTCCGTCGATTTGCATTCTGAAAAAAATATGAACGTGTCTGTTGAAGGGATGCACAATGAAGTTGTTCATCAGCAAACGATCTATTCACATCTAAATACGCGTTCCACTAGTGTGGTAGGCCACGATACGCAAACCTTTAATGCCGGGCAAACCATCGCTATCACGGCTAATGGACGTAATGAAAGCATTGTCGATAGTGAAACAAAATCGGTTACGGGTTATTCAAGTAATAGTTATACCGGCAATGTGGTAACCGAAAGCGGTGATACGGTTAGCACTTTGGCGGCATCGAAGATAATGTACGAAACGCCAGATGTTATCTTTGGTCAGGTTGTCGATGCCAAAGGTACAGAAAGTGCAGTTCCCAATATACCTTTTGATATTAAAAATACCGCTGGGCAGATTATGGCTGCACCAGGGACCAAGCTCTACGCAACAGATTATTTGGCAGCAGCCTCTACAAGCGCAGTTTCCGCTGCCACCAGAGTGACATACAAAAAAGGGGTTGTAACGCATATCCAAGGTATTGACAAACTTACCGTGGATAATAATCAAATAGTAGACGTTAAAGGGAATGTTGCTAGAAATATCCTGGGTGAACTTAATGAAACGGTTCAAGGCAAAATATCTATTAACTCACCATTAAAAATATCTATAAAAAGCGATACTAAAGTAGAAATTGTTTCCCCTGAGGGGTTGTTCACTAACAAGGGAATAAGTGTATCATTAAATGGCACAACACACTCCTTCAACGGACTTAGCACATCTGTGAATGGTGCATCGTTTAGTTGGACACCATTAAACATGCCAACGTCATTAGCAAGTATTGTCCACTCTCCAATGAATGTAACTAGATCTCTAACAAAAATAGAATCTTCATTGCAGAATGTAGTTATTGGTTTTATCCACATGTTTATGTAAGAGGTATATATGAATTTCCTTTCTGAACACTCAGGACCTATTGCGTTAGGTGTAATGTTGATATTCATCTTCATCTGTCTCAGAGGATTAAAGGGACAGAAGGAAGATTTTAGTGAAATAAGAAATTGGGTTGCAAGAGACAACTGGAACGGCGAATTAGCAACAGGAAAATTAAAAGAATGGAAACAAACATCAACTACCAATAATTTTGACCATTTCTATATTTTTACTATCGAGTCTAATTTGAGTGGTGAAGCTCAAACATATAAAGCAGCAACTGTGTTAAAGACCTCTGAAGTCATTAAATTAAAAAAGGATATGCCTGTAATGTTCAAATACCAGGGAGTACCCCCAAAAAAAACAGCAGTCATGAGCGTAGGCTAGTACTAGTCGATGCACGACATATAATTGCTGCTTTACCCTTTGATAGGGAACATGGCATAGAAACGGCCTCCAAATGCTGCGTTTCCTTTCCATTGGTTTTAGCTGGTAATAAATAATCAATCCAGAACCTAACGATTTCTCAATTTTTTGCATTTAAAATAAGACAGCCATCAATGGTTCACTTAATGTAAGATTTTACGATGTCAAATTCAACAATGTGGTCTATCTTTATAACCATTTTAGTTTTGGGGTGGTTCTTATACAGTATAATGAAGTCAGGAAATAATGATGAGAAGTTTCGTAAGGAAGGCATTAAAGTTGAAGCTAAAATCATTAGTAAACAACATATAAGTACCTCTGGCACCGGAAATATGAAATTTAAGTTTGAATTGGAATTTATGACTCCCGATGGAATTGTCGTCACATATGCTCGTCGCTTTATAACTCCGGAAGAAATGGTTAAAATTGGTAGGAAAAATACAGTTTTTTTATATTACCTCCCAGGTGCCCCTGAAAAAGTCTACCTTGTTCCTGGAGATATGGAGTAAACTATTGATGATAGTTTTTGTTAACAGCACGGATGCAACCCTATGAATGTCATCACGGAACCATCTTTTATCTTTGGCATTGTGGTGACAATCATAGCATTAGATATATCATTTGCTGCCTTCAAACCGAATAAAACTGAAGTTTCAGCAATTAAAAACTGGTTGTCGAGAGATAAGTGGTCCGGTCAAACAATCCAGGTTCCGCTAGAATCATGGCGTCAGACAGAAACAAAGTACGGCAATGATTATATTTATGATTTCTATTTTAATGCAAATATAAACGGTTCTGTAAAAAAATACATTGCGAAAGGCATTGTAAGACCCGATGATATTCATAAATTAAAGAAAGGAATGTTATTATCAGTAAAGTACAGTAATAACACGCCTCTAAAGATAGCGGTTACTTCCGTTAATTATTAAATGTGTAATGGTGCAGTAATATTTGATATTTCATTCTACCTATAAAATCACGACCTGGAATTGATTAAATGGATTTTCTAAATACAAAATGGTTTTATATTCTGCTTGTGGCATGCCTTATAGCACTCTATATTATTGGGCGGAATTTTCGTAGTTCCGTTATCCCTATGATCAAGGCTGGGTTTATTGAAAGCGCTGTTCTTAAAACAGGAATCGCAGTAAATGCCGATATTATTGCATCTCATCAAACTAGTATGTGGGGTGGAAATAAGCCAATATACCATTTGACCTTAAAATTTAACACTCTTGAAGGTGTTGAAACCGAAGCGAGTGTTGATATGGGGCTAAGCTTTGAAGAAATTGGGAGATTTAAACCCGGCAATGGGACAACAATAAAATACGACGCTAAAAATCCTAAACGAATCGCAATTTATGACAGACCATTATTTTTATAATGTGACAATTATTTATATTTAAAACCTAAAAGAGCTAACAATGAACTTTATTTATCAACACTCTTTGTTAATTGTTATTGCATCGGTTGCATTTAGCTTTTTTCTATTGTTCGGTTCGCTGCGAAGTCTCAAAGGACAGGGCGGGGACCTTACTGAAATAAAAAACTGGCTAAGCCGTGAGCGCTGGCCCGGTGAGATAAAAAACGCATCTCTGGTAAGTTGGCGTCAAACTAACGCGACCAATAATTTCGATTATTATTTCGTATTTACCTTTGAGGCGAACATTGAGGGTACGACAAAACAGTATAATGCTGCTGCCGTGGTACGTGCTTCAGAAATCCCCAAATTAAAACCGGGGCTTCAATTAACTATAAAGCATGAGGGCGTTCCGCCAAAACGAATGGCTGTTATGGATGTGGATTATGAATAAACAGGGTATCCACTAGACTTCTATGCTCGTGGCCATTTAGGTGGCCACTTAAAAACACTCACAGAATTTCTAATATGTGGTGAACTTCATCATTAATGGATCATTATGTTTGACTCTATGTGGGGAACATTAATATTAGCCGTTTTAATTTTGTTTGGTTTGTTCTTATATTGTTATCGTTCAGGCTCCAATTATGATAAATTTAAGGCAAATGGCATTCGTACCGAGGCTAAAATATTAAGCATGGAAAAAATTGGCGCGAGTGGCGGAGGGAGCACTAAACTTAAAATGGAATTATCTTTCAATACTGACTCAGGTCTGGTGACGGCAACGGCTAAACAGTATATTTCCCCGCAAAATATGGTAAAAATCATGAGAAACAATACTATTTACATCTACTACATGCCTGATAATCCCAAAGAGTTATTACCAACACCTTGGGAGATGGAGTGATGGAGTCTCTCTATATTGTGAGAAAACCAAGATGTCTTTTTACCTAAAATAATGAATTGTGAAGCCTGAACTGAAACCCACCAGGGATAATTATGTCATTTGAAAAATGGATCACCAATATGTCTCCAAGGGAAATGATACCCGTGATTATTGGTTTATCAGTAAGTATATTATTCATGATGGCAACCTATTTCACATTCAGAAAGTCATCGTTACAACTAAAGTCAGTGAAAATCTATTTAAAACGCGAACGCTGGCGAGGAGACTTACTGAGTTCGCGGATTGAATTCTGGCAACAAACTAATGTAATGCTCGGTAATAATCTATTTTTCGATATATATTTTCGCATCGATGAAATGCCTCAATTATTTTGCGCCAAGGCGCTGATTGCACCAGCACAAATACATCTATTACGTAAAGGGCTGTCCATTGTCGTTAAGAAAGGACGCGGCAATAAGATTGCTATTATGCAAATCGGTGATGTGGGTTAATTCACTATGGATATACTCTTTTTTATCGTCATGGGGCTGATTGTCCTGGTGTTTGGTATCTATCCCATGGCCCGTTTTCTTTATCAGGATTTTTACCCGTATTTAAAGGATAGTTTCACCCACAGTGAGGTCCTGCAATCCGGCATTGCGGTCAACGCGGATATAATTGCCGCACACCAGACCAGCGCCTGGAGCGGAAGTAAACCGATCTATCGTATCACCTTTAAATTTAAGACCCGCGAGCAGGTGGAAGTTCAAGCTAGCCTGAATCACACCCTGAATTTCAGCGACATTGAACGTTTTAAGCCGGGTAATGGCACAACGATTAAATACGATCCGGCGAACCCGCAGAGAATTGCGCTATACGACTGGCCGCTTTTTTTGTAAGAACTAATCAGGAGATAACATGGAAATCGTCTCTACCATAGTGCTAACCATGGCATGGGCCATTCCGCTGGTAGTATTGCTCTTTGTGGCCTGGGTTGCGATGCAGAATATACGTTCTGCGCGACAAGATAAAAAAACGAAAATGAATGGTGTCAATGTTAAGGCCACCATCCTGCAGATCAAATACGATCGCGACCAGCGAATTAATAATCACTACTCAGCCATTTTGACCCTTCGTTATCATTGGCATGAGCAAGAACTGCAGGGCATCCGCGGCGTTATATTCCCCGCGCAAGACCAATCTGAGGTTCAGGTGAATCAATTAATCAATATTCGCGTTCACCAGGACGACCCACAACATTTCTACTACCTCGATTATCGTAATGTCTGATGCTAAGCATCAATTCCCCTTAAGAACCTATCGCATTAGGGCTATATGAAAATCATTAAACCCTTACGCCTGAGCGTACTGAACCGGCCACTCCGCTGGCAGGGCAAAAATTATCTTGGCGTTTCGGTGCTGGCGTTGGCGGATATGGGGCCAAACCCCCAGCTGCGCCCCGAGATGGAACTGTGGCAGCTTGCCGCCGACGAACTACAAACCAGCGGCGGCGTGGTGGATATGGCCATCCCTAAAGTCCGCGCCGAATTTCTTGCCACCGGTTTTGCCTATACCCATCATCAGCAGGAAAAAAGCGCCTGCGTGGCGCGCATCGATATCGACAAACTGAGTAAGTCGTTGGTGGTGTTCGGCGATCGCCAGTGGACGGGGCAACGTATGACCCGACCGCAGCCGTTTAGCGAAATGCGCCTCGACTGGAGCCGCGCCTTTGGCGGCGGTGATTATGCCGACAACCCGCACGGGCTTGGTGTCGCGCCGGTAAAACAGCAGGGGCGCGAACATCATCCTCTGCCGAATATTGAACCGCTGGAGGGAAGAGTAAGCTCGCCGCAGCAGAAACCGCAGCCGGCAAGTTTTGGCCCGCTGGATATTCAGTGGCCGCGGCGCTTTAGCCGTATGGGCAAAAAATATGATGCCAGTTGGCTACAACAGGATTTTCCCGGTTTTGCCAGCGATATTGACTGGAAAGTCTTTAACGCCGCCAGTCCGGACCAATGGTGGGAGGATCGGGATACCTTGCCGCCAGGGGCGAAATGGCGGATCTGGAATATGCATCCTGAGAAACCAATGCAGGAGGGCCAGTTGCCGCCGTGGCAGGCTCGCTGTTTTATTCATCGCCAGCGCGCGGATGAAACGCTATTTGAAGAAATTGCCTTACGCGCCACCACGGTATGGTTCTTTCCCCATCGGGAACAGATGATGCTTATCTGGCAGGGGCACATTCGTATCAATGAAGACGATGCCGCCGACGTCCTGCAGCTGATCCCGGCGCTGGAAAAAGAGGGCGCCGCCCGTTCGCTTAATCACTATCGCAAGGTACTGGCCCAGCGAATGGATAAAGAGAAGGGCGCGCTCTTCTCCTTTCGTGAAAAAGATCTCATACCGGAAGAGACCATCGGTCCGTGGATCGACAATGAAATTGAACAGTCGCCGAGTCCGCAGCAGGAGAATATGAAAAACCGCGCTCGTCTGCTGCGTGAACAGCACCGCGCCGCCATTGAAGCCAGCGGCGGTGATATCGATAGCCTGTTGGCGGATATCGACGAACCCACGTTGCCTAAGCTTGAAGACCTGCCGGAGTTTATCGCCGACATGGAGCGTCAGGCGCAGGAAATGGAGAATGATGCACAACAGCGCAAGCGTGAGATGGAGGCGCACTATCCGCAGTTGAATAACGATGAAAACCAACCGCGCGGCCCCGAATCCATGCACCGGATGCAGGAGATGCTGCATCAGCACCAGCAGGAACTGAGCGAGAAAAAGCGCGCGCAAACGCGCGAGGCGCTACATCAGATGTACCTGGCCGCGGTGCAGCATCAGCCGCCGGCGGTCCGGCTGAAGGGCGATCTGGCGATGATCCTGCGCCAACGCGCCGAGCGTACCATGGCGCAGGGCGGCAATTTTAGCGGGATGGATCTGACCGGCGTTGATTTTTCCGGCATGGATTTTCGCGGCGCCAATTTTGAAAAGGCGTTACTGGAATGCGCGGACCTCAGCTACTGTCAGCTGGATAACGCCTCTTTTCAGGGGGCCGTGCTGGCCAGAACGGAGCTACAGCATTCGTCGCTGCGTAACTGTGATTTTAGCGGCGCCAGCCTGGTACTGGCGGAGTGCCATCAAAGCGACTTCACCGGCGCTCGCTTTGAAGATAGTCAGCTACAGAACACGCTGTTTGCGCAATGCATTTTCGATAATACGACGCTAAAAACGCTGATCTTTCGGGAAATCAGCCTGATTGACTGCCGTTTTCATCGCGCCGAGCTGGATGGCTGCGTCTTTATGGAACTGACGCTGGCACAACCTGATTTCAGCCACGCACGGCTGCACAAATGCTCGTTTTTACAATCTGAACTTGAGCATGCCATTTTCCATCAGGCGACGCTGGAAAGCTGTTCGCTGGTGCAGACCATAGCGGAGCGCGCTGATTTTAGCGCTGCAACATGGCTCGCCAGCGCTGCGGTGTCGGAAAGCTCACTTATCGGCGCCGACTTCAGCCACGCGACGCTGCAGCAGAGCAATTTACGCCAGACGCCATTACAGGGCGCGCGCTTTGCGCTGGCAAAAATCGAAAACAGCGATCTGAGTGAGGCCGATTGTCGCGATGCCAGCTTTATACGCGCGAATCTGGTCGGCAGTCTGTTTGTTCGCACCGATTTTCGCGAAGCCGATTTTACCGACGCCAACCTGATGGGCGCGCTGCTGCAAAAAAGCCAGCTGGCCGGGGCCAATTTCGAAGGCGCCAATCTATTCCGCGCCGATCTTTCACAATCCTTTACCAGTAAAACCACGCGGCTGGATGGCGCATGGACCAAACGCATTAAAACCCTGCCGAAGCGCGATGGAGAAGTGATATGACGATACTGAGCCCGGAGGAGATCGTTCAGCGCATCAAAAACGGCGAGCCACTCAATGAAATATCGCTGGATGGTATCAACCTGCAGGGCTGCGATCTCTCCGGCGGTCTGTTTCAGGAGGTGTCGCTACGCGGCGCTAATCTGCAAAATGCCAATTTGCATGAAACCCTGTTTACCGAGTGCCAGCTGCAGAACCTGCAGCTGCAAGGCGCCCAACTTAAGCAGACGACCTTCAATCAGTGTGAAATGGCCTATCTTCAGGCCGCCGAAACCACGCTTGATAGTTGCATGTTTAATCAGTGCGACCTGCAAGAGGGCGATTTCTCGGCGACGACGCTGCAAAGCAGCCAGTTTATGCGTTGCCAGATGAGCAGGAGCCGTTTTCGCGGTTCAACGCTGGAACGCAGCGTGTTTTATGAGGCTGATCTGACTCACACCAGCTTTGCGCAAAGCCGCGGTCTGTTGACCACCTTTTACCATATCGATTTGCGGGACACCGCGCTTGACGGAATGCAGTGCGACCGGCTGGTGTTTTTCCAGTGCGATCAGCGCGGCAAAGACTATTCAAGGCAGGGTTTTACCGGTTGCCAGTTCACCGATTGTCCGCTGGACGGCGCGAAGTTTAACGGCGCCCAGCTAACCCAGTGCAATTTCAAAGGCGCGTCATTGCGTGAAGCAGAACTCAATCAGGTGAACGCCAGCCAGGCGCTGTTTATGGAGGCCGATCTGCGCGGCGCCCAGTGTCGCGGCAGCCTGTTCGACCAGGCGATATTTGTCGGCGCGATACTGGAGCAGGCCGACTTTAGCCAGAGCAGGTTGTTCCAGAGCGTTTTACAGCGGGTTCAGGCCGCCGGGGCGCGATTCGCGCTCTGCGATCTGACGTGGAGCGATTTTTCCGCCGCCGACCTGCGCCAGGCGGATCTGCGCGGTGCGACCTTTTCCCGCACCCGACTGCATCGCGCCCGCCAGGACGAAGCGCTGTTTACCGGCCGCCAGGGGATCCTGGAATACGATGAAGAGTTATTAGCCGCTGAGGCGTGGAGCGCCCAGCGCCACAGCCGTTGTTAAGGAGACAACAGATGACAACCATTAATCACAAACTGGCCCAGGCGGTGATGCCGCCGGCGCAGGCTTCCGGCACGGTGACCCATTGCTTTGCCGACGGTAGCGTGACCGTCGAGAGCGAAGGGCGCGGCTGGCACTGTCGGCGAGCGGTCAGTTGTCTGATCGCGCCGCAGGCTGGGGATCGCGTACTCATCAGCAGCGTGGACAACCAGATCTGGCTGTTAGCGGTGCTGGAGCGTGATGAAAGCCGCCAGGCGGAGCTCAGCGTACCGGGTGACCTGCATATTCAAAGCCAGGGGGAACTCAGCCTCAGCGGTCAGCGGCTGTGCGTCAATGCCGCGCAGGGGGACTGCCATATCAGCGAGATGAACTACAGCGGCGATAAGCTATCGGCATGGGTGACACTGTCACGTATTGTTGGCAAACGCGCCGAATCGGTCTGGCAAACGGTGACGCAAATTAGCCACAATCTGCTGCGCACTACCCGGCAGACCGAGCAGGTGCGCGCCGGGCAGCTGGATATGAAAGCGGAAGATTACGCCCGCCTGCATGCGCACAATACGGTCATCACCTCAAAAGCGATCACCAAAGTCGATTCAGAACAGATCCACATGGGCTAAGGAGCTAATTATGTTTGCTAACTGCCAGCTATTCGGTGTCGATTTAGCCTTCCCCGACGTCTGTCTGACCCCGATGCCAGCGCCGACGCCAATTCCCTATCCGGACATCGCGCTGGGGCCGACGGCGATCCCTAACGCGCTCAATATTCTGTTTATGGGCATGCCCGCGCACAATATGGCGACGGTGACGCCGCTCACCAACGGCGATAACCCCGGCGTGGCGACCGGGGTGGCGTCAGGTACGGTGATGGGGCCGTCGCGTCATCTGACCGGTGCATTTACCGTGTTGTTAAAAGGCACGCCGGCGACGCGTCTAACCAGCGTTAGCCTGCAAAATTCGACAAATGCGGTCGGTATGCGCATCGTCCCCAGCCAGTTCAAGGTATTGATGCTGGCGCCGTAGGAAACACGTTCCAGATGCCATACCTGAACATCATTCTCGGGAAGCCTTTTTACGATCTCCTGCAGCATGGCCGGGAGATAGACCGCGCTATTGCGCGCCGGGACGGCACCTCACTGAATCACTCCACGCCAGAACTTGAACGCTACTTTTCGCGTCCACCTGGCGAACGTCCCCGGCAAAACCCATTTCCGGTCGCCGCGCTATTCCCACTGTTCTTAGTGGCTTTTGCATTCAATCTGCTACCATTTTTGCAGACGCTCCCGCCATTCTCTGCGCTGATACGGGTAGCGAGTTTCTTTGTACCAGCGCTAGTGGTGGTTATTTTTCTGTTGACCAGCGGCGTGTTGCTGGCTCGCGGTTATACCCTCGGGCTGAAGGGATTTCTGGCGCTATTTCTTCTCCTCTCAGCGTCAACGGCGGCGCAAGCGTTGAGAGCGATGGTCAGCGCAGGTGAAAGCCTCTGGCCGCTGGCATTCGCCGCGCTGGCATTACTGTGTTGCCGGCTAATATTTAACCGCCAGGGATTCGTGCTGTTCACGATTTATTGTCGTAGCCATCGGTTGGCTCTTCTCGCGGGCAAACTACGCCGGCAGCGCAAATAGGGAGTGGTAAAGGCGGTGAGCAACCCCTGACTATCAACGGATAGCCAGGGATTTTGTTTATTGCGGGTAATTAAACGCGTCAGGATGGTTTTCAAGGCTGCCGCTCAGCGCGGCAAACAACACGGTTTTACCATCAATCGACAGCGCATCGCTGACGTTAAGCCAGGTCAGTTTTTCTTGCGATGTTTTCTCATCAACCACTGAGAAGACGCCCGCCATCTGTTTGGATTTTTCAGACCAGATCACGGCGATACGTTCGCTTCCACAATCGTGTGGTTTACAGGCGCTTAATACCTGCCAGGATTCAGATCCCAGTTTCACGGTTTGTGCCGGGGATCCGGTACCACCACTGTTAACCCAAACCGGGAGCTTATGGCCTTTTACCATCTGGCTGAACGACGCTTTGGTCGCATTATCTTTGGCAAGTGAAGTCAGCGTAACATCGCTTTGCGCCATAACGCTGGCGGATGCGGTGAGTGCGACGATGGCGGCAAGTGCTTTGAACATGTTTCCTCCTGGAGTTGATATGTCCTCATTTCGGGCCCCTTAATAGTGGGCGCAGAGCATCATTAATGCAAATGAACATATTTATACAATGAATGTGATCACCCGCGCAAAGCGTGGACTTATCCGGCTTTGACATGTCATGATGCACATTGGTTAAATTTTTGTATTAATAGCCGAGAGTGAAGGGCTAATACAAAAGGGCATATTTATTCAGGCGATAACGCATGGCGTATTTGAATCATCTGTTGACGTTTATTGAAAGTAATCCGGCATTAGCGATCGGCTTTAACCTTATTCTGTTGGTCGTCTCCGGCATCTTTGCCCATCTTTTGTGCAAGTTTTTGCTGATTAAAGTGATACGCAAGGTGTTCTTCGCCAGCCATAAACAGGACGTACCGCTGGAAAAAGACCGCCGTATCGCCGAGAAACTGTCAAACTTCATTCCGGTTATTATCGTCTACTATGTTCTGCAGTTTATGCCCAATATGCCGGCATCGCTGGTAACGGCGATTAATACCATCTGCGGAATTTTGTTTTTTATTTTTCTGTCGATCTTCTTCAACGAAATGCTGGATATCGTCAATAGCTCTTATCTGCGTAAGACCAAGCGCAAAAACCACTCCATCAAAGGCTATATCCAGATAGGCAAAATCTTAGTTCACATTCTGGCCGCGATTATGATCCTCGCCGTGATGTCGAATAAATCACCGGTGATTATCATTTCCAGCCTCGGCGCCGTCGCGGCGGTGCTGATGTTAGTGTTTCAACATACCTTGCTGTCGCTGGTGGCCAACGTCCAGCTATCGTCCAACGATGTCCTGCAACTGGGCGACTGGATCGAAATGCCCGACAAGAACCTGAGCGGGGAAGTGACGGATATCGCGCTGCATACCATTACTATCCGTAACTGGGACAACACCATTTCGCGTATTCCGACCAAGAATTTCCTTACAGAAACGTATACCAACTGGCAGGCGATGTTCTCGTCCGGCGCACGAAGGATCATGCGCAGTATTAATATCGATCAGCACTCGGTAACCTTCCTGAATCAGGAGATGTTAACCCCGATGCTGGCAATCCGTGGGGTGAGTGAGCCGCTCAGTAAATTACTGGATGGCCGGGATCCGGGCGGCGTCGCGGATCGCTGGTTTATTGATAACGGGTTGACTAACCTGACGCTGTTTCGCCATTACCTGATGAGCTATCTCGCCGAACGGCCGGATATCATTAAAGATATGTACATCGTGGCGCGAACGTTAAAACCGTCGCCGTCCGGGCTGCCGCTGGAAATCTACTGCTTTACCTCCTCGACGCTGTGGATGGATTACGAGAACACCCAGTCTGCTATTTTTGAATACATTACCGCCGTGGCCGGGCAGTTTTCACTGCGTCTTTACCAGTATCCCGCCGGGCATGATTTCTGGCGCTTATCGCAGGAAAACGCCAGCCGCGCCAGTTCACCGCCGCCAACTGAGGGGTGACCGGGAGATGGCAATCGTGTTGAGAAAAATGCGGGCCTCCGATATTAGCGGTGGCCTGATGCTTAGCCAGCAGATGGGTTGGCCGCATCGTCGTGAAGACTGGCTGTGCGCCTTCACGCTAGGTGAGGGTATTGTGGCGGAAGTAGAAGGCGAACTCTGTGGCACGACGCTATGCTGGCGCTGGGGCCAACATCACGCCACTATCGGCTTGGTGCTGGTGGCTAAACAGCTGCAGGGTAAAGGGCTTGGCAAGAAGCTCTTTGCCGCTCAATTAGAGAGGCTGGGCAGCCGTACTATCCAACTGTACGCCACGCCTGCCGGAGAACCGTTATATCGTAAGTTTGGTTTCCGTCCGGCAGGATTTCTCCAGCAATGGCACGCCCACGCATTACCTGCCGTTGCTTCTTCGGGCATCGGCATCTCTGCCGCGACGGTCGCCGATATATCACAGCTAGCTCTGTTGGATGGCAAGGCCTGGGGCGCCCAACGAGAGCGTCTTATACGCTGGCTGCTGGCCAACGCGCACCTCGCTGTTATCCGCAATAGCCAGGAGCAGATTTGCGCCTGGGCCGCCTGTCGCCGCATGGGCCGAGGCTATGTAATCGGGCCGGTGGTGGCCAGCCGAAGCGATCATGCGCAGGCGTTATGTGCTAGTTTTCTGACGACGCTCGCCGGCGAGTTTGTGCGCCTCGATTGTCCGGAAGGCCAACATGAATCGTTTACCCACTGGCTTGGGCAAAACGGGTTCACGCTGGCGGATCGGCCCTTGGCAATGGTGAAGGGGGATATTTGCCGCCACAGCTATGATGTACGTCTTTTTAGCCTGATGTCCCAGGCGATGGGGTAAGTGGAGTAACAACGTCCATTCGGAATAATCCTGAATTTTTATATTTCTATAGCAATTAACCTTTAGGGCATAAAATAGATGCCCATATGCATGGAGAGAATCAATGACAATGCCTGGAGAGTTTGCAAAAAACAATTTACCCGATTATGGTTTTGCAAGGAGTCTGGGACTGACCTCAGGCAATGATTTTGATTTTAAGGCTCTGGCCAATCAATTGGATTGTTCCCGAGATTTTAACCATGCAGGTATTATTTATTCTGACGGTAGCCAGCAGTGGCTTGTTAGACCGTCCAGAAATATTGCTCAGGAAAATAAAAGCACCGTCACCCACGTTATCGTTACCCGAATAAATGCTCAACCTTCGGCATATAATGCCACCAAAGCACTAAATCATACGATTCAGACGCCATCCCTGGCAAACGAGATCACCTCAACGGCTATTTCATGCGGTGCGGCTGTCGTAACGGGAGTTTTGGCTGTCGGCGCAGGTGCCGCCGTTCCAATAACCGCAGGGGCATCCGGTGTTGTTGCTGCGATTATTACTGCGGGAACGGTAGCTACAGTCGCGCAATGTTTTATTGGTTTAGGTCGTATTACCCTGATTGCAACAGATCATGATGATGTAGTCACATGGCTCGACAGCGAATCATGGTATGTGGCAACAAGTACCGCATTAGATATTGTTTCGCTTGCGGGTGCCGGAGCTGGGCTGAGAAGCACGATAGAAACATATAAGATGATGAAAGCTAGTACTTCAACGAATGTGATAACCTGGCTTAAGGGGCTAAACCGTGCGGAACGTCGCCGAATTACGGAAGAAATTATTCGCGCGCAAAACCCTGGAATATCGAATACAGGAATTAAAGCCGCTATGCGTGCAGGGTTTTATCCCAAACGCTTTCCTTCTGATGCCTTACAGAGAAGCTTACAACGTGAATTAACCACGGCGGTAGTGAATACCTCCGCATTTGCGGGTAGCGCCATGACTGGAACAATCCGTAATCCGCAAAATATGAGGGCCTCAACACAATATGCCATTGGCCTTATTCAGTCATTCTCCTTGTTGGGAACTCATTAATAATAATCATGAAATATATTACCAGAAACCTTATTTTAAGTGCCGTTGTTTCTCGAAAAATGGACACTAACGATCCGCAGCAGCTTGAAAAGCTTAAAGACAGATTAAAAGACCGGATGGGTATTCCGGTCGGCTGGCATATGTCAGGAATACCGCTGGTAGGGGCTATGATTCTGAGCATGTTCGCTTTTGCCCTGGCTCAACCTTATCTCTGGTTGGCGGTGTTCGAGCTATTTGGGCTGCCGCAGTATGCCGTGATGGCGGCGATTGTGCCTGTATCGCTAATTTATAGTCTGATAATGGTACTGACGATGTACTTCGTTGCCAGAGGCAATTTTCTGGCGCTTAAATTATCACTGGCTTTGATGGCTTTTAGCGGTCTGGTTGCGATTGTTTATTTTCTTTCTGTTTGCCTGGGGGCATTATTCGGCGCCGGACTAAAACCAGGATTTCTCATTAGCGCCGTGCTGGGGCTAGTATTCATTTTAGGCGGTATCCGATGCATTAATAGCCAGACTTTTTACCGTGCAAACGCCCTTTATCTACATAACAGGGTCTGGCGAAAACAGCTTAATATTCAGCGCCAGACGCTGCGCCGCGCTTCACGTTAGAAAAGGGCGGCAACAGGCCAGTTTTAGCCTGGCCTTATTTTATAAATCAATAAGCAAATTCGTGCTGCGGCTGCGGGAGCAGCACAGCGCGACATGCTGCACGATGGCGCATTTTTCTGCTGCTGACTGCACCGTATCACGATGATCCACCTCTCCCTCAACCACCCTGGTCAGACAGGCGCCGCAAATCCCCATCTCACAGGAGAGCGGCACTGCCACACCATTTTCCTGCAATACCTGCGCGATGGTTTGATTGGCGGCGACAGGCCAGCACTGGCCAGAAGAGGCGAGCGTTACCGTAAACGTCTCTTCCTGCCGAACGTCGTTGGCGGGCATTGACGCCTGAAACGCCTCCTCATGGATCTGCTCAGCCTGCCAGCCTTGTATGGCCGCCGCCTGGCGCACGGCGGCCATAAATCCCGCCGGACCACACACGTAAATCCGCTCCTCACGGTGAGGAGCGCGCAATCTGCCAGCCAGATTTTCTCGCGGGCTCTCGCCTTCAGCTGAGCTATAAATCCTCACGTTTTCAGGTGCCAGCTTGCGGGCAATCGCGGCTACCAGGGCGCCGTTTTCCCGTCGGTTGAGGTAATACTGTAAGGTAAATGGCTTTCCTTGCGCCGCTAACGCCCGGGCCATGCTATACAGCGGCGTAATGCCAATCCCGGCGGCCATCAGGGTGACGTGTCGCGCCGTCTGCAGGGCAAATTGGTTTCGTGGTAGCGAAATCATCAGCCTCTGACCCGGTCGCAGCGTCTCATGGATGTAGCGCGAACCGCCGCGCGACTCTGCCGATCGCGCCACGCAAATCAGATAACGTTCCAGCCTGCGGTGGCTGCCGGTGAGTGAGTACTGACGGGTCACACCGTTCGCCAGATGCAGATCGATATGGGCGCCGGGCTGCCATGCGGGTAATGGGTCGCCGTCAGGCGTCACCAGCCTGACCGCCAGATTATGTTCTCCTTCACGCCAGAGACCATCGACAACCACCTCAATTAGAGTACTCATCGTATAACTCCTTGCTCAGACCAGGAAAAACTCACCGAAACCCAGCCGCTTCAAGCCGCGACGGTAGGCAATTGAGCTACGGTCGGCTGGAATATGTGCTTCCAGGGTAAGATCCAGAGGTAGCGTCTCCGGGCGCTGGCTCTCGACCATCAGCCGGTCTTCTTCAAAAACGCGAAGGTTGAAGGCGTAGACCTCCTCCACCGGCACATGCAGATCGAAATTGCGGGCGATTGGAGCAAACATCCGCGTGACCCGTGATGAGACGGGCGAGGCGGCATTCATAATAACCAGTCGGGCCTCACCGGGAAAATGAATCGTCAGGGTGGCGGTAAAGGGCAAATGCATCTCAAAGCGACGCAGCCATTGAAATCCCTCCGGAGCGCGGTAGCCGGCGCTTGCCGGATAATTGCCGACCGTGCTCCAGTAGTCGACGACAAACCCGTTTTCCGTTTCCTCAGGCAGGTAGTCAGGAACCTGTTGATTCTCCGCATCGGCGAAGGTGTCGGTATGGATCCACGCAAAATGCGCCACATCAAGAAACCCTTCAACCTGACGGCCTGCAAAGCCATTGACCTCAAACGCCGGGCAGGTCAGTTGCTGGAATCCGTCGTCTGCCCAGTGCGGCATGGTCGGTAACCGCGGGGGATTGTCAGCATCATAATCGAGACACACCCACACCAGACCATAGTGTTCTTCCGCCGCGTAGCAGGTCAGATTTAATTTCGCCGGTATCGGCTGATTTGGGCTGGAGGGGATTCGGTTACAGCGGCCATCTTCCCCAAAGCGCAGGCCGTGATAAGGGCAAATGATACCTTCTTCGTCATGAAAACCTAACGTCAATGGTACCCCGCGGTGGGGACAGACATCGCGGGCGACTACGACTCGTTCGTGCAGGCGATAGATAACCAGTTTTTCATCCAGCAGGGTGGCCTTCACCGGTTGCGGGCCGATATCAGCGCTGCGCGCCACCGGATGCCAGCATTTTGCCAGCCGCAGCCAGTCCTGGGGTTCAAAGGTGCAATGCGCGGGGGGCGCGAGCGGTTGTCTGTTCATCGTCTTGCTTCCTGATGGCTAAGTTGATTGTTTAATTGTTGTGAGTTTATTGTTGCCATAGTAGGGTGTTGACATCCATCAGCATTAATTCAGCTATCCGTTGCAAAAATCAGTACAGGTAACCGATGAGTCCTTTCTCGCGCTTTGCGCATTATTTTATGGAAGTGGCCCGCAGCGGCAGCCTGCGCCGGGCGGCGGAAAAACTGCATATTTCGGCTTCGGCGATTAACCGCCAGATACTGCAGGCTGAAGCGTCCTTCGGCACGCCGCTGTTTGAACGGCTGCCGGAAGGTTTGCGGATGACCACCGCAGGTGAGCTGTTGTATGACAATCTGCTGCGCTGGCAAAAAGAGTTTCGCGTGACCCAACAGAAATTTGATGAACTGCAGGGGCTAAAACGCGGAACGGTGAATGTCGGTATGGTGCAGGCGCTGGCCGAAGGGAGTTTTGCCGCGGCGCTGGCAGAGATTATCAACCAGTGCGAGTGGCTGGAACTGATGTTGCAGGTCGCCGATAGCCAGAGCATCAGCGATAGAGTGCGTCAGTCCGATGTCGATTTTGGTCTGATCCTCGATCCTGAAGGTCAGGCGGGTCTCAACGTACTGGCGTTTATTGAAATGGAAGTCGGGGTGGTACTGCATCCGCACCATCCTTTTGCCGCCGCGCCCGCGATCTCGCTGGGGGAACTTAGCGATGAACGGCATATTATTCCCGGCGCGCCGTTAATAGTGCATGACCGGGTGGCAATGCTCTATCGCCATTATGATTTTTCGCCGCCCAACACCGTTAGCTGCAATGATATTCGTCTGATTAAATCGCTGGTGCTTAAAAGCGGCGGGGTGACGGTCCTGAGCCTGCTGGACGTGCAGGACGAGGTAAACAACGGTTCGCTGGCGTTTGTGCCGCTACGTAATAAGCTGCTGCGGCCTTTGACCCTGGCGCTATGCACCGCGCCATCGCGCCAGCTATCTCGTCCGGCGCAAATGGCGATTCAAAAACTAACGCTGGTGATGGAGGAGATGCGTAGCGCTGCTCACTCTCAGCCTAATGGCCCGCCCTGAATGGTTTCGCACAAGCCGTTGATAATACGCTCGCCGGTTTCCGTTTTCAGTTCCTGATACCAGGCTTTGGTTAACGCCATATCCTTACCGTGGGTGATATCACAGCGTTTACGCGCTTTGAGCACCAGGTCACGCACTCGTTCACAGCGCAATGCTTCGTACTGGCGCAGCGCGGTGACAATATCGCTGTTTTCGCGCAGTACATTCCCCAGCACGACCGCGTCCTCCATCGCCGCGCAGCCGCCCTGGCCGATATCCGGCGTGGTGCTGTGCCCGGCATCGCCCAGTAGCGCCACCTTGCCACGCACCAGCTTATCAAAAGGTTCAATATCGTGAATTTCTATCCGGTTGGTGGTCTGCGGGTCGAGTACGGCGATAAGCTTTTGCACCGGCGGCGCCCAGCCGGCGAAGTAGCGGGTTAAATCGTCGCGCAGGGTGAGGCGATCTTCCGCTAACCCGGCCGGCAACGGCACATCGAAGAAGAAGTAGAAGCGTCCGCCCGCCACCGGCATCAGCGACACGCGTTTCCCTTCGCCGACAAACGTCGTCCACTGATCGGCGGGGGCAATGGACTCATCAATGTCGACCAGACCATTCCAGTTGACGTAACCAGCATAGCGGCGTTCCGGCGTATAGCCGAGCACATATGGCCGCAGTGCCGAATGGCTGCCGTCGGCGGCGATGACCATATCGCCGTGCGCCTCGCTACCATCGGTAAACCAGACGGTGACGCCGTCGGTATGCTCTTCCACGCGGGTGACCCGCTTGCCGAACTGCACCTGCTCACGCCCCCAGAAATCAAGCATCTCACGCTGAAGTTCCGTTCGCGACACTGGCGAAGGGCGGCCCTGCGTACGTTCAACCAGCGGCGCGAGACTGAACCGTGTGAGCGTTTCCCCGTGTTGATACTCCTTATACGCCAGATAATGCATCGGGCCGCCATAAGCGTCGATGATCTCGCCCATCCCCAGGCGGTTCATACACTTGACGCCGTTGGGCCAGATAGAGATCGCGGCGCCAACCGGCTTAATCTCTTTTACCGCTTCGAACACTTCGCAGGCGATGCCTGCATTACGTAGCGCCACCGCGGCGCTCAACCCGCCGATTCCCGCGCCAATCACGATTGCTTTCATTGTCTTCCCCTTAGGTGTGTTGTTTAAGGGGTTCAGCAATTTGCATACCAGGTAGCAGAACCTGCGAAATCAGCGGAAAACGGACGGGTGATGGCGGGGAGATGCACCAAAGGAGGGCAAAGTTGCGATTATGTTGCCTTTTTATGAATCAAAGATTTCTTTTGATGAATTAAGGAATCAAAAGTTTCAGCGCCCCGCGCCAACGATCGTTACAGAATACCCGCTCTTTAATTTAGCTATTTCACTGATAAATAAAAGATAAAGCGATTGTTACGTGGATAAAGATAGAGGGAATAAGCAATGTGGCCTGCTTTGTGCACTACATCGTGAACGCTTATCCACGACGAGACGGTGACCCCATGTCTGATGAAAAGAACAGCAACCTGCTTTATGGCCTGGAGCAGCGCATCCCGCCGCTGCCGGCTTTTTTTAGCGCCTTACAGCACGTGCTGGCAGGGCTGGTCGGCATTATTACGCCGCCGCTGATTATTGGCGCCGCGCTGGGGCTTGGCGAATGGCTGCCATATTTAATTAGTATGTCGCTAATGGCTTCCGGGATTGGCACCTTTCTGCAGGCTAACCGCGTCTGGGGGATCGGTGCGGGGATGATCTGTATGCAGGGCACCAGCTTCGCCTTTCTCGGCGTAGCGATTGCCGGCGGCATGTGGGTGAAAGCGCAGGGAGGCGGCCCGCAGGACATTATGGCCATGCTGTTTGGCGTCAACGTTGTTGCCGCGCTGGTACCGGTCGTCGTCAGCCGCTTTATCGAACCGCTGAAAAAACTTTTTACCCCGATTATTACCGGCAGCGTCATTGCGCTGATCGGCATTAGCCTGATAAAGGTCAGTATTATTAACTGGAGCGGCGGCGAGCACGCGAAGGATTTTGCCAGCCCGGGCAATATAGCATTGGGCGGCATAACGTTAGGGATTATCGTGGTGCTGAGCTGCGCGAAAAACCGCTGGCTGCGTTTATCGTCGGTGGTCATCGGCATGGCGGTGGGCTGTATCGCCGCCGCATTGAGCGGAAAATTTCATCTGGCGCCGATCGGCGATAGCTGGTTTCGTCTGCCGGCGATATTTCCTTTTGGCTTTCAGTTTAATAGCGCCATATTTTTACCGGTCGCGCTGGTATCGCTGGTTTGCATTCTTGAAGCCGTCGGCGATTTAACCGCCAACTGCCTGATCTCAAAACAGGCCATCGATGACGGCGCGTTTCGTTCGCGCCTGAAAGGCGGGATCCTCGCGGATGGCATTAGCTGCCTGATCGCCGCGGCGATCTGCGCGTTTCCCAATACCACCTTCGCACAGAATAACGGCGTCATCCAGATGACCGGCGTCGCCAGCCGCTATGTCGGGCGTTATATTGGCGTATTGCTGATTCTGCTTGGGCTGTTTCCGCCATTCGGCGAGATCCTACGCCAGATCCCCACGCCGGTGTTAGGCGGCGCGACGATGGTCATGTTTGGCTGTGTCGTGGCGGCCGGGATCCGCATTATCACCCAGAACCCGCTAACCCGCCGCGATATGCTGATTGTTGGCCTGGCATTTGGTTTTGGCCTCGGCATTGAGGCGGTTCCCGCTTTCCTTGCCCATTTCCCGCCCATCATCGGTAACCTGTTTGGATCTGCGGCCACCAGCGGCGGGCTGGTGGCGATTGTACTGAATCTGATTATTCCGCAAGAGAAAGCCGCCATGACGGCAGCGGCAAGGAGCAATGATGATAACACTCAACCACTTTAATCAGTTGCCGCAGGCGCAAGCTCTGCGACTGCTCGAACCCTGCGTGGCGCTCCCCGCCTGGCGCGAAGCGCTGGCGCTGGAGCGGCCCTATGCCACACTTACGGCCTTAACGGATCGCGCGCAACAACTGATGCAGCACTGGGGAGAGGCAGATCTGGCGCGGGCGCTCTGCGCCCACCCGCGGATCGGGGAAAAGCCGACGGGCGGGGAAGCGCATGCCGCGCTGTCTCGCCAGGAGCAGGCGGAGGTTAATGCCGACGATGCCGATATCGCCCGGGCGCTGAAAGAAGGGAACGCCCGTTACGAAGCCCGCTTTGACCGCGTGTTTCTGATCCGCGCCAAAGGACGCAGCGCCGCCGAGATCCTGCAGGCGCTGACCCAACGGCTGACGAATAATGACGCGCAGGAAATTGAAGCGGCACTGGAACAATTACGTGAAATCACCTTACTCAGACTGGCGGGAGTTATTAGCGAATGATCACCCTGAGCACCCATATTCTTGATATTTCTACCGGCAAGCCTGCACAAGGCGTGGCGGTCACCCTGTTATGCGAAGGGCGCAGCCTGGCGTCAGGCGTGACGGACAGCCATGGCCGCCTGGGCGAGCTGGCGACGGGACAACTGCGTCCCGGCAACTATCAGCTGGTGGCCGAACTGCAATCGTGGTTTGCGCGCGATGGTCGTCAGACCCTGTACCGGCAGGCGCAGATCGATTTTATGATCACCGCCGAGGACAAAGACCATTTTCATCTGCCGTTTTTAATTGCCCCCGGCGGCTGGTCGACCTATCGCGGAAGTTAAATTGAGTCCGCTGCCCGGTCAGAATAAAGTGCCGGGCAGCGGTTCAGTCCTCGTTACACCATACCTGTTGGCCATTGACCCAGGTCTCACTAATGTTTCGTTCATCGCCTAAGGTCATCAATACGAACAGCTGCTCATAGACATCATGACAGCGTGCGCCGCGCAGCTTTTGTAGCGGCGTCACCGCCGGGTCGATAACCACCAAATCGGCCTCTTTTCCCGACTGGAAATTACCAATTTTGTCATCCAGGCGTAACGCGTGCGCGCCGCCCAACGTCGCATGATAAAACGCTTCGCTGGCGCGCAGGCGATAGCTCTGTAGCTGCGCCACTTTATAGGCCTCGCCGAGGGTGCGCAGCAGGCTGAAGGTGGTCCCGGCGCCCACATCGCTGCCGATGCCGATCCGGACCTGATGTTGCCAGCTGGCGGGCAGGCGAAATAGCCCGCTACCTAAAAACAGGTTTGACGTAGGACAAAAGGCGATTGCCGAACCGGTCTCATGCAGACACCGCCACTCTTTCTCCGCCAGATGTATCCCGTGGGCGAAGACGCTGCGCGCTCCGGTCAATTGATAGTGATGATAAACATCAAGATAGTGCTCATGCTCCGGCCATAACTGCTTTACCCACGCAACTTCATTAAGGTTTTCACTCAGATGGGTATGCAGCCAGGTATCGGGAAACTCCTCCCGCAGCCGCTGAACTGCTTGTAGTAGTTCCGGTGTGGAGGTGGGGGCGAAACGCGGCGTAATAGCGTAGCCCAGACGGCCTCGCTTGTGCCAGCGCTGGATCAGTTCGCGGGTCTGGCGATAGCTCTGTTCGGCGGTTTCGGTTAAATACTCCGGCGTATGGCGATCCATCATCACCTTACCGGCCAGCAGGCGCATGTTCAGGCGCAACGCCTCGGTAAACAGGGCCTCCACGGACGCCGGATGAAGCGTACAAAACACCAGCGCGGTGGTGGTGCCATGGCTGAGCAACTGGTTGACAAAAAAACGGGCGATATCTGCCGCGTACCGTTCATCGGCAAACTGGCTTTCCACCGGGAAGGTATAAGTGGTCAGCCATTCCAGCAGCTGTTCACCAAAGGCGCCGATCATTTCGGTTTGAGGATAATGAATATGGGCGTCGACAAACCCCGGCAGCAGCAGTTTACCGCGCAGATCGCGATAGCCTTTATGTGGATCGAGTAATGCTTCGCCTTCCTGCCATGGCAGTAGCGCCTGAATCTTCCCGGCGTAAATAAACAGCACGCCATCATCAATATATCGCGCGTAGCGGGCGATATCGTCAGCGCTGGCGGCGGGTTGGCTAATATCAAAAAACGCACCGCGTAACGCGGTGTGGTATTCCAGCATGTTGCCGCCTTATATAAGTAGGTTGATAGCTATTGCGCAAATATTTGCAAATTTAATGCCAGGAGGCCGCGGAAGGCACCGCGGCCGGGCGGGATTATTCTTTCTGCGCCAGCGCGCCGGGGGTAAAGCGGGCGGAGGAAGCGGCCTGCCGCTCGTCGCGGGCAATCCAGCGATACAGGCTGCCGCTTAACAGCACGCCGATGAACCAGCTAAAATTGGCCACCTCATGCAGAGCGGGAATAAAGCTGATAATCAGACCGACCGCCACCGAGGGCAGCAGCGCGGCGATGGCCTTCGGGTTAAAGCCGTTGCGGTACCAGTATTTGCCTTTCGGGGTATCATCGAAAAGATCGTCGATCGATACCTGTCCGCGTTTAATCAAATAGAAATCAACCAGCAGAATGCCGAACAACGGCCCGATAAACGCTCCCAATACATCCAGGGTGTAGTGGATAAGCTCAGGGGAGTTAAACAGGTTCCACGGGGTGAGCAGTATCGAGCCGATGGCGGCAATCATCCCGCCGGTGCGGAAGCTGATTTTTTGCGGTGCGCAGTTGGAAAAATCAAATGCCGGCGAGACGAAGTTGGCGACAATATTGATGCCGATAGTGGCGGTGATCATGGTCAGCAGGCCGATGGCCACCGCCAGATCGTTACCCACATGGCTCACCGTTTCAATCGGGTCGGTGATCATCCGGCCAAATAAAGATTGCGTCCCGGAGACGATTACTACGGTCACTACCGAGAACAGCAGGAAGTTAAACGGCAGCCCCCAGCGGTTGCCGCGGCGAATTTCGCCCATGCTTCTGGCATAACGGGAGAAATCGCCAAAATTAAGCAGCGGACCGGAGAAGTAAGAGACCACCAGCGCGGTGGCGGTGATCATCTGCCAGCTTTGCTCACTGGCGGTCAGCGTCTTACTGGCGAGGGTAAAGGAGATACCGTCGAGGCCTGTCTTGTATACAATCCAGCCCGCCAGGGCCAGCATCACCACATATACCGCCGGGCCGGCGATATCAATAAAGCGCTTAATCGCGCTCATGCCGTGCCAGAACACCATCGCCTGCAACAGCCACATGGTGGCGAAACAGATCCAGCCAAGCGATGAAAGACCCAGCAATGACGTTTGCGTCATTGCCGCCAGCGAGGGCCAGAACTTCAGCAGCACCAGCATTAAGGCGTTCGCAGCCAGATAAGTTTGGATCCCGTACCAGGCGAAAGCAATCAGCCCGCGTATCACCGCTGGAATATTGGCGCCGAAGACGCCGAACGCCTGACGGCAGATGACCGCATAGGGCACGCCGGCAATCTGGCTGGGTTTGGCCACCAGATTGGCGCAAAGCTGGACGATAACAATACCGGCCAACAGGCAGATAAGTACCTGCCAGCTCGCCAGACCCAGCGTAAAGAAACTCGCCGCCACCACATAGCCGCCCATGCTATGCACGTCCGACATCCAGAAAGAAAAAATGTTGTACCAGTTCCAGTTTTGCTCGCGCGTCGGCGCCAGATCCTCGTTGCAAAGACGCGGGCTGTAGCCTGATGCCGGGTCTCCGGCGTTGAGCTGATGCGTGTTTTGTGTATTTGGCATGGATCCTGCTCCTCTGAAGACAAACGTTGTGCCGTTGATAGCGGAAGGCGTTGCAGGATTCAGGCCAGAATGGTTAATCTTGTATACAAAATATTTATTTTATGTATACGATTTGATATCAAAATGGGAAGTGGAGTAGACCAATGGGCAATGAAAATCCGCTGCAGGCCGCAGCCGGACTGCATGACAAGGATGAGTCTATCTACGAGGCCTTGCTGACCGCGATTGTCGAGCAACAACTGCTGCCTGGCAGCAAATTGCCGGAAGAGGCGCTGGCGGAGGTGTTTGGCGTCAGCCGCACGGGGGTACGTAAAGCGCTGCAACGACTCGCCGCTGTGCAAATGGTGACATTAACGCCCAAACGTGGTGCACAGGTCGCCAGTCCGACGGTTGACGAGGCACGGGAAATATTCCGCACCCGTGCGCTACTGGAAGTAGCGAATCTGCCGGATGTACTTCAACGCTGCCAACCTCCGCATCTGGCGGCGCTGGAAGCCATTATTCAGCAGGAGCAACTGGCGCATGAGGCCTATGATGGCCCGGCCGCTATCCGCCATTCCGCTAATTTTCATATTCAGTTACAGGCCATTTCCGGCAACCAGGTGCTAACGGAGATGGTCACCCGGCTCAGTCAACGCTCATCGCTGGTGATTGCCGCCTGGGGCGCGCCGTGGCGGCAAGGGTGCCGCTGCGATGACCACGAGCGCCTTGTCGGCCTGTTACGCGAAAAAGCGCTGACCGCGCTGACCGAGGCGCTCAACCATCACTTTGAACACATCGTCGCCAGTTTATGTTTTTCCCGCACGGGGGAGTCAGTCCCCGATTTCGCCCGGCTGTTTGCCGGCTATAAGGAGCGGTAATGTCCACCATCTGTATACAAGTCATCAATCCCAATACCGATCCCGGTATGACGCAAACTATCGCCGAGGCGGCCCGCGCCGCGGCGTCGCCAGGAACCGATATTGTCGCGGTCTGTCCACCAGACGGCGTGCCGTCGATTGAAGGGCATTTTGACGAAGCCATCGCCGCCGTCGGCGTGCTGGAGCAGATTAAAGCCGGGCGGCAGCAGGGCGTTTCCGGGCACGTTATCGCCTGTTTTGGCGATCCGGGGTTACTTGCCGCCCGTGAACTGGCCCAGGGGCCGGTTATTGGTATTGCCGAAGCGGCGATGCATATGGCGACGCTGGTCGCTACCCGCTTCTCGGTGGTCACTACCTTGCCGCGCACGCTGATTATCGCTCGCCATCTGCTACATCAGTATGGTTTCCATGAGCATTGCGCCGGTCTGCATGCGATCGATCTACCGGTGTTGGCGCTGGAAGATGGCAGCGGCGTGGCGCAGGAAAAAGTACGCGCCCGCTGTATTCAGGCGCTACAGGAGGATGGCTGCGGCGCTATCGTGCTGGGCTGCGGCGGCATGGCGACCCTGGCGCAGCAACTGACCCGGGAACTTCAGGTACCCGTTATTGATGGCGTCAGCGCGGCGGTGAAGATGGTCGAATCTCTGGTGTCGCTAGGCCTGACAACCAGCAAGCACGGCGATTTAGCTTATCCGGAACGTAAAACGCTTAGCGGTAAATTTGCCGTGTTTAATGATTAAATGAAGGGGTGGGAGATGATACCTGCAGCAGAATTATATCCGCGCGATTTGCGCGGCTACGCGGGAAAACCGCCGCACGCGCAGTGGCCAAACCAGGCGCGTATCGCGGTGCAGTTTGTGCTGAATTACGAAGAGGGCGCCGAGAATCACGTCCTGCACGGCGATGCGGGTTCCGAACAGTTTCTCTCCGATATCATTGGCGCTGCCAGCTATCCCGATCGCCATATGTCGATGGACTCATTGTATGAATATGGCAGCCGCGCGGGTTTCTGGCGTATCCATCATGCCTTTCAGGAGCGGGGGTTACCGCTGACGGTATTTGGCGTGGCGATGGCGTTGGCGCGTCATCCGGATATCGTCGCGGCGATCAAAACGGCCAACTACGATGTGGTCAGCCACGGGTGGCGTTGGATCCACTATCAGCATATGGCGATTGAACAGGAGCGTGACCATCTGCATAAAGCGGTGCAGGTGCTGACCGACCTGTTTGGCAAATCGCCCACCGGCTGGTATACCGGGCGCGATAGCCCTAACACCCGGCAACTGGTGGTGGAACATGGCGGGTTTGATTACGACAGTGACTATTATGGCGATGATTTGCCGTTCTGGACGGAAGTGCCTTGCGCCGACGGGCAGCGTAAACCGCATCTCATCGTGCCTTACACGCTCGATGCCAACGATATGCGCTTTGCCACCGCTCAGGGGTTTAATACCGCTGAACAGTTTTATACCTATCTGAAAGACAGCTTTGATGTGCTGTACGCGGAAGGCGAAACGTCGCCGAAAATGATGTCTATCGGCATGCACTGCCGGTTGCTGGGCCGCCCTGGACGCTTTCGCGCTCTGCAACGTTTTCTTGATTACGTGCAGCAGCATGAGCGCGTGTGGATTTGTACCCGCCAGCAGATTGCCGACCACTGGCGGCAGGTGCATCCGTACCAGCCATAGCGGCAGGCCCGTTGCGCCATTATTTTGTCGGGTGGCGGCTAACGCCTTACCCGACCTACGGTCCGTGCGGCCTGCCTTTAATTTATTCACCATGATGACTGACACTACTGGTGCTAGCGATCTCAAAATCCCCGGTGGCGCTGCCGCTTACCGGGGCTACAGCACAATGCGATTTGGTAGCCCTGCTAAGCGCAGCGCAAGCAGGGGACGACAAACAACGGCATCAATGTCCCATCAAACTAACCTGTGCGGCAACGATACGCCAGCCACGGGCAAACCGAACCCAGGTTTGTTGCTGACGGCCGATACGTTCGCTGCCTTCACGGGTGAACTCGGTACTGCATACCGCATAATCCTCCCCATAGGTGGTGATCACCGTATGGCGTAATTCCCGTGCAAGCCCTGCGGCGGGGCGCGCGGCGCGGAAGGCGCGTATCTCATCAATACCATAAAGATTCTCCCCGGCGCCGAGGCGAACCGTGCGCGTATCGTGCCAGAACAATGCATCCAGCACCGCGATATCGTTACTTACCAGCGCCTGTTCATAGCGATAAAAAGCCGCCGTCACTTCGCTGACCACCTGCGGGAGATTGATTTCTTGCGACGCGATCATGCGGCTACCTCCACCGGGCGGGAATCGGTCACTCCCATCGCTTCCAGCGCATAGGCGGCGCGCAGACAAGCCTGTTCATTAAACGGCGCGGCAATTAACTGCACCCCGACAGGCAGCCCCGTCGCGGTACGTAGCGGGACGGTCACCACCGGCAGACCGATAAAGGAGATTGGTTGAGTAAGCATGCCCATGCTGGCGCGTATCGGTAAAGACTCGCCGTTGATCTCCATCGTCTGCTCGCCAATAAGCGTGGCGCTGCACGGTGTTGCTGGGGCGATGAGCACGTCGGCATGGGTGAATAGCGACGCGACTTGCCGCTGAGCGTGGCGACGAAAGCGCTGCGCCTGCAGGTACCAGGCGGAAGGGATCATCGCTCCCGCCAGCAGACGTTCGCGCGAGTGCGGTTCAAAGCGCTCCGGCTCACGCCGTAAGGCTGGCAGGTACTGGTTTCCGCCTTCAGAAGCGCTAATGATAAAAGCAGAAGCGCGCGCCAGCTCCGCCTCGGGGAAGAGATACTCTTCAGAGGCTTCGAGATAGCGGGCGACCCGAGCCACCGCCGCGCGGGCATCGTCATCGCACCAGCGGCTGAAATAGCCGCCTAAAACTGCGCAACGCAGCCCCTGGAGGCCATATCGCAGATGCGGCGTAGCTGGGGCGACGCCGCGTTCGGCCTGAAACCCGTCGTTGACGTCTCGCCCCTGCAGAACATCGTAGACTGTGGCTAAATCCTCTACCGTACGAGCAAACGGACCAATATGATCGAGGCTGGGAACAAAAGGGTGGCTGCCGGTACGCGACAGGCGGCCAAAGGTTGGCTTGAGACCAAAAATCCCGCTCAGGGATGCCGGAACGCGGATTGAACCATTGGTGTCGCTACCGAGCGAGAAAGTAACCAGCCCGGCGGCGACCGCCGCCGCTGAGCCGCCGGAGGATCCGCCAGCAATGCGGTTAAGATCGTGCGGATTGCGCGTCGCGCCATAGTGGCTGTTTTCCGTGGTAAAACCGTAAGCATAGGCGTCCATATTCAGCATCCCGCTGAGCAGGCCGCCTGCGCTTTGGATTTGACTTACCGCCCAGCTATCGACGCGGGCAGGCGGGTTATTGCTGAACAGTTGGGCGCCGGCGAGGGTGGTTTCTCCCGCGACATCAAACAGATTTTTGACCGCGTAGGGAATGCCTGCCAGCGCAGGCAGCGGCTGATTCGTGCGCCGTAGGGCATCAATGGCGTCCGCTTCGTCGAGCATCCGTTTCCCGGTGACAGTCGTCCAGGCATTGAGCAGTGGGTTACTTTGCGCAATATCATCAAGCGTCTGGCGAGCCAGCTCTCTGGCGCTAAATTCACCGCGACTCAGCGACTGCTGGATCCCGGCAATGGTCATCTGATGTAGCTTCATGCTTTATACACTCCGGCGATTTCCAGGCGCTGATCGAGCGGATAGGCCATCAGCGGTTCAGCCATATCGGCAATGCGGCGAAATTGCGCCAGCAGCTCAGCGCGGCGCGATTCATCCAGTTCCAGGGCAAGGATCTGTTCCATCTGTCGAAGCCAGTCGCGCCACTCTTTTTCCGTTTGTTTCATGCTTCTCCCCCTAATAACCAGCGGCGGTGCCGTTACTGCGCGGGTCAGACGCGCCTTCAAACAGGCCGTCAGGATGGCGGACAATGGCCCCGGCATGTCCCATGGCCTCGCTGAAGTCGGCCAGTACCTCAACCTCATGCCCCAGTTCCCTGAGTCGGGAGAGGGTTTGCGGCGCAAAGCGACCTTCCACTTTTAGTGAGTCCGAGGTCTGCCCCCAGGTGCGCCCAAGCAGCCAGCGCGGACGAGAAATACTCTCCTGAAGCGGGACGTTCTGCAGGATATAACGGGTGAACAGCGCCGCCTGCGTTTGCGGTTGGCCGTCGCCGCCCATTGAACCATAAACCATCACCCGCCCATCGTTCAGGCGTGCGGCGGCGGGATTAAGGGTATGGAAGGGTTGCTTGCCGGGCGCCAGCGCCAGCAAATGCGCCGGGTCGAGGCTGAACGACGCGCCGCGGTTTTGCCAGACAATACCACTGTCCGGAAGTACCACGCCGCTGCCAAACTCATGGTAGAGACTCTGGATAAAGGAGACCGCCAGCCCGCTACTGTCCATCACGCCCATCCAGACGGTATCGCCGGGGCCTTTGCCTGCGCCCCATGGCGCGGCGCGCTGGTCGTCGATCTTCTCCGCCAGCGGTTGTAACGCCTGCGGGGACAGCAAACTTTGAATATCCACATCCAGGTGCAGCGGGTCGGTAATATGTTTATCTCGCAGGCTGAAGGCCAGTTTTGTCGCTTCCACGATACGGTGGATGGTCTGCGCATCGTCGGCCTGCTCCATCGCCAGCCGGTCAGTGATGCCGAGGATGGCCAGCGATACCAGCCCCTGCGTCGGCGGCGCCAGGTTCCATAACTCACCGTGTTGATGCTGTAACCGCAGTGGTTGCGGGCGACGCGCGCGATGCTGGCGCAGATCGTCAAGCGTAATAGGCAGGCCGTAACGGGCCATGCCGGCCGCCAGTTGTTCCGCCAGAGAGCCGCGATAGAAACTATCAAGCCCTTCCTCAACCAGCCGTTTTAGCGTGGAGGCCAGCGCAGGCTGACAAAAGCGGCTGCCGCTTTGCGGAGGGCGGCCATTGACCAGAAAGGTCTCAGCGAAGCCTGGCTGGCGCTGAAGTTCATCTAATTTTCCGGCGGTGGCGCTGGCTTGCGAGGCGGTCACCGGAATACCGTTATCGGCATAGCCGATCGCGTCCTGTAACAGACGCGAAAGCGGTAGTGATTTACCGGTCAGCGAGTATGAAACTTTCAGCGCCTCATCCCAGCCGCTAACGGTGCCAGCGACGGTCAGGGCGGATCGCGGGCCGCGATGCGGGATGTGCGTTAGCCCGGCATAAGCTTCCGGCGTCGCCAGTGAACCAGCGGCGCCGCTGGCGTCAATGGCGATCGGATCGCCCTGCGGTGGCACGATCAGCCAGAATCCATCGCCGCCAATACCATTCATATGCGGATAGACCACCGCGATGGTCGCGGCAGCGGCGACCATCGCTTCTATTGCGCTTCCGCCTTCGCGCAGCACGGACAGCGCGCTTTGGCTAGCCAGATGATGGGGGGCGACCGCCATCCCCTGGGTCGAGAAATGACTCTGCATAAATTATCCTCGTAACGAATCGTGCAGCCACTGCTGCAAACGCTGTCCGTGCAAAAGCTGTTCCACTTTGAAAAGAAAGTTTCAATGATGCGGCGGCCGTTTGTCTTTTCTCATTGTGGCATGCATTGTGAAGGGGGTTAGCGGTATAGTTCAGTGAAACAAAAGTTACAGAGGCGCTATGGAACAACTCGATGAACGGCTGAAGGCGCAATATGCGTCGTTGTCACCCCAGGAGCAGCGGGTGGCGGATTTCATTGTCGACCACTTTGATGACCTGATTAGCTACAACAGCGCCGAGCTGGCCCAACTGAGCGGGGTATCAAAAGCGACAGTAAGCCGTCTGTTTAAACGGCTGGGATATGAAAAGTATCGCGATATGCGCGATGAGCTGCGCACGTTACGCCAGAGCGGGATGCCGTTGACCGATCATCGCGAGGCGGTGCAGGGTAATACGCTGCTGGCGCGGCATTATAAACAAGAGATGGCAAACCTGACGCAGTGGGTAAACGCGCTGGATGCCCGGCAGTTTGCCGAAGCCATTAACGCGCTGGTCAAGGCCAGGCGCATCGTCATTATTGGCATGCGAAACTCCTGGCCGCTGGCGCTGCATTTGCGCCAGCAGTTGCTTCAGGCGCGTGGGCAAGTGGTGGTGCTGCCGCAACCGGGGCAAAGCCTAAGTGAAGAGCTGGTCGATTTGTGCGAAGAAGATATCGTGGTGGTGATGGCATTTCGCCGTCGGCCGCGGATTATTCGTCCCCTGATGCAGCAACTGCAACAGCGGGGAGTTCCGCAACTGCTAATCTGCGAGCCTCAGGCGCATAGCCTGTTTCCGCTGGCATGCTGGCGGTTATGCGCCCCGCTGGATAGCGTGTCGGCTTTCGACAGCTACGCGTCGGCCAATAGTCTTATCAACCTGCTGGCGAACGCCTTGCTACATGAAATTCTCGATAGCGGTCGCCCGCGCATTCATGACATCGCCACGTTATACCAGCAGTTGGATGAGCTTGAACAACGATAATGGGGAGCCAGTCTGGTGCTTTGCACCTTTTTGGTGCCAAAGTGCGGTAAGGAGAAGGGCAACTCTTCTTACTGCTATGGTAAATACTCGCGTCATTTCTCGCTAAAAGCCGATTAGGCAGCGCAAATTTCTTTTGCCCGTATCTGGCACATTAGTTGCAGAAGTTTATTTAAAGAATCTTTTGTTTCATACTAACGTAACGGGTAATGATGATGAAAAAACTGCTGATTGCGCTGACCGGGGCCGCTTGTCTGTTGACACAAATCACCGCCGCACACGCGGACCAACTCCAGGATATTGAAAAACGCGGCGTGATCCGCGTCGCCGTTCCCCAGGATTTCCCGCCGTTTGGTTCTGTCGGCACCGATCTCCAGCCACAGGGGTATGACATTGATATGGCCCGCTATCTGGCAAAGCAGATGAAGCTAAAACTGCAGCTGGTTCCGGTGAGCAGTGCCAACCGGGTACCGTATCTGCAGACCGATAAAGTGGATCTGGTGATCTCAAGCCTGGGTAAAAACGTCGAGCGGGAAAAGGTCATTGATTTCAGCCAACCCTACGCGCCGTTTTTCCTTGGTGTCTTCGGCCCGCAGGGCGCTGCCCTGAAAGACGCCGCCGAACTGAGCGGTAAGAGCATCGGCGTGACCCGCGGCGCGGTGGAAGATATGGTACTGACCAGCATTGCGCCGAAAGCGGCGCAGATTAAGCGTTACGAAGATAACAACACCACGCTGTCGGCCTGGCTTTCTGGCCAGGTGCAATACGTGGCGACGGGTAATCTGGTGGTGGCGGCTATCTCGCGGCAAAACCCGGCGAAAGCCCCGGTCGCCAACTTTATGCTTAAGGATTCACCGTGCGTGATTGGCCTGAAAAAAAATGAACCGGCGCTGAAGGAAAAGGTGAACGCCTTAATCGCGCAGGGCATTAAGGACGGCACCCTCAATACGTTATCACAGCAGTGGCTGAAAGCGCCGTTGCCCAGCGACTTTGCCGCTTAAGGTACGGCGATGACGGAGCAATTACATTTTTCCGCGCTCTGGCCTTATTGGCCGGAGCTCGTGGCGGGACTCTGGGTCACTATCCAACTCACTGTACTCGCCACACTCGGCGGCCTGGCCATCGGGATTCTCGGCGCGGCTCTGCGTAGCGGGCGGGCAAGCTGGCTGAGTCGGATATGGGGGGCTTACGTTGAGGTTATCCGCAATACGCCGTTCGTGGTTCAACTGTTCTTTATTGTCTTCGGCCTGCCGAATCTGGGGTTGAAGATGACGGCGGGCGAAGCGGCACTGCTGGCGATGATCGTCAACCTGGGCGCCTACAGTACGGAGATCGTCCGCGCCGGGATCCAGGTGACGCCAAAAGGGCAGTGGGAGGCCGGCCGGGTACTGGGGCTCAGCCGGAGTCAGACCTTTATTCAGGTGGTTTTACCGCCGGCGTTGCAGCGTATTTACCCGGCGCTGGTGAGCCAGTGCATTATCGTAATGCTCGGATCGTCGGTGGTATCGCAGGTCTCTTATGAAGAGCTGACCTTTGCCGCCAACTTAATTCAGTCGCGAACGTTTTTGAGCTTCGAGGTGTATCTGGTAACGACCGGTCTCTATTTAGCGTTATCGATAGCGATGCGCCAGCTGCTAATGGCGGCTGGACGTAGATGGCTGAGGGTACAGGCATGATGACAACCTTTACCGACTGGGACATCGTACGCAACCTGCTGCTGGCCGGACGCTGGACCGTGCTGCTATCGCTGACGGCCTTTATTGGCGGCGCGCTGGTGACATTACCGCTGTTGCTGCTGCGCCTGCGGGGTAAATTGTGGGTGCAGCGCCTCATTCGCGGCTATATCGAGCTATTTCAGGGGACGCCATTGCTGATGCAGCTGTTTCTCGCCTTTTTCGGCGTGGCGTTATTCGGGATCGATGTGTCGCCATGGACCGCCGCCGCGCTGGCGCTGACCCTCTATACCAGCGCCTTTTTGCTGGATATCTGGTACGGCAGTATTCGGGCCTTGCCGAAAGGACAGTGGGAGGCATCGCGTTGCCTGGGATTAAATTTCACCCAGACGTTATGTCGCGTGGTGGCGCCGCAGGCGGTGCGTATCGCCATCGCTCCCACCGTGGGTTTCGCCGTACAGGTAATAAAGGGCACCGCGCTGGCGTCGATTATCGGTTTCGTCGAGCTCACCAAGGCTGGCACCATGCTCACCAACGTGACGTATCAGCCGTTTAAGGTTTTCGCGCTGGTCGCGTTGGGCTACTTCATCTTGTGTTATCCGCTGTCCCGTTACAGCCGCTATCTGGAGAATAAATTCAATGCCGCTCATCACCATTAATCAGGTGCAGAAATTCTACGGCGATAATCACGTGCTGAAGGGGGTCGATCTCGATATCAATATGGGGGAGGTGATCTCCATCATCGGCCGAAGCGGCTCGGGGAAAAGCACCTTATTGCGCTGCATTAACGGGCTGGAGGGGTACCAGGAAGGCAGTATTAAGCTCGGCGGCATGACCATTACCGACAGCGATTCGCAGGCGCGGGAGATTAGCCGCTCCGTTGGCATGGTATTCCAGAACTTCAATTTATTCCCGCATATGACGGCGCTGGAAAACGTGATGCTGGCGCCGCGGCGGGTATTGAAAAAAAAGCCCGCCGAGTGCCGCGAACTGGCGCAGCAAATGCTGGTTAAAGTCGGGCTTGGCGATCGGCTGGATTTCTATCCCTCCAGCCTTTCCGGCGGTCAACAGCAGCGGGTAGCTATCGCCCGCGCGCTGGCGATGTCGCCAAAAGTTTTACTCTGTGACGAAATCACCTCCGCGCTGGATCCGGAACTGGTGGGCGAGGTGCTCAAAGTGCTGGAACAGCTGGCCGCGGAAGGAATGACGCTGATTCTGGTTACCCATGAAATGAATTTTGCCCGTGAAGTCGGCGACCGGGTGGTGTTTATGCACCAGGGGCGAGTCTGGGAGCAGGGCGACAGCAAAACGCTGTTTAGCCAGCCGCAAACCAATGAACTCAAACAATTTATCTCCTCCGTGCGCGGACTGAATTAATAAAGGAATCTACGATGGATATCGCTCAATTTTCACCAATCAATCCTCCGCATCGTCTGCTGATGGGGCCGGGGCCGATCAACGCCGACCCGCGCGTCCTGCGCGCGATGTCCAGCCAGCTTATCGGCCAATACGATCCGGCTATGACGCACTATATGAACGAAGTCATGGCGTTATACCGCGGGGTATTCCGCACCAGCAACCGCTGGACCATGCTGGTGGATGGCACGTCACGAGCGGGGATTGAAGCCATTCTGATCTCCGCGATCCGCCCCGGCGACAAAGTGCTGGTGCCGGTATTTGGCCGCTTCGGCCATCTGTTATGTGAAATTGCCCGCCGCTGCCGGGCGGAAGTGCATACCATTGAGGTGCCGTGGGGTGAAGTGTTCTCGCCCGAGCAGATTGAAGATGCGATCAAACGGGTGCGTCCACGTATGCTGCTGACGGTGCAGGGAGACACCTCGACCACCATGCTGCAGCCGCTGGCGGAGCTGGGCGAGATCTGCCGTCGTTATGATGTGCTGTTTTATACCGACGCCACCGCCTCATTGGGCGGCAATGCGCTGGAGACCGATGCCTGGGGGCTGGATGCGGTATCGGCGGGGATGCAAAAGTGCCTCGGCGGCCCCTCCGGCACCTCGCCCATTACCCTGAGTCCGCGGATGGAAGAGACTATCCGTCGACGTAAATGCGTCGAGCAGGGGATCCGTACCGCCGAGCACCTTGATGGCGTCGATGAGATGGTTTACTCCAACTATTTCGATCTCGGAATGGTGATGGATTATTGGGGGCCAGAGCGCCTTAACCATCATACGGAAGCGACATCCGCGCTGTTCGCCGCCCGCGAATGCGCGCGCCTGATTCTTGAAGAAGGGCTCAATAACGGCATTGCCCGCCACAAACTGCACGGCGACGCGCTGGTAAAAGGTATTCAGGCGATGGGGCTGGAAATCTTTGGCGACCAGCAACACAAAATGAATAACGTACTGGGCGTGATCATCCCGCAGGGCATTAATGGCGACCAGGTACGCCAACTGATGCTGGAAGATTTCGCTATTGAAATTGGTACCTCATTCGGCCCGCTGCACGGCAAAGTGTGGCGTATAGGCACGATGGGTTACAACGCACGCAAAGATTGCGTCATGACCACCCTCAGCGCGCTGGAGTCGGTACTCAATTACCTGAAATTCCCCACCACGCAAGGGGCAGCCATGCAGGCGGCGTGGGATCATTATCGCAGCGAGAAACCGCTATGAACCTGGCCGCAGCGCGAGTGATGGCGCGGGCTGAGAGATTAGCGGCGATAAGCGAAACGCCGGAAGGCCTGACGCGGGTTTACCTTTCGCCACAGCATCTCGAAGCTAATCAGCAGGTTGCCCACTGGATGCGCCAGGCAGGCATGATTGTCTGGCAGGACAGCGTCGGTAATATTTGCGGGCGTTATGAAGGCAGAGAAGAAGGGGCGCCGGCGATTTTGCTCGGATCGCATCTCGATACGGTACGCAACGCCGGGCGATATGATGGCATGTTGGGGGTGTTAGCCGCCATCGAAGTGGTGCAGAGCTTACATAATCAGGCGCGCCGACTGGCGCAGGCCATTGAAATCGTCGGCTTCTGCGATGAAGAAGGAACGCGCTTTGGTATCACGCTATTGGGCAGCAAGGGTCTGACGGGAAGCTGGCCGCAAACCTGGCTGGCCCAACGCGATGCCGAAGGCATTAGCCTGGCGCAGGCGATGGTCAACGCCGGATTGGATCCATCACGCGTCCATTCAGCCTCGCGCCCGGCGGAAGATTTTTCCGCCTATCTCGAACTGCATATCGAGCAGGGGCCGAGGCTGGAACAGGCCGGTTCGGCACTCGGCGTGGTCGAGGCGATCAACGGCGCGCGGCGCCTCAATTGCTGTTTTACCGGCGAGGCGGGTCATGCAGGCACGGTGCCGATGGACCAGCGCCGGGACGCGCTTGCCGCCGCCGCGGAGTGGATGCTGTATATTGAGAGCACGACGCGCCAGCAGGGAGGCAACCTGGTCGCCACCGTCGGGACATTGCGCTGCTCGCCGGCAGCGGTCAATGTGATCCCCGGCGAAGTCGCGTTGACCCTTGATATCCGCGGTCCGCAGGATCAACCGCTGGATGCATTACTGGATTCATTGCTGGCGGCAGCCGCAGAGATTGCCGGGCGTCGCGGCCTGCAGTTTGCCGCTGAGGAGTTCTACCGCATTGCGGCAACCGCCTGCGATCCGCGATTACAGTCGGTGATTGCCGAAGCGCTATGCGAGGTACAGGGCACGGCGTTGACGCTGCCAAGCGGCGCCGGACATGACGCGATCGCTATCGCGGAGCGCTGGCCGGTGGGGATGCTGTTTGTGCGCTGCAAAGGGGGAATTAGTCACCATCCGGCGGAATCGGTCAGCGAAGCCGATGTCGAACTGGCGATTGATGCCTTCAGCCGGGCGGTGATAAAACTTGCCGGGTAAATCACTAACGGGCGCATCCTCTTTTCGGGGATGCGCCGCAAACTTATTCCGCTCCCGCAGGAAAAGCTATTCTCCGCAGTCGGCTGGCGCTAACGGCCACCGACAACGCCGAGGCCGCGGCGGCGATCCACAGCGCAATATGAACGGCACTTTCGTCTTTTGCCAACAGTACGCCCATCACGGCGGCTCCCAGACACTGCCCGAACGTGCGCATGATGGATAAAACGCCCGAGGCATAGCTCGCCTGTTCGCGACTCACGTTTGACAGCATTTCCCGGTTATTCGGGCTCTGGAAGCAGCCAAAGCCAATACCGCATACCAGGCTCCGCAGGCAGATATCCCACGCGGCGGGCGTGGCGGGCAGCATCGCCAGAAGGATTAAACCCGCGACAAAAATCATCAGTCCCAGCGTCGAGATGAGCGGAGCGGAGATTGAGTCCGCCCAGCGGCCGGCGTGCGGTGCGATCAGCACTATCCCTAATGGCCACGGAGTAAACAGCAGCGCCGAGAGCACCGGGCTATAGCCATACTCGTTCTGGAACAGGAACGGCAGGGCAATAAAAGTGATCCCCTGGCTTACGAAGGCGATCAGCGACGTAAAGGCCGAAAGGGTAAAGCGTTCATTTTTAAACATCGCAGGCGGCAGCAGCGGGTTGTCCGTCTGCCGGATGCGCCAGATAAAGGCGGTGCCGCTTATCGCTGCGAGCAACGTCCAGTACAGACTATCGATATGCTGCGAAGCGCTCTGCATGCTATTCGCCGCCATGATCGTTGAACCCAATAGCAGCGCCGACAATATCGCTCCGGGAGTATCGAAAGCGGCTTGCCTGTCAACTGTCGGCCGCGGGAGCGCTCTCACCGCCAGCACTAAGGCGACGGTACCGGGGAGCACGTTTATTGCAAACAGCCATTGCCAGCTCAAAGTATGCAGGATCGTGCCGCCCAGTACCGGCCCGATGGCGGAGCTTGAAGCGATAAGCAGGGCGTGTATCCCGAGAATACGCCCCAGCAGTCGCGCCGGAAAAACGGAGCGCAATATGGCGGGCGCGATACTGAGCGTTGCCGCACCGCCGATCCCCTGCAGCACCCGCATGCCGATGAGCAGCTCAGGCGTCGTCGCCAGCGCGCAACCTGCTGATGCCAGAATAAATGCCGTCAGTCCGGCCAGAAACACCGGGCGGTAGCCGAAGCGCGCAGCCAGCGCGGCGAATATCGCCAGCGTCATCGCCGCCGCCAGCAGATACCCGTTGGCGAACCAGACGGCGGTACTGTTTGAGGCCTGTAGTTCCTGCGCCATCGATGGCAGGGCAATGTTTACCATGGTGCCATCAAAGACGCCCATTAAGGTGGTGGTCATTACCGCGGCCATAACCCGCGCTCGCGCCGGGCCTGGCAGCCCGTCGTCACCAGGTTGGCTGGAAAAAAGTGTCATCGTGTTGTCTCCTGCAGAGGATATCTGGATGACGAAACTATAAAGTTGGCTTTTACCGGGCGGAAGGCGCACCATTTACACTCTATAGTTGCATGAAACGCCTTATCTAAATGTTCCAGGAGTTGTGGTCATGTCAGACCCCGATTTTAATTTATTGATTGCACTCGATGTATTACTGAACGAAGCCAGCGTGGCGGGCGCGGCACGTCGTTTGAATCTCAGTACGTCAGCCATGAGCCGCACGCTAAGCCGGTTACGCGACGTCACCGGGGATCAGATATTGGTTCGCGCCGGGCGTAACATGGTGCTGACGCCGTGGGCGGAGGCGACCCGCGATCGCGCCCGTCGCGCGGTCTTCGAGGCGAAGGCGGTGCTGCAGCCAGCGGCCGAAGCGCTCAACGTACAAAATCTGGAGCGTCTTTTCACCATCAGGGCAAACGATGGTTTTGTGGTGGCGTTTGGCCCTTCGCTCATTGCGACAGTAGCCGAAGCCGCGCCCAATGTCTGTCTACGCTTTGCGCCTAAGCCCGAAAAAACGTCACGCTATCTACGGGAAGGGCTGGTCGATCTGGAGATTGGCGTCCAGAGCAATATGGGGCCTGAAATACGACTGCAACGGCTATTTGAAGATCGGTTTGTGGGGGTGGTGCGTAAGGGGCACCCGCTGGCCGCCCTGAGAGAGATAACCGTGGCGGATTATGTCGCCTGGGGTCATGTGGTTGCCTCACCAGAAGGTACGCTGCACGGTTCCGTCGATGATGTGCTGGCCGAGCTCGGCATGAAACGCAAAATCGCCAGCGTCGTCCCCGGATTTCCGACCGCGCTTTCCGTGGCGCTGCAATCGGATCTTATCGCCATGATCCCCGCTCTCTATTTAGTCAATCAGCAGGTCATGGAGCAGGTGCATCTTTTTGAGCTGCCGTTTAAAAGCCGGCGGATTACCGTCTCGCAAATGTGGCACCCGAGAATGGAACGCGATCCCGCTCACCGCTGGCTCAGAGAGAAAATAGTGGCGATATGCCGCGTGGACAAGTCGTTACACCAGAAGCTGTAGAAGATTATTGGCATTGAGTTTCTTCAGGGCGTTACATTTATAGGTCGAGACCTGTTTTTCACTCATCTTCGTCATGTGCGCGACATATCTTACCGACTGCCCCTTAACCAGCCTGTCGAGGACGTTAAATTCCATCTCGGTCAGGCAGCAGCGCAGGGTGCGGATCCGCCTTGGCTCTTTAGATAACAGCCAGGCGGCATCCGCCACGGAGATCCGGTCATCGATGATATGCAACGTTAACGTTTCAAAGCGCTTACGCAGATAGGTGGCCAGCCCCCAGCTTTTTTCATTACACACCAGATAGCCCGTTCCTCGCCAGCCATGGGCTTCCAGGGTAAGCAAAATATCAACCAGCGACTGATGCGTGCCAGTGATAGAGAAACGGCAGCGAATAACCAACGTCGTGCTCTCTAACAGTAAGGGCTGCCACTGCACCGTGCCGCTATGCACTTCCATCATAACGTTACGACGGAGGAGGGCGTAGCGCAGCCCCTCCGCATAAAAGCGATTATTATCAAGAACAACGTAACTCACAGTGGCCTCTTTATAACGTACTGGGGGTATAGATAACGCGTAACGTGCCGGTATAGTCACCCGCGTTTTTGCTGCTGGCGGCAAAGGCGGGGGTTTTCAGGGTAATGGGCGCCGGGATGCATAACACACTTTCGCGGCCGCCCGGCAGGACAACCTGGCGCAAATAGCGGCGATTGTTGGTACCCTCCCAGGTCAACGTTTTACCGTTAGCGGCAACTTCAGTTGCGCCGGTGGTCGGGTTGGTCACCAGCACCTGATAATCGAGACGATCTCTTGGGTCTGTCTGGCTGCCTCCCCGTCGCCGGATAGAAAACGCCCCTTCGGCACGCCCGGTCGCGTCAAGCCCATCGTCTTCGAAGCGTAGAAATGCCCGCGAGCTGGTGCTGTTATTGCCATCATAGAGGCACATATCCAGCGAGTTTTCGCCCTTAATCTCACTGCCGCCGGGTCTGCCCGGGAAATTGGTGAGGTTGAGGTTCACCACCGGCGTGGAGTGCGGAAATGCCGGTAAATAAATCTGCTGGTTGCCCGGGTCGACCACCTCAACACGCAGGTTTGCTTGCCACTTAGCAAGGGTGAGGTAGCCTGGGCAGCCAATATTGACGTCATTAAAGTTGCCGCCACAGTCGGCGGTGCCCCATTCGCGCAAATTCTGTTTCAGCGTTGCCGTCCAGATACCGGCCTGATCGAGTTTGTTTAATTCGCTACGAACGATGTAAAAATCAAAATAGGGCGCACTGTTCCAGGCTGGCAAATCTACTGTACCGCCCGTTACGTAGCTGGCGAAAACAAAGGTTCTGTTATTGATAAACATACGGTGTTCGCCATAGACTTTTACGTCCACCGTTTTGTTGGTTATTGCGTGGGTAAAACGCAGGTTTATCGGATAAGGCGAGGCCGGATTCGCCGAAAACCATACCGGCGCGGTCATGCAGGCGCCATAGGTTGTATCGGTACGCGACTGGCAGGTCAGGGTATTTCGTCCCCATTTTTGCGGATCGCTCGTATCATAACCGCCGGACTCGTGTAGCCAGATATCCAGGCGGGCAGGGGGAGACTGGCGATCGAAGGCGAACGCCACGCTGGTATTTCTGCCGGCAGGACTAGCGGCCTGAGCCTCGGTAAAACAGATGCAGGCAAGCAGTAAAATCAAAAGACGCGTTATCACATCATTTTCCTGTAGAGAGAGTAGAGTTATTCATCGCCGTTGGGCTGACCGCCGGCGTACGGCCAGCCAGCAACAGTTGCGCCTGCTGCTGCACGGTTTCCGGTAACGCGGAATAAGTCAGTTCTTCGCAGGTCACCGTGCCGACATAGCGCACGACGTCACGCATGGTCTTCACCTTCAGCGCGCACTGGTAAAACTGCTGTTGTTTCACCAGGTAGAGCGACTGGATCAGGCTGTCGCTTTCCGCACTAAAGCCGCCATTACCTAAATCGCTCCAACCGCTGACATTGAGCGGCATGCCGCCGATAAACGGCGTATGTTGTTCATCGGTCAACTGGCCAAGCCAGGTATAACGCGTGGTGGTTTGCACCTCTCTGTGCAGCATTTTTCCAGGCACCATAAATACCGTTCTGCTTCCCGACCCCTGCGTAATTTCACTGTTCGCGCCGTGGGAAATGTCCGTCGACTCATTAATAGTCAGCGTGGTTTGCTGATAGCCGGGCAGGGCGAACAACGCGCGGGCGTTTGCCGGGATATCGGCGCTACCGCTGTTATCAAGCGAAACGGCAATGCGGGAATCAGGTGACGCTTCCGGCGTTGCGACGTTGACCGCAATGGCTGATGCCGGGCGTCCGTCCCCCCAGCGGCCAAACCACAGGCCAGAACGAGATAGCGCCAGCGTAGAGCTGTAGTTGCCGCTGCTGCTGAACCGGTGGCGATGATCCTGGCGATCCCACGAATCGCTGACGGTCAAACTTCCGTTACCAAATCGGCCGCCCTGACGGGTATAGGCCGAAGTATTCAGCGAGTCGCTGTTAATCCCGGATGCGTTAAGACCATATTCGTTTTCACCGCGCGCATCGGTGTACCAGTTGTGCGCGAGGTTATAGTTGAGCTGATTTTTTTCATGCTTCTGCTGTTGCCACGTGGCCCCCACGGAGGTGTAGCTGGAGGCATCGCCCTGACGATTATGTGCCAGCGACAGGCTTACGCTGAGGAATCCGCCTTTATCCTTGCCATCGCCAGAATGGTCGTTACGCATAAACAGGTTTATGCTGCTGTTGATATTCAACCCGCGGGCGCTGAACGCGTTGCTCAGTCCGGCCTGCCACGCCTGCGAGCGGGAGCGGGTCATATACACCGATTCCCAGGGCAAACCATTGTCGTGCCGATCGTCACTATTCGGTAATTCACGCCGCGAGACATAACGGCCTTCATTGCGGTTATCGGAATAACCGAGGTTGGCATACCACGAGCCGACCGGAACGGAGAACATTACCGAGAGGCTTCGGTAGCAACCATTCACCGCATCAAATCCGGTACTGCTGGAGTCACAGTTATCAGCCGATAAGGCGTTACGATAGAAGCTCAGTGAAAAGCCATCGTTATAGCTGATTTGCTGGATATTGCCGCGTTGGCCCTGGCTGCCATAAAGGTAGCTAAAGCGTGTGCTGAGCACGCCATCAATGGGGCCGGTATTGAATCCGCGGCTCCAGTCGACCGCGCTCTCCACAAAACGCTGATTCTTTTTCACCGTTGCGCCACTGGTGACCGCCAGCGTAGAAGTTACAGGCAGGCGAATACCCGCTTGCGCCACGGCGCTGCGTTCGTCGCTCATATCGTCGTTATCGGTTTCACCGGCCTGCATAAACCACTCGACGCGGTCGAATGGCGTGATGCCGGTGCGGGTAAACGGAACCTGCTCGGTACGGGTCAGGCGGTTGTTTTCATAAATCGCCAGCGTCACGGTATAGCTCCCGTCCGGAAACGAACGGGTATCCAGCGTTTGCGCCCCGGCATTAAGATAAAAACTGGCCAGCAGCTGATTGCCCCGGCGCGCATCGATACGGGCATCATGGGAAAGCAGCACGGTAATGGGCGTTCCGCTGGACTGCTGCACGGGGTTGATCCACGCTCGCGTCGAGCCGGTACGCAGACCGCGAATTTTTCCAAGCGGTAGCTGGCTGAGGTTGATATTGCCGCCAGCCGCGCTGAACAGATCGCGCGTATCCATTTCACCTAACTGAACGTAATATTCATGCCACAGATCCTGACGGAACCAGGCATTATTGACCGTGATCTCCTGCTGCTGTTGATGGCGAGAGCGCTGCCCAAGCCAGGTCCAGTCGAGGTTAAAATACCCATTCTCAGTCATGGCCAGCGCGCCGTTTCCCTGCACGGTCATCGACTGATAGTCTTCATCGGCCACGAAGTTGATATTTTGCTGGTGGATCAGCGCGTTCTCAGTATTGCGCGTAGGCTGATACCACTGATTTTCCGCCGTTTGTTTCGGTAGATAGCGCCTGTCGAAAAACAGGTTAATACGGGCGTTATTCTCGTCATAAATCAGGGCCACGCTTTTGGTGTCGATAAAATCGCAACCCGCCGCGGAACCATTGCTGCTGCAGGCGAGATTGCCGTTACGCGCAAGCGGAGAGGAAAGGGCGCCGGTCACAGAGGCGATCAAGGCAGGATCATCGTTGAACTGACGCTTAATTGCCGCGATGAGCGTTTCCGGCGCCACAAAGGTTACCGTTTCAAGCGTGATATCGGCTTCAAACAGGCCAAGCGACGCGCCATACAGACTGACTTCTGTCCACAGGCGCTGCGTTTTCGCCAGATCTTCAAAACCCGCAGGTACGACGATACTGGCGCTGGCTAATTGAACGGAAGCAGGTAACAAAACGACAAAAAGAAGAGCATTTCTGTGAAAAGCCATGAACGAGCCTCGACGTCATCCTGACATCAGAGGGCAGGCGCCCTCTGATGTACTTCCTTATACGTATTGTGGGGTTACGCGCCGCCTTCCGCGGTGGTCGCCTGAGTCAGCATCAGACTCACCACGCCGCTGTACTGACCGGTTTTCAGAATGCCTTTTGTGGTCTGAGAGATGGTCAGCGGCAGAACCGCAGAACCGTTTTCAACGCTGCCCGGGAACAGCTCGCTGCCGGTAAATTCTGCATCGGTAGTGTTCAGGGTTTTATCGCCCAGTTTTACGGTCATCGGTACCGTCTCGGCGCCATCTTCATTGGTCAGATTCGCTGCGCTAACCAGACGGACTTTGACGTTGCTGGTGGCTGAGTTCGACCAGATTTTGGTATTGAGACGGTAGCTTTCCAGCCCACGGCCCGGCAGATATTGCATATCGATGCTGGCAGGTAACGGCGTATTATCGGCCTGGGTCATATCCAACTGGGAATCGACGTTGGCATTAACCGTAATATCCTTCTGAATAGCCATTGCGCTGAACGCAGTAGACATCGCAGCAACGATCATCAGAGGTTTAATATACTTCTTCATTGATATCTCCATATTTATAAACGAGCTCCATTAGCTCTTTAAACAAACCACATGTGGTTTTGACAGTGATGTCGTGTTATTGCACGACGGGCAAGTCTGCTTCTTCAGCTGTTTTATTAATCCAGTTGAAATAGCGGAATTTATATTTCTGGCCGTGATTCTGAGTGAGTGACTTTAATTTTCGCTCAGTATCCGGATAAATAGTTGCATCTTCTCTAATCCATCGGCATTTATCGCTTGTATCGCATACGCCAATTTCTTTCAGCGGTACTCGCAACGTGCCATCATTTTTTAAAGTTCCTGCTGCGGGATTTATTCGCAGAGAAACCACCGGCTTTTCCGGCGCCAAATGAACCAATGCTCCCCAGATAACGTTAACGCCGAGTTTGGCCGAAGCCGGCGTTCCCGCGGATGCTGCAGGCAGAATACTATCCGGCTGTTTTACCCCTTCAAAATAAACGCGCCAGGTACTCTCTTTTTCTGGCGGCGTCAGAGAAACCAGCCTTACGATACGTAAAGCGCCTGCCGCTAAAGCGAATTTTTCAGGGGTAACGACCACGCCTCCGTCTTTCCACGCTGCCATCTCAACTTCTTTTTCCTGTGGCGTACCCGGATTAAGAATTTTCTTTTGCCTCACCCGAATGAACTGAATATCATCGCTTTTAGAGGCCACTCTGATTTGGGCCGTCCCGGAACTGTCGACGTTAAGTTCCATCGGGTAAACGCTCATATTGGCCTGTGTCATTTCTGCGAAAAATGACATCGACAGGGCAGCGAGATAAAGCGCAGTGGACTTGTTTGCTCTGTTTTTTACTTTCACATTCATTCTGCCTGCTCTGAGTTCATGTACGACTTTAACACCACGACACCGTCTGCTTTCGTATCGCTTCAGGACAGGGAAACTTTAACCGGAACAGCAGGTTGTGAAAATTTGTATTAGTTAACTCAAAAAATACAGTTTTTTATCCTGCATTCCAGGCTTTAAAGTTGTATAGTTAAAAGAAAATGCCAAATCCTAAGAGGCTTAAGAAAATTCCCACTGATGAAAAAACAAGCTAATTCAGAAGGGCTTTCTTGCCTGCTGTTACAAGGATTAAAAGCAAGCGGCAACAGATGAGAGTGAAATATGTTTTTTATATGCAACAATTCGTTGTTATTTGATCCTGAAGCTCACACAGTTAGTGTTGTTGGACAACCTGAATCCGTATTAACGCTTTCGGCACCGGCCGTGCGTCTGTTACAGGAATTTATTCGTCATAAAGGAAGCGAACTTAGCCGTGAGGAGTTGATTACCCGCGTATGGCAGGAATTTGGTTTTACGCCTTCGGGAAATAATCTCAACAAAGCGATAAGTGAGTTACGCAAAAGTTTCCAGGCGTTGGGAGAACATCATGAATTGATTGTAACCATACCGCGATATGGTTTTCGGTTTGATGCGGATGTTATTTTTCAACCTGCGCAAAACATTGACACCAGCGCACCCCAACCCCAGCTTCAAAAAGCTGAAAAGAGGAAGCAACCACCACGTCTGAAATGGTGGCTGATATTCACGGCATTATTAGCGTCAGTATTCGGTATTGGCATAATTATTCGCCAACAGCAGAATATAACAACGCCGATAAGGCTAAAGGCTGTTGAGCAAAAAATTGCAAAATGTAGCGTCTGGCTTATTAACGATCATGGGCGACCGCTAGTGTTATCGAAATTAGCCGCACTGCTGGATAAAAACAATGTGGCGTGCCAGCGAGAAGAGTACAGTGTCTATTATTTCAGCGCTCGTTTTTCCCTCGTCGCAGCGGATGAAGTGTTTATCGGTGCATGCCCGGTCAATAAAGACAGCTTGTGTAAAACCATTCGTTATAAAAGTGGGGCTGAGAAATGAAAATTAAACTCATCGGCGGCCTCAGCATTTTTCTGTTAGGTGGTGCACTGGCGCTTTATTATTGTTCCACCGGTGTTGGTAAGCGGGATGTACTGGCCTGCAGTACAGTGTTTAATTTTACGCGCAACGAAGGTAAGGCCAGTGAAGTGCGGGTTAATACCGTTGCTCAGTTCTATTTTCACCGCGACGGCACTGGTCTGACAGCCTATAAAGGGGCCGCCTGGGCAAATGGCCAGAGCATGATCGTCGACAGAGACGTCGATTTTATCTGGTCGCGGCGGGAGGATGATAAAGTGGTGGTATTGAGCTACACCAAAACCTGGCGCAGGCACAATGACAACACGCCGGATGCGCAATGGGGAAGCTTCGCTAATCCGACCGCGCGTTACTATCTGACCATCTCCGAGGTTTCGCCATCGGTGTGGCTGATCCAGGACCGACATTATCCCACTTATATATGTCGGGGTGATTAACCACCCATAAAACAAGGAGAGTACCTCAGGTATTCTCCTTGTTTTTTCAGATAGTTGTGGCAAAGCATTACGGCTTGTACCCCCATGCTTTGAGAAACCCCTCAATTGCGCAGTCGGCAAGTTGCTCCAGCCTTTTTGGATCTATTGCTTTTTGTGCAATGAGCGCCCCAGGCAGCGGGTAACCCATAATTGCGCCGAGAAACGCTGTTGCCTGCAGCTCCGGGTCGTTGATGATCAACAGTCCCTCGTCTCGTTTTTGCGCAAGGATCTCGCTGAGTGCCTGCAGTACGCGACCGGAGGGCCGTTGCTCAAGCGTGACATATAGCTCGGGTTTCTGCACGAGAACCTGGATCAGTAAGCGCTGAAAATGGATGTTCTCAGGGGCATAGAAGTGCTGCTGCACAACGTTGGCAAATCCGTGCAGCAGCGCGGGAAAATCCTGCTGACGTTCCTGTAAAAGCTGGCGTAGGGGGGGCTGCATTGTGTCATTCAGAAACGCAAAAGTCTCCAGCAGTAGCGCATCTTTACCACCGGGAAAATGGCTGTACAGCGTCGGACGCGTGGTGCCCGCTTCGGCGGCGATGGTATCCAAAGACACGTCCAGTCCGTGCTGGAGAAACAGCTCACGCGCGGTTTGCAAAATGCGAGGGCGAGCTTTCATCGGCCGCCCGCGTTGATTGACCATCAATTGAGTCCTTACTGTTTGCGACTTTTCAGTCGCATGATTCCTTGCTGCACTAGCAGGAAAAATAGTGGAACGAAAAGCAACGTCAGTAGCGTCCCTGAAAGCATGCCGCCAATCACCGCCGTCCCAATTTCTTGTTGGCTGGCAGCGCCGGCACCTGCAGAGAGTACCAGAGGGATCACGCCGACAACAAATGCGAGTGAGGTCATAATAATCGGACGCAATCGCAGCCGTGCGCCTTCCAGTGCTGCTTCCGTCAGGCTTTTTCCTTGCTGAAACTGCGATAGCCCGAATTCGACGATCAGGATCGCATTTTTGGCCGAAAGGCCCATTGTTGTTAACATCCCCACTTGGAAATAAATATCATTGTCATAACCGGCGAGCAACGAAGCGCTGATCGCGCCAATGATGCCCAACGGGATAATCAACATCACGGCAATGGGGATCGACCAGCTTTCATATAAGGCAGCGAGGCACAGAAACATAAAGGCTAGCGATGCCAGATAGACCCACAGCGTTTGCACCGAAGATGAGCGCTCCTGCCAGGACAAACCGCTCCATTGCAGGTCAAATTCGTTCAGCGAGCTGACCATTTTGGCCATTTCAGCCATTGCCATGCCGGAGCTGACGCCAGACGCAGCACCTCCTTGAAACTGCACGGCCGACAGCCCATTGAAACGCTGAAGCATCTGCGGTCCGCTGGTCCAGCGAAGCGTCGAGAAGCTGTCGAAGGACGCCATGTTGTCGCTGTTGCCACGGACAAACCAGGCGGATAAATTTTCCGGTGTTGAACGCCAGGGCGCGTCTCCCTGGATATACACGCGTTTAACCCGCCCTCGGTCGACAAAGTCGTTAACATATATGCCCCCCCAGGCCGCTGAAAGCGTATTGTTGATATCGGCCTGATCCAGCCCCTGAACCTGCGCTTTTTGTCGGTCGACATCGACCTGCAGTTGCGCCTTTTCCTCCAGACTATTAATCCTTACCGCGTTAAGAGCAGGATTTTCTCTGGCGGCATTGAGCAGGGTGGTTTGTGCCTGCATAAGTGCCGCACTGCCATTTTCGGCGCTGTCCTGCAGCCATAATTCAAAACCGCTGGATTGTCCGAGACCGCGAATGGTCGGGGGTGACATCACGCTTATGTTGGCCTGCCTGGCATTTTTATTAAAATACTGGTTCGCGCGTAGAATAATGGCCTGAGCGCTGTTTTCTTTCCCGGGACGCTGGTCCCAGTGTTTTAACTCAGCGAATGCCATACCGACGTTCTGCCCGCTACCGGCATTATTTCTTCCTGTGACCATAAAAATAACGTCGAGGTTATCTTTCTCCTCAGTCATAAAATAGTGGGTAATATCCGCGCCAACGGCCTCGGTCATCGACATCGGCGAACCAGACGGCAGCGAGTACTGAACCATAACCGCGCCCTGATCCTCCTCGGGCAAAAATCCGCTTGCGAGCTTTTGATATTGCCAGAGCATCAAAAAAGTTAGTATCAGGGCCAGGCAAACAAAACGGAGTGGATGGGCGGTCATTCGACGAAGTGTGGCCAGGTAGCTGTTCTGACTTATCGCTACTCCGCGATTGAAGAGGGTAAAAAAACGACCTTTATTTATGTGTCCAGGCTTGAGCAGGTGGGCGCACAGCGTTGGCGTCAGCGTCAGAGCGACCAATGCAGACAGCGCCATTGCTGAAACAATGGTCACGGTGAACTGACGATAGATAATCCCCACAGAGCCACCAAAGAACGCCATCGGGATAAAAACGGTGGAGAGAACCAGAGCAATACCTATCAGCGCCCCGGTTATCTCATTCATCGAGCGCAGCGTGGCCTCCTGTGGAGTGAGGTTTTCCTCTGCCATCAAACGTTCAACATTTTCCACCACCACGATAGCGTCATCTACCAGCAGCCCGATTGCCAGCACCATGGCAAAAAGGGTCAGTGTATTGATGCTGTAGCCAAGCAGGCTAAGAATGCCGAAAGTGCCCAACAGAACCACCGGTACCGTCAGGGTCGGGATAAGCGTTGCACGCCAGCTTTGAAGAAAAAGATACATAACGGCCACGACAAAGAGTATCGCTTCAATCAGCGTATGCACCACGCTTTCGATCGATACCGTCACAAACGGAGTGCTGTCGCGTGGATAGGCGGCGATTACGCCTTGTGGAAAGCGGGGAGAAAGGCGTTCGACTTCAGTCCTAACTTTCTCCGCCGTTTCCAGCGCGTTGGCTCCCGAGGCCAACTGAATTGAGATCCCAGCGGAAGGGTAACCATTGAGCGTCGTTTGGTTTTGATAGTTTTCCGCGCCGATTTCCACGCGGGCCACGTCGCGCAAGTACACTACTGAGCCATCGCGATGAGTGCGTAGAATAATATTCTCAAACTGCTCCGGATGACCAAGGCGGGACTGCGTCGTCACCGTGGCGTTCAAATATTGTCCCTCAATCGTCGGCAGAGAACCAATTTCACCGCTGGTCACTTGCGAATTCTGCGCCTCGATCGCGGCCTGTATGTCCGAGGGCATCAATCCATAGCTGGTTAGTTTGAGCGGATTGAGCCAGATGCGCATGGCATACTGCGCGCCAAAAACAGTGGTTTCACCCACGCCTTCGACGCGGCTCAACGGTTCTTGTAAAGAGCTGATGAGGAAATCGCTAATATCAAGGCTGGTTAATTGCCTGCTTGGGTCATACAGGGCTACCACCATCAAGCTGTCCCCCTGAGATTTGGTAACGGTAATTCCTTGCTGCTGCACCTCTTGTGGTAATCGTGTAATTGCTTGATTTACCGCGTTTTGTACCTGTACCTGCGCCATATCAGGGTTAACGTCCTGATCGAAACTAAGGCTAATGCGGGCCTGGCCAGCAGAACTGCTGCTTGAGGAAAAGTAGATCAACCCATCGATACCTTTGATCTGCTGCTCCAGCACCTGAGTAACGCTATCCTCGACGGTTTCTGCTGAAGCGCCAGTATAGTTAGCCGTGACATTAACAGCAGGCGGGGCGATATCCGGATACTGTTCCACCGGCAAAGTCATCATGGCGAGAGCGCCGGTTGCCATGATGCAGATGGCGATGACCGCGGCAAAAACCGGGCGAAAGACAAAAAAACGGGCCAGCATTGTTATTCACCTTTAGTCAGTTAAGGGATTTTTGCATAGCAAACGCGTCAGTTGGTTCGTTTAGCTCGTCGTCAGCCGGAAGAGGAGAAAAAGGCAAGGGCGGTATCTGTTTTGCCACGCCGTAGGAGTTGATTGTGAACAATTTGCGGGTTGCAACACATGGTGATGCGCGCAAGTATTCACTGCTGAAGTTTGGCAAACCAGCATCAGCACTGGAGCTAAAAATCCATAAGCCAATGAAATAAAGAAGCTTTCCCCAATTTCTTTCGTTGAGCATCAGTGTGATCTCATGAATTTATTTACTTTACAGTAAAGTAAATAAATTATTTAAACAAGCAATCTTCTGTACGAATGAAAAAAGGGAAAGCAAGAGCGTGAGTCAAAGGTCTTAGAACATGCCGTTGCCGCTGGCGGTTTTTTGCGGAACGTTTTGGGTAACATCCCAATGTTCAACGATTTTGTGCTGTTCGTTGAGGCGGAAGATATCCACGATAGCCCGCGTAACGCCAGGCTCACGACCGGTCACTTCAACGTGGAGAATCACGTTATTTCCGTCGACAAACGCCTGCTTAATTTCACTATGCGAGTCGGGATATTTACTCTTCAGAAAAGCGATAAACTGCTCGAAGCCTTCCACGCCATCTTTTGCCATCGGGTTATGCTGTACATAGCGATCCCCGAGATATGGCCTGGCGGCGGAGAAGTCTTTATCGTTCAAAGCTTTATTATAAAAATCAATGACATTCTTTTTATTCAACAGTTCGCTTTCACTATTGCCCGCAAAAACAGCGGGGGTCAGAGCGAAAAACAATGAAAGGGCAACGATAGATTTTTTAAGCATACATCCTCCAGCGATGGTTTTGATGTCAGTTACCAGATCTGCCAGGTGACTCCCAATGAACTTAACAGCCAGTTGGGATGGCGGTTGATTGAGGTGATTCTCTCTGAACCAAATGGTATCTTGAATTTGTTGCATCGACTCGTTTAGATCAAGTTGCTTGTTCAATTAAGAAGGGGTGGTTCAAATCGTTCGGTCATAGGCTGATGAGGACATCGGTACGTGTGATTAGATGCATTTAACATAATATACATTATGCGCACCAATGTTGTAACAGCAAAGTTGTAATGTCCGCTTTGGGCTAAGTTAAGATGTCCGTCATGTATAATCAACAAGAAGATCACCATGACGGCTCATGCAGCGGAGTTTTTTACATTGGATGAAGTTAACCGACTCAAAATCATTCAGGATGTTGTTGATCGCCGTCTGACAACTCAAATGGCAGCTCAGCGACTGGGCATCTCGGATCGCCAGTGCAGACGGCTTCTGTCGCGTTACCGTGAATCTGGCCCACTTGGTATGGCTAATCGTCGTCGTGGGAAACCCAGCAATAATCAGTTGCCTGATGGCCTTGCGCGGTATGCACTCAGTATTATACGTGAGCGCTATGCAGACTTTGGGCCGACTCTGGCGTGTGAAAAGCTTGCAGAACTGCACGATGTCCACCTGTCCAAAGAAACTGTCCGGTCGCTCATGGTTAAAGCCGGTTTCTGGGTCCCCCGTAAGCAACGTGCGCCAAAAATTCAGCAGCCACGCTATCGCCGGGCCTGTTGTGGCGAACTGATACAGATAGATGGCTGTGACCACCACTGGTTCGAGAACCGTGCTCCAGCCTGTACCGCGCTGGTTTACGTTGGTGATGCAACGAGCCGACTGATGCAGCTCCGCTTTGTAAAATCGGAATCAACATTCACCTATTTTGAGGCCACACGAGGCTACCTGGAAAAACATGGTAAACCGCTGGCGTTATACAGTGACAAAGCCAGTGTATTCAGAATAAACAACAAAAATGCCACTGGTGGTGATGGCTTTACCCAGTTTGGGCGTGCGATGCATGAACTGAATATCCAGACTATCTGCGCGAATACCAGCTCTGCCAAAGGCCGCGTGGAACGCGCTCATCTGACGCTTCAGGACCGACTGGTAAAAGAACTCCGGCTCAGGGGAATTTCTTCTGTTGACGCAGCCAATGAGTATGCTGATGAATTTATGGACGATTATAACCGGCGCTTTGCCAAAGCTCCGCGACATGACTTTGATGTGCATCGGCCACTTGAACATGATGATGATCTGGCTGCCTTTTTCACATGGCGGGAACCGCGTCGCGTTTCGAAATCTCTGACGGTTCAGTATGATAAAGTGCTCTATCTTATTGATGACAGTGAAATCAGTCGCAAAGCCATCGGGAAATACATCGAGGTCTGGCATTATCCGGATGGCCGAAAAGAACTCAGGCTTAACGGCGTTGCTCTTCCCTACTCCACTTATGATCGCCTGTCGGAAATCGACCAGGGAGCTATCGTGGACAACAAGCGGCTCGGACGTACACTAGAATATATTAAACTGGTTCAGGACAAACGCGACAATAACCGTTCTCAGGCAATACCTGCTGGCGATGGACCTTCACGGCGGCGCAGGAAACCAACTGATAAGAAATCCCAGCGATCACTGAACGGCGATGATATGCTGGAAGCTTTGAAAGTTTTACAGAGTCGTTCCGGTGAAATATTCGGTTCTAATACTCAAAAAACATAGGGCATAATATAGTAAAAGACATAGGCTGTAGTTTATTTAAGGGTCAGCTCAGATGCCCTGCATCAATAAGCGCCATACGAAGATGTTTTTGAATGAAATCTGCTTTATAAATGCTGTATCGGTGGGTATCGTTATCACATAAAAGCACCGCGTTTTTTTTCATTAAAGCGTACTGAGTTGCTATATCATTGTTTCTAATAAGATAATCGCGAAATGCCAGATGTTTTATTATTTGAGCATCCCCGGTGGTGAAAGCATGGATGTGATGACTGCGCTGGTTTTCACCTTTTGTGAAGTACCTACGATTGGAAATTCCATTTTCACCACGCACAGTATATCCGGCACGCTCCATTGCCTGATTCATGCTGTCCAGTTCATCAAGATTAGTAACTTCAATTAATATATCTATCACTGGTTTAGCTGATAATCCAGGCACCGAGGTGCTACCAATATGGTGAATCTGGGATATCACATGACCAAGTGTTACCTGCAACAGAGAACGTTCGTTCTCAAATAATGTAGGCCACATGTCATCATAATCAACAACAGTCAATATTCGCATATTCAACAATCTCACATTTTTAACGAATTTTGTTCATTCACAATGAGGGGGAATCCCATTCCCTCTTTAATTTTTTCTACGTTAGCTCTGGACGTCAGCTTTTCTATTAAAGTAAATGCGACATTAATAGCTGTTGCAGGACTTTGCGATGTAATGATATTACCATCCACTACAATTGGGCGGTCAATGACATTGACACCCATTTCAGATAACTGCGTTTGACGTTTACTGCTCAGATGATACGTCGTACCCATTCTACCTTGAAGAGCACCGCTTTTTGCTACTGGTAAAGCGCCAACACAGACAGAAGCGATAATTTTGTTTTGGTTGTTAAATTTTCGAATAAGGCTGACCAGCCGCTCATCAAATGCATCCTCGTAAAAACCAGCCCGGCTCATTCCGCCGGGAATGGCAATGGCATCAAAGCTATCACCATCAATTTCATCCAGTTGATATTCTGGTTCGATGGTGAAATTCCAGGCACATTTAACTTTTTTTCGTAGACCAACTGTTACCAATTCTACGGGTTCCATTCCGTAAGTTGTTGTCCAGCCAATAGCATCAGTAAATGCACTGGCTTCATATTCTTCTAATCCCTGACAAAGGAATAAAATAACCTTCTTCATTTCGTAATACCCATAACAAGGGAAAATCCATAAATATACGGTAATAATAACACAAGTCGTGTACATGTCTCTTCTTGACATACCGTTTTGAGCGGCCATGTGTACGGCTTTGAACTGGGCTTCCATCCTTTGTAATCAAAGGACATTTCAGCTTTGCTGGCAGGCGGACATCTGAACTTAGCCTTGACAAATGTGGATTGTGTCCGATAACGGCGTTTGCCGTGTGGATTTGCTTTGGTTATTGCTGGCCTACGCTGGTTCCAATCTCGTACTGACAGTCATCTATCGTCGTTCTTCCTGTTTCGAGTGACTTCAAGACTCATGATATCCTCACTCTGACATGTCGCTTTTTTCCCATGGCTACTGGCCAACGGTAATCTCCAGTTATCAGATTAATCGCGGACAACAACTTTTGTTGCCCGCGCTTAAAACATCGTTATCAACATGGCGGCTTAACCGCTCATCGTTCGCTATCGCTTCCGAGCGGTTTCGCTTCGTCTTGCATACCATCTCGATCAGAACACCTTAAATCGATATTCCATGATCACTTCCGACGACAGCGTGTTTGTACGTGTATAATGACCGTCCGTAAGGACTGGCGTTTTACCTTGCGTCTTATATGACCATCCCGGCCCGAACATCGCCCAAAAGGTGAAGTTTTTAAACATGGACTGCGTTGGAACCCAACGGCTAAAGGCGTTGATTTCTCCGGTACGGACATGATTTCCTTTATAGTTAAATTGCCCGATGTTTCCCGCCAGGCCAACGGCTAATTCTGGCGTTAATCGATATTCGGTGATGTTCGCCAGCACCAGTTCCCCATCCCGCATGTAATCATCGCCAGCGTAGGCCATAGAAATAAACGTTCCCCGGGAATTTTTACTCATGTGGCGTGGATAAAACCCGACTTCACCTGCTTTTTTAGCATTGGTGTAGCCAATGCCCATTTTGCTATTCCAGCGTTCGCCTTTCCAGGTCGCGTCCAGCGCAAAATGCCAGGCGTTATTGTCAAAATCCCGTTTGCTAGCAGGCATTGCGCGATAACTTTCCATCGCGTGGGTGCCGTAGACTTGTGTTCCAATCGTTAGCTGCGAATCCGCCCGAAACTGCGTAAACAGCAGGTGCCGTTGCAGGTAGTTTTTACTCTCACCATAAGCATACTGTGCATCGAAATTTTTCCCTCTCCAAAGAATTTCTCCGCTTGCCAGATGGCTAATATATTCACCGGTATTGGTCTGGAATCGCTTTTTATCTGGTGAGTTTCTGTCCATGGAATTTTCAAGCCACGCCCCTCTTATGGTAAATGGGCCATAGCTTACAGCACTGCTTACGCCGGAATACGTTGTTGGAGAAAGCCGGTTTGACGTTGAAATAACGCCATAATTTTTCAGCATCTGCCATCCCCAGCGCGCGTTTAACTGAGCCCCAGAAAGCGTGTAGTTAAGCTTCACGTTACGTTGGCCGAACTTGGAATACCCTTCGGCGTTGCTTTTTTTGTTACCTGTACCATTATTATAAAGCACGCCGCGGGAGTTGAAATAATCGCTGGCACCCAACTTTATCGCACTATAATACGATGCATCGAAGCCGATAATATCTGCAAAATAACCAGACTGGTATTCTGCTGAAAATCCCTGCCCCCAGGCGTTGTGTACATGTTTAGGATTGGCATTTTCCTCCTTAAGATATTTCCAGTAATTCTTTGCAGAGACAGTGAGCTGTGAGTCAGTAAAAAAAGGATCATCAAAAATAACGTCTGTAGCGGCCCATACAGGCGTAACCAGCCCGCACGCTATTAACGCGGAAGTTATGTTCTTAAACATTTTTATTTCCTGAGAAAAGATCCGCCATAGCTTATTTATGGCGGAAAACTAAACTGTAAGATTATTTGTGATTTAGTGAATTTTTGCCTGCTTCAACGTATTTCATGGTGCCAATTTCTGGCACGCTGTATTTACCATCGTGATACGTGATTTTCACAACTGCAGCATTCGACAATGGCAGATTTTTGGCCGGGTCATCCGTCAGATCGGAAATCATTATCTGAATCGCCGTGCCTGAAGAAATGGCCAGAATATTTTTATCACCCTCTTTTTGAGCATTTTCTACAATAGTTGCCAGCGCAGCTTGTGTCCGTACTTTTACTTGCTCATAGTTTTCCGCTAGCTGTTTAGGATCGGATTTGGCCAGCGCGTTCTGGCTTTCCTTTACCGAGAGCGTGCCTGCTTTCATCGCTTTAAAAAGCGCTTTGCTGTCCGTCATTCCTAGCGTGTGTGCGCCTGCATTGGCCATATCGACATTATAACCGCCTTCAAAACCACCAAAAAACGCCTCTCGCAGGCCTGTCATTTCTGTTAAATGATAATCCGTTACGCCAGCCTGTTTAAGAATCACTGCCATGGTTTCGCGCTGCCGCCCCGCATCACTGGAATAAAAACGATCAAATTTTATCCCTTTGAGTCCCTCACCTAAATATTGAGCAACCTGCACCCCATCCTTCGTCAATGGGGAATCAATCCAACCTTGCACGCGGTCAAACGAATTAAGCAGCGTTTTACCATGGCGCGCAAAATAAATATTGATGACCTCCTGCTGGTCATTTTTATCATTCGTGTTCGCCATCAGCAGTGGACTGGTAATGGCAGTAACTGCCATTAAGACACCCAGAAATAATTTTTTCATTTTAAAGAATCCTTTTTCATAGCCAAAAAAAAACCTACGTACTCTTCAGCCCCCTGGTATTGAGGTGGAGAAGAAAACGTAGGTTTTGCCTGTTGAAACAGTAACAATCCAGCTACTGTCGACCCTATCACTAATGTTTTTGAATTGCACCTAATCTATAGCGATGATTTATGTAATTGTGATCCTCCTCATATCAACCGTATTCCCATCTGGACGTTAATATCTGCAGTACGTATTTTAAACTCTCTTGGGATTGTTACTGTTTCAGGCAAAACCTAAGGCCGTTTCTGTACTCGTTGCAGGAGCGGCCTTAGGTTTTTTTTTGCATTTTAGTTACCCTCATGAATAACAGGAGTTACGATGAACAAGTCATGTATTGCCGCTGCGCTGATCTCTGCATTCGCTTTTACCGCAAGCGCCGCGCCGCTAAAAATTTTGATTGTCAACGACGATGGTTGCGAATCCACGGGCAGTATTTCGCTTCAGGAAAAACTCACGCAAAAAGGTTTTGAGGTGTGGATGGTTGCTCCAGCCACCAATCAGAGCGGCATCGGTTCAGCCATTACCTTCAAAACGGGTAAAATCTTTGATGTAAAGAAGGCTGCTGATAAACGCTACTGCTTCCCGGGAACACCCGCCGATGCGGTTGATTTTGGCTTACGGGGATTACTCATTAATAATCCGCCGGACCTGGTTATTTCTGGCGTCAACGACGGCCCGAATACCGGAATGGCTCAGGTCAATTCAGGGACGGTAAGTGCGGCAGCCAGGGCTGTACGTTATGGTTTCCCGGCGATTGCGGCCAGCATTGGGTATATCTTTACCGAAGATGAAATGAAGAATAAATGGCCAAGTACACATAAATATTGGCCTGATGCGGTGGATTATGTGGTTGATGTTGTTGAAACGCTGAATCATAAACAGGTTTCTGGAACACCTTTATTGCCTAAAGGGTCGGGCTTAAGCATTAACTATCCGCCGCTGCCAAAATCAAAAATTAAAGGTGTGCACTATGTCGAAAATGAGATGTTCCCTACCCCACAGATTGGTTATGATATTTTGCCTGATGGACGCGCTAAACAAACCATCAATCCGGAATCGTTAAAGATAGTAGAGAACGATACCGATTCCGGCTGGCTTAATAAAGGTTATATCACCTATAGCCTCTTTGATGGGGCAATGAACGCTCCGCAATTCCAGGCGCAATATGAAGAACTGTTGAGTAAATAATTCGCCAGACTAACTCACAACCTTGCACTATCATCTTCACGCCTGCCAGCGTCACACTTAATCGCTGGCAGGCGACGTTTTCATTTTTTATCGCCGCACAATAATATTGTTAAAGCCTACCTCTAAGTTGTACTATGCGTATCAGATAAACCATTAGGGCGCTAATGCACGGCGTAATGAAATATATTAATGACAGCCTCAAACTGGGTACCATCGTTGAGCAAAGAATAAAGGAGCGGGATCCTAAGCAGCTAGAGTCCGCGAAAATGGACTTGATGGAGCGTATGGGAACGTCTGTCGGTTTGCATACCGCAGGTGTGCCTTTTATCTCAAGCACGTTGTTAAGCGTGGTAAGTTTTGCTATGCCGCAGCTAACGCTTTGGGGGGCCATCTTTCAATGGTTTTCCTGGCCCGCGCATGCTGTTTTTGCTGGTATCATCCCCACAGGTTTACTCTACTGTCTGCTGATCTTCCCGTCGATGACGCTGTTCTCTCGAGGTTTTCTGGCTGCGCTTAAGTTCTATCTAAGTCTGATTTTCCTGACCGCCGCGCTAGCCGCGGGAAATCTTATTTACGCATTCACTTTGGTATTCATATGTGGCGGGCATGCCGGCTTGCTTATAAGCGCTTTGGTTGGTGTATTATTTAGCGCTGGCAGCATCAAACTCGTTAACAGTGCTATGTTTGTAAAAACCTCAGCATTTTATTTGCATAATCGAATTTGGCGCTGGCAATTAAAACATCATGTAAAAAATACAGTATGATAAAAATCCTCTGCTGGCTCATACTCACACTGCTAAGCGCAACGGGGCTTGGCGCCTGGTTTCTTCAACAGCAATATGACGCGCGCTCCGCTGACTTCCGCATCCTGTATCGCGAAATCACGGTAAAGGTGTCGCAGCACGATGCCATCATCCCCCTGCTTCCGTCCGGTCAAAATGCCGCCGAAGTCCAGCAGATCCTGCCGCAGATCGTGCAATGGCGGCGCTATGATTCCCTGGAGCCGCGACGCACCATCGTCGCGCAAAGCCCCGCACGCTACTGGCTGAATCTTCCGGGCATCTCTCTGCTGATTGATTTGAACATCCTACTTAACAGTCTCAATGAGAAAAAGACATTCAAACATCTTGCCATTCGTTGGGACGGTACCACGTTGTTTGAGGACGGTACCGCATCTACCAACACCTGGTGGCGCTGGGAGAAAACTGTTGCCAGCCCAACACAACCTCTGCTCATTAGCGCAGGTGATAACCCGCAATGGCATCAACTGCCGTGGTGGCTGATACTTTCACCGGCGCTGTTCTGGGCGGTGATTATCTATCTTGTTAATCAGTATCGCACCAATAAACGCCGACGGGATATCGCCGATCTACGCACCCGCTATGGCGAACTGACTCGCCTTAACACCATGGGCGAGCTGGCCGCTGGTATCGTGCATGAGCTTAATCAACCTTTAACCGCCATTATGAGCTATAACCAGGCGGCAGTGCGCCTGATTAAAAAAAACGATCCCGTAAAGATCCCCGAACTGCTTGAAGCCTCAGTGTTGCAGATAAAACGCATTGACGCCCTGCTCAGCCAGTTTCGTCTTAAGCTAACCAGCAAGCGCGCCGAATATCAGCCGGTGGACCTTCCGTCGCTGTGGCTACGCGTGTGCGAATTACTGGATAATGAGATCCGCGCCGGTAAAGTTCGTATCTCCAGCCATTTTCCGTCGGACCTCCCCGCGCTTCCTGCGCCGCCGCTGTGGGTAGAGCAAATACTGCATAATATCGTTAGCAATGCCATTCAGGCACAAAGCACAAATGTTCCAGGTAGCGCGTGGATTCATCTGCAAGCCGTGCGGGTAAATAACGGTATCGCTTTAACTCTTACTGATGGCGGACCAGGGTTATCATCTGAAGCGCTGGAGCAGGTTTTTATACCGTTTTATACCACCCGTACTGATGGTGTGGGACTCGGCATGGCCCTTACGGATACCCTTGTTCAGCGTCTTAATGGCAAGATAGAAGCGAGCAATATCACCGGACAAGGCGCTTGCTTCCGGTTATGGTTTCCGCTGCGCAATGAGGAGAAGTAATGGAGCAGTACATCTGGTTAATTGATGACGATGCGGCAATACGCGATTCATTAAGTCTGCTGCTCTCAACCGTTGGCTGGCAGACGCAGGCGTTTGATAGCGCACACGCTTTTCAACATCAGGCAGGGAATCTGGCCGAATTAACCGGCTGTATGCTGCTGGATATCCGCATGCCGGGGAAAACCGGGCTGACGCTGCTCGATGAGTGGCGCCAGCTAGGTCTAACCTTGCCGGTTATTATTATGACCGGGCACGGTAATATTGATTTATGTCGTCGCGCCTTCAAAAATGGCGCATTTGAATTTTTAACCAAACCCATTGATGCCGACCTGTTATTCGAAGTGGTCGGCGAAGCGATGGCGCAGCAAAAAGCGCATCTTGAACGACAACAAATATTACTGCCGCTACAGGAAAAGCTCGCCACCCTTACCGCCCGTGAGCATGAAATGCTCCAGCAGCTGCTTCAGGGCTACTCCAGTAAAGAAATCGCCCGTTTCTGCTCGCTATCGCCGCGTACCGTCGAAGCGCATCGCGCCAATATTTTTAGCAAACTTGAAGTTAACTCGCTGCCCAAACTGTTGAAGATTTACGCTGATATCGCCAGTGGCCCTAAGTAAAAATACCTGGTACGTTCAGTATTCGCGGCAATAGTCGCCATGCTCCCTCCCTCCTAGTATTGGCCTATCGCCACTCAATACGACGGAGCATCACTATGAAACGTATTCTTCTTAGCACCATCCTGCTTGGCAGCCTGGTCACGACCGCTAGCGCCGCAACGGGTGTTCTCAGCCAGAAAAATTTGTCAGTGGAGCTCGCGGATAAAATCGCGCAAAGCACGCTACAGGCCTGCGCCAAAGACGGCTATAACGTTGCCGTCACGCTGGTCGACCGTTCCGGTACACCGTTATTAATGAAGAGAATGGATAATGCCGGCCCACACACCGTCGAAGCCAGCCGCATGAAAGCATTCACCGCGCTAACCACTAAAAACGCCACCAGCAATGTCATGAAAGGTTCTCAGTCCAACGCCGGAGCCGCGAACCTGCGAGATATACCCGGTTTTCTGCTATTAGCTGGCGGAGTGCCGGTTAAGATGGGTGAGCAGGTCATTGGCGCGGTTGGCGTCGGCGGCGCGCCGGGGGGAAATTTTGACGAAGCCTGCGCGATTGCCGGGTTGCAATCCGTTGAAAATGAACTGAACGCCAGTTAACTGGGCTCGCCAGTAGTCACGTTATCGGTCATCGCGGGTCGCCAGAGGTTATCCGCGATATATTCATATGTTAGAGAGCGCTCCCCCAATCCCACGATCATGTAGTGGTTAATGATGGGGTGTGTTATCATTCGCGCGTTTTATAACTCATCGTAACAGAGGTATTGATGCTGGAGAATGTAATCATCTGATAATCGGTATGCCCTTTCGATTCTGGGGTGGCTGATTACACCGCGCTTAAACATATATGCCAACGCTTTGTATTGGTACGTTTTGGTGCATGATGATTACTGATTGTAAACAGCATGAATGGCGTCTCGCCTCCACGTCTCCCCCAGTAATCTCATTCCAGATACGTTCAATCGAGCCATGGCCGCCAATCTACAACCACATGGTAATAATTTATGATAAAGATTGATATTGAACGACCACAAGATATCCCCCAGGTCCAACAGGTTATTATTGAGGCTTTTGGCTCTGCCGATGAAGCGATGCTGGTAAGTAAACTCCGAGAGGACTCCGGTTGGATCCCGACGCTTTCGCTAGTTGCCAAAGATAATCAAGGTACAATCGTGGGACACGCCGTATGCACCCGCGCCAGTGTGGGGTTACACCCAGCGGTTACATTAGCCCCTGTGTCGGTACATCCGGCTTTTCAGGGGATGGGCATTGGTAGCGCGCTTGTCACTGCGACTATCGAGGCCGCACGCGACGCTGGCGAGAAACTCATGACCGTACTGGGACATCCTGACTATTACCCCCGCTTTGGTTTTCAACCAGCCTCTGCTCATGGGGTTATCTGCCAGATTAATGAAGGCCCCGATGCAGCAAAAATGGTCATGTCGCTCGATAACACAGCTATTCCTGACGGAGAAATGGGATTTTGTAAGCCGATGACTGAAGCTATTCAGGCCTGGCAACCAGACCACGCATAATAAAAAACTGGCGACTTGATCTTCAAGCGCCAGTTTTCTTTCAGCCACAGAGCATTACCGACTCACATGCTGCATGGCGTTTTGCTCAACCGCCCCGCTTATCTTCTTCGCCCGACTTTCTTGACCAAAGAAGGTCAGGATCGCGATAATGATCGCTACCGTACCGGCAACAATTGCCATCGCCAGTCCATAGTTCTGACCATGATGTTCCGCGATCGTGGCCTGCAAAGTCGCATTAACCGAAGCGATAAGATTACCCAGTTGATACACAAAGCCCGGCAGCACCGCGCGGGTATTCGCTGGAACCAGTTCATTCAGATAGGTCGGCACTACGCCCCAGGCGCCCTGAACCATAAACTGCATCAGGAATGCGCCGATTCCCAGCATCAGCGAACCGCTAGCGAATGCCCACAGCGGGATAACCGGTAGCGCCAGCAGCGAGGCGGTTATAATGGCCTTTTTACGGCCAATCTTCTCGGAAAGCGAACCGAACAGCACCCCGCCGATGATCGACGCAATATTGTAAGTGACCGCGATAATACTGATCGTTTTCGGATCAAAGCCGTGCTGCACTTTTAAAAATACCGGATACAGGTCCTGGGTACCGTGGGAAAAGAAGTTGAACGCTGCCATCAGTACCACCAGATAGCAGCATAGTTTCCAGTGCGTTTTCAGTACCGGCAGCAGCGCCGTGCTTTCCTTTCTCTCTCGTGACGCCAGCCATACCGGTGACTCCTGCACGCAGAACCAGATAAACGGCAGCAGTAAAATAGGCGCAGCGCCGATGACAAACATCCCACGCCAGCCGAGTAATTCAAATAGCAGCCCATAAGCGACGGCGGCAATCAGATAGCCAAACGGATAACCGGCCTGGAAAATTCCGGACATCAGCCCTCGGGAACGATCCGGAATGGTTTCCATTGACAGCGACGACGCCACGCCCCAAATACCGCCCATCGCCACGCCATATAGCACTCTTAAGACCAGAAAAATCGTTAATGACGGCGCCGCAGCAGACAGCAGCTCGAAAATCGAAAAGAAGATGATATTCAACATCAGGATCGGCTTACGGCCATATTTCTCGGCGAGCCGGCCAAAAATGAGCGCGCCGATAGGCCGTACGGCAAGCGTCAGTAGTATCGCCAGCGTGACCTTTTCCAGCCCAACATGAAACGTCTGGGCAATGTCACTCAGTAAGAAGACGAGGAGGAAAAAATCGAAGGCATCAAGTGTCCAGCTTAAGAAGCTGGCAATGGCGGCATTGCGCTGTAGTGAAGTCCAGCCTAACATCGTGTTATCCCTATCCTGGCACAGCGGCCTGGAGATGTAGCAGCTAGCCGAAAGAACATGCAGGGCCAACTGCATATGTAAATGTAAAGTTTCTTAAGTTACCCATATGTTAAATACACCCAATAATCGTATGGCTGCAAGTTAATTAGCATGCTAATTTGTTTCAAATTAAGTATATGTCTCCTGATAGACCGTGCAGACAGAATGTATAGCATTTGCTATACGCCTGTTCTACAATGAGCTGTATACCAATTGCTATACGGGAAAAGAAGATGAAATCAGATATCCAACTCAACATCCGGGCGAAGGAGTCCCAGCGGGCGCTGATTGATGCGGCTGCCGAAATTCTGCACAAATCACGGACCGACTTTATTCTTGAGATGGCTTGCCAGGCGGCAGAAAACGTCATTCTCGACCGCCGGGTGTTTAACTTAAGCGATGAGCAATACGCCGAATTTATCGACATGCTGGATGCGCCGGTTGAAGCTAACCCCGCTCTCGATAAATTGCTGGCGAGAAAACCACAATGGGAAAAATAAGCGCGCCTGCACCGCTATCTTCACACCATCAGATCGCGGAATTTTGTTGTGGAGAAACGGTTCTCGATCAATGGCTGAAACAGCGAGGATTGAAAAACCAGGCTCAGGGCGCCGCGAGAACCTTTGTGGTCTGCAAGGAAGAGAGCCATCAGGTGGTGGGGTTTTATTCGTTAGCAACCGGCAGCGTTAATCACACGGAAGCCACTGGCGGCCTGCGGCGCAATATGCCCGATCCTATCCCGGTCATCATTCTCGCCCGCCTGGCGATCGACTGCGCGTTTCACGGACAGGGGCTGGGAGCTGATTTACTCCATGATGCGCTGTTACGCAGTTATCGCGTTGCCGAAAATGTTGGCGTACGTGCCCTGATGGTCCATGCCCTGACCGATAGCGCGAAACGATTCTATTTACACCACGGATTCAAAGCCTCAACCACCCAGGAACGCACTATTTTCCTCGCGTTGCCTAAATAACTCCACCTTTCGTCATTTTCTCTACCACACTTATCTTTCAGTTCGGGAACCACACCAAAGGAAGGATAACGATGAAGAAAGTGGCGATTGTCGGCGTTGGGCCGACCGGTATCTATACTTTTCATTCCCTGGTTGAACGGGGTGAGCCGCTGGAGATAGTGCTCTACGAGCAGGGTGAAGAGGCTGGCGTCGGCATGCCTTATAACGATGAGCATAACTCAGCGCAAATGCTGGCGAATATCGCCAGTATCGAAATCCCCCCCATCTACATTACCTATCTGACGTGGCTACAAAATCAGAGCGAAGACTGGCTCACCCGGTATGGCATTGAGCGTGAGGCCTTACATGAGCGGCAATTTTTACCGCGCGTGATCCTCGGCGACTATTATCGCGATCGGTTCCTGGCGCTGTTGGAGAAAGCCAGGTTAGCGGGATTCAACGTTAGCGTGCGCGAATCCTGCGAGGTTACCGATCTCCAGGCGGAACAGGATGGCGTCAAACTGTGGATTAATCACGCGCCCACAGCGGAACGTGCGGATTTTGCCGTTATCGCCACCGGTCATCTCTGGCCGCAGGACGATGATTCTTCCCGCGAATATTATCCCAGCCCCTGGAGCGGTTTGATGCAGGCGCAGATAGCCCCCTGCCGGGTTGGTATCATGGGGACTTCACTCAGCGGCATTGATGCTGCCGTCGCGGTCGTCATTCAGCATGGCCATTTTACGACTGACGCCGATGAGAGCGTCCATTTTCGGCTTAATGACGCGAGTCATAAACTCCATATCACCCTGATGTCACGAAACGGCATCCTGCCCGAGGCCGATTTCTACTGTCCTATCCCCTATGAACCGCTGGAAATTGTCACCCATCAGAGGCTGGAAACGGCCATCGCTGAGGGTAGTGAGGGATTGCTGGATCGCGTATTCCAGCTTATCGTCAGGGAGCTGGAACTCGCCGCGCCGCACTGGTGTAAGCAGATAAGCTTACGCCAGCTCACCGCGGATACGTTCAGCGACGCCTGGTTTATCGACAGAAAACGACACGATCCCTTTGCCTGGGCGCAAGCCAATTTGCAGGAAGTGGAGCGCAACAAACAGCAACAGCATACCGTGCCGTGGCGGTATACCATTCTGCGATTGCATGAAGTGATTGAGATGATTACGCCGCATCTTAACGAACGCGACCGCGAACGCTTTAAAACAGGGCTCGCCCGGGTATTTATCGATAATTACGCGGCCATTCCATCGGAATCGATTCGCCGCCTGCTGGCGCTGCGTGAGGCCGGGGTGATTAGTATTTTGCCGCTCGGGGCCGATTATCAACTGGAAGTTCAACCACAACGGACGGTCATTCACCATCACAACCAACGCAGCGAATTTGACGTCTTTATTGACGCCAGAGGCCAAAAGGCGCTGAAGAGTAAAGATATCCCTTTCCCGACGCTGCGCCAGCAGCTTCTCGCCTGTGGTGATGAAATCCCGGATATTGGTGACGATTACACCCTGCAGGCGCCGGCGTGCGCTCGCGGCCGCATTGCCTTCGGCGCGCTGCCGTGGTTGATGCATGACCGCCCTTTCGTTCAGGGCCTCGTCGCCAGCGCGGAAATCGGCGCCGCGATGGCGAGATCGGTTTCACAGCAGGCCAGCGGTCGCCGGCGCAAGCTGTGGTTCAGTCATGAAGAGTGGTGATCCATCAGCATGCGAATAACGACTAACTGCGTCTTAAGCGCAACAACGGAAAAGAGACCGCCATCCAGGCATGTTACAACTACAGGTTATCAGGTAGCACAACGCTTACGAGGTACATATGAGTCAACTATTTAGCCCTGCGCGAATTGGTAAACTGGCGCTGGAAAACCGGATTGTCATCGCCCCGATGTGTCAGTACTCCGCCGAAAACGGCAAGGCAACCGCCTGGCACCGCATTCATCTTGGACAGCTGGCTTTTTCCGGCGCTGGTTTGGTGATTATTGAAGCCAGCGCCGTCGAACCCGCTGGTCGCATCTCCCCGGCGGACGTCGGCCTGTGGGATGATGAAACCGAAGCCGCCCTGTACCGGGTACTGGAAGATGTTCGCGCCTATTCAACAACCCGCATCGGAATCCAGCTGGGGCATGCCGGGCGCAAAGCCTCCGTCGCTGCCCCCTGGCTTAGCGGCGGTCAGTTGGCGCTGGATAACGGCGGATGGCAAACCGTCGCTCCATCCGCGCTGGCATTTCATGACGGCGACCGGGCACCGAAAGCGCTGAGCCATGACGATCTGGCGCGGCTTAAACAAGCCTTTGTTGATAGCGCGCGTCGCGCTGAACGCCTGGGAATTGAACTGATAGAGCTGCATGCCGCCCACGGCTACCTGTTGCACCAATTCCTCTCGCCGCTGAGCAACCAGCGAACAGATGAATACGGCGGTTCGCTGGAAAACCGCTTACGTTTCCCGCTGGAGGTTTTCCAGGCAATACGGGAGGCGGTCAGCGAAAATATCGCCGTCGGCGTACGGCTTTCGGCGACAGACTGGGTGGATGGCGGTTGGGATACGGCGCAATCCATCGTCTTTAGCCAGCAGCTTGAAGCGCTGGGTTGCGACTATATTCACGTCTCCAGCGGCGGGTTGTCGCCGCAGCAGGCGATTCAGGTCGGTCCTGGCTATCAGTTACCGTTCGCCCATGAAATCCGCCAGCAGATCAACGTTCCGGTCATTGGCGTAGGGTTAATTACCGAACCGCAGCAGGCTGAAGATGCACTGCAAAACGGCGACGCCGATCTAATTGCCATCGCCCGCGCGGCGCTCTACAACCCACACTGGCCGTGGCAGGCTGCGGCGGCTCTGGGGGCCCAGGTTAGCGTGCCGCCGCAATACCTGCGTTCAGAACCGCATGGGCTGAAAGGCACGCTAAAATCTAATCGCTGAAGCTTCACGCTATGAACGATAGCGGCGCGAATGCGCCGCTAAATTATTGACAGTAATTAATCGCGGGTTTGTACCCAGAAGGCGTGAATAAGGCCAGGAATATAGCCCAGCAAGGTCAGAATTATATTCAGAATGAATGCCCAGCCGAAGCCCTTACCCAGCAGTACGCCCAGCGGCGGCAGGATGATAGTAAATACGATTCTCCAGAAACCCATACACTCTCCATACAAACAAAATTAACGACTTAAAAAAGAGACTTCGTCTCTAAGCATAGTAATTCTACCTGATGCCGCCACGTTAACCGCCCCCTTTACCCGATTTTACGCATCTTGTAATGAGCATTACGTCAGCGTGTGCAATTCATCCGATGTATGGTTTTGTGAGTTCGATCATGTCCCCCTCTCCGCATTGTCGTTATCCTTAATTCGACTTGTATGGTAGTAGACTATAAACAACGCGGTAAGGAAAAGTTTTCATGCAAATGACGATGCGCTGGTTTGGGCCAGACGAAGATAAAGTCACTCTTGAGCAGATCCGTCAGGTTCCTGGAGTGGAAGGTGTGGTCGGCGCGCTGTACGACGTTCCGGTTGGCGAAGTCTGGCCACGGGAGAAAATTAAGGCGTTAGTCGAGCAGGCCCACGCTAACGGTCTGACGATGGAAGTTATTGAAAGCGTGAATATTCACGACGCGATTAAAATCGGGCTGCCGGAGCGCGATCGCTATATCGCCAACTATCAGCAAACGATCCGTAACCTCGCCGCCTTTGGCGTTAAGGTCATCTGCTACAACTTTATGCCGGTTTTCGACTGGATGAAAACCGACATGAACTACCGGCTGGCGGACGGTTCGCTAACGATGGCTTTTGAAAAAGCCGGCATCGATAAAACGCTGGAACAGGTCGTCGCGGAAGTGCTCAGCAACGCCAACGGCTATGCCCTGCCGGGCTGGGAGCCCGAACGTTTAGCGCAGGTACAGACGTTATTCGACAGCTATAAAGCGGTCGATGATGACAAACTGCGAGAAAATCTGGTCTATTTCCTGGAGAAAATTATTCCGGTCTGCGAAGAGGTCGGCGTGAAAATGGCCATTCATCCTGACGATCCGCCGTACTCTATTTTTGGTCTACCGCGCATTATTAAAAACCGCGACGATCTCGACTGGTTGTGTCGCGCGGTGGATTCACCGGCAAACGGTATTACCTTATGTACCGGCTCTATTGCCGAGGAGCCGCAAAATAACGTTTATCAAATTCTCGCGGAATTCAGCCAGCGCGGGCGCATTCATTTCGCTCATGTCAGAAATATTAAACTCATAAAAGACAAAGATTTCTACGAATCGGCGCACCCTACCCGCTATGGCTCGCTCGATATGTACCGAGTGATGCAGGCGCTGCACGACAACGGCTTCGACGGCTATATTCGTCCCGATCATGGCCGTTTTATCTGGGGAGAAACCGGCCGTCCGGGATACGGCTTATACGATCGCGCGCTCGGCGCCACTTACCTGCTGGGATTATGGGAAGCGCTGGAAAACCAGCACGCCTGATCCGCACGTCACCCAGGTGCCGGAATTCTCCGGCACTGAAAATAATAAAATCTCTGTTGGGAGGATGCCATGTCTCCAGCCCTGGCTCTGCTATGGGTGGTGGTCGGTATTGCGCTACTGGTCATCATGAATCTGAAATACAAAGTTCACAATATTTTCGCCTTATTAATTGCCGGCCTGTTCGTCGCCGTTATGGAAGGTGTGCCCCTCGATAAAATCGTCTCGATGGTTCAGCAAGGACTGGGCGGAATAATGGGACACCTGGCGCTGATCATTATATTCGGCGCTATCATCGGCAAATTTATGACCGAATCCGGTGCCAGCCAGCAGATCGCCGATACGGTCATCAGGCGTTGCGGTACCCGTTATCTGGCGGTCGGCTTGATGTTTATCGGCGTTATCTTCGGCATTGCCATGTTTTATGAAGTGGCGTTTTTGATTGCTATGCCGCTGGTTCTTAACATCGCCAGCAAAGCCAATATCCCGTGGATGAAACTGGTTATTCCGACGGTCGTCGGCGCCACCATGGGACATAGTTTATTTCCGCCACAACCGGGGCCGGTTGCATTAGTCAGCGCCTTCCAGGCGGATATTGTTCAGGTTTATCTGTACGGCATTATCGTGATCATCCCGGCGCTGTTCTGTGCGGGGATCCTGTTACCCGCCTGGCTTCCGGGTATCCGCGAGATGAAGCTGAATGCCATGATTAAACCGCAGGAGGAGAAACCTGCCGACGCGCTGCCGTCGTTTGCGGTCAGCATTGCCATTCCGCTGATCCCCGCGATATTAATGATTGCGTCTTCGCTGATTCAGTCGCTGTTTGGCGCGGCCTCTTCTGCGGGAAAATTCTTCCAGTTCCTCGGTAGCGCGGAAATTAGCATGCTGTTGGCGACCGGCGCCGCAATCTGGCTGCTCGGCTGCCGCCGCGGTATGAACGCCGTTCAGGTTAACCACTGCGTCACGGACTCGGTCGCCAGAATTGCCAACGTCCTGTTCGTCATCAGCGCCGGCGGCATTCTCAAACAGGTTATTATCGATTCCGGCGTCGGCGACCATATCGTCACGATGATGAGCCATGTCCCGCTGTCGCCGTTTATTATCGCCTGGCTGATTACCGCTATTATTCGTATTCTTACCGGCCAGGGCGCCGTTGCGGCAATTACTTCAGCAGGGATTGTTTCGCCAATGGTTACCGCATTTCATCTTAATCCAGCGCTGATGTGCCTGGCGGTGGCCTGTGGTAGCAATACCATTACTCTGATGTATGACGGCGGCTTTTTACTCTTTAAGGAAACGTTTGGCATCTCGATGCGCGATACCTTTAAGACCTGGGGCTTACTGGAGCTAATCAACTCGGTGGTGGGTCTGTTGATGGTGTTATTACTGAGTCTGTTTATTTCCTGAGAAACGCACCGCGGCGGCGATAATACCGCCGCGGTAAGCACTCTAATATTTACTGTTGGCCGGCCGGCGCCTGCTGCGCTGGCGCTTGCTCCGGCGCGATACTCTCTTTTATTTCTTTGGTTTTATTGGCGGCATCGGCGGAAAGCTGGTTGGCTTCAACGATAGCGTTATCTTTAATTTTCCCCGCCTCTTTCATGATCGCATCGCTTTTTTGCTGCGCATCCTGTTTTACCGCATCCGCTTTATTTTTCGCATCCTGGGCAATCGCGTCAGCTTTCTTGTCGGCTTCAGATTTAATACTGCTGGCCTGGGTTTTCAGGCTATCCGCTTCATTATTGGCCTGCGTTTTGATGTCGTCGATCTGCTTATCCGCTTCTTGCTTAATGGCCCGCGCTTTATCGGCGGCCGCATCTTTAATTTGTTCCGCGTTATCTTTGGCCTGATCCAGTTTATTGTCGACTTTCGATGAGTCATCGCAGCCAAACAACGCCAGGCACAATGCAGAGGTAATCAGCGTTTTATTCCACAGTTTCATCAGTATTCCCTTATCGGTCCAGGTGGTAATCCAGTGACGGTCATAGCCTTGCCGTATCGGCAGAGTCAATTTATTTATAATCGCTATGCCTGGAGAGTCAAGCTATCGATAATTTTCAGTAATGCTTTGCCGGAAAATGCATAGACCAGCCAACGCCAGCGGCTAATTTGCTTAAAAACAAGACAAAAAACCGCTATTCCAGCAATCGATACGCCCGGGCGGATAACCTGCTTTCCTTCTGGATGGCTAAAAAGCATCTTATATTCCATTTTGCGCTAAACGGCAGATTTATGTTCTTTAAAATGCCGTTTTTACAGTTCTACCATTCAGCTATCTCGATACGAATGGGTAAATGGTTATGTCACTCTTTCACTCTGTAAGCGACCTGATTGGTCATACCCCGCTGTTACAGCTGCATAAACTGGATACCGGCCCGTGCAGCCTGTTCCTGAAACTGGAAAACCAAAACCCCGGCGGTTCGATAAAGGATCGCGTGGCGTTGTCGATGATTAATGAAGCCGAGCGCCAGGGAAAACTGCGCCCCGGCGGCACCATCATTGAAGCCACCGCCGGTAATACCGGGCTGGGGCTGGCGCTGATTGCCGCGCAGAAAGGCTACAAACTGATCCTGGTGGTGCCGGACAAAATGAGCCGCGAGAAAATTTTCCATCTGCGTGCGCTGGGCGCCACCGTGCAGTTAACCCGCTCGGACGTCAACAAAGGTCATCCCGCCTATTATCAGGACTACGCCCGCCGTCTGGCGGATGAAACGCCGGGCGCGTTTTATATTGACCAGTTCAATAATGAAGCCAACCCGTTGGCTCATGCCACCACTACCGCGCCGGAGCTGTTTGAGCAACTCGATGGCGACATTGACGCCGTGGTGGTTGGTGTCGGCTCAGGCGGTACCCTGGGCGGTTTGCAGGCGTGGTTTGCGCAACACTCGCCGAAAACCGAATTTATTCTTGCCGATCCTGCGGGCTCGATTCTGGCAGATCAGGTAGAAACCGGGCAATACGGCGAAACCGGCTCCTGGCTGGTGGAGGGAATCGGCGAAGATTTTATTCCCCCGCTCGCCCATCTGGAGAAAGTGCGTAAAGCGTGGCGTGTGACCGATCGTGAAGCGTTCGCCACCGCCCGGCAGCTGCTGCAAGTGGAAGGCATCCTCGCCGGCTCGTCAACGGGCACCCTGCTGACAGCAGCTCTGCGCTACTGCCGGTCGCAGTCCACCGCTAAGCGGGTGGTTACCTTCGCTTGCGATAGCGGCAACAAATACCTGTCGAAAATGTTCAACGACGACTGGATGCGCCAGCAAGGTCTGCTAAGCCGCCCGACGCGCGGCGATCTTAGCGATTTTATCGCCCTGCGTCATGACGAAGGCGCAACCGTCACCGCCGCGCCCGACGATACGCTGGCTGCCGTCCTTGCTCGTATGCGCCTGTACGATTTTTCCCAGCTGCCGGTGCTGGAAAACGGCCACGTGGTTGGCATCGTCGATGAATGGGATCTGATAAGCCACGTCCAGGGCGACAGCCGGCGTTTCGCGCTGCCGGTCAGAGAGGCGATGACCCGCCATGTCGAAACCCTGGATAAGCACGCCCCGGAAAGCGCGCTTAAAGATATCTTCGACCGTGGACATGTCGTGGTCGTTACCGATAACGATCGGTTTATCGGCCTGATTACCCGTAGCGACGTCCTGACCACCTGGCGTAACCGACTGGAACAATAAGGAACGAACATGAAAAACTTACAGACGCTCAGCGTCCATAGCGGCATTTTTAACGACCAGCATGGCGCGGTGATGCCACCAATTTACGCCACCTCTACCTTTGCCCAGCCCGCGCCGGGCCAGCATACCGGCTATGAATATTCGCGTAGCGGCAATCCGACCCGCCACGCGCTGGAAACGGCCATTGCAGAGCTGGAAAGCGGTAGCCGGGGTTTTGCTTTTGCTTCAGGCCTCGCGGCCATTTCCACGGTACTGGAACTGCTGGATAAGGATAGCCATCTGGTGGCTGTAGATGATGTCTATGGCGGCACATACCGGCTGATTGAAAATGTTCGCCGTCGTAGCGCCGGTCTGCAAGTGACCTGGGTCAAACCTGACGATCTGGCAGGCATCGAAGCCGCGATCCGCCCTGATACGCGGATGATTTGGGTGGAAACGCCGACCAATCCGTTACTCAAGCTGGCGGATCTTGCGGCCATTGCCGAGATTGCCCGTCGACATAACATTATCAGCGTCACCGATAATACCTTTGCCTCACCGATCATCCATCGCCCTATCGAACTGGGCTTTGATATCGTGGTGCATTCAGCAACCAAATATCTCAACGGTCATTCGGATGTCGTCGCCGGGTTGGCGGTGGTTGGCGACAATCCGGCGCTGGCCGAGAAGTTGGGCTATCTGCAAAACGCCGTCGGCGGCGTACTTGACCCATTCAGCAGCTTCCTGACGCTGCGCGGCATTCGCACCCTGGCTCTACGGGTGGAACGTCATAGCAGCAACGCTCTGCTGCTGGCGGAATGGCTGGAGCAGCAGCCTCAGGTCGAGAAAGTGTGGTTCCCCTGGCTCGCCAGTCATCCCCATCACAATCTGGCCCGCCGACAGATGGCCCTGCCAGGCGGTATGATTTCCGTTGTGGTCAAAGGAGATGATGACTACGCCGGGCGCATCATCAAAAAACTACGGTTATTTACCCTGGCTGAAAGCCTGGGGGGTGTGGAAAGCCTGGTGAGCCAGCCATTCAGCATGACGCACGCCTCCATTCCGCTGGAACAGCGGCTGGCGAATGGCATAACGCCGCAGTTGATTCGACTCTCGGTAGGTATTGAAGATCCGCAGGACCTGATCGCTGACTGGCGAAACGCGCTACGTGAGTAAAAGCTAACCCCGCGCGCCGCGCGGGGTTTCATTACCCTCAGCAGAAACATACCGCTTTGGCGTTTTCCGTCGGATGATAGGGATCGCTTCGGTGATCGTCGCTATCATCCCGTTTCCGCGGGATCTCGCCGTGTTTACCCGGCTCTTCTCGCGCCGGGTGTTTACCGCGTTTATCGAGTTCATGGTGATGCGCTCTGCTCATACTCAGGCTCTCCGGTTAATTGGGCGCTTGTTTGCGTACCTTATCAACCCGCACCAGCGGCGGCGTCATTTTGCTATCCAGGCTTCCGTTGATGCTCACCAGTTTGTCTGGCTTGATGTCCTGACCATCAAAAACGGCTGCCGGAATAATGGCCGCAATGGTGCCAGTTTTATCACGGAACAGATAACGGTCGTCACCTTCATGCTTAATCACATTACCGCGCAGGGAGATAGTCGCGCCGTCGTGCATGGTTTTCGCCTGCTCAACGGTCATGATCCGGCCATCCTCCATACCGCGATAGCCGTCATCCAGCTGGTGCGGCGGCGGCGGTGCGGCATCGTTTTTAAAACCGCCCTTTTCTTCAGCCCAGACGCCAGCGGTGAGTAACAAACAGAGTGTCGCGATTAGCTTTTTCCTCATTATTTCACCTTTCATGTCAGCATGACTGTTATTAAAGTCTGGCCGCGGATAGCGATTTTAACAACGTCAATAATTCTGATATCAGCTAAAATAACAACGTCGCTATCGTATCGTTGAATATAAACATCATGCTGGAGCCGAAAGATGGGCAATAATCAACAGGATCCGCCAGAGATAAACGAGAATCTACAGGCGTTACGCTTCGAGTATAACTTCCGGCGCTATGGGGTGGTTTTTCTCGCCATTATTATCATTGCTGCATTATGCGGTTTATTTTCATCTGGCTTCCTGAGCTCCGCCCATCATGAGAATTCCGCTTCATCGTTAACGGTAGACTATGACCGTTTTGCCAGGCTAATGAGCGAAACCGAAGTCAATGTTCAGGTAAAAAACAGTGGCCTCGCACATACCTCAGTGGATTTTTCACCCACGTTATTAAGCCATTACCAAATTGGTGATATTCGACCGCAGCCCGATAAAATGTACAGCGCTAACGGTCATCTGATACTGGTTTACAATGAAAATAACAGTGGCGCGCCGCTTTCGCTGTGGTTATCTATCACGCCAAAAACGTTTGGCAAACTTTCCACGACACTACAGGCGAACCGGCAACCTACCGTCACCTTTAGCCAATTTGTCTTTCCTTAGGAGTCACAACGATGGAAATGGTGCTCAGAGCCGTCGCAATCTATCTTATCTTATTGATTATATTTAAAGTTGCTGGCAGAAGAACGCTTATGCAACTCACCAGTTTTGATCTGATTTTACTGTTGATTATCAGTGAGGCCACCCAGCAGGCCATGCTCAGCACCGACTATTCTGTTACCGGTTCAATGCTGACTATTGTCACGCTGGTCAGCGTGGATATTTTATTTGGCTATATAAAGAAGCGCTTTTCGCAGGCTGAGAATTATCTTGATGGTTCGCCGACGATCGTTGTAGAAAATGGTGTTGTCGCTGACGATAAAATGAAAATGGTCAATATCTCTGTGGATGACATATTGCTCGCCGCGCGACAGCACCATGGTATATATCAACTTGAGAAGATTAAATTTGCGATCCTCGAACGTAATGGCCAGATTTCAATTATTCCGACCGAAGCGTAGAGACGTTACTTATCGCGTTCCGGTTGTTTATCGCCTGACTCAGGAGCCCGTGTCGGGTCGTCCTCTTCTTTTTCAGTAACATAATTAATATACATACCACCTCCAACTTTGCGGCATTGAATTATAAATTGTAGCGTTATCATGAAATTTGGCCATTGCCATAATAAATAATGTCGTTTGTTAGCCATAATAAGTACTCTCGGATATTTCCGGCCACCGGCCAGCAATGAATCAATAATACTCAAGTACTCAGTGACCAATACACCATGGCGAAATGCCATGTTCAGACCAATTGAGGCGACTATGGCGGTAATGGTTATCACCGGCGGCAGCGCGGGCGCCGGTAAAGCGACGGCGCTACGTTTTGCTAAGGCAGGCTATGATGTGGCGATTATTGCGCGGGATGAAAGTGGGCTACAGGAGGCCGAAAACGCATGTCGACAGTACGGCGTCCGGACACAGGTTATCAGCGCTGACGTCGCTGATGCTCGCTCGCTGCGGAAGGCCGCGGCGGAAATCGAAACCCAGCTCGGAGCCATTGAAGTGTGGATCAATAATGCCATGACCACGGTGTTAGCGCCCTTCCATTTGATGAGTGATGAGGAATTTCGCCGCGTGACGGAGGTGACCTATTTAGGTTATGTCAACGGCACACGCGCCGCGCTGGAAGTGATGAGCCCCAGAAACCGCGGGATAATAATCCAGGTGGGCTCCGCGCTTGCCTGGCGTTCCATTCCGTTGCAATCGGCGTATTGCGGCGCGAAGGCGGCGATTCGCGGATTTACCGATGCTGTGCGAACCGAACTGATACATCAACGCAGCCGGATCCAATTAACCATGGTCCAACTGCCGGGAATGAATACGACGCAGTTTGGTTGGGCAAGAAATAAAATGGATAAAGAGATGCAGCCCGTTCCCCCGGTTTATCAGCCGGAGGTGGCGGCAGAGGCGATTTTTAGCGTCGTTCAGCGCCCCGTTCGCGAATTGTGGGTGGGTAAAAGCACCATTCAATCCATCGTTGGCCAATTTTTCTTCCCTTCACTACTTGACCGCCTGATGGTTAACAAAGCCTGGGAAGGTCAGCTGACAGCACAAGCGAAACGCAGCGAAAAGCCAGACGATCTCTATTCTGCCGTGCGGGGCGAGCATAGCACCCGCGGGACATTTAGCGCTGGCGCTCGCCAGCGCTCATTTAACGTCAGCGCCGATTTGCCTGGTAAAGTCGCCTCCGGCGTTGGGATCGCATTTGGACTGATGATATTACGCGGACTACTACGCCGCCCGCGCAAGCGCCGTTAATCGTGCTGGCGGCTAAACCAGCGATAACCATAATCGGCAAGCTGTAACCGGCAGACCTTGCCACCGGTAAGGCGATCGCGATAACGGTGGTCCTCCAGCACGCAGGACCAGTAACCTGTCTCCTGACGCGGCAATCGTACCTCTACCGGGCGTTCGCTGAAGTTCGCCAGCATCAGCAGATCGCGAGATTGACCGCGGTAGCGCAGCGCTAACACCGATGGCGGCAAGCCGGATACCAGCTCAAAGGGGGTGGCCCCCGGCTCATGGTATTCGGCGCGCAGTTGAACCATCTGCCGCACTCGCTGCAGCAACGAGTGGCGTTGACGCAGCGCCAGTTCGACGTTGACCTGCTGATATCGCCAGGGACCGCTGGCAACCGGCCTGACGAGTAATTTTTCCGCCGCGGCGGTGGAAAAGCCCCCATTCACCCCGGCTGACCATTGCATAGGCGTCCTCACGGCATAACGCTCTTTCAGCGACAGATCCTCTCCCATACCGATTTCATCGCCATAGCGCATCACAGGCACGCCAGGCAGCGACAGTAACACCGCATGGCAAAGCGCCAGCCGACGGATATTGCCCTCCAGCATCGGCGCCAGGCGGCGGCGAATGCCACGTTGATAGACTGACATCGACTTCTCGGGGGCAAAACAGCGCAGCACAAACTGCCTGTCTGCGTCCTCAATACCCTCCAGGTCGAGCTCATCGTGATTACGTAGCCAGTTAGCAAAACAGCAACCGGGCGGCGGCTTAATCATCGCTTGCAGCGCGCTAACGAGCGGCTTCGCACTCTGCCGGGCGAGGCAGACGTAAAAAAATTTGTTCAGCCAGAAATTAAGCACCAGTTGCAGACGATCGCTGTGGCCGAAATAGTGACGATAATCATTCACTGCCACGTCAACTTCACCGAGCAGAATGGCTTCAGGATTGGTCTGTTCAACCAGTTGCCGAAGATGGGCCAATATCCAGTACCCCTGCTCTTCGTCGCCATTTCCGGCTTGTTTTACCAGGTGCGAGGCGGCGTCTAGCCGAAAACCGCTCACCCCAACGCGCAGCCAAAAACGCACAATATTGTCAATTTCGTCTATCACCGGAGGGTGCACCAGATTGAGATCAGGCTCGTGGCGATAGAACATGTGACGATAATACTGTCCCGCCTGTTGATCCCAGCGCCAAACGCTCTTTTCGACACCAGGAAACATTGGCGGATCGTCCTGTTTGGGCGGCGAATCGGCCCAGAGATAATATGGCCGGAAAGGAGAATGTCTGTTTTTACGCGCCTCTTGAAACCAGGGGTGTTGCGAAGAGGTATGCTGGATAACCAACTCAATGATAACGCGTATCCCCAGTTCCCGCGCGTCATCAATCAGTTGAATAACGTCACGGATTTGCCCAAAACGCGGATCGGGCTGCAGATGATCCTGCACGTCATAACCGTCATCGAGAAATGGCGTCAGATAAAAGGGGGTTAACCACAATACCGTCACCCCAAAGCTAGGTAAGTAATAGAGTTTTTGCCTTATCCCGGCCAGATCGCCACAGCCATCACCATTGGCATCATAAAACAGCGAGGTATCAACCTGATAAATTACAGCGTTTTGAAACCACGGTTGGCGAGGCATTATTCCCCCTCGTATCAGTAGAACATCACGAGCGCCAGAAACATACCCGAGGTATAAGCTCTTATTTTCTCTGCGCAGGCTTCGGACGTGTGGCAAGTTTATCTACCATCATTCGCTGCCTCGGGGTCAACGACGGACACTGACAGTGCGCGTCAAAATTTATCTCTAACGTAATATTCCGCCCTGCTGCCGTTAGCGGCGGCGCGCTATCGTTAATACGCGACAAGATAGCAAGGAGACGAATCATTTACAGACCTTTTACCGCTAACGCTTAGCATCAAAACCCGGCGTTTCGGAGCGGATAATATATTGCTCCGTAATATCCGGAATATGTTGCAGCAACCATTCGGCCATACCTCTCTCTTCCGCCAAAATACTTTCTAAATCCGCAATCGAATCATGATCGTTGACCTTTTGCGCGGCGGTTAATAAGGAGGTATAACAGGCGACCTCAAACTGCTCGAAAACGTAGCCGCTGATCACACCTTTGACTACTTCATCTTGTGGAAACATTCCACCAATAGATTGTCCCATCGCGGCGATTTTACTCATTGAGTCTTTAAGAACCGAGCGGGAAATATTATTGCGCGCAATAATATCATCCAGTACGGTAATTTGCCGACGGGTTTCAAAAAGATGCTGCTCAAGGCGGGTGCATAATTCCGGGTAGCTGTCGATGCGTTTGACCATCGATTCAAGCATCGATTCGGCCTGCTTTTCCATAGCGTGCGCGTCACGCAACCAATCGTGATAGTTTTCAATATCAGTCATAACAACCTCTTTATAAAAAGATAATTACTCTTCAGCCTTATCTTCATTTTCTTCTGCGGCCTGGTCGGCTCGTGCTGCGCTATACCCTGATAAGTGGCCGACAATATTTGCATAAATACTAATAATGATGACCCACAGGACACTGTCTTTCCACCATATTACCGACGGTATAGCCAGTACAAACCACATTATCGCCGCGACGAGATGACACCTTTTTATTACAACCGGACTAAGACTCATTTTTTTGCCTGATGCCTTAGATAGGATTAAGCGGACTGTTGGGCATCCTGATTGACGTGTCCAACGGCGATGTCCGTTAATTTCATATCAGCGTCTTTTTCTTCTTCCAGCGTTTCCGCCAGCAATTTCACCGCGGCTTTATAGCCGAGCTGCTCTGCCAGCGTACACAGCGTACCGTAGGCCGCAATTTCATAGTGTTCAACTTTCTGCGCGGCGGCTATCAGCGCAGCATCGCGGATCTCGTTCTTTTCCGTCGCTTCGATCACTTCGTTGGCCTCTTCGATAAGCCCTTCCATCGCCACACACTTCATCCGTTTCAGGCGAATTTGATCATTTTGTTCAAGGAGCTTATCAATACGTTCTATATGGCCCTGTGTTTCCTCAAGGTGAGCGCTGAATGCCGTTTGTAGCTCTTCACATGCGCTGGCGCGGGATAGTTTAGCCAGCGCGCGGGTTAACTGTTTTTCCGCGCTGTAGGTATCCGATAATAAATGGATAAAAATATCTTCAATGGTTTGTATTTTCATAAGTCACACCTTTTAAAAAATGCGGGTCGGATGACCCGCAGGGTATTTTTAACAGCAGTTACCAGATCAAATCACTTATATTCACAAGCTAGCTATCACCGGATTTACGGCCGCCGCCATGGCTGTTTTTACCGCCTTTTTTACCGGCTTCGGATGCACGTTCCGGGTCATTTTTAAAATTCCCGCCGCTGTGCTGTCCGCCTTTACGTCCGGCTTCAGATGCTTTTTCCCGGTCTTCTGCAAAATTACCTGAACCACCTCTGTGTTCTGCCATAACGTTTACCTTTTAGCTTGGTTAGTAAAAGATGATTTAACGCTCTAAATCATCGCCGTCGAGAATTAAGTCTGGAGCAATAAGTGAAAAATGCAAATTAAATAAAATATATTAACAGTTGCTATGAAATTAATTAAAAAATAAATAGCGGAGCGAAAAAAATAACCAGACCATCGCTAAGATCATATTAACCAGAAGAAATAAACGCAACGGCGCGGCCAAAATCCACAACGACTTGAGCATAAAAAAATAGAACTGTAAATAAAGTTAAATATTCTGTTTTTAAATATTTCGCTGAATAATCTGAAAAATAACCCAGCGAAAGGTTATATATAAATCGCCTTATATCAGTAAGTTGGCTAAGGAAAAGCGGGAATATGTCCATTGGGCAGGGATTTACATTTATCGTAGCGTCCGCATACCTTCTATCATTACTCTTTTCTGTGAAGGAGATTGCTATGGATAATGACAAACTGCGTACCAACCATTGGCCACAACCCCCTTTCCCCGATCAACCGCAAACGCCTCCCGGCCTGGCCGCCGAAATGGAACCCACACCGGATCATGGTGAAGTCAGCTACAGCGGGTCAGGACGGCTACAGGGTAAGAAAGCGCTGATTACCGGCGGAGACTCCGGTATTGGTCGCGCCGTGGCTATCGCCTTTGCCCGCGAAGGCGCGGATGTTGCCATTAACTATCTTCCGGAAGAACAGAGCGATGCGGACGCCGTCATCGCGCTTATCAAAGCGGAAGGCCGTACGGCGGTGGCGATACCGGGCGATATTCGCGTGGAATCCTTCTGTGAAACGCTTGTGGAAAAAGCGGTAAGCGGTCTTGGCGGTTTGGATATTGTTGTGAACAATGCAGGTCGTCAGCAATACTGTGAAAAAATTGAGCAACTCACCACCGCCGATTTCGATGCAACCTTCAAAACCAACGTCTATGCGCCGTTCTGGATAACCAAAGCCGCGCTGCCGCACCTCAAAGCCCAAAGCGTGATTATCAACACCTCTTCGGTCCAGGCTTTTAAACCGAGCCCAATTCTGCTGGATTATGCCCAGACCAAAGCCTGCCTGGTGGCATTCACCAAATCGCTGGCCAAGCAGTTAGGGCCGCGTGGGATCCGGGTCAATGCGGTCGCTCCCGGCCCGTACTGGACGGTGCTGCAGTCAAGCGGCGGACAGCCGGCGGAAAAAGTGCAAAACTTTGGCGGCGATACGCCGCTGGGGCGGCCAGGGCAACCCGTTGAGATCGCCCCGTTGTATGTGACTCTCGCCTCTGATGCCTGCTCGTATGCCTCCGGCCAGGTCTGGTGTTCAGACGGCGGTGACGGCGTACTTTAATAATGGAATGCCGGCAGCACCAGTTCGCCAATCTCCTGCATCGTCTCGGCCAGCGGACGCTGGTTGCGACGAAAATGCAGACCGATATGGTTCACGCCGGCATCGCGCATCGCGTTCAATTCCTGAATGAGACCATGGCGGCCGCTGCTGATGCCGAAACGATGGCGCTGAATCGGCGCATTGGCGTCATCTTGCAGATCCAGGTGGATAAAGCTGATATAGGGTTTCTCGCCCGCTACCCGGCGCCACAGCTTGACGCGGCTAACGTGCTCGTCAGGCTGGCCAGGGTAGGCAAGCCAGCCATCCATATTACTGCCTACCCATTGCGCCGTTTGTTGCGCCAAACCAGCAACCAGCAGCGGCGGGGTCGGTTTGGCTGGCAGCAACTCCAGGCCCGGCTCCAGCTGACGATCGGTCTCGCCCTTCAGCACGCTCACGCCGTGACGGAAACGCTCGCCGCGGCTGGCGTAGTCTTCACCAAATAGCGGGTATTCGACCGGCCTGTCGCCGCTGGCGATGCCCAGTAGCAGCCGGTCGCCGCTGAGCGCCTGCACCGTGGCGGCGGCTTTACGTACCAGCCATGGCTGACGTAACGGCAGCACAACCGCCGCCGTGCCCAGCAAAATATTTTGCGTCAGGCTCGATAAATAGCCGAGGTAGGTAAAGGCTTCAAAGACGTTAGCCGCATCGCCAAACTGCGGATCGTACAGCGGAACATCGCGGATCCAGGCAGCGCGAAACCCGAGCGTATCCGCCAGTTTAATGCGCTCCGCGTGCTCGCTCATATCCGGCACGCCAAACGGTCGCCCGTCGCGCTGCCGTTTTAGCTGTCCGCTTGTCGACCAGTCATTGTCCAGCGGCAGTTCCACGCCAATCGTTAGCGGCTGCTGGGTTAATTTTTCGATGCTCATGGGTCACTCCGTCAACCGCCGTGCGGTATCACGTTGAAAATATGAGCAAAGTGTTTCATGGAATGCTATTGCGATAAACAGCACTAATCGCAATAGATAATTGCTATTTATGGAATTATCTTGAGTTCTGATTTTGTTTAAATGGATAGCTCACCAACACCAGAGGAAGAAACAATGATAAAAACCGACGCCTGGCTGTGGAAAAAGCACGCCTCCCCGCGTCTGCTCGAACGCCATGAGAAAACGTTAGTCACACCCGCTGACGATCAGGTGCTGATCGAGAACCGCGCCATTGGCCTTAATCCGGTCGACTGGAAGCTGATGGCCGGTCTCTCCGACGCCTGGCAGGAGGATCAGATCCCCGGCGTCGACGGTATGGGGGTGATTACCGCCGTTGGCCGCAACGCCCGCCACCTTCGTCCCGGCACGCGAGTGATGTATCACACCGACCTGCGTTTTGACGGTAGCTTTGCCCGCCATACGTTAGTCAGCGCCCAGGCGGTGATTGCGGTTCCCGACCACATCAGCGACCTCACCGCTGCGGCGCTGCCGTGCCCCGGTCTGACGGCGTGGCAGGCAGCGCAAAAGATCCCCCTTCCGGCTGGCGAGAATGTACTGGTCAGCGGCGCCGGCGGCGCTGCCGGCAGTCTGTTAAGCCAGTTATTGATTGAGAGCGGCGCTAACGTCTACGTCACGGCCAGTGCCACACATCACGCGAAACTGCTGGCTCGCGGGGTGATTCAGGCCTTTGATTATCACCATACCTCGTGGCCGCAGGAGTTAAAACGCGCGCTGGCGGGTAAATCGCTGTACGCCGCTTTCGATACCGTAAACCAGCAAAATGCCCTTTCGCTTGCCGGGTTGCTCGGCTACTACGGCCATCTGGTCTGTATACAGGACCGGCTCGAGCACGTGCCGCTACCCGCGTTTACTACCAGTATCTCACTACATGAGGTCGCGCTGGCGGCAATCCATCCTTACGGTACCCAGAGACAGTGGAGTCGATTACGTCAGGCCGGGGAAAGCATGCTGCAGCAGATCGGCCGCGGCGAACTGGTGATGCCGCCGATAGAAAGCGTCAGCTTCGACGAGATCCCGCAGGCGCTGGAAAGGCTAAAACAGAACAATAACGGTATTAAGTACGTAGCGGTGCTGTAATATTCATCAGCACGATGAATAACCTCAATCCCAAAAACCGGGTAATCAATGCTACATCCAACGGGCCTCTTTCCGCTGGATGAGGCATTCATCGCTTCGCTTCCGTAGGTCGGTCTGGTGCTGAATGGTTACAATAGCCTGAGATTCAGCAGAGTGATTAGCAAAAATATAACAGCTAGATCGCCAACTAATAGTCACACACATCGATTAAAAACTCAGATTGAAAGAATCAAAAAAAGGAGTAACGTTAAAAAAACATTAACAAAGAGGTGCAAAATGTTACGCGATTATTTAAAACTGGATTCTGAAGACCAATTAGTTGAACAACAAAGCGGTCATCAACCTAGCCAGCAGTATACCGAAGTGACTGAGTGGGTGATCCTCAATAAAGAGGGTAAGAAAAAAGGCCGCGTCTCCCTGTTTGATAAATTTAATACTCGCCGCTCGTGGAACGTTAATTTTCGTATTACCCAATTTGATAACAGCGGTAAAGTTATCGTTGACCAACTGACAGACGCTATTTAACAGAATAATTAATAACATAGCGCCCAATCTTTGATGGAAGCCACCTGACAAAACGCTGAGGCCAGCAACCGCATTCACGCGGGGAAGCGTAAGTAGTTTTTCAACTCATCAATTAGCCGCTCGTTTTATAATAATAAAATGAGTACTCGCTGCGCCTGATGAAAAATAAACGCGCCAGTCGGCGCGTTTAATCATTAATTGTTTCTGACCGGCGGTGTCACCCTGACGCCAATAAAGACAATCAGCATGGCGCTTAATAATAACAGCCCGCTGCCGGTAAATACGCCGCTGGCGCCGCTGATATCAAATATTGCCCCACCGCCGGCAGCCCCGGCGCTAATGGCCAGTTGGATCGCCGCGACTAATAATCCCCCTGCGCTTTCCGCTTCATCCGGTACCGTAGTGGCAAGCCAGGTTGACCAGGCCACCGGCACCAGGCCGAATGCAAATCCCCACAGGGCGACCAACAGGCCATCCAGTAGCGCAATATGACCATACAGCACCATCATCAGCGCCAGCAAGCTCATCGCCAGTGGCACCAGCGCCAGCGTCAAACGCAAACTACGCGCCAACAGATGCCCGGCAAGCGAGGTGCCGATAAAGTTGGCCACGCCGAACCCCAGCAAAATCAACGACACCCCTTCTACACTTGCCAGCGCCACGGTTTCGAGAAACGGCCGCAGATAGGTAAAGAAAGCGAAGTGGCCGCCAAAAATCAAAATCGAAGCCAGCAGGCCGCCAACCATTCCCGGCCGCCGCAGTACCTTAAAGAGCGTACTAAAGCTGCCAGCACTCTCCGGGCGCATCGACGGCAGTACCCATAGCTGCCACAGTAGCGCAACCAGGCTCGGTACGGCGCAGATGATAAAGACGTTACGCCAGCCAATGAGCGCGCCAAGATAGCTACCCAGCGGTGCCGCCACTACGGTGGCAATCGACACCGCCGAGAAGATAATCGCCAGCGCTTTCGGCACCATCGCCGCCGGAACCAGCCGCATCGCCGTCGCCGTCGACATCGCCCAGAAGCCGCCGATAGCGATACCAAGCAGCAAGCGTCCCAGCAGCAGGAACTCCAGTGAACCGGCAAAGGCCACGATCAGACTGGAGATGATTTGCAATACGGAAAAGAACATCAGCACCCAGCGACGGTCGATATTGCGGGTAGCAGAGGTAATCAATAACCCCGTCACCAGAGCGATTAACGCCGTGGCGGTCACCGCCTGTCCGGCCATCCCCTCACTTACGCCCAGGCTGCTGGCCATCGGCGTCAGTAAACTGGCCGGTAGAAATTCAGCGACGATCAGGCCAAAGACCCCCAACGCCAGCGCATACACGGCGCGCCACGCCGGGCGGGCGTTAATCGCGCTCTCTTCAGCGACAATGCAAGAACTCATATACATCTCTCCAGAATCATTAACATTCGCCAAGCTTAGTGGCTTCCGTTAAGACGATATATGATACATACTCTGCAATTATTGATTATTCGTCCGGAAAAACGATGAGCCAGCAAACCTTAGATCTGACCAGCGAGCTGTTACAGGGCATGCGACTGTCGGGAGTGAAATACCGACGGATTGAAACCTCGCGTCCTTTCGGCGTGGAGTTTAATTCGGTTCCTGGCAAAGCGCAGTTTCATTTTGTCAGCCGCGGCCCGCTGCTGCTACAAATGAGCAACGGTAAACAGTTCTCGCTTGAAAGCGGCGATGCGGTGTTCATTCCCAATAGCGATGCGCACGCCCTGCTCTCAGATAGCAAAGCCGCGCGGGTGAACGTGATGGAGCTCGACAGCAAACCGGTCTGCGGGACGGTTTCCTGCATCAAAAACGCGGGCTGCGTTAATACCGAAGAGAATGCGGTTATCTTCAGCGCCTGTATGGATTTTGAATTAGGCGGAATGCAGCCGCTGGTTCGGGCCATGCCGGAGGTAATGCTGGTGAGTAGCCTGTTAAGCGCCCGCCCGGAAATCCAGCCGCTGCTGGCGGCAATGGAGCGTGAATCCCTGACGCGTCAGGTGGGCTATGCCGGCATTCTGGCACGTCTCGCCGACGTCGTCGCGGCGCTGATCGTCCGCGCCTGGGTGGAATGCGGCTGCGGTAACGCTACCGGCTGGGTACAGGTACTGCGTGACCCGAAGCTATCGCGCGCGATATATGCTATGCATCAGCAGCCCGGCGTCAACTGGAAGGTAGAAGACTTAGCCCGCGAATCCGGCCTGTCGCGTTCGGTGTTCGCCGAACGTTTTCTCACCGCCACCGGTACCACGCCGGCCCGCTACCTGACAGAATTACGCATGCGCCTGGCGGTACAATACATCAGCCATGAAGGCGAAGCGCTGGAAAAAGTCGCCTTCCGCCTCGGCTACAACTCGCTCGCCGCCTTTAGCCGCGCCTTTAAACGCATTACCGGCAAAGCGCCGGGAGCGCTACGCAATGGGGTCAATGAACAAGCGGTAACCTGATAAGCGTTACTTCTTCTGCCAGTTGGCCCACGGGCCAGCGTCGGCGGGTTTGTCGATGAGCCCTTCCAGCGAATCGAGATAAAAGTTTTCCACTTCTTTACGCGCCCACGGCGTGCGGCGCAGAAATTTCAGGCTCGACTTAATGCTCGGATCGCTTTTGAAACAGTTGATTTTGATATGTCGGGCCAGTTCATCCCAGCCATATCTGGCCACAAGGTCAGTGAGTAACGCTTCGAGCGTCACGCCGTGAAGCGGATCTTTTGACGTGTGCATTGTTTTTCCTGCATGAAAAATTTCGCTCACCATACGGACCGCGGCGGCATCATGCAACATCCCGCCACTTTTTTACATCACACCCACGCGGTTTCCCCACTCCTTATCTGTTTTTCGCAAAAGCACTGAACCCACCGCGGTCATAAATTAGAAAAGAACGTTATTGGTCGAAAAAATTGCGCTAAGGCAAGCTGAGCGCATCTACCCGACAGAGGAAATCATCATGCGCCGTTGTTGTTGCCGAACCCAGAATCACTTCATAGCCAATGACCCGTACCCCGTTCTCGGAGAACACAATGAACGCCACGACTTTGCCGATTATCGATCTGGCCCGCTATACCAACCCTGCTGAAAAGAGCGGTTTTCTTACCGACCTCCGCCATGCCGCTCGCGATATTGGTTTCTTTTATCTTATTAATCACGGCGTGGACGCCGGATTGCAAGCTGAAGTTCAACGCCAGGCGCGACGCTTTTTTGCTCTTGATGATAGCGAAAAGCAGCAGGTGGCGATGATTCACTCCCCGCACTTTCGCGGCTATAACCGCGCGGCTTCCGAGCTCACTCGCGGCCAGCCAGACTGGCGCGAACAGTTTGACATCGGCGCCGAACGCCCGGCTTTAACTCTCGCCGAAAACGCGCCACGCTGGCAGCGTCTGCAGGGACCGAACTTATGGCCCGCCGCGCTACCGTCGCTGAAACCGACCCTACTGGGCTGGCAGCAGGCGATGACCGGCGTCGGGATGACCTTGCTGCGCGCGTTTGCCGAAGCGCTACAGTTGCCTGCCGACGCCTTTGACGCGCTGTATGGCGATAAACCGAATGAACATATCAAACTGATTCGTTACCCCGGGCAGCGTGAAACGAAAAGCGCCCAAGGCGTTGGGGCGCATAAAGATTCTGGATTCTTAAGCTTCCTGTTACAGGACGAGCAAAAAGGACTGCAGGTGGAAGTCGCGCCGGAGCACTGGATCGACGCCACGCCGCTGGCGGGCAGCTTTGTGGTGAATATCGGTGAGCTACTTGAGCTGGCGACTAACGGTTACCTGCGCGCCACCGTTCATCGCGTGGTCTCGCCGCCGGCAGAACAGGAACGCCTCTCAATCGCCTTCTTTCTTGGCGCGCAGCTCGATGCCGTGGTACCGGTGTACCGCCTGCCCGCCCATCTGGCGCAGGAAGCGCTCGGCCCGGATAGCGATCCGCAAAATCCGCTGCTGCGGGATGTTGGCTGGAATTACCTCAAAGGGCGGCTGCGTTCCCACCCGGATGTCGCCGAACGTTATTACCAGGATGTTTTTCGCGAACGTACTGAGCAACTGATCGTTTAATTTAATAAGGATAACAATATGAAATATGCCGCATTCAAACTGGCAGGGGTCGCTTTATCTCTTTCTCTGGCATGGACATCCGCCCAGGCTGCCGCGCTGCGCGTTGCCGCTGACCCGGTACCACACGCTGAGATCCTCAATTACATCAAAAAAATCGATCCCAGCCTCGATATCAAAGTTGTCGAACTCACCAGCGGCGTTAACGCCAACGAGCTGCTGGCGAATGGCGACGTTGATGCCAACTACTTCCAGCACGTTCCGTATCTGAAGGATCAGGAAAAAGCGCTGGGTAAGACCTTTGCCGTCGCCGCTACGGTGCATATTGAACCGCTGGGTATTTATTCCCGTAAGCACAAAGACTTTAATTCCGTCCCGGAAAACGGAACCGTCGCGGTGCCGAACAACACCACCAATCTCAGTCGCGCCTTGTTCCTGCTACAAAGCCAGGGATTAATCAAACTCGGCGCTAAATTCACCAACCCGGCGACCACGTTAGCCACCCCGAAAGATATCGTGGAAAACCCCAAACATCTGAAGATCCTCGAAATTGAATCGCCGCAGATCCCGCGTTCCTTAGACGATGTTGATTTAGCGGTCATTAACGGCAACTACGCGCTGGAGGCGGGACTGGTACCGGCGAAAGATGCGTTAGGGCTGGAGAGCGCGAACAACAACCCTTACGCCAATATCCTGGTGACGACGCCGCAATTGGCTAATGACCCACGCATTAAAGCGCTGGCCAAAGATCTCACCTCGCCGCAGGTTGCCGAATTTATTCGCAAAAACTATAACGGCTCGGTTATCCCGGTTGCGCCGCAATCATGATTGAGGTCGTCGGGCTGAGTAAAACCTATGCCGGAACAGGCCGACCGGCGTTAAACGACGTGTCGCTGCAGATCCCGAAAGGCGCGATTTATGGCATTCTCGGGCGCAGCGGCGCAGGAAAAAGCACGCTGATCCGCTGTCTCAATTTACTCGAACGGCCCTCTGCGGGCCGAATTGTGGTGAACGGGCAGGATATCACTCAGTTAGACAAAGCCGGTTTACGCCAGCACCGTCTGCGCACCGGAATGATCTTCCAGCACTTCAACCTGCTGCATGCCCGCAACGTGGCTGACAACGTCGCGGTTCCGCTGGAAATCGCCGGTGTCGACAAACGTGCGCGCCGCGAACGCGTGCTCGAGTTGCTGGAGTTAGTGGGACTGGCGGATAAAGCAACCGCCTTTCCATCCCAGCTTTCCGGCGGTCAAAAGCAGCGCGTCGGCATCGCCCGCGCGCTGGCGGCCGGCCCGGATGTGCTGCTATGCGATGAAGCAACCAGCGCCCTCGATCCGGAAACCACCACCTCGGTGCTGGCGTTACTGGCCGATATCAATCAGCGGCTCAATCTGACTATCGTGCTTATTACCCATGAGCTGGAAGTCGTCAAAACGCTGTGCGATCACGCGGCGTTGCTGGAGCATGGAGAAGTCATCGAGAGCGGGAAAATCGCCGATCTGCTGGTGGCACCGTGGTCCAGATTACGTCAGTCGTTACTGCATAATCCGCAGGCGGAGCAGGATTTCCTTGCCCGTCACGGCTTTCACGGGAGGCCTTTATGCGTAGTCGCATGAGTTGGGAAGATTTATGGCCCTTATTGTGGGAAGGCAGCCTGGAAACCCTCTATATGGTAGGTCTGGCGGCGCTGTTTACCATTTTAATCGGCCTGCCGGTCGGCGTGTTACTGTTTGTCTCCCGTCGCAACGGCCTGGCGCCGATGCCGAAACTGAATGCGTTGCTGGGGGCGATTATCAATTTTGGCCGATCGCTGCCGTTTATCGTGCTGCTGATCGCATTAATCCCCTTTACGCGGCTTATCATCGGCACCACCTTGGGCAGCACAGCCGCCGTCGTGCCGATTACTATCGGCGCTTTTCCGTTTTTCGCGCGGCTGACCGAAAACGCGCTGGATGAAGTGGATTACGGGCGCATTGAAGCCATTCTGTCGATGGGGGGTAATCTGTGGCACGTTATCTTTAAATCGCTGCTGCCAGAGGCGCTACCGACCCTGCTTGCCGGGATCACCCTGACTATCGTGATGCTGATTGGCTTTTCATCGATGGCGGGCGTCATTGGCGGCGGCGGTCTTGGGGACCTGGCGATTCGCTACGGTTATCAGCGCTTTAACGATCTGGTAATGGTCGGTACGGTACTGATTCTGGTGGTGATGGTTCAGGGCGTACAAATGATCGGCGACAGGCTGGTACGACAGCTTGCCCATCGCCGCTAAGCTCTCATTCGCAGGCGGCTACTGCAGGCCGCCTTCCTCCACGAGAACCCTGACCAGCTCTGCCGCCGGCATTTCGCGGATCATCGCCACCCCTTGTCCCGCCCAGTGCGCGCCGAAACCATGATCGCCCTGCGCTTTTGCCGCCGTCGCCAGCGCTTTTCCGGCGTCATAAGCGAGCGGATAGGCGGGAATTTCTCCTTCGCCGATTTCGTGCCAGCTATTTTTAACGCAGCGTGCTGGCCGACCCGAAATAGCAGCTGTCAAAAATGTGACAACGTCACTATTTTGCGTGAGCGCCTGTCGATATCCACTATCTATACCCGCTTCCGGGCACAATAAAAATGCGGTTCCCAGCTGAACGCCCGACGCGCCGAGCTGCATCAGGCTGGCTATCGCCGCCCCATGCATAATGCCGCCGGCGGCGACAATGGGTAAATCGACAGCCTGCTTTAGAGCCTGAAGCAGAGTGAAGGTGCTCATTTGACGATCGTCGCCGTATGGGTCAAAAATCCCCCGATGGCCACCGGCCTCATACCCTTGCGCAATAACGACATCAATACCCGCTTGCGCAATTAATCGCGCTTCGTCGACGCAGGTGGCGGACGCCATCGTCACCGTTCCCTGTTGCTGGAAGCGGCGAATAACCTCTGACGACGGCACGCCAAAATGAAAACTCACTACCTCCGGCTTCTGTTCAAGCAGCATATCGAGCATGGATTGATGTTGATGGAAGGTCTGATAAATCTCGTTAAGCTGTTTCGGCGGCGTACCGTGATAACGGGCAAACGCCGGAGCCAACCGCGCCAGCCACTGCGCTTCCTGAACGGCATCGCGGCGCGACGGCGTATGACAGAAAAGGTTGACGTTAAAGGGACGATCGGTGAGCTGCCGGGTTTGTTCAATAAGCGCCTGCGCCTGCGTAACCGTCGACGCGCCGAGCCCCAGAGAACCCAATCCTCCGGCGTTGCTTACCGCTGCAGCCAGGGACGGCGTCGACACCCCTGCCATCGGCGCCTGAATAATCGGGTAACGAATATTAAGTAATCGCGGTAAATGCTGATTCATTGGCGATCCTGTGCAATTTGCGATGTGAGGCATTAACCATCTCTTTTTAAGATGTTAAGATCAACAATGTTGTCATATTGAGAAGAAAAATATGAACCACACCACATTACTGATCTTTAAACTGGTGGCCGAAACCCAAAGCGTCACTCAGGCGGCGAAACAACTTGGTCGCGCGCAGTCCAATATCACCACGCGCATTCAGCAGCTTGAAGAGGAGCTGGACGCCGAGCTTTTCGTACGCGGAAACAAGAAGATGCTGCTTTCTCCCGCCGGGCAAAACTTCCTCAGCTACGCGCGGCGAATTTTAAGCCTTGCCGAAGAAGCCAAACTGGCGCTGCACCCGGCGCGCCCCGCGGGAACGTTAAAGCTCGGCGCGATGGAAGCCTGTGCCGCCAGCCGCCTGCCGGCCATATTGCCTTTGTTTCAGCAACGCTGCCCGGACGCCGACCTGACATTGCGTACCATGCCCACCCGTCAGCTGACTGAACTGGTCGAAAACTCCACGTTGGACTGCGCGCTGGTTTCACTGCCGGCCGGTCCGGACGGCAGCCTTCAATGTCCACAGACGCTTGAATATCTCCCGCTTTTTATCGAACAACTGGTCCTTATCGCCCCTGTCGAGGGGCGCAACTACCGTTTTGCCGCCTTCCCGGCAGGATGTTCCTACCGCCAGCGCGGCATCGAGTATCTGCAGCAGACGGGAGCACACGTGGACATCGTCGATGTCAGCTCCTATCACGCGATGATGGCCAACGTCGCCACCGGTCGCTACGTCTGTTTGCTCCCGGAAAGCGTTCTGGCCCTGCTCACGCTACCCGCAGGCTGCCAGACGCAATACGTCACCCAGGCCGCCACCCAGCTTATCTGGCGCCGCGGGTATGTATCGCCGATTCTCGACGCCCTGCGCCAGTTATTGCTGGCGCCGGCCGCAGGCAACCAGCCCGGCGGCTCCCAGCAACACGCCGCTGGCCGTCAATAGTGAAGGGTTAAACGATCCCGTCAGGCTGTATAACCCATCGGCGACCAGCGGCCCGATTATCTGTCCGACGCCGTAAGTCGCCGTTAGCGCGGCGATCATATTAAATTTTACCGCCTGATTTAGCCGCTTGCCCTCTGACAAGGCGATGGTTACCGTCCCAAGGAAGGTCGATCCAACCAGCAGCGCGCTCAACAAACAAAAGGTGAATGAGTGGCTCCACGCTGGTAAGGCCACGCCGAAGGCCTGGATAACGAGATTGCTACAAAATGCCCGCTGATAGCCAATTTTCAGTACGAGTTGGTGCCAGATAAAACAGGAAGGTACCGCCGCGAGACCAAATACCGCCCACAGGTGCACCGGGTCGATACCCGAGAGCGCGCCGTGCAAAAACAGCGGCAAATAGGTCGCGGTGATGATGTAGCCGAAGCCCGCGAGGCCATAAATCAGCAGCAATTTTACCGCATCGCTCGTGCGCCCATTGTCGCTCGGCATCGTTGTTGCGGGCCCGCTGTTTAACGCCAGCAGCGAATCCGCCGGGCTTAATAATCCGCGCAAGGCGCATAAAAACAGCATCGTCGCCGTGATGGCGCACAGTAGCCAGATTTGCTGACTGCTAAACGCCAGCGCTTTACCGGCGGCAATAAACTCCGCCGACAAAAAAATCCCCATCCCGACACCGGCAAACAGTACCGGCGCGCCGTTATGATGTTTCATATGCTGCAGTAGCCATAACGAGGCGGAGATAAGCGTTACCGCGCTGAGTACCCCGGCCAACCCGCGCAGGATAATGATAGCCAGCGGCGAACGCAGCCAGGCCAGTAGCGCCAGACAAATTAGCGTCAGAATGACCGAGACAATATTCATTCTGGTCGCCTGCTCCGGCTTTGCCTTCGCCAGTAACAATGCCCCCAGCAGGTACCCGGCATAATTAGCGGAGGCGGCCAGATTCCCCTGACGCAGCGTCAGGATCTGATCGCTTAACATCACCGGCAGGATCCCGGTGAAGGCGAAGCGGCCGTAACCCATACCAATCATTAATACCGTCGCCCCTGCCAGCGCTAATAAGAAAGCGTTTATCTGCGGCCTGATTTGTCGCATCTGCGTTACCCCTTGCACAATTTAATCTCAAAAAGAGAATACTATTTAATTTTAATTCTCTTTTTATTATGTATTAGCATGATGCGACGAGCAAGCCGCCGCGCCAGGGCAAAGAGTAAAAGCACCAACCAGAGGATACTTCGGTTAGCGACGAAGGATGGTTGTCAAAAGCGCACGGCCGTTAAACGCCGTACTCGATAATAGGCCGCATCATCTTCAGCGCAGCGCTCAGTTTATCGAGGCTCGGTGACGCCAGCGCCAGACGCAAAGCATGCGGCACATCACGACTGACGCTGTAAGGTTCGGCGGTGGAAATAGCGATATTCATGGTTAGCAGCTGTTTCACGACGCGATCGGCGCGGATCTCCTCGCCCAACGGCAGCCAAAGGAACCAGGCATTTTCATTGCCAATCATTGGTAAGCCAGCCAGCGCCTGACGGGCGATGGCCTGCCGCCGCCGCGCATCTGCGCGCATTATGGTTTCGAGCCGGGCCAGCGTCCCATCCTGGATCCAGCCGCAGACCAGCGCCGTCGTTAAGGCCGGCGTATTCCAGCTGGTGGCGCGGATCGTCCGCTCTATCGCCGGCATTAACGCTTCGCGGCATACCACCATGCCAACCCGTAAACCGGTGGCGATGTTTTTTGAAAAACCGCACACATAGACCGTACGCTCAGGCGCCAGCGACATCAGCGGCGGCGGCGCGTTTTCAATCAACCACGCATAGGCGGCATCCTCAATGATGAACAAATCGAACTGGCGGGCAATATCAACCAGTTGACTACGCTGCGCCAGATTCATTACCCAGCCGAGAGGGTTATGCAGCGTCGGCATGGTGTAAATCGCTTTTACCCGCCGTTTTTCACACAGGCTGCGAAGCATGTCGAGATCCGGCCCTTGTGTTGTGTGCGGGATAGCAACCAGTTCAAGTTGATAGAGCCTGGCGAGAGCGCGAAATCCCGGATAGGTCAATGCATCTGCCGCAACCACATCGCCGGGACGCAGCAGGCCGCCGAGCGTGACCGCCAGCCCATGCTGAGCGCCGTTAACGATAGCGACCTGCCCGGCGCTGGCCGCCATACCCTGTCTGTTAAGATGCTGGGCCACTATTTCCCGTTCGCTCATGCGTCCGGCGTGCGGTTGATAGCGTAACAACGCCTCCAGATCGCCCGCGCCAGACAGTTTTTTTAATGCCTCGCGCAGGAGAACGGTTTGTTCCGGCAACGCCGGAGAGTTGAAATTAAGATCGATCATGTCCGGGGCAATGGCGTGCTGATCGACACCCAGCCCCGGCGGCAAGCTCAGTTCACGCACAAAAGTGCCGCGTCCCGTTTCGCCGCTGACCAGCCCCATTAACGCCAGTTCACGGTAGACCCGCGTCGCGGTAGCCAGCGAAATTCCGTGTTCAACGACCAATTGCCGATGGGTCGGCAGTTGGCAGCCAGCCGCCAGCGCACCGCTGCGGATGGCTGCCGCATAGCGATCAACCAGAGATTTATAGCGGTTTTTCATCGTCATTGTATCCATGACAATTATTTGATTGTCATGGATTGTGCGACCTACTATCGACCCGGTCAACCACATTAACTATCACTACAAAGAGGTCACACGTGCACAACCGTCGCGCTTCCACTTCTATATCCGGTTGGATAAACGGTTTTATCGGCGTCGCTATTTTTAGCGGCTCGCTACCCGCCACCCGCATCGCCGTGCAGGAGTTCGATCCTTTTTTCCTGACTTTCTGCCGTGGGGCGATTGCCGGGGTGCTTGCGCTGGGCCTGATCTGGCTTTTACGCCTGCCGCGCCCGCAAGCGGGACAATGGCGTTCACTGGCGCTGGTTGCCGGCGGCGTGGTCATCGGTTTTCCGCTGCTGACGGCGCTAGCGCTGCAGCGGGTGACGTCTGCCCACTCAATTGTTTTTATTGGGTTATTGCCGCTAGCGACGGCGATTTTCGCGGTGATCCGCGGCGGTGAGAGACCGCGCCCTGCCTTTTGGGGATTCTCGCTGCTGGGCAGCGTGCTGGTGGCCAGTTTCGCGCTGGCCGGTAATGTCGGGATCTCCGTCGCGGGCGATCTGCTGATGCTGGCGGCGGTAGTGGTCTGCGGATTGGGTTATGCCGAAGGGGCGCGCCTCACCCGAGAGCTTGGCGGGCTGGCGGTCATCTGTTGGGCGCTGCTTCTGTCCCTGCCCCTGATGGTGCTAGCCTGCGGCTTAACGATTCCCATCAGCTTCAGTGGTATCAGTGCGTCTGCATGGACGGCGCTAGCCTATGTCTCGTTATTCAGCATGCTGATAGGTTTTATCTTCTGGTATCGGGGACTGGCAATCGGCGGTATTGCGGCGGTCGGTCAACTCCAGCTACTGCAGCCCTTTTTCGGCCTGGCGCTGGCGGCACTGCTCCTTCATGAATCAGTGAGCCCGTTGATGGTTGTCGTCACGCTTGGCATCATTTTCTGCGTGATCGGTTCGAAGCGCTTTGCCCGTTGAAATAGTCGGCAGCCTGATTTGAGGCGCGTTCCTCTCTCAGGCTGTCTTCTATCAATTAAACTGTGGCGCAACCGAATGGCCGCAGGCGCTGTTAGCATCAATGGTGTCGTTCATGCAGGTTTGCGAATCAAGGCCCTGACCCGGCGCCATCCCCGAGGATGATGAGGAACCTCCTGAACAGGCGGATACAGCAAAAACAACAAGCAATATAAGTAATTGTTTCATCGCGATGACCTCCGGGAAGCAAATAGATTGCCGTGCTCCATCCTAAGACTGGCCACTCATCCATTTCCCTTTCAAACTCAGGTATCACTCTAAGAAATAATATGGGCGTTATTTATCATCTGTATAGCTATATTATCGGTCATTTTGCCAATAAATGAACCGAGCGTTGGCATAAAATGCTCGCCCGCTCGCCGGAGCCGCCGCGCTTGCGCTATGCTTAACCTCCCTTTCGTTTTAAACACTTAGCGTTATGACTACTTCTGTCAGCACCACTCAGCTTAACCTGCGAATTATTTCCATCGTTGTCTTCACCTGTATCTGCTATCTCTCCATCGGCCTGCCGCTGGCGGTGCTTCCCGGCTACATCCACTACCAGCTCGGGTACAGTACGCTAATCGCCGGAGTCGTTATCAGCCTGCAGTACATTTCAACGCTAGTAAGCCGCCCGCATGCTGGCCGCTATACCGATATCTGGGGGCCAAAAAAGGTCGTTAGCCTCGGCATCATCTGCTGCATGTTAAGCGGACTCTTCACCCTCGCGGCGGTGATGTTGCAAGCTATACCACTTCTCGCCGTCAGTGCCCTGTTGATTGGCCGGGTTTTCCTCGGCGTGGGAGAAAGCTTTACCGCCACCGGAGCAACGTTATGGGGCATTAAAACCGTTGGCGCGATTCACACCTCGCGGGTGATTTCATGGAATGGCGTCGCGACCTACGTGGCAATGGCCGTCGGCGCGCCGCTGGGGGTGATGCTCAATAGTTATTTTGGCATCAGCGGTTTTGCCGTAGTGGTAGTGCTGGTTGCGCTAATTGGCCTGCTCTTTGCCCGCACCCGCCAGGATGTCAGCGTAACCGCCGGAGTGAGAGCGCCGTTTCATGTGGTAGTGCGCAGGATCTGGCCCTACGGGCTGGGACTGGCGCTGGGTACCGTCGGTTTTGGCGTTATCGCCACCTTTATCACCCTCTATTTTTCGGCTCACCACTGGCAAGGCGCGGCCTTCACCCTCTCTCTCTTCAGCATCGGTTTTATTTGTATACGCCTGATCCTTGGCAACACCATCACCCGCTACGGCGGCGTGCCGGTGTCGCTTGTCTGCTTCGTAGTGGAGTGTCTTGGATTATTGATTATCTGGCAGGCGCCGTCGGCGTGGGTCGCCGGTATTGGCGCATTCCTCACCGGTTCTGGTTTCTCGCTGGTCTTTCCGGCGCTGGGCGTCGAGGCGGTGAAACAGGTAGAAGAACAAAACCAGGGCACGGCGCTGGGTACCTATTCAGCCTTTCTCGATTTGGCGCTGGGTTTGACCGGCCCGGTGGCCGGCTGGGTGGCGGGTTATTATGCGCTTGATACGCTGTATCTGCTGGCGGCGGTGGTCGTCGCCATGGCGTTTATCCTGCTGCTTCGGGTTCGTCTGCAACAGACCAGGGCGAACGTATGATGTATGCCGATTAATCATGATACTGGTAACAATTTAATCAATAATTGACGACGCTTTAATATCCGTGCCACCATTCTGCGAGCATCCAGTCCTGGATGCCGGGCGGTACGGGTGCAGTGATAGAGGTCGTCAACAAAACGATCCCCCCGTGACCTGGCTCCATTCGACTCGTCGCCTGATGCGGCGAGCGGCTTACCCTGGCGGGAAATACCGACATGCATCAAAGTTTCAACCAGCGCGTTCATTTTTACTACTGCATTCTGGTCGCGCTGAAAATCCACGTAAAAACGAAAAAATCGGGCGGAGCGAGAGGGAAAAATAACTTTCTTCTCAAATGGTTGCGTAAAGCGCAGGACAACAACATCTTTCACCCGGATATCACCAGCGAAATCGAATGGCTACGCGGAAAAATTATCCAGGCCGGTCATGATACTGACCTTGAGCCGATGCTGGAATTCGTCTATGCCACCGCCCGGCGCGCCGAAATGCTGAAAGATGCCGACTGATCCTTATTAAGCTAGCTGCAAAATATCCCCTGTAGCCGGCGCCTGTGCGCCGGCAAGCCACAGTTTTCCCCATGCGCCGGTACAGTGACAGGCCATAATTTTCTCCACCTGCAGCTGATGTAAGTAACTTCTCACCTGCCAGACCCTGGCGACGGATGCGGCGCGCAGGTGTAGCCCGCCGATCAACGCGTGGACCCGCTCGATGCCGGTGATATTCTGACAATGCCGCACAATGTTCTCTACGCCGCGATGTCCGCAGCCGCAGATGATGACCAGACCGTGGTCGGAAAGATAGATAAGGACGCCTTCATCGACGATATAATCAGGCGTCAACGGAGAGCTGGCTAAAACGCCAAAGGATTGCGGACGGTTTACCACGATCTCGCCGGACCACAACAGACGTTCGCTGATGGCAAACGGCTGCCGGTAGCATTCCATGCGAAAGCGGGAATAGTCGAGCTCAAGCGAGAGTTTTTTGATTTTGCGTACGTGCCGGCCAAGGCTGATAGCGGCGTAGCGCGGTTGGGTAAGCTGTGGATGACAAATAATTCGGCTCCCCTCCGGCAGCCAGGGGACGCCACCGCAGTGATCGTAATGGCCGTGTGATAATACCGTCGCGGTCAAGTTATCCAGTTTAATCCCCATCCGCTGCGCATTCTTAAGAAAACTGCCGTCAGGGCCGGTATCAAACAGCACTTTGCTGGTTTCATCCTCAAGGAGCAGGCTAAGTCCTGCTTTGGCTGTCAACGCCGGATCGGCGTGCGCCGCAAGGCGATTTTCCAGTAATACCCTGATGGTTAAGGCCATTATTTCATTCATCCCTGTTATATATGCACGACCAGTGTAACGAAGAAACCCTGCAATCTGTGTGATGAGCGCCGCACCCTTCACTCCGAATAAAGTGACACTGTCACTAAAAAACAGCTTCACAACCGCGCTACGTCCTCTATGCTGATAGACGCGGATCGTTAACTTGAGGTTATCTATGGCAGACTGGAATCCCTCGCTGTATCTGAAATTTGCTGATGAGCGCACCCGACCGGCGGCTGAGTTAACGGCGCGTATTGCGCAACAGCCGGTCAAGCTGGCTGTGGATCTGGGCTGCGGTCCAGGCAACAGCACGGCCTTACTGCGTGCAGCGTGGCCTGAAGCGCGAATTATTGGCGTTGATAATTCCGCCGCCATGCTGGCACAGGCGGCGCAAGCGCTTCCCGATTGTGAGTTTATCACCGCAAATATAGAAGACTGGCAGCCATCTGAGCCCGCAGACGTGATCTATGCGAATGCCTCTTTACAATGGCTCACAGACCATCAAACGCTGTTCCCGCGACTGGCCGGCCAGTTAAGCGATGGCGGCGTTCTGGCGGTTCAGATGCCGGATAACTGGCAAGAGCCCTCTCATACCCTGATGCGTCAGGTCGCTGAAGAGCTGGGATTTCCGGAAAGTGGCCGACAGCCGCTCCCCAGCGTCCAGCTGTATTACGACATGCTGAGCAACAGCGGTTGCGAGGTGGACATCTGGCGCACCACCTATTATCACCCTCTGGAATCGCACCAGGCGATCGTTGACTGGCTGCAGGCAACCGGTCTGCGCCCGTATCTGCAGAATCTTGATGAAGCAGAAAAGAACGTGTTTTTAGAGCGTTATCTGACGCTGTTACAACAACATTATCCGTTACAGTGTAACGGGAAAGTGCTGTTATTGTTCCCGCGACTGTTTATTGTCGCGCGACGCCGGGTTAACGCGTAGTCGCCAGTTCGACATCAACGTTAAGCGCATTCAGCTGATTTACCACACTGCCGCTCAGCCGGTCATCGCTGATGATGACATCAAGCTCGCTCAGCGGCAGGATCAGGTAATTCGCCATTTTTCCATATTTTGATGAGTCGCTTAGCAGGATACATTTTTCACTTACCTTCGCCACGGTCTGTTTCACGATGGCTTTATTTTCGTTGGGCGTCGACAGCCCGCGCAAATTCCATGATGACGCCGAAATAAACGCGACATCGATAAACAGGTTCTCCAGCATTTTTGCCGTCAGGTGGCCAACGGTCGACTGATTCTCACGGCATAAGCGTCCGCCGGTATGGATCAATTCACATTGCCCGCGTTCAATCATCAAATTGGCAATGGCGAAATCATTGGTGATGATCAGCAAGTCCTGACGCTCAACCAGGTTTTCGGCCAGTGCGAGCGTCGTGGTCCCGGCATCCAGATAGACGGTGCTGTTCGCGGGAATATGCTTAAGCGCCGCCAGACCAATAGCCTCCTTTTCCTGGGGGAACATAAGCGTTTTATCGCGATGCGAAGGTTCATTCAGCAGGCGGGTTCGTTGCGGAAGTGCCACACCCCCCGATACGCTGGCCAGCACGTTAAGCTGCTCCAGGCGCTGAATATCGCGCCGGATTGTCATATGCGACACGCCCAGCGCCTCGACCAGTTCGACGACACTGACCACCCCTTTGTCTTTAATGATTTCCAATATCTTCTCTTGTCTCTCCAATGGCAGCATCGATTTCTCCTGATGGTGTCTCGCTATCTCATATTTTCACATTTTATCACATCACCCAGGGCTGTACACCGGATTAACAGTGCCAGTTAATGTGAAAAATAGATAATAAATGTTATTTATTGTGATCATCGTCGCTGTATTCATCACCTCAATCATTGATATTAACATTTAACAACAGATAATACCGTAAATTAACACTCGCTGTATGAGGGGACAGTATATGAGAGCAGGCATAATTGCCGATGATTTTACCGGCGCGACGGATATCGCCAGTTTTCTGGCTAATAACGGAATAGCGACCAGCCTGTTTAGCGGCGTCCCCGGTGAAGATTACCAGGGCGATGCGCGCGCATTAGTCGTGAGTCTGAAATCACGTTCTGTACCAGCCGAAGAATCTGTGACACTGTCACTTAATGCGCTGCACTGGTTGCAACAACAGGGGTGCGATCGCTTTTATTTTAAGTACTGCTCCACCTTCGATAGCACGAGAAAGGGGAATATCGGCCCGGTCACCGATGCCTTAATGGATGCGCTGGGCGTCGCAACCACGATTATCTCCCCGGCGTTGCCTATTAACGGTCGTACGGTGTATCAGGGACATTTATTCGTAGAAGACCGCCTGCTACAGGAGTCCGGTATGCGCAATCATCCGGTCAATCCCATGGATGACAGCGATCTGCGCCGTTTGATGGAACGCCAGTCTCGCGGCACATGCGCTCTTATCAATGTGAAGATTCTGGAGTCCGGCGAGGCAGCCGTGCGCGACGAGATCCAAACTTTATCCGCCTCGGGTTATCGTTATATCGCGCTGGACGCAATAAACGAGAAACATCTGCAAATTCAGGGGCAAGCGTTGCACGATATGAAGCTGGTTACCGGTGGTTCCGGCTTAGCCGCGGGTCTCGCGCGTTGCTGGGCCAACGCCACGGAGCCTTCCCTTCCCTTTAGCGTCACCACGCCAGCGGCCTGTACGGTAGTATTATCCGGGTCCTGCTCTATGAGAACTCAGGCACAGGTGGAAAAATACCGCCAACTGGCGCCAACGCTGGCCGTGGACGTGGCAGGATTGCTTGATAAACGCTGGACGCTTGATGAGTATTGCGGTCAGATCGTTGAATGGCTGCACCAGCAGTCCGACGCGGCCATGGCGCCAATGGTTTACGCCACGACTTCGGTCGCAGAGCTGCACAACATCCAACAGCGCTATGGCGCCGAGCCAAGTCGGTTGATCGTTGAGACGCTGTTTTCTCAATTAGCAAAACAACTTGCGCAGCAAGGCGTGAGCCGGTTCATCGTCGCGGGCGGAGAGACCTCCGGCGCGGTAACGCAAGCGCTTGATATTCACCATTTCACTATCGGCGCTGCAGTCTCACCCGGCGTTCCGTGGATCAAGGCAGATTCCCGGCCGCTTTTCCTGCTGCTCAAATCGGGTAATTTTGGCGATGACAATTTCTTTGCCCGCGCGCAGACCGCGGAGGCTTGTGCATGAACGAGTCATCCTTACGCCAACAGATGGTCTCTATCGCTCGCTCTTTCTTTAATCGCGGCTATGCAACCGGTTCGGCTGGCAATCTTTCCGTCCAGCTTGCTGACGGCACGATTCTGGCCACCCCGACAGGCTCCTGTCTTGGCGAGCTTAACGCCGAAGAATTGTCGCACGTGACTCTGAGCGGTGAATTGCTCTCGGGTTTAAAACCCTCAAAAGAGGTGAGTTTTCATCTCGCGCTGTACCGCAACAATCCGCAGTGTCGCGCCGTCGTCCATCTGCATTGCCATTACCTGACGGCCCTATCCTGCCTGCAGGACCTGGACCCGGCTAATACCCTGCCGGCCTGTACACCGTATGTGGTCATGCGGGTCGGCGAAATACCGCTGGTCCCCTATTTCCGCCCAGGCGATCCGCAGATTGGCCAATGGCTCGGCGAACGCGCCGCGCAGCATAAGGCTTTTTTGCTGGCTAATCATGGCCCGGTGGTGGTGGGTAAATCGCTACGCGATGCCGCCGACAATCTGGAAGAGATGGAAGCGTCCGCCCGCCTGTTCTTCACGTTGAAAAACAGCCCGGTGAACTATCTCGATCATCAACAAATGACTGTGCTTCGAGGAATGCAATAATGTTGAAACTTGCTGCCAATTTATCGATGTTATTCGGCGAAAATCCGCCTCTGGAGCGCTTCTCCCTGGCGGCCAGAGCCGGTTTTAATGCCGTTGAGATGTGGTTCCCTTACGAATATCCCGTAGAGACCGTCGCCCGCGAATTAGAGAAACATCACCTCAAGCTTATCGGCATTAATACTCCGGCAGGCAATACCGCACGCGGCGAATGGGGATTATCGGCTTTACCTGGCCGTGAAGAGGAAGCCCGCAAAGCCATTGATTTAGCCATTCACTATGCTGCGGCTCTGCAGTGCCCGGCGATACATGTTATGGCGGGCGTCACCGAAGGGTTCGATCGGCAGCACTGTGCGGACACGTTTATTGACAACGTACGCTACGCGGCGGATCTGGCCAAACCGCATAACATCACCATTTTGCTTGAAGGTTTATCGCCCGCCACCCGTCCGGGTTATTTATTTTCCAGCCAATATCAGGCGATGGAATATATTCGCCAGGCGGACCGCGACAATATTCGACTGCAGCTTGATATTTTCCATGCCCAGCAGGTCGATGGCAATCTAACGTATTTATTGAAAAACTATAAAGAGTATATCGGCCATATTCAGATTGCGTCGGTACCGGCGCGCCAGGAACCGATTGACGGCGAAGTGGATTATCAATGGATTTTCGCCGTACTCGAGCAGGAAAAATATGATGGTTACGTCGCCGCGGAATATAGTCCTCGCGCCGGAACGCAAGCCGGACTGGATTGGGCGCAAGCCTGGTTAAATAACTAAAACCTACATAATATCAATGCCTCAGTGAGCGCCGATGCGCGCTCATTTTTCGGAGATAGAACTATGTCAAACCACTCTGCGTTGAGCCTGGAGGGCGTTGCGCCTGCCATAAATGAAGAGTTAGTGTGGAAGAAAGTCGTCCGCCGCACGCTGCCCTTATTAATGATTTGCTATATTCTGGCCTATCTTGACCGGATCAACGTCAGTATCGCTAAATTACAAATGTCGAGCGATCTGGCATTTTCCGACACCGTTTACGGTATCGGTGCGGGAATATTTTTCATCGGTTTTTTCTTTTTTGAAATTCCCAGTAATATGATCCTTCATCGCTTTGGCGCCAGACGTTTACTTGGCGGTTTACTTATTTCCTGGGCGCTCATTGCGCCGCTGACGGCATTTGTGCGCACGCCGCTGGAGTTTTATACCGTGCGCTTCTTTTTAGGCGTGGCGGAATCTGGCTTTTATCCCGGGGTAATTCTGTATCTTTCGTTCTGGTTCCCCAGCTATCGCCGCGGGCGGATGTTCGCCCTCTTTGCTACCGCCGTACCGCTTTCCGGGATCCTCGGCGCTCCGCTCTCCGGGTGGATTATGGGCCATTTTCATGAGTACGGCGGTCTCGCTGGCTGGAAGTGGTTGTACATTATTGAAGGCGCGCCATCTCTGCTCATTGGCGTGCTGGTGATATTTCTGCTGACCGACCGCATTGCGCAGGCGAAATGGCTGTCAGATGACGAAAAAGCGTTGCTCGAGGCGCGACTGCGCAGCGATGGCAGCCATAAGACCGAACAGCATGGTTCGATGCTGGCTGTTTTGAAGAATCCGAAGGTGTGGTTACTGACTTTTATCTATTTCTGCCTGATTGCCGGGTTCTATACCGTCAGTTTTTGGATGCCAACGCTGATTCATAACGCCGGTGAAGGCGATGTGCTGAAAGTCGGATTGTTAACCGCTATTCCTTATGCCGCAGCGATAGTCACCATGATTGCCGCTTCGCGCAGCGCCGATAAACGTAGAGAACGTCGCTGGCATCTCGCCGCCATCGCCGTCATGAGCGGCCTGGGGATGATTATTGCGGCGCTGTTCAGCCACGATCTGGTGATTGCGATGATCGGTTTAACAATTGGCGCAGCGGGCGGATTGAGCACCCTACCACTCTTCTGGAGCCTGCCGACGGCCTTTCTTGGCGGCGCTTCCGCCGCGGTCGGTATCGCGGTAATCAACTCCTTTGGCAATCTCGCCGGCTTTGTCGCCCCGTGGATTATGGGCCTGCTCACCGATATGACCCATTCGACGCTAACCGGCACCTTAATCATCTCCGCGACGCTGTTTATCGGCGCTGCGGCGATATTCCGTATTCCTGCCCGTATGGTTAACCATTAATAATATTGAGAAAAACACCATGAATAATAAATTAACGATTGCCGTCACCGGCGCCGCCGGATTTCTTGGCTCCCAACTGGTCAAGGCGCTACTTCAGCGTGGTTCGCTAAGCGGCCCGCAGGGCGAAACCCAAGAAATCGGTAGACTGATCGCTATCGACCGCGTGGCGTTACAGGGGATTGACGATAGCCGTTTAAAGGTATTAACCGGCGACATCAGCGATAGCGAATGGTTACGTAGCGCGATTCCCGCTCAGGTCGATAGCGTCTTTCATTTAGCCGCCATCGTTTCAAGCCAGGCGGAACAGGACTTCGAGCTGGGGATGAAAATCAACGTTGATGCCTTCCGCCAACTGCTGGAGCACCTGCGTCAGTTGCCGCAGAGCGTCAAACTGGTGACCACCAGTTCGGTGGCGGTATTCGGCGGCGACTTGCCGGAAAAAGTGAGCGATTCACAAGTATGGTTGCCGCAGAGTTCTTACGGCACGCAAAAAGCCATTTGCGATCTGTTACTGGCGGATTACAGCCGTCGCGGTTGGCTTAATGGCAGAAGCCTGCGCATGCCCACCATCGTCGTGCGCCCGGGGAGGCCCAATCAGGCGGCATCGAGTTTTGCCAGCGGTATTATCCGCGAGCCACTTAATGGGGAATCCGCCGTTTGCCCGGTCGCGGCGGATACCCGTCTATGGCTATTGTCGCCCCGTAACGCGATTAAGGCTTTAATTCACGGGCATGAACTGGCTGAAGCACAGTTGACGGACGGTCGGGTGATTAATCTCTGCGGGCTGTCGGTCAGCGTCGAACAGATGATCGCGGCGTTGCGCCAGGTTGCCGGCAGTGAAGTCGCGCAGCGTATCACCTTCACCCCCGATGCCGCCATTGAACGCATTGTCAATTCGTGGCCCGGCGATTTCGACACGCGCTATGCTCAGCGTCTTGGGTTTATCGCCAACCACAGCTTCAGCGAAATGATCGAAGAGTATATGGCAGATTACCTCAAATAGGTTCGGTACCAGCGGCGCCCGACGGCGCCGCTGCATGTTACCAGGGGAAGTCGTGAACCAGCGAAAGATCCCAGGCGGTGGCCAGTAACGACAGAAACATAATCAGATTAACGGTAGTTTCGATTCGTTTTTCCATGCTGCTTCTCCTGTGTCGCACAGCTAGAGCTTCATCAGATACCGAACATAATCGTCCGCAGGGGTGAATTCATCATACAGTCGGCGTGCAGGATTATCGTGACGGGTGTGCCAGTACAGCCGCGACCATCCCTGAATTTTACCTTCAGCCTGCAGGGTTCGAATCAGCGTTCTCGCGACTCCCCGTCCGCGGGCTTTTGGTGCAACAAACAGGTCTTCCAGATAACAGACAGGCGTCGTTACCCAGGTGCCTTCGTGAAGTACGCAGATAGCAAACCCCAGCACCTCGCCCTCAACCACGGCTACCCGACCGATCACCGGAGACTGCGGATCCAGCAGACGTCGCCAGGTATGTTCGGTGACGGTTTCCGGCTGCGGGCTATTATAGAACTGCGTGTACCCCTCCCATAACGCTCGCCAGGCGCTGTAATCCCGGTCAGTAGGTTCACGTATGTCTATATTCATTGATGGGATCTCCGCACGCTAAACATCATCGTTAAGTCATTATTTTGCTTTCTGAAAATGACTTCAAGCGCCGAGTGCACATTTCATCCCTTTCCCCGCTGCGAAGCGATGTCGGTACGATGTTACTGCAACGGCTTACTGCTAATAACAATCAGAATGTTGTAACTAATGACAGAAATTAACCCGGCAACATGCCGGGTCACTTTAGTTGGCGTGTTAGCACAGCGGTTTTACGGCGCTGCGCATGCCGTCACGTAAGATAGCATCCAGATTAGCCGTTACCTGCGCCGTCAGTCCTGGCACCTGCGTCAGATCCTGCTGCCAGTGCGATTCTACCGACAACACCGACGTTACCAGATCCTGCGTTGAAAGCTGGCCATCGCGATGCTGCGCCCACAGCGTCTGAAAGCGTGCGATCCACTCCGCGTCGTCCTGAACCGGGTAGACTTCACCGTTACGCTCACCGCGGTAGAAGGCGATCAATGCCGCCAGCGCGAAAGTCAGGCGCGGTGGCAATTTACCGCTTTGCTTCTGCCCTGCCAGCAGCTGCGGCAGGATACGTGTACGGAACTTAGTCATGCCATTGAGGGCGATGGATAACAGCTGGTGTTTGATATAGGGGTTGCGAAAGCGTCCTGTTACCGCGCTGGCGAACGATTCAAGCTCATCGCGCGGCAGATCGAGAACCGGGATAATCTCCTGATATATCGCTTTTTCGACAAATGCGCAGACTTCCACGTCGTTCATCGCTTCACCAACGGTGTCCAGACCTGCCTGCCAGGCCACCGGCACCAGTGCGGTATGCGCGCCGTTGAGAATCGCTACCTTTCGTTCTTTATACGGTTTGATATCGTCAACAATCAGCACGTTGAGCGGTAATTTATCGAGGCGCAGTTCGGCGGCCAGCGATTTCGGCCCCTGGATCACGAACAGGTAAAAGTGCTCGGCGGTATCAAGAAAGGCATCTTTATAGCCAAGCTGCGTTTCAATCTGCTCCGCTTCATCGCGCGGATAGCCGGTAACGATGCGGTCCACCAGCGTTGAACAGAAGGTGTTCGCCTCTGCAAGCCAGGCGGCAAAGGATTCCGGCAGCGCCCATTCACGCGCATAGCGCAGCACCAGTTCACGCAGCGCCTCGCCGTTATAATCGATGAGCTCACAAGGGATGATAACCCAGCCTTTATCGGCGGCGCCGGCAAAATGGCTGAAGCGTTCGAACAGCAGCCGGGTCAGTTTCGCCGGATAACTTACCGCCGGGGCATCGTCAAAACGGTCCCCGGCATGGTAGCTGATACCGGCCTCGGTGGTGTTGGAGAAGACAAAGCGGATATCCGGATTGTGCGCCAGGCGCAGAAATTCGTCATAGTCGGCGTAGGCGCTAATTTCGCGGTTTACCGAACGAATAAGACGGGCATCGCTGACTGCTTCGCCCTTTTCATTCAGTCCGCGAATAATCGTGGTATAGAGGCCGTCCTGAGTGCTCAGCGACGGCGGGAAATCGCTGGCGATGGGTCGGACGATGACCACGCCAGCATTCAGGTCAGTATGCTCGTTAAGCAGGTCAATTTGCCAGTCAACAAACGCGCGCAGAAAGTTACCTTCGCCAAACTGGATGATACGTTCAGGGTACTGCGCGCCGGGGAAATCTCGACGGTTTAAGGTTTTCACAATGGGTTCCCTCTTAGAGTAGTCATACAACCTGAGTAATTGGTCCAATAAGTTATCAGGTTTTATGCTTCGCAAAACCCCGTTTTGATCAAACCTCTTCGCATTATTCTGTCGCCGGGAGGATCTTATAGAACAGCGTGGTGCCCGTCATTTCCCCGTCAGGCATTAAGGCAAACTGCGGAATTTCTCCCGCTTTTTGCCAGCCGCACTGCTGATAGAAGCTCTCCGCGCCGCTGCCGGTGGCGGTATCCAGCACCAGCACGGTTTTCCCGTGCGCCAGTGCAATAGCCTCAAGCTCGCTCATCAGTAACCCGGCGATCCCCTGCCGGCGCGCATTTTGGTGAACCAAAAGCTTGGCGACATCGGCGCGGTGCGGCTGGTTTTCCGGCTGGTCGATAATCAACTGGACGGTCCCCACTATCTGCCGTTGTTGGTTTTCGGCCGCCAGAACAATCCGCTCGCCGGCAGCGACGCTTTGCGCCATCCGCTGCCAGAAGCGCTCGCCGGTGTCCGGTGAAAACGGCTGCATAAAACTGACCGAAGCCCCGCCGTTCACGCAGCTGGCGAGGATTTCATTTAATTGCGGAAGGGATTCAAGAATAGATTCACGCGTCAGCGTGCGAAGTGATATAGGTGTGGCCATAGGTTGCTCCCTGAAAATGACCACATCACTATGTTTTTAACTAATATTTAACTCAAGCAAAAAGACCATTGGATTTTCTTATCATACGCCGTCAGGCAGCGCCTGCACGCAAACACGATTGCGCCCGGCCTGCTTGGCGTTGACTAACAGGTCATCCGCTTCCATCAGCAGCTGATTAAACAGCTCGGCGATCCGTCCTTCACCGACTTCGCGGCACTGCAAGCCGAGACTCACCGTCAGGCGAATACGCTGTTGCCCCCAGGTGAACGTTTCCGACTCGATTCCCTGGCGAATTTTTTCCGCCAGCAGATGGGATTGTTGAGCATTATCGAGCAGCGCCGCAACGGCAAACTCTTCCCCGCCGATACGCGCCACCATTCCCTCTTCGCCCGCCAGTTCACGTACGCGCTGGGCAAACTGGGTCAGCACGCAGTCACCGCATTCGTGGCCCCAGGTATCATTCACCCGTTTAAAACCATCGATGTCCAGCACCATCACCGAGAGCTGTTTATCCGGGTGCGGCGCCTGGCGTTTCAGCGCCTCGCCCAAACCGGAACGAGAGTAAACCCGGGTCTGAAAATCGAAATCAGCGCGGAGCGCCAGCTGTTTTACCAGGTTATTGATAGCCTCGACGCTGGTCGCCACGATCACCGGGCTAATCAGCATCGCCGCCATGCCGAGACGGGTTGAAAACAGCTGCCACGGCTGCGGACGCGCATCCGGCGACAGATGGATAAGCGAGTTTGCCACCAGCAGAATCTCAGTGATACCGGTAATAAACGTTAGCAGGCAGGTCAGCGGCAATGGATAGCGAATCGCGCACCAGATCAGCGCCGGCAGCGGGAAAGTCAGGCTTCCGGCGCCGCCTACCGCCACGCCGAGCGCCATCGATAGCACCAGCGCTATCACCGGCAGTAGTTGGCTAAAGCGAAAGCGGCCCAGCACCGATGGCAGCGTCAGGGTCAGAATAAACGGCAGGATGAGGACCGCAGTCGAGAACTGCTCGCTAAACCAGTCCGCCAGTTGCGGAATAAAAGTCGCCCGTTCAACATCAACCGAGCCCAACGCGCCAACCGCCGCGCACACTAGCGCCGCCAGCAGGCAATAACAGAAAAGATTCAGAGCGTTAATTGGCCCCGGCATCGAATCGGCACGCCGCTTATCCCACAGCACCAGTTGCGCCAGAATGACGATGAAGACGATATTGGAGAAGTTAATCAGCAGCGACGCAAAACCCATGCCCCAACGGGAAGTCAGGCCGTCATAAACCAGCATCGCGGCAAAACAAATAGCGTAAAAATAGCTGCGATTTAGCCAGACGTAGCGTGCGAAAATACCTGCCATAACGGCATTGAGCGGCCAAAAGAACGAGAGCTCCTGCACCAGACGTAACATAGCGCCCATAAAGTGCAGCAGGATCGTCAGCGTGAATAACACCAGCGCATCGCGCACCGGTTGATCCTCGCGAAATAGCGTGAATGACCGAATCGACAGTGAAGACATTCAGTAATTATCCGTCTAATTGTTTCAGGCAATTATTATGTAAATAATTAGTTAGCGGATTATCATAGCATGAGAATATTTGTTAGGCATACTGCCATGCCTGAGCGTTATAGGTTAACGGTTGGTAAGCGCGTTCATTTCCATCACCAGCCAGTGGTGAATCACCTGTACCACGTAACGCTGCTCCTCGCCGCTCAGTTCCCGCCCGCGCGGGATCGCATGCCATTTTTCCAGGCATCCGCGGCAGCAGGTCGCCGTAGCGTGCTGGGCGATAAATACCGGGTGCCCGCGCATCGGCGTCTGCTTGCCGTCATTAGCAATCTGCGCCGGGGCCAGCCGTTTGGCGATAAAATCCGCCGCGTGGCTGTCGATAATCTCCGGCCCTTTATCATAACAATACTGCCGCTCTTTCACCCCGAGGTGGAAACGAGAGCGGAACGTTGAACGCCCAAGCCGGGCGAACAGATTTTCCATTGCAGACATCAGAACACCGATCTTCCTAAACGTTGGGTGAGTTTTTCCAGTAAGGCGATCCCCGCCAGCGAGTTACCCGCTTCATCAAGTTCAGGACTCCACACTGCAATCGCCATCTCCTGCGGCACAATCGCCACAATGCCGCCGCCGACGCCAGATTTTGCCGGCAGCCCGACGCGCCAGGCGAACTCGCCGGCGTTCTGGTACATGCCGCTGGTCATCATCAGCGCGTTAACCTGCCGCGACTGAATCGGCGCGATGACCGGGTCCGCCAGATGCGGGGCAATCCCCCGATCGGCGAGAAACAGGAAGGTCCGCGCCAGCTCAACGCAGCTCATCTCCAGCGAGCAGTAGTGGAAATAGTTTTGCAGCACCGTGGCGACATCATTATGGAAATTGCCGAAGGATTTCATCAGCCAGGCGATGGCGGCGTTACGCGCGGAGTGTTCGAACTCGGAGCGCGCGACCACCGAATCATAGGCGATATCGTCCACCCCGCTCAGCCGACGCACGATCTCCAGCATTCTCTGACGCGGCGCGCTCAGGCGGCTTTGCAACATGTCGCAGACCACCAACGCCCCGGCGTTGATAAAGGGGTTACGCGGTTTGCCCTGCTCGATCTCCAGCTGCAGTAAGGAGTTAAAGGGCTGGCCGGAAGGATCTTTACCGACGCGCTGCCAGATCTCCTCTTCCTGATAATGGTTCATCGCCACCACCAGACTGAGCACCTTCGAGATAGATTGAATCGAGAAACGTTCGTGGGCATCGCCGGCGCTATAGTGCTGGCCGTCAACCGTACAGATGGCGACGCCCAGTTTATTGCCGCTGACGCGCGCCAGGGCTGGAATGTAGTCCGCTACCTTGCCGCGCCCTATCAGCGGCCTGATTTCTGCCAGAACGGCATCCAGCATTGCATTATTAATAACCGTCGCCACACTCGGCTCCTTGCCCACCATCGAAATTCGGGTGGCGAGTATAGCAGAGCGCGGCGACGGACGTCAGGCGCTAACGTCGATTAGCGGCGGTCTTTCCATACGGTTTGAATATTGCAGAACTCATGCAAACCGAAATGCGACAGTTCCCGACCAAAGCCGCTTTTCTTCACGCCGCCGAACGCCACACGGGCATCGCTGGCGCTATAGCCATTGATAAATACCCCGCCGCACTCCAGACCACGCGCAAAACGCTCCGCTTCCGCGCTGCTTGAAGTAAAGACGGTTGCCGAAAGGCCAAACTCGCTATCGTTAGCCAGTTCAAGGGCATGCGCGGTGTCGCGGGCTTCGCTGATGGTAGCCACCGGGCCGAAAAGCTCCTGACGGAAACCGGTCATCTCCGGGGTCACGTTGGCCAGTACCGTTGGCGCGTAGTAGTTGCCGGCGCCGGCGATTTTCTCGCCGCCAAGCAATAACGTCGCCCCTTCCTTCAGCGTGGCTTCAACCTGTTGATGCAGTTCATCGCGCAAATCAAAACGCGCCATCGGGCCGATATAATTTTGCTCGTCGCGCGGGTCGCCCATTTTCAGCGCCGCCACCGCGGCCACGAATTTTTTAGTAAAAGCGTCGGCGATATCCGCCTCAACGATAAAGCGTTTCGACGCCGCGCAGACCTGCCCGCTGTTCTGATAACGGCCGACAACGGCGGCTTTCACCGCTTCGTCCAGATCGGCATCGTTAAGCACGATGAAGGGATCGGAACCACCGAGTTCCAGCACGCATTTTTTCAGCGCTGCGCCGGCCTGAGCGCCGATTGCCCGCCCGGCGCGTACGCTACCGGTCACCGTGACCGCCGCGATACGATCATCATTGATAATTTGCGAGACGCCTTCATTGGTGGCGTTGATCCAGCCAAAGACGCCAGCCGGCAGACCCGCTTTGGCAAACAGTTCGCCCAGCAGCTGCGCGCTGCCCATCACGTTCGGCGCGTGTTTCAGCAGATAGCTATTCCCAGCCAGCAGAATCGGTACCGCGCCGCGCAGAACCTGCCAGACCGGGAAGTTCCACGGCATCACCGCCAGAATCGGCCCCAGCGGCCGGTATTCAATCACCGCCTTATTATCTTCTACCTGGGTGGCTTCGGTCGCCAGCATCGCCGGGCCATGTTCGGCATACCAGTCGCAGAGATTAGCCGATTTGCTCACTTCGCCGCGCGCCTGGGCGATGGGCTTACCCATTTCAAGGCTGATCATTTGCGCCAGCTCTTCGCCGCGGGCGCGCATTGCGCCGCCGACTTTACGCAGCGCGGCGGCGCGATCGGCGACCGTTACCTGGCGCCACTGGCGAAAACCCTGTTGCGCCAGGGCAATGGCTGAATCCACTTGTTGTTCGGTTGACCACGGCAGAGACGACACGACTTCACCAGTGGTCGGGTTCACGGAAACCGCATGGGTGGCAGATAAATTCATGGTTATTCTCTCTGTAGGGATTGCGAAGTGTGGATAGTGTGGCCTACTCTTCCTTTCATTGAAAATGAATAATATTAAGCAACACATTCACAAAAGAAGAATGCTATGGACCTTACCCAACTTGAGATGTTTAACGCCGTCGCCAGTACCGGCAGTATTACCCAGGCCGCGCAGAAGGTGCACCGCGTCCCGTCGAATCTGACCACCCGCATTCGCCAGTTGGAGGCCGACCTCGGCGTCGAGCTATTTATTCGCGAGAACCAACGGCTGCGTCTGTCGCCCGCCGGGCACAGTTTTTTACGCTACAGCCAGCAAATCCTGGCGTTAGTCGATGAAGCGCGGATGGTGGTCGCCGGCGATGAGCCGCAGGGGCTGTTTTCCCTCGGCTCGCTGGAAAGTACCGCTGCGGTGCGCATCCCCACCACGTTAGCCCTTTTCAACCAGCGTTACCCGAAGATCCACCTGGCGTTGTCCACCGGCCCTTCCGGCACCATGATTGACGGCGTACTGGAAGGCGCGCTCAGCGCGGCGTTTGTCGACGGTCCGCTGGTTCATCCCGGTCTGGAGGGGCTACCGGTGTTCCCGGAAGAGATGATGATCGTCGCCCCTTATGGCCATGCGCCGGTAACCCGCGCCAGCGAGGTCAACGGCGCGAATGTCTACGCATTTCGCGCCAACTGCTCCTACCGCCGTCATTTTGAGAGTTGGTTTCACGCCGACCGCGCGACGCCCGGAAGGATCCATGAGATGGAGTCCTACCACGGTATGTTAGCCTGCGTAATCGCCGGCGCTGGGCTGGCGCTGATCCCACGCAGTATGCTGGAGAGTATGCCAGGCCATCAGCAGGTTTCCGCCTGGCCGCTCGCCGAAGAGTGGCGCTGGCTGACGACCTGGCTTGTGTGGCGACGCGGCGCGAAGACGCGCCAGCTGGAGGCATTTATTGAATTGCTGAACGAGGACCGTCAGGCGGCAAGCGAGACATGATGGCCGGACGTTAATCGGCGATAATCAGCCGCGGCGAGAGTTCCTGGAGCGCATCACGGGTCTCCCCTGGCAAATGCGCATCGGTGATGATGTCCGTGAGTAAGTCGAGGTGCGCGATATTGAACAGCGACCAGGCGCCGTATTTCGAACTGTCGGCCAGCAGGATCCGCCGCCGGGCGTTGGCGATCAGATCGCGCTTCAGCGCCGCCTTCTCTTCCGTCGGCGCGGTAATGCCCTTTTGCAAATCCCAACCGTTACAGCTGACGAATGCCAGATCCGGCCACACATTCTGCAGCAAGCGTCGCCCATGCTCGCCAATACACGACTGGCTGCTGTCATCGATGCGCCCGCCGATAATCGTCACCTCAATCTGTTTGAATTCAGCCAGAAACAGCGCGATATGCAGATCGCTGGTGATGACCCGCAGCGGCAGATGCGTAATCTGTCGCGCCAGTTCAATCATGGTGGTACCGGCGTCCAGCACAATGGCATCGCCGGCCTTGATAAGCGACGCCGCCGCCCTGGCGATGGCGTATTTCTCCTGAGGGCTACGCTGCGCTTTTTCCAGCGTCGTCGGCTGTGTGGGAATAAATCGGTTGAGCGTCACGCCGCCGTGGGTACGGCTAATGACCCCTTCCTGATCGAGTTTAATCAGATCGCGACGGATGGTCGCCGGCGAGGCGTTAGTTACCGCAACCAGTTGGTCGACCGTTACCAGATTATGGCTTTTCAGGAAGTCCATAATCTGCTCTAACCGATTATATCCCTTCATGTTATTCCTGTGCGATTTGCATGGCGAGCTCAATGGAGGTTGCCATGCTCTCAGACTTCGCTTTACCTGTCCAGGCAATATCAAAGGCGGTGCCGTGGTCCGCGGAAGTGCGGATAAACGGCAACCCGGCGGTGATATTCACCCCATCATAAAATCCAAGCAGCTTGAGCGGAATATGCCCCTGATCGTGATACATCGCCACCACCATATCGTACATGCCTTCGTGGCACTGCATGAAGACGGTGTCCGGCGGGCACGGTCCGACAACATGGATACCCTGCGCCTCCATGGCGGCAACCGCTGGGGCGACGATACGGATTTCTTCATCGCCGAACAGACCGTTTTCACCGGCGTGCGGGTTCACTCCGGCTACCGCGATGCGCGGCTGCGAATACCCCACGCGGCGTAAAAAATCATCGGCAACCCGGATAACCGTCTCCACCCGCGACTGGCTTAGGGTATCGAGGAAACGCCGCAGCGCGATATGGGTGGTAACGTGGATCACCTTGAGCTTATCGGTGTACAGCACCATAGCGTAATCTTTGGTCTGCGTCAGATGAGCCAGCAGTTCGGTGTGTCCAGGGAAATGGTGCCCGGCCAGATGTAGCGCCTCTTTATTCAACGGCGCGGTGGCGATAGCTTTGACTTCGCCAGCCAGCGCCAGCGCGGTGGCGCGCTTGATGCAGCGATACGCCAAATCGCCGGCCTGAGCCTGGACTTCGCCGGGCCGCAGGGCCTGAGGGTCGCTTAACGGTTCATCAATCACGTTAATCGTCGCGGGTGAAAACTGCGCTTCACGCGGGTGTTCAATAATTCGCAACTCCGCACGCGGAGTAATGTTCAGCGCCAGGATTCGCCGCAGCGTCTGCGCGCAGCCCACGACCACCACCGGCGCACCGCTCAGTTCCCCTTCGCTCAGCGATTTAATAATAATTTCCGGACCAATGCCCGCCGGGTCGCCCATCGTTACCGCAATCATGTTAGACACTCAGTTTCTCCTCAATAAAATTCACGACATCCCGCAGCGTGGTCTCCGTACCGAATCCCCCTGCTTTGGTCATCACCGGACGCGGCCAGCGACTTCCGAGAAAATGGCCGTACGGCACGCATTGCGCCACCCGGCCGGTTATATGAAACCCCTGCGCGCCGAGCGCATGAGCGACGGCGATAGCGACATCGCCGCCGGACAAATAAAGCGCCCCGGGCGCATGTAACTCAACGGCAAGTTGGGTGACCTGCGCGAGATAAGCGCAGATCCGTTCTCCCAGCGCAGCGCGGCTCACCCCGCGTTCACGGCACTGCGCCTCAATACCGTGCCGGGCAGCGCTGTCCGCACAGGTGGTAACCACGCAATGATGACTTGCCGCAAGCACCGCGGCGATTCGCCGGGCATCGGCCAGGGCGTCGCCGTTAAAGGCGCGGGCGGTATCAATCCCGATCCGCTCGACCCGCGGATGGCCGGCCAAAGCGGCGACCTGAGCCTGTGCTATTTCGCTCATGGAGCCGACCACCGCCAACAACGGCCCGGCCGCATCCCGGCGCAGATAGCGCGCCAGCGCCTCGCAGATCCCCGCAGAGCCCACCAGCAGCGTTTGCCGCGCGCGGCTGGCTACCGCGGCGATAACCTCATCCAGCTGCTCGTCTTCTTCGGCATCAATAATCAACACTCGTGGTTGGTCGCTCTCTTCCGCGAGGGCGGCTTCCAGCTGTCGCACGTCAAGCGAACGGCACGGCAGCTGGCTCTGCATGGCGAGCAATTGCCCAATATCGGCGCTAGTGACCGGGGTTTTGGGGTCGCTGGCGAATTCTGTTTCATTAAGCGCTACGCCGTGGACATAACAGCGCCCCCCGCGGGTTATACGCCCTGCACCCGGAAAGGCAGGCGCGACAACCGCGACAGAGCAGCTCCGCGCACGCATCATCGCCTCCAGTTCCGCGCCGGGATTGCCGCGCAGGGTGGAGTCGATTTTCTTCACCTGCCAGACGGCGGCGAAATTTGCCGCATCACGGAGTACTGCGTTCACTTTCTCCGCAGCCTGCGCCCTGGAAAGCGCCCGACTATCGCTATTGAGGACCAACGCCCGGGTGGTGGACTGATGGCCGGCGTTAAAAGCCACCTCAACCGCCAGGCCCGCTTCCGCCAAACTGACACCAGCATCATTGGCCCCGGTAAAGTCATCTGCCAGCACCAGAACAGGGTTATCGCCGCAGCTCATTCTCTTTCCTTCATCGCTTATTTGAATCGTTAATGATTATATTCAATCATATTTGATTAAATGTGAGCAAGCTCAAGTTATTAAACGTCCGTATAAATTATAACTTTTGCTCATTGAAATGAGTGAACACTAAGCATATTGATTGAATTCAATCATAACAATAGAGGAGTGAGACGTGGCGACGATTAACAGCACGATTATCAGCGGCGCGGGCGCCATATCAGCCCTGAAGCCAGTGCTGGCAGGTAAAAAGCGCATTTTACTGGTCACCGATGCGAACGTTGGTAAGTTGGCAGCGACCAAACAGATCCAACATCTGCTGGGCGAGAATAACGTTGATGTGAGGATCGTGGATTCCGTACCGGCAGAGCCCAGCCAACATGACGTGGCGCAAATTGTTGACCAACTCGCGGGAGCGCAACCGGAGATGGTCGTCGGTATCGGCGGCGGCAGCGTCCTCGACGTGGCGAAGCTGCTCTCGGTATTACTTCATCCCGCCTCCCCTGCGCTCAACGCGCTGATCGACGGCGAGAAACCGCGCCTGCGTCTGACATCGCTGCTGATACCCGCCACCGCAGGCACCGGCTCGGAAGCGACACCAAACGCCATCCTGGCTATTCCCGAGCGTAATACCAAAGTGGGGATTATCTCCCCGCTACTGCTGCCGGATTTCGTGGCTCTGTTGCCGGAACTGACCACCAGTATGCCTGCGGCCATTGCCGCCTCCACCGGCATCGATGCGCTGTGTCATCTCCTGGAGTGCTTTACTTCAACCGTCGCTAACCCGGTGAGCGATAACGCCGCCTTAATCGGCCTGCATAAGCTGGTGCGGCATATTGAGCGTTCCGTAACCCACCCGCAGGATCTTACGGCGAAACTGGAGATGCTATGGGCCTCGTACTACGGCGGCGTGGCTATCAATCATGCCGGTACGCATCTGGTGCATGCGCTCTCCTACCCGCTTGGCGGCACCTGGCATCTGCCGCACGGCGTCGCGAACGCCATTCTGCTGGCCCCCTGTATGCAGGTCGTACGCCCGCACGCGGTGGATAAATTCGCCCAGGTCTGGGATCTGATCCCGGACGCCGATCTGACTTTGAATAACGAAGAGAAATCTCATGCGCTGGTCTGCTGGCTGGCGCAACTGGTGAAACGCCTGGCGCTGCCGGACAACCTCGCCGCGCTGGGTGTACCACCAGAGAGTATTGAAACGCTAAGCGCCGCGGCGCTGGAAGTAAAACGATTAATGAATAATGCCCCATGCAGCGTGAACCAGGACGAAGTCCAGGCGATTTACCAGACGCTGTTTCCACAGTCATCTCATCAGGGAGAAGAGAAATAAATGCATCATTCCATTCGCGGCGTGTTAACCGCCATTGTTACCCCCTTTACCGCCAGCGGTGAACTTAATTTGACGGCGCTGTGCCAACAGGTAGAACGACAGCTGGCCGCCGGTAATGGCATTTTTTGCGGCGGAACCAACGGCGAGTTTTTCGTCCTCAATGAAGCGGAAAAAATAGCTGTTGCCGAAACCTGCGTCGAGGCGGTTGCCGGACGCGCGCCGGTGGTGGCGCATATTGGCGAAGTGTCGACGCGGGAAACCATTCGTCTTGGCCAGCAGATAGCAAAGTCAGGCGTCGACGCGGTGTCCGTCATCACCCCGTGGTTCGTGCCGCTGAAACAAGATGAGCTGGTAAGCCACTACACGGCGATCGCCGATGCGCTGAGCGTACCGGTATTTCTGTATAACATCCCGGCGCGCACCGGTAACACCATTGAACCGCAAACCGCACGTCAGCTGGCTGCGCATGGCAACATCATTGGCATCAAAGATAGCGCCGGGAGTTATGAGAGTCTTAAGGGCTTTCTTGATGCGGTGAAAGATATCGACGGTTTTAATGTTCTGAACGGGCCGGATTCGTTGATTCATCAGGGTTTCGTTGACGGTTGTTCAGCCTGCATTTCCGGATTGGCTAACGTTGCGCCACGGGAGATTAACGCGATTTGGTCAACCTTCCAGGCAGGCGATATTGAAGCCTCCAGGCTGGCGCAGGAAAACGTCACCGGCCTGCGTACCGATCTCTACAAAGTCGCCTTTTCCCCCGCCGCGGTGAAAAAAGCATTGCAGCTGATGGGCCATGAGGTCGGCGATAGCCGCTACGCGGTGCAGTTTAGCGCATCTCAACTGCAGCAAATACGTGGAATCATCGCGCAGTATCTTAATTAAGCGCTGCGCTTCTTAAACAAAATAGGCCGGGCACCTGCGTGCCCAGGATTCGTACGCCCAAAGAGAGGCTAAGATGAATCATTTTACCACTGAAGATACCTTTATTATTGTTGGCATTGTCATCGCCTATATCTTATTTACCACCTGGCTGACGTTCCGTATTAGAAGTAAAAACTCCGGGGATTTTATGGAGGGCTCGCGCGCGATGCCGGCCTTTATTGTCGGTATCCTGCTGATGTCGGAATATATCGGCGCCAAGTCCACTATCGGAACCGCACAGGCCGCCTTTGAGAGCGGGATTGCCGCCTCCTGGTCGGTGTTGGGCGCCGCCATTGGCTTTCCACTATTTGGCCTGATACTGGTTAAGCGCATCTATAACACTGGCAAAATTACTATTTCCGGGGCGATTGCCGAGAAATACGGCACCAGCACCAAGAATATTATTTCCATTATTATGATTTACGCCCTGTTGCTGGTGAACGTCGGTAACTACGTCAGCGGCGCGGCGGCAATTTCCACGGTATTAAAAATCAATTTACCCCTCGCGGCGTTTATTACCGCCATCGTCAGTACTTTCTATTTTGCCTTTGGCGGTATGAAAGGCGTGGCCTGGGTCACCATGCTGCACAGCGCTTTAAAATATGCCGGCCTGCTTATTATTATGGGTTTCGCGTTGGCAAAAACCGGCGGTTTCACGCCGATGATTGAGAAGATGCCTGATTACTACTGGACCTGGGATGGCAATTTTGGCGCCGGCACGATCTGCGCCTGGCTTATCGGCACCATCGGCTCCATCTTCTGTACCCAGTTTGTCATTCAGGCTATCAGCTCGACAAAAAACGTAAAATCGGCGAAACGCTCTACCTGGATTGCCTTTTTCTTCTGCCTGCCTATCGCCTTCGCGATCGCCATTATCGGCGTGGCGGCGAAGTTTTTACACCCGGAAATCAATAGCCTGTACGCCCTGCCGGTGTTCCTGCAAGATATGAACCCGTGGCTTGCCGGGTTAGTGACAACGTCACTTGTAGCTTCAATTTTCGTTAGCGTCAGTACCGTTGCCCTGGCGATTGCCTCGCTGGTGGTAAAAGATTTTTACGTGCCGTGGCGCAATCCAACGCCGGAGCAGGAGTTTAAAGCCACCCGTTGGGCCTCGCTGATCATCGGTTTTCTGCCGCTTATTTTTGTGCTGCTGGTACCGGAAGTGCTGAAGCTCTCCTTCTTTACCCGCGCCATCAGGCTCTCTATCACCGTCGTCGCGGTCATCGCCTTCTATGCGCCGTTCTTTAAGAGCGCCCGCGGCGCGAACGCTGGCCTTATCGGCGCCTGCGTGGTGACTTCGGCGTGGTATTTGCTCGGCGATCCGTTCGGCATCAATAACATGTACATCGCGCTGATTACCCCGGCCCTGATTATGGTGATCGACCGCCTGATCCCCAATAAAGCGCAACAATCATCCCCGGCCCCCATTGAACAACGTGGAGTGTAAAAATGACCACCACCCCAACTTTTGACGGCGTAATTCGCCAACACCAACAGGATCCTCATCTGGCATGGGCAATGTTGCCCTCCGGCTGCCCGCAAAACCATGCCGCCAATCTTTTGCCGCTGCCAGATGGCACGCTGCTGTGCGTATGGTTCGGGGGTTCACAGGAAGGAAAAGCGGATATTTCAGTCTGGGGGGCGCGTTTAGCGCCGGGCGCCACAACGTGGAGCGAAGCAGTAAAGTTATCCGACGATCCGCAGCGTTCGGAACAGAACCCGGTGCTGTTTCAGGCTCCAGATGGCGTGCTGTGGCTGTTATGGACCGCGCAGCACGCCGGCAATCAGGACACCGCTATTGTGCGTTATCGCCAGTCGCGCGATGGCGGAAAACACTGGGGAGCAATCGCCACCCTGCTCGATGAACCCGGCACCTTTATCCGGCAACCCATCAGCGTGATGCCCAACGGCAACTGGTTGCTGCCGGTTTTCTATTGTCGTACCCGGCCGGGGGAGAAATGGGTCGGTAACGATGATGTGAGCGCGGTAAAAATCTCAGCCGATGGCGGCAAGAGCTGGCGCGACGTGCCGGTACCGCAGAGCCTCGGCTGCGTGCATATGAATATCACCCCGCTGGCCGATGGCTCGCTGGTCGCCTTCTTCCGCAGCCGCTGGGCCGATCATATCTGGTACAGCCGGTCGACAGATTTTGGCGAAAGCTGGTCAGCGCCGATCCCCACCACGCTGCCAAACAATAACTCGTCCATTCAGGTTACCACGTTGAGCAACGGCGATCTGGCACTGGTGTTCAATAACATGAGCGCAGCAGGCGCCAGCGAGCGTCGGGCATCGTTATACGATGAAATAGAAGATGATGACGGTCGTAAAGAGCCTGAACGCACTGGCAAAACCGCCTTCTGGGGCGCACCGCGCGCGCCAATGACCGTGGCGATTTCCGCTGACGGCGGTAAAAGCTGGCCATGGATGCGCAACCTTGATGTGGGCGACGGCTACTGTATGACCAACAATTCCGAACAAAAACTGAACCGCGAATTCTCCTACCCCAGTATTAAACAGGGTGAAGACGGTAATTTACACATTGCCTATACCTGGTACCGGCAGGCCATCAAGTATGTCCGCGTGTCGCCGCAGTGGGTGAAAGGAGAAATCGCATGATCATCGGTAATCTGAACGCCCTGCCTCAGGCGGGGTTGCCACTGGCGTTACGGCAAATCCTCAGCCGTCCTGAATGTTCTCTTGCCGCCCTGACAGCCCGTGAAGATGGTCGCTTTCAACCTGCTGATAGCGACTGGTACTGCACCATCGGCACCGCGCAAACCCAGGCGGCAGAACAGCGACATACCGAATACCACCACCAGTGGGCCGATATTCAGGTCATTTTAAGCGGAAAGGAGACTATTCATGCCGGTACGCTGTACAGCGGCCAACCCGACGATGAACAACGCAAACCAGATCTCTTTATCAGCCAGCAGACGCCGCAAAGCGTCACGCTGCATTTGCATGCCGGCGACTTCGCGGTCTTTCTGCCCGGCGAACCACACCAGGCGCTATGCGCCTTTGCAACACCCGCCCCGGTGAGGAAAGCGGTATTTAAAGTACCGCGCAGCATGCTGGAGGCGCCATGAAGCAGGCACTGGTCACAGGCGCCAGTTCGGGGATCGGCGCGGCGATTGTGGGGCAACTGCTGGCGGAGGGCTGGCAGGTGCTCGGGCTAAGCCGCTCCGCGCCGCCGTTCGCTCATGAAGCCTTCAGGCATCTGGCAGCCGATTTGAGCGACCGCCAGGCGCTGGTTGATGCTCTGTCGTCGGTACCGACGCCGCAGGCGATTATCCATGCCGCCGGTATGATGGCGGCGGCGCCGCTAGGAGAACTTGACACACTGCGTGGCGAGACGTTATGGCGTCTGCATGTGGATGCAGCGCAGACCTTAGCCAACCGCTTTGCGCCCGTTATGAGCCGCGGCGGTCGGATTATCCTTTTGGGTAGCCGAACCTCTCGCGGAGCGGCAGGCCGTTCTCAGTATACGGCAACCAAAGCGGCGCTGGTGGCGCTGGCGAGAAGCTGGGCGGCGGAACTTGCCGCGGCGGGCATTACCGTTAACGTGGTCGCCCCCGGCGCCACCGATACGCCAATGCTGCGCCAGCCAGGGCGGGAGAGTTCGCCGCCGAAGACGCCGCCGCTCGGTAGATTGATTAAGCCACAGGAAGTGGTGTCGCTGGTGAGCTGGCTTCTTAGCGAAGAGGCCGCGGCCATGACCGGACAAGAGCTGGTAATGTGCGGCGGCGCCTCGCTTAGTTAGGATTGCCCGGCTAAGCGCTGCGTCAGCCGGGGAAACTATCGTTAACTTTCGCGCAAATAGACCGTGCCGCGCAGATAGGTGGTCGCCTGGCCGCTAATCAATACGCGGTCATCGCGCCACTGGCAGCGCAGCTCGCCGCTGCGCGCCGACACCTGGCGCGCCAGCAGGTCGGTTTTATTGAGCTTCGCTCCCCAGTAGGGGATCAGCATACTGTGGGTTGAACCGGTTACCGGATCCTCCGGCACCCCATCACCGGGACAGAAAAAGCGGCTGACAAAATCGTACTCCTCGTCGGCGGCGCTGATGCAAATCCGCTTATCCAGCCTCTCCAGCAGCGCCATATTCGGACGTACCGCTTCAACCTGCGCCCGGTCGCGTAGCACCACCAGGTAATCACGCCCTTCCCGCACCTCCAGCGCATCATCGATACCCAACCCGGCGAACAGTGCCGGCGGTACGTCATGCACCGGCGTCGTTTGCCAGGCCGGGAAATCCAGCGTCAGCCAATCGCCGCTGCGCGTCACCCGCAGCTCACCGACAAAACGGGTGCTGAATACGATAGTTGCCGAAGGGTGATCGAGATATTCAAAAATCACGTGCGATGCTGCGAGGGTGGCGTGACCGCAGAGATTAATCTCATCAAGGGTCGTGAACCAGCGCAGCTCATAGCCGCTGTCGGTACGAACAAAAAACGCCGTTTCGGATTGATTATGCTGCTGCGCCATTTTTAAAAGCGTTTCATCAGGCAGCCATTCGCTGAGCGGGCACACCGCCGCCGCGTTGCCGCCAAAATTGCGATCGCTGAAGGCATCGACCAGGTAAAAACTAATTTCTTTCATCGTGCTCCCCTTTTTTATCGTCTATCAACATGACACAGAAAGCGCGGGTGCACACTATTAGCTGAAAAATTAAGTTGTTAGCAGGCACAGGTGTCAGCATAAAATGAGACACAGATCACAAAGTGATTGTATTTTCAGCAGCATTCGTTTTAAGATCGCCTTCTCTTCTTCTCATTACTACCAGCCCGGAATTTATGCTTACAAATACGGTCTCACGCAGAGTCGCGTGGCTGCGGGTCGTCACGCTGGCAATTGCCGCCTTTATCTTTAATACCACGGAATTTGCTCCGGTCGGTTTGCTGTCTGATATCGCCGACAGCTTCGGCATGGAAACGGCCCAGGTCGGGATCATGCTGACCATTTATGCCTGGGTAGTGGCATTGATGTCGCTGCCGTTCATGCTGCTGACCAGCCAGATGGAGCGCCGTCGCCTGCTCATTGGCCTGTTCGTCTTATTTATCGCCAGCCACGTATTGTCATTTTTCGCGTGGAACTTCACGGTGCTGGTGGTGAGTCGAATTGGCATTGCGTTCGCCCATGCGGTGTTCTGGTCGATCACTTCCGCGCTGGCTATCCGTATGGCCCCTCCCGGCAAGCGCGCACAGGCGCTAAGTCTTATCGCCACCGGTACCGCACTGGCCATGGTGTTCGGCATCCCTATTGGCCGTATCGTCGGACAATATTTTGGCTGGCGCACCACCTTCCTGGCCATTGGTCTTGGCGCTTTAGCGACGCTGGTGTGCCTGGCTAAACTATTGCCGGCGCTGCCAAGCGAACATTCCGGTTCGCTGAAGAGCCTGCCGGTGCTGTTCCGCCGTCCGGCGCTGCTCGGCATTTATCTGCTGACGGTTATCGTGGTGACCGCCCACTACACGGCATACAGCTATATTGAACCCTTCGTTCAAACCGTCGCTGGTCTTAGCGGTAACTTCGCCACCCTACTGCTGTTAGTGCTCGGCGGCGCAGGTATTATCGGCAGTATTATCTTCGGCAAGCTGGGCAATCAACATGCTTCAGGGCTGATTACCACCGCTATCGGCCTGTTGCTAATATGCCTGCTGTTGCTGCTACCCGCCTCACGGAACGCCAACCAGCTGATGCTGCTCAGCGTGTTTTGGGGGATCGCGATAATGGTCATCGGCCTTGGCATGCAGGTGAAAGTGCTGGCGCTGGCTTCGGATGCTACCGATGTCGCGATGTCGCTGTTTTCGGGTATTTTCAATATTGGTATTGGCGCCGGCGCGCTGGTCGGCAGCCAGGTGAGTACGCAGCTGTCGATGTCGGCGATAGGCTACGTTGGCGCAGTGCCGGCGCTGGTGGCGCTGGTCTGGGCAGTGATGATTTTTCGCCGCTGGCCAACGCCGCTTGATGAACAGCAAGCGCATCACTCATGATAACGACGCGGGCGGTCAATGCCGCCCGCGGCGCCGACATCCTATCCCCAAAAGGCCCGAAACAGACACGTCGCCGGGCCTTTCAGAAAGTTATCGCGATCAGGCGTGATAGTTGGTGATAATCTCCAGCACGCCGTTAATGATGAACTGAACCCCCATACAGACCAGCAGGAAACCCATCAGGCGGGAAATCGCTTCTATGCCGCCTTTCCCCACCAGCCGCATGATTGCCCCGGAACTTCGCAGGCAGCCCCACAGAATGATCCCCACCAGCGCGAAGATAATCGGCGGCGCCGCCAATACTACCCAATCAGGGAAATCGACGCCGTGCTTCACCGTCGAGGCGGAGCTGATAATCATCGCAATGGTGCCCGGCCCGGCGGTGCTGGGCATCGCCAACGGCACGAAGGCGATATTCGCCGTGGGTTCATCCTGCAGTTCTTCCGATTTGATCTTCGCTTCCATCGAATCATGGGCTTTCTGCTGCGGAAACAGCATACGAAAACCGATAAAAGCCACGATCAGCCCGCCGGCGATACGCAGACCGGGAATGGAAATACCGAAGGTATTCATGACCACCTGGCCGGCATACCACGCCACCATCAGGATCGCGAAGACATACACCGATGCCATCAACGATTGCCGGTTACGCTCGGCGTTGTTCATATTGCCCGCCAGACCAAGGAACAATGCCACGGTGGTGAGCGGGTTCGCCAGCGGTAAAATCACCGCCAGACCGATCCCTATTGCTTTAAAGAGTTCCAGCATAGTGAGTCAACATCCCGTTAAGTATCATTTTTTCAGTACAGTTTCACCCCGTGAGTATATCGACAGCAGCAGCGCAGATGCCACACCCCATGAAAAAATCACGCTTATAAAAAATAACAAGCGTTAGTAAAATGGAAAAAAGTGACCACCATCAAATTATCGTTCTTTAGCAAATCGTGGCATCGGCGAATTCATAATGTTGACTTATGATTGCCACGGCAATAATATCCATCGCAACTAAATAATTGCCTGGGCAACTATCATGGAAAACACCAACAATCTGTTCAACGAGATGATCCCTCTCGGCCGATTGATCCAGATGGTTAACCAGAAAAAAGATCGACTGCTCAACGACTACCTTTCACCCATGGATATCACCGCTACCCAATTTCGGGTGCTCTGTTCCATTCGCTGCGAGGTATGTACGACACCCGTTGAGCTGAAGACCGTTCTGTCGGTCGATCCAGGCGCAATGACGCGCATGCTCGACAGACTCGTCTGCAAAGGCTGGATAGAACGGTTGCCCAACCCCAATGACAAGCGCGGCATTCTGGTGCAACTGACTCCAGAAGGCGCAGCCCTTTGTGAGCACTGTCATCAGGTTGTGGGTCAAAAATTGCACCAGGAACTAACAAAAAATCTAACGGCAGACGAAGTGGTCATGCTTGAGCAACTGCTCAAGAAAGTCCTGCCGTAATAAGAAGAGGTAAGATGATGTCCAGACGCAATAACGACGCCATCACTATCCATAGTATTTTGTCGTGGATCGAAGAGAACCTGGAATCTCCATTGTCGCTGGAGAAAGTTTCGGAGCGCTCAGGTTACTCCAAATGGCACCTGCAAAGAATGTTCAAGAAAGAGACCGGCCACTCGCTGGGCCAGTACATCCGCAGTCGTAAGCTGACGGAGATTGCGCAAAAACTCAAGCAGAGCAACGAGCCAATTTTGTATCTGGCTGAACGTTACGGTTTTGAATCGCAACAGACGCTGACGCGAACGTTTAAAAACTACTTCGATGTTCCGCCGCACAAATATCGCATCACCAACGTTCCGGGAGAATCCCGCTACCTGATGCCGCTAAATAATTATTGTTGTTAATCGCCTGCATAAAGACGTATCGAGGAAATCATGAAATTATTCGCTACCGCCGCCATCGTGCTAATGGCGCTGGCTGCAGGCCAGAGTTACGCGGAGCAAACCACCACTCCGGTTCGCCACAATAACCGGGATGCGATGATTATTCCTTCGGAACATAACGACTCGCCGTTTGATTTTAATCACATGGCTGCCGGCAATGATAAATCGGATGAGCTGGGCGTACCGTATTACAACTAATGCTCCACTTGTTCTGATATCTCCTGGGCCCCGCTAACGCGGGGCTTTTTTATCCCGCGCCGCGCCCGGGTGCACCAGCCGCAGACCAAACACGTTAATGTAGAGCCCGCCCATAATCAGCGCCGCCCCCAACAGCTGCAGGCCATTGAGCCGTTCACCGAGTAGCAGAGCCGCGCTGGCCATCCCGACCACCGGCACCAACAGCGACAACGGCGCCACCCTCCAGGTTTCATAACGTCCCAGCAGCGCTCCCCAGATACCGTAACCAACAATAGTGGCGACAAACGCCAGATACATGAGCGATAGCACGGTCGTGGCGTCGATATTCACCAGGCTTGCCGCCATCGCCTGCGGCCCATCAACAATACCCGACGCCAGCATAAACGGTAAAACCGGAATCAACGCGCTCCACACCACCAGCGACATAATCGGCGGCCTGTGCTGCTGAGACATAATCTTCTTGTTGAAAATGTTACCGCAGGCCCAGCTAAACGCCGCCGCCAGAGTCAGCATAAAACCGACCAGCGGCACGTGCTGGCCACCGAGGCTGGCCTCAACCAGTACCAATACGCCAAAAATCGCCAGCGCGATACCGGCAACCTGCTTTCCCTGTAACCGCTCGCCAAAGACAAAAGCGCCCAGCACGATTGTGAAAAAGGCCTGCGCCTGCAGCACCAGAGAAGCCAGCCCGGCCGGCATACCGAGGTTAATCGCGCAGAATAAAAAGGCGAACTGGCCGAAACTGATGGTCAGGCCGTAGCCCAGCATCAGACGCAGCGGTATTTTGGGCCGCGCAACGAACAGCAGCGCCGGAAACGCCACCAGCAAAAAACGTAACCCCGCCAGCATCAGCGGCGGCATATTGTGTAACCCGAGCTTAATCACCACAAAGTTAAGCCCCCACACCACCACTACCAGCATTGCCAGCAGTCCATCTCTGCGCGTCATACGAAGCCCCTGTCTTCCTGGTCAACGATGACCACCGTCAAAGTAACCAAATTCCCGCCGCTCGAACAGATCATTATTTTTAGCAGGTGCTGAAGGCACTTTCCGACACGGAGCCCGCTATACAAGGCTCAGTTAGCATGCTATTTGTGATCGGGCACAACAAAAATAAAACACTTCATCGGGCAAGGAAAAAATGACAACCACCATCAGGCGCTCAACGGTAGCGCTGTTGGCGTCGTCGTTGCTGTTAACCATCGGCCGCGGCGCAACGCTTCCTTTTATGACGATTTATCTCACCCGTCGGTTCCAGCTGGAAGTCGATGTCATTGGCTATGCGCTCTCCGTCGCGCTGGTCGTCGGCGTTATCTTCAGCATGGGCTTCGGTATTCTTGCCGATAAATTCGACAAAAAACTCTATATGCTGATCGCCATCGTGGCGTTTATCGTGGGCTTTATCGCCATCCCCGCGGTCAATAGCGTGGCGCTGGTGGTGTTCTTTTTCTCATTGATCAACTGCGCCTATTCGGTTTTCTCCACGGTACTGAAAGCCTGGTTTGCCGACGTGCTGACGCCGGAGAAAAAAGCGCGCATCTTTTCGCTCAACTATACCTTCCTCAATATCGGCTGGACCGTTGGGCCGCCAATAGGCACCCTGCTGGTAATGCAGAGTATTAACCTGCCTTTCTGGCTGGCCGCGCTGTGCGCCGCCTTCCCGCTGGTGTTTATTCAGCTCTTCGTCGAGCGCACCTCTGCCGCCAGTGCGGAAGGCATCACGCCGCAGTGGACGCCGTCGGTGCTTTTGCGCGACCGCGCCTTGCTGTGGTTTACCTTTTCCGGCTTGCTGGCGTCATTTGTCGGCGGCTCTTTCGCCTCCTGCATTTCGCAGTATGTGCTGGCCGCAGGCACCAGCGACTTCGCGGAAAAAGTGGTCGCGGTAGTGCTGCCGGTCAACGCCGCGGTGGTCGTCGCGTTGCAATATGCCGTCGGGCGACGGCTTTCGGCGCGAAACATCCGCCCGCTAATGACCTTCGGCACCCTGTGCTATGTGTTGGGTCTCGGCGGGTTTATCCTCTCCGGTAATAATCTGCTGATGTGGGGCATTTCCGCCGCCATCTTTACCCTTGGCGAAATTATTTATGCGCCGGGCGAATATATGCTGATCGATCAGATTGCCCCACCCGGTATGAAAGCCAGCTACTTTTCCGCCCAGTCGTTAGGCTGGTTAGGCGCGGCGTTCAATCCGATGCTAACCGGGATAATCCTCACCCATCTGCCGCACTGGTCGCTATTCTTCATTTTAATGCTGGCGATAGTCGCCGCCTGGCTGATGATTTTCCGCGGCATGAACGTGCGTCCGTGGCAAACCGTACAGGCGTAAACCGCGCGTCATGCGGCTGTCGGGTTGCTGTCGTCTGTCTGTCGGGTGCCTGTCGTGGCGCCCGGCAGGCTAAAAAACCACACTGGTCTCAGGTTCCCATCCGGAGATTAACATCATGAACAGCAGTACCCGCGTCAAACAATTACGTCTGCAGCGCGCCTGGTCCCAGGAACAGCTTGCCGAACTGGCTGGCGTCAGCGTTCGCACTATCCAGAGGATCGAAAACGGCGATCGCCCGGGGTTAGAAACCCTGAGCGCCCTGGCGGCAGTGTTTGAGATAAATGTGGCCGAACTCAGCGACGATGCGCCTGTCGGTCACGAAGCGTCGCTCGATTTACGGATCGAAGAAGCGAAAAGCCGCCTGCATCAGGAGAGCCGTTTTTTCCGCTCGCTAAGCGTGGCGGTCACGGTTTGCGTTTTGTTGCTGGTGATTAATCATTTCACCCAACCGGATGTCTACTGGTCAGTGTGGGTGGCGATCGTCTGGGGTGCATTATTGCTACTACGGGGATTACGTCTGTTTGTCTTTGCCGGGTGGATCCGCCACTGGCGACAGGCACGCCTACAGCGCCTGCTGCGCAAATAGAAAAAGCCCGCTTAATGCGGGCTATCTCTTTACCAGACCTGGGCGGCGATCCCTGTGACCAGCCGCACTTTATCCCACTGCTGGGCTTCGCTTAACGAATTGCCCTCTTCGGTGGAGGCAAAGCCGCACTGCGGGCTCAGGCAAATCTGCTCCAGCGGCACATACTGCGCCGCCTCCTGCAGGCGCGCCTTCACGCCTTCCGGGTTTTCCAGTTCACCATTCTTGGTGGTAATCAGCCCCAGAACCACCTGCTGATGGCCTGGTCGGATAAAGCGCAGCGGGGCAAAATCACCGGAACGGTCATTATCATATTCGAGGAAGAACGCATCGATGTTGACGCCGCCGAAGAGAATTTCCGCCACGGGCTCGTAGCCGCCTTCTGAAATCCAGGTCGAACGGAAGTTACCGCGACAGACGTGCAGACCAACGGTCAGATCCTGCGGTTTCCCTTCCAGCGCTTTATTCAGCACCCGGGCATAGGTACGCGCCAGTTCGTCCGGATCGTCACCGCGCTCGCGTACCTGCTGGCGTTGTTCGTCTGAACATAAATAGGCCCAGACGGTGTCATCGAGTTGCAGATAACGGCAGCCAGCGTCATAGAAAGCGCGGATCGCGTCACGCCAGGTGGTTGCTAGATCGTCAAAGTATTCGGCCAGGTCCGGGTATACGGTGCTATCGATATCTTTACGCCCGCCGCGGAAGTGCAGCACGCTGGGGCTGGGGATGGTCATTTTCGGCTGCGCATTGCCGCTGACGCTTTTCAAAAAGCGGAAATCTTCCAGCATTGGATGGTTGCCGAAGCCCAGTTTACCGGTCACGCGCACGCCGTGCGCTTTAGTCTGCACGCCGTTGAACTGAATACCCTTCTCTGAATCGTAACGTTCCACGCCTTCCAGACCGTCGAAGAAGTCGAAGTGCCACCATGCGCGCCGGAACTCACCGTCGGTCACCACGTGCAGGCCGCAATCGCACTGCTGCTGAACCAGTTGGCGGATGGCTTCATTCTCAATTTCACGCAGATGGCCGGCATCAATATTGCCTTCCGCCAGCTGCAGGCGCGCCTGCTTAATGGCGTTAGGACGTAAAAAACTGCCGACAATATCTGCGCGGAACGGGGCCTGGTGACGTTGCATGTTCTCTCCTTAACGGCAGGCAGGTAGTTGCCCGCCGTGATAATTCATTATTTGAATTTTTAGACTTCTGGATGTCTATATGTCCGGATACTGTCATGCGGAGAGAGCATCGGCAAACGAGAAAAATTCATGGCTGTTGAATTTATTTCATGTTGCTCGTTTCGCTGACGCTAAATGCGAACCCCTCATCCGCCCAACCGGTCAGGCCGCCGAGCATCATTTTTACCGGTCTGCCAAGCTGCGCCAGCTTTAAGGCGGCAATATCCGCGCCGTTGCAGTGCGGCCCGGCGCAATAGACAACAAACAGCGTTTCCGCGGGCCACTGCGCCATTCGCGCGGCATTGATCTCGCGATGCGGCAGATGCAGCGCACCAGGCAGGTGGCGACGGGCAAACACATCATGACTGCCAATCACGTGCAGTAGCACAAAGTCCTGTTCGCCGTGCTGCATGGCGTGATGGACATCCGCGCAGTCGGTTTCGAAACTCAGTTTATGGGCAAACCAGGCAGCGGCATCGACCGGGGCGGCTGGTGTAAATTGGCTTACAACACTCATGGCGTATTCTCCTTGTCTGTGGTAACACTACTTTAACCACCACCGTACCCGGACCACCGCCACCATTGATGACAGAAAACGCTGAAATCCTGACAACCCGCAATGTGACACTGTCACCACCAAAAGTCGTCGTTCTGGCCTATGACGGCCTGTGTACCTTTGAATTCGGCGTGGCGGTGGAGATTTTTGGCCTCCCGCGCCCGGAAATGGGGGAAAGCTGGTATCGGTTCGCGGTCGCCGCCGTCGATGATGGCGAGCTTCGCGCCACCGGCGGTATCCGTATCGTCAGCGATGGCGGGCTGGCGCTGCTTGATGAAGCGGACACCATCGTGGTGCCCGGCTGGCGTGGCATAGAAAGCGATGTTCCTCAAGCGTTGTGCCAGGCGCTGGCGGCTGCGTACGCGCGCGGCTGCAGAATCGTTTCTATCTGTTCCGGGGTGTTTGTGCTCGCCGCCGCCGGATTGCTCAATGGGCGGCAGGCCACCACCCATTGGCGTTATACTGCCCGGCTGCAGCAGCGTTTTCCGTTGATTGAGGTGGTGGAAGACGTGCTGTACGTTGGCGATGCGCGGCTGATGACCTCTGCCGGCAGCGCCGCGGGTATCGATCTCTGTCTGCATCTGGTGCGCGAAGATTTCGGCCATGAAGCGGCGAATATCGTCGCCCGGCGGCTGGTGGTGTCGCCGCACCGTGACGGTGGGCAGGCGCAGCAGGTGATTCGCCCGGTGGCTACAGCGCGTGAAAGCCAGCGCCTCGGGCAGCTGTTTGATTACCTGCATCAGCATCTCGCTGAGAGCCATACCCTCGCCTCGCTGGCGCAACGGATGGATATGAGCCCGCGCACTTTCTTGCGCCGTTTTCAACAGGCGACCGGCAAATCACCGGCCCGCTGGCTGCTCGATGAGCGGTTGCTTCGCGCCCGCCAGCAGCTCACCGACAGCCGCCTCAGCATCGACAGAATCGCCGAAATCTGCGGTTTCGCTAATGCCAGTACGCTACGTCATCACTTTCGCCAGCATTTCGCCGTGAGCCCGCTGCAATATCGAAAAAAGTTTTCCACCCGTCAGTGATAATATTAATATGGCCAGCGACAATTATTCGCGTCGTTGATTTACACCTGCAAGGATTAAGCTGATGAAAAAAGAATGTCGCGTCGTTATCTATAAAGAGGGGCTGCTGGGCAGTATGTTTTTTGGCGAAGCGAAAGCCGATCCCGATAAAATGAGCCGGTTCCTCACTGAGTACACGCAGCAGGGCTGGGAAGTCAAAACCATGGCGGTCGAGCGCCGCCGCAGCGCCCTGTTCTGGTCGCGCGAAGCCTATTTATTTGTGCTCGAACGCGCCATCTGATGCGTTAATTTATTTCATATACCCTAACGCCATTCTGGTTAATCGTTTGTTTAGATTGACCAGGATATTATCTCTTCAACAACCGTAAACCCTGTTCAATGAGGACAACATTAGCGCATAAATAAGATGGAGGTAGACCATGCTGGGAAACATGCATGTTTTTATGGCCGTACTGGGAACAATCCTGTTCTTTGGTTTTCTGGCCGCGTATCTAAGCCACAAATGGGATGACTGATGAACGACGATAATCCCCACCCGTAAGCGCCCCCTGCTGCTGTTGCACCAGGGGGCGTTCTGTTTTTAAAGACCGTTATTGCCGTTGTTGCTGCCAGATAGTGATTTCGTCAAAAAGCCAGCCGATAAACAGCGCTGCCTCCTCCTTTTCCTCCGCCAACGGAGAGACCGCCAACCAGTAGTGCCAGGGATAAGGCGCAGTAATTGCCGTTATCTGCACCAACTCTCCTCTATCCAGCGCCCCCTGAACCAGAGATCTACGCTCCAGAGCGATACCTTCGCCCAGCCGTACCGCATCAAGAACCAGATTTGAATCATTAACCCGTAGTCCGCCTGGCTCGATCTCTTTCTCCAGCCCAGCGTTCAGGCACCAGCTTTTCCATGATTCCATCGAATAAATAATGTTGCTCGCAGCCACCTCCTCCGGCGTCGCTGGCAGCTTGCCGCCGTTATAATTTGGCGCGGCGACAACCATTAATTCATCCGCAAAGAGAAAATGACTTTTAACCCCTTCCCATTCACCACGCCCCATACGGATAGCAATATCAATCCCTTCCTGTTCCAGATCGCTCACCGTCAAGCTGGCCTGAAGCCGCAATAAGATATGAGGATATTTCTCGCGAAATCTCATTAGCCGCGGCAATAGCCAGTGACACCCAAATGAAGGTAGTGTTGACAACGTAAGTTCCAACGTCCGAGGTTTAATTTGTACCAGCTTTGTCGCCTCTGCGATATGCTGCAGAGCCTCGCGAATTTGCAGCGCGTACAGCCGCCCTTCTTCATTGATTTGTACGCCACGCCCCTGGCGGATAAAGAGTTTTACCCCAACAAGCTCCTCGAGGATTTTGATTTGCTGGCTAATCGCCGAATGTGTCACATTCAGTTCCTTCGCCGCTAGCGTCACGCTGCCAAGACGGGCGACGGCCTCGAAACTGCGCAAACTTGCAATAGGTGGATAATTCGACATCTGTTGTTCTCTGCACCCTGCCGGTTAATGTCAGAAATACTTACGCTCTGTATAAGAAAACCATGATATTCGTCGCTATCGGTTTACGCTAATCTGCGGTGGTCTGCTTATCGGCAGCGCCTGAACACATGATTTCCCGATAATAGAATGATGTTAATCTGGAATAAAAAAATGACGATGAAACTTATTGGTATGATGGATTCGCCTTACGTTAGGCGTGTTGCAATCTCGCTGGAACTATACGGCATACAATTTGTGAGCGTTCCTTTATCAGTATTCAGCACCTTTGATGCGTTTTCACAAATTAACCCGGTTGTTAAAGCGCCAACGGCGGTACTGGATAACGGTTTGTTATTAATGGACTCGACACTGATTCTACAATATTTCGAAATGCAGGCCGAACCCAGGCGTAAACTGTTAGCGAAAAATCCGCATCGGTTAGCGGAGGATATGCAACTGTTGGGGTTTATTCTCGCTGCCAGCGAAAAGGCGGTACAAAATATTTATGAACATCGTCTCCGTCCGGCGGAAAAACAGCATCAGCCATGGATTGAGCGTGTAACACAGCAACTGCTGGCAGCTTGTCATGAATGGGATGCAAGATTGGCCGGCCGCACTACCGCCCAACAGCTTGATCAGGTCATGATAACCAGTACTGTCGTCTGGTCATTTATTCAGGCTATGATCCCAACGACAATCCCGCCCCACGATTTTAAACATATACATGGTTTAGCCGAAGCATGTGAGGCTTTAGCCGTTTTTAAAAAATATCCTCTGGCGGAATAATCGCGTTTATAAGGTTTTCCTACGCTTGCGCGAATACATCACTTCATCGCTTTGTTTTAGCATATCCCCGAGCGTCGGATAACGGCTGACATCGCTCTGTAGCTCGCCGTAAGAGTAATTAATGTTATAGGGTTTTCCTGACGTCTGGTTGTAATGATCGACACTCTCACGCAGCTTTTGCAAGAATGTGTCGGCACGCCCGTTGCGGGTAATGATGGCGGCGAACTCATCGCCGCCTAAACGGCCGACAACCTCGCCTGGCAGCAGATGTTGCGCCAGAAACGCCGCGAAGGTTTTTAGCACCTCGTCACCTTCCGCATGCCCCCACAGATCGTTAATGGGTTTGAATTTATCGAGATCAAAAAAGACCAGGCTAAACGGCGTTGCATTGCTGGTAAGCGTACGGAAACGTTTATCGCCGATGCGGTAAAAGCCGCGCCGGTTAGCGATGCCGGTCAGACTGTCGGTCATCGCCATGCCAATCACCTGGAACTCATCCTCGACGATATACGCCAGATCCTTGAGGACGGCGATCTCTTCATCGTTAAACTCGCGCGGCGTGGTATGAATCAGGCATAGCGTACCGGCCACGGCGCCATCGGGCAGATGGACAGGATAGCCCGCGTAGAAGCGGATATAGGGTTCGCCCGTCACCAGCGGGTTATCATAAAAACGATCGTCATTGACCGCATCGTTAACGATGAAGGCGCCGTCCTGCAAGATGGCGTGGGCGCAAAAAGAGATATCGCGCCGGGTCTGGCGAATCCCCAGCCCCTGACAGGCGAGCAGCCACTGCCGTTCCCGGTCGAGCAGGCTGATAAGTACCACCGGCACCTGAAAAATTTTTTTAGCCAGCCGAGTGAGGCGTTCGAAACGCTCATCATCACGGGTATCGAGCAGGTCCGCCAGATATAGCGATTTCAGTCTTTCTTCTTCATTTTCCGGTACGCCAGGGAATTTCATAAAGCCTCATTGCACTAAAGCGAAAAAATCAGGTGGCGGGATTAATGCGCAGCCGATGAAAAGCGCGTCAGCGCCCCATACCAGTCATAGCTGCCCTGGGTGCCAATTTCGCGTTCCCCCTCTTCCAGCTTCAGCAGAAAACGTCGTTTGTTAAGCTGATCGAGGTTGTGGAAGTAAGTTGCCAGCCGTCGGGCTAAATCTTCATACATGGCAAAAGCCACCGCGGTCCCTTGCGTCGCATCGGCATACTTCGCAAATTCGTTCTTAATCGCCTGAAAATCATCGTTCATTGAAAGCACCACCTCCTGTCACAATGTCATCAGTATGGTTAGCCCTGGCCGTTTTTTCCATCCCGATAGCTATCAGCATTTTATGCTGCCTTAAAAAATACAGCCCTGGGAATCTCCGAGACCCACGCTATGAAAAACAACGTATTTACGCTGCCATCAGCGCAAATTATCAACAACCAGCAGAAGATAATAAAATCGACAAGCGACGAGACCGGGGGAATGGGCAAAAAAAAACCGCCATGTGACTGGCGGTGAATAAATGCTTGCATGGATAGATCGTAGATTGTATTTAGCGTTTTCGTAGAAAAGCGTCGTGAGTTCCTACGTCTGACTCGCAGGCTAGCACGCCCTTGTTCAATAAATCTTAAACCGCAGACGTACTCATAGCTTCTCTACCAGCGCTTTGAGTTCAGCGATCAGCGGCGCGGTATTGTCCTGCGCCGCGAGCGGCCACGTCGACTGGCGTACCACCAGCCGCGCCGGCAGCAGTTCGCGCAGGCGACCGGTCGGCGCCGCCATCTGCTGCATCAGTAATTCCACCGCCCGGCGGCCTAACAGATCAAAATCCTGGGCGACGGTGGTAAGCGGCGGCTGAAAGTAAAGGCTATCGGCCGTATCGTCATAGCCGGTCACCGAAATCGCCTGGCTGCCGCGCCGATTAAGCTGCGCCAGCGCGCTTAACACCCCGAGCGCCATCTGATCGTTGGCGACCACGATCGCGCTTAATTTCGGGTTTTTATGCAGCAACTCAAAGGTTTTTTGCCAGCCGCTGGCGGCGCTCCAGTCGCCGAACACCGTAATCGATTGACTGACCCCCAGCCGGTGCAGCGTCTCGCGCCAGCTGCCAAGGCGCATCCGCGCCGATACCGAGCTTTCCGGCCCGGCCAACAGGCCAAACTCGCGATGCCCTAATTCCCAAAGATGGCGCACGCAGGCGCCGCAGCCATCACGATGATCAAAACGCACGCAGGAGACATCCGTCTCCGGCGAGACATCGAGAAACAGGCAGGCGATATCCGTATTTTCCGCCGCCAGCCGTTCGGCGACGCTGCTCTCCAGCGGCAGGCTGATAATGGCGCCTCGAATATGCTGGGCGCGAAATTCATCCAGCCGCGCCTGCAGTGCCGGGTAATCACTTTGCGCCGGCATGGCGATGGCGACCTCCAGCCCCTGCTCACCGGCATACCGTTTCACCGCCGCGGCAATTTGCGACGGCGCGTGTAAGGTCAACGACGCCGTGATAAGCCCTATCGACGCTGCCGCTTTGCCCGCCAATAGCTGTGCTGACCGGTTAGGTACATAGTGCAGCGTCTGCATCGCGCGCAGCACCTTTTCACGGGTGCGCTGCGCCACTATCTGTGGGTTATTCACCACCCGCGAAACCGTCTGCTGTGAAACGCCCGCCTCGCGGGCGACATCTTCTAAAGTGGCTGAACGACGCTGCATCGCATACTCCTGTCAGTGAAAATGGCTTAATGTCTTACGCTAACATTTTATGTCTTCCTTACGACAGAAATCTGCTATTTGCGCCGTGATTCGTGATCGTGAATGGGTTTCATTTTCGCCAACGTTGCGGGCCTGCAAAAAATACCCGATAACCCGATGAGATTGTTTAGCGAATAACATTTATTACCATTATCCGTCAGGTATGCGTATGCAACGATATGATTCAGGCGCCGCTCGCGGCCCCGCTTTTCACGAAGTCCTGGCCCGCGAGGACTGGCAGAACCAGACTATCACCCACCTCAACCGCCTGCCCGCACATCCCACTTTTGCCAGCTGGCGCGATGCCGATGCGGCGCGCGACAACCGCCATTCTGACCGCCGTCGTCAACTGGACGGCGAATGGCAATTTTCCTATGCCCGCAGTCCGTTTCAGGTGGATGCCAGCTGGCTGCAGCATGACCTGCCCGACAGTCGCCCGACGCCGGTGCCCTCAAACTGGCAAATGGAGGGTTATGACGCGCCGATATACAGCAACGTCCGCTATCCGATTGATACCGTGCCGCCGCGGGTGCCCGAAGACAATCCTACCGGCTGCTATTCGCTGCAGTTGACCGTCGATGAGGCGTGGCGGGCCGAAGGGCAAACGCAAATTATCTTTGACGGCGTCAACTCCGCCTTTCATCTGTGGTGCAACGGCGAATGGGTTGGCTACTCCCAGGATAGCCGCCTGCCCGCCGCCTTTGATTTAAGCCCGTATCTGCAGCAAGGCGCCAACCGCTTGTGCGTGATGGTGATGCGCTGGAGCGCGGGCAGTTGGCTTGAAGATCAGGATATGTGGCGCATGAGCGGTATCTTCCGTTCGGTCTGGTTGTTGCATAAACCGCAGGCCCGCCTCAGCGATGTGCAATTAACCCCGCAGCTCGATGCGCGCTATCGCGATGCGCAATTGCAGGTCAAACTTAGCGTCGAGGCCGCGTCTGAAGCGCTGGCGGCGCTGGAAGTGGAGGTTGCGCTGTGGGATGGCAAAACGCGCCTTGCCAGCCAGAGCCAGCCGCTGGGTACGCCGATTATCGATGAACGCGGCAGCTACGGCGAGCGGGCAATCATCAATCTCGACGTCGAACGCCCGCGACTGTGGAGCGCCGAGCAACCACATTGTTACCGCGCGGTGGTATCGCTATGGCGCGGCGAGACGTTGCTTGAAGCGGAAGGCTGGGATATTGGTTTTCGCCAGGTAGAAATCCGCGACGGGCTACTGTTGCTCAACGGCAAGCCGCTATTGATTCGCGGCGTCAACCGCCACGAACATCATCATCAGCGCGGCCAGGTGGTCAACGAAGAGGATATGGTGCAGGACATTCTGCTGATGAAGCAGAACAATTTCAATGCCGTGCGCTGTTCGCACTACCCCAACGCGCCGCGCTGGTACGAGCTATGCAACCGCTACGGCCTGTACGTGGTGGACGAAGCCAATATCGAAACTCACGGCATGGTGCCGATGAATCGGCTATCTGACGATCCGGCCTGGCTTGCCGCTTACAGCGCGCGCGTCACCCGTATGGTCCAGAGCAACCGCAACCATCCCTCGATCATTATCTGGTCGCTGGGTAATGAGTCCGGCTGCGGCGACAACCATCAGGCCATGTACCAATGGTTGAAGCACAACGATCCTTCGCGTCCGGTACAGTATGAAGGCGGCGGCGCCGATAGCAGCGCCACCGATATTATCTGCCCGATGTACGCCCGCGTCGAGCGCGACCAGCCCTTCCCGGCGGTGCCCAAATGGTCGATCAAAAAGTGGATCGGTATGCCTGGCGAACAACGCCCGCTGATCCTCTGCGAATACGCCCACGCGATGGGCAATAGCCTGGGCAATTTCGCCGATTACTGGCAAGCCTTCCGTGACTATCCTCGCCTGCAGGGCGGTTTTATCTGGGATTGGGCCGACCAGGCAATCGAAAAAACATTCCCGGATGGTAGCGTCGGCTGGGCCTATGGCGGCGATTTCGGCGATAAGCCTAACGACCGGCAGTTCTGCATGAATGGCCTGGTATTCCCCGACCGGCGCGCTCATCCTTCGCTTATCGAGGCCAAACATGCGCAACAGTATTTCCAGTTCGCCTTGCTGGAACAAAATCCGCTGCGCATTGCTATCACCAGCGAATACCTGTTCCGCGCCACCGACAACGAAACGCTGCGCTGGCGGGTAGAATGCGCCGGAGAAACGATAGCCAGCGGCGACTTAGCGCTGGCGCTGCCGCCGCAAGGGCGGGCAGAATTGATTCTTAGCGACAGCCTGGCCCTGCCGCGTGGCGCCCGCGATGTCTGGCTGCTGCTCGAGGTGATCCAGCCGCAGGCGACGTCATGGTCTGAGCCCGGTCACCGCGTCGCCTGGCAGCAGCTAGCGCTTACCGCGCCTCTGGCGCTAGCTGAGACCTCCGCCGAAGGCCCGGCGCCGGCCCTGACCATCAAACCCGCGATCTACGAGGTTAGCGTCGGATCCCAGCGCTGGGTTATCGATCGCCAGAGCGGGCGTTTAAGCGAATGGTATTGCGCGGGAGAACAGCAGCTGCTGACCCCGCTGGAGGATCAGTTTGTCCGTGCGCCGCTGGACAATGATATCGGCGTCAGCGAAGTCGAACGTATCGATCCGAACGCCTGGGTCGAACGCTGGAAGAGTGCCGGTCTGTATTCGTTGACGACCCGCTGCGTGAAATGCGAGGCGCAACAGCTGGCACGGGAGGTGATCGTTGATAGCCACTGGCACTATCTGCGCGGCGAGGAGACGGTCATTGCCAGCCACTGGCGCATGACCTTCACCGCCGACGGCAAGCTCCAGCTCACCGTTGATGGCGAACGTGCAGCCACGTTACCGCCGCTGGCGCGCGTCGGGCTGCGCTTCCAGGTCGCCGATCAACACACTGAGGTCAGTTGGCTGGGATTAGGGCCGCACGAAAACTATCCGGATCGCAAAAGTAGCGCCTGTTTTTCACGCTGGCAACAGCCGCTGCGCGAGATGAGCACGCCCTATATCTTCCCCAGCGAAAACGGTCTGCGCTGCGATTGCAAAGCGCTGGACTGGGGATGCTGGCACGTCGCAGGCCAGTTCCACTTTTCGATGCAGCCGTACAGCACGGAACAGCTGATGACGACCGATCACTGGCATCGCATGACGCCGGAAAAAGGCGTCTGGATCACCCTCGACGGCCAGCATATGGGCGTTGGCGGCGATGATTCCTGGACACCAAGCGTTCTGCCACAGTGGCTGCTGCTCGAGACACACTGGCACTATCAGGTTACGCTTCATTGTCAATAATAACGGGGGCCTCGGCCCCCACCGCACAGGTATAATAAGATATGAAACTCTCTGAACTCACGCCCCGCGAACGGCACAATTTTATCTATTTCATGCTGTTCTTTTTCTTTTACTATTTCATTATGTCGGCTTACTTTCCCTTTTTCCCGGTATGGCTGGCGGAAGTAAACCATTTAACGAAAACCGAAACAGGGATTGTTTTCTCCTCCATTTCGCTGTTCGCGATTATTTTCCAACCGGTGTTTGGCCTGATTTCCGATAAGCTCGGGCTGCGTAAACATCTGCTGTGGACCATTACCGTACTGCTTATTTTATTCGCCCCGTTCTTTATTTTTGTCTTCTCGCCGTTGCTGCAAATGAACATTATCGCCGGCGCGCTGGTGGGGGGCATTTATTTAGGCGTGGTATTTTCCAGCGGTTCCGGCGCGGTCGAGGCCTATATTGAACGCGTCAGCCGCGCCAACCGTTTTGAATACGGCAAAGTGCGCGTCTCGGGCTGCGTCGGCTGGGCCCTGTGCGCGTCAATTACCGGCATCTTGTTCGGTATTGATCCTAATATAACCTTCTGGATAGCCTCCGGTTTTGCGCTGGTGCTTGGCGTGTTATTATGGCTATCGCGCCCGGAAGCCAGCAGCAGCGCGCAGGTTATTGACGCCATCGGCGCCAACCGCCAGGCCTTTTCTCTGCGTACGGCGGCCGAACTGCTGCGAATGCCGCGTTTCTGGGGATTTATTATTTATGTTGTGGGCGTCGCCAGCGTATATGACGTTTTTGACCAGCAGTTCGCAAACTTTTTTAAAGGCTTTTTCGCCACGCCGCAGCGCGGGACCGAAGTTTTTGGCTTTGTCACCACCGGCGGTGAATTACTCAACGCGATGATTATGTTCTGCGCCCCGGCAATTATTAACCGCATCGGCGCGAAAAACGCCCTGCTGATCGCCGGTATAATTATGTCGATGCGCATTCTCGGATCTTCATTTGCGACTTCGGCGGTGGAAGTGGTCATTTTAAAAATGCTGCACATGTTTGAATTACCGTTCCTGCTGGTCGGGACCTTCAAATATATTTCTTCCGCATTTAACCCTAAGCTTTCCGCCACCCTATTTTTAATCGGCTTTAACCTGTCGAAACAGCTTTCCGGCGTAGTGCTTTCGGCCTGGGTCGGGCGGATGTACGACACCGTGGGTTTTCACCAGGCCTACCTGATCCTCGGCTCAATCACCCTGAGCTTTACCCTGGTATCGCTATTTACCTTAAAAGGCGGTAAGACGCTGCTACCCACGGCAGAGTATAACAACGCGGCCTGAGAGATTAACGTTCCGTCAGGGATGACGGCAACGCCGCTTTAATTTGCGTTTGCCCACCGTTATTTTCCAATTCGTAGATGCGGCTCTGCGCACGCGCCGAGATCAATTGCGCCAGTTCCGCCGAGTGGCTGGTGAGCCAGATCTGGCTATAGCGTGATGCTTCGACAATCAGTCGCGCCAGCGCCGGGAACATCTGACGATGCAGGCTGTTTTCCGGCTCATTAATGGCGAGAAAGGCCGGTGGTCGTGGGCTGAGTAAGGCAACCGCCAGGCATAAAAAACGCAGGGTACCGTCAGACATCTCCGCCGCCAGCAGAGGCCGATAAATCCCCTCCCGGCGCATCTTCATCACGAACCGCGAGTTGTCGTTCTCACAGAAAAAGGTACAGTCGGGGAACGCTTCGCCGAGGATTTCATGCAGCAACTCCTCAGCGCCAATTTCGACGATAGTCTGAAATGCCGCCGCCAGATTGCCGCCATCGCTATCGAGCACCGGCGAACGGTAGCCGACCGTCGGCTGGCGCAGCGGTGAAAGCCTGCCGATGGCAAACTCATGGTAAAAACGCCAACGGCGCATGGTCTCCCGCACGCGCGATACTTCCGGAAAACGATGCGGCTCGCCAAGCTGGCCGAAAATAGACTCGTTTTCGTAAATGGTATCGGTGAAGGTACTTTTTTCACCATTGACATCGACCAGGAACGCCGCCTGGTTTTTCCGCTGCAGTACACGCGATGATGGCCGGCGGTTAAAGCCCGACAGCCAGATATTCTCTTCTTTAACGATCGGATCGAGCATGAACTGCGTCGGATACGGCAGTTTTTCCGGAAACCCGACCTGCAGTTCATATTCAAATTCATCGGTCAGGCAGGCGATTTGCAGACGCCGTGGGTGGCGGTCGGTCGGCGCCTGCTTGCCTGACCACATGATGTTCTCCAGCCCGCCCTCCTCGCTGACATAGCTGGAGAACTGGCCGTTAGCCGAGGCGGTTAACAGATGGATTGCTTTGTAGATATTCGATTTTCCGCAACCGTTAGGGCCAAACACAATATTCAGCGGCCCCAGTTCCAGTTCAATCGCTCTGACTGAACGGAAATTATTGATACGAATACGGTTAATCATGCCATTCCTCAGGCGTGCCGACGCTCAACTGAGCGATTTTTTCATCCCGCGCGTCAGCGCGACTCTGGCGAGCTTATCGGTATCCAGGTGTGTATCACTAAACACGCCGAAAAACAGGCGTTCATTATCAATAACCTGCGACACCACCCGGTAGTTCAGCGGAAGCCCGGATGGCGCGCCGTACTGCGCAGGCGTGACGGAAACTTCCGTCGCGGTGTCGGCGACGCTGACCAGCAGACCATCTGCTTTGCCGCCCACCAGCATGACCTTAATTAACGGGTGCACTGTGTTCCTCCCGAGTGGGGTCAAAAATGTCATTGAACAAGTCCCTGGCCACGCCCAAGCGCCGCAGGAAAAAACATCATCGTAAGTACTTTTTTATAGTTCATAGCGGCCAGGAATATAAAAAAAAACAAATTGCACTTTGTAAGTACGCATTATTAGTAGTAAAGGCCGACAAATGATGAAGGAAAAAAGTGGAATTGTGAATCTTAACAACTCTTATTTGTTGCTCCGGGCGTTGAGAATGGTCGCAAAATGTACATTGGTGACAGTAGCATGCCGTGCGTTTTGGTTGCCCGAACAAGGCGCAATGCGCCGCCGCCGGGAAAAACCCTGGCGGCGGCGGGTAGCACAGTATCTACAAACCGCGATTTTTCAACATCGGCTCGATCAGCGGATCGTGCCCGCGCCAGTCGCGATACAGCGCTTCGAGATCGCAGCTGTTACCGCGCGATAAGATCGCCTCGCGGAAACGTTGACCGTTTTCCCGGGTTAATCCCCCCTGCTCGACAAACCACTGATAACCGTCGTCGGCAAGCATTTGCGTCCACAGATAGGCATAATAGCCCGCCGCATAACCGCCGCCGAAAATATGTGAGAAATAGCTGCTGCGATAGCGCGGCGGAACCGCCGCCAGATCCATCTGCTCCTCGCGCAGAGACTGCTGTTCGAAAGCATCGACATCCTGCGGCAGCCCCTGCGGGGTGACGCTGTGCCAGTGCATGTCCAGCAGCGCCGCCGCCAGCAGTTCGCTCATGTCATAACCCTTATTGAACGTTGAGGCGCGGAACATGCTGTCTCGCAGATCGTCCGGCATGGCTTCGCCGGTCTGGTAGTGCTTCGCATAATGGGCGAAGACCTGCGGCTCGCGGGCCCAATGTTCGTAAATCTGCGACGGAAATTCGACGAAATCGCGCGGCGTATTGGTGCCTGAAAGGCTCGCATAACGCTGGTTAGCGAACAGGCCGTGCAGCGCATGGCCAAACTCGTGGAACAGCGTGATGACGTCATCCCAGGATAGCAGCGCGCAGCCGCCGGCTTTTGGTTTCTGGTAGTTGCAAACGTTGTAAATCACCGGATGCTGGCCACGCAGCGTCGATTGCTCGACAAATACGTCCATCCAGGCGCCGCCGCTTTTGCTATCACGCGAGAAATAATCGCCATAAAACAGCGCCATGCCTTCGCCGTTGGCATCAAAGATTTCCCAGACCCGCACATCGGGATGGTAAAGCGGAATATCAAAACGTTCGACAAAACGGATGCCAAACAGTTGGGAGGCGGTCCAGAAAACGCCATCTTCCAGCACCCGGTCCAGAGCGAAATAGGGTTTTAGCTGCGCTTCATCGATGGCGAATTTAGCGCGCCGCACCTGCTCGCCGTAATATAACCAGTCCCAGGCCGCGGCCTGAAAATCACCGCCCTCTTCATCAATAACCTGCTGGATGTCGGCAAGCTCCTGTTCGGCGCGTCGGCGGGCCGCAGGCGCGATGCGGCGCATAAAGGCAAGCGCCTCAGACGGCGTTTTCGCCATTTGATCGGCCATCGACCAGCTCGCGTAATCGGCGACGCCCAGCAATTCGGCCTTACGCGCGCGGATTTCCGCCAGCCGCAAAACCAGTTCACGGGTGTCGTTGGCATCGCCCTTCTGGTTACGCGTCCAGCCCGCGGCGAACAAATTGTGCCGGGTCTGGCGATCGGCAAGTGCCTGCAGCGCCGGTTGCTGGGTGGTATTGGTCAGCGCCAGCAGCCAACGGTCGTGCAGGCCTTTGTCGCGCGCGGCATCGGCGGCGGCGGCAATCTCATCCGCGGCCAGTCCGTCAAGCTGGTGTAGATAATCAACAACCAGACCGCCGGACTTCACTGCCGCCAGCAGACGCTGCTGGAACTGACTTTGCAGCAACGCCTCCTCGGTATTCAATGCTTTTAGCGCGGTTTTCTGCTCTTGCGCCAACGCGGCTCCCGCCAGCTGAAAACGCTGCCAGCTCACTTCGAGCAGACGACGCGACTCCGGATCCAGACTCAGGGCATCGCGCTGCTGCCAAACCTGTTTGACTCGCTGGTACAGCGCATCGTTGAGCCAGATATCGTTGCCAAGCTCGGCGAGCTCGGCGGAAAACTGTTCGTCCAGTTGCTGTATCAGCGGATTGGTATTCGCCCCGGCCATCGCGAAAAAGACCCGGGTCACCCGCCCCAGCAACTGACCGCTCTGCTCCAGCGCGACCAGGGTATTGTCAAAATCCGCCGGCGCCGGGTTATTGATTATCGCCGCGATCTCCTCGCGCTGGCGCCGTACGCCCTCATCAAAAGCCGGGCGATAATGACTATCTTCAATCAAATCAAAATGCGGCGCCTGGTACGGCAGTAGGCTGACGTGTAAAAAGGGATTATTGTCCGTCATCATTCTCTCCTGAACGCGGGTATCCACTAAGATTAGGCAACTCGTTGATTGGTCGCAATGATTTATCCTGCCAGCGCGTTATACCAACAGATGACGATACGATTTTCCTTTACCGCGCGGCGTTATCGCATGCTATGTTATGACAACACAAAAAGCGTTGAGGAACAGTAAGATGATTATTCTGGTGACTGGTGCAACTGCTGGATTTGGCGAATGTATTACTCGTCGTTTTATCGCTAACGGCCACAAAGTAATCGCCACCGGCCGTCGTGAAGAACGCCTGAAGGCGCTCAAAGAGGAGCTTGGCGATAACCTGTATACCGCGCAACTCGATGTGCGTAATCGCGCCGCCATCGAAGAGATGATCGCCGGGTTGCCTGCACAGTGGCAGGCTATCGACGTCCTGGTGAACAACGCCGGCCTGGCGTTAGGTCTGGAACCCGCCCATCGCGCCAGCGTTGAAGATTGGGAAGACATGATCGATACCAACAATAAAGGCCTGGTTTACATGACTCGCGCGGTGCTGCCGGGGATGGTTGAGCGTAATCGCGGCCATATTATTAATATCGGTTCGACCGCCGGCAGTTGGCCCTACGCGGGCGGTAACGTCTACGGCGCGACCAAAGCGTTCGTGCGCCAGTTCAGCCTGAATCTGCGCACCGATTTGCACGGCACTGCGATTCGCGTCACCGATGTCGAGCCGGGCCTGGTTGGCGGCACCGAGTTCTCCAACGTACGTTTTAAAGGCGACGATGCGAAAGCCGGTAAAACCTATGAGAACACCCAGGCGCTGACGCCGGAAGATGTCACCGAAGCGGTGTGGTGGGTCGCGAATCTGCCGAAACACGTCAACATAAACACGCTGGAAATGATGCCGGTCAGCCAGAGCTTTGCCGGTCTCAGCGTCCATCGTCAGGGCTAACGTCCTCTGCGGCCTGGCCTGCGGGCCAGGTCTGGGCGGAACGGTAAAAAACGAGTAAAATAATGCTCATAACCCATTAAAAAGTAATCATCAATGGCCGCAGAAACGCAACTGAATCCGACCCAGCCCGTCAATCAGCAAATCTATCGCATCCTTCGCCGGGATATTGTCCATTGCCTGATCCCGCCGGGAACGCCGCTGTCGGAGAAAGAGGTGTCGGTGCGATTTGATGTCTCTCGCCAGCCGGTACGCGAAGCCTTTATCAAATTGGCGGAAAACGGGCTGATTCAGATCCGCCCACAGCGCGGCAGTTATGTGAATAAAATCTCGATGACCCAGGTACGCAACGGCTGTTTCGTGCGTCAGGCCATTGAGTGCGCGGTAGTACGCCGCGCAGGTTCGATGATCAACGATGAACAGCTCTATCAGCTGGAGCAAAACCTCAACCAGCAGCGGGTGGCGGTAGAGCGTCAGCAGCTCAATGATTTTTTCCAGCTTGATGACGAATTTCACCAGAAATTGTCTCTTATCGCAGACTGCCAGCTGGCGTGGGACACCATTGAAAATATTAAAGCGACCATCGACCGGGTTCGTTATATGAGTCTCGATCACGTGACCCCGCCGGATATGCTGCTGCGTCAGCATCTCGATATTTTTCATGCGCTGGAAAAACGCGATCTTGATGCCGTCGAACAGGCGATGAATATCCACCTGCATGAGATTAGCGAGTCGGTATTGTTAATTCGTCAGGAAAATAGCGAGTGGTTCAGCGAAGAATAATGGGATAAGCGGCAGCCAACGTTGCGTCAGCTGCCGTAAAATAGATTACCGCACCACTAACACCGGAACGTTGGCATAGCGTAAAACGGATTCAGCGTTTGAACCAAGAAGGTGGGTTGAAATACCCGGTTTACGTGAGCCAATAACGATAACGTCAAACTTTTCTTTTTCGCTCAGCGCTAATATTTCATCACGCACATTACCAAAAACAATGTGGGTATGGATCCGCGAAGCCGGGGTAGAAAACAACCGCGAGAGATCGCGCATTTTCTTTTCCGACTCCTCTTTCATATAGGCTTCAAATTTACGAATATCCGCCGTAAAGCCGCGCAGCAAAGAACTGGTGCTGTTAGGCAGCACGTTCAGCAACGTGATTTCACCCTCTTCGGCAGATGCTAAAAAATCGGCGTGACGAACGGCCTTATCGCTTAAATCCATTTCAAAAACATCGACCGGCAACAGTATTTTTTTGTACATAGCCTGAGCTCCTTAGTCCTGAAGAAACCGTTGGGATGATTTTATTCTGCCATATTTAAACGTATGGGAATACGATCAATCACCCAAATAAATACTTCAGAGATAAAAATAAATCTCAGAAATGTATAATTAATTATAGATTTTTAGAGTGATGTACAGGCGGGAAATATCAAAAGGTATTCGTATTGCTAATACAAAAATAGCCCAGCACGCTATACGTTGCCGGGCTACTAATGGAATGATGGTTTTTTACTGGGCTTTAGCCCATTCGGCAACGGTCGCCTTCGCGCCGTGAATCTGTAAAGAGAGATACGCCGCCGTCACCGCATCGACAAAACGCGCTTCCTGCGGCAGGCTATCGCCGAAAATGGCCTTAATACCCAGCAGCGCCTGCACGCGTTCGCTACCCTCTTTACTGCCCTGCACCGCCTGTTGAATTACCGGCAGCAGCGGATCGCTGATTTCAATCGCCTGCCCCTGATCATCGACGCCGCTCACGTAGCGCATCCAGCCGGCAATACCCAGCGCCAGCAGGCTGAAATCACTGTGATGCGCCAGGTGCCAGCGCACGGAATCAAGCATACGCTGCGGGAGCTTCTGGCTACCGTCCATCGCAATCTGCCAGGTGCGATGCTTAAGCGCCGGATTGCTATAACGCTCAATAAGCAAACCAGCATAACGCGCCAGATCGACGCCCTGTACTTTTAGCGTCGGCGCTTGCTCTTGCAACATTAACGCCTGCGCGGCGCGGCGGTAGTTATCATCCTGCATGCAATCATTAATATGCTGATAACCGGCGAGATAGCCCAGATAAGCAAGGAACGAGTGGCTGCCGTTGAGCATACGCAGCTTCATCTCTTCAAACGGCACCACGTCAGTGACCAGCTCCGCACCGGCTTTCTCCCACTGCGGACGACCAGCCACGAAGTTATCTTCGATAACCCACTGGCGGAACGGTTCACAGGCCACACCAGCCGGATCGCGCACCCCGGTGAGTTGTTCAATTTTATCCAGCGTATCTGCGGTCACGGCCGGAACGATGCGGTCGACCATTGTGGAAGGGAACGTCACGTTCTGCTCAATCCACTGCGCCAGTTCGTCATCAACGGCGCGGGCATACGCACAAACTACGTTGCGCATTACGTGGCCGTTTTCCGGCATATTATCGCAGGACATCACGCTGAAAGCCGGCAGACCGGCGGCGCGACGGCGCGCCAGCGCTTCTACCACCACGCCCGGCGCCGATTTCGGCTGGTGTGGAGTTTGCAGATCGGCGGCAATCAGCGGGTTATCGAGCTGCAGCTGGCCGGTGGCCGGAGAGTGGCAGTAGCCTTTTTCGGTGATGGTCAGCGAGACAATCGCCACCTGTGGTTCGCACATTTTCGCCAACACGCTTTCCAGGCCATCGACCTGCGCATGCATCGCCTGCTTCACCACGCCGACGACGCGCGCGGTCCAGGCATCGGCGGACATTTCAGCCACCGTATAGAGCAAGTCCTGCTGTTGCAAATCGGCAATCTGCTGCTCACCGCCAATGAGGTTCACTTCGGTATAGCCCCAGTCGCTGCCGTGTTCGGCGGCAAGGATATCGGCATACACCGCCTGATGGGCGCGGTGGAAAGCCCCAAAACCGAGATGAACGATGCGAGAAACCAGCTTGCTGCGATCGTAAGAAGGAAGCGTTGCCCTGGCGTTTAAAAGCGTGTTTTCCATGGTGTCTCTCAATTTTATGATGACTGATAAATCATTCTCAAACAGAATGTTTTGGTGAGGTAAACCATCGCACGCAATTGGTATGACATCTTTGATTTCCATCAACTACCATACAAGAAGATCCGGCGCTGTCGCGTTTCGTGATCCTGCGCGCAATGGTGGGAATGAGCCGGGAAAAAACCCGGCTGGATAGCGTTAACGATGAGATTAGGATTTCGCGTATTGGCCGTTCGCGCTCAGCGCCTGGCGCGTACCGGCGTCCGCCGCATCGTGGTCCAGACTCAGGTCACGGTCGCACACTTCCGGCATCAGCAAGGACGAGATGAGACCGATAGCTGAATAGCAGATCAGCATCGCGACAATCGGCCACCACGAACCGGTTACGTTACAGAAGATACCGGCCAGCACCGGCCCGAATCCCACCGCCACCAGACCGCCGGCCTCTTTTGAGATAGCCATTCTGGTGAAGCGATTACGCGATCCGAACATTTCCGCCATAGTAATATTTTCCAGCGCGAACAAGCCCAGCACCGCCACGTTATGAATGACAATCAGCGATAGCATAATGGTGCTGGCGCTATAGCTTTTATCGACAATAATGGCCAGCATCGGCCAGGCCAGAATAATGGCCGAAATATTAACGATAATATAAGGTAAACGGCGCCCAACTTTATCTGACAACCAACCTAACAGCGGAATAGTAATAAAACCAATCACTGAGCTAATCATTAAGGCATCGGTCGGAATAGCCTTATCAAATAATAGAGTCTGTACCAGATATCCCGCGAGAAATGTTTGCAACAAACCGGAATTACCAGCCTGACCAAAACGTAAACCGGTCGCCAGCCAGAATGATTTACTTTTTAACATTGCGCCGAACGTGTTTTGCGCGGCGGCGGCTTTAGCCTGAATTTCATCGGCTTCGTTGACCTGTTCAAATACCGGGCTTTCTTTCAGATTCAAACGCAGCCAGATGGCAAAGATCATTACCACGACGCTCGCGAGGAACGGAATACGCCAGCCCCAGGCGATGAGTTGTTCGCGATCGAGCAGGAAGAACATTATCGCCCAGATGGCCGTGGCGCTCAGCGTCCCGCAGTTGGTGCCCATCGCTACCAGAGAAGAGATGATGCCGCGTTTGCCTTTTGGCGCATACTCCGCCAGCATGGTTCCGGCGCCGGAAATTTCAGCGCCCGCCCCCAGTCCCTGGATAATACGCAGGGTCACCAGTAACACCGGTGCAAAAATGCCAATCTGCGCGTAGGTAGGTAAAACGCCGATCAACGTGGTACAAATTCCCATCATGGTGATGGTAATAAACAGAACCTTTTTACGCCCGATGCGGTCCCCCATTTTACCGAATATGAAAGCGCCAACTATCCGCGCAATATATCCTGCGCCATAGGTTCCCATCGCTAATATCAGCGCCATAGCCGCCGACTGCTCCGGGAAAAATATCTCATGAAAGACCAGCGCGGCGCCTAAAGAATAAAGCTGAAAATCCATAAACTCCAGTGCCGTGCCAAGCCAACCGGATACCGCGGCGCGAATTAGATCCGAGGTGCTTCTCTCTTTTTTAGCTGTCGTCATAATAATAATCTCTAAAGTAGGATACAGCGAGGTTATTTATATTTATGCGTTGAAGGTTAATAACACCTTACAACAATGCTTGCGATCTTCTTCAAATAACGTCATGGCATCGACAACATCCTCAAAGGCAAACTGATGGGTGATGAGCCGCTCCGGATTTATTAATCCGTTTGCCAACCATTCAAGAACCAGCGGGAATTTATTGGCATTGAGTCTGGAAGAATAAATAGTGAGCTCTTTGCCGGTAATCCCCTGCTGCGCCACCATTGAAGGTTCGGTAGAAAAACCCATCAATACGATCCTGCCCGCCGGCGAGGCCAGTGCGATGGCCTCTGCGAAAATCGCCGGATGGCAGGCGGCGTCGATAATCAGCGTTGGCCGGATACCCTGCGCTTCCAGCGCCTGCGCCAGCGGTTGCTCCTCATTATTAATGGTCCAGTCGGCGCCGTTTTGCTGCGCCATCTGCAGCCGCTCGGGGATCTGATCGGCAACGATGACCTGCCGCACGTTATAGACGCGCTTGAGCACCTGAATGGTGGTCAGCCCCATCGGCCCGGCGCCGTAGACCAGCGCGATATCCTGTTCGCGTGGTTTAGCCTGCCCGGTGACATTCGCCGCAATGGTAAAGGGCTCAACCATTACCGCATGATGGTCGCTCACGTTCTCCGGCACCGGCCAGGCATTTTTGGCCGGTACCACCGCGTATTCGCTAAAACCGCCATCGCGATGGACGCCCAGCACCACCAGCGAAGCGCAGACGTTGGGCTTACCGACCGAACAGGGATAACAGTGGCCGCAGCTGATAACCGGATCAACCGTCACCCGCTGGCCCACGACTTTATCCGTCACCCCTTCGCCCACGGCATCAATCACGCCGAAAAACTCGTGGCCGATGACCCGGGGATATTTGGCGAACGGGTTATGTCCACGATAGATGTGGCTATCTGAGCCGCAAATTCCCGCCAGTTTCACCTTTACCCGCACTTCTCCATTTCCCGGCTGCGGCAGCGGCCGTTCTTCAATCGCCAGCGCGTTTGGCTGTTGGATAACAATGCTCTTCATTTTTCTCTCCTTACCAATTCCACAGCGTGCCATCTTCGAGGCGCGCCACCGGCAGACAGGCGGGTTCATAGGGATATTTCGCCGCCAGCTTCTCGTCGAATTCGATGCCCAGCCCCGGTTTATCGCCCGGATGCATATAGCCATTGTCAAAACGCCAGCTATGCGGGAAGACCTCCAGCATCTGTTCGGAATAGCCCATGTACTCCTGTACACCGAAATTTGGCACCCACAGGTCGAAATGCAGCGCCGCCGCCATACATACCGGAGAGAGATCTGACGGCCCGTGAGAACCGGTGCGTACCTGGTACAACGAAGCAAAATCGGCGATGCGCCGCATGCCGCTGATCCCGCCAGCGTGGGTAATGGTGGTGCGGATATAATCAATGAGCTGCTCTTCAATCAGCTGTTTGCAATCCCAGATGCTATTAAAGACTTCGCCCACGGCAATCGGCGTGACGGTATGCTGGCGGATTAAGCGGAAGCACGCCTGATTCTCTGCCGGGGTCGGATCTTCCATCCAGAACAGGCGATACTCCTCAATGCTTTTACCAAAGCGCGCCGCCTCGATTGGCGTCAGGCGATGGTGCATGTCGTGTAGCAGGTGCTCGTTAAAGCCAAATCTTTCGCGCACGGCGGCAAACAGCCGCGGGGTAAAATCGAGATATTTTTCCGTTGACCACAGCTGTTCTTCCGGCCACACGCCTTTGGTCGCCGGCTCGTATGCCTGACCTTTGCCCTTGGCCATGCCGTAGGTGGTTTTCATCCCCGGAATACCGCACTGCACGCGGATCGCCTTAAAACCCATTTCCTGATGGCGGGCGTAGTCGTCCAGCACTTCATCAATGGAATGACCGGTGGTGTGGCAATAGACCATCACCCCTTCGCGCGAGGCGCCGCCCAGCAGTTGGTAAAGCGGCATTCCGGCGGCTTTGGCTTTGATATCCCACAGCGCCATATCAACGGCGGAAATCGCCGACATGGTCACCGGGCCGCGGCGCCAGTAAGCGCCTTTGTAGAAGAACTGCCAGATATCTTCGATGCGGTGAGCATCACGGCCAATCAGCTGCGGACAAAGGTGATCTTTCAGGTATGAGGCGACCGACAATTCACGGCCGTTTAGCGTGGCATCACCGAGGCCGACAATCCCTTCATCGGTGGTGATTTTTAAGGTGACGAAGTTACGCCCTGGACAGGTAACGAACACGTCGGCGGCAACGATCTTCATGGGTAATTCCTTACATCTGTGCGGTTAGTGATCAAAATTAAATCACCAGACCTACTACCATACAAGTATGATATTTAAAAAAGATGCGAAGGATCACAAACGGATGTGGTTGCGGGGGGCGCCTGGCGCCCCCCGTTAGCGATTAATTGATGCGGTCTTTTACGATGAAGAAATAACACAGCGCGCCGGCAAAGGTCACGCAGGCGGCGATAACCAAGGCCAGGTTGAAGGAGTGCGTGGTATCCACCACCCAACCGGTGACGACCGGTGCAAAAGAGGCGAAAACAAAGCTGCCGAAGTTCTGAATCGCCGCCACCGACGCGACTTTATTCTCGCTGACCATCACCTGTACCAGCCCCCAGGCCGAGGTCCCGGCAAAGTGGACGCAGAATAGTGCCATGGAGATAAACGCCACCGCCTGGGTCGGCGAGTTTGATTGCACCACCAGCAGCGTGCCGAGCGCAGAAAGCGTCAGGCCAACCACAATGGCCGTTTTGCGCGTTTTTGCCAGATCGTAACCGCGGCGCGCCAGCGCATCGACCACCAGCCCATTGACCCACATGCCCACCGCCGCGGCCAGGAACGGGATCGCCGCCACCCAGCCGGTTTTCGCAAGGCTCAGTCCCTGCTGCGCCTGCAGATAACCCGGCAGCCACGCGATATACAGCCAGCCGGTATAGTTCACCCCGGAGAAGCCTAAAATCATGCCCCAGGTGGTGCGCCGTTTGAACAACGCCAGCCACTCGCTGAATACCAGCGTTGGGCGCGCTTTTTCCGGCGCCGCCAGATACTGGCGCTCCTCCTGCTGCAGATCGAACTGCGCGCGGTTGCGATACCACGCGTACCAGCACAGGCCCACAACGATCCCCGCAAGGCCGATAACCACGAACATGGTACGCCAGCCCCAGGCTATCTGCATCAGCACCAGCGCTGGCGGCGCAATCGCCTGGCCAAGCACCGTTGACGAGTTAAAAATGCCGACCGCGGTGCCGCGCTCTTTTTGTACGTACCAGTCGGTAATGGATTTTACCCCCGCCGGCATAAACGGCGCTTCGCCAATCCCGAGGCCAATACGGAGCAAAATAAAGTGGCTAAAGGAGTTCACCACCCCGGTTAGCGCCTGCATCAGTGACCAGAAAATCAGCCCCGCCCCCAATACGATCCGCGGGCCGAAGCGGTCGAGCAAAATACCCGAGGGCAGTTGAGCAAAGCCGTATGACAGAGAGAACGCCGACAGCAGCACGCCGAATTCGGTCGCGCTAAGCCCGAGATCGCCGCGAATAGCCTCACCGGCAACGCTTAATGACGAACGATCGAGGAAGTTGACGATACCGGCGATAAACAGCAGCGTCAGGGTGACTTTTTGCACCCGGCCAATACGCACGGGTTTGGTGCCAGCTTCGCTGGCAAGGGTTTGTGTAGCCATAATTGCCTCTTACGATAAACAGCACGATGCGGTTAAGGTAAGTAAGGCAACTAGTCTTCTACCATACAAGAATTAAGGTTGAAATTAGCGTGGAAGATCACAAAGGGCGATTTTTTATCCTGTTACAAGACGCTATGCCCGCCCCCAGCCAGCAACGATGATCAGCATGCCGCATAGCGCAATCGCCGCCCCCGCCCAGTCAAAGTGGCTTAGCTTCACGCCGTCAACGAAACGCAGCCACAGCAGCGCAGTACAGACGTAGACGCCGCCATAGGCGGCATACACCCTACCACTGGCCTCCGGATGCAGGGTCAGCAGCCAGACGAACATCGCCAGCGCCATCGCCGTCGGGATCAACAGCAGCGGCGAACCTTCCCGCTTCAGCCATAGCCACGGCAGATAACAACCGATGATTTCGCACAGCGCGGTAGCAAAGAAAAGTAATGTGGTTTTCAGCATTAAAGTTTGGTAAATGAGACAATTTGTTGCACCAGTGTACGCGATAATGCACCTGAACCCATGCCATTTTGTCAGGTAGGCGTAGGTAGCGAGTTGTAGTAAACTTGTCCAACTGGTTAACCCTTTTTATCACTCAAAGGAAATCGTGATGAAAATGACACGCAATAAACGCTGGTGCCTGACCGCCCTGCTGGCGGCAAGCGCAATGGTCTATACCGCTTCGTCCTTCGCGCAAACCGACAAACTGGTGATCGAGTCCGGCGACAGCGCGCAGAGCCGTCAGCAAGCCGCAATGGAAAAAGAGCAGTGGAACGATACCCGCTCGCTACGGCAGAAGGTGAATAAACGCGCGGAGAAAGAGTGGGACAAAACCGACGTCGCCTTCGATGCGCAGGATAACTGCCAGAAGAGCGCCAACGTCAACGCCTACTGGGAACCTAACACCCTGCGCTGTCTTGACCGCCGTACCGGTCGCGTTATTACGCCATAATTCCCCGGCGCCCGTGGGCGCCATCCTCTATTTCTATTCATGCACACAGGATTTCCCATGTCTGACGCCCCTCACGTCAAACTCCGCCCGCTTGAGCGCGAAGACCTGCGCTTCGTCCACCAGCTTGATAATAACGCCAGCGTAATGCGTTACTGGTTTGAAGAACCTTACGAGGCCTTCGTCGAACTCTCTGACCTTTACGACAAACACATTCACGATCAAAGTGAACGCCGTTTCGTCATCGAATGCGATGGCGAAAAAGCCGGGCTGGTTGAACTGGTGGAGATAAACCACGTTCACCGTCGCGCCGAGTTCCAGATTATTATCTCCCCGGAATATCAGGGCAAAGGGCTGGCGACGCGCGCCGCTAAGCTGGCAATGGACTATGGCTTTACCGTTCTGAATCTGTATAAGCTGTATCTGATTGTTGATAAAGAAAACGAAAAAGCGATCCATATCTACCGCAAACTCGGTTTTATGGTCGAAGGCGAGCTGATTCACGAGTTCTTTATCAACGGCGAATACCGCAATACTATTCGCATGTGCCTGTTCCAGCATCAGTACCTTGAGAAACATCGTCCTCAAGGCCAGACGCTACTCAAGCCCACCGCTCAGTAATAGTCGATACTGTTTTTGATGCTGTAGTGTCGCGTCACCGCCGGCTGGACGCTTTCATCGACAACCTGCATCTCGCAGCGGATCGGGTTGTCGTGATCGTCATAGTCGCAGGTTTGATTGACCTTGCCTAACGCGCGGTCGTTAAATACGCTAACCGCGCTGTAATCAAGCTTTTTACGCGGATCGGTGGACGGCGTCGATACGACGCTGAAGCGCTCATCTTTCGCGGTGGTGGTTTTGCCCAGCGGATAACCTTCGCTGTCGTAGCGATAGCTGGAAGTGCTTTCTTTCCCGCGAGCCGTCACCACAAAGCCGTTGTCATCGGTCTCCCAGCTGACGCCCGCCGCCGGCATCTCGGCGAGCTGGCATTTCCCCTGCAGCCGCAGGCGTTTCTCCTGCGTTTGCGCATCCAGATAGTAATTCGCGTCAAGTACCAGCGTGGCGCCGGTTTTGTTTTCGAGGTCGGTAAAATCCAGCAGATCAAAACAGCCTTCTGCCGACACCTGGGCACGCACCCGTTTCACCATTTCGCCCTGGTCGTCGAACAGGATCTGAGTAAACGTTTTAACCGGGCCGCGCAGCGGATCGAACTCAAACTCATTGGAAAAACTGGCCATCTCCGGGGTAAACGCTGCCGGCGCTGACGGCTTATCGCAGGCGCTGAGCAGCAACGCCGCCGGGATCAGCAAAAACAGTTTATTCACAGCCGCTACCTTTTTGGGAACATTCCAATCATTTTAGCAAATACAATTGTTTACACCAATTCTGCTATGCTTAAAACTGGATGACATCAATAAGGAGCTTATGATGAAACTATCCCCATGGTTATGCGCGGTCCTGCTACTGGATTCGGCATCCGCACTGGCAGCGCCGGACTCCTGCGAGCGGGTAAAGGGCGAGATCCAGCAAAAGATCATCAACAACGGCGTTCCGGCTTCTGGTTTCAGCCTGGCCATTGTACCGAACGATCAGCCTGACCAGCCCGGCGCTCAGGTGGTGGGCCACTGCGCTAACGACACCTTCAAGATAATCTATACCCGCAACGGCGACGCGACGGCGACCGATTCAGACGGGCAATAACCGCCGCTTTCGAGTGAAGGATCTTATCTCTGGTTGACCGGAGATAAGATTCGCCTACCCCTATTTAAGTATTATTCCTCACCCATGCGCCAGCAACCACGCTGTTGCCAGCGGCATTTCGCATAATAAAAATCATGGAGTGAGCACAATGTCCTACCCAGAACATCCCGGCGGCGTCAGCCGTCGCAACCTCATAAAATCCTCAGCAATCGGTTCCCTGGCCCTGGCTGCCGGCGGTCTGTCGCTGCCGTTCAGTCTACGCGCCGCGGCCGCCGCCGTGCAGCAAGCCACCGGAGCAGAAGAAAAAACCGTATGGGGGGCCTGCTCGGTTAACTGCGGCAGTCGCTGCGCGCTGCGCCTGCACGTCCGCGACGACGAAGTGGTGTGGGTGGAAACCGATAATACCGGCCACGATATCTACGGCGATCATCAGGTTCGCGCCTGCCTGCGCGGGCGCTCTATTCGCCGGCGTATCAACCACCCCGATCGTCTAAACTACCCAATGAAACGCGTCGGCAAACGCGGCGAAGGAAAGTTCGAGCGCATTAGTTGGACCGAAGCGCTGAATACCATCGCCGAAAGTCTGAAACGCGTGGTAAAAGAGTACGGCAACGAAGCGGTCTATATTAACTACTCTTCCGGGATTGTCGGCGGCAATATGACCCGCTCTTCCCCTTCCGCCTCGCCGGTGATGCGGCTGATGAACTGCTACGGCGGATCGCTCAACCAGTACGGCACCTACAGTACGGCGCAGATCGCCTGCGCCATGCCCTATACCTACGGTAGCAACGACGGCAACAGCACCTCGGATATTGAAAACAGTAAACTGGTGGTGATGTTCGGCAATAACCCGGCGGAAACCCGCATGAGCGGCGGCGGCATCACCTGGTATCTGGAACAGGCGCGTGAGCGCTCTAACGCCCGCATGATCGTCATCGACCCACGCTATACCGATACCGCGGCCGGGCGTGAAGATGAGTGGATCCCCATTCGTCCCGGTACCGATGCCGCGCTGGTCGCCGGTATCGCCTGGGTATTGATTAATGAAAATCTGGTAGACCAGCCGTTCCTCGATAAATACTGCGTCGGCTACGATGAGAAAACCTTGCCGGCCGATGCTCCGGCCAACGGCCACTATAAAGCCTATATTCTCGGCCAGGGGGACGACGCTACCGCCAAGACACCGGAGTGGGCCTCGCGTATTACCGGTATTCCCGCCGATCGCATCATTAAGCTGGCGCGCGAAATTGGTATGACCAAACCCGCCTATATCTGCCAGGGCTGGGGCCCGCAGCGCCAGGCGAACGGCGAACTCTCCGCGCGCGCTATCGCCATGCTGCCGATTTTAACCGGCAACGTCGGCATTAACGGGGGTAACAGCGGCGCCCGCGAATCGACCTATACCATCACCATTGAGCGCCTGCCGGTGCTGGAGAATCCGGTAAAAACCGCCATCTCCTGCTTTAGCTGGACCGACGCTATCGCTCGCGGGCCGGAGATGACCGCCACCCGCGACGGCGTGCGCGGCAAAGAGAAGCTGGCGGTCCCTATTAAATTCCTGTGGAACTATGCTGGCAACACCATCATTAACCAGCATTCCGACATCAATAAAACCCACGATATCCTGCAGGACGAGAGCAAATGCGAGATGGTCGTGGTTATCGAAAACTTTATGACCTCGTCGGCAAAATATGCCGATATTCTGCTGCCGGATCTGATGACCGTAGAACAGGAAGATATCATCCCTAACGACTATGCCGGCAATATGGGCTATCTGATTTTCATCCAGCCCGCCACCACGGCGAAGTTCGAACGCAAACCTATCTACTGGATCTTAAGTGAAGTGGCAAAACGCCTTGGCGACGATGTGCATCAGCGCTTCACCGAAGGACGAACTCAGGAGCAGTGGTTACAGTATCTGTACGCCAAAATGGTCGCCAAAGATCCGGCGCTGCCGGGTTATGACGAGCTCAAGAAAATGGGCATTTACAAGCGTAAAGACCCGAACGGCCATTTCGTCGCCTATCGCGATTTCCGTCGCGACCCTGAAGCGAATCCGCTAAAAACCCCCTCCGGCAAAATTGAGATTTACTCCAGCCGCCTCGCCGATATTGCCGCCCGCTGGCAACTGGAAAAAGACGAAGTCATTAGCCCGCTGCCGGTCTATGCCTCCACCTTTGAAGGCTGGGACGATCCGTTGCGCAGCCAATTCCCGCTGCAAATGTTTGGCTTCCATTATAAGGCGCGTACCCACTCCAGCTACGGCAACGTCGATGTCTTACAAGCGGCCTGCCGCCAGGAAGTGTGGCTTAACCCCATCGATGCCGAAAAACGTGGGATTAAAAACGGCGACATGGTGCGCGTCTTTAATCAGCGCGGCGAACTGCGTATTCCGGCAAAAGTTACGCCGCGTATTATGCCTGGGGTAACGGCGATGGGTCAGGGAGCATGGCACGATGCCAATATGGCTGGCGATCGCGTCGACCACGGCGCCTGCATGAATACCCTCACCACCCACCGGCCTTCACCGCTGGCGAAGGGAAACCCGCAGCATACCAACCTGGTCGAAATCGAGAAGGTTTAAGGAGTAAACCATGAGCGCTCAATACGGATTTTTTATCGATTCCGCCCGTTGCACCGGTTGCAAAACCTGCGAGCTGGCCT